>Ga0308157_10000280_pt1 | contig 191076 bp, 182 predicted proteins | sample PhyBR1_FD_201035 | JGI IMG/M metagenome (GOLD analysis project Ga0308157, IMG submission 201035) | Phyllosphere microbial communities from UC Gill Tract Community Farm, Albany, California, United States - DLSLB.R1 | ecosystem: Host-associated > Plants > Phyllosphere > Unclassified | place... | reverse complement strand
CGCAGCGGCTACCCCACAGTGAGGCCGCGGAGCGAAGCGGAGCGGCTGAGCGAGGAGTAATAGCGGAGAGCAGGTTCCCGGCTACAAAAAAAACTCCGCTCAGAAAATTCTGAACGGATGTTTTTTTTGCTGTATGCTGTACGCATAAAAGCATATCGCTTAAAGCTTATGGCTTACGGCACTACTTACATCATGCCTGGCATACCGCCGCCCATTGGCATGGCTGGTTCGTCTTTTTTCACTTCGGTGATCACACATTCTGTGGTAAGGAGCATGCCTGCTACAGAAGCTGCGTTTTCTAACGCTACACGCACCACTTTGGTTGGGTCGATGATACCTGCTTCGTACATGTTTACATACTCGTCGTTCTTCGCGTTGAAACCGAAATCTCCGTTTCCTTCAGCTACTTTTGCTACGATTACGGAACCTTCGCCACCTGCGTTGGCTACGATTTGTCTCAACGGCTCTTCGATGGCTCTCTTCACGATTTTGATACCGGTAGTTTCGTCTAGGTTGCTGCCTTCTACGTTAATTGCAGAAATGGCTCTTACCAATGCCACACCACCTCCGGGAACAATTCCTTCTTCAACGGCAGCTCTGGTTGCGTGCAATGCATCATCAACACGGTCTTTTTTCTCTTTCATTTCAACTTCGGAAGCGGCACCTACGTAAAGTACGGCTACGCCACCAGCTAATTTAGCCAGTCTTTCCTGCAGTTTTTCGCGGTCGTAGTCTGAAGTTGTAGATTCCATCTGTGCTTTGATCTGGCTTACGCGGCCTTTGATGAGGCTTTCTTCACCAGCTCCGTTTACGATGGTTGTATTGTCTTTATCGATGGTTACTTTCTCAGCAGTTCCCAGCATTTCTAAAGTAGCATTCTCCATAGTGAAACCTCTTTCTTCAGAAATTACCTGTCCGCCTGTTAGGATCGCGATGTCTTCTAACATTGCTTTTCTTCTGTCGCCGAATCCAGGAGCTTTTACCGCAGCGATTTTCAAAGAACCTCTCAATTTATTTACTACCAAAGTAGCCAAAGCTTCACCTTCAACTTCTTCAGAGATGATTAAAAGTGATTTTCCTGCCTGTGCAACCGGCTCAAGAACCGGAAGCAATTCCTTCATTGAAGAGATTTTTTTCTCTACCAAAAGGATATAAGGATTTTCTAATTCAGCAACCATTTTCTCAGGGTTGGTTACGAAGTATGGTGACTGGTAACCTCTGTCGAATTGCATTCCTTCAACTACATCTACTGTAGTATCGGTTCCTTTTGCTTCTTCCACAGTAATTACCCCTTCTTTACCTACTTTGCCGAACGCTTCAGCGATCAGCGTTCCGATGGTATCGTCGTTATTTGCAGAAATAGATGCAACCTGCTTGATTTTTTCTGATGAATCACCTACTTCCTGAGACTGAGTTTTAAGGTTTTCAACCACCGCGATTACCGCTTTGTCGATTCCTCTTTTCAGATCCATTGGGTTAGCACCTGCGGCTACGTTTTTCAGACCTTCGCGAACGATTGCCTGAGCCAAAACTGTTGCAGTGGTAGTACCATCACCTGCAATATCGTTGGTTTTAGAAGCAACTTCTTTCACCATTTGCGCGCCCATGTTTTCTACACGGTCTTCAAGCTCAATTTCTTTTGCAACGGAAACGCCGTCTTTGGTAACATGAGGTGCACCGAAAGATTTTTCGATAACTACGTTACGGCCTTTAGGACCTAAAGTTACTTTTACTGCATTAGCCAATGCATCAACCCCTCTTTTCAGGGCGTCTCTTGATTCGATATCAAATTTTATTTCTTTTGCCATTGTTTAGATTTTAGATTTTTAGATGTGAGATATTAGAAGCTCACGGTGTATATAAAAGTTTTGATCGGAAAGTCACTGCTCTCAAATTTTTCGTCTTCTGTTTATCCCAGAATTCCCAAAAGATCGCCTTCTTTTACAATTAGATAATCTTTGCCATCAAGTTTTAATTCAGAACCTGAATATTTTCCGTAAAGAACTTTGTCGCCCACCTGAACGGTTGTTGGCTCATCTTTTTTGCCCGGACCTACTGCCACAACAATACCTTCCTGTGGTTTCTCTTTTGCGGTGTCGGGGATAATGATTCCTGATGCGGTTGTGGTTTCCGCAGCAGTTGGCTCTACCAGAACGCGGTCTGCTAATGGTTTAAAATTTACTGACATATTTTTTAGGTTTAAATTATTAAATACTGAACTGTTTTTCTCTAAAACAGTGCCAACAAAAGTAATCTGAAAATCTGTCATTCACTGTTAAACTAATGTGCAATTTTGGCAGAAAAAAAGTCATTCAGATGGCTGAATGACTTTCGTATTTGAATACGATTTTAGTTTTTCTTTCCCGCTGCCTGCATGGGGTTTACCTGTCCCTGTGCGGCTCCTCTTGCTGCGGCTTCGCTTTTCTGTTTGAAGACTTCAAACTTAGAAGCCGGTGCCGGAATTTCGCCCCAGAAATTGTTTGAGGTGTCAATATCCGCAGTCTCTCTCATTGGGTCCAACTGGATTGATTTCAGTTTCTTGTCGAAATAATACGTTTTAGAAACTTTCTGTTCGTTCTTTCTCCAGATTTGCGCAGATGACTTATCGGTGAGTTTGGTCCCGTCCTCGAAAGTAAATTCAAGAATAATCGGCATTACTAACCCGCCTTTGTTGCTGAAATCGATCTGGTAAGCCATAACATTCTGAAGTTGCGCTTTGTCTTTTGAACTTACTTTCTCCATATTGTCGACTTTCATGGAATATTTCTTCGTGTCATCAACTTTCTCCATTCCGCGGTTATATCTCCAGTAAAAATCCTGGGTGCTCTTGTCTTTGTCGGTATAAAATTCAATGTTCTTATCGTTTCGGTTTCTGATTTTAGAAATATCCTCGAAATCATTCTGCAAAGGCTTTTCGACATTATAACTGATTTCCCGTGATTTCGGAGCGGCATCAAAATCAGGTGCAGCCACAGTTACTTTATCAATGGAAATGTCTACCGCATCGGTTCCGTAGAACCAGCCACGCCAGAACCAGTCGAGATTTTCACCACTTGCATCATTCATCGTTCTGAAGAAATCTGCCGGCTCAGGATGTTTGAAAGCCCAACGTTTTGAATAGGTCTTAAACGCCTCATCGAAAAGTTCTCTTCCCATGATGGTTTCGCGCAAGATATTAAGACCGGTGGCCGGCTTTGCATAAGCGTTCGGACCGAAATGAATAATATTCTCTGAATTCACCATGATGGGCTCAAGCTGATCTTTCGGCAATCTCATATAATCAACAATCGCGTGTGCCGGTCCTCTTCGCGACGGGAATTTATTGTCCCATTTTTCTTCTGTTAAGTATTCTACGAAGGTGTTCAGACCTTCGTCCATCCAGCTCCACTGTCTTTCGTCGGAATTGATGATCATGGGGAAGAAGTTATGTCCCACTTCATGAATGATTACTCCGATCATTCCGTTTTTAATTCCTTCGGAATAAGTTCCGTCTTTCTCGGTTCTACCGTAATTGAAACAGATCATCGGATATTCCATACCGTTTGCCGCCTCAACAGACTGCGCCACCGGATACGGATAAGGCACCGTGAATTCTGAATATGTTTTTATCGTGTGCGCTACTGCTTTTGTAGAGAATTTGCGGTAAAGATTATAGGCTTCTTTCGGGTAAAGACTCATCGCCATTACCTGGTTGTTGTTTTCAGGAATTACCACTTTCATGGTATCCCAAACGAATTTTCTTGAAGAAGTCCAGGCGAAATCACGTACATTTTCTGCTTCGAAAACCCAGGTTTTTCTTTGTTTTGACTTGTTCTTTTCGGCTTTTTTAGCTTCTTCTAAAGTGACAATTTCCAGCGGTTCATTTGCAGTCTGTGCCTGCTTCCAACGCTGCAGCTGTGCCGGTGTTAATACCTGCTCGAAATTTTTACCAACACCTGTTGAAGCTACAATATGATCCGCAGGAACGTTCATTGTTACTTTATAATTCCCGAAAACGAGTGCAAATTCGCCTCTTCCGGTGAACTGGTTATTCTGCCAGCCTTTGAAGTCGCTGTATACGCACATTCTTGGAAACCACTGGGTGATGGTGTACAGATCATTACCATCTTCTGGGAAATATTCATAACCGCCTCTTCCGCCCATCGTCATGCGGTTCGGAATGTTATAGTTCCAGTCGATTTTGAAGACGAATTTTTCACCTTTTTTAAGAACTTTAGGCAGGTCGATACGCATCATGGTTTTATTCACCACATACTTTAAAGGTTTTCCGGAAGCATCGGTTACCTTCTCCAGATTCACGCCGTATCCGTTATTTTTTTCAGGCAGATCTGTGACTTTCAAACGCTCGGTCGTGGTTTGTTTGGGGATAAATGAAGAATCGTGATAGCCCGCATTATTTATAGAAGATTGCTCATTTTCATCGAGTTGAAGCCACAAATAATCCAGATCGTCGGGAGAATTATTATAGTAAGTAATGGTTTCTGAGCCCTTTAAATTTCTTTTATCCTCATCAAGATAAGCTGTAATTTCATAATCGGCCCTGTTCTGCCAATATCCCTGACCTGGCGCGCCGGAAGCAGTGCGGTACACATTTGGTGTCGGCAGAATTGTGCCGAGCTGCTCAAACTTATTGCCGTGATTGCTGTTTGGATTGTTTTGAATATTCTGGGCGAAAATCCCAAATGGAATAACAAGTGATAAAAAGACGGATTTAAATTTCATGGTGAGGGGTGATATGATACAATAGTCATCAAAATTAAGAAATCGTTACCGAAATCAGATTATAATTGTAAACTTTTACAGATTAAAACGGAATTCTTTCTAAAGTAATTTTTAAAGACAGCGCAAAAACCCCTGAAGAGATAAACATAATCCAGTCTTTTCGGTTAACTTTAAAAAGGTTGAGCAAAACAAACTGTATGATTAAAATACCTGCTACCACAGCGATCTGACCTAGCTCCAATCCAACATTGAAACCTAAAAGCGGTACAAAGATGTGCTGTTCATTGGCAATCATCATTCTTGCGGTGTTGGCAAATCCCATCCCGTGAATCAACCCAAAAAACAGAGCAAGATAGAAATTCATTTTCATAAGATTATTCTGCCTGTTGCGCATCAGAATATTATCCAGAGCGGTGATGACAATGGTAAGTGGGATTAAAAATTCCACCCACTTCGCCGGCGCACGTACGATATCGAAGACACTTAAAGCCAAAGTAATTGAATGACCTATGGTAAATGCAGTGATGATCCAGAAAATGTTTTTCCAGTCCTTTACCGCAAAAACTGCGACCAAAACCAATACAAAAAGCTGATGATCCAGCGCATCCAGTGAAATAATATGTTCCCAACCCAGATTCAGATAAAATAAAAAATCATTCATATACCGCATATTTTTAGCGGCACGATAATACAAAATTTATTTCTATTTTTGAACCATGCAAAAGTTATTTTTCATCCTCCTTTTTTCGGTTTTCGGCCTCAGCTCAGCAAGCGAAATTCATCCTTATCACGTTGGTTCTGTGGAATTTAATTACAATTCCAAATCAGAAACGTTCGAGATCAGCGGAAAGTTCTTTCTGGATGACCTCGAAAATGCTTTGAAGGAAAAATACGGCAAAGCGGTACACTTTAATTCCGAACAGTATAAAGCTCAAATCAACAACCATCTGATAAAGTACTGCGAAGAATACCTTAAACTCAAAGTAAATAACAAATTCCTAAAAATTAATTATTTAGGCTACGAAGAAGACAGCGAATCGGTGAATATTTATCTGGAATCCGAGAAAGTGACTCAGCCAAAAAAAGTAGAGACCGCGGTAAGTTTTCTCTATAATTTATTTGATGATCAGATGAATATCGTTCATATTATTGTCAACGGAAACCGAAAAAGCCAAAGATTGAATTATCCCGACCGTTATATTTACCAGAACTTCTAAGAACGGAATTCTGCATTAATTTTCTGTACTTCCGCCACGAGATCAGGAAAAAAATGATCAAAATGATACTGAAGTTGTGGTTTGTGGTTCAGAAAAACTTCAAAAACTGCCAGATTTTTATTCAGATACTTCGCTTTGTTAAGGACATTCCGGATCGAAAATTCAATTCCCCACTCTTCCCGGTAATTATAAAGCCAATTGTCTTTTTCCATGCTGTCGAGCATTCTCAGCAAATTTGGCGGCAATAATTCTTCATGATTTCTCAATACGCGGTACACTTTTTCTGAATGCGCTTTTAAAGCCTTATCAGGTATAGAGTTGGCGAAAAAATAATCGAAACTTACATCCACAAAAGCACCGGCATACAGTCTCACCAAAGGACTGAATATTTTTTTCGCTTCATGAATTTCCGGATGCGCATCGGTAAACGTATCGATGGCGCGGTGTAAAGTGATGCCCTCTCCTATTTTTTCCGGAAACGAAAACCGGTCTTTGTTCCGGATGAAATCCTGCAGAAACTGCCCGACAATCTGTTCATCGGTAAAAGTGAGGTAAGAATGGGCGAGGAAATTCATAAGTAAATTTAAAACAAATATTCATGAAAATCCTCAATTTTACTTACTTCAACAATCGTAATTCCGAACTTCTTCTTCGGAATTTTATTCAAATTCGAAACAAAAATCTTTTCATATCCCAGTTTTTCAGCTTCCGAAATGCGCTGTTCGATCTGCGACACCGGACGTATTTCTCCGCTCAGTCCAATTTCTCCCGCAAAACAGAAATGTTCGGAAATCGCAATATCTTCGTTGGAGGAAAGTACCGAAGCTACCACAGCCAAATCCAACGCCGGATCATCGGTTTTGATGCCGCCGGTAATATTCAGGAAAACATCTTTGGCGCCCAGCTGGAAGCCTGCACGCTTTTCTAAAACCGCCAGAAGCATGTTAAGCCTTTTCGAATCGAAACCCGTACAGCTTCGCTGCGGAGTTCCGTAAACTGCCGTACTTACCAGAGCCTGAATCTCGATGAGCATCGGGCGGTTTCCTTCTAAAGTTACTGCGACAGAATTTCCGGAAAGTTCTTCAAATTTTTTGGTGATGAGGATTTCTGAAGGATTTTTAATTTCCTTTAACCCTTGGGAAACCATTTCATAAATCCCAATTTCTGAGGTAGAACCAAAACGGTTTTTGTTCGCACGTAAGAGTCTGAACAAATGATTTCGGTCGCCATCGAAATTCAGAACCACATCAACCATGTGTTCCAGGACTTTCGGGCCGGCTATTTGACCGTCTTTGGTGATATGTCCCACTAAAAACACCGGCGCGTTGCTTTCTTTTGCGTATTTAATGATTTCATTCGAACATTCCCGGATTTGCGAAACGGTACCGGGCGAACTTTCGATGAGCTGGCTTTGCAGCGTCTGTATGGAATCGATGATCACAAAATCCGGCTTCAGTTTTTTAGCTTCGTGAAGAATCTTTTCCACTGAAGTTTCAGTGAAAAGATAACAATGCGGATTCTGAAGTTCTGTGAGCCGGTCTGCACGCATTTTAATTTGAGATGCGCTTTCTTCGCCGGAAACGTAAAGAATTTTCTTATTCATTTTCAGCGCAAGCTGCAATAACAAAGTCGATTTCCCGATTCCCGGTTCCCCGCCGATTAAGGTAACCGAACCCAAAACAATGCCGCCGCCCAGAACACGGTTCAGTTCTTCGGAGGGTGTTTTTATCCGCGGCTCTTCGTTGGTTTCAACTTCGATGATATTGATGATATGCTGCTTGGAGCGGTCGGAAAAACTTTTCACAGGAGTTTTCTCTACAATTTCTTCCACCAAAGTATTCCATTCGCCGCAGTTTTTGCACTGCCCGAGCCACTGTGGGTATTGCGTCCCGCAGTTCTGACAGAAATATGCCGTTTTCACTTTTGCCATGTTGCGAATTTCCTGCTTTTTTTTGAATTACGCAGATTTTAGCAAAAAAATAACCGCTCAAAGGAGCGGCTACTTAATATAGGGATTTAACTTTCTTATTAGTTGGCTACGATATTCACAGTAACTTTAATCGCATCACCGGTTTTTACGCCCATGAAACCAGGTCTTTCCATTCCGAAATCCGATAATTTAAGATTTTCAGTCCCTGTAATATTATAAGATGCGCCGTTTTTAACAACATTTACTGGGAAGCTTACATCTTTGGTAACTCCGGCAATGGTAATTTTACCAGCTACGGTACTTTTACCAACGGCTAAGGAAGCTGCAGTAAAGCTGATGTTCGGCGATTTATCAGCTTTCAGGGCATCGTAAGCTTTATTATCCATCATTTTACCTTTGGTACTTTTCAGGTTTTTTGCGGGCATACTGAATTTTACGTTGGTAATAGCGTTTCCGCTAACCGTACCGCTGAAGTTAGCTGAAGAGGCTGTCATCGTCCAGTCATGCATCGGAGAAGTTCCGTCAACAGCGATTTTTGTAGATTTACCTGTGATGTTTTGTGCATTTACAAAACTAAAAAAGGTAACAGCGAACAGGAGCATTACGGATTTAAGAGTGTTTTTCATTTCTTTAATATTTAAGTTAATATTTAATTGTTTTCTGTTTCTTGGACCTATTTTCTAGTGTAAAGTTAAGCGCATTTTTCCGTAATTAAAAATGACATTTCTCACCCCACTTAAGCTTTAACTATTTGAAGACCAACATATTGAAATTTTTTCAATTATCCACCTTAATTTACATGACTTTCGACAGGATTAATTTGTCCCATGTTGCAAATTCGCTTAACTTTGCACAAACCTAATCTAATGAGTAAAAAGAACACGAAATACATCTTCGTTACAGGAGGTGTTACTTCATCTTTGGGAAAAGGAATTGTTTCCGCTTCTTTGGGACTTCTGCTAAAATCCCGTGGTTACAATGTCACCATCCAGAAACTTGATCCATATATCAACATCGATCCCGGCACCTTAAATCCCTACGAACACGGCGAATGCTACGTGACGGAAGACGGCGCGGAAACCGATCTGGACCTCGGACATTATGAAAGATTTCTGAATTCCGCCACCTCCCAAAACAATAACGTTACCACCGGTAAAATTTACCAGACCGTAATTGAGAAGGAAAGAAAAGGAGATTTCCTGGGAAAAACCGTGCAGGTCATCCCGCATATTACCAATGAAATTAAGCGCAGAATTAAAATTCTTGCAAAACAGAACTACGATATCATTATCACCGAAATTGGTGGAACAGTAGGCGATATAGAGTCACTACCTTATATAGAGTCGGTTCGCCAGCTGAAATGGGAACTCGGCGAAAACAATTCTATGGTGATTCACCTTACTTTGCTGCCTTACCTTGCAGCAAGCGGGGAACTGAAAACAAAACCATCACAGCATTCTGTAAGGCAGTTAATGGAAAGCGGAATTCAGGCAGATGTTTTAGTTTGCCGGACTGAGCACAAAATTCCTAAGGAACAGCGCGCCAAGCTTGCCCAGTTCTGTAATGTGCCATTAGCCAATGTAATCGAATGCCGGGATATGGAGACCATTTACGAAGTTCCGCTTCATCTCCAAAAACAGGATTTTGATGATGTCGTCCTTAAGGAACTTGACTTAAAATCAGATTCAGAAGCTGATTTAAAAGACTGGAAAAACTTCCTGAAAAGATACCAGAATCCTAAAAAATCTGTGGAAATCGCGCTTGTTGGCAAATATGTCTCACTTCAGGATTCCTATAAATCCATTGCTGAAGCATTTATTCACGCCGGTGCTGATCTGGAAACCGAAGTGAAAATCCGTTGGGTTTACAGTGGCGATCTTACGGAAGACAATATAAAAGAAACTTTTTCCGGAATCGACGGTATGCTGATCGCTCCAGGTTTTGGCGACAGAGGAATCGAAGGAAAAATTTCAGCCGCAAGATATGCCCGCGAAAATGATATTCCGCTCCTGGGAATCTGTCTCGGAATGCAGATCATGACCATCGAATTCGCCAGAAATGTCCTGGGATACAAAAAAGCCAACTCTATGGAATTCGACACTTCCACTGCAGATCCGGTGATCTCTTTGATGGAAGAGCAGAAAAATGTGGTAGATAAAGGCGGAACTATGAGATTGGGCGCGTGGAAATGCACTTTAAAACCAAATTCCAAACTTTTGGAAATCTATGGCTCAAAAAATATTTCTGAAAGACATCGCCACCGCTACGAATTCAATTCAGAATACAAAGAAGAATTCGAAAAGAACGGCCTTCTCCCGACTGGACTGAACCCTGAAACCGGTTTGGTAGAAACCCTGGAACTTAAAAACCATCCGTTCTACATCGGTGTACAATATCACCCGGAATACAAAAGTACTGTAGCATCGCCTCATCCGCTTTTTAAAGCGCTGATAAAGGCAGCAACCAAAAAATAAAACCGAAGAGATAAAAGACAAAATGTTTTTTATCTCTTTGTTTTTAAATGAGTTGACAAAAAATTCTTCATTGCCAAAAAAATCAGTATTTTTGTCAGCCAAAATTAAAGGGTAAGAACGGTTAAAATTCCAACCCGATAATCCAAACAATCAAATAAAAAGATGCAACAAAATAACGGTTTAGATAAAAATCAACTGATTAGTTTCGCCCTGTTTTCCATGATCCTGATTGGAGCGATGTTTTACTTCCAAAACAAACAGGCTACCGAGCAACAGCTTTTAGATGCCGAAAACATGGCAAAAACCACCCAAACCACGATTGCCAACAGTACCAAACCCGCTGTTGTTACCAACTTAAACGACAGTGTGAAAGCCACCTCCATTCAGCAGGTGCAGTTGAAAAACAAGGAACTGAGCTTGGGAATTTCTACTTTAGGCGGACAGATTTCTACCGTACAACTTAATGAATACAAAGCTTATAACCCACAAAGCGACATCAACGACAGGGATCTTTTAATATTCGACAGGAACAACTCGTCTTACGGTTTTCAGTTCAAAGACAAAACAGGCAAAACCTTCAATACAAAAGACCTTATTTTTACGCCAACACAAAGTGGCAACACCGTGACGATGCAGGCCAATGCAAACGGTGCGGTGATTCAGTTTATTTATACCCTGCTCGACAAATACACGGTGGATTTCAACGTAAAAACCCAGGGAATAAACCAATTGGTTGCTGACCAGAAAGCAGATTTCGTTTGGGATTTCAACGCAAGAGGCTTGGAAAAAGGCCGTGCCCAGGAACAAACCCATACCGAATTCAATTATTCATTTAACAATTACAAGAGTTTTGATTATGACGGCAGAACCGAAATGGATGAGCCGGATGAAACCCTGAACTGGCTTGCCATAAAACAGCAGTTTTTCTCTGCTGTGATCGAACCGCAACACGGTTTCAAAAACTCTAAAGGTTCTCAGGAAATGGTGGAAGAGGGTGAGTTTCTAAAGAAATTCAACTTCAACGGACAGGTTGATTTGGCAGGAAACGAGTTAAATCAAAATTTCAAATGGTACTTTATGCCTTTGGATTTGCCTTTATTAAAATCCTACGACAAAAACTTCGATGAATTACTGCCTTTAGGCTGGTCATTTATCGGAAGCATGAACCGCTGGTTCTTCATCCCAATGTACAATCTTATCTCCAGCTGGGGATTGGCTGCAGGTTGGGTAATTTTCCTTATGACGATTATTGTGAAGATTATTCTTTCGCCGGTAATGTTCAAACAGCACAAACTCAGCGCGATGATGCGTGTCATCCGCCCGGAGATTGATGAAGTAAATGCCAAATTCAAGGATGCTGATCCCTTAAAAAAACAGCAGGAAACCATGGCGGTTTACCGGAAAGCCGGGGTAAATCAGATGGCGGGATGTTTGCCAGCCTTGCTGCAGATTCCGATTTTCTATGCGCTCTTCCGTTTTTTCCCGAACATGATTGACCTCAGAGGCAAAAGCTTCTGGTTTGCCAAGGATTTAACGGCTTATGATGATGTAATTAAACTGCCCTTCCATATTCCATTCTTAGGCGAGCATTTGAGTATTTTCGCAATTGCGTGTACGGTGGTAATTTTGATTTATACGGTAATGACTTCCGGAAACATTCAGCAGCCACAGCAGGAAGGAATGCCGAATATGAAAGTGCTGATGTACATCTTCCCGATTACCTTCCTTTTCTTCCTGAATACCTCAGCATCCGGACTTTCATGGTATTATTTTGTATCGAATGCCATTAACATCTTAATTATCCTTGTCATTAAATACTGGATTCTTGATGAGAAAAAAATCCACGCACAGATTCAGGCCAACAAGCAGAAGGAACCTAAAAAAGAAGGCAAGTTCCAGAAAAGAATGCGCGAAATGATGGAACAGGCGCAGGAACAGCAAAAAGCCCAACAGCAACAGGCTAAGAAAAAGAAATAAGGCACACCTTATCATATAAACAAAAAAAGCGGAGTTGATTTTCCGTTTTTTTTGTCCGTACACTTTATGTTCGGTTAAGCATTCATTCTCAAATACTTCAGGTTTTCTTCTACGTAAGTCAAATATAACTCCTAATAAGACATTGGAGTCATAGTGGAGTTATAATGAAACTATAATTGATTTGGGTGGTAGCTGAGTGTAGGCTGACTAAATGAATATACCCGCAGAATCAGCTAAATGTTTTGGACTTATCCAGCGTAGGACTGCTCTTCGCAACTACTATAGTCGAGTCGAAACGATTTTCGGTGATGAATCGTTGGACCAAATTTGTTAAGAGCTTCCTGATGCTGCTTTGTTGCGTATCCCATATTGGTACTCCAGCCATACTCCGGAAACTCTTTGTGAAGCGCGATCATAATCCTGTCCCTGTAATTTTTTGCTAAAATCGAGGCGCATGCAATAGAAAGCAGCTTAGCATCTCCTTTTACAATACATTCGTGTGGAATAGATTGGTAGGGATGAAATCTGTTTCCATCAACAAGGATAAGTTCCGGGCGGGTTTTGAGTTGATCAAGCGCATGATGCATTGCCATGATACTTGCATTTAAGATATTGTGAACATCAATTACTTCCGGGGAAACTTCGGCGATCGAATATTCCACCACATGATCTTTGATGTAGGAATCCAGCTCCATCCGCGTCCTGAAGGTTAGTTTTTTCGAATCATTAACCAAAGTATGTGTGAAATTCTCGTCAATAATAACACTCGCAGCCACCACAGGACCGCATAAGCAGCCCCTACCGACTTCATCACAGCCTGCCTCTATATAATGTTCTGACCATTTTTTAAGCAAATCCATATATATCTCACATATTTTCTATTGATTAATCGCTTGTAAAATTACAATTATTACATATAAAACTGACTACACTTTTTACTTAACAAATTTTACTAAATAGGCATACTTTCCGACAAATAGCCTTATAACCATCTCAAATCGCAATAATGGGATTTATAGAAAAGTTAAATAAACTCTTAGATTAACGTAATTTAACTTAATTTTCATTACATAATTAATATAAATATATTGCTATAAACGATCATATTTTACTATTTTATTTAAATCTGCATGATATTTATCATAAAAACGCTGCAAATTTTGATAAATTCACACATTTGTAATAATTGTTACATTAAATACAGCAACGCAAGATATTTATTAAATTATTAAGAATTAATTAACAAAATGTTTGGTCATATTGTGAAAGTTTTGCACTTTTGTCTCAATGAAAAAATTTAATTTGATATGAAGAAACTAACAACAAGCGTTTTAGCTGTAGTTTTAACCTCCTCATTTGCTTTAGTGAATGCACAGGTTGATACCGCCAGAACGCAGGATATCGAAGGCGTTGTAGTAACGGCTTTAGGTATTAAAAGAGAGAAAAAATCTATTGGGTATGCAGCTCAGGAGGTTAAAGGTGAAACCATCTCTGACGCAGGGCAAAACAATGCCTTGAGTGCTCTATCAGGTAACGTAGCGGGGGTTACAGTTACCTCTCCTTCATCTATGGGTGGTTCTACCAGAATCACAATGAGAGGGGTAAGTTCAATCATCGGTGAAAACAGACCGCTTATCATTGTTGATGGCGTGCCATTAGACAACAGTAACATCAACGACACCAACACCCAAAGAGGTGCAGGAGGTAGAGATTACGGTGATACAACTTTTGATATCAACCCGGATGATGTAGAATCGGTAACCGTATTAAAAGGTGGTCCGGCTGCTGCACTGTACGGTTCAAGAGCTTCGAACGGGGTAATTATTTACACCACTAAGCAGGCAAAAAGAGGTAAAACTTCTATTGAACTGAATACCGGTGTGTCTTTTGAGTCGATTTATATCCGTCCACAACTACAGAATTACTACGGTGGTGGTTTAGCTGATGAACTACCAACTGCTGTAATTAACGGCCAAACCTACAATATTGCAGATTATGGCATGGATGAATCATGGGGACCAAAATACGATCCTAACTTAATGTATCTTCCTTGGAATGCATTTGATCCTGAATTTGCAGGTGATTACATGAAGACAATCCCTTGGGTTGCTCCTACTCATGATGTAGATTCATTCTTCGATACTGGTATTACACTTACGAATAACATTGCTGTTTCAAAATCATTTGAAAAATCAAACTTAAGAGTTTCTTACACGAATACAGACATTTCTGGTATCGTACCGACAAGTAGTATTAAGAAACACAATTTCGCCATTAACCTCAACAGTGAATTAAGTGAAAAACTTAAGTTGGAAACAGGGATGAACTTTGTACAGACTCACGGTTTCAACAGACCTGAACAGGGGTACGGAGACAATTCTGTAGCTCAGAAATTCTACCAGTGGGGACAAAGACAATTGGATTTCTCTAAACTGAAAGACTATAAATTAGCAAATGGGATGCAAAGAAGCTGGAACAGAACAGCTTGGGACGATGGAACTCCATTATACTCTGACAACCCTTACTGGACAATCTATGAAAATGTTTCAAACGATAGAAGAAACAGATTCTTCGGTAATGCCGGTTTAACTTATAACATCTTAGACAACTTATATGTTGTAGGTAAAGTGTATGCTGATATTTATTCCCAGGATAATGACTCCCGAGTAGCAATTGGATCTCAGTCAACTTCAGGGTATGAGACTAATTCAAGAAACTTTTCAGAATTCAACTACGAAGCACGTGTTCACTGGAATCCAAGAATCTCCGATGACTTCACTTTGAATACTTTCGTTGGAGCGAACAGAAGAAATTCTAAATTAAGTAGACTTTTCGGACAGACTGTAGGTGGTTTGATTATTCCTAATTTCTATAACTTAAGAAACAGTATCGAGACTCCACTAGCTCAGAATGATGATTTCAACAGAAGAGTTAACTCTGTATTCGGATCAGTTTCATTAGGATACAAAGAAACATTGTTCATTGAAGCTACAGGAAGAAATGACTGGTTTAGTACGACGTATGAAGATGGTTTCTATCCTTCTGTAACCGGTAGTTTCGTGTTCTCTAACGTTTTGAAAACAGACTGGTTATCATTCGGTAAGATTAGAGCTGGTTGGGCAACAGTAGCAAGTGATACTTCTCCATACCAACTTACCAATGTTATGAACCAGGCTATCAACTTCAACGGAGTACCACGATACACCCTGAGTACACAGAATAACAACCCTGAGTTGAAGCCAGAGATGAAAGAAACCAAAGAGATTGGTATTGAAGCTAACTTCTTCAAAAACCGATTTGGTTTAGATGTAACGTATTACGATGTTAAGATTACCGATGCAATTCTTCCTTTAACGATTGACCCTGCAACAGGATTTAGAACAAACCTGATCAACGCCGGTGAAATCAGCAACAAAGGTATCGAAGCAATGGTATTTGTAACACCGGTTAAAACAGAAGATTTTTCATGGACTCTTAACTGGAACTTTGCCAAGAATGAAAATGAAATCGTAAAACTTTACGAGGGTGTGACTACTTACCAATTAACAAACGCACCATTCAGAGCTCGTTTACTTGCTGTTGAAGGTGAATCCTATGGCGCTATTTATGGAACAGATTTTGTCTATGATGCAAATGGAAACAAGGTAATTGGCTCAAACGGCCGCTACGCTGCTTCAGGAATCAAAAACTTGGGTTCTACTTTGCCTGATTACAACATGGGTCTTAGAAATACCATGAAATATAAAAACCTGAGCTTATCATTCCTATTTGATATGCAGAAAGGTGGTAAGTATTTCTCTACTTCACATATGTGGGGAATGTACTCTGGTATGATCGAAGAATCTGCTTTTGGTGGAAACAGAGCGGGAGGCATTACTTTAGAAGGAGTTTTGGCTGATGGAACCCCAAATACTAGAAACATTACTGCACAACAATATGGTGCAATGCACTATAATACTGTAGATGCTTTAAACGTTTTTGATGCAGACTATATCAAACTGAGAGATGTAACCCTTGGTTATGACTTACCGAAGTCAATTATCGGAGGATTCCTAGAAGGAGTTAGGATTTCAGCATTTGGTAGAAACCTACTTGCTTGGAATTTAGATTGGAAAGGAATGGATCCTGAGAACACGTCTTACGGTTCAGGAAACATCCAGGGACTAGAAGGTGGATCACTTCCTTCTACAAGACAATACGGATTTAACGTTAACTTTAAATTTTAATTAGACAATGAAAAATATAAAAAAAATTGCTTACGCTTTTGCCGCAGTTTTACTTACATCCACCGCAATTGTGAGTTGTACTCAGGATTTCGATGAGATTAATAAAAATCCGAACTCTCCTGAGGCAGCCCTAAGTTATGGGGTTTGGAATGCAGCAAACAAGATTGTAACCGATGCTACCCGAAATTCTTTCGAATCAGCCCGAGTTACCTTACCATGGATGCAGTATTCTGCACAAGTAGCTTATACTGAAGAAGACAGATACCAATACAGATTAACCAGCGGTGACGCTATTTGGACCCAACTTTACACCGCTGCATCTAACTACAGAGAAATTATTCGCATGAACTCGGATCCTGCTACTGCAGGACCTACAAGTGCTTACGGTTCTAATGCTAATCAGATCGCAGCTTCTAGAGTAATGCTATCTTATGTATTCTTAAATCTTGCAGATACATTCGGCGATATTCCTTACTACTCTTATGGAAACAATGACGCAGACTTTCAAGCTCTAAATGCAAATCAGTATTTAAAACCTAAGTTTGCATCTCAGGCGAAGGTTTATGCTGACATCATGAAAGAATTGAAAGAAGCTGCTGCAATGGTGGAAGTTGACCAGCCGGTTTTCATCCAAGGTGATATTCTTTTCGGTGGAGATGCTAGTAAACTGAAAAAGTTTGCCAACTCCCTAAGATTAAGAGTTGCTACACGTGTAAAAGGTGTGGTTCCTGGAGCTGAAGCTCATTTAGCAGAAGCTATCGCTGCGGGTGTAATGACTTCTAATGCTGATAATGTTGGGGTAACTTATGAGAATAACCTCGTAAACCCATCACCAATGTACAACGATTTCAGAACTCGTTCTGACTTCTCAGTATCTAAAACGTTCATTGATTTATTAAAAGGTACTAATGGTAACTTTGGTCTAGATCCAAGATTGTTTAAGTATGCAGCACCTATGGGTACGCTTAAGGCTACAATCCTTGATGGTTCTTACACAGAATCTACAGATCCTGCTGATTACGTAGGCCAGCCATACGGTTTAGACCAGTCTATGTCTACAGCACAGGCAGTTCAGTCTAACTTCTTCAGTAAATATGTGTACAAAAGAAACTATACTGAGATCTTAATGGAATATTCTGAAGTAGAATTTTTATTAAGTGAGGCTAACGGTTGGAGCCAGTCTAACTATGAAAAAGGAGTTAAGGCTTCTATGACGAAATGGGGTGTAAGTGCAGCTGATGCAGATGCTTTTGTAGCAACTTTACCTCCTGCAAACATGAAAAATGTACTTACACAGAAATATGTAGCACTATTCATGCAGCCTTATGAAGCTTGGGCGGATTACAGAAGAACAGGATATCCTGACACAAGCGTTCTTTTACTGCCAGGTGAAACTTACGCACTGAACGTACCAGATCCGGTAAGTGGAGCAACAACTTATGTATTCGAACCGCTAATCGCTGGTCTTACAGATTTACCAACAAGATTATTCTATCCAACGGTAATTCAAACTTTGAATCCTGAAAATTATGCCGCTGCTGCAGCTGCTATTGGAGGAGACAAAATGAATACAAAACTTATCTGGGATAAAAACTAATTCAACTTAGTTATAATTTCATAAACCACTCTTCGGAGTGGTTTTTTTATTTACGTATATTTGTACTTCAAAATTTGACGATGAATACGAAAGAAGTTATTGAAGATAAAATTGCCGAAGTGATCAAGTCCGTTTTTCAGATTGATGATGTAAATCAGAGAAACAGCGTAAAACTAGAGGTGCAGCAAAACAAAACAGGATTTGAAGGCGATTTCACCGTCGTAACTTTTCCTTTGGTAAAAATACTTAAGAAAAGTCCGGACCTTATTGCCATGGAACTGGGCGACGCGCTCTCCACTCAGGCTGATTTTGTTGAAAACTTCAACGTGGTTAAAGGCTTCCTGAATCTAAAGATTAAAAACCGCTTTTTCCTTGATAATTTCAATACCGTAAAAGAAAATTTTGATCATATAGAGAAGAAAAACCAGACCGTAATGGTTGAATATTCTTCTCCCAACACCAACAAACCGCTTCACTTGGGACATATCCGAAACAATTTATTAGGATACTCTGTCGCTCAGATTCTCAAAGAAGACGGTTACGATGTCATCAAAACCCAAATCATCAACGACCGTGGAATCCACATCTGCAAATCCATGCTCGCCTGGGAAAAGTTTGGCAACGGAGAAACTCCGGAATCCACCGCCACTAAGGGCGATAAATTTGTTGGCAATTATTATGTGGAATTCGACAAAAATTACAAAAAAGAAATCGCAGCACTTGTAGCACAGGGTTATGATGAGGATGCTGCAAAGAAACAGGCTCCCATTATTCTGGAAGCTCAGAAAATGCTTTTAGACTGGGAAAAAGGCAACGAAGACGTAAGAAATCTCTGGAGCGAAATGAATACCTGGGTTTACGAAGGTTTTGGGCAGACCTATAAAAGACTGGGCGTCGATTTTGATCAGGTTCAATACGAGAGCAACACGTATCTGTTAGGTAAAGACCTCATCCAGGAAGGATTGCTGAAAGGTGTCCTATACCGAAAAGATGATGGCTCCATTTGGTGTGATTTAACCGACGAAGGTCTTGATCATAAATTATTACTGCGATCAGACGGGACTTCGGTCTATATGACCCAGGATTTGGGTACAGCAGTTCAGCGTTTCAAAGAAAATAATATCCAGAAACTTATCTATACCGTAGGAAACGAGCAGGATTATCATTTCGATGTGCTGTTCAAAATCCTGAAGAAATTGGGCTATAGCTGGGCAGAAAACCTTTACCACCTTTCTTACGGAATGGTAGAACTCCCGGAAGGAAAGATGAAATCCCGGGAAGGAACCGTAGTTGATGCTGATGATCTGATGCAGGAAATGGTAGATACCGCTAAAGAAAAAGCTGAAGAACTTGGAAAACTCGAAAACCTTACGGAACAAGAGAAACAAAAATCCTACGAAACAGTTGGTCTGGGTGCTTTAAAATATTTCATGCTGAAAGTGGATCCGAAGAAAAAAATGCTGTTCAATCCAAAGGAAAGCATCGATTTCAACGGTAATACCGGGCCTTTCATTCAGTATACCTACGCGAGAATCCAGTCGCTGCTCGCTAAGGCAGATTATCAGGAGCAACAGATTTCAGATTATGAAATCAATGATTCTGAAAAGGATTTGATGATGAACATCTTCAACTTCAAAGAGGTAGTTTCTAAAGCTGCGGAAACACTCTCGCCGGCTTTGGTTGCCAATTATATTTATGAACTGGTAAAATCATACAACTCTTTTTATCAGAACAACCCGATTCTTAAGCAGGATGATGCCGTTGCAAAACAGTTCCGCCTGGAACTTTCGTCTTTAACAGGAAAAACCATTAAAAAAGGCCTGGGACTTCTGGGAATAGGAACAGTCGACAGAATGTAATGATCATCGATTTTACTGAAAATATAAATCCGGAATCACTTTCTCCCCAAACCGAATTTGAGGAAAAAGTGATTTCCTTTTTGAAGGAATGGCAGTCGGATTCAACCAAAGTTCCGGTTCAGACTTCCGGTTCTACAGGAATTCCCAAGGTTTTTGAGATTGAAAAAAGCAAAATGCTGAATTCCGCCAGGATGACCTGCGATTTCCTCAATCTGAAAGAAGGAAACACCGCACTGCTTTGTCTTCCGGTTGAATACATTTCGGGCAAAATGATGGTCGTACGCGCTTTAGAAAGAAAACTCAAACTTATTATTACACCACCTTCCATAAAACCGCTGGAAGAGCTGGATCAGGAAATTGATTTCTGTGCAATGTCGCCGCTTCAGGTTGAAAATTCTTTGAAACACCTTCACTTCATTAAAAACTTAATCATTGGCGGCGCTAAGGTTTCTGAAAGTTTACAATCTAAGATTCATACCCATCTGTCATCCGGCATCCATTACCCATCAACCCGCATTTACGAGACTTACGGCATGAGCGAAACGCTTTCCCACATTGCTTTAAAACAGATTTACCCAGTTTCTGAAGAATATTTTTCGGTTTTCAAAGGAATCGAAATTGCTTTGGACGAACGCAGATGTTTAAAGATTTCAGCACCGGAACTTCATCCGGAAATTCTGCAGACCAATGATCTGGTCGAACTTAAAGACGACAGGCACTTTAAATTTCTGGGACGGATTGATAATGTCATCAATTCCGGCGGGCTGAAGATTCATCCGGAAGAACTTGAAAGCCTGCTGCACAGATATATCCCCAGAGAAACGGCTTTTTTAGGAGTAAATGATGAAAAACTGGGACAGAAATTGGTTTTGGTCATCGAAGGTGAGCAAAGTAAAGATCTTACATCGCAGCTCGATGAAGCGCTGAAAGAAACCGAAAAAACATTTTCTAAAAACCATCTTCCGAAAAGCATTCATTTTATTCCGGTATTTCCGAGGATTCCAAACGGTAAGCTGAACCGCAAAGAATTGCTACATTTGTTGCAGTAATTTCTCACTCATGAAAAACTTCACAAAGGAACTCACCTATAAAACCTCCCGAAGCAGCGGCGCAGGCGGACAGAACGTGAATAAAGTGGAGACCGCGGTTACGGTGATGTGGAAGCCCTCAGAAACCGCGTATTTTTCTGCCGAAGAAATTGAACTTATTTCGCAAAAACTGAAGAACAGAATTAATCTGGAAGGCATCTTACAACTCACGGTCTCCGAAAGCAGAACGCAGCTTCAGAACAAAAAAATTGCCACTGAAAAGGTTATAGAGCTTGTAAATAAGGCACTTATAAAACCAAAAATCCGTAAACCTACCAAGCCTTCAAAACGACAGGTCGAAAAGAGAATTCAGACAAAGAAACAACTTTCAGAAAAAAAGGAAAACCGCAAATTCCGGTTTTAGGCAAAACGTTAATTTATGCTAAACAGTTGTTTAGTAAATACTTATTTCTTAAATTTGTAAAAATCAATTTATAAATACATGGTCACATCATTCTTTTTATCCGAAACCGGAATATCCAGACTTTTGCTGTCCTTGCTTTATTTGCATACTGATTCGTTCTTGAAAAGTTCCAAAGATTTCATCAATTAATCCCTGTCAGATCCAAGACAGGGCATCTCAGCATTTTTACTATTAATTTTTGATGTGTTTTCACAGGCAGAATATCTCCTGATATTTTCGGCCTGCATTGGATTGTATTAAACACATCATCCAATTCAAAAAAAAATAAAAAAATGACACAGAACATTATCTTAACAACAGGAATTTACGATGCGATTAAAGATCACCTCAGAAGAAAAAAAGTAACCCCAAATGAAGAAGTAAGACTTACCTCGGAACTTAGGAATGCCGTGCAGGTTAGAAGAAGAGAACTTCCGGAAGATGTAGTAACGGTAGACCGAAAAGTAACGGTAAAAGACCATACTTTAAACAAAGAAGAAGAATATATCTTTGTAGGAGTTGCGCAGGCAAAACCAAAGAAAAACAAACACTCTATCCTTTCGGATATGGCGTTGGCAACCATGGGATATAAAGTGGGTGATATCGTAGAATATCCTTTTAAAGACGGCGAAAGAAGAATTGAAATTCTAAAAGTTGAAAACTTGGAAGGCTAATTTACAATCCCAATCCTTTACCATGATTTACATAAAAGTACAGCCTTTGCCCGCTGTACTTTTTTCTTTTCAAACAAAGGCGGTCGAATAAGTTTAAAAAAGCTATTTCAAATTAAGTTCAGTCCTAAAATATTATCTTTGCAAAAACAATTAAAGAAATGAATAAACCGATTACAGAATTTTTAGAAAAATATTATCTGCATTTTAATGCAGCCGCTTTGGTTGACGCGTCAAAAGGCTATGTAGCCCATTTAAAAGACGGCGGAAAAATGATGATTACCTTGGCTGGTGCGATGTCTACTGCAGAGCTGGGCAAAATTTTGGCCGAGATGATCCGTCAGGATAAAGTTGATATTATTTCGTGTACCGGTGCTAACCTGGAAGAGGATGTAATGAATCTTGTTGCGCACTCTCACTACAAAAGAGTTCCTAACTACAGAGATTTAACGCCCGAACAGGAAAGAGAACTTCTTGATCAGCATTTTAACCGGGTAACCGACACCTGTATTCCTGAAGAAGAAGCGTTCCGCCGTTTGCAGACGCATTTGGAAGACGTTTGGCTCGCCGCTGAAGAAAAAGGCGAGCGTTATTTCCCGCACGAATTCCTTTATCAGGTAGTAAATTCCGGAGTTCTGGAGCAATATTATGAAATTGATCCTAAAGATTCGTGGATTGTGGCTGCAGCAGAAAAAAACCTGCCGATTGTTTGTCCGGGCTGGGAAGATTCCACGACCGGAAATATCTTTACTTCAAACGTAATTAAAGGTAAACTGAATGTTCACACCGTAAAATCGGGTATTGAATACATGATTTATCTTACCGAATGGTACCGTGCAAATTCAGGTGGAAAAGGCGTTGGCTTTTTCCAGATCGGTGGCGGAATCGCAGGGGATTTCCCAATCTGCGTAGTACCGATGATGTACCAGGATCTGGAGTGGGAAGATGTACCGTTCTGGGCATACTTCTGCCAGATTTCCGATTCTACAACGTCTTACGGTTCTTATTCAGGAGCAGTTCCGAACGAAAAAATTACCTGGGGTAAACTCGATATCGATACACCGAAATATATCGTTGAAAGTGATGCCACCATCTGTGCACCGCTGATGTTTACTTATATTTTAGAGAATTCTTAAAATCCAAAAACAGATTCATAAAACTCCTGCAAAAAATTGCAGGAGTTTTTTTTTCGCAGTAATTATCATTAAAAACAATAAATTTTTCTGGTGAAAAACTATAGATTTTCAGAGATTTGCAGCATGCATCCAAAGTACTTAAAAATCGAAGATTTCACTTACGATTTACCGGCAGAAAAAATTGCTTACAACCCAGTGAATCCCCGCGACCAATCAAAATTATTAATTTATAAGCACGAAAAAATATCCGACGATATCTACCAGAATATCAGCGAATATCTCCCCGAAAACGCTGTTTTGGTCTTTAACGATACCAAGGTTGTAAAATCCAGACTCTTCTTTAAGAACGAAAACGGAGCAAACATAGAAATTTTCTGTCTGGAACCCTACGGCGAAGCCATCGACTACGAAAAGCATTTCCTGGAACAGAATTCCGTAACATGGATTTGTTTTATCGGCAAAGTTTCCAAATGGAAAGAAAAAGAACTGTCGAAATCTGTTGACCTGGAAGGGCATGAGGTAAAGCTGTCCGCTGAAATTGCCGGCAAAGTAGATGATGCTTACCTGGTGAAATTTTCGTGGTCACCGGGCCAGATTCCTTTCAGGAAAATTATGGATGCAGCCGGAGTTACGCCTTTGCCTCCCTATATCAAAAGAGTTGCAGAAAAAACAGACGAAGATGCTTACCAAACGGTTTACTCCGAAAACGAAGGCTCCGTAGCCGCGCCCACAGCCGGTCTGCACTTTACGGAACGCGTGCTGAATGATTTTGCGGAGAAAGGTATTTCATCGCTGTTCACCACTTTGCATGTTGGTGCAGGTACTTTTAAGCCTGTGAAATCTGAAAAGATGGAAGATCACATCATGCACGCCGAATACCTCAACATTACCACAGATTTTCTTGAAGATTTAAAAAGCAAAATCGAGCGGCCCATCATCACCGTCGGCACCACCTCCACCCGAACTTTGGAGAGCATTTATTGGATGGGCAACAAAATTCTTCAAAACCCAGACATCAGTTACGAAGAACTCAAAATCACCCAGTGGCTTCCCTACGAAACCGAAGTTCTGGCAACCGCTGAAGAGGCCATCAACGCACTTTTAAACTGGATTAAAAGCACCGGGCAAAATCATTTATCAATCGAAACCGAAATCATCATCGCGCCGGGTTATTCCTTCAAAATCGTAAACGGACTGATAACGAATTTTCATCAGCCGCAATCTACGCTGCTTTTGTTGGTTTCTTCCTTAATTGGAAATAACTGGAAAAAAATTTACAGCCATGCTTTAGAAAACAACTACCGTTTTCTAAGCTACGGTGACGGAAGTTTGCTTTTGCCAAGAAATAAATACTCTTAATATAAAGTTTGATCATGGACCCGCAGTTTAAAAAACAGGTTTTTGAAATCATTAAATTGATACCAAAAGGCAGGGTTACCAGCTACGGTGCCATTGCAAAAGCGGTTGGTTACCCGAACCACGCTAGACACGTGGGGAATGCACTGCGGAAATACGAGGAAGACTTCCCGGCACACCGGGTCTGCAATTCTTCCGGACACATCACTGCGAGCTACCTGGATTTATTCACCGAAAGACTGACACGGGAAGGCGTGAAAGTTCAGGGAAATAAAATCACAGACTTTAAAAAAGTTTTCTGGAGTCCATTGCACGAACTTTAACAAAAAGCTGGTCTTGCACAAATTTGATCCCTACAGGCGTTTGCGGAATCGTTTCTGACGCTTGCGGAATCATTTCTAACGCTCACGGAACCATTTCTAACACTTGCGGAACCATTTCTAACACTTGCGCTACCATTTTCTGTATCGATGACTCATAAAAATCCCGCTTCAAACACATGAAGCGGGACTGCTATTATTAATTATTTAAACTCTTCACGAATTATTTCCCAAGTTGCTGATAGCTTCGTTGGATGAAATCGGTAAGCTCCTTACCTTTCAGAAGATTCTGCGACAGTTTCGCCAAATCTAAGGCTTGCCTAATTTGTGAAGTCTGCTCTTCGGCACTTTCTGTCGAAAGAATTTTGCCGGCAAGGTCGCTGTTGGTATTCACTACCAGATTATACATTTCCGGGAAGTTGCCCATCCCAAACATTCCGCCACCGCCTGTTGCCTGCATGTCTTTCATTCTTCGAATAAACTCAGGCTGGGTGATAATGAACGGCGCATCGGTACTTTCCAGATCCTCGAGCTGCACGGTGAATTTGGTATCAGCAATACCTTCTTCCACGCTTTTCTTCAAGGTTTCCTTTTCGGTCTCATTCAATTTGGAGATCGCAGGCTCGTCTTTTTTGATAAGATTGTTGATGTGATCTGCATCTACCCTTGCAAATTGAATTTTCTCTTTCGAAGCTTCAAGTTTCTGAATCAAATGCGGCACGATGGGCGAATCGAGCAATAAAACTTCGTAGCCTTTATCCTGCGCTGCCTGAATATAACTGTGCTGATCATGTTCATTGCTTGCATAAAGAATCACCAGATTCCCGTCTTTGTCAGTCTGGTTAGCTTTAATTTTCTCTTCAAGTTCATGCCAAAGGAAGTATTTTCCATCAACGTTCGGATAAAGCGCAAATTTGTCGGATTTATCATAGAATTTCTCTTCAGAGATCATTCCGTATTCAATTACGATTTTAATGTCATTCCACTTTTTCTCGTAATCTTCACGGTTTTCATTCATCAGCGCCGCCATTTTATCGGCCACTTTTTTGGTGATGTAAGAAGAAATTTTCTTCACCGCACCGTCGGCCTGAAGATATGAACGCGACACGTTCAGCGGAATATCCGGAGAATCGATTACGCCTCTTAGCAACATCAGGAAGTCCGGAACAATTCCCTTCACCTCATCGGTAACAAAAACCTGATTCTGGTACAACTGAATTTTATCTTTTTCGATGTTCATGTTGTTACCCAGTTTCGGAAAGAAGAGCACACCCGTTAAATTGAACGGATAATCAACATTCAAATGAATGTGGAACAAAGGATCTTCAAACTGCATTGGGTACAGTTCTCTATAGAAATTCAGGTAATCCTCATCTTTTAAATCAGCCGGAGCTTTCGTCCACGCGGGAGTTGGATTGTTGATGATGTTATCAACTTCTTTGGTTTCCGGTTTTGCATCTTCTGCAGCATCTTCCGGCAAAGGTAACGTCTCGGTTCTGGTTCCGAATTTAATCGGCACAGGCATGAATTTATTGTACTTTAACAACAGTTCATGGATTCTCGATTCTTCCAGAAACTCTGTAGAATCTTCAGCGATATGAAGAATGATTTCTGTTCCTCTGTCGGTTTTATCTGTAGTTTCTTCCAAAGTAAACTCCGGGCTGCCATCGCAGATCCAGCGCACTGCAGATTCGCCTTCTTTATAAGATTTTGTTAAAATCTCCACTTTCTCTGCAACCATGAATGCGGAATAAAATCCGAGCCCGAAATGGCCGATAATACCTGCATCTTTTGCACTGTCTTTATATTTTTCGAGGAATTCTTCAGCGCCGGAGAAGGCTACCTGGTTGATGTATTTCTCAACCTCCTCGCCTGTCATCCCAAGTCCCTGATCGATGATGTGAAGTTTTTTGTTTTCTTTATCGACTTTAACCTCAATCTGTGGATTTCCGTAAGCCACATTTGCTTCGCCCACATTAGTAAGATGTTTTAATTTCAAAGTGGCGTCTGTTGCATTAGAAATCAGTTCGCGAAGGAAGATTTCGTGGTCGCTGTAGAGAAATTTTTTAATGAGCGGGAAAATATTTTCCACTGAGACATTGATATTTCCTTTAGTCATAATTTTGAGATTTAATTTGAACAAATTTTTTCAAAAAAAGTACCATCGCGGGGAAAGTGTCAAAATGTCATTTTCTTTCAGATTACAACAAAAAAAGACAGCATATCGCTGTCTTTTGTAATAATAATTTTCCTTTCGGATTATTTTTCGCGTAAATTATCTTTAATTTTTGCTTCCAGTTCTTCTGCAAGTTCCGGATTGTCTTTCAACATATCACGCACCGCATCGCGGCCTTGTCCGAGTTTGGTTTCTTCGTAGCTGAACCATGATCCGCTTTTCTTCACCACTCCGGTTTCTACCGCCATATCCAAAATTTCGCCTACTTTTGATACGCCTTCACCGTACATAATGTCGAATTCAGCCATTTTAAACGGAGGAGCTACTTTATTCTTCACGATTTTCACCTTCACTCGGCTACCCACAGCTTCGTCACCGGTTTTGATTGGTGCACTTGCTTTTCTAATATCAATCCTCACCGAAGCGTAGAATTTAAGGGCATTTCCACCAGTTGTAGTCTCCGGATTTCCGAACATTACGCCGATCTTTTCTCTTAACTGGTTAATGAAAATCACGGTACATTTTGTTTTAGAAATGGTTGCAGTTAATTTTCTTAAAGCTTGAGACATCAATCTTGCGTGCAATCCCATTTTGGAATCTCCCATCTCGCCTTCAATCTCCGCTTTTGGAGTTAAAGCCGCAACGGAGTCGATCACCACGATATCAATCGCACCCGAACGGATCAGGTTATCGGCAATTTCCAAAGCCTGCTCGCCATTATCCGGCTGTGAAATGATTAAGTCATCAAGATTAATTCCTAATTTGGAAGCATAATGCCTGTCGAATGCGTGCTCAGCATCAATAAATGCTGCAATTCCGCCCATCTTCTGAGCTTCTGCAATAGCGTGCAGGGTTAAAGTTGTTTTTCCCGAAGATTCCGGACCGTAGATTTCAATCACTCTTCCTTTAGGGTATCCGCCAACTCCTAAAGCGAGGTCAAGCCCGAGAGATCCGGAAGGAATCACTTCAATGGAAGTATCCACAGAGTCGTCTCCCAAAGTCATTACGGTACCTTTTCCGTAGGTTTTATCTAGTTTGTCAAGCACCAGCGCGAGTGCTTTTTTCTTATCGTCAATACTGCTCATCTGTAAAAATTATTTGCTCAAAAATACGGAATAAAAATTTTATAAAAGTAGATTCAAATTTTAATTTTTGAAATTTTTAAAATTAATTTTTAAAAAAGTCTTGCGCGATAATAAAATATTTTCTAGATTTGCACCACCAAAATAAAAACAGACCCATGGTGTAACGGTAGCACTTCGGTTTTTGGTACCGCCAGTTGGGGTTCGAATCCCTGTGGGTCTACAAATTTAGGTATAACGCTCTGATTTTCAGGGCGTTTTTTCATGTAGTAAGCTAAAAAAACTCAGAACCAAAATCCTGAGTTTTTTATTTGAGTTAATTTGATTTTTTCGCTTTAATCATCGCTTCAAGCATATCCCACATTTCCTGCGGAATTTCTTCGAGCATATTGAATTCGCCGGCTCCCTGAAGCCACTCGCCACCATCGATTGTTACCACTTCCCCATTCATGTAGGCAGAATAATCTGAAACGAGATACGCCGCAAGATTGGCCAGTTCCTGATGTTCTCCAACTCTTCTCAGTGGGACTTTTTTACGCATATCAAATTTTTCCTGCAAATCTCCTGGCAGCAACCTGTCCCAGGCGCCTTTTGTCGGGAATGGTCCCGGTGCAATGGCATTGAAGCGGATGCCATATTTTGCCCATTCTACCGCAAGGCTTCTCGTCATGGCTAAAACACCAGCCTTTGCAGATGCAGATGGCACAACATACGCAGAGCCCGTCCAGGAATAGGTCGTTACAATATTCAGTACAGTTCCGGGAATCATATTTTCGATCCAGTATTTTCCGATGGAAAGCGTGCAGTTTTTTGTCCCTTTTAAAACAATATCAAGAATGGAGTCGAATGCAGAATGCGTGAGTCTTTCTGTGGGAGAAATAAAATTTCCTGCAGCATTGTTGAGAAGAATATCAATCTGCCCAAATTCTTTTATCGCAGCGTCTTTCATGGCTTCCACATCGTCCCAGTTTCTCACATCACATGCAACACAAAGGACTTTGCCTCCGGTTTGCTCTTCAAGTTCCGTGGCGGTTGTCTGCAGTTTTTCCAAATTTCTGGAAGTGATGACCACTTTAGCGCCCAGTTCGAGAAAATACTTGGTCATGGCTTTTCCCAATCCGCTTCCTCCGCCGGTTACAATGGCAACTTTATTTTTCAGCGCTCCTTCCTTGAGCATGGGTTGTGTATAAAGATTCATATTCTTGGTTTTTTGTAAATTTATGGAAAATTATCTGTGGATATAAAGATTCGTTATGCAGAAAATAATGGATTGTTGCGAGAAAACGGCATAAAAATATCACCGGTATTTTTTTTAAATTAAAAATATATTTTCAGAGAACCAATCACCCGGTTTAGTAGCATGAAAATTATTAATCCCGATCAAAAAGTAACCTTTCACCAAATTTTCCTTCAGAAACTTTTCCGTTTTCGAAAACAAGATGCCCGTTTACGAACGTATGGGTGATTTTGGAATGAAATTCTGTCCCTTCCAATGGACTCCAACCACATTTGTAAAGAATGTTTTCCTTGGAAACTGTGAAATTTTCTTTTAAATCAACCAGAACCAAATCCGCTTTATAACCTTCACGGATAAACCCGCGCTTTTCAATCTGGAACAGTATTGCCGGATTATGACACATCTTTTCTACAATTTTCTCGAGAGAAATCTTACCGTTTCTGAAATTTTCAAGCATAATAACCAAAGAATGCTGAATGAGCGGTCCGCCTGAAGGTGCTTTGGTGTAAACATGCTGTTTTTCTTCCCAGGTATGTGGCGCGTGATCTGTAGCAATAACATCAATTCTGTCGTCCAACAAGGCTTCCCACAAGCCATCCTTATCTTTTTGAGTCTTTACGGCCGGATTCCATTTTATCAGTGTTCCTTTTGTTTCGTAATCAGCCTCGGTAAAGGTGAGGTGATGCACACAGACTTCGGCGGTGATTTTTTTATCTTTTAAAGGAATATCATTTCTGAACAGTGTGGTTTCTTTTGCCGTAGAAACATGAAAAATATGAAGCCGTGCTCCGGTTTTTTCTGCCAGTGCTACCGCTTTTGAAGAGGAGATATAACAGGCTTCCTCACTGCGGATCAAGTGATGGAACCTCATTGGAATACCGTCTCCGTATTCTTTTTTATATTTCTCAGTGTTGGTTCTGATGGTTGCTTCGTCTTCACAATGAACAGCGATCAGCATTTTCGTTTTACTGAAGATTTCTTCCAGAGTTTCAGGATTATCAACGAGCATATTTCCGGTAGAAGAGCCGAGAAACAGTTTGATCCCAGCGACATTGCGCGGATTTGTTTTCAGGACTTCTTCCAGATTATCATTGGTACCGCCCATCATGAATGAATAATTCGCAAATGATTTTTCGGCGGCAATCCTGTATTTTTCTTCCAGAAGTTCCTGGGTTACGGCATTGGGCACCGTATTCGGCTGCTCCATGAAACTGGTAACTCCACCGGCAACCGCGGCGCGGGATTCACTTTCGATATCACCCTTCCAGGTTAAACCCGGTTCGCGAAAATGTACCTGATCATCAATAACACCAGGTAAAAGATATTTTCCTTCGGCATCAATAACCCGATCTACATTTTCTGCAGAAATATTATTTCCAATTTTTGAAATGAAATCGTTTTCTATGAGCAAATCGCCTTTAAATACTTGATTCTCGTTGACTATTTCAGCGTTTTTTATGAGCGTTCTCATTTATTTTTATTCAGTTTTACTTCACTGTAAATTTAGCGATTTCATTCCGAAAAAGTATCCGGATTTCAAAACAGATAAGTTTTACGGTGAGATTTTTTTGATTTTAATTAAAACGATACATTTGCAGAAATATCTGAATTTTGTATAAAAAACTGCTGGGACAAACTGCGCTTTATGGACTTACTACGGTAATCATCCGCCTGTTCCCGTTTATTATAAATCCTTATATTACCAATGCTTTTGGGCCTGAAGCTTACGCGCCGTTCGCAGATTTCTATTCTGTTGCCGGTGTTATCGCTGTTCTGTTGACGCACGGCATGGAAACAACTTTCTTCCGTTTTGCGATTGATGAAAAGGATGATAGGAAGCTGATTTCTACTGCATTTTTCAGTGTAGCAGCCGCCACGTTGCTGTTTTTAATATTTTCTCTGAGTTTCAATAGAGAACTTGCTGTCGCTTTCAAAACACCGACTCAGGTCGATTTACTGACGATTTTAGTCGTTATACTCTCGCTTGATGCTTTCTCTGCAATGCCTTTCGTGATGCTCAGAAAAAATGAAAGACCGGTAAAATATGCCACAATAAAAATCGCAAACGGTATTATCAACTTTTTGCTCGTTATCTTCTTTCTTCAGGTTTTACCACGTGTTCCGCAAGGAGTCCTGGGCTTGAAATACAATCCGGAATTCGGAATAGGCTATGTTTTTGTTGCCAATCTTGTTGCCAGTGGTGCTACTTTCCTTCTTCTGTTTAAAGATATTTTCATCGCAAAACTGAAATATTTTTCGTGGGAACTCTGGCGTAGGATGATTAAATATTCGTGGCCCATCATGATTGCGGGTTTAGCCGGAATCATTAACGAAACCATGGACCGGCAGTTCCTGAAATTTCTGCTTCCTGAAGAAATCGGGCGTCACCAGTTGGGTGTTTATGGCGCGGTTGCCAAGATCGTAACCTTTGTGGTGCTTTTCAGGCAGGCTTATGTGTTGGGAATCGAACCGTTTTTTTTCAGCCATTCTAAAAGTGAAAATGCCGGAAAAACGTATGCAAAACTGATGGATGTTTTTATAGCAGTAAACTGTATGATCATTCTTTTCTTGTGCGTAAACCTGGATTGGATTTCTAAATTCTATCTCAGGAATCCAGAATATTACGAGGGAATACAGATTCTCCCGATTTTGTTTTTTGCAAGTCTGTTTTTAGGAATTTACCTCAACCTTTCAGTTTGGTATAAACTTTCCGACAGAACAATTGTTGGCAGCTACATCTCGTTTATCGGTGCTGCGGTTACCATTGCAATTAATTTTTATTTTATTCCGAAATACGGTTACTGGGCATCTGCCTGGGCAACAATTGCATCGTATTTCGTCATGATGATCGTCTCTTATGTATGGGGGCAGAAAAAACACCCAATTCCGTATAACCTTTACAGCAATATTATTGTTATTACTATAACCATCATTATTTCTCTGGTATATTATCAAAATTTCAAACATAATATTTGGCTGGGCAATCTAATCTTTTTAGTTTTAGCCATCATTTTAATTAAAACCCAAAAATTAATTCCGCAAAACCTGCTGAATAAAATTAAAAGATAAAGATTTCATGAAAATTAAAATCATTAACCGCTCAAAACACGCTTTACCGAAATACCAAACTGCATTTTCTGCAGGAATGGATCTCTACGCAAACCTGGATGCGCCTGTAACACTGAAGCCGCTGGAACGAAAATTGATAGCAACGGGTCTGCTGATGGAACTTCCACAGGGTTATGAAGCGCAGGTACGCCCAAGAAGCGGACTGGCTATAAAAAACGGAATCACTGTTCTAAATACTCCGGGTACAATCGATGCGGATTATCGCGGAGAAATAGGGGTAATTTTAGTAAATTTATCCGCAGAATCATTTACAGTGAACGACGGCGACAGGATTGCACAAATGGTAATTGCAAAACACGAAACCGCAATTTGGGATGAAGTTGACGAACTCAGCGAGACAGATCGTGGCGAAGGCGGTTTCGGAAGTACTTCTAAATAAATTTCTATTCTAATAAATAAAAAATGCTGTTGCAAACATTAAACAGCTTAAAAAAATAAACAAATTATGAAAATAATCGTTCCTATGGCGGGAAGAGGTTCCCGGTTAAGACCACACACATTAACGGTTCCCAAACCTTTAATTCCGATTGCCGGAAAACCAATCGTACAGAGACTCGTAGAAGATATTGCGAAAGTTGCAGGAGAAAAAATTGATGAGATTGCCTTTATTATCGGTGATTTCGGACCTGAAGTTGAAGCGTCTTTAATTCAGATTGCAGAAAGACTTGGAGCTAAGGGAAGTGTTTATACTCAGGATGAACCTCTCGGAACCGCACACGCGATTAAATGCGCAGAAGCATCAATGCAGGGCGATGTAGTAGTGGCTTTTGCCGATACCCTTTTTAAGGCAGATTTTGTACTCGACAAAAATTCAGATGGGGTGATCTGGGTTAAAAAAGTGGAAGATCCATCCGCATTTGGTGTGGTAAGACTGGATGATTACGGTTTCATCACCGATTTTGTTGAAAAACCTAAAACCTTTGTTTCTGATCTTGCCATTATCGGAATTTATTATTTCAATTCTGCGGAAAAACTCATGGATGAGATTAATTATATCATGAGCAACGACATTAAGCAGGGCGGAGAATACCAACTGACCACCGCACTGGAAAATCTTCGCCAGAAAGGCGCCAAATTCTCCCTCGGCAAAGTGGATGACTGGATGGATTGCGGAAACAAAAACGCAACAGTAGAAACAAACGGCAAGGTTTTGAACTACGAAAAGGAGAACGTAGCAAACTATCCCGCATCTGCAAAGATCTCCAATTGCCTTATCATTCCACCATGTTTTATTGGTGAAAATGTAGAAATTTCTAACTCCAAGATTGGCCCTTGTGTATCCCTGGGAAACAATACCAAAATCATCAATTCAAACATTGATAATTCCCTCATTCAGGAAAATACATTAATTGATCATGGAAATTTAAGCAACTCGATGATCGGTAATTCTGCGCAGTATTTCGGGGTTGCGCGCGAAATTTCTTTGGGAGATTATTCGGTTCTGGATTTTCTTTCGAAAAGCTAATAACTTTATAAATAAACTTTCACCAAACCACACAAAAACAATTTGTGTGGTTTGGCGTTAATATTGCAAACTTTTTTCGCAAACAAAAAAGTAAAAATTCTTATGAAAAAATATATTATCATACTCATCGCCTCCATTTCAGTGTTATCCTGTAAAACACAAACTGCTGCAAATGTGCCGGTAAGCACCAATGCTCCAATTACTGAAACAGCAGCTTTTTTTAAAGAAATAAATAAAAAACCCAACTTTCAACAGGTTAAGATTAACTCCAGAGTAAATGTTGAGACCGGAAATTTTATTCCTACATTAGATGCAACCATTTATATCGAAAACGGACAGAAAGTATGGATGAACATGATTGCGGTTTTTTTAAATGTAGGCCGCGGAATTGCTACACCAGACGGAATTAAAGGTTACGAAAAATGGAACAAAACCTATATTGAATCCGATTTTTCTTACCTTAATAATTTACTGAATGTCAACTTTATCGATTTCAGTTCGCTACAGAATCTTCTTACTGGCAGAACTTTTATTCCGGTGAATGAAAAGGATTTTGTTTTGACGAAAAACGCTCAGGGTTATCAGTTAACTTCAATAAATAATTTGAAATTTGAAAACGATGGAAAAACATCAGAATACGCAGTAGCAATAGATTATGACAACAACATGAACCTTTCAAAAGTATTTCTGAAAAATGCTAATTCGCCAGATAACCTTGAGGTTTCTTATGCAAACTGGGCGAACTTCGAAAGTATGCAATTGCCAACAAATGTTAAAATAATAATAAAAGGTACAAAAACAAGCCAAATTTTATTGGAAAATACGAAATTTGACAGTTCGAAGATGGATACTCCGTATTCCGTTCCCAATAATTATACGAAAACTGAGATCAGATGATTAAGAAATTAAGCTTTTTAATAGGACTTTTTTTGTTCGGAATTTTATTCTCGCAAAAGAAAGAACAACTTCAAAAGCAAAATGCAGAACTTAAAAAACAGATTGCCTCCATCAATGCGAACTTAGCAAAAACCCAACAGCAATCGAAACTTTCTGTCGCTTATCTTAATGATGTTCAGAAAAAAATTCAGCTCCGCGAAAAAGTTTACACCAACACCCAAAAGGAAAAAAGACTCATTGAAGATGATATCTATCTCCGCCAGTTGGAGATTAACCGACAAAACAGGGAACTGGCTGTCTTAAGGAAAAATTATGCTGAAGTCCTCGTAAAAGCTTACAAAAACAAAGGCGTACAGAACAAAGTAACCTTTATTCTCTCCTCTAAAAATCTCGGTGAAGCTTTGCGCAGAGTTCAGTATCTGAAAGATTATTCTGATTACCAAGATAAAAAAGCCGCGGAAATCTCCAAAGCCGCACAGGTACTGCTCCAGAATATCGCATTAAAGCAGAAGTCGGTTAAAGACAAAGAAACCTTATTATCGAATCAGCAAAAAGATCTGCTCACCATTGCTGCAGAAAAGAAACAGAAAGAAAATCTGCTTCAGGAATTCAGGAAAAATGAAGCTCAACTGACGGCAGAATTGAAGCAGAAACAAACCGAATCTAAAAAACTCGAAGGTCAAATCCGTTCGATTATTGCTGAAGAGATCAGAATAGCAAAAGCAAAAGAAGAACAAAGAAAAAAGGAGGAGGCAGAGAAAATACGTCTTGCAAAAATCGCCGCAGAACGTGAAAAAGCCAGAATTGAAGCTGAAAACAAAGCCCGTTTGGAAGCTTTAGCCTTAGAGAAAAGGAAGGCTGATGAAGAGGCAAAACGACTTAAAGATATTGCAGACAAAAAAGCAGCCGAGGAAGCCGAAAGGGCAAAAATAGCGGCTGCAGCCGATGCGAAAAAAACTGAAGATGCCCGAAAAGCAGCGGATGCAGAAAAAGCAGAAGCCCGAAGAGCCGCCGCGGCAAAAGATGCTGCTATCGCTGCTGCAAACGCAAAAGCTGCTGCAGAAAAAGCAGCCGACGCCAGACAAGCCGAAGCCTCCCTGAGCAAAAAAAATGAAGATCAGAAAAAAGCTGCGGAAACCAAAGTTCTTACCAATTACGGTGTATCAAGTGCTGTAGGAAATAACTTTGCAGCCAACCGCGGCAAAATGGGAATGCCGGCTTACGGAACGATTACCCACCGATTTGGACGCCAACCGCACCCGGTGTTCAAAAATATTATTGAAGAAAATAACGGAATTAAGATTGCCGTTACAAAAGGAACTGTTGCCAAATGTGTAGCACCAGGAACCGTTTCCCGAGTGGTAGCATCGGGCGACGGTTCTAAAATGGTTTTTGTGAAACACGGTGAATATTTTACTATTTATGCAAACCTCTCGAATACCATGGTTTCCGCTAACCAACAGGTATCAGCAGGCACTTCGATTGGGACTGTGGGAGCAGACTTCGATGGAACATATACTTTGGATTTCCAGATCTGGAACGGCACAAATCCAGTGGATCCAATGGGTTGGGTAAATTGAAAAATATATTTTAACTTTGTAAAAATTTAAACATGACTGCACTTACCATATTAGCACTTTCGTGGCAACACTTACTCATCGTTGCTGTAATTTTACTCATTCTTTTCGGAGGCAAAAAAATCCCGGAAATGATGAGAGGTTTAGGTTCTGGTATCAAAGAATTTAAAGATGCTGTGAAAGAAGAAGACAAGAAAACTCCGGAAGACTCAAAAAATAATTCTAATCCTGCGAACTAATTTCAGCTATGAGCTTTTCCGAAAGTGCCTGGGAAATCTTTAATCAGTCGATTAATGATTATCACCTAACAGATGATGTAGATACGCCGATTAATAATTCCTTCCAAAAAAACACTTTGGAATGGCTTTTGTATGCAAAGAACTGGATCGATACCGTTCAATGGCATTTGGAAGATATAATTCGTGACGAAAATATAACACCAGCTGAAGCCTTAAAAATTAAAAGAAGAATAGACTCTTCAAATCAGCAAAGAACTGATTTGGTAGAGTTTATCGACAGTTGGTTTCTACAGAAATATGAAAATATCACGCCGGATTACAACGCGAAAATCAACAGCGAGACCCCCGCATGGGCAGTGGATCGCCTCTCGATACTTGCACTGAAAATCTACCATATGTCACTTGAAGCCAACAGAAATTCTGCAAGTGAAGAACACAGATTCAACTGTACCAATAAACTCAATGTATTACTGGAGCAGAAAAAGGATCTGTCTGAAGCAATAGACCAATTGCTTTTTGATATAGAGAACGGTAAGATTAAGATGAAAGTTTACAAACAGATGAAAATGTATAATGATGAAAATCTTAATCCGGTCCTGTATCAAAACGTGAAAAATGACCAGACTAAAAGTTAGTTACATTTTACTGTTCTTTTTTATTTTTTCCTGTTCTACTGAGAAAATAAATCTCTCGCCCATAGGCGAAAATTCTGTTTCTTTAAATGGATCAACTGGTTCGTATACATTAGGTGAGACAAAAAATCTTATTGTTTACTCCTCAGAAATCACCAGTTTGATAAGCTCGTTTCCAAAATTCAGGAATGATGCTGTAAACAGTGAAGTTCTTATCCTGAAATCTCATTTAAAGGATTATATCGGCGCAATGACTTCGTACAATCTGGTAGGTATGGAAGATTCAAAAATAAAATTCGAAAGATCTTATAAAAAGCTGCAAAAACTCAGAAAATTTCTTAACCGTGATGAAGACGAAGTGCTGAACAGATATCTGGTAAGAATCAAAACAAACATGAGCTTCCTGAACAGTATCATTCCTCAGGATTCAGTATCTACCTTTAAAAACTAATTTACATGTTAAAAATTCAAGCAGAAGCCCAGGTTCCCACAGATTATGGGAATTTCAGGATGATTGCCTTTTCTGAGGATGAAAGCAACTGGATGCCCCACATGGCTATCATTGCCGAAAATACAGATTTTTCGCAGCCAGTAAATGTGCGTTTTCATTCCGAATGTATTACCGGGGAGGTATTTCATTCCAAAAAATGTGAATGCGGCCAGCAACTCAACGGAGCGATGAAATTCATCCACGAGAATGGCGGAATTATTATTTATTTACGCCAGGAAGGCAGAAACATAGGCATCATTAATAAACTAAAAGCTTACTCGTTGCAGGAACGGGGTTTCGACACCGTGGAAGCAAATCTTAAACTGGGCCTTCCGGCAGACGACAGAGATTTCAGCGAAGCCATCGAAATTCTGAATATTTTAGGAGTAAAAGAAATAAATCTTCTAACCAATAATCCTGCTAAAATTAAAATTGTTGAAGACAGCAATATACATCTGAACAAAAGGATTCCTTTACAGATTACCTCCACATCAGACAGTGAAGGTTACCTGAAAGTAAAAAAAGATTACTTCGGACATCTGTTGGAAGACGAAAATGAATCATAAAAATAAACGCTTTGAAAAATCAAAGCGTTTATTTTTTTAACCTGTTTAGGTTTTTATAAATGTAAAGCTGTCTCCAGAGCCAACTCAATCATTGGAGTTAAGGCCTGTTCTCTCTGATCTGCCGAAATCTGTTCCTGTGTTGGAATAATATCCGATACCGTGAGAAGCGTAGCCCCATTTTTTCCTAAATGTTTGGCATTGGCAAAAAGCGCGAAAGCTTCCATCTCAACTGCGGTACAATTGTACTTCTCTGCAATTGCAGGAGTTCCGGGCGTTGCCCTGTAGAAAATATCGCTGGTATGGATGTTTGTGGGTTTTACCGCTTGAGATAATTTTGCTGCGGTCTCATTAATTACACCAAATACATTCCCCTGATTTTCAATAATTTCATCTTCAATTCCCCATGCAAATTTTGCGTAAGTCGATTCGCTGGCTGCCTTTTCAACATTCAACACATCAAATAAATTCAGCTCGGGGGTGTATCCACCGCAGGTTCCGATTCTTATGATGGTATCCACGTCATATTCCGTATAAAGTTCGTAAGAATAAATCCCGATACTGGGCGCGCCCATTCCGCTTGCACCTACCGAGATTTCTTTACCTTTATACAAACCGGTAAAATAATAAATATTACGGGTTTTGCTTACCAGTCTTACCTCATTCAGAAAATTGTCGGCAATATATTTTGCACGAAGCGGGTCTCCGGGTTGCAAAACTGTTTTTGCGATTTCTCCTTTTTTTGCGGCGATATGAACACTCATAATTTTAATTTTAAAATGAAGTTTAAAAGTAAGAAATAATGTTCGATTTAAAAATTATGTTCAGCAAAAATTTCCCTGAAACTCCATAAAACAGACAAAAATCATACAATTAAAACCCGCTGATTTTTTCAGCGGGTTTCATTTATATGTAAAGATTTGAATGATATCTAAATATTAGTCACGGTCCGGAATGTTGTAAAATTTAATTACACTGTTGTAATCACTGTAATTCACGCCCGCATTTTTACCCTGTGAAGCGGGAACCAAAACAATTCTGAATCGTTGGTTATTAAGATACTGCGTAGCTTCTGCAGCTGTAAAGGTAGCCTGATCGAAGTTTGCTTCGGTATAAATTTCAATATTTGCCGTATCGAACAGGAAATTATAATCTAATTCTCTGCCGTTGGATAAATATTCGGTTTTAGGTAAAAGCTGCCAAACTGCAGTTCCTGAAGATCCTGAATTAATGTTTCTGTAAACCAACACCACATCTGTATTTGCAATATTGATTCCCTGAGAAATCGTATAACTGTTTCCACTGTTGAAGGTTCCTGTAATATCTCTCATCATTGGATAAGTATCATTATCATCAACCAGCACTTCATCATTTCTATCCGTACAGCTCACTGTCATAAAGCCAAAAATCGCCATAAGCAGTATTGTAAAGTAATTTTTCATTTTTATATAATTAAAGGTTTGTAAGCTACATCTCAATATGCATGCCAATAAATTAGAAATTTAAACTTTAAAAATTGTATTTTTGTTTATCATCTTAAATCTGATTAATGAAAACTGCAAAACATACATTCCTTAGTATTCTTTTTTTATTCACTTCCATCCATTTATTTGCCCAGTACCAACCAAAAAATCTCACCACGGCAGATTTAAAAAAGGCAGAAGAATGGGTAAATACAACCTATAATTCACTTTCTCAGGATCAAAAACTCGGGCAGTTATTCATTGTTGCACTGTATACCAATAAAGGCGAAAACTATATCAGCAACGTAAGAAACATTGTGGAGCAGGAACAGATTGGCGGATTAATCCTGATGCAGGACGATGCAGCCAGAGAAATAAATTTAGTAAATGAGTTTCAGTCGAAATCCAAAGTTCCGCTCATGATTGGCATGGATGCAGAATGGGGACTTTTCCAGCGTATTGCAGCAGCTCACAAATTTCCCTGGGCGATGACTTTGGGAGCCATTCAGGATAAAAATCTGATTACCCAAATGGCTGCAAAAATCGCTGAGGATTCCAAAAGAATGGGAATTAACTGGGATTTTGCTCCTGTAGTTGATGTAAATACCAATCCGGACAATCCTATTATCGGAAACCGAAGCTTCGGATCCGAAGTTCAGAATGTCGTGAATTCTGCCTTAGCATACTCCAACGGTTTGCAGGATAACAGAATTTTAGCCGCCATAAAACATTTTCCGGGACATGGTGATACCAGCACAGATTCTCACCTGGATCTGCCCGTGGTAGCTCATCATATCGACCGCCTGAACGCAGTGGAACTGGCGCCCTTCAAAACGCTTATGGATAAAGGAATTGGCGGGGTAATGGTCGCCCATCTCTATGTTCCTGCTTTGGAAAAGGAAAAGGGAATTCCAGCTTCAATTTCCAAAAATATCATTACCGGCCTTCTAAAAGAAAAATTTGGGTATAAAGGATTGATTATTACTGATGCGCTCAATATGGGTGCCGTTTCACAACGCTATAAACCCGGCGAATTGGATGCACTTGCATTTAAAGCCGGAAACGACATTATGCTTTTTTCAGAAGGGGTAAAGGAAGGCAAAAGACTCATTCAGCTGGCGATTGACAAAAAGGAAATCAGCCAGAACCGTGTTGAAGAAAGCGTGAAGAAAATCCTGCTGACAAAATATTTTCTGGGACTCGATAAGTATGAACCCCGAAACCCGGAAAACATTAACTACCATTTGAACAATGAATCTCATACAAAGCTGGTTCAAAATCTTTACACCAACGCTTTAACGCTGCTAAAAGACAATAAAAAACTTCTTCCCTTAAATTGTAGTGAAGTTTACTATTATGTTCCCCTTGAAGAAGCTCCCTATCAAACTTTTGCGGATCAGCTAAATTTAAAAACTACTGTAATCGTAAAGAAAAGTTCAGAGATAGCTTCAATTCCGAAAAATTCAAAAGTGATTATCGGCTTCCACAAAGACAATTCTACCGCTTATAAACCGTACAAAATTTCGGACGAAAGCAAAAAAATCCTTGGGGAATTAAGCAAAAACCATCATGTAATTCTCAATGTTTTCGGATCAGCTTATGCTTTAAAAGATATTGATATTTCAAATATATCCACTGTTTTGGTATCCTACGAAAATAATGATGACTCTATGACTGCCACGGCAAAAGCGCTCTCAGGAAAAAGTAAAATTACAGGACGTTTACCCGTATCAGTAAACGAAAATTTAAAAGCCGGCATGGGAACAGACCTTCATATGACTGCAGAAAACGAAACATCAAAAAAAGCAACAAAATAAAAGTAATTGAGTAATTCAATTTAAAAACAAAACACCTATGAAAATCGGAATTCTCTGTTACCCAACCTACGGCGGAAGCGGCATTGTTGCTACAGAACTGGGCATGTCGCTCGCAAACAAAGGCTATGAAGTACACTTCATAAGTTCAAACCTTCCAGCTCGGCTGGATATTACCAACCCCAATATTTTTTTCCATAAAGTAAACGTTCAAACTTATCCGCTCTTTCAGTATCAGCCGTACGACATTGCGCTATCATCGATGATTTACCGCGTCGTAAACCTTTATAAACTCGATCTTTTGCATGCGCATTACGCCATTCCCTATGCTTACGCTGCGTTTACCGCAAAACAAATGCTTAAAGAAGAAGGCAAAGATATCCCTTTGGTTACCACACTTCACGGTACAGACATTACGTTGGTGGGTCAGCATCCAAGTTACAAACACGCAGTAGAATTCTCTATAAATCAATCAGATACCATTACTTCAGTCTCCGAAAGTTTAAAAAAAGACACACTGCAGATTTTCAATATAAATAAAGAAATTAAAGTCATCACCAATTTTATCGATAACACAGAATTTGATGAATTTAATACGTGCAGCAGAAAGCAGTTTGCCACAGATGATGAAAAAATCCTTATTCACGTTTCTAACCTTCGGCCTGTAAAAAGGATTATTGATGTTTTAGAAATCTTTAAAGATGTTGAAAAACACGTTAAATCAAAACTTATCATTATTGGCGAAGGCCCTGATATGGAAAAAGTAAACGAATTTCTGGAGAAAAACCCGAATCTTATCAATAAAATAAGGCTTTTAGGAAAGGTAAACGATCTTTACAGGATTCTGCAGCTTTCCGATGTATTTTTACTGCCCTCCGAACAGGAAAGTTTCGGACTTGCTGCCCTGGAAGCTATGGCAGCGCAAACGCCCGTTATCAGCTCGAATGCAGGCGGAATTCCTGAAGTAAATATTCAGGGAGAAACAGGTTATTTGGCAGAAATAGGCAATGTGAAAGCCATGAGCAACTACGCCATCAAACTGTTGAGCAACGATGAGCTGCTTCTGGAAATGAAAAGAAATGCGAAAAAACAGGCCATTAAATTTGACCTGAAAAACATTCTTCCGCTTTATGAACAGATGTATGATGAAACGCTGAAGAATTTTAAAAACGATACTCCAAACCAATAATCACTTCATGTAACGATTAATACAACGGGGATGAACGAAAAGCTCCTTCAATATCTTTGGAATTTCAAGATTTTCAAAAGTTTTGATTTTAAAGATGTGGAAGGAAATCCTTTGGAAATCCTCGATTTCGGAAAATGGAATTTCGACTCCGGACCGGATTTTCTTTTGGGCAAAATAAGATTCAGAGATTTACTCTTAGCCGGAAATATTGAACTTCATGTAAAATCTTCCGATTACATTTTTCATCAACATTCCGGAAATCCCGAGTTCGAAAATTTAATTTTACACGCCGTTTTTTATCACGATATGGAGGTTGAGGAACTCCAGAACAGGAACATTCCCACGTTGGAATTAAAAAATTATATCGACGAAACAGTACTCTGGAAATACGAATCCTTACTCAAACAAAATCAGTTTATCGCCTGCGAAAATTTATTTTCATCCGCTTTAATACCTTTTAATTTTACCGAAGAAACCCTCATCAAAAAACTCGATGAAAAATCGATCGCCATTGAAGAAGCACTGCGGTTGAACAAAAATAATTATGAAGCTGTACTTTTTCATCAAATTGCTTATGCGTTCGGTTTAAAAGTAAACGCTGAAAACTTTAAACAGCTTGCCGAAAGCCTCGACTTTTCTGTGGTGAATAAAATCCGCCAAAACCAAACCCAGCTCGAAGCTCTGTTTTTTGGAGTCTGCGGCTGGCTCGCAAAACCGGAAGATGAACAGATGAAAATTTGGAAAAGAGAATTTGAGTTTCTTACCGTTAAATATCAACTCCCAACACTGAAAATTACTCCGAAATTCTCGAAACTTCGCCCGCCTAATTTCCCTACGGTCAGACTTTCACAACTGGCAACACTTTATTATTTAAATCAGAATCTGTTTTCGAAGCTTGTTCTGATAAAAAACATTAATGAAATTAAAAGCATTTTCAACAGTGTAAAAGCAAGTGAATATTGGGACAACCGTTTTAATTTCGGTAAAATTTCTCCTGTTGTAGGCGAAAAATTTCTGACGGAAGAATTTATGAATCTTATTCTGATCAATACCGTTTTACCTTTTAAATATACGTATCACAAAAATTCCGACGAGAATATCAACGATGAAATTCTGGATTTTTACCGCGCAATTAATCCCGAAAAAAACACCACCACCCAAAACTGGAAATCACTGAATGTAAAAATGAACAATGCGCTGGAAAGCCAGGCCTTTATTTATCATTACAAAAATTTCTGTGAAAAAAAGAATTGCTTAAACTGCAGCATAGGATATCGGCTTCTCGGCGTCAAAAACCCGTGAATCTCTGATATAATTCATTGTAAATTCATATGATTTTGCCTTAAATAGTGCTAAATTTGAATAAAACTACGCAAAATGTTCGATTGGTTAAAAGCACTTCTTCTTCCTGCCGAAAATCCTACGGTTACACAATCCATCGTTGTAATTATGTTGGCGGTGGGATCCGGAATTTTCTTCGGAAGATTAAAAATGGGCAAAATTACTTTTGGCGTTTCGGCCGTGATGTTTACAGGATTACTTTTGGGGCATTTCGGTTACCGTATTGACGAAGGAATCCTGAATTTCATCCGCGATTTCGGTTTGATTCTTTTTGTTTACGGAATCGGTTTGCAGGTAGGGCCTTCATTTTTTTCTTCGTTCAGGAATGAAGGTTTGAAGTTTAATATTCTTGCTGTTTCCACAGTTATCTTCGGTGGGCTGATTACGGTTGTTCTCTTTAAAACTACAGGCCTTAAGATGGAAGATTTGGTAGGAATTATGAGTGGTTCGGTAACCAATACGCCTGGTCTTGGAGCCGCGAAAAACACCATTGAAGAAATAAAGAACTCTTTCCCCGAGCGGGTTTTCAACGATCCTACCATCGGATATGCGATTACTTATCCGCTGGGAGTTTTCGGAATTATCGGGACCATCATTGTTTCCAAATTTTTGCTCAAGATTGATCCTGAAATTGAAATGAGAAAATTCCGGATGTCGAAAATCAACAGCGAGCTGCCTTTAATCCACAAAAAAATGCGGGTTACCAATTCTCTATATTTTGGGAAAACCCTGCATGACACGATTAAAAGTTTTGGACGCAACATTGTAATTTCGCGTCTGAAACACAGCGGAAGCGAAGTGGTACAGTCGCCTACATTAGATGTGCATTTGAGAGATCGCGACGTGTTGATGGTAGTAGGTTTGGAAAATGATGTAGACGATTTTATTGGAATGGTCGGCAGACCCTCCAGTGATTTATTTATTGAATCTGATTCTGAAATTCATAATAAAAATATTTTCGTTACCAAACCTTCAGTCATTCATAAAAAACTTTCAGAACTCGATCTTTACAACACGTATGATCTGAAGGTTACCCGTGTCTTCCGCGCGGGGCGGGAAATTCTTCCGCGACCTTCTCTGGAACTCTTTTACGGTGATAAGTTGAGAGTCATTGGGTCTAAAGAAGCCATTGAAGAAGTAGAAAAGATCATAGGAAATTCAGAAAAAAAACTTCTGGAACCCGATTTCCTTTCCCTCTTCGGAGGTTTGCTTTTGGGCGTAATCCTGGGATCAATTCCTATTGTAATCCCAAGTCTGCCGGTTCCCATAAAACTGGGTTTTGCTGCCGGGCCGCTTATTGTAGCACTTTTAATTTCCAGATACGGAGGGATTTCTTTCATCCATTCCTACATCAATAACGGTGCAATTTATTTTATGAAGGATCTGGGAATTTGTCTGTTTTTTGCAGCGGTGGGAATCCATGCCGGCGACGGTTTCTACGATAATTTTGTGAAATATAATGGCTGGAGTTGGCTGTTGTTCGGTTCAGCAATTACCTTTATTCCTTTAATCACAATGGTAATTGTGGGAAGATTCTTTATGAAAATCAATTTCCTTCAGCTTGCCGGAATTATGAGCGGAAGCTATACCGATCCCGCCGCATTGTCATTCAGCACGAATTATTTGGATTCTGATGTGCCGATCCAGAGCTATGCGCAGGTTTATCCGCTGGTGACGATTTTCAGGATTTTCGTGGCGAGTCTTTTAATTTTGATATTCAGTTAATAAAAAAGAGCAACCTAACAGTTGCTCTTTTGATATTGATTAAGAAAATTATTTCTTGTCATCGGCTGCGGAATCCGGGAAACGCTGCTGCGTAAATTCTCTCGAAATTGCTGCTTTCTCGAATTTTAATTTTCCTGCAAGGGTTTCAATTACCACGCCATCATCCTGAATCTGTGCAATTCTGCCGTGCATTCCTGAAGTGGTTACTACTCTGCTTCCAACTTTCAGGGTTTCCTGGAAATTCTTTTCCTGCTTTGCCTTTTTCATTTGTGGACGAATCATCAGAAAATAAAATCCAACGAACATTAAGCCCATCATAATCATTGTAGGCATCATCGAACCTTCAGGTGAAGCCGCCTGTAAAAATATTGCTATCATATAAATTTAAATTAAATAATTAGGGCTGAATATCTGCCGTAAAACTCAGTACGATAGGCGCTTTTTCTACATTGGCATATACTTCTGCCTGTTTGCTTACCAGTCCGTCGAAACTTGCAGAATCAAATTTCAAAGTAATTTTACCTTTTTGTCCCGGAAGAATCGGTTCTTTTGTATAATCAGGAACGGTACAGCCGCAAGCCGGTTTAACTTCAGAAATTACCAGTGGATTTGTTCCGGTGTTGGTTACTTCATACACATGCTCTACTTTATCCCCTTTTTTAATTTTACCGAAAGCAAAATTAGATTCTGATAAGGCCACCGTAGTTGCAGGTCCTGCTGCTACTGCCACTGCTTCAGGCGCTGGTGCTGATGTCTCAGGTGCAGCCGTTGCTTCTACATTTTCTTCAACTATAAGTTGATCGGCGGTTTGGTCTTTTTTGCAGCTTACTAATGTCATTGCCGCTACCAGGGGTAATAATTTTACTAAATTCTTCATAAATATTTTATTAATTTCTATTAAAATCTTTGGTGTATTTATCTAAAATTCCATTAATGAAAATGTTGGAACGGTCCGTGGAAAAAACTTTTGAAATCTCGATATATTCATTAATAATCACCCTGCCCGGCGTCAACGGGAAATAATCGAGTTCGCAGATTGCAGTTACCAGAATAATTTTATCGATGAGCGAGATTCTTTCGATATCCCAGTTTTCGAGTCGGCCTTCCAGCTTTTTCTCTGTTTCTTCCCAATGATTAAGGGTTTGCTTTAAAAGTTTGCGGGCAAATTCGCGGTCATCTTCATCTTTAATCATTTTGATTAAGGTGTGGCTCGGCTCATTTTCCTTAAAAAACCCGATGGTTTTCTGAATCATTGAATTTGAAATATGAAAATCATCAGCCCAACTCAGTTCCAATCCTTCTACATGGTCGTGAAAATCTTCATTCTCTGCAATATATCTTAAAAATAACTTGCCGATGAATTTCTGGTCTTCTTCAAAAGAATATCCTTCTTCTTTCATAAAATCCTGGTAACGTTTCCCGGAAGTCATTCGCTGGAAGGTTTTTACCAAAAGTTCGTCGTGAAGTTCCCATTTCAGTTCCTGATGTTTGGAAGTGAAAGAAAGCCTTTCGGTGTTTTCTTCCAACATATTGAGCACCCTATTGTTGATGAATTTCTGATTGGGATTAAGGTTGTCTACAGTCTTTATATACTTGTTTTTACCAATCTCAATCTGCTTTTCGGCGAGTGCTTTCAATGCTACCAAAAAATTGAGCTGATAAATATAAAGATGATAGATTTTTTCGATTTGCGAAAACATGTTTTTCTCTAAAACATCTGCCTTCACAGGGTTTTGGTAATAAGAATATACCGCTTCTACGACTTTTTCACGAATTTGTCTTCTTCCTAACATTTCAAAGAGCTTTTTATGCGTGCAAAGATAACATTTTTTTGCAAACTCCTGTTTCTGTTTGTGTTTTCGGTTTCAATAAAAACCTTCAATCCGTTTTCAATTTCTTACTTTTGCATCAGGAAAATTTTCCGGCAGAACCCTCATTGCCAAAACCCAATCTATGAACGCACTGAAAACCCTGAATCCATATTTCTGGAAACACCGCATCCTGCTGTTTTGGGGATTCCTGTTTATTATCGCCAGTAATTTCTTCAGCATTTATAAAGTACAGTTTGTCGGGAAATCTGTTGACCAGATTGCGCAGACTACCAACCTTGGATTTAACCGCCAGGTTTTGATTTATGTTGCGATTATCGTGGTATCATCGATACTTACAGGATTCTTCACTTTTATGATGAGGCAAACCATTATTGTAGCTTCAAGGAAAATTGAATATGAACTTAAAAATAAAATTTACAACCATTACCAGGAACTTTCTTTAACAGATTTCAAAAAAACCACAACGGGCGACCTAATGAACAGGCTGAGTGAAGACGTTGTGGCGGTAAGAATGTATCTCGGACCCGGAGTGATGTACATCGTGAACCTCCTGATCCTGCTCATCATTACCAGCATCTACATGCTGAAAACAGATGTTTCCATGACGGTTTGGTCGCTGATTCCGCTACCGATTCTGTCCTACGTAATTTATAAAGTAAGTTCCATCATCAACAAAAAATCGAAAATAATGCAGAAAAGCCAGTCTGCAATTTCAACTTTTGTTCAGGATAGTTTTTCCGGAATACGCGTGGTGAAATTCTTTGCGCGGGAAAAGTATATTGAAAAAAACTACGGCATAAAAGTTAAAGATTATCAGGACAAAGCTCTGGATCTGGCAAAAACGGAAGCTTATTTCTTTACGATTATTCTTTTCGTGATCGGTTTGCTGAATGTAGTCATTCTTTTGATTGGCGGACAAAAGTACATGAACAACGAGCTTTCTGTAGGTAAAATCGCAGATTTTTTTATGTATATCAACATTCTTATCTGGCCTTTTTCTATGGTAGGCTGGGTAACTTCTGTAAATCAGCGGGCAGATGCATCGATGGCGAGGATTAATGAGTTTCTCGACATGAAAAGCGACATCATCAATACCAACCATGATAATTATCCCATTAAAGGCGATATTGAATTCAGAAATGTTTCTTACGTTTATCCGAATACAGGAATTAAAGCTTTAGACAATCTAAGCTTCACCATCGAAGCCGGAAAATCACTGGCCATTATGGGAAAAACCGGCAGCGGAAAATCTACCGTCGCCCTTTTGCTTTGCCGACTGATAGATCCTACAGAAGGTGAAATATTAATTGACGGAAAAAACCTGAAAGAGCACAATCTCGAAAATTACCGCAGACATATCGGCTATATTCCTCAGGAAAGTTTCCTGTTTTCGGATACTATCGAACACAATATTGGTTTCGCAATCGATAATCCTACTTTAAAAAAGGTTGAAGAATATGCAAAAAAGGCAGATGTTCACAAAAATATTGTAGAATTTAAAGACCAGTACAAAACAATGGTCGGCGAGCGCGGCGTCATGCTTTCTGGCGGTCAAAAACAGCGGATCTGTATTGCAAGGGCTTTAATTAAAGAACCTAAAATCCTGATTTTCGATGATTCCTTGTCGGCTTTAGATACCGAAACCGAAGAAAATATTCTTCAGAATATTGAAAACGAAATCCAGAAAAGCAGTTCGATCATCATTACCCACCGAGAAAGCAGTGCAAAACGCGCAGATAAAATCCTGAATCTCACCAAAGTAGAAAACTCCGCTTCGGCATAAAATGCGGATTTGTCACCAATAAGTCATTTTCGTTAACAAAAAACAAATAATTATTTTGCAATTAAAAGAAATCTTTTATATTTGTTACACAAGATTTCAAAAAATAGCTACAAATGAGTGATTACAAGGAACGCCACGAAAATGAAATTTTCACAAAGGTGTTGAAAGCAGGCAGAAGAACTTATTTCTTTGATGTGCGCGAGACTAAAGCGGGAGATTATTATCTTACGATTACCGAAAGCAAGAAAAATTTTGGTGAAAACGGAGAAGCTACCTTCGAAAAACATAAAATCTATCTTTACAAAGAAGATTTCAAGAGTTTTGAAGACATGTTTAAGGAATCTACAGATTTTATCATCAGCCAGAAAGGCGAAGACGTAATTTCGGAAAGACATGACAAGGACTTTAAAAGTCGCTCATTTACAATAGAATCTGACGACGAAGTTTAATAAAACAAAGGCATTCATTTATGGATGTCTTTTTCTTTTTTATCTAAGCGTATTCCTGTGGGTGAAATGAATTGCTTCAAAATAAAAAAACGCACTGAAAATCAATGCGTTTTAGATGGGGTGAATGATGGGTCTCGAACCCACGACCTCCGGAACCACAATCCGGCGCTCTAACCAACTGAGCTACAATCACCGTTTGAGGTTGCAAATATAAAGCTTTTCGAGAAATTACAAAATTATTCCGTCAAAATTTTTGATAGCAAGTAACTTTTCTGTCGTAAAACCTTCCGCAAACTCAACGCCAGAGAGTCTTCCCAGGTCCTGTGCTCTGTAGGTGAGGCTTTCCAGAAAGTCTTTTGTGGCTATCGGTGTCATCGGTTCATTAGAATTTGGATCATAAAACTGGGTTTTATAAGCCAGACACGCTTCTATTTTCTTTTCCATAAAATTTGAAATATCAATAACAAAATCCGGCGTAATATTTTTCCACTGAATATAATGGAATACCTGTTTCGGGCGCCATTGCTTTTGATGCTCTCCATCAAACTCAGTTTCGATCTTCACTAAACCAGAAAGAAAACACGCATCAGAAACCAGTTTCGCAGCTTTTGCATGGTCCGGATGCCGATCGTCTACCGCATTGGCAAGTACGATTTCGGGTTGGTATTTACGGATCATTTTCACGATCTGTATTTGATATTCTTCTGAATTGAGGATAAAACCATCCTTCATTTTTAGATTTTCACGGGCAGAAATACCCAAAATTTCCGAGGCCGAAGCAGCTTCCTGTGCTCTTGTTACATTCGTGCCACGGGTCCCCAGTTCGCCTTGGGTTAAATCAACAATAGCTACCTTTTTTCCTTCCGAAATCAGTTTTGCCAAAGTTCCGCCACAACCCAGTTCTACATCGTCTGGATGGGCGCCTATTGCAAGGATATCTACTTTCATTTTGATTATTTTTTTTAATATTTCAGAACTGCCTCCTGATATTGATAAATCGTTGTAAGAAACTGCGCGTAAGACTGCTCGAGTCTCGTAATATCACCCGACTTCAAATTAATGCCCGCAGTTCCATAAGGATTTGAATTTACTGAAAAAGCGGAAAACTGAAAAAACTGCACCGGCTGATTTTCCTGTGCGCCAAGCTTAACCGAAGAGCCTAAAAGCTTTCTGGTAGAAACGGTGTAAATTTCACCAGGAGTGAGCTGAATCTTTGTGTAAGTTCTCGGCTCAAAACTGAGCTTATCGTTATTTACGGCGATGGTCTGCTTTTTATACGGTGACGAGATGAGATAAATGATATTGTCTTCTTTTGGAAACTGATCGGGCGACAGATAATAAAGATTAAGCCTGTAATGGGCCGAGTCAAATTTCTGTATTCCCCCTTCGACAGACTCGAAAGGTCGGTAAGAAAATGCGTTGGCACCAATTTCCTTGGCTTTTTTATATACCATCCCGAATACTTTCACATCGTCATCAGAAAAGCCCTGTACTTCGATTTCGCCAAGATATTCCGCATTCACAGCTTCCGGATTTATTTTATACAGAAATTTATCCGCGTTGGAATGCGTCTTCTCCACTTTGTTGAGGATTACATTTTGAGCCATGAAAAAATGACCCACCAAAATCATATATAAAACGAATGTTCTTCTCATTTCTGTAAAGTTTCAATACAATCTTGCAGGGAATTCTCCCAGTGTTTCAACGCAATCCTGTAGGTTTTTTCAATTTTATCCAAAGACATTGTGCTACGTTTGGGGCGCTTTGCCGGTGTGGGAAAATCTTCTGTTGTAATGGCATTAAGTTTAATGTTCGAACCTGAAAATTCTGCAATCTTCTGGGCGAATTCAAACCACGTTGTTTCGGGATAATTCGAAAAATGGAAAATCCCGTAGGTTTTCGGTTCGGCTTCTATGATTTTCATGATGGCTTCTGCCAAATCATTAGCATTGGTTGGCTGGCCAAACTGGTCGGAAACGATTCCCAATTCGTCTTTCTGAGAAAAAAGATTCAACATCGTTTTCACAAAATTTTTGTTGAATTCTGAATACAGCCACGAGGTGCGGATTACAATAGTTTTAGGGTTAAAATCCGTCGCCAGTTCTTCTCCTTTCAGTTTTGATGCACCGTAAACTCCCTGTGGATTGGCAAAACTGTCTTCAGAATAAGATATATTGGTTTCGCCATCGAAAACATAATCCGTAGAAACATGAATCAATACACAATTATATTCTTCACAGGCCTCCGCAAGATTTGCTACGCCTTCAGCATTTACAGCAAAGGCTTTTTCCGGTTCTTTCTCTGCCAAATCTACTGCGGTATATGCCGATGCATTAATGCAGAAATGAGGTTTAAAATCGTAAAAAACATCAGAAACACTGTTCCGGTCGGTAATATTGAGGGTTTGAGAATCTGTAAAGTTAAATTCGTATTGGTTTTCGAAATCGGGAGCAATTTTCCGGATACAGTTTCCCAATTGTCCGTTTCCTCCAACGATCAGTATTCTTTTTGTCATTTTGCTGCGGATTTATTGAGTTTTCTAAAATAGGAGACTCTGCTCTGGAAATCTTTCTCTTCTAAATTCACCAAAAATTTACGAAAAAGGTCTTTTGTTTCTTCCGGCTGCGATTCGGACCGGCGGGTTTTCATATTGAAATAAATAACGGTTAGCCAGAGGATACTGTGAATTATTTTCCCATCTTCGCTTTTCATTAAGATCTCTACTTTTGACAGGCGGTCTCCCAGTTCGATTGTTTTGCTGGAAATCTGTACTTTGGCGTTGTAACGAACTTCTTTAAGGTAGGCAATCTCGTTCTGCACCGTAATCCACGTGCAGCCTGTCTGCCGGGTATAGCCTTCGTAGGTAAATCCGTAACCGCTTTCAACGTGATCTTCTCTGGCGTTGAGCATGTATTCGAGGTATTTTACATTATTGAGGTGCCCAATCGGATCGCAGTCGCTAAACCGGACTTTTTCTACCGATGAAATTTCTTTTTCCATTTTACAAAATTAAAAAAACCATCCTGAATTCTCGGGATGGTTTAGGTTTTAGAAAGGGTTTATTAAAGACCTAATTCTTTTTTCACTAACGGAGTTGCGTCCGGACCACCTTTGTAGATTAAAGCTGTAGAATCGATGATGAAATCGAAACCGTTCGCTTTTGCTACTTTCGCTACTGCATTGTTCAGTTTGTCGATGATTGGTTTTACCGCAGCATCTCTTCTCTGAGCTAAATCGTTTTGTGCAGTTTGCTGAAGCTGCTGAAGGTTTTGTTGTTTTTTCTGTAATTCTCCTTCTTTAGCAGTTCTCTGAGCTTCGGTCAATTTTGCACCATCAGCCTGGTATTGCTGTACTTCCTTTTGGAAAGCTTCTGCCTGTTTCTGCAATTCATCACCTTTAGTTTTGCTGAAAGTATCTAAATCTGTGGTCATTTTCTTAGTTTCGGGCATTGCTGCCAATACAGCTTCGTAATCCATAGATGCAACTTTCTGAGCGTTAACTGCTCCTGCTGTTACCAACATCATTACTGCTGCAAATAATACACTTAATTTTTTCATAATTGGGGTTGAATAATTTATTGTTGTTTAAATTTATTTTTTTCTTCGCGACTGCGTATTTGAATTGGAATCGGTTTTATCCTGCATCAGTCTTAATTTTTCCTGTTTGGCATCTTCTTCAGAGATTCCTCTTCTGTTTGGGGTTGAAGTATTTTTATTTCCTGAATTTTTCAGTAACAAATCTAATACTTTATCTGTATAATCGTACCGTTTTTCGAGGAAAATTACACTGATGTTATTGCTTTTATCAAGAACTATGCCCAAACTGTTTTTCTCTGATACAGTACGGATTGCATTCCATATCTGATCCTGAAAAGGTTTGGTGAGGTTTGATCTTGCATTGTTAATTTCGCCCAGCGTACCGAAACGGTTATTGATCATGCTTTTAATCTTCTTATCAAGATCATCAACTTCTTTTTGGCGCTGTTTCAGCTGCTCACCTACCAAAAGTACCCTTTCGTTCTCCAGCAGTAATTTCTTTTTATCAAAATCAGACTGAAGGTTCTGTATTTCAGTCTGCCAGCTTGCGATCTGCTCATTCAGCCTGTCCTGTGCTTCTTTGTACTGAGGCATTTTGCTGAGGATATAATCGGTATCAACAACACCAATTTTCTGGGCATTTAAAGCACCCGAAAAAATGAAGAGCAGTAACGAAATTAATTTGATGTGTTTCATTTTAATTGTCTTTATAATGATTGATTCATCAGGAAGTGTGTTTTCCATCCTGCAGGTTCTGTACCTATAAGCGTCTTATCGAAACCATAAGCAAAATCAAATCCGATAAGTCCAAATGCTCCCATGTATACCCTTACTCCTACTCCGGCAGAACGTTTCAGCTGGAAAGGGTTATAAGTTCCGAACGAGTTCCATGCATTACCACCTTCAAGGAAACTCAGCGCATAAATTTTTGCGGTTTGGTTCATTGAAATCGGATATCTGAGTTCGAGCGCAAATCTGTTGTAAACTGTTGCTCCTCCGTAAGGGGTTACATCTTCTAATGTTCCGCCTGTAGAAGAGGCATTTTCATAACCACGTAAAGGCACAAGTTCGCGGCCATCATACCTTCCTCCGAACAAACCAGTTCCACCAACATAGAATCTTTCGAATGGCGGCGCACCCAGTTCTTTGTTATAACCATTCAGGAAGCCCATTTCTGCAGTGCTTCTAAGAACGAGTTTTCCGACTACGGTATTGTAAACATCGGCCTTCATTTTTACTTTATAGAATTCGAGCCATTTGTATTTTTCTACATTACTCATGGTCGCATAATTCTTATCGCTGAAGAGCGAGTAAGGTGGCGTAAACTTAACCGATGCCTCCAGGTTGGAGCCCTGAGTTGGGAAAATCGGATCTAATCCTGCAGACATTCTGCTTAAGCCAACATTAAAACTGAAGTTTTTGGCAGAACCATTATATTCGGTTTCGTTACCAAACTGGAACGGATAATTGCTGAAATCGTAGCTCTGATACTGGATTCCTGTATAAAGAGAGAAATAATCATCCGGCCATCTCAGGAGTCTGTTTAATCCAGCACTTGCAGAGAAAATATTGAGTTTCTGGGTATCCCCAAACTGATCCGAATATCTTACCAAAGACTGGTTTACACTTACAGAAAGTGCAGTAGGTCTGGTTCCGAACAGCCACGGCTCGGTGAAAGAGATCCCGTAATTCTGGAAATACTGCCCGGCCTGTGCCTGGATCGAAAGCGTTTGCCCGTCACCCTGTGGAACCGGTTTGAAGTCTTTGAACTTCAGGAAATTCTTTAATGAGAAGTTATTGAACGTAAGTCCTAAAGTCCCGATGAATGAGCCGCCACCGTAACCGGCCTGCAACTGAACCTGAGACGAACCTTTTTCTACCAGAGTCCAGTGAATATCTACGGTATTATCCTGAGGATCGGGAACAATGTTTTGACCTACCTGCTGTGGATCGAAAAACTGCATCCCCGCTAAATCGAAATAGGTTCTTTTAATATCGCTTTTTGCAAATAAACTTCCCGGTTTTGTTCTTAGTGAACGCAGAATTACGTGGTCATGAGTCGTGGTATTTCCACTCCAGGTTACACGGTTCCAGGTTGCTTTTTCGCCTTCGTTGATTCGGATTTCCAGATTAATGGAGTCACCTGCTACCGATTTTTCGATTGGAGTTACGTTAGAGAAAAGATAACCATTATTCATGTATATCGACTTGATATCGGAATCATCTTCTTTCCCGCCATCTTCACCAACCTTTTTATTGAAGCCAACCGCATCGTATATGTCGCCGGTTTTATATCCCAGAACTTTCTGAAGATAATCTGTGGAGAACGCCGTATTCCCAAGGAAATTGATGTCGCCGATATAGTATTTTTTTCCTTCGTTCAGTTTTACGTTGATTTCGAAATCATTTTTAGGATTTCTCCATACGGAATCTGAGACAATTTTTGCATCGCGGAAACCAAGTGAGCGGTAATAATTGATCAGGTTGTCTTTATCTGCCTCGTATTTTTCTTCAATGAATTTTGATGGCTTTAAAATTCCCTGAATACCGAATCTTTTCTGCTTGGTGTCTTTGAAACCTTTTTTACGCAACTTATTGTCGGATACATTTTCGTTTCCTTCAAATTCGATGTGGCTTATTTTCACTTTTTTACCGCGTTCAACATTAATCGTCCAGTCCACCAACTCGGGATCCTGTGCGTTTACTTTGTCTTCGATGGTTATTCTGGCGTCTGCATAGCCTTTTTTAATATATTCTTTAGGAATATTTGTTTTCAGGGTCGAAACTAAATTCTGGGTGATTTTGGTTCCGGGTTTCAGGTTATTGTCTTTTGCGAGTTTTTCACTTTTCGATTTACCGATTCCTTTTCCTGTAAATTTCACTTCTCCCAAATCCTTAAGATCCTGAAGGTTGAAACGGAGGACAATCTGGTCACCTTCAATACTTTGAATATAGACCTCAACTTCTGAGAAAGATTGGGTTTCCCAAAGTTTTTTGATGGCATTACTGATTTTCTGCCCAGGAATTTCCACGCTTTCATTCTTATTAAGACCGGTAAATCTTAAAATCTGTGCGGGGGTATATTTTTTTACGCCATCTACCACAATGTCTTTTAGGATGTAGGTTCCTGTTTCGTTCTGTGCGTACACCGGGTTATTGTCCTGCGGCGTCTGCTCGGGAGTTATCTGACCATAGAAATGCGCCGAAGCCACAAACATGATGATGGGTAAGAATTTAAACTTCATTTTTTATCTTGCTAACTTTTCTTTTATATATTTTCGTTGAGCTGTTCGCTTGTTTTTCCGAATCTTCTCTCTTTGTTCTGGTAATTGTAAATGCATTTAAAGAAATCTTCTTTCCCGAAATCCGGCCACAGAATATCCAGAAACTGCAGTTCGGCATAGGCAATCTGCCACAGCAGGAAATTACTTATCCGTACCTCGCCACTAGTTCTGATTAATAAATCTACAGGGGGGAAATCTTTGGTATATAAATGATTTTCAAATACTTTTTCGTTGATTTCTTCTTCTGTAAGTTCACCACTTTTTACCTTGCTGCTGATTTTTTTAACAGCACTTAAAATCTCATGCTGCGAACCGTAACTTAAAGCCAGAATTAAATTTCCTTTTGTATTGTTTTTTGTAATATCAACCAAATGCTGCATGTGTTCGCGTACCTCTGCGGGCAGTTTTTCAGTATCGCCAATAATATGCATCCGTAGTCCTTTACTGAAAATTTCTTCGGCTTCTAAAAGAATTGTTTCAGAAATCAAACTCATCAGGGTATCGACCTCATCCTCCGGACGGTTCCAGTTTTCTGATGAAAAAGTATAAAGGGTAAGGTAAGGAATATGAATTTCGTTGCAGGCGTTTACTGCTTCCCGCACGGCCTTAATGGCATGTTTATGACCAAAAGTTCTCTTTTCTCCACGGGATTTTGCCCATCTCCCATTGCCATCCATAATAATAGCGACATGCTGGGGAAGCTGATCCTGATTTATTTTATCTTTAAACGACTGCATTATTTTACTCTCCACAATAACAAGGGGGTCTGCCAAACGAATAGGTAAGTCCTACAGATATGGTATTTACCCAGTCTTTTGAATTGATATTTCCAATTTCACGGTTCTTCAGAAATTCTGCCGCTCTTTCTTCGGCTATCTGAAGATAAGGACTTTCTTGCAACAGGGATTTTGTAGATCCTGGCGCCAGAATATCTTTATTATAGGTAACCCTCAGGTCTTTATCATCAACTACACTATAGTCGATTGAATCTGAGAATGTTGGTCTGAACATGAACTCTCCGAAAAGCGCCCAGTTATAATTAAACTTATATTTCAGTCCTACGCCGAACGGGATTGCCATGGTGAGGCTATTACCGGATTGATAGGTAGGATTAGTTTCGAAATCTGTACTGCTGGTAGGTGCTATTGCATTTCCGCCTGCATCACGTCTGAAATCATTTACAAGAGAAACCCTAGTAGAATTCGCTAGCATCCCCCCGATTCCGCCGAAGATGTAAGGACTCGCAAGGCTTTTCTGCTCGTCGTTTACCGGGAAAAAATTATATTCAAAGATTAAATCAGCTTCCATAATGGAGTTGGTGCCCCACAGATTTCTGTTTCTTCGATACTGCTCTTTGGCCACGGCATCTATAAATTGAATATGGCTGTAACCAATGTTTAATCTTACGGTTTGGTAAGGGTTAAAATTCATTCGGTACAAAATTCCTCCATAAAACGGGATTCCATAATCAGCAATATTGCTGAGTACAGGTTTCTGCAGTATATAATTGGTTTTACCAATGTCTCCAACCAAGTTACTCATACCTAACTGCACCCCTATTTCGTGTCGCTGCCCTTTATAGAACCCCACCATTAATATAATCGCAAAAAAGGAATAAATCAGTTTGTTGTGCATGAATAGCCGGTCATCAATTTTCATAAATAATTTTGCAAATATAAAACAATTTTACATTAAGGAAATTCTTAATTTTTAGTTAAATAACCTCAAAAAAGCATAATTTATAGGAGTAAAACGACAATTAAAAGGTTTTATGATTTCTTTACCTTAATTCTCACTACTGCAGAGATTGAGGGGCTAACTTCTACCGAACAGTTTTCTCAATTTATTTCTTACTTTAATGAGCGTAGGTTCCTGATAGTTTTTGTCTTCATCGAAGTAACCATAACCATAACCGTAGCCATATCCGTAACCATATCCATAACCCTGCTGGTGCTGGTAATCATTATAAACCAATCCTAAATTCTGTACTTCCTGATTCTGGTATTTCTCGGTGATCATCTTAAGCATATACTTTTCGGTATACTCGTGCCGCACAACATAAATGCTGGCGTCAGCGTATTTCATCAGTTCAAAAGGGTCTGCAACCAAGCCAACTGGCGGCGAATCGATGACGATATAATCATAAATTTCTTTCAGATCCTGAATGAATTCTACATTACGTTCACTCATCAGTAACTCCGACGGATTCGGCGGAATAGGTCCTGAAGTTGCCACATGAAGGTTGGGTATTTTTGTTTGGTTGATGATTTTATCCATTTCTACCTCACCGGTAAGATAGTTTGAGATGCCGTATTTGTTATCTATTTTAAAATCACCGAAAATCTTCGGCTTTCTTAAATCCATCCCCAGTAGAATGGTTTTCTTCCCGCTCAAACCTAAAACAGAGGCAATGTTGATTGAAATATAGGTTTTGCCCTCGCCTCCTACCGAAGAAGTAAGCAAAATAACCTTTGATTTATTGTCTTCCTTGTGCAAAAACCTAAGGTTCGCCCTTATTCCCCGGAAAGCTTCAGATATTGATGAACGTGGCTGCTCCAGCACCGTAAGATTATTATCATGGGTATTTTTACCGATAACTCCCAGAAGCGGAATTCGGGTTGCCTGCAGCAATTCCTTAATGTTTCTTACTCTGTTATCCAGCGCTTCAGAAATGCCAATAATCAGTAAAGGCAACAGAAGCAGGCCTCCAATGATGGAATATTTTGTTCTTTGCACGTCGGGAGCAATGGGACCTTGCCCAAGATTTTTTGCAGGATCGATTACGGTGATGTCCGATTTATTGGTAGCAACCCTAATCTGTGTTTCGTTCTGTTTAGCAAGCAAAGTGTTATAGGTGGCTTCGATCATGTTATAACCGCGCTCTGCATCCAGATATTTTCTTTCTTTTTCGGGATACGCTACTAAGTCCACACTTTCGTCCGCGATTTGGCGGTCTATCTTAGCCATCTCGTTAAGATAGGTGTTATAATAGTTTCTTATAGAACCTGTAGAATTTCCTCTTGCTTCATTTATCAGCCTGTTGATTTCGCGCATAGGCTCAGAGTTTGGCGTATAAATCAGGGCAAGCTCCCGCCTTTTTAAATATAAAGCCTTCAGTTCTGAGACGGTGGCACTGAAGATCCCGTCTTCAATTCCGGCGGCATTCATGCTGATCATACGGTCCAGATTCTGTGAAGCAAGCGTATTACGGATATTGTTTAAGGAATTAATACGTGTGAGCAATTCGGCTTTTTTACTTTCTAGATCTTTAATCCGTTCAAGTGCTTTCTCATCGCGGTCTTTTATATCGTATAAACCTTCGCTTACCTTCATATGGTTCAGCACCTGCGCACTGGAATCTAACTTTTTACGGATTTTGGAGAGATTATCAAAAAGGTAACTTTCGGTATTTTTATCTACCGTATTTCTGTCGATGAGTCTTTTTTTCTGAAGTTCATCTACAGAAGTATTCAGGAAATTTACTGTACCATTAAGGTTGTAGCCACTTTTGGAAATAATCATGATGGTATTTATTTCCTTATCGAAATCTACACCGATGGTTGAAACCAGGTCATTAACCGTTTGATTGACTGTAGAGAGCGTAAGCAGAATGTTGTCGAGCTTAATTGGTGTGGGCTGCGGATTTTTAACAAGTTTGAATTTCAGATTGGGTGAAACATACCATTCATTTAGAGAAATTACTTTATTTGCCGGCCTTGGGTAAGGTGACACGGTGTTGAAACTTTCCGTTACATACGAATAAAGCGAAGTGGATTCGCCTTCTTCGGGTAAAATTACCTCATACCGGTCGCCACCTTTCGGTATCAGCGTTATGGTATAATTCACCTGCTGGTTATGGTTTTTATCAACTTCCAGAAAAACCGGCGAATCATATTTATCAAGATAAGTCTGCTTTATTAATCCTTTGGTGGAATAATTAATGAAAAGATCGAGTTGCTTTACCAGATATTCGTTGTGCGAACGGGAAAGAAGCATCTTTTTAAGATAAATGCCATCCTGGTTTCCGTTTTGTCCCCAAATAAAGTTAATCGACTGATTAGGAGTAAAATAACTGGCGGTATTATTTGAAATACTGAGTGACAGATTTGAAGCATAAATGCGCTGTGCGTAATACTTGCTGTACACCCAAGAAATGGCGTAACCCAAGGCTGCCATCAGTGCAAACCAATACCAGTTTCTTATTAATCTTCGAATAAAATGCTCTACATCGAAAAAGGCGAAAGAGCCAACTTTTCCGGTTTGTGAAGATGTAGAATTACCTGTGTTTTCTTTGCCGGGAATCATTAGAGTCGTGTTAAGATTAAGTAAATCGACAATGCTGTAGTTAGCACCGAAACTCCGGTAGTTAGCGTCTGAATAGGATCTTTACCTAAACCGTTAAGATTTTTGGATCGGGTGGTGAGGAAGATTTCGTCGCCGTTTTGTACCCAGTAATATGGAGAATTCATTACATCTTCTCGGGTAAGATCTATTCTTGCAATTTTGATTCCTTCGGGTAGCTTTCTGTGGATCTTAATATTGGTGCGGTCTACAGTTCTGTTGAGCCCACCATTGATTGAAAGTGCTTCGGTTATGGTTAAGGTATTTTTATGTACTTTTTTTTCACCGCTGATTTCGATAGTTTCTACATCGCCTAAAATATAATAGGTGATTCCATCGGTATTTAGGCGGACTTCTGATTTGCCGTCAACAAAATTTTCGTTTACGCGGTTCTGTATTTCCTGGGTGATGTCTTCTATCGTTCGGCCTTCCGCTTTTACAAAACCAATCCCCATAATATTGATGTCTCCTTTAGAATCTACTTTCAAACCGTTAAAGTAAAAATTTGAGTTTCCGCCCTGGCCTGTACCTGCTCCCATGCCAACAGGTGAAGATCCTGAAACTGCATTTGAAGCCGCTGGTGGAGGGGCATTTAATGTTGAATAAAACTGTGCAGCATCACCTTTTGGGGTGGTAACAATGTTAAGGTTCAGCATGTCGTTTTTGGTGACGCGGTAGACCGGAATATTATAGGGAACCAAACCTTCTTCATTGATGACCAGACTTTCGTTAGGCTGCATATAGCGCACATCTTTGGTCGAGATGCAGGATGAGAGCAAAAAGGAAAAAAGGAGAAAAAGACCGGCTTTATGGGGTTTCATCATTTTCAAATGTAGTTTTTACAAAAATAACAATATTTATACAGGTTTTCTTAATAATAAGATAAGTTTCGGAAGATATGCGCCTATAAAGCCTAAGATTACAATAATAAGCAGCAATACATTCACATTAATATGGCGGAAAAAATACGCCACGCTCACAATAAAAAGATAATACATCAGGATATAAGCGGTAGATCTTCTGTGAGTTAATCCCAATTTCAGCAACGAATGGTGTATATGGTTTTTATCTGCTACCAAAGGCGATTTCCCATTGCATATTCTTATCATAAAAACATTTAAGGTATCAATAATTGGGAGAATAAGTATCGCCATAGCGATGGCCGGGGCCGACTGAAGATAATATCTTGGAATTTCCGGAAGCTTTTTGTCAATAAAAATATCAATAAAACAAATGGCGGTAAATGCCAGAAGAAAACCCAAAATCATTGAGCCGGTATCTCCCATGAAAATCTTATTGTTTCTGTAATTTGAAAGATTGAAGTATAAAAACCCGATTACAGAACCGATAATAACCCCCGAAAGCACAACCAAAGGATAATTGTATTCGCCAAGCCGGTAATAACTGATACCGAACATTGCGCTGCAGAGAATTGAATAACCACCTGCCAGCCCATCTATTCCATCGATTAAATTGAAGGCATTAATCAGGACAATAAAAGTGAAAATACTCATGGCGACGCTGAAAAAATAATTCAGTTCATAGATTCCGAAAAGTCCGAAAAAGCTTCTGATCCGAACATCAGAACCTATCACCATCAGCGAGGTCACAACAATCTGCGCGAAGAGTTTTTTGTAAGCCCGCATCACCACAATATCGTCCATCACTCCGATATAGAGCAAGATAACCAACGAAGCAAACAGAAATTTGTACATTTCGAACAATTCAAAAGCGAAAATAGATGCACACACCGCAAGCGAGTAAAACATTGAGATCCCTCCAAGATTCGGGATTTTTCTCAGATGCGAACTTCGTGCACCCGGCTCATCCATTAAATTTTTCCGTCTCGAAATCTTCACCACCGTGGGAATGGTATAAAAAGTAAGGAGAAATGAACAAAGCATTCCCAATCCTAATTTTACATAGAATTGCGGTATTCCGAACTGAGCGAGTAAATCTTTAATTATATCCATGCGTTATTACCAAAGTGCGTTTTGATATCTTTCGGTTGTAAATCCGCCGCGATGCGCATTGCCGCTGCCAAAATAAAAAAACATCGCTACAAAATACATCATAAATCCCAAATAAAGCATCTGCCTCTCTCTCCCTTTCACCGCGTACACTAAGTTACTCAGGCAAAACATCGTAACAAAAAACATATACGCACCCGGAAGCCGTACGGCAAAAATTTCATTAGACCTGAAGAAATAAAACAGCGCCATCCCAAACACTGCAAGATTCCGCATGTATTCGTACCACCAAACCTCCTCGCAACCTTTCTTATCGTACCGTATTAAAATTGCAATAAAAATAATCTTTACCAGGTCATTCAATCCTGTTTCTACCTCAGTGCCGTAGTAGCGGTCATCCATATAACCGGTGTAAGCTCCTGAAATATCCTGTGGCGCAATAGAGCCGAAGAAATCGCTTCCCAAACGATACAGTTCAAAGGGGGAAGACAGCAGCGCAATAACCAAAACCCAGAAAATACGGGTACTGTTCATCGGGATTTTTACAATCCAGTACGCGGGCAAAAACACAATGGCCGTTTTATGAAAACCCAGAGCAATGTAAATACAAAGCAGAAACATAAATAAATTACGCTCCTTAATGAACTTAAAAGAAGCAACGCACACCGCAATTCCCAAGCCCTGGCGCATCTGCCCAGAATCCTCAAAGAACATAATCGGCATGAAATAAAAAAGCATTGCGATCGTAGGAAATGCCACATTTTTGTAAATAGCCGTAAATTTCAGCGAAACCGCAATCACCGCCATAATTAAGGTGACGATGTAAAACGGAAGACCAAAATCGAAAACAAGTTTGTTGATAATTACAAAAATCCATTCGATTTCTTCGGAATTTGGCCGGAAAAGCGCTTTATCCAACACATCTCCATAGGTTGTGTAGATTGCAAAGCCAGAAAAAAGCATTTTGTACACCGGGTAATCGGCGCCTACATTGATCCGGAAACCTATCGCAATAATGATAAGAATTGCAGTAACCCACACAAAAATGCTCTGTTTTTTCTCTAACCTGAATATTTCCCAGTAACTCGCAAAAGCAAGAAAAAGGAAAATCAAGATAAAAACAGGATGAAGTATGGGCATAAAGGACTTGTGTTTTATACCAATTTCTGCAGCAGTTTCTCCTGCCCCATGAAATACAGCAAATAATAAATTTTTTTCTTCAGAGGCAAATATAGCAGATAATTTCTTCCAAACCGCTGATACGAAAAGATTTCGAAGGTTGAAATGTTATTTTTTCGAATGAAAATCTTCAGTTCCTGAGACATTTTCCGATAAGTTTTTCCATCTTTAACAAAAGCAAGATAGGCGAGAAAAGTATAAATCCCTTCAAGAATCTTAAAGTTCTTAAGCTCCTTTTCATGCTGAGAATACCGCGAATTTGCAAAAGCTGCTGCCACATCGTCAACCGCCCGAAGAATGTCAAGCCCTTTTTCAGTATGGGTTTTGGTGATGGAATCTTCGCGCTCAAGATATTGGTAATGATATTTTTGAGTTTGCGCGATTACCGTGCAATCGAGCAAAAGTTGCGGAATGAGCTGTATATCTTCGAAATGTATATTTTTCTTAAATCTTTTATCAGCAAATAATTCTTTCCGAAAAATTTTATTGCAGGCAAAATAAGATAGGTCTGCAAACACAGAAAAATGATTTTCCAGCACCATCATTTCGGGCATATTTGGAATTTGGGTAAGTTTCTGTTTTACAGTTCCTGCTTCATCTACTTTCTGCAGATTACAAATTACCATTTCGGCGCTGTGTTTTTTTGCAAGACGATACATTTCATCGAACATTTTTGCCGAAACCTCATCATCACTGTCAACAAAACCGACAAACTCCCCTTGCGCACGATCTAGACCAAAATTTCGGGCATCGCTTAATCCTCCGTTTTCTTTAATGAAAGATTTAATTTTTGAAGGAAATTTTACTTTAAACTCATCAATAATCTGTTGTGAACCATCCTTACTTCCGTCATTAATTACTAAAATTTCAATTTCCTGTAAAGTCTGATTAACCAAAGAATTCAAACATTTTCTAAGGTATTTTTCAACGTTATAAACAGGAACAATGACTGAAACTTTAATCATACAACTCTTCTATTTTCTCAGGTGATGCAGATGATAATCCTGACCAATAGGCCTGATGCTGTAGATCCAGCGCAAAATTGCCGGGGCGTTCCGGTGAATTTCTGCAATTGGATAACTTTTTACAAATTGATAATGAGAGTCAAAATAAATATGGTCTGAAGCCGTCATTTTATAATAACTTTTTTCATCGCCAGGTTTATAAATGATGGTCACAATATAATCTGGACGAAACCCTTTAACTGAATTCATCCACCAGTGTTTTTCGTCCTTCTGTATCTGAGCGGTAATTTTTTTATTGACCAAACCTACCTCATCGTACGTATAGAGATCGGTATAAAATGGAATTTTTCCGGCAGGTTCCAGAAGAATCGATTGGTCAATATTGGGGTTTTCGGTTTGAATATCCCTTGCAATCTGCATCCGCTGGGTCTCTTCCATATAGCCAATGGCCCAGGACTGCAGAATCTGGAAGCCATAAAGACCAAGACAGCATATAAAAACCGCAGGTACTAAAAACTTTCGCCTCAACGGAATATATAAAAGCACATAATATAACACGATGATAAACAGAAAAACCCTTGGCAACCAATAATACCAGTCGAAATACGCGCGCATAAAAGCAAAAACCGTTATTTTCAGTAATGCAAACGCAAGCATCGTAAGCAAAATAACTTTAATGGAAAACTGGGTTTTGGTTTTATCCTTAATAATCTGTTTTACAGCGTAAGCAAGTGCAGCCAGAAAACCCATAAAGATTAAAAACGTAAACAGAGAATATTTTTTGATCAGCCCGCCGTAATACGCCCATTGGTAAAGCAAAAATTCTAAACTGTTATTTTGGGTTAAATTTTTATAGGCAATTTTTTTAGCACTAATGGTGTGATTAACAAACTCTCCGAAATAAATAACGTTGAAAGAAACCACACTCACAACACCAATAATACCACCTAAAATAAAAACCAGGTTAAGCTTTTTTCTAATGATTACATCTGCGATGAAAAAGACGCCGAGAAAAATCACGGTATCAATTCTCGTCCAGAGCAGCAACACCGGAAAAATAAGATATGCCCAGTTTTTACCTTTCCGAATTCCAAAATAAATAAGGCCGCTGTATAGAAAAAAGAGGATTCCGTATTCCATACCCAGACACGAAGCCGTGAGTGCCGGCGGAACAGTATTTAGAAGAATTAAGAATAGCCCACGGTTTATAACATCCTTACGGAACAGCACTTTCCCAAGCCAAAAAGAACCGATTCCAAAAAGAATACAGTTGAAATTGAGTAGCGGATAGATAAAATAATCGCCGAAATTCAACTGAAAAAAAGCAGACACCAAAACATAAAGATGCGTGGTGGATGCCGAAAGCCTTTCTTCTCCGTTAAATCCTACAACTCCGTAATTCAGAAGGTTTTTTGCGACCCGCCAGGTAATAAACGAATCCTCCTGAATGTGCTTTGTAAAAAACACAGGTATTTTGATGAGCACCGTGAGCAGGACCAGCAAAAAAGGATTGGAGAAAATTCGGGGTAAAGATTTACTCATAATCGTAATTAAGGTGATAACGGTTGTAGCGCGCATACATTTGGGTAATGTACGGGTTGTGTTTTTCCTCGATAAACCAAAAAATATGAAGCCGCTTATATCCCTGGGATTTCAGAAACTCCACCAGTTTAGGAGATTTTTCAGCCCAAAGTTCGATGACAAAAAGTGGTTTATGGGTTTTTACAAATTCTTGCATACCTTCTATAACCTGTTCTTCGTAACCCTCAACATCAACTTTTACAATACAAAAGTCGCTGATATTAAAATCTTTATAAAGATCATCAAAACGAAGAATCTGTACCGCATCTTTGTTATCGCCGTTTTTTTCTGTGACCGAGGCTTCGCCGAGTTCCAAACTATTGAAATAAATAGTACTGTTTCCAGTTTTATTACCCAGTCCTGCATTGAAAATGCGAACATTACCGTTTGTATGATTAACTTTCAAATTATTTTCAAGCGCCTGAAAATTGGTTTTCAAAGGCTCGAAAGAAATCACCTGCCATCCCTGTTTTGCCATTAGTGTACTGAACCGGCCGATATGTGCGCCTACATCGATAAAAGTTCCTTTTTCACCATTCAGGAATTCCGTAAGAAATTGGGTAAGATCGGGTTCATAACTTTCGAGTGTGGCCCAAAAATCAATCGTGTCGGGGCGCGTTTCTAAAGTTACATTCTGGTATTTGAACTGAGCTTTCGGAAATTTGATGAAAACAGGAAGATTCAGATTCTTGGAAATATAATGATTATAAAAAGCCGCCAGAAAAAGTCTGCGGCTTCTGCGGTCGCCCACAAACTGGTTTTTGATGCTTTTTACCGTTTTTTTTAAGTGTTCTCTTCTAGTCATATAATTTTTGTTACCTGAATCGCATTTTTAGAATTTCAAAAAACATCAGTTTTTCAGGAAACGGCTGTTTAATTGTCCGCGTTTTGCCTCCTCGTATTCCAGGCGCGAACAAGGAATAAGATTTTCGGGCTTCTCATCATCACCAAAATACCATAAGCCGGAAAAACTGTCGCGCTGAAAAGCATACTGATCATCATCAATCATTACCCAAAACGTTTCGTATTGCCTTTCTTTCGGGTGCGAATGCTGAATATTGATCCCTTCAATCAAATGCCAGATCATCTGTGCCAAAAGCTGATGATTTATAAAAGTTTCGGATTGGGCGTTGAAGTTGAAAATTCCTACCGATTTCAGATTTTCGCTTAACCCGATTTCTTTCATGTAGGCACAAATCTCGCGTCTGTTCAATCCGTTCACCTGAGGATTTACCGAGAACCCATCGCCCATACTTTCCACTGCATCGCAGTTTACGGTCACCAAATCGGCGCGGCGGAAAAAAGGTTCGGTTTTTTCGGTTGAATTCATCATTTCAGCGAGGCGAATGACTTCAAACTCGACTTCTTTCATCAGCTTTACCGAATCGGTTTCGTTAAGATGCTTCTGATAACCGAGATGATGATAATTTTTAATGGTGAAATTTTTTGAACTCAAAATTCTGGAAAGAAAATTCTTCTCCGTGATTTCTTCGCCTTCATTTGAGAGCGAAATAATATTCGAAATCTGAGTATAATTAAGGTTTTTCTGATGAAAATTAAGGGCAGAAAAAAGTGAAAATGCCAAATCGTTACTTCCGCCAATAATCACCGGAACAGCATTTTTGTAATGACACATCGAAAGCAATTCCTGTAGAACATAATGAGTGTCCTGATAAGTGCGCCCGGAAATTAAATCGCCCAAATCACAAACCGGAATTTCGAAATCGAGTTTCGAAAGTCGGTAAAGCTCCCGTCGCACCGTTTTGAAATCGAGAATTTCGGCTTCCCCATTTTTAATCCCGCGGTAATCTGAACAGAAAATGAGGACTATTCCGTTTTCCTGAATTTCCTGAGAAACAGCATGGCCAAGTTGCCATTTTTCGGTATTGATTTTTCTTGGCGGAATAATGATGTCTTCAATGTTCATTTGGAAAATATAGGTTTTAGGCTCAACAAAAGTAACAAAAAAAGCACAACCTCGGGATTGTGCTTTTGGTTATTCATGATCCAGTTACTGTTTTATCATTTTCTTACTGATTGCAGAACCGTCTTTCATGATAATTTTAATTACATAGATGCCATTCTGCATCTTTTGAGCAGATACTTTCTGGTCATTAATTTTTCCTTTCAGCATAAGCTTACCGCTGAAATCATAGATCTCAAAACTCACAGCGTCATCATTCTCAACATAAAATTCGTCTTTGAAAGGATTGGGATAAACCTTCAGCTCTTTGTTCTGAGGCTGCGAAATAATGGTTTGATTATTTTGAGTATTGAGGGTCTGGCTGTTTCGCTCCACCGGAACTCCCAGAAGTCTTTTATCATCTTTAGCACATCTCACACTCATGCCTGCCTGAGGGTAAACTCCGGTTCCAGACTGCATTTTATTACCTTCAAACTGCATTGCCAAAGCAAAACCTGTATTCATATCTGCCAATGCTGCTGTCCACACACCGGTTCTTTCCAGGGTCACCGAATTTCCTCCCAATTCCCCTCTTATGCCGTCTTTTGGGAAGTTCCCGATATTGAACGAAGGGTTTTCGAATTTCCAGCCGTTATTACCAGTTGCAGTACCTTTATAGAAACTAGCTATATCGTGCCACTGGTCCTGAATTACCCCCGGTTTGCCGTAAGCATCTACATTATAGCTGTTATACCAGGGCGAATTACCTTTGGAACCTGTGTAAAGATGAGTAAAAGAAACATCGGGAACTCGCCATCCGTCCGGACATGGATCGAAAGGCGATTTCTTGTCGGCATGTCCCCAGCGGTCCTCGGCTTTGCCACGATCATTCGAAACCCAATCTTTTACTTTATTCAAATCATTTGCATAATGGTTTCCACCGTTGTATATCTCGCCACTTCCTCTGTGATAAAGAAATTTGAGAGGATTCTGTACAGAATATTTAATATTGTCTCTTATTTTATCTCCAATATTAGCGCTTGAAGAACCGTACACTTCGTAAGAATCTGTGTAATCGTACTGGTATTCTTTACCATTGAGTTCAGTATAATCAATAGGTTCGCCTTTTAAGGTTAAGTATGGCCAGAAGACTTGTAAACCTTTTACCTGAAGATATAAAGTCTCATTTCTCACCGTAGAAAAAGATGGGATAGGATCTTTTCTTCCCCACTGATAATGCAGCCCGTTTGCCATACCGGAATTGATGTCGCTGCTTTCTGCACCCAGGTTTCTGTCCATAAAAACTGTTTTTAATGGCGGCAGTTTGCTTACGGTAGGATTCACAAAATTATAATTTACAGGGATGGTAGATTCTGTAATGTAAGTCACCGCATTTACCGTGGGATCTTCTTTGGTTGCCCAGATATGCCAACTCCAAAGCGCTGGATTATCTTTATTATTATTGTGAAGGGAGACTACCGCATTTCCGGTTTCAGATGGATTAAGTTTAAGGACGATCATCGATAAGCGCGCATCCTTAGGATGCAACTCAAGCTCAATATCCTGAATTAACGCTGTATTGGTTGTCCACAGGATATTTGCAGTTAAATTGTCATAATCCGGCATTTCCTGATCAGATAGCAATTGATTGTACACAGCGAACGCTTTGCTTACAGGAATTTTTAATTCTTCCTGATTTACCACAACGTAAGAGTTGGGATTATTTAAACCTTCAGTGAAAATTTCTTTGGTATGTGTAAAATATTGTGTTGCAAAGTCACCAATTTTTGAAATGTTCGGATCTCTCATGCATTTTACCGGATTTCCTGATTTTGTAGGATTGGTTTCATTATTAAAAATTGCATGAAGCCCCACACTCGTGTTAGTCCTGAAAGGATCTGAAACCATTGAAAAAACCCTGGCACCATCGTATGCATAAGTTGCACTCCAGAGTGCGCCGTTTGCGCTTTCATCCTGAAAAGTAATTCCTACAGGAGCATTCGGTGCGGCAGCATTGGGGTAATAGACATAACCCCCGGAGACCGGCAGTATGCCTAAATTTCTTGCTCCGCCCTGTGCGTTGGTAAAATCCATTCCTAACCCTGGGTATACTTTAATACCCTGCAGATTCGGATTTGCAGAATCAGGAAAAAGTTGGCGGTTTGCTACTACTGCATCATCGTTATTCCAGTCCCGTTTTCCAAAAAAAGCCAAATTATTGTTCTGGGTTTCCCTGCCGTAATAAGAGGGAACCCGCCATCCGTTGGGACAAGGATCCAACTCAGATTTCAGTTCGTAGGAACGGCTTTCTTTCTTCAATACCGCGTTGGAGCTGTTTCCGTTGCTGTTTCCGCCTTTGGCGTTATCCGACCATAAATCCCAGGTTACATAATTAGGACTTACACCTGGAACTTTGTATCTGCTACTCGAAAACCAGTTTCCGGTACCATCTGTATTTATAATATAGGTAATGGGATTGTTTACAGAATATTTAATATTTTTTTCAATTTCACTAAAAGGCCGTACCTGAACGGGAATGGTATTTACAGGATCGATCTGGCGATGTCTTAAAACCCCAACTTCGCCGGAGATTTCGTAGAAGTGGGCATCTTTGTACACCAACGGTGGAAACGGATCCTTTCGCCCCCACTCGTACATTAAACCCGAAGATTTCTGCCATTCATGATCAAGAAAACTTTTTGAAACCGCGCCCAGATTCCTGTCCATATATTCAACATTAATCAGGTTGCCATCGATATCGGTCTCGGTTCCCTGGGAGTAGGTTACTCCGTTCTCAGGATTATCCGTGACCCAAATGTGCCAGCTCCAATAAATGGTTCCGTCAACTTTAAAGGCTATTACTGCATTTCCTTTGCCTTTGCCTTTATTGATTCCGACTTTGATTTTCGAGTCTGCGGGAGTTGATTCCGGTAGAATATTCACTTCAGTAACGAGCCCCGGAACATCTTCCCAATAAACAGATGCAGACTGAACGCCCGTGGGAATAGGTGTAACCGTACCATTGGTTTTTAAATATTCGTATTTCGCCCACATTTCATACGCTTTTTTCACGGGAATTTCGATGCCACCGTAATTTTTAGAATGGGCTAATTCTAAATCGTAAATATAACTGTTGGGAGCTTTTGCATAATTCGCTGTTTGCGAATATGCTGCTGTTGCTAAAAAGCAAGAAACTAACAGATGAAGTTTTTTCATTGATAAAAAAATATTACAAAGATTTACTTGTAAATTTTTTTAACATCGTTTGTGTGTTTTTCCTTAAATCATTTTGTATTTTTTTCCTAAATTCATCTGTGCGGAGGCAAATATATAAATATATCTGATATTTAAACTAAAATTTTTCATTTTTAACCACATCTGATTAAATATTTTTTTTTAGTTACAAACCATTATGTCTTAGGTAAAAAACCTGCTGCAGACTGTTCGGTTACGATTATAAGCCGATGAAAATTTTTAACATCTATAAAGAACACCGCATCATTCATTCAATCTCTTAATAAAATACGATCAATATCAGGAAAACTCTTTTCCTGTAATGGATAAAAAAAACCTGATAAATTTAATTATCAGGCCTTATTTATCGTACTATCTAAATACTATTTCTTTTTCGCTACGGCTTTTTTTACTGCTGGCTTTTTTACAGCCGTTTTCTTCGCAGGAGCTTTTTTAGGTTTTTCCTTAAAAGCGTTCTTATCCTGAGCGGTAATCCATTTTTTTACCTCATCCAAAGATACTGCTGCTAATTCTTCAGGGGTATATTTTTCATCTTTCTTGGTTTTCGGAATTTTAAACATATTTTTTCCGAATTTGATGAAAGGGCCCCATCTTCCGTTTTCGATAGAAATTTTTTCTTTTTCCCACTGCTGGATATATCGGTTGGCCTCTTTTTCAAGCTTGGCATCAATAAGTTCATTAATGTCGCTCTGAGAAAGATTTTCGAAGTCGTATCGTTTTGGTACATTAATGAAAAGCGACTGGTATTTAATAAAAGGCCCGAATCTACCGGTTCCTTTTGTCACCGGTTCACCTTTATAAGTTGCGATGGGCGCATCTGCAACCTTTTTTTCTTTAATAATTTCTTCTGCGCGTTCCTGTGTAACCGAAAGCGGATCCTCACCGCGTGGAATGCTGATGAACGTATCTCCCCATTTCACATACGGACCGTATCTTCCGACACCAACAGTTACTGTCTTATCTTCAAAATCCTTTAAATCAAAAGGAATTTTAAAAAGTTCCAATGCTTCTTCAAGCGTAATGGTTGCAATATTCTGGTTTGCCATTAAACTTGCGAAAATTGGTTTTTCTTCATCGTCCTGTTCGCCAATTTGCACCATCGGACCGAACCTTCCGATTCTGGTGATTACGTTTTTGCCGGTTTTCGGATCTACTCCTAAAATTCTTTCTCCGTTAGCACGTTCTGCGTTTTCTTCTACATCTGCAATTTTCGGATGAAATTCATTATAGAATCCCTGAAGAACCTCCTTCCACTTTTCTGATCCGTTTGCGATCTCATCAAAATCCTGCTCTACTTTTGCAGTAAAACCATAATCTAAGATTTCTGCAAAATTCTGGGTTAAAAAGTCGTTTACAACCTCGCCGATATCCGTAGGAACAAATTTATTTTTATCGCCGCCGAATTTTTCGGTAAGAATCTCTTTTTTGAGTTCGGTTTTCGTGAGAGACATCTTCATAATTTCTCTTTCCTGCGGAAGGATTTCTCTTTTATCAACGTATTCGCGATTCTGGATCGTCTGAATAGTTGGCGCATAAGTAGATGGTCTTCCGATACCGAGTTCTTCCAGCTTTTTCACCAAACCTGCCTCGGTGAATCTTGCTGCCGGTTTTGTGAATTTCTCGGTGGCTTCAATTTTTTTATAATCCAGAATTTCGCCTACCGAAACTTTTGGCAATAACTTTTCGTTGTTTTCCTCGTCATCTTCATCGGTTTTTGTAATGCCATAAACCTTCAAGAAACCATCGAAAACAACTACTTCGCCTTGTGCTTCAAAATGCTGTGGCAATGAAGGATTGCCAATTTCGATTACTGTTTTTTCTATTTTGGCATTTGCCATTTGGCTTGCCAGTGTTCTTTTATAAATTAACTGGTACAATTTGTTAAGCTGCTCATCGCCAATTCGTTTTAGAGAAAAATCGGTCGGGCGTATGGCTTCGTGAGCTTCCTGTGCGGAGGCCGATTTGGTGGTAAAATTTCTTGGATTTGAATATTGCTCACCGAATTCTGAAACAATCTGGGATTTTGCGCCATTAATGGCTTCCTGAGAAAGATTTACGGAATCGGTTCTCATATAAGTAATATAACCTTCTTCATACAGCCTCTGCGCAACACGCATCGTTGTCGTAACGCCGTAACCAAGGCGGTTGCTCGCTTCCTGCTGCAGTGTTGAAGTTGTGAATGGTGCCGATGCCGAACGGGTTCCGGGCTTGGTTTCTACATTAAGGACTTTGAATTCGGTATTTTGTGACTGCTTCAGAAACTCTTCAGCTTCGGTTTCCTTGGCAAAATCCTTTTTAAGTTTGGCCGCAATTTCCTGCTTGTTTTTGTTCAGGAAAAGTCCGTCAACTTTAAATGCTGATTTAGGTTTGAAATTTCTGATTTCCAGCTCTCTTTCAACAACCAAACGCACAGCTACCGACTGTACACGCCCTGCGGAAAGACCGGTTTTTACTTTCTTCCAGAGCACTGGTGACATTTCAAAACCAACTATTCTGTCTAAAACTCTTCGCGCTTGCTGCGCATTAACGAGATTCTGATCTATTTTGCGCGGGTTTTCAATAGCTTTCAGAATTGCGTTTTTGGTAATTTCGTGAAAAACGATTCGTTTTGTATGGTCTTCTTTTAATTTAAGTTCTTCTGCCAAATGCCAGGCAATAGCCTCACCCTCGCGGTCTTCATCGGAGGCCAGCCAAACTGTATCGGCTTTCTTAACTGCTGCTTTCAGTTCAGCGACTAGCTTCTTCTTATCGGGAGAAACCTCGTAATCAGGAGTGAAAGTTGCCAGATCGATCCCCATTCCCTTTTTGGGTAAATCACGGATGTGACCGAAACTCGATTTCACTTCGAAATCTTTGCCCAGATACTTCTGAATGGTTTTTGCTTTTGCCGGAGACTCTACAATAACTAAATTTTTAGACATCAAGAAAATTTTTGCAAAAGTAGAAGTTTTTTTTTAATGAAAATTTTAACGCTCATTTTTTAGCCCGCAAATTCAAAATGCTTTTCTTTAATATTAATCACTATACGATAATTTGCAACGATAAATAAGTACTTGTATGTATAAAAAACTGTACTTATTATCCTCATTATTATTTAAATACCTATTTTTGAAAAAAATCATCCGCTCCATGTATGATTCCCTAACTTCCATTGTAGAGCGCGACGCTTACAACAGTATATTGTATGTGGTATTAGGTGGGATATTGCTGCTTTCTGTATTTCATCTCGTCATGTTTTTTCAGAACAGGGATCGCGCCTACCTTTTATACAGCGCTTATACTTTTTTTTCCTTTGTTGCGTATTTGCCTATGGCAGAAAGCGGTTTCGCAAAATCGATTTCGGAAGTTCTGAACCTAGACCAATTTACTAAAGATTTCTTTACCATTATTTTCAACTGTTTTTATTTTTTCTTTTTTACAGAATTTCTTAACATCAAGAAGATCAGTATAAAATGGTACCGCATTATTGTTCTGCCGGTTTTTGTGATGATTTTCATAGCGTTTCTTAGTCTTTTCCTACATTATTTCCTAGGTAATGATGGGTTTTTCAATTCCTTTAAAATGGTTTTCATTTATTTAGTGACCATCCAAACGGTGATTTCTTTTTACATCCTTTCGAAGGTCGATAACGATTTGAAATATTATATCGTTTTTGGGGGTCTCATTTTATTTGCTTGTTCCGTAATAGGTGACAAAGCGGTGAGGCAGATTCCGGGGATTGACATAAGCAGAAAAATGGGCGATTTTATATTTTTCCTTGGACTTTTAATTGAAAATATGGCCTTCTCTTTCGCATTGGGACACAAACAAAGGATGAATTACCAGGACAAAGTAGCTTTTCAGCAGAATTTTATTGCGCAATTACAAAAAAATGAAATGCTAAAAGATGAAATAAACCGAGATAACGAAAAAAGACTCATCATCGAAAATGAAAAAATAAAGTATCTGCAGGAAATTTCAGACTTAAAACTCTCTGTACTTCAAAGCCAGATGAATCCTCATTTTATTTTCAATGCTTTAAATTCAATAAAATACTATATCCTAGAAAGCGACACGCAAAACGCAGTGGATTACCTGACCAAATTTTCAAAAATTATCAGAACCATTCTTTTAGCATCTAAAGAAAAGGAGTTTACACTTTCTCAGGAGCTTCAAACATTACAGCTCTATGTGGATATCGAAAACTTGCGATTTCACAATCACATTCAGTTTTCCATCAACATCGCGCCCGAAATCGATGTGGACATTGTAAAATTGCCACCAATGGTTCTGCAACCTTTCATCGAAAATGCTATTATACACGGCGTGGCGACCGTGGATGACAAAAAAATCACGATTAAGGTGTCGGTAAAAGATCAAGCTGTTCAAATCTCTATTTCCGATAACGGAATTGGAAGAAAGGAGGCCGGAAAAAGAAAATCGATCATTAAAAACAAAACCAAATCGCTGGGCACAGAAATAGCAGCAGAAATGCTTAAAAATTATTTTAACAACGAAGGATATAAGCTTCAATATATTGATTTATACGAAAACGATATCCCAACTGGAACCAAAGTACTAATTTCCATACCTAAGCCCCGATATTTACGAAATAAATACGCTTATAATTAACTAAAATTTGCTATATTCGCAAACTTAATGAAACCAAGATCATTCTTATAGAACTGACTGAAAATGAATAAGTTTACCGAATATAAAAATCTAGACCTCACGGCGATTGCTGATGAAGTTTCAAATTTTTGGAACAAGCACGAAACCTTTAAGAAATCAGTAGAAACCCGCGCCGGAAAACCGGAATATGTGTTCTACGAAGGTCCGCCTTCCGCAAACGGAATGCCGGGAATTCACCACGTGATGGCAAGAGCACTGAAAGATATTTTCTGCCGATACCAAACCCAAAACGGAAAACAAGTTTTTCGAAAAGCTGGTTGGGATACTCACGGTTTACCAATAGAATTGGGCGTTGAGAAAGAATTGGGCATCACCAAAGAAGACATCGGGAAAAAAATTTCGGTGGAAGATTATAACCAAGCTTGCAGAAACGCGGTGATGCGCTACACCGATGTTTGGAACGATTTGACTGAAAAAATTGGCTATTGGGTAGATCTCGAAGATCCTTATATTACCTATGAACCGAAGTATATGGAAACCGTTTGGTGGCTTTTGAAGCAACTTTACGACAAAAAATTACTCTACAAAGGTTACACTATACAGCCGTACTCTCCTGCTGCAGGAACAGGTTTGAGCTCCCATGAACTCAACCAACCTGGAACGTATCGCGATGTTTCCGACACCACTGTTGTTGCCCAGTTTAAGGTAAAAAAATTGAGTGATGCGCTACGATCTAAAATCTCGAATCTTGGATCTAAGATAAACACGGATGAAATTGCAGGTGCTACTTGTGGTGGTGCTCTTCACTGGGCTGAATTTGATCAGGAAAATCAACTGCCAATCCATATTTTAGCATGGACGACAACCCCTTGGACTTTACCTTCCAACACCGCTTTAGCAGTTGGACGGGATATTGAATATGTTTTGGTGAAAACCTTTAATCAATATACTTTCGAGCCCATTAACATCATTCTTGCGAAAGTTCTTTTGCAGAAGAATTTTGGAAAAAAATACGCAGTGGGAACCAATGAAGATTTCCAAAATTACACAGCAGAATCCAAAGTTATACCTTATCAAATCTTAGCGGAATTCACAGGAGAGGATCTTGCCGGAACCGAATATGAGCAATTGATTCCATGGTTTTTGCCTGCAGAAAATCCTGAAAACGCTTTCAGAGTAATCATTGGAGATTTCGTAACCACCGAAGATGGAACCGGAATCGTACATATCGCGCCAACTTTTGGTGCAGATGATGCCCGTGTTGCAAAAGAAAACGGAATTTCACCAATGCTTACCAAAGACGAAAACGATAATCTCGTTCCTTTGGTGGATTTGCAAGGGAAATTTATTAAAGGTGGAAACACACCGGAATTATTTGCCGGAAAATATATTAAAAACGAATATTACGACGCCGGTACCGCTCCGGAAAAATCATGGGATGTTGAACTCGCGATTCTTTTAAAGACTGAAAATAAAGCCTTTAAGGTTGAAAAATATGTTCACAGCTACCCGCATTGCTGGAGAACCGATAAACCTGTACTCTACTATCCTTTGGATTCATGGTTTGTTAAAATGACGGCGGTAAAAAACCGTTTGGTAGAACTCAACGAAACCATCAACTGGAAACCTAAATCTACCGGTGAAGGGCGTTTCGCAAACTGGCTTGAAAATGTAAATGATTGGAATCTTTCGCGATCCAGATATTGGGGAATCCCATTGCCAATTTGGCGTAGCGAAGATTTGAAAGAAGAAATCATCATCGGATCGGTGGAAGAACTGATGAACGAAATCCAAAAATCTATCGCAGCTGGTTTCATGGAAAAGAATCCATTCGAAGGTTTTGAGACCGGTAACATGTCGGAGGAAAACTATGCGAAGATCGATTTGCATAAAAACATTGTGGATGAAATTATCTTGGTTTCAGATTCCGGAAAACCAATGAAACGCGAATCCGATCTTATCGATGTTTGGTTTGATTCGGGCTCAATGCCTTATGCACAATTGCATTATCCATTTGAAAATAAAGAACTTATCGACAACAAAAAAGCATTTCCTGCCGATTTTATTGCGGAAGGAGTTGACCAAACAAGAGGTTGGTTCTACACACTTCACGCGATTGGAACTTCTGTTTTCGATTCAGTTGCTTATAAAAATGTAATGTCGAATGGTTTGGTTTTGGACAAAAACGGACAGAAAATGTCTAAACGTCTTGGAAACGCGGTAGATCCTTTCGAAACGCTAAAAAAATATGGTCCCGATGCAACGCGTTGGTATATGATTTCAAATGCAAATCCTTGGGAAAATTTGAAATTTGATGTAGAAGGAATTGATGAAGTCCGCAGAAAATTCTTCGGAACCTTGTACAATACGTACTCGTTCTTCGCGCTTTATGCGAATGTGGACGGATTTAATTATTCCGAAAAAGACATTGAAAACCGTCCGGAAATCGACCGATGGATTCTTTCTGAACTGAATCTTTTGGTAAAAGATGTTACCGAATTCTACAATGATTACGAACCAACAAAAGTTGCAAGAGCGATCAACAATTTCGTGAACGACAACTTAAGTAACTGGTATGTAAGACTTTGTAGAAGGCGTTTCTGGAAAGGAGAATATTCCGAAGACAAAATTTCGGCATACCAAACCTTGTACACCTGTCTGGAAACGATTGCTAAAATTTCGGCACCGATTGCTCCGTTTTTCATGGATCAACTCTTCCAGGATTTGAACAAGATTACCGGTAAAGATGAAGCTGAATCTGTACATTTAACCAATTTTCCGGTAGCTGATGAGAGTTTGATTGATCAGGATTTGGTAGAAAAAACGCATCTGGCGCAACAAATTACTTCCATGGTTTTCTCTTTAAGAAAGAAAGAAAATATCAAAGTTCGTCAACCTTTGCAAAAAGTGATGATTCCTGTTTTGGATTCGAAAACGGAAGCTCAGATTGTAGCAGTTTCGGAACTCATCAAACAAGAAGTAAATGTAAAAGAATTGGTTCTCATCAATGCTGATGAAGCTTCGCACTTGATTGTAAAACAAATCAAACCAAATTTCAAAACATTAGGTTCGCGACTTGGAAAAGATATGAAAACCGTAGGTGCTGAAATCCAGAATATGATTGCTGAACAGATTTCAACTTTGGAAAAAGAAGGAAAAATTGAAATCCAGGGTTACGAAATTACCATAGATGATGTAGAAATCTTCACCAAAGATATTCCGGGATGGACCGTTGCCAACGAAGGAAAAATGACGGTGGCATTAGATTTGACAATCACGGACGAGTTGAAAGCAGAAGGAATCGCAAGAGAATTCATCAATAGAGTTCAGAACATCAGAAAAGATAAAGATTTTGACCTTACGGACCGCATTTCTATTCAAATTGAGGCAAATTCGCCTTTTGAAAAGGAACTTATTAACAATCAGCTATATATTTCGGAAGAAGTATTGTCAGATAAAATAGAAATTGTAAATTCACTTTCAATTTTTGATGAAATTGAAATTGACGATGTGAAATTTAAATTATTGGTAAACAAAGTTTGATGTTAACAGAGATTTAATGAAGAATCCGAAATTCTTCGCCCTCAAAAAACACAAACGATTTCAAACAAGAAAAACATGGCAGAAGAAAGACAACGTTACAGCGATAGTGACCTTCAGGAGTTTAAAGAACTTATTCAGCAAAAAATAGAAAAAGCAGAAAGGGATTTAATGCTGATCAGAGAAAGCTTCATCAACGACCAGAATAACGGGACCGATGATACTTCGCCTACCTTTAAAGCATTTGAGGAGGGCGCAGAAACCCTCAGCAAGGAGCAGAATGCAATTTTGGCAGGAAGACAGGAGAAATTTGTGCGCGATTTGAAAAATGCATTAATCCGCATCGAAAACAAAACTTACGGAATCTGCAGAGTTACGGGTAAATTAATCGGTAAAGACCGTTTGAGAGCCGTTCCGCATGCAACTTTAAGTATTGAGGCAAAAAATATGCAGCGCTAATTTACGCTCTTCAACTGTTTACCCATTAGGTTTATAATGCACAGCGAAATCTTGCGTTATAAACCTATTTGAATTTAAAATTTGCTGTCTTTTGGAAGTCCTGCTGATCATTTTGGCCGTTGGTGTAATTATTTATTTTTTCAGAAATTCTGTGAAAAAACCTTTCCTTGCTAAGGAAGATAAATACAAGAGCATCGACGACAGATACAATGAGGAAAGAAGAAACCGCGAGCTTGAAATCGACAGTCTGTTAAGCAAAATGGGCAAAAACGGCATACAGGATCTTTCGGAAAAAGACCGAAAACGCCTGGAAGAACTTTCAAAAAAATAAATGTAAGAATGGAATCATTAATTGTACATCCCAAAAACCAGATGGAACTCAATGCACTGAAAAGTGTGATGAAAGATATGGGAATCCGATATGAAAAGTTTCACACCAGAAACGCAAAAACTTCCCCAAAATTCGAAACCAAATCCGCTCCGAAAAAAGACACCAAACCGGGCAATTTCAAAAATAAACCAAAGACCGATCTGTAATGAAGAAAATAGCATTAATTACCTTCATCATCCTTTTAATCGATCAGGTTTCTAAATTTTACATCAAAACCACCTTTCATCTTGGCGAGAGTGTTGATGTTTTTCCGGGATTCAAGCTCACTTTTGTAGAAAATCCGGGCATGGCGTACGGCTTTCATTTTGGCGGCCTGCTGGGTAAATATGCTTTGGTGATCCTCCGTGTTTTCCTCATCGGTGGCATGGTTTACCTGTTCAGAAAATGGCTGAACGAAGGCATCCACAGTAATTACCTCCTCATCCCAATGGCGATGATTTTTGCCGGCGCGATTGGAAATTTAATTGACGGAATGTTCTATGGAATGATTTTCGACAGCGGCACGGTATACGACGAAAGCGTGAACCGCTGGATCGATTACGGCGGAATTTCGAAAGTAGTACCGTTTGGGGAAGGCTACTCGCATTTCATGAAAGGCTGTGTAGTCGATATGCTGCATTTCCCGCTGGTAGACTGGTGGGTTCCTGAAAGCTGGCCTTTGATTGGCGGAAAACATATTGAGTTTTTTAAATACATCTTTAATGTTGCAGACTCCGCAATTACCGTTGGGGGAATTTTATTGCTGATTTTCAGAAAGAAAGCATTTCCGGAAGGATTTGATTTTTAAAATATTAAAGAAAAACTTCAGCAATTGTCTGAAGTTTTTTATTTCCCTATTTTTGCAAAACGCTTTTGATAAAGCAGTTTATCACTTATTTTTAACCAGAATTTTACAGTATATGTCACGAATCCTCACCGGAATACAGGCTACAGGAACACCCCATTTGGGAAACCTCTTGGGCGCAATTATTCCTGCAATCGAATTGTCGAAAAAATCTGAAAACGAATCTTTTCTCTTCATCGCCAACATGCATTCTTTAACCCAGATAAAAAATGCTGCTGAACTGAAAAAAAATACCTATGAAATTGCTGCTGCCTGGCTTGCATGCGGTTTAGATACCGAAAAGACTTTTTTCTACAGACAAAGCGACATTCCGGAAGTATGTGAACTTTCATGGTACCTTTCGTGCTTTTTCCCATATCAGAGGCTTACTTTAGCTCATTCTTTCAAAGACAAAGCTGACCGTTTGGAAGATGTGAATGCCGGACTTTTTACCTATCCGGTGTTGATGGCTGCAGATATTCTGCTTTATGACGCAGAAGTGGTTCCTGTCGGCAAAGACCAGCTTCAGCATCTTGAAATGGCGCGTGATATGGGCGCGAGATTCAATCATCAAATGGGCGAAGTTTTTGTGTTACCGAATGCGGAACTTCAGGAAGACACCAAATATGTTCCCGGAACCGACGGACAGAAAATGAGTAAATCCCGCGGTAACATCATCAATATTTTTCTTCCGGAAAAAGAACTGAAGAAACAGGTTATGGGAATTGAAACCGACTCTAAAACTCTGGAAGAACCAAAAGATCCTGAGACAGACAAGGTTTTTGCGATTTATAAACTTATTGCAACAGCCGATGAAACTGCAGCTCTGGAGCAAAAATATCTTGCAGGTAATTTCGGTTACGGACACGCAAAAACAGAACTTCTGAATCTTATTCTGACCAAATTTGCAAAAGAAAGAGAACTTTTCTCTTATTACATGAACAATTTGCAGGAACTCGACGAGAAACTTCAACAAGGCGCCGATAAAACCCGAAAAGTAGCTTCAGAAACACTGAAAAGAGTTCGTGAAAGTTTAGGAATGTAAAGAAACTTCGCAATAAAAATAAAAAAACCTTTCAGTGATGAAAGGTTTTTTTGTTAGAGCAAAGTCTTTATTTCCGACAGTTTTTTAATCACAGTAACGTCCGGAGCTTTATAATTATCATTGAATACATCGAAGAAAATTACTTTCAGTCCGAAAGATTTACCGCCTTCAACATCGGCAATCCAGTCGTCGCCAATCATCATTGATTCTTCTTTTTTTGCACTGGCTTTGTTTAATGCATATTCGTAAACTTCTGGGTGTGGCTTGCGAACATTAATTTCATCAGCACTGGTAATGGTTTTAAAATAATTCTTAATTCCGGAAAGTTCGCATTTGCGGTACGTTACCTCCATGAAACCATTGGAAAGTATGTGGAGTTGATAATTTTTACCGGAAAGATATTCCAACAAATCGAATGCACCTTCCACAAGGTCGTTATAGTTTAGAATTTCATCAAGAAAATTGTCTTCAAAAAGCTGAGCGAGCTCGAGATCATCAATACCGAAAAACAGGAATGAATCATAAAATCGATGTTTTCTGAGGTAATCTTTATCAATTTCACCGTCTCGAATTTGCTCCCACAGTCTTTCATTAATGGTGAAATACTCTCGGTGGAAATCTTCAAAATTTAGGTTGTATTTTTCGCTTACTTTTTGTCTATTGAATATATCTTTCAGGGTAAGATAAGCGTTGCGGCGGTGATCCCAAAGTGTATTATCGAGATCAAAAAAAATGTGCTGAATTTTCATACAGCACAAATTTAAGGATTAAGATTAGTTCTTGGAAACAATTTGGTTTTTAGTTTTGGATTTCAAAACTGCGATGCTTTTAGAATAACTTAAGAGAAAGTCGATTGTTTGTTTCTTTGGTTTCAAAAGTTTTTCGTTTAAAGTGTAAATTTTTTTCATAGGCGAAAAAGTTGTTTCCCTAAAAACGAAAGTTTTTTTAAAATATTATTATCGGGTTAAAATAATATGATGTTGATCCATGATTTTTCTCAGGTTGATGAGCGCATAACGCACGCGGCCCAAAGTTGTATTGATGCTGGTCTCGGTTTGATCTGCAATTTCTTTAAAACTTAACCCATCGAAAAACCTCAGCTTGATAACTTCCTGCTGATTCTCCGGCAAAAACACCAGCATCCGCGTTAAATCGTGCTGAATCTGCTCGCTGATGAGTTTTTCTTCAATATTTTCTTCGTTACCGGAAATCAGATCAAAAATCGAAAATTCGTCGTTATCATAAGAAGTTTCTGAAACTTTAATATGTTTTGATTTCACACGGTAATGATCGATAATGAGGTTGTGGGCGATTCTTTTTGCCCAGAGAATGAATTTCCCTTCTTCGTTGTATCGCCCTTCTTTCAGCGTGACAATGATTTTCATAAAGGTATCCTGAAAGATATCGTTTGCCAGATCTTCATCCATCAATTTATAAAAAATGAAGGAGAAGAGATCTTTTTGATGCCGCTCTATAAGAATTGAAAGGGTTTTTTCGTTACCATTACGGTACTCGGAAATCAACCAGCTATCTGTATGTGTTTTCATAACCTACTTCTGTTTTGTAACCCGTACATCATCCCGATTATTGAATCAGGTTGTGTTTGACAGGCTTATTGTAAGAAGTAAAGTTTAATCGATAGCAATTGATTTATTTGGTGTGTAAAAATAATAAAAAAGTTAATACTCTGTTAAAAATTAAGGAGAATTTAAAGATAATTTATTTTTTTAACAGATCATTTAACATTACAAGAGGAAGATTGAGGGTAAAATTTATATTTAATCCTTTTAATTCTTTTCCGTTAATTCCCGATTTATCGATTGGGAATGCGTACCCTCCGGTTAAGTCGATGACTCCGAACAAGGTAGCTCCAATTTTAGGTGCGATATATTTTGTTGTAGCTTCTGCTCCTGCCAGAAAATAATAGGAATGATATAAATCGACATTTCTTTCAAAATTGATTAAAATATCACCCTGTATTTTCGGTAGTACAGCAAATTTACCATTAGCCGAACCTAGCAATGCGGCAGCTCCAACACGGTAAATCGTATCATCATTTTCTAAAAAAAGCAACCTCCCGCCCAGTTCTGCAAAACTCTGGTTCTGGTAAACATAGCCCACATGAATGAGTTTATGCATCGTAAACTGCGCCTTTGCAGATTGGTTCGCAAGCATTATCAGCAGCGCTGTAAAACCCAGAATTTTCTTCATTGTAAGATTTTAGATGGTGGTAAAGGTAAAAAAAACTGCTTTATCCTTTCGAATAAAGCAGTTTAAAATATTTCTCTCTGGAATTAAATGCCGAATTCTTTTTTAATTTTGTCTACTTTGTCTAACTTTTCCCAGGTGAAAAATTCCAGATTATCGATCGTTAATTCGTTCTTTTTTCCTTTATTAAAGGTTTTGCTTCCGACATAAGCATCTCTTCCCATATGCCCGTAAGAAGCCGTTTCCTGATAAATTGGGTTTCTCAGTTTCAGATTCTGCTCAATAGCATAAGGTCTGAGATCGAAAATCTTCTGAACTTTTTCGGCAATTTCCCCATCGTGGAAGTTTATTTTTGAAGTTCCGTACGTATTGATATAAAGTCCACAAGGCTCTGCGACACCAATCGCATAAGAAACCTGAACAAGAACTTCGTCTGCAATACCTGCTGCTACAAGATTTTTTGCGATGTGTCTTACCGCATACGCAGCACTTCTGTCAACTTTAGAAGGATCTTTTCCGGAGAATGCACCACCACCGTGGGCACCTTTTCCACCGTAGGTATCAACGATGATTTTTCGTCCTGTTAATCCGGTATCTCCGTGAGGCCCGCCGATGACAAATTTACCGGTAGGGTTAATGTGATATTTGATTTTATCATTGAAAAGCGCCTGAATTTCTGGTTTTTGCGCAGATCTAACTTTCGGGATAAGAATTTCGATTATATCTTTTCGGATTTTAGCAAGCATTGCATCATCACTCCCGAACTCGTCGTGCTGCGTAGATACAACGATAGAGTCGATTCGTACAGGTTTGTGATCATCAGAATATTCAATGGTTACCTGAGATTTGGCATCGGGACGCAGATATGGAATCGCGTCGCCTTCCCGTCGCAATTTTGATAGTTCACGTAGAATGGTGTGTGCCAAATCCAAAGCAAGCGGCATGTAGTTTTCAGTTTCGTTGGTAGCATACCCGAACATCATTCCCTGGTCTCCGGCTCCCTGTGCATCTGCTTTTGTCTCGAAATCTGCATTATCATCAGCACGCTCAACTCCCTGATTAATATCTGGCGACTGTTCGTGAATTGCAGAAATTACGCCACAGGAATCTCCGTTGAACATATATTCGCCTTTCGTGTAGCCAATTTCGTTGATTACTTTTCGGGCAATATCCTGCACATCAAGGTAAGCCTCAGACTTTACTTCACCGGCCAAAACGACCTGTCCGGTAGTTACCAAAGTTTCGCAGGCCACTTTTGAATTGGGGTCATACGCCAAAAAATTATCGATAAGAGCGTCGGAAATTTGGTCTGCAATTTTATCAGGATGGCCTTCTGAAACAGATTCGGATGTAAATAGATAGGACATATTTCTTTTGTTTTATTTAATTAAAATTTAAGAAAAAAGGTGGAATGATTACAAAAGAAACTAAAATAGAAATTCTGTTTTAGCATTTTTTATGGAGGTTGCAATCAGTTCAAATTTTTCCTCATGAAATTATCGTCTGCAAATTTAAAGATATTTGTTGAAACACAAAACTTATTCACCTAATTAAAATCATTGTGGTTTTATGCTTACATACTCCTCCGGATTTTTATTATAATTCAGTTTTTCAGCCAGGGAATTCTTAACCGAAAGCGCCATTTCGTCTAAGATTTTCTGCTTATACATAGGCTTATAATAAATTAAACTGATTTCGCGGTACGGAAACGGCTTTCTGAAGCGCGCAATTTTTTCTTTCTGTAAATCAGACAACTGCGGAATCGCAAGTTCGGGAAGAATAGTAATTCCCCCAACCTTATCCACCATCTGAATTAACGTGTTGATGTTTGAAGCAAGAAAATCGAGATTTTTAGGCTTTAAAGAGTTTTCTTTCAGAGGACAAATGTTTTCAAACTGTGTACGAAGACAGTTTCCTTCTTCCAGAAGCCAGACTTTATTGCTGTCGAGTTCTTCAGGAACAACGAATGAATCATCTTTGGTTGTACTTTCCGAAGAGTAAATCATCAGTTCTTCATTAAAGAGAAAATGTTGGTAAAATTCGTTAGCAGTATCATACGGTGTGGAAATAATTCCTGCATCCAGCTCACCAGATTTAAGAGCCTTGATGATACTGTCCGTCGTCATTTCCTTAACATTGAGTTCTATTTTTGGATTTTCATGTAAAAAATCAAAAATCTCGCTTGGAAGTATATAACTGGAAACCGTTGGAATAATCCCCAGATTAAGCTTACCGGCCAAAACATTATTCAGTAGACTTGCCTTGTTGCGCAATTCATTTACCGCATCGATCACCCTTTTGGCTTCTTCAATAATTTGAACTCCAACATCAGTCGTGCGGATTGGATGCGTGGTTCGGTCGAAAATTTTCACATCCAACTCATCCTCAAATTTCTGAATCATGGCGCTAAGTGTGGGCTGCGTAATAAAGCACGCCTGCGCCGCTTTACCAAAATGTTTATATTTATCTACCGCGATAAGATATTCTAATTGCTGAATGTTCATTTGATTAAGTTTATCTATTACAAAGATACGTTGTTTTCTTCATTTTGCCCGAAATTAAACCCTGCTAAAGCACTAAAATCCTTAAATTTGTTACTTTAAAAAGTTATTCATGGACTCAAAAAAACTTACCTCCGGCTCAGGAGCGCCCTACTTCGAACATCAGGATTCCCAGACTGTTGGCAGTAGAGGACCGGTTTTACTGCAGGATTTTATGCTTCAGGAAAATTTAGCTCATTTCGTAAGAGAACGTATTCCTGAAAGAGTTGTTCATGCCAAAGGCAGCGGCGCTTACGGAAAGTTTACCGTAACAAATGATATTTCGAAATACACAAAAGCAAAACTCTTCGCTAAAGTTGGAAACCAGTGCAGGATGTTTGCCAGATTCTCCACCGTAGGCGGTGAAAAAGGCAGCGCAGATACAGAACGGGACCCAAGAGGTTTTGCATTGAAATTTTATACTGAAGACGGAAACTGGGATTTGGTGGGCAATAACACGCCTGTTTTTTTCATTAAAGATGCCAAAAAATTTCCCGATTTTATTCATACCCAAAAGAGAGTTCCAAAAACAAATTTGAAGAGCGCTACCATGATGTGGGATTTTTGGAGTCTGAATCCAGAATCACTTCACCAGGTACTGATTTTAATGTCGGATCGCGGGACACCTTATGGCTACCGGCATATGCATGGTTTCGGATCACACACTTTTTCAATGATTAATCACGATAACGAAAGAGTTTGGGTGAAATTTCATTTTAAAACACAACAGGGTATTAAAAATTTCAATCACGACGACGCGGTAAAAATGAAAGGCGAAAACCCGGATTTTGCGCAGGAAGATCTGGTTACAGCCATCGAAAACGGAAATTTCCCGAAATGGACACTTTATATTCAGGTAATGACTGAGGAACAAGCAAAAGAATTCCGCTGGAATCCGTTTGATGTTACAAAAGTTTGGCTGAAAAACGAATTCCCACTTATCGAAGTCGGTGAAATGGAACTGAACGAGATTCCTGCCAACTTCTTTGCCCATGTAGAACAGGCAACATTTTCGCCAAGCAATTTGATTAACGGAATCAGTTTTTCACCTGATAAAATGTTGCAGGGAAGATTATTTTCTTATCCCGACGCGCACCGCTACCGTGTGGGCGTTAATGCAAATCAACTTGAGGTAAACCGGTGTCCGTTTGCGGTTAACAATTATCAGAGAGATGGCGCAATGGCAGATTCCAGCAGATATAAGGATATGCCAAATTATTTCCCTAACAGTTTTGATGATATAAAGCCCGATGCGCAGTACAAAAATTTCGAGTACGATTTAGACAGCACCAACGTGGCACATTTCAACCGAAATGAAGACGACGACGACCATTACACCCAACCCGGCTTGCTTTACACCAAAGCAATGAATCAGGAAGACCGCGATCGTCTTATTTACAATATCATCAGTTCCATGAGAGGAATTTCGGGGCCGAAGAGAGATGAAATCATTAACCGTCAGCTCTGCCACTTCTTCCGGGCAAACATTGAACTGGGGATGAAAATTGCGATGGGCTTACAGATCAATATCGATGCAAATATGATGAATCACTCGAAAACTGAGTTTTAATTTCCTCATTTAAAGCATCAAAGCTTGAACAGCTCGAAAAAAAGAACTAATTTGCAAAAAACTGAATAAACGCAACATAAAGATGAATTTCGAAAATATTATCCTTGAAAATGAGGGCAAAACCGCTCTCATTACAATCAACCGTCCGGAAAGCCTTAATGCACTGAATTATAAAACCATAAAGGAATTAAGCAATGCTTTTGAAATCCTAAATAATGATTCTTCCGTTCGTGTTATAATTTTAACCGGAAGTGGCGAAAAATCTTTCGTTGCGGGTGCAGATATCAAAGAATTTGCAGACTTCGGAACAAATGAAGCAGAAAACTTAGCAAGAAACGGCCAGCAAACACTTTTCAACAAAATTGAAAATCTCGGTAAACCCGTAATTGCGGCTGTAAACGGATTTGCGCTGGGTGGCGGATTAGAACTTGCCATGGCCTGCCATATCCGTTACGCATCAGAAAATGCTAAACTCGGACTTCCGGAAGTGACTTTAGGACTTATTCCAGGTTACGGCGGCACCCAAAGACTACCTCAACTGGTAGGAAAAGGCATTGCAAACGAACTTATTTTTTCCGCAAAAATGATAAGCGCAGAACGAGCGAAAGAAATTGGCCTGGTAAACGAAGTTTTTAGTTCTGAAGAACTTTTACCAAAAACAAAGGAACTTGCTTCATTAATTGCGAGAAATTCACCGATGGGAATCTCGAAAGCAATCGAGGCAGTAAACCTTGCCGGAACCAAAGAAGGTTTTGAAAGAGAGATAAAATCCTTCGGCGAACTTTTCGAAATGGACGATAAAAAAGAAGGAGTTGCCGCATTTTTAGAAAAAAGAAAACCGGCTTTTTAAGGTAAACATTTAAATAAAATATTCTTTTTTTGGAATCTACTAAATTTGACAAAGCCTACCTGAAAATGGCGATGGAATGGGCAAAACTCTCCTACTGCAAAAGAAAACAAGTGGGCGCACTTATCGTAAAAGACCGGATGATTATTTCCGACGGTTATAACGGGACGCCATCAGGATTTGAAAACTGCTGCGAAGATGGTGCAGGAAAAACCCATTGGTACGTGCTGCATGCAGAAGCCAACGCTATTTTAAAATTAGCTGGTTCTACTCAGTCGGCAAAAGATGCCACCCTCTATCTTACTTTATCGCCTTGCAAAGAATGCAGCAAACTGGTTGTACAGGCAGGGATAAAAAAAATAGTGTACATGGATGATTATTCAGATAATGCCGGGGTCGAGTTTCTTCGGAATCATGGAATAGAAATTCTCCAAATTTCGAAAGAAAACCTTTTATAAAAACACAAATACTATGACCTGGGATGAAAAAATTAAAGATTTCGAAAATTTTCTAAGATTCGAAAGGAACTTTTCCGACAACACACTCGATGCCTATCTTCGCGACGTGAGAAAGCTACGGGATTTTGCAGAATTTGACATGAATGATACCGGGCCGCTGGTGATAACTTACGAGAACATTCAGGAATTTCTCTATCACCTTTCCAAGAAAAAATTCAGCGAACGAACCCAAGCAAGATGGATTTCTTCCATAAAAGCTTTTTTTAAATATTTAGTTGAAGACGAAGCGCGTGAGGATAACCCGGCAACCCTACTCGAAGGCCCAAAACTCGGACTCTATCTTCCGGATACATTAAGTTTTGATGATGTAAACAGAATCATTAAGGCCATTAATATTTCCACCGATTTAGGGCGCAGAAACCAGTGCATGATCGAAGTACTTTACGGATGCGGACTACGGGTTTCGGAACTTATTGATCTGAAGATGTCGAATATCAACTTCAAAGAATCGTACCTAAAAGTCGAAGGAAAAGGAGACAAAGCCCGTTTTGTACCTTTGGCAGCTTATACTGCAGAACTCATCAAACAATATATTAAGGAAATACGTTCGAAATATAAAATCAATAAAAAATGTGAAGACATCCTCTTCCTCAACAGCCGCGGATCTTCTATGTCGAGGGTGATTGTATTTATCATCATTAAAGAATTAACTGAAAAAGCCGGCATCAACAAGAAAATTTCACCGCATACCTTCCGGCATTCCTTTGCAACACATCTGCTGCAAAACGGCGCGGATTTAAGATATATTCAGGAAATGCTGGGACATTCGAGCATTACGACCACCGAAATTTATACCCACTTGAAAAACGAAGAACTTCGGGATGTCATTCTGAATTATCATCCGAGAAATAAGGAATAAATGGAATATCTTAAGTTTTGTCCGAAATGCGGCAATAAAAGCCTAAAATGGGACCAAGAGAAAAAATGGAACTGTAAAGTTTGCGATTATGTACTTTTTCACAATGTTGCAGGAGCGGTTGCTGTGGTGATTAAGTGTGGCGATGAAATTCTGCTGACTAGGCGTAATCAGGAACCTAAAAAAGGTAAACTCGATTTGGCCGGTGGTTTTGTAGATCCAAAAGAAAGTGCTGAAGAAACCTGTGCTCGGGAACTTTTCGAAGAAATGAAGATGAGGATTGATATTTCAAAACTGAAATATCTCGCCAGCCTACCCAATATTTATGAGTACAAAAACATAATTTACAACACTTTAGATCTTTTTTACGAATACGAATCAGATGAAAAATTTGAAGTAAATCTGGAAATTTCTGAAATTTCTGAAACAGTTTGGCTGAAAATTCAAGAGATTAATCCAGATGATATTGCCTTCGATTCGCAACGCATCTTTCTGGAAAAATATAAAACCCTATAATTTTGAAGCGGAGTTTTATTTGTAATTTTGAAGTCCCGAAATTTCACCCATGCAGGAATCCCCAAATAACATCGAATCACAGATTGTTTTTGAAGACAACCATCTTCTGATCATCAACAAAAAAACCGGTCAACTCGTGCAGGGTGACAAAACGGGCGATGCCTCACTGTTGGATCTCATTAAAGATTTCATCAAAAAAAGAGACCAAAAACCAGGCAACGTCTTCCTCGGGCTGGTTCACAGAATCGACAGGCCAACTTCGGGACTTGTTATTTACGCAAAAACCTCAAAAGCACTTACCCGACTGACGCAAATGGTAAAAAACCGGGAAATAAAAAAGACGTATTGGGCGGTTGTTGCTAAAGAAATGATTCCCCAAAGCCAAAGGCTGGTTCATTATCTTCACAAAAACGAGAAAACAAACAAATCTACCGTTTTCATAAAACCTACAGAAAACGCGAAAGAATCGATACTCAGCTATCAGATAATAAAAACTTTAGATAACTTTCAGCTTCTTGAAGTTGATTTAGAAACAGGCCGGCATCACCAAATCCGCGCGCAACTTTCAAAAATTGGTGTTCCGATAAAAGGAGACTTAAAATATGGTTCATCCAGATCCAATCCCGATGGTGGCATTCATCTTCATGCGAGGAGATTAGAGTTTATTCATCCCGTCACCAAAGAGAATCTTGTAGTTGTAGCGCCTGTTCCGCAAAATGACTCAGTTTGGGCAGCTTGTGAAACTGAAAATTAAAGTCTGAATCTTTTCAGGCTTTTTTTGGCAGAAATAAATCCCTATTTTTGTTTGTTTATAAAAGCATGCGGTACAAAATCCTCTTTATTTCCTCGTGGTATCCGAACAAATTAGAGCCTACAAACGGTAATTTTGTTCAGCGTCATGCCGAAGCGGTTTCTACACTTCATGACGTAGAAGTTCTTCACGCAATCGGTGACCGGGCGCAGCAGGAAAAATTTATTTTCGACGACAAAAATATAAACAGCCTGCACACTTTAATTGTTTATTATAAGCAAACCCAAAATCCCGTACTAAATTTTGTGAGGCGAATGCAGGCCTATAAAAAGGGATTTTCGAAACTCAACAAACCCGATTTAGTACATGCAAACGTTCTTCAGAACAACATGTTTTTTGCGGTTTATTTAAAAAACAAATATAAAATTCCTTTTGTCGTCACCGAACACTGGTCAGGATTTTTACAGATAAACCGACACAGACTTTCTAAACTTCAGCTTTTTACAGCAAAAAAAATTGCAGAAAAAGCGTCATTCCTTTTACCTGTAAGTCAATATCTCTCCAAGGATTTAAAATCAGCAGGCATTCAAACAAAAATGGAAGTAATTGAAAATGTTGTAGATACAGATTTGTTTCATATAAAAAAAGCAACGCCCGCAAAGTTTACATTTTTACATATTTCAAATCTTATCGGCATCAAAAATCCTGATAAAATTATCGCTGCGGCAGTTCATTTATCCAAAGAATTTTCGAATTTTGAACTTCAGATTGGCGGTGACGGAGATGTGGATACCTTGAATAAGCTGATTAAATCCCAGCATGCAGAAGGTTTTATTAAAACTTTTCCGATGCTAACTTCAAAGGAAGTTTCAGATAAAATGAGAAACAGCAACTGTTTTATTCTCTTCAGCGATTATGAAAATTTTCCTTGTGTTCTTCTGGAGTCACTTTCGACAGGAACGCCTGCAATCGCAACAAAAGTAGGTGGAATTCCTGAAATTTTAAATGAGAAAAACGGGATTTTGATCGGAAATTCTGAAGATGAACTATATCACGCCATGAAAAAAGTTCTTACTGCACAAATACATTTTGATGAGCCGGAGAAACTGCATGAATATGTAGAGAATAATTTTTCTATCAATAAAATTGCGCAAAAATACTCGCAGATTTACAGTCAGGTTTTGAACTAATTTCCCGAAAAACCAAGGTTTCTTTAGAATTTTATGTAAATTGACTTCTCAAAACTATTTTCACCAATACCCATTATGAAAAAAGGGTTTTCTATAAAAATTTCGGACAAAAAAACAGATATAAAATCATTTATTTCAGAAGAATACGATGACGCTTATCTTCAGACCGAACATTTTGATTTTCTTTTGGAAGGAGTGTTGCTCAACAAAAAAAAATTACTCACGGAATATGCGTTAAAAGATTTCGAAACTTTGATTCGGGAACTTTATACACAGAAAAAACAGGGATTAATCAGGGAATTTGAAGGCGAATTCCGGGGATTCATCTGGAATAAAACCATCGGACAACTCTATGTTTTCACGAATCCAACGTCCACACAACGGGTGTTCTACTCTAAGTTTGAAAATGCAATTTTTATTGATACAAGCTTGGTACGGCTTAATAAAACCTTAATAAGTTATGGAATCAGGACTAAACCGGATTTGGAATCGATCTACCAGTTGCTGTGTTTCAGTAATCTGCCTGAAAGAAAAACCCCGATTGAAAATATAGCAAAATTGCTCGACGGACATTACCTGGAAGTTAATTGCCCCGATTTAAGTTTCAGTGAAAAAGAATATTTTAATCTTTCGGAAATTCCGGTATTCAAAGGAACTAAAGCAGCTGCTGTCGATCAGATCCACGAGATTTTCGCCCAAACAGTGATCATGGAATATCAGAAAGATACCGAGTTGGGAAAAAACCATCTCGCACTGCTGAGCGGCGGTTTAGACAGCCGTGTGGCGATGTTTTATGCGATTAAAAACAATGAGGTACCGGGAAACGCTCTGTGCTTCTCACAGTCCGGTTATTTCGACCATACTATTTCGGAAAAAATAGCAGAAGACTTCGGAATTCACTATGAATTTATACCGTTGGATGGCGGAAATTTTCTTAAAAAGATAGATGAACTTACTGAAATTTCGGAAGGGATGGTTTTCTACACGGGAGCCATTCATGTGAAACACGCTGTAGAAAAAATGCAGTATGAAAATTTTGCCCTCTTCCACAGTGGGCAGATTGGCGATGGGGTTTTAGGAGGATTTAATACCGAACCGAAAAGGAAAAAGCCCAGTAATTTTAAGATGGTGGTTAATCACCATTTTCTTCCTGAAGTTGAGAAAAGTTTAGATGATATTTTAAAAAATTACGAAACGGAAGAGCTTTTCCTTTTACGAAACGTAGCATACAACCGAACCGTTTTGGGAGCACATGTTTTTCAGGAAAAAAGATACCAGACTTCACCGTTTATGACCAGAGATTTTCTGAAGCTGGCCATTTCTTTACCTGAAGAATGGAAGTTTAGTCACCGGTTTTACATCGACTGGATCAACACCCACTGTAAAGAAGCGACCAATTACCGTTGGGAAAGAACTTTAATGAAACCTAATGCACACTGGAAAACTGTTTTCGGAGATCAGTTCATGAAAAGAGGTTTTAAAATTCTTAATGAAAAGATTCTTAAAACCCCACAGCACTCCAGTATGTATCCGTACCAGTTTTACTTCGGTAATAACAATGAAATCCAGCAGTATTACAAGAAATATTTCGATGAAAACCTACACCGGATCGAAAGTTATCCCCAGCTATACAACGACGTTAAAAAACTTTTCGTCTCTGAAGATTTTCATTCGAAGTCCCAGGCAGTGAATATTTTATCTGTTTTTAAACTCTATTTTTAATTGTGAAGAGCCTTCAGGAATTTTTGCAGCATTTCTTCAGGAACAAAGGACAACATGTCTTTCTGTCGCTTCTAGTTGCGAAAGTATGCGCGTTTTTAGGCTCACTTTTTATTATCAGGATTTTACCGGAAAGCGAGTTCGGTACCGTAAGTATTGTGGCCTCTGTTTTTGCTGTTTTTGCTCCGTTCAGCGGGTTTGGCAGCCAGCAAAGCCTCTTGCGTTTCGGCTCTTTGACTGATGAAACGGCTGACAAAAAATGGCTTTCAAGCTACCTTTTACTTAAAGGATTTGGCCGCCAGGTGCTGTTAACGGCATTTTTTTTTCTGGTGAGTCTGTTTTATGTAAACCGGTACGAGGACATTTTGTATATTTTTCTGTTATTTTCGGTACGTTTAATCGGTTTTTATTTTCTCAATCACCTTCAGTCCGAGCTCAGAATATTCGGTAAAAACGCGGAGTTCGCGAGGCTGAACAATACTGTAAATATTTCAGGAGTAATTTTATTGCTGACTTTGTCTTATTTCTGGGGACTTCAGGGATATCTCACCGCTTTAGCAGCAACACCGTTTTTAGCTTTTTTCTGGTTTAAGCGGGATCATCTCAAAAATGTCACCGAAACATTTAGTTTCAATAAAAAAGAAATATGGAATTATGGCCTGCATGCCTCCGGAACCGCTTTGCTTTCGGACACACTTTTCTCTGCTGATGTTTTATTACTGAGTTTTTTAATGAATGAAACTGCCGTAGCTGATTATAAAGTGGCCATCCTTATTCCCGCCAACATTACTTTCCTTGCGCTCACTTTCATGCAGAGTGATTTTCCTGTTTTGGCAAAAAACTATCAGAATAAAGCTTTTCTAAAGAATTATATCTTCAATTATTACAAAATATTCTTGCCTGTTACAGCATTGATATTTGGAATAGGTTTCGTTCTTAAAAGTGAAGTCATCCAACTCTTTTTCACTTCCAAATATGAGGAAAGTACGCTGCCTTTTAGCATTCTATTAGCCGCATTTTGTGGGAATATGTTATTAAGAAATCTGTACGGAAATCTGCTCTCAGCCGTGGGAAAAATGAAAGCCAACACTTTAATTTCGGTATTTACATTAGTCATGCTTCCGATCTTCGCTCTTTTTCTTGTTGGGCATTATGGCGTGACAGGAATGGCCGTAAGTTTAAGCTTAAGCATGCTCCTGAACGGATTTATGCTGATGATTTCATTTTATATCTACCTCAAAAATTTAAAATAAATTATCTTTGTCTTAATGAAAAACCTGTTTTTCTTTTCCGTGATTGCTTTTTTTGCATTTCTTTCATGTAGAAATGACGAAGATACCGTGCAGAAAATCGATCAGATAATCCAACTCTACATCGATTCTGCAGATCAGGACATGCTGAATACCAATATTAAAGGCGGCTATACCAATGCAAAAATGAACGATGTGTACGGCCTTACCGATAAAGCTCCGGTGAATTTCAGTTCAAAAAAAGACAACGATACGGCAAGCTATATCGAATATATCGCCGGTGCCCGAAGAATCGGAATCGACTCCTCCGGAAGTTTAAAAACATACGAATCGAAGATCGCATTATCCTTTACCAAAAGCATTACCGATTCCACCACAGCGACCATTAATGACACCATGACGGTGCAATATCGGTTAACTCCGGAAGTCTTCCAGGTTTCGAAAATTTGGTACAACAATGTTTTACAGTTCACAAAGGTTGCAGACGAACCTAATATTGTGAAGATTCGAAAGTAAATCACTACCCAAATCGTCTTTAAAAATTGTAAATTTGCGGGAAATTTGATTTTAGACCATCTAAAATCCCCATTTAAAATTAGATTTAATGTTACAGGTTAATTTTTTGCGCGAAAATAAAGAACGCGTTACGGCAGGTTTAAATAAAAGAAACTTCAAACAGATTGAGTTGGTTGACGAAGCCATTTCTACCGATGATGAAAGGAAAAAACTTCAGTTCGAACTCGATCAGAACCTGACTGAGATGAATAAAATTTCGAAAGAAATTGGGATTTTGATGAAAGAAGGTAAAAAAGAAGAAGCCGAAACTGCCAAATCAAAAACCGCTGAATACAAAGAAAATTCACAAAATCTTCAGCAGAAATTAAAGGATGCAGAAGCCAGACTTGCAGAAATTCTTTATCTAATTCCAAATATTCCTTACGAAAAGGTAGTTGCAGGAACTTCTGCAGACGATAACGAAATCGTTTACCAGTCACACGATGTTGAAGGTTTGGGCGAAGGTGCAATTCCGCATTGGGAACTTGCAAAAAAATACAATCTTATTGATTTCGAACTTGGGGTGAAAATCGCCGGCGCAGGTTTTCCGGTGTATTTCGGGAAGGGTGCGAGACTTCAGAGAGCTTTGGTGCAGTATTTCCTTGATAAAAATACAGATGCCGGTTATGTGGAAGTAAATCCGCCACATGTGGTGAACGAGGCTTCTGGCTACGGAACCGGGCAGCTACCGGATAAAGAAGGACAGATGTATTTCGTGAACGAAGATAATTTATATCTCATCCCAACCGCAGAAGTACCGGTAACGAATCTATACCGAGATGTTTTGTTAGATGAAAAAGATTTACCGATAAAAAATACTGCATTTTCGCAGTGTTACCGACGTGAAGCCGGAAGTTATGGCGCACACGTACGTGGCTTGAACCGACTGCACCAGTTCGAAAAAGTAGAAATTGTACGTCTGGAAAAACCTGAAAATTCTTACGCTGCCCTTGAAGAAATGGTAGAGCACGTAAAATCAATTCTGGTTGATCTTGAACTGCCTTTCAGAATTTTAAGACTTTGTGGAGGTGATATAGGTTTCACTTCAGCGATGACTTATGATTTTGAAGTATGGAGCGCTGCTCAGGAAAAATGGCTTGAAGTATCCTCAGTTTCCAATTTTGAAACCTTCCAGGCAAACCGTTTGAAATGCAGATTTAAAAACGAAGGAAAAACACAGTTGGTTCACACGTTAAACGGTTCTGCAATGGCTTTGCCTAGAATTATGGCCGCTCTTCTGGAGAATAACCAAACCGAAAACGGCATTAAAATTCCGTCCAAAATTGCAGAGTACGCAAGATTCGACATAATCGATTAAGAAAAACAAAAACCATCTTTAATAAAAAACCACCGATTGCGGTGGTTTTTGTTATTCTGTAGTGACAATAATTTTTTTGTCTTTAAAGGTAAGAGCTTTTCCGTTGTCCAAAAGATCGTTTGTCCTTACGTTGATCTGTATCGTTTTGTTATCAATCTGTTTTACAAAATCATGCTTGCCGACGATGGATTTTATGGGTTTCTGAAACTTCATTGTGCTGTTCAGATTCATATTAAACATTTTCATCATTCCAACCATTCCTTTTGCCATCTGCTTACCATAAACTTCAAGGGAATCACTTTTCGTTTTAGGCTTGGTGTTCTCTGAATCCGGCGTGTTCTTAGCAATTTCATTCAGGAATTCAGTTGAATTGAATTTTTCGGTGTCGATGGTTAAAACCTTCCCATTCCAGCTTGCCACATTCTGTAAAGGCAGATTTTTAAGTTGTTTGCTTTGCGACAGAAGACTGGCGATTTCTCCCGGCAGCAGTTTATCATATTTAAGTGAAAGTCCATACACCTGCCCCTGGTCTTTATTAATCTTCAGGAAAAGTTTTTGCAGGACTTTCGCGGAGTCTTTGTTCAGCGTAATTTTACCGTTTTTTTGGATATCGTACAAACTTTTCCATTCGGTGGAAAGAGCTCTTAATTCTTTGGAATTCTCGATTAGATCTTTGTTTTCGCCCATCATGCTCATCATTCCGAGCATGCTTTGATCCACCAGAATATTAGATTCCATGCTCGTAGCAGAATCTTTATAATACGTAGTTTCTGAATTCACAGAACACGAATTTAAGACTGCAAAGGCAAATGCTGATACCCAAATTCTCATCTGATTAACCATTATTTTTCTTTTTAAGTACTGCAATTGGATTCAAATTTTGTACCTAAGTTAAAAATACGTGAACGAGGGAGTTGGATGTTTTATCTATTTAAAACTCCTTTAAAAATTACTGGGTTTGAACTAAAAGATCTTGAAGATAAGAAATATCCAGTGCTAAACTTGTTACCAGCCTGGCATCCGGTTCTTTCCTCCATTCTTTGCGTTTTTATATACAGATTCGCAGTTTTTCCTGTATAGCTTGAAATGGTAGGATTATAAGGCAAGTTCGGTGTCTTTACATTACCTTCATTTCATTTTCTTTAGAAAGCACCCATTCAAAACCGATGAAATATCCGTTTTGCGGAACTTTAATATTGCGTTTTGATAAATCAACAGTAACCAAGGCCTTACGGGTTGGAATGTAGACAAGATATTTTGCTTCATCAAGTAGTTTCCCAGGGAGACCATTGCCGTTTTCATAAATGCAAAGGTAAATTTCCGAAGGTTTCTTTCTGAAATTGATGCTTTTGAATTTGATCTGATGAAAATATGGCTGGCTTTTTTCAGTAATATTACTATCAAAAAAAGTTGCGAAAGCCTGCCTGTCGTTGCTTCCGATAACTCCTACTCCAATATCCTGAGATGTTATTTTTTCATATTTACAGGAAATACTATCATTGAATAATTTCTCATTTTTTTCCTGAGAAAACATGAAAGAATTTATGATAAGTAGAAAGAGAACTAATTTTGAATCCATAAACATCGCTTTGATCCAAATATCCCAAAATTAATGACAGGTCTCGTGGTTACCTTGCTGATGTTCCGGGGAATTATTGTGAATAATGTGTAATGCCTCACCTTTTGGTGAAATATAGGGAATGCCAAGTTCCAGACCGCGGAGAATGAATAGTCCGCCCAAAACGAGCATCATTACGGGAACAAATTTTAGAATTTTAATTCTGAATGCTGTCGTCATCAGGTTACCGAGCAAAACAACAAAAAACATAAAAGGCAAAGTTCCAAGTCCAAATAAAGCCATGAAAGTGGCTCCCTGCCAGATTCCGCCTGCTGCCAAACTTGCGGTAAGTGCCATATATACCATTCCGCACGGTAAAAAACCATTAAGAATTCCAGTACTGAAGCGGGATCTGTAATCCGCCTTCTGCATAAACTTGCCTAAATTCATTTTCACTTTGAAAAGGAATTGGGATAAAAACGGAATTTTAGAAGCGAAATCTTTACCACCGAAAGAAAATACAGCCATGATGATAAGCAATATGCCCGCTCCAATCGTAAGATATTTCTGAAATCCTGCCATTTCAAACCCCTGACCCAAAATTCCCAGCAAAGCGCCCAGTAACGAATAGGTCACAATGCGCCCGAACTGATAAGTAAGATTCTGAAGATAATAATTCGCCGCCTGCTTTTTAGTTAAACCCAATGACAGTGCGATAGGTCCACACATTCCGATACAGTGAAATCCGGAGGCAAATCCCAACGCCAATGCCGAAAAAATAAGTGCTATTTCCATTGGATGTCGTAATCGACCTGATAAGGTTTTTTATTGTTTTCCCACTTCACTTTTAACGTATATGAGCCCGGAAAAATTACTTTTGCGGGAATCTGGAACTGATTTTTACCATCAAGCGGGATGTCTTTTTTCACATCAAGATTCGAGTCATCGGTTCTAAAAAGTTCAAAGTGTATATTGGCATTTTCGGGCTTTACACTTTGAGGAAAAGTAATTGTAATACCTTCTTTGTTTTGATTATAAACGGGCTTTTCGGTCAGCAGATCAGCATTGTTTTTTGCATTGATGATTTCCTGATAAGCCAGCTCATCTTCATAATAACTGTCTGAAATAAGTTCAGAATTCTGCATTCCGCTGGAGAATACAAAAATCAGAAAAAGTATAAAGGACATAAATAAGCCGAGTGCTACAGCAACACCGTGTCCCCAGCTGAAATTTTTGAACATAATTAAAATTGTAATTTAAAAGGTCCTTCAAAATAAGTTTCGAAGGTGTCTAGCAGTTCGCCTTTTTGATCGTAAACTCCGATCTTCACATTCTGTTTAGAGAGTTTTACTTCTTTCTCAGGGAAACTGATATTCACCGTACCTTTGGTCATTTGATCTTTCTTCACAAGAATCTTGTCGGAAGCACTTACGGTAATTTCTCCATGCTGCGGCTCGATGACCTTAATCGTAACGACCTGATCCTGATTCGATTTATTAAGGAAAGTATAGTTATAGGTATTATTAATTTTTCCATCTCTCACGAAGAAGGATGAGCCGGCAGGTTTGATGAATTTAGCTTCCATGGCACCTCGGTTACTCACGAGAAATCCTAAGAAACCTATCAAAAGAAGCAATATGGCGGTATATGCCTTCATTCTTCCGGTGAATTTGAATTTGGTTTCTTTTTCGATTTCGTCTTCTGTTGCGTATCTGATAAGGCCTTTTGGAAGCCCGACTTTCACCATCACTTCATCACATGCATCTATACACGCCGTACAGTTTACACATTCGAGCTGCTGGCCGTCTCTGATGTCGATTCCGGTAGGGCACACAACTACGCACTGGTTACAGTCGATACAGTCGCCTTTTCCGGCTGCTTTCCGGTCTTCACCTTTTCTCCATTTTGCGCGGTTCTCCCCTCTTTTAAAATCATAGTAAACATTGATGGTCTGTTTGTCGATCAGTACGCCCTGTAATCGTCCGTATGGGCAAACCAGCGTACAAACCTGCTCACGGAACCATGCGAAAGTAAAATAAAACGCAGCGGTAAAGATAATCATCACCAGAAAACTTGTAAAGTTGGTGAACGGGCCTTCCTGAATCATATCAAAAACTTCCTGATAACCTACGATGTACATAAACATCCAGTGGGTAATGATCAGGGAGATAATGATGAATATAGACCATTTTAAAGACCGTTTCCAGATTTTCTCGGTATTCCATTCCTGACGGTCGAGTTTCATCTGCTTGTTTCGGTCACCTTCAATAAGATAATCAATTTTACGGAAAATCATTTCAAGGAAAATGGTTTGGGGACAAATCCATCCACAGAAAATTCTTCCGAAAACAACCGTAAATAAAATAATGAAAACAATAGAAGTAATTGCACCTAACGCCAGAATGAAAAAATCCTGAAGATAAAATGGCTGGCCTGCGATAAAGAACTGCCTGTCGATTACATTAATTAAAAGGAAAGGATTTCCGTTAATTTTAACAAATGGTAGTGCAAAAAAAACTGCGAGAAGAAACCAGGCTACAAGTGTGCGGTAATTGGTATATCTGCCACTGGGTTTTCTAGGGAATACCCACTTTCGCTTCCCAGCCTGATCCATGGTTCCAACAGAATCCCTGAAAGTTTCTGCTTCTACTACTTGTCCTTGTCCACCTCTGAAGTTCTGATCATCCGACATTTTTTCTTAACTTTTTTTAAATCAAAAAACATAATCCGTTATCTGATTTTACAAAGATAACGAATTATGTTTTTTCAAATTATACAGTTTATGTTAAACTTTATTTCTCCCAGTTTGCTGGTGTTCCTTGGGGAGCAGCACCGCCTTTATCTGGAGTTATTGGGGTCTGTTCCTGGTTTATATGATAAATATATGCCGCTACATTCTGGATATCAAAACCTGTAAGAACGCCGTTTTTCCCAAATGCCTGCATGGTAGGGTTGTTCGGACTTCCGTTTTCAACCATGTGGAATACGTTTTTGAATAAAGTTTTTTCAGGCTGGTTGATCCAGGTATTATCTGTTAAGTTAGGTCCAATTCCACCTTTGCCTCCGTCACCGTGGCAAGAAACACAGTTGGTTTTAAATACCTCCTCACCTGCAGCAATATTGTCTGGTGAATAAACCGCGTCTTCAATGGTTGGTGGCGGGGTTTCTTCCATCCATTTAGCAATGCTTGCCGTTTGTGCCTTGTATTCCTCGTCGTATTCAATACCCTGATGAGCAAAATCTGACATAAAATAAGATGCCATATAAACCGCGCAGTATGCAACACCGAACCAGAATAAGCCAAGCCACCATTTCGGCAACTGGTTATCAAGCTCCATAATGCCATCGAAACCGTGGTCTATGAGAATATCCTTTTCTTCTGTAGCCGACTGTTTCTTGAATGCACTGTTATAAAGACTTTTAAAGTAAGGAACTTTTTTAGACTCGAGATACAATTTTTTTTCTTCCTCAGAGAGTGCTTTAAATTTAGCATTTTCTACCAAATCACCTATTGAGTGCTGTATCATCGCAATAATGGAAGCAATAATTACAGTTCCCCAAAAATACGGCGACGCAAGGAAAGAAGTATCCTGAACAAACATATAGAGCACGATAAATAATAGGCACACTATAATGAGAATGGTTATGTAAACCGGCGTTCTTTGTTTCATTGTAGTTAATTTAAAAAATTATAAGTTTTTATCTTCAATATCATCATCTAAAGGTGCATTTGCTTCTTCATCATAATGTTTTTTCGGACGGGAAAAAACATAATATACAATCCCCAGAAAAAAGAAAAGAAAGAGCAACATTGCCAATGTCTGGTAAAAACCCACATTTTCGCCGTTGGAAAGAATATCTTTTACATTTTGTGGTATCATGGATGCACTTTATTTATTAATGATTAATTTGAACTTGCAGTTTTGATTTCGGTAGTTTTAATATCTGTACCTAATCTCTGCAGGTAAGCGATTAAAGCAACGATTTCTTTCTTTTCCAGCGGAGTAAAGTTAGCGCCTTCTGCCGCTTTTCTTTGCTCGTAGGCCAGTTTTACGTCTGCTGCTTCAGAATAAATCTGCTTCACAATGAATGCCGCCTGGTTATCTGCCCACTGGTCTGCCGAATCAATCTGTGCCTGGGTATAAGGAACATCAAAAGTATTCTTCATAAGTTTTACCTTATCTACCATTTTACTTCTGTCGAGGTCATTAGCAATTAACCATGGATAACGGGGCATAATAGATCCTGCGGAAGTGACACGTGGATTCAGCATGTGTTTGTAATGCCATGAACTTGGGTTTTTACCACCCTGACGGTGCAAATCTGGACCGGTTCTCTTGGAACCCCAAAGAAATGGTCTGTCGTAAACAAATTCACCTGCTTTAGAGTACTGTCCGTTTTTCCCGTTAAATCTTACCACCTCATCTCTGAAAGGTCTGATCATTTGGGAGTGACAAGAATTACAGCCTTCTCTGATGTATAAATCTCTACCTTCCAGTTCCAGTGGTGAATAAGGTTTCACTGCCGCAATAGTAGGAACGTTATCTTTAATTGCAAGCGTAGGTACAATTTCTACAAATCCCCCGATGGCTACAGCAACAAAAGAAAGTATTGTTAGTAACACAGGTGTTCTTTCTAACCAAAGGTGAAGACCTTCTCCTTCTTTTCTTTGCTTGGTAACATTAGCAAGTGCTGGCGCTTCAGCAGGAACTTCTTTCTGGAATGATCCCTGTCTTACTGTAGCAATTACATTCACTACCATCAGGATAGCTCCGGAGATGTACAACAAACCACCAACAAATCTCATTTGATAGTAAGGAATAATGGCAGTTACGGTATCCAACCAGTTTTTATATACTAATGTTCCGTCTGGATTGAACTGTTTCCACATTAACCCTTGAGTAAATCCTGAGATATATAAAGGAACTGCGTAGAAAATAATTCCTAAAGTTCCTAACCAGAAATGCCAGTTAGCTAATTTTACAGACCATAGTTTTGTCCTCCAAAGGATTGGTAAGAGGAAGTAAACCATACCGAATGTCATAAATCCGTTCCAGCCAAGTGCTCCTACGTGAACGTGACCAATAACCCAGTCTGTATAGTGACCGATTTTATTTAAAGTTTTAGTTGCTAAAAGCGGGCCTTCAAAGGTTGCCATACCATAACAGGTTACTGCAACAACAAAGAATTTAAGAACAGGATCTTCACGGACTTTATCCCAGGCACCTCTTAAAGTAAGAAGCCCGTTCAGCATACCTCCCCAAGACGGTGCGATTAGCATAATAGAGAAACCTGTAGCCAAAGCTTGCGCCCAGCCAGGCACTGCTGTATACTGCAAGTGGTGAGGACCTGCCCAGATATAAACAAATATAAGTGACCAGAAGTGAATGATTGATAATTTATAGGAAAATACTGGTCTGTTTGCTGCTTTCGGCAGGAAGTAATACATCAAACCGAGAACCGGTGTTGTAAGTACAAACGCTACCGCATTATGCCCGTACCACCACTGCACCAATGCATCTTTTACTCCTGAGTATGCAGAATATGACTTCCAGCCTACGAAAGACAATGGAACTTCTAAGTTATTGAAAATGTGAAGCATCGCAATCGCAACCCAGGTTCCCAAATAGAACCAAATTGCAACGTACAGGTGACGCACTCTTCTTCTTGCAATAGTACCGAACATGTTGATACCGAAGATCACCCAAACAATGGTAATCAAAATATCAATCGGCCATTCGTGTTCTGCATATTCTTTGGAAGTATTGATTCCCATTAAGAAGGTAATAACAACAGCAACAATCATCAGCTGCCATCCCCAGAAGTGAATCCAAGAAAGGGTATCACTGAACATTCTTGTTTTAAGCAAGCGCTGCATGGAGTAATAGGCACCCGCGAAGAAACCATTACATACGAATGCAAAAATTACTGCGCTGGTGTGCAGCATCCTGATCCGACCAAAACCAAATGCCCCTTGGGAATTGATTAATCCCTGCAGATCACCGCTTCGTAAACTTACGATGGTTGGGTCGTCCGTCCCGAGAAAATACTCAGGAAGTTCCGGATAGAATAGCATCCATGCGGCGGTAAGTCCTAATAAAAAACCGACAAGCCCGAAGACTATGGTTGCATAAAGAAACGCACGCACAATACTGTTGTCATAACTAAACTTTTGTGTTTCCATATTAACTAATCACTTTTTGCTTCTGTTATTTTTTTTAATTCTGGTTTATTTTCTTCTTCAGATCCCGGCTCGTCTTTGATAATTTCTGAGTCGAGAAGTATTCGGACCGCGGGAGATTCATCATCCTCGAACTGTCCTTTTTTTACGTTTACAATAAAAACGATTAAAAAGACCACTGCCAGCGACACGCTGCAAAGAATCATTAAATATAATATATCCATGTGCGGTGCAAATTTAGGGATAAACCGGTTCAAATTTACTTAAAAAATATGATATTCCTCAACAAACGTTAAAGTTTGTTAATTTAAAATCTCTCTAAATAATCAAATTTCTCAGTTTAAGTTTTTGATTCTGAATTACGTAGAGAAATTCACACGGTTAAACCTTCTTTTTTATTTGATTTTAAAATATTTTGTACTGCGCCACCAGGTGGAAATTGACGTAAACGCCACCACACTTATCGAACTTATCGGCATTAAGATCGCCGCAAACAATGGCGACATGTGTCCCGTAACCGCAAAACTCAAACCGATAAAATTGTAGAAAAAACTGATCGCAAAAGTAATCTTTACAATCACCATCGCGTCTTTGGAAAAACTAAGATAATCATTCAGTTTCTCCAGTTTTTCGCCGGACATAATCACATCGGAGGACGGGGTGAAAGAATTGGTATCATCTGCAACCGCAATTCCCACGTTACTTTGCTTCAGCGCGCCTGCATCATTAAGCCCATCACCCAACATGGCCACTTTTTCGCCGCGGTCCTGCAGTTTCTTAATGTAATTCAGTTTATCTTCAGGATTTTGGTTAAATGCCATTCCATCAAAATCAGGAATAATTTTCTTAAGCTGCGATTCCTCAGAAGCATTGTCGCCGCTCAACACATGAACACGGTAACCTGCAAGATTTTTAAATAAAGTACTTAGATTTTTCCGGTATTCATTCTTGAAAACAAATTTCCCAATAAAGACATTGTTTTTACTGATATAAACCGCGGTTTCCAAATTTTTAGCTTCTTCACCAATCAGTTTTGCAGAACCTATCTTATAAAGTGTCCCGCGGACTTCTGCTTCGTAGCCCTTTCCGGGAGTTTCCGCAAACTTTTCAACAGGAAAGTATTCGTCCTCAACTTTCAGAAAATCATATAGCGCTTTTGATAATGGATGGTTTGAATTTTTGACGAGCGACTTTATATTTTTCAGATCGAAATCTTCAATCTCATTCCCTTCAAAATGAATATTTGCCTCCTTATTGTGAGTGATTGTACCGGTTTTATCGAACACCAAAGTGCTGATTTTCGAAATTTTTTCGATGGTTAAAGTGTCTTTTACATAGAATTTATTCCTTCCCAAAATCCGCATCACGTGCCCAAAAGTAAACGGTGCCGATAGTGCCAGTGCGCACGGGCAGGCAATAATAAGAATCGCAGCAACCACCTGAAACATTTTTTCAAAATCAATCCTTCCCCAATAAATTCCGGCAATCAGGGTAATTCCCAAAATTATAAAAGTGAAATATTTTGAAATATGATTGGTTAATGTATCTAAACCTGTTTCGTGCTTTCTGAACGCTTCCTTATTCCATAACTGAGTTAAGTAACTCTGGTTCACAGTCTTAATCACTTCAAGTTCCAGCGCTGATCCCACCTGTTTCCCGCCGGCAAAAATCTTGTCACCAGGTTTTTTAGGTACCGAAGCACTTTCACCCGTAATAAAACTATTGTCGATATTGCCTTCACCGTTAATCAAAATAGCATCCACCGGGATAATCTCCTGATTACGGACCATAATCCGGTGTCCCACTTTCAGATCCGAAAGCAAAATATTTTCCTGTTTTCCGTTGAAATCAACTTTGGTAACGGCAATCGGATAAAAAGATTTGTAATCTCTGTCGTACGAAAGCGCGCTGTAAGTTCTTTTCTGAAAAAGTTTCCCTAAAAGCATGAAAAAAAGCAGTCCGCAAAGCGTATCGAAATATCCTGGGCCGTAATCCGTCAACACCTCATAAATACTTCTGCCATAAAGCATGATAATTCCAAGAACAATCGGGACATCAATATTTACAATCTTATTCTTCAGCCCAAACCATGCGGATTTAAAATAATCTGAAGCGGAATAAAAAACTACCGGGGTAGCCAGCAAAAAAGTAATAAAACGGAAAAGATGCTTGTACTTCTCCATCCAGAAATCGGTTGTTCCCATTATGTGTTCAGCATATTCCGGATAGCTGAAAAACATCCCGTTCCCGAAAGCAAAACCTGCAACTGCAAGCTTAATCACCAGGGATTTGTCTAAAGATTCTTCTTTTTTCTCTGCAGTTTCAAGGTTCACCACAGGTTTGTAACCTAAACTTGTAAGGAATTTGGCCAGTTCGCTTAGTTTCAGTTCATTATGATTGAATGAAATCTGTACTGTTTTGCGGGTAAAATTGACCTGAGAATAATTGATATTGGGATTTAGCGACTGCAGGCTTTCTAAAAGCCAGATACACGATGAACAGTGAATAACAGGAATCTTAAAATTCACAAGACTGGTATTTCCCTCAGAAAAATCGGTTACTTTTTCGAAGATTTCCGGCGTGTCGAGATAATCGAACTGGGATGTATTGTCGTCATTTGGCCGAATTCCCGATTTTTTATTGAGTTCATAAAAATCGCTAAGATTATTCAGATTCAGGATTTCGTAAACGGATTTGCATCCATTGCAGCAAAAGATCTTTTCATCGAATGAAATTCGCTCTTTCTCTATGTTTTGTCCGCAATGAAAACAGTTTTCAGGCATTTTATATAAAAAATTTCATGCAAAATTATGATAAATAAATTTGTGGCTGGCTTATAAATACCCTATTTTTGCTGATAAATGTCATAAAAAAATGTCGTTAGAAAAACAAACCCTAATTGAGGAAAACCTCTTGAAAGTGTTCAGCGATGAGTCCTTCCAGGAAATGCTTTCACCCGAAGATTATAAAAATTATCTTTCTGCAAAACAGAATCTTAAATTTCATAAAGGTGAAACCATCTTCGAGGATGGTGGAACTCCCAACGGAGTTTATTTCCTGAAAAAAGGAACAGCAAAACTTTCTAAACAGGGCGTTTACGGAAAAGAACAGATTCTGCGGTTCATCAAAGAAGGAGATTTAATCGGCTACCGTTCATTGCTTTGCGGTGAGCAGTTTCAGGCAAAAGCTGAAGCAATGACTGATGTGGAAGCCACGTTTCTGCCTTCCGATATTTTTCTTCACCTTTTGGAAGTAGGCCCGAAACTTTCTTTTGTAATGTTACAGAAAATCGCTTTCGAACTGGGTGAATCTTCAAATACCGTCACTTTTTTAGCACAAAAAACCGTGCGCGAAAGACTTGCAGAAATTTTGCTTCTGCTGGAACAAAAATTAGGAACCGATCCTGAAGGTTTCATTAAAATCTCCTTAACCCGCGAAGAAATTGCCAATATTATCGGAACGGCAACCGAAAGTGCAATCCGCTTGATTTCTGAATTCAAACAGGATGAACTCATCGAAGTTGAAGGCAGAACCATTAAGATTTTAAATCACGAAAAACTCATAAAACTGGGTCACGTTACGCTGTAAATAATTATTGAAGATTGCAGGTGAATGAATATTCTTTCGCCTGTGATTCTCAGTAGCCAAAAACAACCATGAATCATGTCTGTACATTCTGAAAATAAAAAAATCACCACCGAGACTTTGCGAAAAATGAAATTCGACAAAGAAAAAATCACCATGCTTACCGCATATGATTTCACAACTGCTAAAATGGTTGATGCAGGCGGTGTAGACTCTATCCTGATCGGCGATTCCGCAGCCAACGTTATGGCGGGTTTCGAAACTACGCTTCCCATTACGCTGGATCAGATGATTTACCATACCCAGTGTGTTGTGCGCGGTGTTGAAAGAGCTTTGGTTGTGGCAGATTTACCTTTCGGAACTTACCAAAGCAACCCGGAAAAAGCACTGGAATCAGCCGTAAGAATGATGAAAGAAGGCGGTGCACATTCCATTAAAATTGAAGGAGGAGCAGAGATTGAAGACTCTATCAGAAAAATTGTGAACGCTGGAATTCCGGTAATGGGGCATTTGGGCTTAACGCCACAGTCGATTTATAAATTCGGAACGTATAAAGTTCGTGCTAAAGAGGATGCAGAAGCTGAAAAACTGATGAGTGACGCGAAACTTCTGGAAGAACTGGGCTGTTTCGCGCTGGTTCTCGAAAAAATTCCTGCAGATTTGGCGAAGAAGGTTTCAGAAAGTATTTCCATTCCCACCATTGGAATTGGTGCGGGACCGGATTGCGACGGACAGGTTCTTGTTTACCACGATATGGTGGGCATGAATCAGGGCTTTTCACCAAAATTTTTAAGAAGATATTTAGACTTATATACCGAAATCACCGGAGCAGTTTCTCACTATGTAAAAGATGTTAAATCCGCAGATTTCCCTAACAAATCAGAAAGTTATTAATGAATACCAATACACAGACCATCCAGGGAATTTTATCAATTGCAGCACTTTTGTGCTTAGTTGTAGGATTTTTCAACCTTTTTTCTCCGGAAATCAATGATTTCCTTTACCACAGAGTTTTCTACGTTTTAATCGGAGCAAGTTTCTTTTTCCAGGCGCCTACTTTAACGAATAAAAACTTTCTGTATCCGATGTATGCCGCAGCTGCGCTTTGCATTATAGGTGCTTTTTTACCGCCGGATTCCAAGTTTATTTCCATTAAGACCATTGGTCTTTTTGCAGGCGTTATTCTTTCCATCTTCAACAGACCGAGACCTGTAAGAAGATAATCAGTAGCGCTCTGATTTCAGAATATCTTCGAAATAATTTACCAGTAAAGTTCTTTCTGCCGTGGTAAGATTGGCTTCAGGATGCTGCGCAATGTAGCCTGGCGAAGGCATGGTATAGTCCTTTATTGAACGTACCGAATTCTGCAGCATCCTTTTCTTCAGATCACGGTTAAAATTCCCCCATTCGGAGAAATTAAGATGTTCTCTCCCTTCACTGACATGGTTTTTTATCGACCACGAAATCGGAGCTACATAAGCATAATCCGGATACACCGTTTCGTTGGAGTGGCAATCGTAACAGGCGTTTTTCAGAATACTTTTTACATTCGGCGGCGTATTGAAAACCGCAACGAAATTTACTTTCTGATCCACCGGTTTGTTGGTTCTGTCCACCGGAATAAACTGAATTAAAGCGATCACAATAAGCGACCAGTAAACAATATTTTTAAAAGTTTTCATCTGACGGTTTAGGCTGTTCCACAGGAATTGTAGGTTTAATTTCACTGGGCGGATCTGCAGAAATTGTTGTTTCAGCACCCGGCTGAAGGTTCCACTTTTCACGGATCTCCCAAAGCGGCCTTATTTCCACAGTTTTTTCGAAGATATAGACGTCTTCAGCAAATTCTCCGGCAAGGAAATCGGCAGAATCCCAGATTCCGTTCTCATTATTATCAACCAGAATTCTTATCTGGTATTTGCCCGGTTTCACCGATCTGAAGGTTAGATTGGATTCTTTTCCGTATTTTGAATAGGAAACATTTCCGTTTTCGCTCAACAACTGCAGCCAGAATATTTGCTTAGGTGCATTTTCTAATGTTAAGACCAGCGTTCCGTAATTTTCTGTTTTATCAGACTCAAAATCAAATCGGTAAGACTTCTGAATGGTTTCGTAAAAAGACGAAACTGTTTCTTTCGGAACGGTTAAAGAATACTTTTTACCTTCTTTAAACTGCGACTGAATACGGACTTCAAACGGATTTTCTTCAGAAATCTTCGCCGTGAAATCCTGCTTAATACTGTCGGAAACCAAAGTCCATTTTTCCGGCTGAATGTTGTCGATAAAATAATTGGAAGTGATCACAAAATCCTGGTTTGGAGGCAAAATATTACCCTTTGAATTGGAAAGTGCCATTTCGTTCTTCGTATTCAGACGGTAAAAAACCGATACAGTATCCTGCTTCACGCCATCATCATAACTGAATTTCAGGTTTTCGCTGGTCGCAATTCCTACATTTTGTTTTTTAGCATCAAACCAAACAGTTACAGAATCCGATTTTGGTGCATGCGTCACTTTATAATCCTGCAGTTTTTCATTCAAGGAAAGAACCTTTACATTCTGGGGATTCCCTTCAAACGTCATTAAAATTCCTCCCGGTACTTCCTTCATTTCTACATATTTCTGGGCTTTTCGGGAAGGGTATAAATTTAGTTTAAGTCCTGATATATTTTTATCTAAAACAATTTTGTCTTTCAGGAAACCAACTTTTTCTTTTCCAGGGTCGTAAACTGAATTCGAATTACTGTCTTCAAAAGCCAGAATCCTGTATGTTCCGGGTGAAAGATAATTCAGTTCAAAATAACCGTCGGGATCAGCTTTGGTGATATAATAAGGTTTTTGCCGGTAATCCATGGAATCTTTATCCTGATAAAGCCCGACCACCAAATTCGGTTCGGATGATTTCTGATCTTTATCGCTGATCAGACTTTTCAGGTCTCCGCTGATGTAGAGATCATCGATTTTATCACCGGTAGAAAACGCGAAATTATAATACTGAAGCGCATTTCCCTCGTTATTGTCTACAATCGCATTCCCGAAATTGAAATTATAAGTAGTGTTGGCCTGCAAAGTGTCTTCCCATTTAATCAGCAGGTATTTATTGGCCATTCCTGAGGGAAGAATTTTGGTCATTTTGCGGAGCGGCGGCGAAATAATCAGGTGCTTATTGATTTCTTTCAGCGTAATATATTCATCAAAATCGATGCGCAGCTCCTTGATATCTCTCGGAACATTCACCCGCGACGAATCAATATTTGTACCCACCACTTTGGGCGGAATTGAATCTTTGGCGCCGCCTACAGGCGAACCCACCCTTGCACAGGAAAGTAAAATGAGACTAAGCAGGAAAAGAAAACACAGTTTCTTCATGAAAAAGTTTTACGCAAAATTACTAAAATTATTCGCTGTAGGAATCGTTACCATTAAGAGAATCTGCTCCGGAACTATTTTTTATCGTATCGTTCTGGTTTAATGTCTTCACTAATTTCTCGGTTTCGTACGGGAAATTTTCAAATAAACCCGAAAGCGCCAACGAGGTATAAACCCTGCTCGAATATTTATTGCCTATTGCGATAATGGTGACATTCGATTTCAATAAATGGCCGAAAACCGAGTTGGTACCATGCCACCAGCCGTTGTGGTACGTGAGTTTTTCATTTTCATTGAAGACCTTCATCCGGAAACCAAGTCCGTAATTATTAATTCCCGGCCGTTCGTTGCTGTAAGGCTCGAAAACCATTTTGTACAGATCATCACGCAGAAAGTTTTTGGCAAACATGGCTTTCGAAAAATTAAGAAGATCCCTCGGTGTAGTGTAAACATTTTTGTCACCATAAATCAGATCCAGCCTGTCATACGGATAAACGCGTGGGCCGCGCTGGTAAAAAGATTTAGCCGCGCTTTCCATATCTTTTTCCTGAAGAATATAGGTATGTTTCATCTTCAGTGGGCGAAAGACAATCTGCTGCATCGCTTCCGGAAAAGGGATTTTGGTAGCATGCTCTACCAACAGGGCCAGTAACGCATAATTCGTATTGCAGTACATAAATCCGGTGTTGGTTTCCCGGGCCAGATCGGGTTTATAACGGATCAACAGATTGAGGATATCCTGATTGGAAATATATTCTTTGGAAAGTTCGGCAGGTTCAGGCTCTATTTTCTCAATAAAATATTCGTACTTCGGCAAACCGCTCCGTTGGGAAAGCAGTGTGAACACAGTAACCTTAGGATAAGGAAATTTGGGAAAATATTGGGTTAAGGGAGCATCCAGCTCCAGTTTTCCGGCTTCAATCAGTTTCATGACAGCCATCGCCGTAATCGATTTTGAAATTGATGCCACATGCAGCGCAACCGTATCGTTCACCGGGACCTGTTTATTGTCCTGGGTAAAACCTCGGTAACCCTCATAGAGAATTTCATCGCCTTTCGCTACTAAAAAACCACCCCAGAGATCACCTTTTTCCCACACATTTTTGTAGTAACTGTCGATGACAGAAACAATAGAATCCCTGTTCTTAAGTTTGCTGTCGTTTTCTTTAAAAACTTCGTCGAGTTCTACATTTCCGAAATTCGGTAAAGTTGTTTTGGTTTCTTCGCTGTCTGTATTTTCCTTTTTGCACGAAAACAAGACCAGACTAAAAATGGCAAGAAAAAAAATAATTCGGAATAATTTCATTGAAGAGTTTTTAACCTGAAAAATGCCCGCAAGATAAGGGATTTCGCATCAGTTTTATAAGACTCAAATCATAAAAATTTGTTAATCCTGAGCAAACCCGGTCAGGATTTTATCTACAATAACCTGCGCAAGTTTTTCTTTACTCTGTACAGTCCATCCCGCAATATGAGGCGTTACAATCACTTTTTCGGACTGCAGCAGAAATGCGGAATCAGTGTTTTCTATTTCCAGATTTTCAAATGAAGCCTTTTCATATTCCAAAACATCGAGGCAGGCACCTTTTACTTTTCCGGAACGTATTGCTTCAACTAAATCACTCGTTTTCACATTTTTTCCTCTGGCAGTATTGATGAAATAAAAATCTTTTTTCATCCCGGAAATAAACTGCGCATCAATTAACTGATAGGTTTCGTCGGTAATCGGGATGTGAAGACTTAAAATATCAGCTTCATTCTTTAAAGTTTCCAGTGAAACCTGCGTTGCGAATTCATCGGAAAGATTGGGCAGGATATCATGAAAAATCACTTTAACGCCGAAGCCTGAAAGTCTTCTGGCAACGGCTTTTCCCATGTTTCCGTAGCCGATGATTCCGAAAGTTTTTCCCAGAAGCTCGTCCCCGCGGTTTTCTTCCCGTTTCCAGATTCCGTTTTTTACTTCAGCTGAAGCGATGAAGAGTCTGTGCATCAGAATAAGCAGCATCCCCACGACATGCTCCGCCACAGAATCGCGGTTTCCTTCGGGTGAACTGATGAGTTTTATTCCCCGTTCTTCCGCAAAACGCACATCGATATTTTCCATCCCGGCGCCTACTCTTGCAATAAACTTCAGGTTTTTGGCGTGCTCGAGAAAATTTTGATCAACCGGAATTCTGCTTCGTATAATAATGCCTTCATAATCTGCAATCTTTTCCATCACTTCATCATAAGTGGACGTGGTGTCTTCATCCAGCATAAATCCTTTTGCAGAAAGCTGTTCTGTAATTAAAGGATGGTTGGTATCGAGCTGAAGGATTTTCATTATTTACACCGAGAACAGCTTTTTCAGTTCGGTGGAATCTGCCGCCTTCATTCTTCCGGAAAGGATAAGCGAAAGTTCTTTTCTTCGTAAAGCGGCATCAAATCTGAGTTTTTCCATATCAGTTTCGGGCTCCATTTTGGGGATCGGAATCGGACGGTTAAATTCATCTACCGCAACAAACGTATAAATTCCTTCGTTGGTATGAATTTTTTTCTGATTGATCGGATCATCGAGCCACACATCCACATAAATTTCCATTGAGGTTGAAAATGCGCGCGAAACTTTGGATTCCAGCACTACAATTCCGCCTTCCGGAATCGGATGATTGAATGACACGTGATTTACAGAAGCCGTTACCACACGCCTTTCACAATGACGCGCTGCAGATATTGATGCGCAACGGTCCATTTTTGCGAGCAGTTCGCCACCGAAAAGATTTCTAAGAGAATTGGTTTCGTTGGGTAAAACGATATTCGTCATCACCGTTAAGGATTCTGACGCTTTTTTGATTTTTTCCATTTTGATTTTGAGTATTTCTGGGAACTCCATTTTTTTCCCGGAACGGGTGCAATGGCTTTAGATTTTAAAGAATCTGTTTTTGCAGAATCCGTCACCGGATTCATCACCGTGGCAGAATCCTGTTTAACTGAATCTTTTTTAATGGAAGCCTTTACAATTTTAGTTGCAGGTGCAGGTTCCAGACCGTTTCCGAAAGATTTTTTTCCTAAAATAAGTTCCGGCTGGGTAATTCCAAAATAAGCCAGTCCTGAAACCCCTAAAAGCAACGGAACGAGCCAGTAAAGCTTTTTACTGAAACTGTAAGAAGTCTGATGATCCTCAGGTTTACTTAAAGGTACTGAATTTTTTATTTCAGAAAGGTGAATTTCTTCCAAACCGTAAAAATCCGGTGAAAGGCTTTCAGTTCGGTTTCCGGTAAAGTGAATCTGGCTGTCGTCCAGAATAAAAGTCCCAATATTTTCGAGTACAAACTTCCCTTCTTTCTCCAGAATCGAATACCAGAAATTGGTTTGCTTTTTTATCTCAATTTCAGCATCAATCAGCGGAATATTCTTTTGCTGCGCGACAAAACGTACAAACGAGGCATCTGCCGCTGAATTCCCAATCTGAAAGGCGACTTCTTTTCCGGGAGGCAAAATACTTTTCCCGCCTTCATCCACCAAAGCATTGGTGTTTTTCAGATAAAAAGTCCCAAAACCCGGCACCAAAACCTGGCCCTGTTGCTTCAGAAATTCGAGAATGAGAAAAGAGAAATTCATATGGCCGCAAATTTATGTTTTTTGTACCATTTAATCAAAAATAAAAAAGACCGCTCCCAAAAAGCGGTCTCTGAATTAGTTGATAAATCTATTATTTGGCAAATTTCACTACTTCGCTTTCAGAACCGTTTGTGATTTTCACCAAATACAATCCGTTTCGTGACACGTTCAGTTCAATTGGAGTTCCGTTGGCCACTGCTTTGAATGATCTTACAAGTTTCCCCGACATTTCGTAAACAGAAATTTCAAGATTTCCTTTACTGGAGGTATAAAGTTTACCTCCGATAACATTGGATTTTTTACCCGTCACAGGATTAGAAACCGCCAAAGTAGCATCTGTAGTTGTACTGGTAAACCCATATGTGGTTGCTGCAAGGTCTCCAGACTGTTTCGTTGCGCCATTCTGCTGGTCTTTAAAAACAAAACCTAAATTATTAACCGTAGTTCCGGAAGGGAAAGTTTTGTTTCCATTGGTAAAAACTTTGGTGTTCAGGTTAATGGTTCCTACATAGGCACCAGCACTGCTGTCCCAATTCATCGACACTGTAGAATTGGTCCACGCATCATCATACACAGTTCCCGTACTGTTGTCTGCGGCATTACTCCACACATGAACCCAAAAAGTTGGAACTTCGAAACCCGGCTCATACATCGAATAGTCGTTGGTAGCACCGTAAGTGAGTTTTACAACACCCTGGGAAACAGTCTGCACTGTTAGCTGCGCAGAAAATGCAGCCGCAGCGCATACTGCTAAAAATAAAGAGGAAAGTTTTTTCATATTTCTTGCTTTTAAAATTGTAGAATCTAAATTACTGCAATTTTTGAAAAACAGGAACATTTTCCTCATTTATTTATTAACACAACTTTAAATTTACGGGACCTATTGAAATTTCAAACTCATCCCAAACATAAAATTAACACCTGCCTGAGAAAAATAAACGGGTCCATCGTACACATACCCGTTGTTTACGTATTTTTTATTGAAGATATTGTTGAGCAAAAATTTAAAATCAACATCGGTTTTCTTTAGATTTAAAGTATATTTTGCATTGAAATCGCTAAGGAAATAATCATCGAGTTTCAGGCTTTCATTGCTGGTGTTATCTAAAAACTGACTTCCAACATATTGATTCTGAATTCCTAAGCTGAATTTTTCAGTCGGATTAAACTGAAGTAACACGTTCGCAATTACCTCCGGAGAAAATGAGATTGGCGTATTTCCAAGCATTTCAATGCCGGAAGAAGTCTCGTTTTTAAAATCCTTGTTTTGGTTTTTGCTCAACGTTAAATTTCCTGAGGCGTTCAACTTTTCCGAAAGTTTTGCAATCGCGCCAAGTTCAATTCCCATTCGATAACTTTGGCCAGAATTTACGCGGATGAATTCTCCCACATTGTTAATCTGTCCGTTCAGTACCAACTGATTTACATAATTAATGTAATAAAGGTTTCCTGTGAACGAAACATTTCCCAGCGTCTTTTCAATTCCGGCTTCGAAATCGTAAAGTTTTTCTGCTTCGGTTTCAGGATTGGCGAAAAGATCATCCCGGTTCGGCTCGCGGTGCGCAACGGCCGCGGAAAGGAAAATTTTTCCTGCCGGGATTTTATAATTGATTCCTGCTTTTGGGTTAAAGAAGGTCCATTTCTTATCAAGATTCACTCCTTCATCATCTCCTTGTTGTACAATTTTGGTGTCGTAGGTGATGTTTCTGAGCTGTAAATCTCCAAAAAACTCAAATCTGTTTTTAGAAACGATAAACTTAGCAAAACCTGCGATTTCGTTTTTCAGGGAGTTGTTCCTGTAATATTCGTGTTCAAAAATCTGTGGGCGGAACACATCAGAAACATTTCCAAAATGCCTGCCGTAATATTGGTTTCCAACGATTCCGAAATTCAGATCCAAATTTTCAAACTTTCCGTAAAGGGTGGAAACGGCACCATAAAAATCATTATCTAACCATTTTTTTCTGATAAAGTCGCTGCGTTTGATTTCAGCACCGTTTTCTAAAATATTGGGAAGGTTGTATTTTGAAAATTTAGCGTCCTGTTTGTAATTTTCGTAATACCCCTTGCCAATGGTATAATGGAAAGTAGTTTCCAGATTCCAGCGGTCACTAAGGTTCTGCTCCCACAATAACTGATAATGATTTTGGCGGTAATTGTCGGTTTCATTATCATAAAAACCGATGATATTTTCGCAATTCTGGTCATAGATCGCTCCTGAATAATTGAATTTAGGAGTAGTTTGCCAGGTTGTTTTGTCAACGCCGTTCCAAGCCTGATATGTTTTTTCCTTTCCTCCGAAAGCCATCAGCCGTATTTTGGTTTTGTTCTCCTCAAAAAGCGCGGTGAAGTTATACGAATGCAGATCAGAAAAAGCCCTGTCGATATACCCATCCGAGTGAATATTGGTGTAACGCCCCATCAATGACAGCCGGTCATTCCAGAATTTACCGGAACCTACTTCTGCAGAATATTTGTAGGTATTGAAAGAGCCGTAACTGTTATCCGATTTCACATAAAATTTTTCATCCGGATTTTTAGAAATCACGTTCACACTTGCTCCAAATGCCGAAACTCCGTTAGTGGAAGTTCCGACGCCTCGCTGGATCACAATTTGCGATGCAGAACTTGTTAAGTCCGGAACATTCACAAAAAAGGTTCCCTGAGATTCGGAATCGTTATAAGGCACGCCGTTCAGCATGACATTAATTCCGTTTCCACCAACACCACGAATTCTGAAACCGGTGTAGCCTACGCCGTTTCCGGCATCCGAAGTGGAAATAACAGAAGTTTGGTTTTTCAGCAAGATCGGTAGATCCTGACCGAGATTTTTAATCCCCAAATCCTTTTCAACGTTGATAATTTCTTTGGAAACCGGTAATCTTTTTGTGAAATTCACACTTTCGATGTTGTGAATTTTCAAGGTATCCTGCGATGTTTGTGCAAGATAAAACGGGCCTGCGAACAGCCCTAAAATAACAAATCCTTTCATTCTTTTAATTTTTAAGATTAATTGAATAAAAGGGGTCGAAAAAAATTATACAATAAATCGGTCTGCAGACCGCTCCCTAAACAGCATTACCTGTTCCAGGTTCATTGGGTATAATCTCAGCTTTTTACAGCACCCCTTTAATTTCAGCGGCGAAAATACAAAATTTTTAATTAATAACGAATATTATTGGAATCTACGTAATAATAATTTTTTCCGTCTTTGGTCACTTCAAAAAGCCGCGCGAGCTTCCAGCTGAAATTTCTTTTAATATCGCTGTATTCGAAAGGTATCACCACTTTATTATTGATGTCGATTACGCCAAATTTATTTTTGTACGACGCAATAATCATTGGATTTTTGAGATCATCACCTTCCAGAATATGCAGGTAATCGTACTGCGGATAGATTGTAAACTGCCGGTAATCACCGGGATTTTCAAATTTAGAATCTTCGATAATTCCATAGGAGTGATTCATAACGTAGGCATGAAAAAGCTGTGCTTTAAATTCAGGTGTACATAGTCCGAGATCAGTTTTTTTAAACTGATAGACACGGATTCCGGCCTGATTGATACGGAAATCCTGACCGTTTAAACGAACAGAGGCATATTTGGAAGAGCCGAATTTCTTCACTTTTGGATTAGGAGAATTCAGCAGATTGCAGTCTTCCGTAAAAAATCCGACATTGCTGTACTCTGGTTTAATGATCACTTTTCCCTTTTGATTGACAAAACCGTATTTACCGCTGATGTTTTGTGGAATCAGGGCAGGAATCGAATCATTGATTTTAACGAGATCAGTATTGGCCTTTGCAGAAACTGTTTTTGTAACTGTTTTTTTTGTAGCGACATTGTGTTTCTGACCAGATAAGATCAGAGCGAAGCTGATTAAAATGAAACTTAAAAAGTTCTTCATGACTTTCTTTTTGCAAACTTAGGTCCAAAAATAACGTTCTAAATGTTTCTGAAAATAAAGAACAAAACCAAAATGGCCATAATAACATACAATGCGTTTTGCCCATACAGGAATCTTCTCGTTTTTGGATAGCGGGTTTTTAAACTTTCAGTACTAAAAGCAATGCCTAAAGTGATATAGGGAATGGAGGCGACCAGTAAAGGATTGTATGCGAAAGCTTCTTTGAAATTGAGATGAAGAAGTTCATGAATGGCCCGCTGAGAGCCACAGCCGGGGCAACTTAAACCTGTAACATAGTTTACCGGACATTTCGGAAAAAACTGAGTGTTCGCAGGATTATAGCTGAAATAAAAAAGTCCCAAGATAAGTACAAGGGAAACCACGACCAGTAAATTAGATTGTTTGTTGATGATCATTATCTGTTCTTTTATGAAATAGGTGGCTGTTAAATTTATTTGCCTTATTTTCCAGACAATATGAAAGATCACTTATTAGCAGAAGAGGTTTTTATTGATATGGTTTATTAATTTCATCAATTTTTGCTCGTAAATCTGCAATTGAGAATTGATCTGAATCACATTCAATTTCGGGAATGTTATTTTGCTTTAGAAAATCATTTAAATCTTTACAGTCTCTTAACATATTAAATTCTTTATTTTCTAAGTCCAATACAATTCCTTTCGTATTACCGTTAATAGAATATGTTACAGGATTTATTGCTCCCAATGCGAATTTACTAAACATCCCTCTCATATTTTCTTCAAAATAAATGAATCTTCCGTAATTTGTTACTTTACAAAATCTTGAGTATACATCTGGATCATAGCCTTTATCTCTTTTGTTCGTATATTTTCTATAAGTTTGAAAATACATTTCACCTTTATATGAAACGGCTAATGGAAGATTAATTTTTTTCTTGTTTTTTTTGAAGTAGAAGAATGCTTTTTCAGGCAAATTATTATCATCATATTTTTCATTTGTTTCAAAATAAATTTCATCTGTCGATGTTGGTTGTTTTTTTAGTACATCATCTAAAGTTTTGTAAACACCATCAGGAAAATCTCCTTTCTTAATTGACTGATATTGTATTCCTTGAGCAATGATAAAATTGGTAATGAGAAGAAAAGAAAAAATTATTTTAAATTTCATAGTATTTGATGAGATTAATTTAGGAAGCAATATTGTTTAAAGCATATCTACTAACACTCAAATATAAGCAACTTAGCTGAAATCCAAAAAATCTGCACAAAAGAACTATTATCCAGAAAAAATGTTACTAACTAAGTTGCTGGCAGTTTCGTAAGGACGCGTCAAGTTGTATAGTCCATTCAGGATTATTATTATATTTGAGCGAATTAAACCCAATGAAGGTCAAACGAAGACTGAACTTCAGCACATGATTATGAACAACAGGTTAAGTACCCAGCGGAATATGGCAATATAACGAAATTTCCGGTTCTATAGACTCTGCAGTCTTTACTCTTCCTGAAAAACAACCGCAAAGGCTGCCCATACTTATATAAGAAAAGTATTGCTTTAAAACTTCACCTCACTTTTTTTTACGAATCACCGAAAATAGATTCTCAGCATAGTATTTATATTTAATCTAAATGATATTCATCAGTTTTAAGGTTAAAATTTTGTATTTTTGAGCTTCTTTAATTTTAACAAAAAAAAACAGATATGACTTTCGACATTGACATGATCAAAAAAGTGTATGAGCGTTATCCTGAAAGGGTTGCTGCAGCAAGAGCAGTCGTGGGAAAACCGTTGACACTTTCTGAAAAAATCCTTTATACACACCTTTGGGAAGGCAATGCAACCCAGGCTTACGAAAGAGGGAATTCTTATGTAGATTTCGCTCCGGACCGTGTTGCGATGCAGGATGCTACCGCGCAGATGGCGCTTTTACAGTTCATGCAGGCAGGGAAATCCAAAGTGGCAGTACCATCGACAGCGCATGCCGATCACCTAATTCAGGCAAGAGTGGGTGCTGAAGCAGATTTGCAGGAAGGAATCAATAAAAACTCAGAAGTTTTCAATTTCTTAAGTTCAGTTTGCGATAAATACGGCATTGGTTTCTGGAAACCAGGCGCAGGTATTATTCACCAGGTGGTGTTAGAAAATTATGCGTTCCCTGGTGGAATGATGATCGGTACCGATTCTCACACAGTGAATGCAGGCGGTTTGGGAATGGTAGCAATTGGTGTTGGTGGTGCCGATGCAGTAGATGTAATGGCCGGAATGGCTTGGGAACTGAAAATGCCTAAATTAATTGGTGTAAAATTAACAGGTAAACTCAACGGATGGACTTCTGCAAAAGATGTGATCTTAAAAGTTGCAGGAATTCTTACCGTAAAAGGTGGAACAGGCTGCATCGTTGAATATTTCGGGGAAGGTGCACAAAACCTTTCTGCAACAGGAAAAGGAACCATCTGTAACATGGGTGCCGAGATTGGCGCGACGACTTCAACGTTCGGGTACGATGATTCCATGAGAAGATATTTAGCTGCAACCGGAAGACAGGATGTGGTAGATGCTGCTGATGCTATTGCAGAACACTTGACAGGTGATGCTGAAGTTTATGCAAACCCTGAGCAGTATTTCGATCAGGTGATTGAAATTAATCTGGATGAACTGGCACCACACTTAAACGGACCTTTCACCCCGGATTTGGCAACTCCTGTTTCAGAATTCAGAGCGAAAGCTGAAGCAAATGACTGGCCGCTTGATGTAGAATGGGCGTTGATCGGTTCATGTACCAACTCGTCTTACGAAGATCTTTCCAGAGCAGCTTCTATCGTTGAAGATGCTGTTGCTAAAGGTGTTAAACCAAAAGCAATCTTAGGAATTAACCCGGGTTCTGAGCAAGTGAAATTCACTGCTGAAAGAGATGGTTTCCTGGATTCTTTCAGAAAATTCGAATCTGCGAGAATCTTTACCAACGCTTGCGGTCCATGTATCGGGCAGTGGGATAGAGAAGGTGCTGAAAAAGGCGAGAAAAACTCCATCATTCATTCATTCAACAGAAACTTTGCAAAAAGAGCCGATGGTAACCCAAATACCCACGCTTTCGTAGCTTCTCCGGAAATGGTAGCAGCTGTTGCAATTTCGGGTAGATTAGATTTTAACCCAATCACAGATACTTTAACTAACCAAAACGGAGAGCAAATCAAACTGGACGAACCGAAAGGTACAGAACTTCCAGCTAGAGGATTTGCGGTGGACGACAACGGTTATCAAGCGCCTTCAGAAGATGGTTCAGGAGTTCAGGTTGTAGTAAACCCAGATTCCGACAGACTTCAATTGTTGCAACCTTTCCAACCGTGGGATGGACAAAACATTACCGGTGCGAAAGTATTGATCAAAGCTTTCGGAAAATGTACTACCGACCATATTTCTATGGCAGGTCCTTGGTTGAAATACCGTGGTCATTTGGATAATATTTCAAACAATATGTTGATCGGCGCTGTAAATGCTTACAACATGGAAACCAATAAGGTTAAAAATCAACTAACTGGTGAATATGGCGAAGTTCCTGCAGTAGCAAGAGCTTACAAAGCAGCCGGCGTTCCTTCAATCGTGGTGGGTGACCAAAACTATGGTGAAGGTTCCTCAAGAGAGCATGCTGCAATGGAACCAAGACATTTAGGAGTAAAAGCAGTGTTGGTGAAATCATTCGCACGTATCCACGAAACGAACTTGAAAAAACAGGGTATGTTGGCTCTTACTTTTGTTAATGCCGAAGAATACGATAAAATCCGTGAGGACGATACCGTGAATTTCTTGGATTTAGATCAATTCGCACCAGCTCGTCCATTACAACTAGAGTTTGTTCATGCGGATGGAACTAAGGACATTATTCTTGCAAACCACACTTATAATGAGCAACAAATCAGTTGGTTCAAAGCAGGTTCTGCCCTGAATTTGATCGCCGAAGAAGCCAGAAAAAACGCTTAAGATTGTATAATAAGTAAAAAACCGTTCAAAATTAATTGAACGGTTTTTTTATTTACTATTTTTAAGAATTTAATCTACATAAATTCCGGCCCAGCTTTTTTTCAGCGGCATAAGAAAATCACTGAGGAATGCAACATAAGTGTTTTTAGAAAAATCGAAAACCTCAATATCTTGAGAGATTTCGCCTTCTTTTAATCCTTTTCTGAAGTCCTGTAACTTCATGGTTTTAACTTCGCCGTTTTCTACAAAACTGGCTTTCATTCTATCGAATAATCCCAACTGAAATTCCGCGTCAATTTCTCTCATTACTTGCCCTAAAGCATCGATAGAGCAGCCTGAAGCGGCCTCTTTCTCCTCATCAACACAAATCACGATAAACTGATTCTTCTCGATCTTAAATGAAGATGAAAGTGGTTTTCCGTGTGCTGCCCAGCTAGCCAGAAAATCATACAGTTTTTCTGTAATTACTTTGCTTTCTTTAGCCGTAAAAGGACGGGAAGCCGGGTAAATAATTACCCTGTAATCGCTAGTTTCTATTATATTAGATTCTTCTATTTTCATTTTTTTTCTGATTAAAAATATTGACAATACCTAAAGTCATAAAACATAAAGCACTTACTATTCTCCAAACATTTTCTCGGTCAATTTGAAACTGGTTTTCGTAGAGATTAACAACAATCAATACTACACCAATGATTATCAGCAGATAGTCACCATATTTTCTCATTATAAATCTTCAGCCTCTGCTAAAAGTTCTACAATATCTTTAACGGCAACTTCATCATTTTTATTGAAATGCTTCACGCCGTCGGTCATCATCGTATTACAGAACGGACATCCTGTCGCGATGATATTCGGCGTTTCAGAGAGCGCTTCTTCTGTACGCTCCACATTGATGTCTTTATCGCCTTTTTCAGGCTCTTTGAACATCTGCGCGCCTCCTGCCCCACAACATAAACCGTTGGATTTGCATCGCTTCATTTCTACCAATTCCGCGTCGAGTTTCTCAAGAAGCATTCTTGGTGCTTCATACTCTCCGTTGGCTCTGCCCAAGTAACAGGGATCGTGAAACGTGATCTTTTTTCCTTTGAAACTTCCGCCTTCAATTTTCAGACGGCCTTCTTCCATCAATTTTCTGAGGAACTGGGTATGGTGCAGAACTTCATAATTTCCGCCCAATCCAGGATATTCATTTTTTATGATGTTGAAACAGTGCGGACATGCAGTTACGATTTTCTTCACTTCGTAAGCATTCATGATTTCGATGTTCGTAAGAGCCATCATCTGGAAGATGAATTCGTTTCCGGCGCGTTTTGCAGGATCGCCGTTACAGCTTTCTTCCTGTCCCAGAACAGCGAATTCTACGCCTACTTTGTGCAGAATCTTACAGAACGCTTTGGTGATCTTTTTCGCTCTGTCGTCGAAACTTCCGGCGCAGCCAACAAAAAATAAAACTTCAGGTGCTTTTCCTTCGGCAGCATATTCTGCCATTGTTTTTATTGTGAAATCCATTTTTTCAATTTGAAAATGTGAGAATTTGAGAATTTGAAAATGTAATTAAATAACGTCCAAATTTTGAAATTGATTTTATCTAATTATTCTTTTGCCCAGTTTAGGCGATCGGCCTGATTATAAGCCCATGGAGCTGCGTTGTTCTCCACATTTGTCATCATAACATTCAATTCGCTTGGCGCGGAGGACTGCTCCATGACCAAAAATCTACGCATTTCGAAAATAATCGACAGTGGGTCAATCAATACAGGACAGGCTTCTACGCAGGCGTTACACGTGGTACACGCCCAAAGTTCTTCTCTCTGGATATGATCATCGAGCAGTTTTTTGCCGTCGTCGACAAATTTGCCGTTTTTGTTGATGTTTTTTGCCACTTCTTCGATGCGGTCTCTTGTATCCATCATGATCTTACGCGGCGAAAGTTTCTTGCCTGTAAGATTGGCAGGACAAACGGCAGTACAACGGCCACATTCAGTACAGGAATAGGCATTAAGCAACTGAACCTGATTAAGATCAAAGATATCATTCGCCCCAAATTTATCAGGGACAGCATTAGGATCTGCATCGGGTGCTGCGGCGTAAGGATCTGCATTTGGATCCATCATTAGCTTTATCTCCTTGGTAACAGAATCTAAATTATTGAATTTCCCTTTCGGCTGCAGATTGGCAAACCAAGTGTTAGGAAACGCAAGAATGATATGGAGGTGTTTTGAGTAATAAAGGTAATTCATGAAGAACAGAATTCCAACAAAATGAAACCACCAGGCTCCTCTTTCAAGGAAGACCAAAGTGCTGTCGCCTAAATTGCTGAAAAGAGGTGCAATCAACCCAGATGAAACAGGGAAACTGCCATGTTCAGCCAGAACACCTCTCTGCTGAAGAACCCAGTCTGCAGAATTCATCGTGAAAAATGCTGTCATTAAAGCAAATTCAATAATCAGAATCCAGTTGGCATCCTGTTTTGGCCAGCCGAAAAGTTCTTTCATAGTTAGTCTTCTTACACCGTAGAAATTTCTTCTGATAAAGAATATTACGACTGCGATTATGACTAAAAGTGCTAAAATTTCAAGTGTCGCTGTAAAGGCTGCATAAAAAGAATCACCAAAAATCCCGGCAAGGAAACGGTGAGTCCCGAAAATTCCGTCGACAATAATCTCAATCAATTCAATATTGATAATAACAAATCCTACATACACGAACATATGCAGAATCCCGGCAATTGGTCTTTTGCCCATTTTGCTTTGCCCTAAGGCGACTCTTGCCATTGTTTTCCAGCGTAGATCCGGATGATCGGTGCGGTCGATTTTCTTTCCGAGCTGTATGTTTCGGTAAATTTCCTTTAAGCTTTTAAAGAAGAGTCCAAAGCCCGCAATAAGGGCAATGATGAAAATAATATTGTCAATATATTGCATATTGAAGGGGGTTTTTTAGTCTTTAGGCGTGCTGTTCTTTCCGAATACAGAGAAATTAAGATATCTTTTCGGATTGGCCTTCAGGTCCAGGATAAGATTATTTAAGTTCGCCGAGGATTCATTAAGATTATTGTAAAGTTGCTCATCTTTTGTGAGTTTACCAAGCGATCCTTCACCATTTTGTATGCCGGAAATAATACCGTTGAGTTTATCTGCCGTTAAACTTAATTTATCAATGGTATTGTTGAGTTTCTGCACATCAACTTCATCGGCAACCCGTCCGTATTTATCGATGGTGGTTTTTGCGCTTACCGTAGCAAGATTTGCATTATCGAGCATTTTTTGAATGCGCGGATCATTATTGGCAAGCAGCGCATTGGTTTGTTGTGAGGTAGATTCAAATGAAGTTACTGTACGGTTAAGACTCGAAAGCAGTGCACGTATTGCCTGCTGATTCTGCGCATCGGTCATTGCGTTAGCATTCATCATCAAGCTGTCAACTCTTTTCAATACGATTTGCAGCTGGTCTTTCACCGGCCCCACCTGCGATGAGATATTATTCATCATCGAAAGCTTGAAAGCGCCCTTCAATGTATCCCCATCCTTAGCCATAGGACTTCCGTAGGCGAGGTTTACCCGCATTTCTTTTCCTGACATTAATCCAGGTTCGAAAATCTCTAAAGTAGAACGTTTGGAGAACTCGAAATTATCGTCTACCGTAACTTTTACTACGAAATGAATCTTCCCGTCGGGTTCTGTGATCGGAATGATCTGATCAACCTGCCCCACCTTTAATCCATTGATTGACACCGGATTAGAAGCCTCTAAACCTTCTACATTATCAAATTTTGCGTAAAAAATATTGTCAGTGGTAAAAAGGCTTTTACCTTTCATGAATTGGAACAGAATTATGAATCCTACAATTGCTAAAATTGCGATTAACCCTGCTTTTATTTCTTTTGTGAACTTCACTTTTTCTTAATTTTTAATGGACAAATATAATACATTTTCAACGAAATTTTTAAATCTCCGGTCAGCAATGCAAAAAGCGACCCATAAGGATCGCTTTGATATTATTAAATTACTTTTCGACTTATTGCTGTGCAGCCTGGTTATAAACCTCAATCCTGTAATCTTCGATTTTAGCATTGTCCTGAAGGCTCTTCAGCAATGCCTGACCGAACTGCTGTGAGTTCTGGCTGGCTAATGCCTGGGTTACCTGCTTGATGTCTCCCGGTTGTTTGTTAAGTGTTTCAGATTTTTTTACTAAAACATAAACTCCCGTCATTCCTTCTACCGGATTTGAAACTTTACCCTTTGCAACACCAAATGCAGCTCCGGCTACTTTAGGTTCCATAGCTCCGGCAATCTGAGGGCTCAACATATTCACCTGTGCAGTTTGCTTCGCAGACCCGAACATTTTAGCGATCTGATCTAAGCTTGTTGCTTTGGCAGCAGTTATTTTATCTGCAATCTGTTTTGCTAGAATCTTGTTTTTAACGATGGGCTCAATCTGATCACGAACTGCTTCCGGATCTGCAGTTCCCGGATCCTGTACTCCATTGAGGTACGCTACGATTCGGTCACCAGTACCATCAACAGTGAAGATGTCGGCATCTCCTTTTTCGCGCTTCTTATTAAATGCCCATGCGATAATTTCTTCGTCTTTATCCGTACCCAATCCTGGTAACTGACCCTGGAAACGGCCAACTTCTTTTGGATTGAAGAACTGGTAATTGTTTTTCTTCGCTACATTGGCAAAATCATTAAATGTTTTACCCTGAATCTGCTGAATAAATCTTGTCGCCTTCGTATAAACCTCGCTTTCAGTTTTGTCTGAAGGTTTTATTGCTTTTACGAGGTTGGCAACTTTATAAGTCATCGCACCGGATTTCTTGTCCTCGATATTGATGATATGATAACCAAACTGTGTTTCCACAACTCCAGTGGCTCCTTTTCCGTTATTCGCAAGGAAACTTAAATATTCCGGAACGAATGGCGTTGCAGGAGTTGTCCACCCTACGCTTCCACCCTGTCCTGCAGAGCCCGGATCAGAAGAATATTTCAGGAATTCTGCAAATTTAGCAGGCGTTGCTTTCAAAACAGCACCGATGGAATCTGCTAATTTTTTCGCTTCTTCTTTTGTTCTAGTCTCATTTGCACCAGCCTGATTTCCTTTATAAGAAACGAGAATATGTCTGGACAGTGTAGAGTCTGAAGGTTTTTTATCTAAAAGTTTAGATACAACATAAAAGTTCTGCTCTTTGTAAGGACCAAAAGTTGTTCCTAATGCCGCACCTGCAACTTTATCTTTAATGGCAGCCGGCAGCTGTTCTGCTGAAAAGTAAGTTGGGTTATAAGGTAGGTCGGAATTAAGTGAAACAAACATTGAATCGTTTGTAGTGTTCTGGAAATTTTCTTTTCCGTCACTCATATCCGTTCCTTTCGAGAACAGTTTATTGATTTCGGCCTGGGTTACAGCTTCGTCCTGAGGGCTTGCTGCCGCTGGGAAATAAACCAATCCAATATTTCTGCTGGCATCTCTTTTAAACAGAATCGGATGTTTCTTGATATAATCTTCTAAATCTTTGGTTGTAACTTTCACAGGATTTTTCTGAGCGTATGTTGCATAATCAACTTTCACAAAATCGATGTCAGCAACCTGGTCTCTCTGCTTCATCATTTCCTCAGCCTCTTTTTTGCTTACGGTAATCCCTGTTGAAACGTTGGCGAAAAGCTGTCGGGCCATCATTCTGTATTCGATGGCTTTTTTTGTTTTCAACCAGTTGTTGTACATTTCTACGTTTCCGCTGTTACGAAGTTCTTCGATCTGTTTTTTAATTTCCTGCACTTTGAAATTTCCTTTTGCGTCAAAATTTTCTGGATTCTGCGCAAACATAGGATCAAACTGCAATTGGTTATAGAACATGTCATCGGTTAAGGTAAGTCCCATTTTTTCGAATTGCTGCTTAATCAGTTTCGACTGTACTACCATTTGCCAAGCCTGTTCCTCCAGACCTTTTGTGGGCTGGCCTTGCTGCTGTGCCTGCTGCTGAAGTATGAAAAGCTGATCATCGAAATCTTCTTTTGTAATTTCATCACCATTTACTTTTCCGTAAACACCCGGTTTTGCACCGAATAATTTCTCCAAACTGTCAGGATTTACAACGAAAGCTAACATCGCAATTGCGATAATCCCCATTAAAAGCCAAGGTCTGTTTCTAATCTCTCCTAAAACTGCCATCTTTTTTGTATAATTTTATCAGTTTGCGAAAATACACATTTTTAAGAGATTAAGAAAAATTTTAAACATTTTAAACTTATTTTTTCATAAAGATGGAAATTCTGTCTAAATATAGCGTTGGCATAATGCTTGTGAAATTAAGGCTACCTATTTATTTAAGGCTGTTTTAAAGGAAAATCTTTAACAACAGTTCAATAACCCTACAATAAAATGACAATTTGTCACGCATAAATATTATGGCAGAATTTGATGATCTTAATTTTGATGAAATTATAAACGACGGCTTCAGTATCGTAGCAGAAGAAATTAATCTTTCCGATCTCATGAACGAACCTACAAATAACGAACAAACGGTTTTCCCGATTTTGCCGGTAAGAAATATGGTGATGTTTCCAAAAGTGGTAATTCCTATTACCGCCGGACGCGAAATGTCGATAAAATTGTTGGAAGAGGCACAGAAAAATAACGAATTTATCGGAATCATCAGCCAGAACAATTCCAGCATCGAAAATCCTACCGAAAACGATCTCTACAAAACCGGCACTCTTGCGAAAATCATTAAAATCATAAAACTTCCAGAAGGCAACATTACCGCCATCACCAGAGGTTTTCAAAGGTTTACGGTTAAAAATTTCACGCAAAGCCAGCCCTATTTCAAAGCAGAAATTACCAAACTGAAAGATGTTACTTCTAAGAAAACAGAAGAATACGCTGCGCTTTTAGAAAACATTAAAGATCTAGCTCTTAAAATTGTAGAACTGGATCCAAACATTCCATCGGCTGCAAATTTCGCGATCAAAAACATGAATGATAACGAAGATTTGCTCAATTTCATTTGCACGAACGCCAATTTCACGTCGGCGCAGAAACAGAAACTGCTGGAGGAAAAAAGTTTAATGATCCGTGCCCAGAAATGTTATGAACTGATGCATGATGAGTTCAGAAAACTTGAACTTCGGAACCAAATCCATCTTAAAACAAACCGCGAACTCGATAAAAGCCAGCGCGAATACTTCCTGAACCAACAGATCCGTGCGATCCAGGAAGAATTGGGTGGCGGCCCCGAGTCGGATGTGGAAGAGCTTCTTCTGAAAGCAAAAAAAATAAAATGGAATGACGAGGTTGAAAGTCATTTCCAGAAAGAAATCAACCGACTGCAGCGCCAAAATCCAAATTCACCGGATTATAACGTGCAGAGAAATTATCTCGATTTCTTTACAGATCTGCCTTGGGAAAACTATTCTAAAGACATTTTCGACATCACCAAAGCGCAAAAAGTTTTAGATAAAGCACATTTCGGGTTAGAAGATATCAAGAAAAGAATTCTGGAACACATGGCTGTTCTAAAACTGAAAAACAACATGAAATCCCCGATTTTGTGTCTGGTAGGCCCTCCGGGAGTTGGAAAAACCTCATTGGGTAAATCCGTGGCTGATTCGCTTGGCAGAAAATATGTACGCGTTTCCTTAGGCGGACTTCATGATGAATCTGAAATCCGTGGCCACCGAAAAACCTATATCGGAGCAATGGCAGGAAGAATTCTTCAGTCAATCAAAAAGGCAGGAACCTCTAATCCGGTGATTGTTTTAGATGAAATAGACAAAATCGGTCAGGGAATTCATGGCGATCCAAGTTCAGCGTTGCTGGAAGTTCTTGATCCGGAACAGAACAGTGCTTTTTACGATAACTTTTTGGAGATGGGTTATGATCTTTCGAAAGTAATGTTTATCGCAACCGCAAACTCTTTGTCTACCGTTCAGCGTCCGCTTTTAGACCGGATGGAAATCATCGAAATCGCCGGCTACACTTTGGAAGAAAAAGTAGAGATTGCAAAACGACACTTAATCAAAAAACAGCAGGACGAAAACGGACTGACCGCTAAATCATTCAAACTCGGAAATCCCGAACTCAAACACATCATCGATGCCCACACTTCTGAAAGCGGCGTTCGTAGTCTCGAGAAAAAAATTGCGGCCATTGCCAGATGGGTAGCGTTGCAGACCGCGATGGAGAGGGAATATGATCCCAAGATTTCAATTGAAAAAGTGGATGAAATTCTGGGAGTTCCAAGACCTAAAAGCCTTTCTGAAATTACTGGAGTTCCTGGTGTGGTCACAGGCTTAGCCTGGACGCAGGTTGGCGGCGACATTCTTTTCATCGAAAGTATTTTGAGCGAAGGAAAAGGAAATCTCACAATGACCGGAAATCTCGGAACCGTGATGAAAGAATCTGCAACGATCGCTTTAGAATATACTAAGGCAAAACATGATGAAATGGGTATTTCTTCAGAAGATATTCAGAAGAAAAATATTCACGTTCACGTTCCGGAAGGTGCAACGCCTAAAGATGGGCCTTCCGCCGGAATTGCAATGCTTACGTCCATTGTGTCGAGCTTCAAGAATAAAAAAGTGAAACCTCATCTCGCCATGACCGGCGAAATAACCTTGCGCGGAAAAGTGCTTCCTGTAGGCGGAATTAAAGAAAAACTTCTGGCCGCAGCTCGCGCAGGAATCACCCACATTATTCTTTGTGAAGCTAACAGAAAAGATGTCGAAGAAATTAAAAAAGATTATTTAAAGACATTAAAAATCAGTTATGTGAGCCGAATGAGCCAAGTAATCGACCTGGCAATTGAAAAATAATTTTCAGAGTACATCGTTTTGATTTTTATAAAAACTTAAACCTCCGGAATTTTTCGGAGGTTTTATTTTTCTGTAAATTTGCAGCGTCTTAACCAATGGAGCATAACTCCTTACTTAAAACCTTCTGAAAATGTTACCAAAGATAAATCCCGAACACACACAATCCTGGCAGGATCTCGAAATGCATTTTGCACAAAATGATTTTGATTTACGTTCACTCTTTAAAGAGAATCCCAACCGTTTCGCAGAATTTTCTGTAAAAAGAGACGGTTACCTTTTTGATTTTTCTAAAAACTTAATCGATCAGGAAACTTTTAATTTACTGATTAGATTAGCTGAAGAAACTCATTTGAAAGAAGCGATTTCAGCCATGTTTTCGGGCGAAAAAATAAATGAAACCGAAGGACGAGCTGTGCTTCATACCGCATTGCGGGACTTTTCAGAAGAGGAAATTTTAGTGGATGGCGAAAACATAAAGCCAGGAATTAAAAAAGTTCTCGACCAGATGAAATCCTTTTCCGCGAAAGTAATTTCCGGGGAACACAAAGGCTTTTCAGGCAAAGGAATTACAGATGTAGTAAATATAGGTATAGGTGGTTCAGATTTGGGTCCCGTAATGGTTTGCTCGGCATTGAAACATTTTAAAACGCGTTTAAATGTTCATTTTGTTTCCAATGTTGACGGAAATCACATTGCAGAAACCCTTAAAAATCTAAATCCCGAAACTACACTTTTCATTGTCGCGTCGAAAACATTCACCACCCAGGAAACCATGACTAATGCTAAATCAGCAAAAGACTGGTTCCTGAAAAAAGGTGCTCAGGAGGATGTGGCAAAACATTTCGTTGCGCTTTCTACAAATACCAAATCGGTAAAAGAGTTCGGCATCGCAGAAGAAAATATTTTTGAATTCTGGGACTGGGTTGGTGGCCGTTATTCACTTTGGAGCGCTATCGGATTAAGTATTTGTCTTGCTGTAGGTTATGATAATTTCGAACAGTTACTGAAAGGCGCAAACGAAACCGACACTCATTTTAAAACCGCAGATTTTAAGGAAAACATTCCTGTCCTCATGGCACTTTTAGGAATTTGGTACCGTAATTTTTACGGCGCCGGAACTTATGCCATTCTTCCGTATTCCCAGTATTTGGATCGTTTCCCGGCCTATCTTCAACAGGGAGATATGGAAAGTAACGGAAAATCGGTCGACAGAAACGGCGAATATGTTGAGTACGAAACAGGCCCAATTATTTGGGGAGAACCGGGAACCAACGGTCAGCACGCGTTCTATCAGCTGATTCACCAAGGAACGGAATTGATTCCTGCTGATTTCCTGGCTTACGCGAAATCATGCAATGAAGTTTCCGACCATCAGGATAAATTATTGGCCAACTTTTTTGCACAAACAGAAGCTTTGGCTTTCGGAAAAAACGCAGAGGAGGTACACGCAGAATTAAAAGCATCAGGGAAATCTTACGAGGAGATCGAAAAACTATTGAATTACAAGGTATTCGCCGGAGATTCGCCTACCAATTCATTTATTTTCAATGAACTTACCCCGTTCTCTCTCGGGCAGTTAATTGCGCTTTACGAACATAAAATATTCGTTCAGGGGGTGATTTGGAACATCTTCAGTTTCGACCAGTTTGGTGTGGAACTCGGTAAAGTGCTGGCCGGAAAAATTTTGTCAGAACTCGAAAGTCAGGAGCCGGTAAACTCCCATGATTCTTCAACCAACGGTTTGATGAATTATTATAAAGCGAAGAAATAAATCATAATCTAAAGTAAAAGTAAAATGGCAAAAATTCTCGATGGGCTTAAGATTTCGAAAGAAATCAAGCAGGAAATTAGATCTGACGTTGAAAAAATTGTTGCAGGAAAAAGACGTGCACCACACTTGGTCGCAATTTTGGTAGGCAGCAATGGCGCAAGTATGACCTACGTAAACAACAAAATCAAAGACTGCAGGGAGGTAGGCTTTAAATCCTCTTTGGTTAAATTCCCGAGCACGGTTTCGGAAGCAGAACTTTTAGAAAAAATCGAGGAACTTAATAAGTCGAAAGATGTTGACGGATTTATTGTACAGTTGCCTTTGCCGAAACAGATTGACCAGGAAAAAATCATCATGGCTATTGATCCAAGAAAAGATGTTGATGGCTTCCATCCGGAAAATTTCGGAAAAATGGCTTTGGAAATGGACACTTTCCTGCCTGCAACGCCTTTCGGAATCCTTACCTTGCTGGAACGTTACGGAATTGAAACCGAAGGGAAGCACTGTGTAATTATCGGCCGCAGCCGCATTGTAGGAAAACCCATGAGTATTTTAATGGGTAGAAAACATTTTCCGGGAAATTCTACAGTGACTTTAACCCATTCCTACACCCCGCACATCGAGAAATTCACCCACCACGCGGATATTGTAATTACCGCCCTGGGAGATCCCAATTTCCTGAAAGCCGATATGATTAAAAAAGGAGCCGTAATTATTGATGTGGGAATTACAAGAATTACAAACGACTCTGAAAAAGGTTACGAACTGGTAGGTGACGTAGATTTCGAAAGTTGTAAAACAAAAGCAAGCTGGATTACGCCTGTACCTGGTGGTGTGGGGCCTATGACCAGAGCGATGCTGATGAAAAACACTCTTTTAGCTTACAAAACTTCAGTATATAATGACTAAAGAAGAAGAAAATATTTTATTGAACCAAGGTAAAATGCTCCCGGTGATGGAGCATTTTTATACTTTGCAGGGCGAAGGTGCACACACCGGAAAAGCCGCATATTTCATCCGTCTTGGTGGCTGCGATGTAGGTTGCCATTGGTGCGATGTAAAAGAAAGTTGGGACCCCAACCTGCATCCCGTGATGGATGCTTTACAGATTGCCGAAATTGCTGCAAGCCACTGCAAAACGATTGTACTTACAGGTGGCGAACCGCTGATGTGGAATCTGGAGGTTTTAACCACGCGCCTGAAAGAACTGGGCTGCGAAATTCATATCGAAACTTCCGGCGCCTATGAAATGAGCGGAATACTTGACTGGATCACCCTTTCTCCTAAAAAAACCGGTCTGCCAAAAGAAGAAATCTACGCGAAAGCCAGCGAACTGAAAATGATCGTTTTCAACCACAATGATTTTAAATTTGCTGAAGAACAGGCTGCAAAAGTTTCAGAAAACTGCAAACTTTATCTGCAGAGTGAGTGGAGCAAGAGAAATGAAATGTACCCAAAAATAACAGACTATATTCTTTTAAATCCGAAATGGCAGGCATCCGTGCAGACGCATAAATATTTGAATATTCCGTAAATTAAGTTAAATTTACTTTTTATATAATTCGGTTTTATGCAAAAAATTCGATATTCTCGATATTTTAAAATTACATTTATACTCCTGGATGTGTTGGTTATTACCGGTGTATTTTTGTTCTTCTTCATCAGGAATAACGATGCACGCTACGAAAAAGACATTTGGGAGCAGAATTTACTTTCAATTATTCTTCTTACGCTATTTTGGATTTTGCTCAGCGGGAGAACCAAACTCTATTCTGTCGCCCGAAATCTTACCTACACCATTTATCTAGAACGGCTGGTTACGCATATTTTCCTTTTTATATTTGGGGTAATTTTATTGGCAAAAGTAAGCAATAATGATTTTCTGAAAAAGGATCGGTTTCTCATCGCCATCAACCTCTTTTTCCTTCTCTTCTTCATTAAATCCATAGTTTTTTTCACGCTGAAGTATATTCGGACATTGGGAATCAATTACAGAAATATTATGTTTTTGAGCAATGATTCCTCATCAGAAATTCTGAAGAATATTTTAACAGATAGAAAGGATTACGGTTTTAAAATCTTCGATTATCCTGAAGAAGAGCAGTTTGATTTGGATAAACTCATTACTTTTTGGAAAGAAAAAGGCATCCACACGATGTATATGCCTTCAAATGGTTTCGAGAAAAATGACGAACAGGAAATCTACAGACTGGCAGCACTGCACAAAGTAAAAATATCGCTCATTCCCAGCATTGTAAAGAACAATTTCTTCCAGTATGACCTTGGATACATTGAAATGCAGCCGGTGCTGGAGCGCTCTAAATTCCCCCTGGATTATCTTACCAATATCCTGCTCAAGAGGGTCTTCGATATTATATTTTCGGTTATTATCCTCATTTTTATCTGTAGCTGGCTCTTTCCTGTTATTGCAATCTTGATCAAAAGGGACAGCAAAGGACCTGTATTTTTTCTCCAAAAAAGATATGGCTTCCATGACCATGTTTTTCGGTGTATAAAATTCCGAACGATGTATATGAATGCAGATTCGCTCCCAACAGATAAAAGAGTAACCCGGATTGGCAGGTTTCTGCGCAAAACAAGTTTAGATGAGATGCCGCAGTTCATCAATGTGCTGAAAGGAGAAATGTCGGTAGTAGGGCCAAGACCCCACATGCTGTTGGTAGATGATTTTTACAAACTTAAAATCGGCCGCTATTCGGTACGGAGTTTGGTTAAGCCTGGTGTTACCGGTCTTGCGCAAGTGAATGGTTTGCGTGGTGACAGTGGAAATATGGATATAAAAATGCAGAAAAGAATTCTGGCCGACGCTTTTTATGTTAAAAACTGGAGTTTCAGCTTAGATCTTGTGATCATTTTAAAAACAGTTTTTCTGGTTATTTGCGGCGATAAAAATGCCAATTAAAAAATTTAGAAAAAAATAAAACACTAATTTAGCCGAATGTTAAAGAAATTTTTGAGCCAGATCGGAGCTTACTTTCTCCTGCTGTCCAAAACAATAAAAAGACCACAGAAAACCTCGGTTTTCGGCAAACTCTTTATGAGAGAAATTCATGATCTTGGGGTTAATTCCTTCGGGCTGGTTCTCTTTACCTCCATATTTGTAGGAGCGGTAGTCGCGATACAGATGTTCAACAACTTTAAGGCATCGACCTTCCCAATTCCCAATTCGTTTATCGGATATGCGACAAAAGTAGTGTTGATCTTAGAATTTGCACCTACGATTATTTCTGTAATACTTGCAGGAAAAGTAGGTTCTTATATTGCCTCAAGCATTGGTACTATGAGAGTTACAGAGCAAATTGACGCGTTAGACATTATGGGCGTAAATTCACCAAACTTCCTGATTTTACCTAAGATTCTGGCGAGCGTTATTTTCAATCCTTTGCTGATCGCAATCAGTATCGTATTTGGAGTTTGGGGAGGATATTTGGCAGGTATTGCAACCGGAAACTGGAGTAAAGCCGATTATATTACCGGAATACAAATGTACATGCCACAGCATTTTATTTGGTATGCACTCTTCAAAACTGCGGTATTTGCATTTTTAATTGCAACGATACCGGCATTTTTTGGGTATAATGTAAAAGGTGGTTCACTTGAGGTAGGCCGCGCAAGTACACAGGCTGTTGTATGGACCATTGTTTCCATCATTATTACCAATTTAATTTTAACCCAAATGTTCCTCAGCTGATGATTGAAGTAAAAGATTTAAAGAAGAAATTCGAGGAGGTTGAAGTTTTAAAAGGCATCACCACAACATTCGATACCGGGAAAGTAAACCTCATCATTGGGCAGAGTGGCTCTGGAAAAACTGTATTTCTCAAGAGTCTACTCAATGTTTTTCAGCCTACATCGGGAGAAATTCTATTTGATGGCAGAGACATCAATAAAATGTCCCGTGACGAAAAACAAATTCTCCGTTCAGAAATCGGAACGGTATTTCAGGGAAGCGCGCTGTTTGATTCGATGACGGTGGAAGAAAATATAACATTTCCGCTGGATATGTTTACCAATCTGTCATTCCGAGAAAAGAAAAGAAGAGTTTTTGAAGTAATAGGAAGAGTTCACCTCGAAAAGGCTAACAGAAAATATCCGTCTGAAATTTCAGGAGGTATGCAGAAAAGGGTTGCGATTGCACGTGCAATTGTAAACAACCCTAAATATCTGTTTTGCGATGAGCCGAACTCGGGACTCGATCCTTATACCTCCAATATTATCGATGATCTTCTGATGGAGATTACCAAGGAATACAATACCACAACCATCATCAACAGCCACGACATGAACTCGGTGATGACGATTGGCGAGAAAATTGTATACCTACGTCTGGGAATTAAAGAGTGGGAAGGAAACAAAGACATCCTGATTAATGCAGGCAATAAAAACCTGATCGACTTCGTTTATTCCTCAGAATTATTCAAGGAGCTGCGCGAGTACTTCCTTGAAACCAACAAAACATCAATCGATAATATTGTAACAAAATCTAATGAAAACGAATAAAATTCTTAGTATCGCTCTATTGGGAGCTACTGTATTCGCCTCTGCGCAAGTAAAATTATCGGGGCGCGCTAATTTACTTTTTAAGACTGATAAACCAACGTGGGAAAACATCAGCAACACTACAACCGGCGCTTATAATGAATCCGGTAAAAACAATGCAGGCTTTAACTTTGGTCTTTCAGCTAAAGTGAATTTGCCACTCTCACTTTTTTTAATGCCGGAAATCTATTACACAACTTTAAAATCTGAATTTACCGAACCTATATCTAACACTACGCTTGAGGTTAAAAGCAACCGTGTTGACGTACCTGTACTTTTAGGCTATAATGTGCTTGGTGACACGTTCGGTGTATTTGCTGGTCCTGTAGCATCCTACAACCTTTCTACCGATAATCAGTTTAATGATTTCAAAGAAAATGCAAAGAATGATTTTACGGTAGGTTACCAGTTCGGAGCTCAGGTTCAGTTGCAGAAATTTATTATTAACGGAAGATACGAGGGTGCGTTTACCGATGACCAGAGAGATTTCATTAATAATAACACCAATCAGACGATCCGCTACGACAGCCGACCAAGCATGTTAATCCTCGGACTAGGATATCAGTTCTAGAAAGAAAAAAAATTTGAAAATAATAATCCTCAGAATCAATAATTCTGAGGATTTTCATTTGATGTATTCTGTATTGTCTGTTGTCTAGCCAACTCAGCAGCTTGTTTTTCCAGATCTTCTTTTTCTCGCCGAAGCTGCTGAATTTCTTTTCTTTTTTGTTCTTCCTTAAGCGCAGAACCTTTGCTTACATATCCAACAATCCCACCGATGATAAGCCCAATCCCGATTCCTGCAAGAATTCCCATCAAACTGATCGGCTCAAACAGCTTCACGAATGAAAATTCGGGGAGCATATAATACAGCAGAAATGCAAGTCCCAAAAGTAAAAATCCTATAAAGTGTAAATTTTTCATAATCATAAAATTAACAAACCTTCCCAAAATTAGTAATTTTTAGGGAAGGTTTCATTATAAATATTGGTGAGATTTTAAATTTTTCCGCCCGATACCTTGTAATATTCCAAAGCTTTCGGCATATGCTTTTGCAAATCTGCTCTTCTGTTTTCAGGACTTGGGTGAGTTGAGAGGAATTCCGGTGGTCGGTTTCCGGTAGAAGAGGCTTCCATTCGTTCCCAAAACGGCTGTGCCTGTCTTGGATCGTAACCTGCCATCGCCATTAAATATAAACCCATTTCATCGGCTTCCAGTTCCTGGCTCCGGCCGTATTTCATAAGTGCAACCTGCGCACCTATTGGATAAACCTGCTGGAAAATAGTTGCCATCTGTCCGCTTGTAGCACTTCCTAAAATCGCACCGCCGTACTGCGCAACCATAGCCTGAGAGATCCTTTCGTTGCCGTGTCCTGCGAGCGCGTGAGAAATTTCGTGACCCAAAACTACAGCTAATCCTGTATCATTCTGAGTGATGGGAATAATTCCTGTATATACTGCAACTTTACCCCCCGGCATTGCCCAAGCATTCACTTGCTTATCATCAATCAGATTAAATTCCCATTGGTAATTTGTAATGTCAGCTTCTCTACCAATCCCTCTGTAATAGTTGTTCGCAGCATTTTTTATACGTAAGCCCACATTCTGAACACTTTTTGCCGCAGTTGTACCTTTTACAACTTTCGCTTTAGAGATAACTTCTCGGTACTGCTGCATTGCCATTGCGGAAATTTCCTGATCGTTGGCTAACTGAAGGGATTTTCTCCCCGTAATCGGATTTGTTGTACACGCCATCATCATTAATGATAAAGCGCCAATTCCTAAAAACTTATTTACATTTTTCATAGCTTTAATATTTCGATATAAATTCCTATTAACAATTTTTATTCCACAAATTTTTTTCAACTTTACAGTTCGCATTATTTTTGCTATAAACTAAGAAAAACCGAAATGAAAAATTTAATTAATATTTTAAGTACTGCATTTTTACTTATTCTAATAAACTCTTGCTCATCAACAGCCAGTATTCCCTCCGCAAAAGTGGCACAGTTATTAAGGAATGGCGAATTCACTTTTATGGCCGAACGGGCTTTGCCCAGTAATTACGATGTGGTAAATGTGATGAATTCTTTACCCAGGTCCAGCGCATCACGAATGTTAGATCTGGATTACGGTTATACCATTGTCCTTAAAAAAGATGAGTTGCGAATCGAATTGCCTTATTTTGGAAGAATGTACAATCCAAGCTATGACACTTCAAATAATTCTTACCGTTTCACTTCTAAAGATTTTACTGTAAGTCAGCAAACCGGTAAAAAAGGAAGTTCTTTGTACACCATTCTTACCAAAGACCAGCCAAATATCCGAAGAATTATGATGGAAGTTTTCAGCAGTGGTAAAACTTACGTTTCTATAGACTCTAATGACAGAGCGCCTATTTCGTACGATGGGTATATTATGGAAAATGAAACGGTTAAAAAATAATTATTTCTTCAGAAGTTCGTTCACAAAAATTTTTGCTTCTGTGCTTGGATTAGCTAAAAGCGCGGAAGCATTTTTTTTATGTAAATCGTAAGAATTTCCGGCAGACTGCTCTTCTTTCGCTTTCTGCAGAATATATTCCTGAACCCAGTAATCAAAACGTTTTTCTGCCTGAAACTGCCGGGTTTTATGAAAACTTCCGCTTGCCCGCTTCATCCGAATGAATTCATCAATTTTATCATCAACGTCATTCAGACTTATATTCTGCAGTGCTGAACCCAGAAGAACCGGAACTTTCCAGTTTTTTTCTTTTGATGGTAAAAAATGAAGCGCACGCAACAATTCCAGTTTGGTATTTTTGGCTTTCTGTCGGTTGCCTTCTTCCACTTTATTGATGAAAATGATATCTACCATTTCCATAATTCCGCGTTTAATTCCCTGCAGTTCGTCGCCACCGCCGATAATCTTTAAGAACAGAAAAACATCAGTAATATCCGAAACCAACACTTCACTTTGCCCTACCCCAACCGTTTCGATTAAAATAATATCATAGCCCGCTGCCTCGCATATCAGCATGGTTTCAAACGTCGTATTGGCCACGCCACCCAGAAATCCCGAACTCGGCGATGGTCTTATAAACGCATTTTCCTCCTTTGCAAGTTCTTCCATCCGGGTTTTATCGCCTAATATGGAGCCTTTATTGAGCGAAGAACTGGGATCTATTGCCAAAACAGCCACTTTTTTTCCCTTTTTTAAAAGCAGCTTTCCGAAGTTTTCAATAAAAGTAGATTTTCCTGCGCCCGGTACACCGGTAACACCAATTCTTACAGAATTTCCGGTGAAAGGCAAAATTTCTTTCAAAAGCTGTTCGGCCAATTCACGATGTTCAGGCTTTTTACTTTCTATCAAAGTAATGGCTTTTCCAAGCAATCTTTTATCGCCCGATTTTATTCCCTCAATAAGTTGTTCTACAGAAAACGTTTTCATTTAACCAAAAATACAAATTCTTTCAGGATAATAACTTAAGTGGGGAATCCGACAGAGTCATTATTTTCGAATTTTTTGGTCTGAAGCCATTGTAAAGAGAAATTTGTTTATTTTTGAAAGAAACAAAGTATTTAAATATGAAAAGACCTCAAAACTTTACACGGATTACTACCATTTTTTCAGCAATTGCAATAATCGGTTTTTTAACTTCCTGTACGACAAAACCCGCCGTTACCGAAGGAACAAAAACCATGACCGCAGAAAATCTGGCTTTAGGGAAAACACTTTTCGACAATTCATGCGGCAGATGCCATGATTTACCGAGTCCTACTTCTCATTCCGCTCAGGATTGGGTTGGAATTATGAATGCTATGGCGCCAAAGGCAAAACTGAATGATCAGCAACACCAGCTGGTTTACGATTACATTGTATCCGTGAAAAAATAAAATGGATTTAAAACCTGAAATAACTTGGCAGGATTTCGAAAAACTTGATATACGCTGCGGGACGGTAATTTCTGTTGCCGATTTTCCGGAAGCCAAAAAACCATCGTACAGAGTAGAAATAGATTTTGGGACGCTTGGAATTAAGAAATCTTCTGCTCAAATTACTTCACTTTACCAAAAAGAAGAACTTGTTGGCAAGCAGATTTTGGCTGTAGTGAATTTCCCAAAAAAACAAATTGCCAATTTTTTCAGCGAATGTCTGGTTTTGGGACTATATTGAGAAAACAATGATGTTACACTTATAACACCTTCGCTACTGGTTAAAAACGGTTCTGTTCTAGGTTAAACCTACATTTTAAAATCCTTAATTATGATTCAGCATATTCCTTTAGAAAAAATCCTGTTCCTGGATATTGAAACCGTTCCACAAGCCGGAAACTGGGAAGAATTGAATGAAACCGACCAGTATCTCTGGGACAAAAAAACCAGAATGCAGCGGAAAGAAGATTTCACTGCGCAGGAATTTTATAATGAAAGAGGCGGAATCATGGCTGAGTTTGGCAAAATTATCTGCATTTCTGTTGGTATTTTGGAAAAAAGTGAAAAACTGATGATTAAAAGTTTTTCAGGTGATGATGAGAGAAAACTGCTCGAAGAATTCGGCGAAATCTTCAATCATCCAAAACTTCATGATGTGATTCTCTGTGCGCACAACGGAAAAGAATTCGATTTTCCGTGGATTGCAAGACGATTCCTGATCAACGGAATGCAGCCACCGAAACCCTTCCAGATGTTTGGGAAAAAACCGTGGGAAATCCCGCACCTCGATACTATGGAGCTGTGGAAGTTCGGCGATTACAAATCTTTCATTTCTCTTGAATTACTGGCACATGTATTCGGAATTCCTACGCCAAAAGATGATATTGACGGATCTATGGTTTCGTCGATTTATCATATAGAAAAAGACTTATTTAGAATTGTTCAATATTGTGAAAAAGATGTGTTAACTTTGGCAAATATTTTCCGGCGCATGCGACAGGAAGAATTGCTGGAACGTAAAACAGACTAACTTTTAAAATAAAATGACCTTTGCAGTTTGCAGGCGGGGTTGAACAATATTAAAATGGCTTTAACAGACGATCAGATTGCCGATATTGGCGAAAATATTATTAAAAATTTAAAAACCGTTTATGACCCCGAAATTCCTGTAGACATCTACGAACTCGGTCTTATTTACGATGTACAGATTTCCGACCAGGGTGCGGTGAAGGTAATTATGACATTAACAACACCCAACTGTCCGGTGGCTGAAAGTTTACCAGCGGAAGTACGCGAAAAGGTTACCGAAGTTGAAGGCGTAACAGAGGTAGATCTGGAACTTACCTTCGAACCTGCCTGGAACAAAGACATGATGAGTGAAGAAGCACGCTTCGAACTTGGAATGTTTTAAAAAATAAATGCCGGAAATCTCCGGCATTTTAATGTCATTCTAGAGTCCCGTACTCAAAAAGTACCGTTCGCTGTACATTTGGATGAATAGACAGAGAAACCGGACAGTTAAGAGCGGTATGTTCAATAAATTTCTTCTGTTCCTCAGTAAATGTTCCGGGAATTCTCACGATACAAAATATCGTTCCGATTCTTTTCGGTTCAGGATGGGTAGATTTTTTCAGTTCGCAGGTTGCACCGGTAATATCAATTCCTCTGTTCTTTCCTAAAACGGCTACTGCCATTAACATCGACTGGCCATAGGAAATACCGAAAATGTCTGAAGGTGAAAAATATTCTGAAGTTCCCCCTTCCCGCAATGGTGCACAGGTAGTAATTTCAGCACCGGATTTAGCATGTTGGGATACGATTGTAAAATCTCCCGAATAAGTAATTGTTGAAGTCATAGCATTGCGTTTTTTATTACAATAAAGATAGCAAAATCTTTTTGGTATTTTACGCAAAAATGATATAAGTCACTGTAAATTAAAAATATAAAACAAACATATCTACACTCAGTATCTTTTTATAACGGCTGATTCGGATAGTTAAAAGTGACAGATTTTTTCACTTCAGCGCTTAAGGTAAGTGCTACAGGGCAATTCATTGCAGTATTTTCAATAAAGGCCTTTTCTTCGTCGGAAAAGCTACCAGGAAAATATAAATCACAAACAATTTCTGCAATCTTTCTTGGTTTCGGATTCATTATTTTCTGTAGTTCAGCATAAGATCCTTCAATATTAATTCCTTTATCTTTTCCTAAAATCGCAATGGTTGTGAGCATGCATTGTGCAAGGGAAGTTGCACACAAATCGGTTGGCGAAAACACTTCGCCCTTACCGTGATTATCTGTAGGAGCATCGGTAAAAACTGTGGTTCCGGACTGCACGTGCTCCGATTCGCAGCGCAAATCGCCAAGGTAAGTTATTTTTGAGGTCATTAGTTTATTCTAAAAATGAAAAATATCTTTCGCTTTATTATAAGCGCTTTCAAAGTTCAGTAAGTTTAGCGAATGTTCAATTTTTTCTGAAGCCATAAAGTTGATCACCTGCTCGGTAGGCATATTTCCGACCAGGTCGTCTTTGGCCATCGGACAACCGCCGATTCCTTTAATTGCCGAATCGAACCTTCTGCAGCCGTTATCATAAGCGGTTTTCAGTTTACTGTAAGAATCCTCATAGCGGTTATGGAAATGCGCACCGAAATCAATCCCAGGATATTTTGCCGGAATTTTATCGAAAAGCAAGGCGATCTGTGCTACAGTACCGGTTCCGGTGGTGTCGGAAAGTAAGATGTTTTTTATGCCGATTTCATTAAAACGGTTTGCCCAGAAATCGACATCTTCCCATTTCCACATTTCCCCATAAGGATTACCGAAAGCCATTGAAAAATAAACATTAAGTGTGCGGCCATCGGTTTGCAGCAGTTCGGTGATTTTCAGAATATCATTAAAAGCTTCTTCCTGATTTTTATTCGTATTCCGGTGCTGAAAAGTCTCAGAAATTGAAAAAGGAAACCCCAGAATATCAACCTGCTCGTGCGCCAGAGCTTTCTCTGCCCCGCGGTAATTGGCAACAATCACAGAAAGTTTTGTATTTGAAACAGACTTGTCGATTGCATCAATCACCGTTCCCGAATCTGCCATTTGCGGAATCGATTTCGGTGAAACAAAACTTCCGCAATCCAACACATCGAAACGAACATCCATTAAGGAATTGATGTAATCGATTTTCTTTTGAGTCGGGATAAATTCGCCCCAACCTTGCATGGCATCGCGAGGACATTCGGTTAAAAACATTGTTGATTTTTAATTTTCTCAAAGATAATATTTTTTTTGAATGACAGAATTTGAGTTTTGCAGGCATAAAAAACAGGCAATTTGCGGCCATTACCGTCATACAAATTCGCTATCTTTGTTTAAATCAAATATTATTAAAGATGACTACCATAGATTTCAACCTCGACTGGAAACTGAAACTGCAAAACCGATTTATCAACTACGTAAAAATCTTTTCGACCAGTGATCCGGAAAGCGAAACAACACCTTCAACCGAAAGACAGTGGAACATGGCCAACTATATTTTCGAAGAACTGAAAACCTTGGGCTTAAGCGATGTTTCTTTGGATGAAAACGGCTACATTTATGCTTATGTACCTTCGAACCTTGAAAATGATGACGAACCGGTCGTAGGTTTTATTTCTCATTACGACACATCGCCCGATTTCAACGGTGAAAATGTAAAACCTCAGATTTGGGACGATTACGATGGCAAAGATTTGCTTCTGAATAAAGAAACCGGCTTCGTACTTTCTCCTTCAAAATTTGAAAGTCTGAAAGATTATGTCGGCAAAACTTTAATTACCACAGACGGTACAACCCTTCTTGGCGCAGATGACAAAGCGGGGGTTGCCGAAATCGTAACTGCTGCTGAATATTTGTTGGCTCATACAGACATTAAACACGGGAAAATTGCGATCGGATTTACTCCGGATGAAGAAATCGGAAGAGGAGCACATAAATTCGATGTTAAAAAATTCGGTGCCGAGTGGGCTTATACCATGGATGGCGGTGAAGTTGGAGAATTGGAGTATGAAAACTTCAACGCAGCTGGCGCGGTGGTGAAAATTCACGGTTTGAGTGTGCACCCGGGTTATGCTTTCGGAAAAATGGTGAACGCCTCGCTTTTGGCCGCCGAATTCATTAAAATGCTTCCTGAAAACGAAACGCCATCCACTACAAAAGGTTTTGAGGGGTTTTATCATTTAACAGATTTGAAATCTGATGTTTCTGAAGCAAAAATTCAGTACATCATCCGTGATCATGATGCCGATAAATTTGAAGCCAGAAAAGAATTTATGACACAAAAGGTAGCAGAATTCAACAAAAGATTCGGTGAAGGAACTGCTGAAATCGAAATTAAAGAACAGTACCGAAACATGAAGCAGCAGTTTGAAGGCAAAATGCATATTATCGACATTGCGGAACAGGCGATGAAAGACGCCAACATCGAGCCTAAAATCAAGGCCATCCGGGGTGGAACAGACGGGGCACAGCTTTCCTACATGGGTTTACCTTGCCCGAATATTTTTGCGGGCGGAATCAACTTCCATGGGCCTTATGAATACGTAGCTTTGGAATCGATGGAAAAAGCAGTAAAAGTGATTATTAATATCGCGAAGATGGTGAAGAAGATTTAAAAAAATATTGTAACTGAATAACCTTCAATAATACTGAGGGTTATTTTTTATCCTTTACCCATCAAAAAACAAAAAAACCATCACATTTCTGTGATGGTTTGCTCCTCTTGCTGGGCTCGAACCAGCGACCCTCTGATTAACAGTCAGATGCTCTAACCAACTGAGCTAAAGAGGAGTGTATCCTTTTGCGTTAAGCGTGTGCAAATATAAAAACTTTTTTAATTCTTGCAAAATATTTTTGCAAAGTTTTTACTAAAATTTTCCTGTAATCCACTTAACTATGTCGTTTCCAAAGATTAAGACCATTAGCCCAAGTAAGAAAATTACACCAATCATTTGAGCATTTTCTAAAACTTTCTGTGGAACAGGCTTTCCGGTGATCATTTCCCACAGGGTAAACACCACATGACCCCCGTCTAACCCAGGAATTGGAATTAAATTGAGGAATGCTAACCATACCGAGAACATTGCTGTAAAACTCCAGAAAAACTCCCAGTTAATCGTTTCTGGCATTTGTTTGATGATTCCGATAGGTCCCGAAACTTTCTTATAACCTTCTGTAGTGGTATTGAAAACAATTTTAAACTGCTTAATCTGCATCGTCAAGACGTCGATGGTTCTTGTAAAACCTCTTGGAATAGCTTCTACGAAAGAATATTTTTTGGTGATTTTGGCTTTTTCAAGTTCGGCTTGTGCTACATTGATGTCTGTGGAGAATCCTAATTTTCCTTGCGGATCAACTTTAATATCGATTTGCTGTAGGGCAGATTTTCTTTCAACATCCAGCTTTACATTGGTGTTTTTGTATTTTGCGAGCTCAGTTCCCAACTCATCGAAATACTTTACAGGATTTCCGTTTACAGCTACAATTTTATCACCTTTCTGCAAGCCGGAAGCTTTCGCAGGACCATTTGGCAGAAGACTGTCGATAACCACAGGAAAACGTGGGCTGAAGTAAGCTTTAGCCTCATTTTGTTTCAACACATCAGCTACACCTTCCTCGTTGACAGGGAATGTAACTTCTTTACCGTTTCTTTCCACCGTTACCTCATCTGCGAAAAGCATGTTTACGGTTGAAGTTTCCATACGCTCGGCATGCTTTCCGTCGATTTTTAGAATTTTGTCTCCAGTTTCCAGACCCATTTTTTTACCGGCATCAGATACCGCAATTCCGTTTTCGAATTTTGAATTGTCGTGATAGGTTTCGCCTTTAAAGTAACTAAGGCTCGAATAAATGAGCCAGGCTAAAAAGAAGTTAACCGTTACCCCACCCATCATAATAATCAGGCGCTGCCATGCGGGTTTACTCCGGAATTCCCAAGGTTCGGCCGGTTTTTTCAGCTGTTCTGTATCCATGCTTTCATCCACCATTCCGGCAATTTTCACATAACCGCCAAATGGAAGCCATCCGATTCCGTATTCGGTACCTCGAAAATTTATTTTTGCCAGCGAAAACCAGGGATCAAAAAAGAGATAAAATTTTTCAACTTTTGTTTTAAAATATTTTGCGGGGATAAAATGTCCTAATTCGTGCAATATCACTAAGATAGAAATACTGAGTATGAACTGAAATAACTGTATTAATGTCATTGATTCTAATTAAATTTTTTAAGATTTGCGAAGATACGAATTATCAAAAGCATGCCAAATAAAAAAGGCTCTCTATTACGAGAACCTCCTTTTATATAATGACTTAGTGTTTTTAGAAATTGAATGATACCCCTAAGCTACCATTGTTACCGAATTCACCATAAATACCTACATTGTTGTTGAAGAAATATCTTACCCCTAAATGTGCACCGAATCCGAAATCTTTGCCTAAAAGACCTAAATTAACACCTGGATAAATGTCCCATTTTTCAGGTAATCCCAATGGCTCCTGTAAATGAAAACCTAATCTACCAAACACAAATACGTTGTTATCTTCGTTGTCGTCTTTGTAACCATCGAAATAGAAGTTAGCACCGGCACCAAGTGACACGATGTTTCCTAATCCATAATCGTAAGTTGCGGTAATACCATTTCCATAACCCCATCCGTTAAAACCTACCTGAAGTTTTTGGTCTCCTTTGCCGTTCCAGGCCTGTGCAAATGCTGTTTGTCCTAAAAAGAACATGGAGCATACTAATAGTAACTTTTTCATAATGTTATAATTTATAGTTTTAATGTTATAATTTTGAATAATCAAAAATGAGACCAAAGAAAAAGTCCAGTATCACAGACTTTGTTCTGCCACCTATATATTAACTATATTTTTATGATATTTTATGAGAACTAATTTAAAAATCAGCGGTTTAAATTTCGATATCACCTGGAAAGACAAAGAGCGAAATTTTCACAACATCGAGCAAGAGTTTCAGGACATATCTGCAGACCTACTGGTGTTGCCGGAAATGTTTTCCACGGGTTTTTATATGAACGCCGCAGAAATTGCTGACAGTAATGAAGAAACCCTGAAGTGGATGAAAAATTTTGCCGCAAAAAGAAATTCAGCGGTGTGCGGAAGCGCGTCTGTTTTTGATAACGGCAGTTTTGTAAACCGTTTCTATTTCGTAAAACCCGACGGAAGTTATCAATTCTACGATAAAACACATCTTTTTACCTATTCCGGCGAAGATCATTCTTATTCAAAAGGAAAAGAAAGGGTAATTGTGGAGTACAAAGGCTGGAGAATTCTGCTGCAGGTTTGTTATGATCTTCGCTTTCCGGTGTTTTCAAGAAACAATGATGATTATGACGCGGTGATTTACGTCGCAAACTGGCCGGAAACCCGAATCGATGCATGGACTACGCTGCTGAAAGCCCGCGCCATAGAAAATCAAAGTTATGTATTTGGCTTAAACAGAATCGGTACAGATGGAAATAATCTGAATTATCCGGAAAGTTCTTACTGTTTTTTTGCGGATGGAAGCATTATTTCTGAAACCGTAAACCATTTGGTTTCAGCAGAATTTAATTCAGATGAACTTAAGAAATACCGCGGGAGATTTCAGTTTTTAGATGACCGGGATTCTTTTGAAATTTTTTAAAATCTAACTGTTAGAAAAATCGGTAAGAAGTTTGGTTAAAGTATTCACATCGTGAACCCCGCTTTCTTTCCAAAGCAAATTGCCGTTACGGAAAACCGCTAAAGTAGGAACGCCTCTTACGCCATATTCTGCAGCAATTGCAGGATACTGATCTACGTCTATCTTTACGATTCTTGCCAGATCACCGATATTTTCTTTAACAGTGGTAAGCACCGAAGATTGCACTTTGCATGGCCCGCACCAGGTAGCAAAAAAGTCGATTAAAACAGGACGTTCAGAGTTGATTAGTTCCTGAAATTTTTGTGACATAGTACTATTTTTAAAATTAAACTAAAGATTTAGGAGAGCAGTTTTTTCTACTTAAGTTTATTTTGTAGAGCAGTCCAGCCTCCGCCGTTATACACTTCGAAACCGTTCTGTTTAAGAATCGCTTTGGCAGAAGCACTTCTCATCCCACTTGCGCAGCAGGTTATAATTGGTTTCTTAAGATCTAATTTTTTCATCTCCGATACAAGCTGCTGCAAAGGGATGTTTTTAGAATTGCGGATGCTTCCGCTACTGTATTCGGCGGGAGTTCTTACATCAATAATTTGTGCCCCATTTTCTACAAGAGTCTTATAATCAACCTTGTTTTTACCGAATAATTTCTTGATAAAATCGATCATTTTTGTTGTTTTTGGAATCGCTTACAAAGTTTTGCTTTGGCAAACAAAATTACTTTTTGGCACACTCGTCTCTTTAATTTTATTGAATCCGCCTTCGATCTCAGAAAAATTTCTTATTCCACGGGAATTTAGAATACTGGCCGCAATCATACTGCGGTATCCGCCGGCACAGTGAATGAAAAAATGCTCATTGTTATCCAGCGTTCCAGCCCAATCGTTAATTTCGGAAAGCGGTCTTCGGAAGGCTTCATTTACATGTTCTGCTTCATATTCGGATTCTTTTCTTACATCAATTACTTTTGAATTTTCATCGAATTTTTCAGCAAATTCTTCGGCGGAAATTCTTCGGATCGTGTCGATTTCCTTACCTGAATTTTTCCAGGATTCAAAACCACCTTCCAGATACCCCAAAACATGATCAAAACCAACTCTTGACAGCCTTGTAATCACCTCTTCTTCCGTATCATTTTCGCATACCAAAAGAATGGGCTGCTTTACATCGACAATCATGGCCCCAACCCACGGTGCAAAATCTCCTTTTAAACCGATGTTGATGGAGTTTGGAATAAATCCTTTGTGAAAATCGGCCGCAGCTCGGGTATCGAGAATCAATGCGCCAGAATCTTCGGCTGTTTTTTCAAAATCTTCAGCGTTCAACGGATTTTTACCTTTTTCGAGTACATTTTCGAAATCATCGTAGCCACCTTTATTCATGGCGACATTCATTCCGAAATACTTGGGCGGCGCCGAAAGTCCGTCTAAAACTTCTCTTACAAAAGATTCTTTATTGGGCTGTTTCAGTGCATAATTGGTCTTTTTTTGATTCCCCAAAGTGTCCACAGTTTCTTTCTGCATATTTTTTCCGCACGCCGAACCTGCTCCGTGTGCCGGATAAACCGTGATATTGTCAGCAAGCGGAACAATTTTGTTCTGAAGACTGTCGTAAAGTAACCCGGCCAACTCTTCCTGAGTCATGTGCGCAGCTTTCTGTGCGAGATCCGGGCGGCCCACATCCCCTAAAAACAGGGTGTCGCCAGAGAAAATTGCGGTTTCTTTTCCAGATTCATCAATCAGGAGAAAAGTTGAACTTTCCAAAGTATGTCCTGGCGTATGCAGCACTTTAATTTTAATTTTTCCTAGGGTAAAAATCTGATTATCTTCTGCAATTATCGCATCAAAATCCGGTTCAGCTGTTGGCCCGTACACAATTGGTGCACCAGTTTTTTTTGAAAGATCCAAGTGTCCCGATACAAAATCTGCATGAAAATGTGTTTCAAAAATATATTTGAGTTTTACGCCATCTTTCTCAAGTCTTTCGAGGTAAGGTTTTGTTTCCCGCAACGGATCGATGATGGCTGCTTCATTTTCAGAAACGATATAATATGCACCCTGTGCGAGACATCCTGTATATATTTGTTCTATTTTCATGGTATTTTTTTTAACTCATGCAAATTTGGTGAAATTGCTCACAATATACACCAACCGATCAATCGAAATAATTGATTATAGCATTTTGAATTAGTTATATTCGGTAACATTACCGTCTTTGTCAGACAACTTACCGGCCTGGCCTTCCTGTGTGAGCTCCCACATAAATTCCTCATTTGTAAAAATAGGATTACCGCTTGGGTTCACTGTTTTGGCAGATAGCTTCTGTTCTTCCTCACCAGCTTTCTGAATTTTTACAGCAACTACATCTCCTTCAGAGAAATAGGTTACCGAAATTTCTTCACCTGTAGCGCTTTTCAGTATTAAAGGTTTTTGTACAAGTCCTATTTCAGCAGATTTTTCATTTTCTGTTGAAGCTGAATTGGTTTCTGTTTTGGTACAGGAATTCATTAAAAGCAATGCGAAACCTGCGACGAGTATATTTTTCATATCTAAAATTGTTGTTTTAAAAATACTTCTTTGATGATAATAAAAATGCCCATTCCCAAAACGATCCATCCAAACAGCGGTTTCAGTTTTCGGCCATCCATTTTTTTGGAAACGGCAATACCCACGAAGATGCCCACTACGGATAAACCTGTGAAGCCAAGTAGAAATCCCCAGTCATGGCTCACCATCTCCATGGTGCTGATGAATCCCAGAATAGAATTCATTGAAATGATAAAAAGTGAAGTTGCTACCGCTTTTTTCATGTGCACGCCCAGCAGCATAACCAGCGCGGGAACAATTAAAAATCCTCCACCGGCACCAATTAATCCTGTGATAATTCCTACCAAAAGTCCTTGCGAAATTAAAATGGTATAGTTGGTATCTTCAAAACTCTGCAATCTTGGCCTTTCATTTTTTCTGATCATTTTATACGAGGCAATCAGCATTAAAATTGCAAAAAGCAAAAGCAGAAACATATCTTTAGTGAGTGTTATTCCCCACCGGTTAATGATATATTCTGGCAAATGCGGCAGAATCAGCCTGCGTGAAAACAAAACGCCCAAAATCGATGGAATCCCGAACGTAAATGCTGTTTTAAAATCAATCTGTTTCTGTCTTATGAAACCTGCCGAACCTACCAAACTCGTAATTCCTACAACAAACAACGACAGCGCGGTAGCAGTAACTGCATCGAAACCAAATACATACACGAAAACCGGCACGCTCAAAATACTTCCACCACCACCAATGAGACCCATCACCAGGCCTATTACGATTGCCGAAAAATATCCTAAAAACTCCATCTATTATTTTTTGGCAAAACTAACTTATTAAATTAAAAACCAGCGTAACCTTTGTTACAGCCCAACTGTATTCAATTTTACCCAATGGACTGTATTTCATATGAATTATCACCAATCTTAACGCGGTCGCCAATTTTTTTTCCTTTGAATCCTTCATATATTGGCGCGTTATCCGAAAAGGAAATCACCTCTTTCCCATCGATTTTAAAAACGGGTACAGAAATTCCTACGAATAAAAAGTTTTTATCGGTTTCGATTACACTCCCCTTTTCGATCATATGGTGACTTGATTCTTTCTCGTTCATCAAAAAACTGAGATTTTCTTCAGCCTCGCTCAACATCTTTTCGAACCGCAGTTGCATATCTTTAGCCTGGGTCTGATGAGAAAAATCTTCCGGATCGTGCGTGCTTTCTTCATCCATATCCGAAGCGGTTCTATATTGATTTACAGATTGCTGCAAGCTTTCAATAACCTTACGCTGTTCTGCGATAAGCTGCTCAATAATTAAATCTCTTTTCATGATTTTCATTTTTTGATGGTTAACAAATTTACTAAAAATATCTGCCTTTTTCAGGGTCGAAATGTGATTTTTGAATTAAAGATTTTAAAAATTCAGATTCAGATTAAGGTAAAAATTTCTTCCGGGACGCGGAATTTTGTTCCAGTCAGCATACGTTGTGTAAAGTCGGTCGAATATATTTTCAACGCCAATTTTAGTTAAAACTTTCACCCCGTTAAAGCTGAACTGGTAACCTGCATTAACATTAAAGATTGTGTAATCCGCCGTTTCTGTTTCACCGTAAACAGCTGCAAAATCACGGTATCTGGAATTGCCGAAAACTGACAATTCTGCGGAGAGTTTGTTTTTGTAAAATTGTAATACCGAACGGTAACTCAGCGGACTCATAAACGGAAGATTTTCTTTGCTGTAATCCTTTCCGCGGGCATAGGTAAACCGCGAATTCCATTTTAGAAAAGAAAGAAGCTGAACCTGTGTATTGAGATCTGCATTAAAAATTGTGGCATAATCCAGAGAGCCATATTGTTTTACACCCTTTCCACCAATCGTCATCGGTACAAGTCCTTCTATAACTTTCCCAACGATATAATCTGAAATATGGAAATAACTGGAAGACAGTTTTACCGAAACTCTTTCATTTTTAAAGGCGGCAAAAGCATTGGCTTCCAGCGACGATTCATTATTCAGGTTGGGATTCCCGACATAATCGTACTTTTCGGAACTGTTGAAAAGGTAAAAACCATACCCTTCCGAAACCGAAGGTGCGCGGTCGCCGTAACCACCGCCAAAACCGAATTCAAACATATTTACTGAATACTTAAATTTTGCAGAAATGCTTTTCAGCAGGCGGTTTTTCTGGCCATCCATTTCTGGGTAAAAAATCTGTAGACTGTTCAGTCCAAATTCACTTTCCACTTTATTTGAATGGAAACCCAGCGATCCTGAAATCTGAAGCGAAGAATTTCCGTTCAGATTAAAATGATCATCAAGATAAATCCCCTGAAATAATGTTCTCACCTGAGGCCACGTGTACATAAACATCAGTTTTTCGTTGGAATTGGCTGGGTACATGGTCATTTCAGCCGTTGACAAATTCGAAAAACCGTTAAGGTTTACGGTAAAGTGATGGTCGGGCAACTCCGCATTAAGGTTGGTGAAATAACCAAAAGTCTTGCTCCAACCCGGCATATCCATATGTATGGGAACTGCGGGACGTTTGGTATCATCCATTCTGTGCGTGATGTTGTTAAAATAAACCTTAGTATCCCAGTTGGTGAAGAAATCTGAAACGGGAACGAGCTGGAATTTTACTGAACTGATCAGCGCTTCAGCCAGTGAAATGTCCATAGGCAAAGCCGGATAACCTACATCGATAGCTTTATCGTAAATCACGGAGGCTTCGAGCATTTTATTGTCGCCTAATTTAACTCCGGAATTTCCTGAAAAATTAATTTTTCGGAATTGTGAATACGGAACTTCAGCGCCACCGCCAGCCTTATAATTGTCGGCATCTCTGGACATCACATTAAAATCGGCGAAAAATTTTGGCGCTTTATAGGCCGCTGAACCGCCGAAGATCTTCTGTCGGTTAACGCTTTCAAAGCCTGAATTTACACCGAAACTCCATTTTTTTTCACCAAATCCTGTCCGGTTTCTTTTCAGATCAATTGCTCCGCCAATCGTGTTGCCATGCGCTGTTCTGGCCTGTCCTGAACTGATTTCCGCTTCTGAAAGATTTGATATTTCCACATAAGAAGTTACAGGGTCCATTTTATCTGTACATGCCCCGAAAATCCTCATACCATCGATGGTAATTACAGTTCTTTCAATTGGCATATTGTTCAGCAGAGGCTCCCAGGCGTAGGCTCCGCGCTTGATCATTTCTATTTTTGCTGATTTCTGCAGATATTCGTCAATGGAACTCAGGGGTTTGGAATCCTTCGCAGAAATTCGGTTGGTACCGATAACCACAACTTCCTGAATGCTGTGGTGTTGCAGAGAATCCGGATTGATGTTTTGAGCAGCGGCTGCCACAGAAATAAGTATTGAAATCAGGACGAAATTCTTTTTCATTATAATTTGTATTCAAAAATGAAAGAAATGTCCGTTCTGGCTGGCTAAAATAACCAACTTCAGGAAACGAATCCTTCAAAAACGGACATTCAGATTTTGCTAAAGACTACGAAAACAGTTATTGATCTTAGAACTCGATTTCGAAAAACAGTGACGATGCAGGATTTTGGTCTGTAACTTCTTCACCTTTCAACACTGTTCCGGCTGCGTTTGCGAGTTGCAGATTAATCTTCCAGTAACCGGTCATGGTAAGCGAAAGTTTTCCGTTATACAGTTTTCCGGCTGAAGTTTGGGTCGCGTTCACATTATTTGGCGAGCCGTGATTTCCCATTCCCGGCATTCGGGGATCGATTTTCACGGTGTAACCGTCAACCACAGGAAAAGTCATCATATCCTGCATTTTCCAAACTCCAAGAGTCATGTCATTTACAGCAACTTTTGGTGTTCTGGGTTCGATATACGCAACAATATATTTCGTGTTATCACTGCCTAAAAACGAATTTACCCTTCTTTTTGCTGAATCAGGAACATCAACAACAGTGGTTGCGGTATAAGCCGTTCCGTTAATGGAATAATCGAATTTCAGATCCCAATATTCCGTCGCGTTTTGTGGCATTTGGAATACAAGATAGCCGGTATACAAAGTGCCATCTGGAGTTACTTTGGTGATTGAAGACTTCGGTCCGGAATGGCTCATTGAAGTCATGTGCATCACGGGACTCCAGTTTACTGACGCATTTTTTTCGTACTGATTGCTGGATTTGTTTTTAATCCTGAATTTCAGGTCGTTATAACCTAATTGTGTCGTTCCGGTAACGGTATAAAGTTCGATGGTGTGGGTGTCATTTGAAAATTCTTTAACCTTAACCAACCCTTCAAGTTCGTTAACTGATGGCGGTGTAACAGGATCATCTGATGTTCTGCAGGAAATAAGGAAGATTGAAAGCGCAACGAATGCCACGAATATTTTTAGTGAAAATTTCATTTTTTATAAATTTTAGGATGGAGGAAATGCTTTTAAGGACAAAGTCTTAAAAAATTAAAATTTGCTGCCCAAAAATGAACAGCCCGATAAATGAAATTTATACTTGTGGCGGATGCGGAAGAATATTCAGATAAACTTTCAGCATACCTAAATCTTTATATGTATTGTTCTGCTGATTGGTTTTGAAATCCGGATTCTTGGACGATGCTAATTCTGGTTGCTTAGAAGGCAAAATATTAAATTCGAAACTGTATTTAACGACTTTTAACAAAGATTCGTTTTTGCTGCTTTCTTTCTGCATCTCACATTTACCATGGCAGTTTAGCTCTGGCTTTGCCTTGTTCACGCAATGGATTTCATAAAAATCTCTGTTGATCTGATAATCGACCAAAATCAGTGAATTCTGAAAACTTGCCAGAAAAATTAATGCGGATAATATGATAAGAAAAAACCGTTTCATTTTGACAATCCAAATTTAAGACTTTTTCATCCGAATTAAAAATGATTTTCATCAGCACCTTAACTACTAATCTATAGGAAAACTTCTGAAGTCTTTCAATATTTTTTATCTTTATAAAATAAAACTTGATTCAACATGGCAGATAAAGCGAAATTTATTGAAGAGCTTTCGGCAAGATATTCTCCAAAAGGAGATTTCATAATATTGGGAAAAGGGATGCTCGATGGTGAAGTTATACCTGAAGTAAACGTTACCCTTCCCCTGAAAACCATTAACAGACACGGCCTTATCGCCGGCGCTACCGGAACAGGAAAAACAAAAACTTTGCAGGCTTTTGCAGAACAGCTTTCCCACAAAGGAATTCCGTCTTTAGTTTTAGATATTAAAGGTGACTTTTCGGGAATTGCTGAACCCGGTGAAGAAAATAAGAACATCAGCGAGCGTTATGCAAAAACAAAACTTACCTATCAGCCACAGGCTTTTCCGGTGGAACTGATGTCGATTTCCGGTGAAAAAGGTGTTAAACTCCGCGCAACAGTAACGGAGTTCGGACCCATTTTACTTTCGAAAATTCTGGAACTGAATGATACCCAACAAAGCATTATTTCTATCGTTTTCAAATATTGCGATGACAAAGGTCTGCCGCTTATCGACCTCGAAGATCTGAAAAAAGTCCTGCAGTATGTCACTGATAATCCGCAGGGGAAAGCAGATTTAGCCAATAATTATGGATCTATTTCTCCCGCATCTTTGGGTGCAATTCTTCGGTCAATTGTAGCTTTGGAACAACAGGGAGCAGCCCAGTTTTTCGGAGAGCCAAGTTTCGATGTGGAGGATTTACTGCACCAAAGAGACGGAAAAGGCGTGGTAAATATACTGAGAGTAGGAAATATCCAGAGCAAACCTCAGCTGTTTTCAACTTTCATGCTTTCTCTTTTTGCTGAAATTTATATGACTTTTCCGGAAGAAGGCGATTCCGGTAAACCCAAACTGGTGCTTTTCATTGATGAAGCACATCTGATTTTCAAGGAAGCTTCAAAAACACTGCTCAACCAGATTGAAACCATGGTGAAACTGATCAGGTCTAAAGGCGTCGGGATTTATTTCATCACTCAAATCCCCGGTGATGTTCCCGAAAATGTACTTTCCCAACTTGGTCTGAAAATTCAGCACGCATTGCGCGGATTTACCGCGAAAGACAGAAAAGAGATTTCGAAAGCAGTTGATAATTACCCGATTACAGAATATTACAAGGCCGATGAACTGATTCAGAATCTCGGGATTGGGGAAGCTTTTATTACGGCGCTCGATGAAAAAGGAATTCCTACGCCATTGGTTCATACGTATCTCATTTCTCCAGAATCAAGAATGGATATTCTGGATGAATCCGAAGTTACAGATTTAACCAGCCGCTCGGCACTTGTGGCAAAATACGAAGAAAATCTAGATAAGGATTCTGCTTACGAAATGCTTACCAGCAGAATGGAACAGGCCGTTCAGAATGCAGCACCTACTCAAAAATCAAAGCCTGTAAAAGAAGAGCCCGGAATGTTCGAATCAGTGATGAAATCACGCGCCGGACGAACCTTCACGACTACCCTTGCGCGCGAAGGCGCAAAATTTGTACTGGGAATGTTTGGTTTGGGCGGAAGAAAAAGGTAAAATTGCACCTGTTTTTTGGGAATCCAAAAACTGATGCCAGAAAAAGAAAAAATGTATTCAGTAATTGATATAGAAAGTAACGGAGCAGGTTTCAGGAAAGAAAGCATTATTGAAATTGCAGTGTACAGATATGATGGTCACGAAATCGTAGACCAATTTATCTCATTGGTAAATCCAGAGAGCGATATTACACCGTTTGTTCAAAAACTAACCAATATTTCACCTAAAATGGTGAAAACTGCACCAAAATTTCATGAAATCGCAAAAAGAGTTGTCGAAATTACCGCCAATACCACTTTAGTCGGACATAATATTGAGTTTGATTACCGAATGCTTCGCCAGGAATTTAAAAGATTAGGTTATGATTTCAAAATCAATACGTTAGACACCATTCCGCTGGCTAAGAAGCTCATTCCCGAAGCAGAAAGTTATTCCTTAGGAAAACTCGTGAAATCCTTGGGAATTCCTTTGGTAGATGCCCACCGCGCTTCCGGCGATGCGCGTGCGACCCTGGATCTTTTTAAGCTTTTGATGATTAAGGATAAAGATTCCGAAATTATTCAGCAACACCATGAAGAATTAAATTCAAAGTCTTATGTCAACAAAATCAGGGATTTAACTCAGGATTTACCGTTTGAAAGAGGAATAATTTACCTACAGAATGCTGAAGGAAAAATTATCTTCTTCGACTTTGTAGATGATCTGAGCAAATTCGCGAAAATGATGTTCAATTCTAAGTCCAAGCGCTGGAAACAACTGCAGGATGAGGTAGAGCATATTCAGTACGAACTCACAGGAAACGATATTCTTGCAAAACTGATGATGAAAACCAAAGGATTGCGCAAACGCGAAAATCTTCCGTTCGGACTTTATCATAAAAGCGGAAAATATTTTGTGGAAAAAGTCGCCAGTGAGAAAACTGAAAAACCAATCCTGAAATTCAGTTCTTTTACCCAGGGTTTAAAGGCGGTAAGCTTCATCAACACTCAGGAAAAATATGCCGACCCAAACGAGTTGATTAAAACATTAAGTCTGAAAAACCGCAACGAAATGTGGCTTTCCGGAGGCAGAACCCTGGGCGAAAAATCATTTGTTATTTTTGAAAAAGGCAAACTTACAGCGTATGGTTTCTACGAACTTCACACGCAAATCAATTCCTGGAAAAAAATTACAGCACTGAAAATCGACCTTAATACGACCACCGCAGATCTGCAAAATGATTTAAAATTGGCCCTTTTGCGAGAAGATTTTGAAATTCAGCCTCTTCCTAAATAATTTTTTTCTGCAAAATTTCTACATTTGCAACTTCTTAAGATTTTAATCTGATGTTTAGGCTCTGTTTCCAAACCAGAAATTAGCCTCAGGTTTCGACTGTAACACTTAACAATTAACTATGACCAACCAGGATTTATTGAAAATAGCCGCTGAATATGGCACACCTACGTATGTCTATGATGCAGAATCCATTAAAATTCAATACGAAAAACTCACGTCTTCATTTCACAAGAGCACACGGTTTTTCTACGCTTGTAAGGCACTTTCGAACATCAATATTTTAAAATATGTGAAAAATCTTGGCGGAAGCCTGGATTGTGTTTCCATTAACGAGGTAAAACTGGGTTTAAAAGCTGGTTTCGAACCAAAGAAAATTCTTTTTACGCCAAACTGCGTCGATCTGGCTGAGATTGAGGAAGCCATGACGCTGAAAGTACACATCAACATCGATAATATTTCGATTTTGGAACAGTTCGGAAACAAATATGGCGATGCCTACCCCATTTTCGTAAGAATTAATCCACACATTTTTGCCGGTGGAAATTATAAGATTTCTACAGGCCATATCGATTCTAAATTTGGTATTTCCATTCATCAACTCCGACATATTGAAAGGGTGATGAAAACCACCAATATCAATGTAGAAGGACTTCACATGCATACGGGAAGCGAAATAAAAGATCCTGATGTTTTTCTTCAGGGTCTGGAAATCATGTTCGAACTGGCAGAACATTTCCCTAATCTGAAATATCTGGACATGGGAAGTGGCTTCAAAGTTCCTTATCAGGAAGGCGATATGGAAACCGACGTGAAAGAATTGGGCAAAAAAGTAGAGAAAGCCGTTGCTGAATTTTCAAAAAACTCCGGAAAGAAATTCGAACTTTGGTTTGAACCTGGGAAATATCTCGTGAGTAAAAGCGGGCATCTTATCGTAAAAACGAATGTCATCAAACAGACTACTGCTACGGTTTTCGCAGGAATTAACTCCGGTTTCAACCACCTTATCCGTCCGATGTTTTACGATTCGTATCACATTATTGAAAACCTTTCGAACCCAAAAGGTGCTGAAAGAATTTACACCGTGGTCGGAAACATCTGCGAAACCGATACTTTCGCTTGGGACAGAAAACTGAACGAAGTTCGCGAAGGCGATATTCTGGTTTTTAGAAATGCGGGAGCTTATGGCTTTGAAATGAGTTCCAACTTTAACTCAAGACTTAAACCTGCAGAAGTTTTATTTCTTGACGGTAAAGCGCACCTTATCAGAAAACGCGATGAGTTCGAAGATTTACTGAAAAATCAGATCGAGGTACTGTAAAAAACATTTGCAAAATCGGTGTTTGCTTAAAAAGAGGTAACTTTAATAAAATTTTAAAACGATGAAAAATTTCTTAATACTTTTACTCTTTTCAGCCACATTCTTGCAGGCTCAATACCTTGTGGAAGACAATGACATCTCCGAAAACACTACAGAAGCCGGAAAACTTGCGATTTCTTATGACCTGAATAATCCTCTTGAATTTTATCGTCTCAAATGCGAAAATGCGGTTTACGCCCAGTTCCCCGGCGGCGAAAATGCCTTCAAGCAGACGCTTTTAAAAAATATGCGTGGCTATTTGGATACAGGATTTTACTCCGTAAACGGCACTTTCGAGCTGATCATTAACATCAGTAAAAATGGGAATCTGCAGCGTCTGGAATTAAAACCCGAAGTGCCTAACAGCAACCTGCTTTACCGCGATATTGAACTCGCACTGAGGAAGATGAATCCGAAATTTACGCCCGCAACCTGCAACGGTTCGCCGGTTGATTCTAAGCTGAGACAGAAAATAAACTTCAGGACAGAAAGTTTCGATCTCTAAAAAAATTAAACTTTGCATTCGGTGCAAGGTTTTTTTTTATATTTATGAAAATATTATTGAATGAAGTTATTCTATTTTCTTCTCTTTATCAGCAGTTTTTTAAGCGGCCAAACTCAACTGATATCTTTTCCCAAAGATCAGCACAGCTACCTCGGAGGCAGAACAAATTTTTATAAAGATTTTCAGAAAGTACTGCTTGAAAAAAAACTTAAACCCTGCGACAACAAAAATGAATTTCTATCCGCATACGTTGTAGTGTTGGAAAATGACACAGCGGTGCTTTATGATCCCGAAAAATTACATAAACCTGAAAACAAATGTGCCCGGGAGCTTACAAAAGAAGTTGTAAAAAATATGCCTGGCTGGGTTTCGGCAAAAATTAATGGTAATAACAAAGCAGCTGTAGCGCACTATTATATTTATCCGGATGCTTTTTTTGATAATTTTAAAAACGATTATAATGCGGACGACATCATAGTAAATCCCACTTATGAAGGTGGAATTGATGCATTCAGAAAAGAAGTGATGAAGAGAGCAGATCCGCAGGATTTTTACGTAAAGGGCAAGGGCAAAGTAACCGTCATTGTTTTATTTGTACTGAATGAGCAAGGAGAAATGGAGGAATTAAAATTAGAAAATTCATCTGGTCTCAAAGAATACGATGAAATGATTCTGCGTACTATTAAAAAGATAAAAAACAAGTGGAAACCAGCGACTTTACACGGAGTTCCAATAAAATTTTTATTCAGAATGCCATTGTCATTTTCCAATAATACAATTTAAGAACTTGGCCAAAAAGATTCCGTCCGACTCTTGATTTAACATTGCCACAATAATTATCTATGAACCCTAAATTTTTACTCTTTCTTTCGCTTTTTCTCTATTCAACTGCTTTTTCGCAGGACATATATGATAAATATCCTACCGGACAAACCGATTATGTTGGCGGGAATGTTCAGTTTTACAAAGATTTCCATCAGGTTTTAATTGATAAGAAGATGCAGCCTTGCGAAAACAAAAATGAAGCTTTCAGTTTCCGGATCGTAGTGTATCCCGACAAAAAAATAAAGTATGTTAAAAGTGAAGACGCTGAAAGTTTAGAGAAAAACAAATGCGCCTTTGAACTTACCAAAGAAGTTGCCAAATACTTAACCGGCTGGAATCCCGCTGTAGTAGATGGAAACAAAGTCGCTGCTCTCACCAGCTTCTGGATTATTCCTCATGAACTTTTTCAGGATTTAAAAGAAGGTTACGATCCTGTAAATGATATGGAAATGGCTACTTATGAAGGCGGCATCAACAATTTTCGCAAAAAAGTATTTCAAAGCATCGATCTTTCCCGGTTCACCTTCACCGGAACATTCAGGCTTACCGTAACGTTTATCGTAGAAACCGACGGCAAAATAAGCAATGTGAAACTCGCCGAATCTTCTGGATTAAAGGCGTTCGACGATATGGTGGTAAAAAGTATCTCTCAAATCCGAAACAAATGGACTCCGGGAAACATCCACGGAATTCCGGTGAGATACCGTTTCAAATTACCTTTAGCCTTTACAATGGATTAAATTTTTCTGCCATTCTGTCACTAAAATTCTTATCTTTGCACCCTTAACAAATTTGAATTTAAGTTTGAAACCTCAAAGCTTGAATCATATTTCAAATCATTAATTGTGCAGGAAAAATATATAGACGAAACCAAACAGGGTGAAGCATTTGCTATTGCAGAGAAGCCACAGAATTCCAAAAAACTTTTTCTGGAAAGTTACGGATGCCAGATGAATTTCTCTGATTCTGAGATCGTTGCCTCCATTCTCAGCGAACAGGGATACAACACGACACTAAATCAGGATGAAGCAGATTTAATTTTATTAAACACATGCTCTATCCGTGAAAAAGCTGAGCAAACAGTGAGAATGCGTCTGTCTCAGTTCAAAAATTTAAAGAAAGCAAAACCCAATCTCACAGTTGGCGTATTGGGCTGCATGGCCGAAAGACTGAAAACAAAGTTTCTGGAAGAAGAACAATTGGTTGACTTGGTTGTAGGACCTGATGCGTACAGAGATCTGCCAAATCTTTTAAAAGAGACCGATGGCGGCCGCGATGCCATCAATGTAATCCTCTCGAAAGAAGAAACATATGCTGACATTAATCCAGTCCGGTTAGGCGGGAACGGTGTTACCGCTTTTGTAACGATTACGCGGGGTTGCGATAATATGTGTACGTTCTGCGTGGTTCCGTTTACCCGCGGACGCGAAAGAAGCCGCGATCCCCATTCGATCATCAACGAATGTAAAGAGTTGTGGAATAACGGATATAAAGAAATTACGCTTCTCGGCCAGAATGTGGATTCCTATCTTTGGTACGGAGGCGGACCGAAAAAAGATTTCAAGAACGCATCGGAAATGCAGAAAGTTACTGCAGTAAATTTCGCACAGCTTCTTGATATGGTTGCGGTTGCTGTTCCTGAAATGAGAATCCGATTCTCTACGTCCAATCCGCATGAAATGACGGAAGATGTTTTCAGAGTGATTGCGAAACACCATAATATCTGCAAATATGTTCACCTTCCGGTACAAAGCGGAAGCGACAGGATTTTAGAGAAAATGAACCGCCAACACACCCGCCAGGAATATTTGGATTTAATTAAGAAAGGGAAAGAAATCGTTCCCGATATCTCTTTTTCTCAGGATATGATTATCGGATTTTGTAGCGAAACTGAAGAAGATCACCAACTTACGCTTTCCCTTATGCGGGAAGTGGAGTACGATTACGGCTACATGTTCGCTTATTCCGAAAGACCGGGAACTCCAGCCCATAAAAAAATGGAAGACGATGTTCCGGCGGATGTGAAGCAGAGACGTTTGGCAGAAGTCATTGCACTTCAGGGCGAACTTTCAAGAAAAAGAATGCAGGGTTATGTCGGAAGAATTCATGAAGTACTGATTGAAGGTACTTCCAGAAAAAACGAAAACCAGTGGAAAGGCCGCAACTCGCAGAACGCTGTTTGTGTTTTCGATAAAATCGAAGGCCAGAAGTTAGGCGACATTGTGTCTGTTTTTGTTCACGGAAACACCCAGGGAACGCTTTTGGGAACTACGGCAGCAGAGATTACGGTATAAGATTATTGACGTAAATCTCTTTAACCGTTTTGAAAACTTTGAAATTAAAAAAATGACAGATTTACAATCCATAAAAACCCGTTTCGGAATTATCGGAAATTATCCGGCTCTTAACCGGGCTCTTGAAAAAGCAATACAGGTCGCACCAACCGACATTTCCGTTTTAGTGATGGGGGAATCCGGTGTGGGGAAAGAATTTATTCCAAAGATTATCCATAGCGAATCCAGACGGAAGCACCAGCCTTATATTGTGGTCAACTGTGGCGCAATCCCTGAAGGAACCATTGATTCAGAACTTTTCGGGCATGAAAAAGGTGCGTTTACCGGCGCAACTTCTACCAGAAAAGGATATTTTGAGGTTGCGGATGGGGGAACAATTTTCCTTGATGAGGTGGGTGAATTACCGCTCCAAACCCAGGTTCGTTTACTTCGTGTGCTGGAAAGCGGCGAATTTATGAAAGTCGGTTCTTCACAAATCCAGAAAACCGATGTAAGAATTGTGGCTGCCACTAATGTAAACATGCTGAATGCCATCAATGACGGCAGATTCCGCGAAGATTTGTATTACCGTTTGAACACTGTGCAAATCGACATGCCGCCGTTGAGAGAAAGAAAAGGAGATATTCATTTACTATACAGGAAATTTGCAATCGATTTTGCTGAAAAATACCGCATGCCCGAACTTGTGCTGACCGAAGATGCAGTGAATTACCTTGAAAAATATCCTTTCCCCGGAAATGTTCGGCAGTTGCGGAATTTGGTGGAACAGATGACGGTGGTTGAGCAGAACAGAACGGTAAATTCTGTAAAACTTGCAGAATACATTCCTACTTCTACAAATCTTCCGGCAGTAGTACAGAAAAACGGCGGAGGAATATCGAATTCAGAATTTAATTCTGAAAGAGAAATCATGTACAAAATACTTTTCGACATGCGGAATGATCTGAATGATTTAAAATCGCTAACTTCGGAACTCATAAAGAACCGGGGAAACAGCGATTTCAGCAGTCAGGAAAAAAATCTCATCAACCGGGTTTTTACGCCGGAAACGCAGGTTCAGAATTCCGGATCGCTGCTTTATTTTGAAAACCATAATGCAAATCAGTTTCAAAATCCAACGATTATTTCAGAAGGAAATAATGAGTACGATGATGTGGAAGATATTGAAATTGAAGAAACAAAACCAGATTCGCTCTCACTTCAAAACAACGAGCGGGAACTGATTGTCAAGGCTTTAGAGAAACACAAAGGCAGAAGAAACAAGGCTGCTGACGAATTGGGGATTTCTCAGAGAACACTTTACAGAAAAATCAAACAATATAATTTAGAAGATTAATGCATACCATCAGAATTCATAAAAAATTAAGACGATCTTTAAGTTTTTGTTTGTTCTCTTTTTTCTTTTTTCTTCAGAGCTGCTACAGTTTTACCGGTTCATCTCTGAGCCCTGAAACGAAAACAATTCAGATAAAAGATTTCCCGAACAATGCGGCACTCATGAATCCAAATCTGGCACAGCAGTTTTCTACCGATATACAGAACCGCTTTTTACAGAGAACCACTTTAAAGGGCGCCGCAGAAAATCCTGATATTTTAATTGAGGGTGAAATCACTGATTATTCGATTACTCCCACTACAATTTCTTCTGCAGTAAACGCTCCGGGCGGGAACATTCAGGCAGCACAAAACAAGTTAACAATCACTGTAAAAGTACATTACGAGAACAAAATAGAGCCAGACAAAAGTTTCGACAGAACATACTCTGACGAAGCAGTTTTCAGCAGCGACCTTGATATCAACGCAATTGAAGCTTCACAGGTAAAAGTAGTGAACGAGAGAATCATCAATAAAATTTTTAACGATATTGTAGCCAACTGGTAATGAACGCAAGAATTTTAGAATTAATAAAAAATCCCGAATTATTTCAGTCTCAAGATTTGGAAATCCTGAATTCTGAAATAAAAAAACACCCTTATATACAGAGTATAAGAGCGTTGCACCTGTTCGGCATCCACAAATTCGACCCGGAAGTATACCAACATACACTTTCAACTACCGCTGCTTATACCACCGATAAAAAAATACTTTATCAGTTTATTAACAGGAATTCAGCAGAAAGAATAACCAGTGAATTAAAAACTGATTATCAATACATTAACAAGGAAGAAAAACATAAAGAAGTCTTCGGTAAAATTAAATCTGAACCCACCGAACTTCCCAAACCTGTATATGTAAACGGTGAGTTGAACAGAATTTTATTTGAAGGGGAAGATAATTTTCTGAATGAAAAAAGCGAAGTCATTGATCTTGAATCTACATTGGAATCAGGGCAAATCGTTACCCAAAATAAAGTAATTGAAACTGTTGAAGTAGAAACACCTCCTGAACAAAAGGAAACTATTGATGAAATTCAATCAGAAACACCGGAAGATCCAATTTCCGAAACCGTTGATACTAATGAACAAATTGCGGTTGATGTTTCTGCTGCAGAAGTTAATTTTCGGGAAACTGATGAGTTCTTACCGTCAACTCAACCAAGTATTTCTGGAGAAACCGAATTCCAACAAACAGAGAATGTATCAGTAGAAACAGTTATTGAAGAAAAAGAAAAAATTTCAGACAAAACCGATACGGTAGAAAATCCGGCTGAAATCAGTTTTCACGGTACGGAAGAATTTTTTGCTGATATCAAAATCGCGCCTAAACACTCAGAACCAATATCTTACAAAGCTCCTGAACCTCAACCAAACAAACATGAGATTGAGATGCAGCGCCTTATTGCTGAAGTGGAAGCAAAAATGAAAGCGGGCAAAAAGGCAAAAGCAAAGGAAAAGGAGGAAGAAATTTCAAACAGTGACGTTAACTTCTCTGAAACTCAGAATTTCAATATTGCCCAGCCTGAACCATCTGTTTCAGAAACCAAAAACACAGAAATTTCGGAAGAAAAAATTGAAATCCAGGCAGAGGAAAAAGCGCATAATACCATCGAAAATACGAGTTCAACACAAGAAAGAGGATGGAAACCAATGTCTTTTTCAGGCAACACTCCTGACGCGTTAATCGGGAAAACGGAAAATAAACCAGAGCAAAAACCAGTTCCTGAACAGCCAAACACCATAAATGACCAACCAAACACGTCACCTGAAAAAACTGAAATTCCAGAAGAAAGACCTGTCTTTAATGTTTCATTTTTCTCTCAGAATTTAGCGCCGATTGAATCTGAAACTGAAAAACAAGTTGCAGAAGAAAAAACAACACCGGAAGAAAGCAACGTTCCGACTTTCATTAACACCTGGCAAAACTGGCTAAAAATCGACAGAAGCAAAATCGAGTCAGCCAAAAAACCGATATCAAAAGCAGAAATAAAAAATACAGTCATTGAAAATTTCCTCGTAAAAGAACCGAAAATTTCAAAACTTAAAGAAGAATCTGATTTTGTAGTGAAGGAAAAAAGCGATAATATTTCGCATCTGATGACTGAAACGCTTGCGAAACTTTACGTTGAACAGAAACTGTATTCCAAGGCCATCAAAGCGTACCAGATCTTATCGGAAAAACATCCAGAAAAAGAAGCACATTTCGCCGAACAAATCAATTACGTTAAAGATTTAAGACAAAACAAATAACCTAAAACTCATGAAAATGGATGCGACACTTATTATCGGACTTATATTGTTGGGATTATTAGCCGGCTATTTAAGCGGTTTGGTGGGCATTGGCGGAGGTATTGTGATGGTTCCGGTCTTGGTTTTACTCTTCGGATTTACGCAACATAAAGCGCAGGGAACTACGTTGGCACTTCTAATTCTTCCTGTTGGCATTTTGGGCGTGATGAACTATTACAAAACAGGAAATGTCGATATTAAAACAACGCTTCTGCTCTGTGCAGGTTTTGTTTTGGGAAGTTATCTGGGAAGTAAAACCGCGATTACACTTTCACAGGAAATGCTTCGTAAAGTTTTTGCAATTCTCATGCTGGTCGTCGCTGTGAAGATGTTTTTCCAGAAGTAAAATTTCAGCTATTCTAAATTTTTTCGGTCAACCGCATCTACATTAATGACTTTTGCGTTTCGGTCTGAATTAAAATTCCGGAATTTCCGCCAAAGTTTTTTTCCTAAAACAAGAACGGTAATAATCAGTGCTATAGAAGCGATAAATGCAACCACCGGTGCCGCAAGAGCCAGAAAAGACATTATTCCTGCGCCCGCAGTTTCTGTAGTCGCCACCACCGAATTCCCCAAACCACCAGTTGTGGCGGTAGATGCAGCTCGCGTTCCCGCAAATCCCGAACTTATTGCTGCTGCAGTTCCGCCGCCTGCAATTAAAGCTAAAGCCCATTGCGGAAAAGTTCCGATATCGGCGAACTGGCTGGCAAACATCACCGAACCAGCGATGGTGGCCAACGGAACAGAAATGGTATCTAAAAGGTGATCGATAAAAGGAATGTAATAGGCAAGAATTTCAGCAATCATTGCAATTCCTGTGGTAATAAGTGTAGGCAAACCGGCTAGCCACTCAAAACTTTCATTCATAGGAATCCAGCCTAAATAAGAAGCCAGACTCACCGCAAACATGGGCATAAAAACCCTGAAACCCGTAGCTGCGGCAAGCCCGATGCCGATGAACGCGCTGATGATATAAGGAAGAAAAGGAATTTGATCTGACATTATTTGTTGAATTTAGATTTAACAAACCAAATTTACAAAATAATGTATTCCGAGCTGGAATTTTATTTTTTTGATTTACAAAGTGTTATGAAATTTTCTTCCAGGGATCGATAACTGACTGGTTTTTCATTTGAAACCCAGAAAATCATCGAAATTGAGTTTTTCCCAAAAGCGTCGGTAAAAATTTCTTTGTTCAGTCGGTAAGTTTCGCGAAGCAATCTTTTGATTCGGTTCCGGTCAACGGCTTTCTTAAAATACCTTTTTGAAACAGAGACGCCAAATTTTTGGTTTGAAATAAGAAAACCTTCCTGAGGTTTTTTCTCGAGATCAATAGAAATGATCCGAAAATTTCCGCAGGTCTGCCATTTTCCTTTTGCGAAAAGAAGATCGATTTCCCTTTTATGTTTAAGTTTTTCCTCTTTAGGAAATTTGAAATCAGTCATCTGTTTTCTTGAGCAGGTGGTTAATAACTTCGGCTGCGGCATACAACCCAAAAATTGCGGGCATAAAGCTGCTTGTTCCGTAAAAAGACCTTTTAAAATTCGCGCCGTCGGTCATTTTCAAACTTTCTTCATTTTGAATTTCGTTGGAAAAAACACAGCGGATTCCTTTGTTTATCTGTTCTTTTTTCAGGCGTTTGCGAACATTTTTAGCCAAAAAACAATTATAAGTTTTGCTGATATCGCGAACCATAACCTTCGAAGGATCCATTTTTCCGCCGGCTCCCATACAGCTGACAATCTTTATTTTTTTTCGTTTCGCGGTGATGATAAGTGCGAGTTTTGGCGTCACACTGTCGATACAGTCCAGAATATAGTCGAATTTTTCGCTGCCAATCACCTCCTCCATTCTTTCTGGATTCAGGAATTCGTTGATTTTAGTCAGCTGAAGTTCAGGATTAATATCGAGAAGTCTTTCGGAAACCACCTCAACTTTAGATTTCCCAACTGTCGAATGAAGCGCGGGCAGCTGACGATTAATATTCGTAATATCTACAGTGTCACCGTCAACTATGGTCATTTTACCGATTCCCGAACGTGCCAGAAATTCAGCAGCGAAAGAACCTACCCCACCCAAACCTACCACGAGGAGATTGGCGTTCTGAAGTTTTTCAATTCCCTGTTCTTTGATAAGAAGCTCTGTTCGCTCCAGCCATTTTTTGTGCATTTTTATATCGGAATTTGTAAATTTCTGAGATTTTCTTTGATTTTCTGTGTTAAATCTTCTAAACTGATCTTTTTGAGGTCGGCAACTTTTTGATAGAGCTCCTTGATTTCAAAATTTGAAGAATCGGTTTCCAGAAATAATTTTTCGGTCGGAAAGTCTTTTAAAAAATCCTGCAAATTTACATTATACAAAACCGATTTTCCAAAACTTAAACAGAAACCGCTTTTCAGGAGATCGTCACCAATCGTTTTCCTTTTATTGAAACCGTGGACAATCATGGGAACTTTAGCCATTTTTCGGAACTGAAGAAGTTGCGAAAATCTTTTCACACAGTGAATAATTAAAGGTTTCTGAAGCGAATTGGCGATCTCGATCTGGGCTAAAAAAGCTTTTTGCTGAAGTTTTTCGTCAACATCAATTAAGCCATCAAGTCCGCACTCACCGATTGCTACACAGTTTTTATGGGCAGAAATCTCCCGTAACCAATTTAACTTTTCTTCAAAATCATCAGTAGCAGCATCTGGATGAATTCCCACAGAAAAGTAACTTTCTCTCGGAATTTCATTGAATTTCAAATTATAAATCCCCAAATTTTTACCTGCATCGTGGTGATGGAAATCGAAAAAACCCATCTTCAAAATTATTAAAAAAAGGCCTTAAAACATTAAACATTCGTTTGAAATTTCTTTATAATTTCTTAACTTTACGTAAAATAACAAAAATGAAGAAGAAATTTACAGAAAAGCAGATTCATATTTTGGATGTTGCCGAAAAATTAATCGCCAAAAAAGGATTTGAAGGAACCTCGATCCGCGATATTTCTTCTCAGGCGAATATTAACGTCGCCATGATTTCTTACTATTTTGGATCGAAGGAGAAAATGATGTCGTATCTCTACCGATACCGCGTGATGAAAACCAGAGAGAGTTTTGCCGAATTTGCGGAAGTTATTAAAGACGGCAAACCCGAAATGCAGATGAAGGAAATGGTGAAATATGTAGTTAACCAGCTTTTTAAATTCAATTATTTCCATGGTTTTGTGACCCAGGAACTTCGCCATACCGAGCACCTTAAAGATGATTTACTCGAATTTTACACCACTTTTACGTCGAAACTTGATGATGTTATAAAAAAAGGAGTGGCTTCGGGTGTATTTCACCACGCACCAAAACCTGAAGATATTCTGACCTTGATTTTGGGCTCATCGCTTTTCGTCATCAGAAACAAAAATTTCTACGAACTATATGTCGCAGGAAAAGAAGAAAATTATCTGCGTGATGCTGAACAGAAAGTCCTGGCTAATCTTTTGGTGACTGTTTTTTCCGTTTTGGGTTATAACGCGTACTGATTTCACCGCAATTTTGTAGTAAAGCATCAAATGCAGATAAATTATTAGTTAAATTATCATAAAAAAAAATCTATTGATAAAAAAATTATATTTTTGCAGACTGAACCGCAGAAGATGAAAATCCATCATTTTCGCTTTAATAGATTTATGAAAAAATATTTGATAGTACTGCTTGCTTTTTTTGCTTTATCGGCCTGTAACAAACAGCAGGAAATGGCGATGAAAAGCGCAGACAAAGATTATATCCTGAAAGTTGCCAACGAGAACTTCGAAAAGAAAAAATGGACTGACGCGCTTGCGCTTTACGAAAGACTTTCGAACCTTGTTGCCGGTACCGACGATGCGCCAAATGTTGTTTACAACTCAGCCTACGCCAACTACTACGATAAAAATTACAAACTTGCAGGCCACCAATTCAAAAATTTCTCGGTGACTTTCCCGCAGGATCCACGCGCTGAAGACGCGGCTTACATGTCGGCTCTTTGTTATTACGAAGGATCAATGGATTATAATCTTGATCAGACGAGTACTGAACTTGCGATTAATGAACTCCAAAATTTCCTGAACAATTATCCGAATACAGAGAAATCTAAAAACATTAACGAACTCATCGATGAGTTGAGTTATAAACTGGAATTCAAGGCTTACGAAAACGCCAGACAATATTATAAAATGGCAGATTATAAAGCAGCGAATGTCGCTTTTGAAAATGTTTTGAATGATTTCCCAAGCACCAAACTGGCTCCGAAAATCTACGAATACATTTTAAAATCGAAATACGAACTTGCTGTAAATTCAGTTTATGATCTTAAAAAAGACCGTATTGAAAATGCTTTGGCCTTTACAAAACAGGTAGAACGCGATATGCCGAACACCGAAAATGCGAAAACCGCAGTTGATCTAAGAGCTAAACTTCAGAAAGAAAAAGAGAGCTTCCTGGAATTGGAGAAAAAAGTAGAACTTAGAAAAAAGGAACTTCAGGATAAACAGAAAGAGGAAGAAGCCAGACTGAACCTGGAAAAAGACCAGAGAGAAGCCGAGAAGAAAGCCAGACAGATCAAAAGAGACAGCGCGGCGCTTAATACCCCTGCACCCGCAGCAACTTTCAATATTCAAAAATAAGCTGTATATTTGCAGACTCTAAATAAAATAATTCACTGAAAATGAGCGTTAAAGATTCTAAAGCCGAATTAAGTACTATAACGTACGACAAAGATAAAATTGAAGAAAAAGTGGGTTCTATCTACGAAGCCATTGTAATTATGGGGAAAAGAGCAGAGCAGATTAATGCTGAAATCCGCTCAGAACTTCATAATAAATTAGATGAATTCGCGGTTCATAATTCTACTCTGGAAGAAGTATTCGAAAACAGAGAACAGATCGAAATCTCAAAACACTACGAAAAACTTCCGAAACCTACTTCTATCGCAATCCAGGAATGGCTTGATGACGAAATTTATTTCAGAAATACGGACGATAGAAACTAATCGCAGCGTTTTACAGACAATATAAAAAATCGCACAAGCACTATTGCTTCTGCGATTTTCTTTTTTACAAAACTTATACTGAATCATTAGAAATGGTATATCTAAAAATTTAAGTAAATTCGTTCGACTTTAAAACACTCGAAATGGCAATTCAGGAAAAAAAAATCCTCATCTGTGTTACCGGCGGAATTGCCGCATACAAAATCAATTACCTCATTCGCGACCTTGTAAAAAAAGGAGCGGAACTGCAGGTTTTAATGACACCTTCAGCGGAAAATTTCGTTTCTAAACTAACATTGTCCACCCTTTCAAAAAATCCGGTTTATTCAGATTTTTACTCGGAAAATGGCACCTGGAACAATCACGTGGAATTTGCACTTTGGGCAGACTTAATTTTAATTGCGCCCTGCACCGCCAATACTTTGGCTAAAATGGTTCATGGCATTTGCGATAATTTGGTGATCGCAACCTATATGTCAGCAAAATGTCCGGTGATGATCGCGCCAGCGATGGATCTCGATATGTATGAACATCCCTCAACCAAACAGAATTTAGAACTGGCTGAAGATTTCGGGCACATCATTATTCCTGCTGAAACGGGTGAACTGGCGAGCGGACTGGTTGGGCAGGGAAGAATGGCCGAACCGGAAAAAATCTCTAAATCCATTGAAGATTTTTTTACTTCTAATACAATTTCGAAAAGCTTAGAAGGGAAAACAGTGCTCATTACGGCGGGCCCGACTTATGAATCCATCGATCCTGTACGTTTTATCGGAAATCATTCTTCAGGCAAAATGGGGTTTTCTTTGGCGGAAGAAGCGGCAAGACGCGGCGCAAAAGTAATTTTGATTTCAGGACCAAGCTCTTTGGGTATTTCTCATCCTAATATCGAAATTCACCGCGTAACCTCGGCAAAAGAAATGTTTAATGAAGTTTTTAAATATTATGAAATTTCGGATATTGCCATCGCAAGTGCTGCGGTAGCCGATTATGCTCCAAAGGAAATCGCCAGCGAAAAAATCAAGAAAAATGATGATTCTTTAACGATTGAACTCATTAAAAATCCTGACATCCTTAAAACAATGGGCGAAAGAAAATCGAAACAGTTTTTAGTCGGTTTTGCGCTCGAAACCCAAAACGAGGAAGAAAATGCGTTGGGAAAACTTCAGAAAAAAAATCTCGACATGATTGTTCTGAATTCGCTTCGTGATGAAGGCGCCGGATTTAAAAATGACACCAACAAAATCAAGATTTTCACCAGAAACGACCGAAAAGAATTTGCCCTGAAAGCTAAAAATGAAGTAGCAAAAGATATTTTAAATGTCGTAGAACAGGAAATTCTGAAATAATATAACTAAATTTCCGTTTTCAACTTTTATCATCAACATGAAGAAACTTTTTACCATATTTATCCTTATTTTCAGTTTTAATTACAGTTTTTCTCAGGAACTTCTGGCTACCGTTCAGGTAAATGCGCAGCAACTTGGTGGCAGCAACAATCAGGTATATAAAACTTTAGAAAAAAATCTTCGCGATTTCATCAACAACACGAGTTGGACAGGAAAAAAACTTCAGAACTTCGAAAAGATAAAATGTAATTTTGCGATTGTAATTACCGAACGCGCGGGAAGCAGCAATTTCAAAGGAAGCATCGTGGTACAGGCAGTTCGCCCGGTTTTCAACACGACTTACGAAACTCCTTTACTCAATATTAATGACACCAATTTCGGTTTCGATTATACGGAGAATGAAAATCTTGTTTTTAACGAAAGACAGTTTTCCGGGAAAAACTTAATCGATGTGGTGAGTTTTTATGTGTACACGATTTTAGGGTATGATGGCGACAGTTTCAAGGTGCGTGGCGGCCAGCCGTGGTTTGAAAAAGCGCAGAAAATCTCCAACAATAGTCAGAATCAGAATTTTGCCGGATGGTCGCTAATTGAAGGAACCAGAACCAGAGCTGCACTGATCGACAACATCATGAAACCGGAGCAAAATACGCTGCGCAATATTTACTACACTTATCACCGCGCCGGTTTGGATAATCTGGGAAAACAGGACCAGACTTCCGGAAAAAAAATCATCGCTGATGCACTGATGCAACTGAAAACTTATGAAAATAATTTTCAGATGAACTATCCCATCAACATATTTATCGATACCAAAAAGCAGGAAATTTTTGATATTTTCAGTAACGGGAGCAATACAAATGTAAATATGGCCGACCTGAAGTCGTTATTCGTTACGCTTTCACCAAAAGATATCGACAGCAAGTGGAATAAGTGGAAATAAACCGGATTACAGGGAAATTATTGCTAATCATTTAATTTCCGACTTAAAAAGCAAAACATTAAATTTGCGTTTAATTGAGTTTCCAAAAAAACATTGTAATCCGCCGTTTAAATATGCTTTCAAGAATTTTCATTCAGAATTTCGCACTTATCGACACCCTCGAAATTACTTTAAACAAAGGTTTACAGGTAATTACGGGTGAAACCGGTGCTGGAAAATCGATTATTCTGGGAGCGTTGCGTCTGATCCTCGGCGAAAGAGTCGATGCGAAATCCATACAGAATGCTGATACAAAAAGCATCGTCGAAGCCGAATTCGCGATCAATGAAAATCTTCAGTTTTTTTTTGAGGAAAACGATCTTGATTTTGAACCTCAAACCGTAATCCGCCGGGAAATACTTCCGAACGGGAAATCCCGGGCTTTTGTAAACGATGTTCCTGTAACATTGGATTTACTGAAAATGCTGTCAAAAAAACTGATTGATATTCATTCGCAGTTTGAGACTTCAAACCTTTTCGATGAAGAATACCAGTTTCAGATCATCGACGGTCTTTCGAAAAATAAAATCCTGATTTTAAAATACCAAACGGAGTTTTCAGAATACAAAAAACTGCTGAAGGAACTGGATAATTTTAAAAATCAATTGGCGGAAAGCAATAAAGAAAGTGATTACAAAAACTTTCTTCTGGAAGAACTTCAGAATATAAATCTGGATGACCTTGACCTGGAAGAACTTCAGAATCAGGTAAAAAAACAGGAAAACGCTGAAGCAATTACCGATAATCTTTCACAAATTTTTGCAAAACTTGATGCAGAAGAAATCGGCGTTCTCGATTCGATGACCGAGATCAAAGGCAAACTGGGGAAAGTAGCCGATCTTTCACACGAATTCACGTTGCTGAACCAAAGACTTCAGGAGAATTTTATTGAATTTAAAGACATCATTTTTGAACTTCAGGACGCTGCCGAAAAGATGGAAACCAGTCCGGAAATGCTTCTCACACTGAACCAAACTTTAAATACCGTAAACGCACTGCTTCTGAAACACGGCGTACACGGCATTCCGGAATTAATTGAAATTCGCGATCAACTTTTAAATGAACAAAGCGGTTTTACCGATCTTGAAAATTTACTTACGGAACTCGAAAAGAAGAAGAATGATGCGGAAATCCGTCTCGCAAAAATGGCCGCGGATTTATCGGCAAACCGTAAAAAGCACATCCCAGATTTCACCAATAAAATTGAATCTCTACTGAAACAATTGGGTCTTGAAAAAGCAAAAATTGAGGCAGAACTGAAGGACAGTCTTAATTATAACAGTTTTGGGAAAGAAAGCATACAGATTTTATTTCAGGCGAATTCCGGTTTTGCGTTGAAGCCCATTCAATCAGCAATTTCAGGCGGTGAACGGTCACGAGTGATGCTTTCGATTAAAAAACTGATGGCGGAAAATGCCGAGCTTCCGACTTTGATTTTGGATGAAATCGACACAGGAGTTTCCGGGAAAGTAGCGGAAGAAATGGGAAATGTAATGAAGGAAATGTCAACGAACATGCAGCTTATCGTAATTACCCATCTCGCACAGGTTGCGGCAAAAGGAAACAATAACTATAAAGTTATTAAAGAAGACATTTCAGGTAGAACGCGCTCCAACATTATTCCGCTTAGCGAGGAGGAGAAGCTTCAGGAAATTGCGCAACTTCTTTCCGGCAGTAAAATTACAGATGCTGCCATTTCTCAAGCGCAGGAATTGATGAAATAATCATTTTTCTGCTTCAAAACAAATCTCTTAACATAATAAAAGGGCTTTAATCTCATCTATTTTGTAACAAATCTTGTTGGTTCTTAACTAATGTTTAAAACCATGAAATGTATACAAAATTACTGAAGTTAGAATTCAAGAGTTTTATCAGGAATCCACAATTCGGGGCACAGCTTGCCATGAAAATCCTGATGGCTTTCGCGTATGCCGGAATGAGTTTTACTTTTGTTATGATGGCGGTGGGTCTTTATTTTATTTCAGTCGAAGAGTTAAAGACTGATCCTATAGCACTTTTTTCTCGGTATTTCCTTTACTATGCAGCACTGGATTTGGTTCTAAGGTATTTTATTCAGCAAATGCCAACGCAAAACATCAAACCATTTCTCACGCAAAATATCACCAAGAAAAAACTGGTGAACTATACCATCCTGAAAATTATTTTTAATTTTTTTAATTGGGGTTATCTGCTTTTTCTGTTGCCGTTTTGCGGTTTGCTTATTTTCCACGGAAGTTATTCTATCCCGGGGGTTTTAATGTTCCTCACAGGGATAATGGCAGTGTTCTATTTCAGTAATTTCGTAAATATTGTATTGAACAAACAGAATCTGGTTCTTTATACTGTAGCGGCGATAATGATTATTTTCGGTTTTCTGGAATATTACGGCTACGTTCATCTTTCTTCTTTTTCCGAAAAAATTTTTAAAGCTTTTTATGAATTTCCTGGTGCCTTTTTGATTCCTGTATTGCTAGCCGCTGCTGCCGGATACTGGGCTTACCGCAATATTTACAGCAACTTTTATCTCGACAAAGGACTGGAACTTGAACAGGCAGTAGGTAAAACCGAAAATATCGATTTCCTTAACCGTTTCGGAACACTTGGCACTTTCATCAATAATGATATCCGACTTCTGAAAAGAAGCAAAGCTGCAAAGTCTGCGTTGTTTGCGGGAATTATGTTTTTATTCTACGGACTTCTATATTTTTCAGGCAAAGCTTATGCTACAGATTTTATGCGGGTCTTTCTCGGAATCTTTGTGACCGGTGGTTTTATGCTCATGTTTGGCCAAAGAGTACCCTCCTGGGACAGCTCCTATTATCCGCTGATGATGACGCAGAAAGTTCCCTATAAAGACTATCTGAAAGCGAAATGGGCGCTCGTGGTGCTCGCTACCGCTGTTTCTATGGTTTTGGCGCTGGGTTACCTGCTCATCAGCTGGGAATTTTATCTTACTATTTTTGCCGCCGGACTTTATAATCTTGGGGTGAACTCTTACCTCACTCTTTTGGCTGGAGCATTTAACAAAAAACCTATTGACCTCAATTCCAGCTCCAAATCATTTGGCGGCGGAGGAAATAACTTTAACATGAAAGTAATGCTGATAATGATTCCGCAAATGGTACTGCCAATGGGCGTTTTTGCACTCGTGAAATTTTTCGCGGGAATCGAAATTGCGGTTGCAAGTCTGGGAGCTTTAGGTGTTATCGGATTTTTACTGCGTGATAAAATTTTCGATTATATCGTGAAAATTTACAGATCCGAAAAATATTCAACAATAGAAGCATTTAAAAAAACAGCATAATTTAAGCTATAAACATGATAAACATTCAAAATATTTCTAAAATTTACGGCAGCAAAAAAGTTCTTCATATTGAATCTCTCCAAATCCCTAAAGGCGAAAGTTTTGGATTGGTGGGGAATAACGGCGCCGGTAAAACTACTCTTTTTTCGCTTTTGCTGGATTTAATAGAGCCATCATCCGGCTTTGTTGAAATTGGCGGTGATAAAGTAAATGAAAACGAAAACTGGAAAAATAAAGTTTCCGCCTTTATTGATGAATCATTTCTAATTGGTTATCTGACGCCCGAAGAGTATTTTTATTTTATCGGCGAGCTACGCGGGCAGGATAAGACGACGGTTAATGAGTTCCTGAAACAGTTTGACGATTTCTTCAACGATGAAATTCTGAATGCTAAAAAATATGTACGAGACCTATCGAAAGGCAACCAAAAAAAAGTAGGAATTGTTGGAGCGCTTATCGGCACTCCGGCAATCATTATTCTCGATGAACCATTTGCAAATCTGGATCCCTCTACACAGATAAAGCTTAAAAAACTCATCAGAACATGGTCTCAGAATGAGTCAGTTACTTTTCTTATTTCCAGTCACGACCTTGCTCATACTACCGAAGTGAGCGACCGAATTGTTGTCTTAAACAAAGGGGAACTCGTGAAAGACATCAGAACAAATCCCGAAACCTTGCGCGAACTCGAAGATTTTTTCGCCAGTTCCGTCTCTGTAGATTAATAAACAAAATCCCCGGAAAATTTCCGGGGATTTTTAATTTACGATAAGTTGAATTATGCTAAACCTCCGACCATATCTTCCGGTTTTACCCATTCATCAAATTGTTCGGCGGTTAAAAGCCCCAGATTAACTGCTTCTTCCTTTAAAGTGGTTCCGTTTTTATGGGCAGTTTTTGCAATTTTCGCGGCATTTTCGTAACCTATATGAGTGTTCAGAATGGTTACCAACATTAACGATTTATCTACGAGCTCTTTAATTCTAGGCTCGTTAGCTTCAATACCTATTGCGCAGTGATCATTAAAAGAAATACAGGCATCGCCTAAAAGCTGTGCAGACTGCAGAAAATTATAGGCCATAACGGGTTTAAAAACATTCAGTTCATAATTTCCCTGTGTTCCGGCAAATGAAATGGTCGTATCGTTCCCTAAAACCTGTGCGCAAACCATGGTCAATGCTTCATTTTGTGTGGGATTTACTTTCCCTGGCATAATGGATGATCCGGGCTCATTTTCAGGAATTAAAATCTCCCCGATACCGGAACGTGGCCCCGAAGCCAGAAAACGGATATCCTGAGCAATTTTATAAAGAGAAACTGCCAGCTGCTTCAACGCGCCGTGACTTTCAACAATCGCATCATGAGCAGCAAGCGCTTCAAATTTGTTGGGTGCCGTAACAAAAGGCAGTCCGGTAAATTCTGAAATATATTTTGCCACCAAAACGTCGTAACCTTTTGGAGTATTAAGGCCCGTTCCCACCGCGGTTCCGCCCAGCGCGATTTCCTGCAGATGATCTAAAGTATTGGCAATGGCTTTCATCGCATAATCGATTTGGGCAACATAACCAGAAAATTCCTGCCCGAGGGTTAAGGGTGTTGCGTCCATAAGATGCGTTCTGCCGATCTTCACAATGTTTTTGAAAGCTTCGGCTTTTTCCTGCAGTGTATTTCTGAGTTTTTCAACAGCCGGCAATGTATGCTCTACCACTTTCCTATAAGCAGCAATATGCATCGCAGTGGGATAAGTATCGTTTGAGCTCTGCGATTTGTTGACATCGTCGTTCGGGTGGATTTCAGATTTCGCTCCCAAAATTCCGCCGTTATTTACGTGTGCTTTATTGGAAATCACTTCATTCATATTCATATTGCTCTGGGTTCCTGAGCCCGTTTGCCAAATAACCAAAGGAAACTGGTCGTTTAATTTCCCCTCCAGGATTTCATCGCAAACCTGGGCAATTTGATCCCTTTTATCAGCGGAAAGCACACCTAATTCTGCGTTTGCATATGCCGCAGCTTTCTTGAGGACGGCAAAAGCCTCAATAATTTCGTGAGGCATGCTTGCCTCCGGTCCTATTTTGAAGTTGTTTCTGGAACGTTCGGTTTGTGCACCCCAGAATTTATCAGCAGGAACCTGCACTTCGCCCATCGTATCATGTTCTGTTCTGTAATTCATCGCAAGTAAATTTTTAAAAATTTAAAGTTACAATTTTCCTATTTGATGCAGAATTAAAAATTAAGAGATTAATTACAGATTATACATATTATTAACTAAATTTGGTAAGAAGAAGAAAATTTATGTCAAAGAAATCTAAAAATTTGCTGAGGATTTACAATCGCCTGAAACGGGGTCCTGTAAACATCGAAGTTATTAAGCAGTGGGCTAAGTCTCACGACCTCAATATCTCTGAAAGAACATTATACCGTTATCTGGACGAACTTGAAGATATTGTGCAGCACAATGAAAAACTCATCATTACAGAGGGTGAAAAAAACAAAAAAACATGGAAGATTGAATATGATGAAAGTTCAGCTAAGCTTAATGAGTTCGACATTCAAAGCTATCTGCTATTCAAAAACCTCATGCCACTGCCATTGGTAAAATCCCGCAAAGAAACCTTCGTCCGTATCGAAAATCTATTCTATAAAAGTTATAGCAAGAGTAATTTCGAAGACTTTTCGGTTTTCGCCGACAGGCAGATATCGAACAGTTATTTCTATGACCTTCTTTCCTTAGACGGCTACCAGAAGATCCTGAATGATGCCATATGGAGCATTCAGAATAAACGGGAAATGAGACTGGTAGAAGTTGGTTACGATTACACTTCTATTCCACAGACTGTCGCTTACCCGATAGACTTCCTCCCGCTGCAGATCCTTTATCACCGGGGCGTTATTCACCTTTCCGGAATCGTAAAAGGGAAGAATAAAATCCTGGCAATCGCTCTCAATCAGCTTAAAAAATATTCCCTTACCAACAATATGTTTGATAACCGCGATCTTTTAGCCGCCCTGCGCCGGGAAATGGATAACCGGTTTGGGATTACCGATAATATGAACAATGAAATTTACGATATCGAAATAGAATTTTCTGAACTCACTGGCGAATTTGTTAAACATCATTTTTGGCACCATTCGCAGAATTTCTCAAAACTTAGCAACGGAAATTATGTTATGACTCTACGCTGCGGTATTAACCGCGAACTGGTAGGCTGGATTTTTCAGTGGATGAGTAACGCCAGAGTGATCAAACCGCAAATCCTGCAAAGCCTCGTGAAAGAAAAACACCTCGAAATATTAGATAATTACGAATCCGATATGCCGCTTTCTTCAAATAATTCTTTTATGAACACTGAAGTGCTTGACAAAAATTGACATAATCAAGGTTTATCTTTGAAGCATCAAATCACAAATGATGAAAAAGGCATACGAAGTAATACTTCCTTTGCCTTTTTTTTGTGACAAAAGTCCTTCCAGCCTTTTCTTTATTATCCCTTTAATTTCATTATTTTTGCAGCGTAAAAATTAAATATGGAATTTCACTATCAGGATCCCTTTCCTATTCTTAAAGACGACACCCAATACAGAAAACTCAGTTCAGAATATTTAAAAGTAGAATACCTCGGCGGCAGAGAAATCTTAACCATAGATCCCCGTGCACTGGAACTTCTTGCTGAACAGGCTTTGGCAGATGTGTCTTTCATGCTTCGGCCTTCGCATCTTCAGAAACTCCGTAATATTATAGATGATCCGGAAGCGACCGACAACGACCGTTTCGTAGCTTATAATCTCCTGCAGAACGCTGCAGTTGCAGTGGAAGGCGCGCTTCCTTCCTGCCAGGATACCGGAACAGCAATTTGCGTTGCTAAAAAGGGCGAAAACGTATACACTGGAGCAAATGATGCAGAATGGATTTCCAGAGGAATTTATAATACCTACCAAACCCGCAATCTCAGATATTCGCAGATCGTGCCTTTAACGATGTTTGAGGAGAAAAATTCCGGCTCGAACCTTCCGGCACAGATTGATATTTATGCTACAAAAGGCGAAGAATACAAATTTCTTTTCCTCGCGAAAGGTGGTGGCTCTGCAAACAAAACCTTCCTCTACCAAAAAACAAAATCCCTCTTAAATGATGCCTCACTTGAAGCTTTCATTCGAGAAAGAATTATGGATTTGGGAACTGCAGCTTGCCCGCCTTATCACCTTGCGCTCGTTATCGGAGGAACTTCTGCTGAAGCCAATTTAGCAGCCGTGAAAAAAGCCAGCGCTGGATATTACGACCATCTTCCTACAGAAGGAAACATGGGGGGACAGGCATTTCGTGATTTGGAATGGGAGAAAAGAGTTCAGCAAATTTGCCAGGAATCTTCTATCGGAGCACAGTTTGGCGGAAAATATTTAACACACGATGTTCGGGTAATCCGTTTGCCTCGTCATGCCGCTTCCTGTCCTGTAGGAATGGGAGTGTCATGTTCTGCTGACCGAAATATTAAAGGAAAAATCACCAGAGAAGGAATTTTCCTCGAGCAGTTAGAGACCAACCCAAAAAAATACCTGCCGGAAATTCCTCCGCATTTGGAAGAAGCAGTTTCTATCGACCTGAATCAGCCAATGCCGGATATTCTGGCAGAACTTTCCAAATATCCGATTAAAACCCGCTTAAGTCTGAACGGAACTTTAATCGTAGCGCGCGATATCGCACACGCAAAGATTAAAGAACTTCTCGACAGCGGAAAACCAATGCCCGAATATTTCAAAAACCATCCAATTTATTACGCCGGTCCCGCAAAAACGCCGGACGGAATGGCTTCCGGAAGTTTTGGACCTACAACTGCCGGCAGAATGGATGTTTATGTAGACGAATTCCAGTCACACGGCGGAAGCATGATCATGTTGGCCAAAGGAAACCGAAGCAAGGATGTCACCAACGCCTGCGCAAAATATGGTGGTTTCTACCTCGGCTCTATCGGTGGACCTGCGGCTATTTTAGCCAAAGAAAACATCAAGTCCGTAGAGGTTGTTGATTTTGAAGAACTTGGAATGGAAGCCGTACGTAAAATCGAAATCGAAAATTTCCCGGCATTCATCATTTCCGATGATAAAGGGAACGATTTCTTCGAATCCATCGCGCATTAATATTTTTTAATCATTTTAAATAGCGAAAAATCACCGGAAATCTTTTGTCTGAAAACAAAAATTATCCTACTTTTGCCTAAAATCTATTCCAATGATGATGTTATCAGCATTTTTCCCGTTCTACCAGTTCCTTTGGACCGTATATTTCCTATGCATGTTCCTTATCGGTTTCTGGTGTATCTTTATGTTTTTCGGTTATGTAATCCCGATTTGGTTAACTTCCGGATTAATGGAATATTTTGGTAAAACCAAACCTTTCGATCCTGAAGACATCAGAAGAAAAACGCTTACAGAGCAGGAAGGTGTAGAACTGGTTTACAGCAACCCAAAAGGTCACGGGCCGTTCCTACACAGCCACGACAGCCACGGTCATCACTAGTTGATGTCACTGCTCTCCCACTTTAATTTCCGGGAAAAGCAGTCACAAAGCAAAATCATATATACAGTCAGTTTCTAATTTTTGGAGACTGATTTTTTTTTGGAGCAACACTTTACGTTTTTCTTTACATACAAATACCGGCTTTCCACTCTATCTTTTGCTCCGCTGCGCTCAGCAAAAGGATGCCGTTTCAATCCGGGCTATAAAGCAGGATGGTTGTTCTAAGGTAAGAAATATTATTTTCTGCTTTTTTCCTATCTTTGCACCCACAAATTTCTACAAATGTCAAAGTCTCTTATCCCAAAACTCGAAGCCATTAAACAGCGTTATAATGAAGTTGCAGACCTCATTATTCAGCCCGATGTAATTTCCGACCAGAAAAAATACTCCTCGCTGAACAAAGAATACAGCGACCTCGGAAAAATCGTAGCGGTTTTCGATCAGTACAAACAGACTTTAAATACCATTGAGGAATCCGACGAAATTATTGCGGACGGCTCGGATAAAGAATTCGTAGAAATGGCCAAAATGGAAAAAAATGAAGCCATCCAGAGAATTCCCGATCTTGAAGAACAGTTGAAAGTTCTTCTGATTCCAAAAGATCCCGCAGATGATAAAAACGTCATCATCGAATTGCGCGCAGGTACCGGCGGCGACGAAGCAGCAATTTTTGTAGAAGATGTGTACAGAGCGTACGCGATGTATTTTAAAACAAAAGGTTGGAAACACGAAATAACCGATTCCAGCGAAGCTTCTAAAGGTTATAAAGAACTCATTCTGAAGGTAGAAGGCGACGGCGTTTACGGAATCATGAAATTCGAATCCGGTGTTCACCGCGTTCAGCGCGTCCCTGAAACCGAGTCTCAGGGAAGAGTTCATACTTCTGCGATTACCGTGGCTGTTCTTCCGGAAGCCGAAGAAGTTGATTTCGAACTGAATCCGGCCGACATCGAAATGCAAACTTCACGTTCTGGTGGAGCGGGTGGACAAAACGTAAACAAGGTAGAAACCAAGGTACAGCTTACACACAAACCTTCCGGTTTGGTGGTGGTTTGTCAGCAGGCAAGATCGCAGTTGGCTAACCGCGAATTGGCGATGGAAATGCTCCGCACAAAACTCTACGATATCGAACTTCAGAAGGTACAGGGCGATATTGCGGCCCAGAGAAAAACGATGGTTTCCACGGGAGACCGTTCTGCGAAAATTAAAACGTACAATTATCCGCAAGGAAGAGTAACCGATCACAGAATCAATAAGTCAATGTACAATCTGGATGCTTATATGAACGGCGACCTGCAGGAAATGATCGATGCTGTAATTATGGCCGAGAACGCCGAAAAAATGAAAGGCGAGGAAGAAAATTATTAAGCAGTAAACTGATTTTTTATATATTAGCGCACACTTAAAATATTATCATATGAAAAAATCAATTTTGTTAGCAGGCGTTTTCGCCACAATCGCTTTAGTATCATGTAAAAAAACAGAAGCTACAGTTTCTGATGCTACCACTGTAGATTCCTCAGCAGTAATCGTTGGTGACTCTGCTGCAGTTATTGTTGATGACGATGCAATGCCGGTTACTGATTCAGCTGCAAGCGCAGTTGAAGGTGCAGCGAAGGCGACTGGAGATGCCGTAAAAGACGGCGCTAACGCAGTAAAAGATGCTGCAAAAGATGCTACTGATGGCGACGGAGATATCACCAAATAAACCTCCTGTAAAAAAAATTAAACTCACGGTCTTTCCGTGAGTTTTTTGTTTAGTGACAGATTCAAAAAACTTTCGATGAAAATTCTTAACTTTACCCATCTGTAAATTCAATGAGAATGCGCCACCCGATTAAAAATCAAACTCCAGACTTCAATACAAATTCCAATAATAAACTGCCCTATTTTTTTGAAAAAGACGGTCTGGAAATGAAATCTTCCTACACCGAAAAAGATTCGGAACAGTTAACTGAAAAAGGATATTCTGCGGGAATTGCGCCTTTTTTGAGAGGTCCATACTCCACAATGTATGTTCAGAAACCCTGGACGATCAGGCAGTATGCGGGATTTTCAACCGCTGAAGAATCCAATGCTTTTTACAGAAGAAATCTTGCTGCCGGACAAAAAGGATTGTCGGTTGCGTTCGATTTGGCAACGCACCGTGGTTATGATTCCGACCACCCAAGAGTGGTTGGCGATGTTGGGAAAGCCGGTGTTGCCATTGATTCCATTGAAGATATGAAGATTCTCTTCAACGAAATTCCTTTGGATGAAATTTCAGTCTCAATGACGATGAATGGTGCGGTGCTTCCAATCCTGGCTTTTTATATTGTTGCGGCAGAAGAACAAGGCGTTGCTCAGGAAAAACTTTCAGGAACGATTCAGAATGATATCCTGAAAGAATTCATGGTTCGGAATACCTACATTTATCCGCCAACACCTTCCATGAAAATTATCGCAGATATTTTTGAATATACTTCTAAACATATTCCGAAGTTCAATTCGATTTCCATTTCAGGCTATCATATGCAGGAGGCTGGCGCTACACCGGTGCTGGAAATGGCCTATACTTTAGCCGACGGTTTAGAATACGTGAGAACAGGAATTAAAGCAGGCATGAAAATCGACGATTTCGCGCCGAGATTATCATTTTTCTGGGCCATCGGCATGAACCATTTCATGGAGATCGCAAAAATGCGCGCTGCAAGATATATTTGGGCAAATCTTTTAACCCAGTTCAACCCACAAAATCAGAAATCTTTAGCTTTAAGAACGCATTCACAGACTTCAGGATGGAGCTTAACTGAGCAGGAACCTTTCAATAATATTACAAGAACTGCCATTGAAGCCTTGTCATCTGCTTTAGGCGGAACGCAGTCTTTACACACCAATGCGCTGGATGAGGCCATTGCTTTACCCACCGATTATTCCGCGAAAATTGCCAGAAACACCCAAATTATCCTTCAGCAAGAAAGCGGAATTTGCGATGTTGTCGATCCCATGGGCGGAAGCCATTTGGTGGAAAGCCTCACGCAGCAAATGATTGATGAAGCAATGAAATTCATTGACGAAGTGGAAAAAGAAGGCGGAATGACCAAAGCCATCGAAGCCGGAATTCCAAAAATGAGGATTGAAGAAGCTGCCGCTAAAAAACAGGCCAAAATCGACAGCGGAGAAGAATTTATTATTGGTGTAAATTCATTTAAATCCACCCAAAAACAGATGGAACTTGAGATTCTTGATATCGATAATTCTGAAGTTCGGAGAAAACAGATCGAAAGACTCCAACAGATAAAAACAGCCAGGGATGCTGAAAATGTTTCAGAAATTATCATCAAACTTAAAGAAGCCGCCAGAACAGGAAACGGAAATCTTCTGGAAATCTGCATCGAAGCCGCAAGAAGAAGAGTAACTTTAGGTGAAATGAGCGATGCGATGGAAGAAAGTTTCGGAAGATACAAAGCCAATATCAGAACCATACAGGGAGTTTACGCCATGAATGCCAGCAAAAACGAATATTTTGAAAAAGCCATTTCCTTAGCACAGAAATTTGAGGATGAGGAAGGCAGAAGACCAAGGATCATGGTCGTGAAAATGGGCCAGGACGGCCACGACCGCGGTGCAAAAGTGGTGGCAACGGCATTCGCGGACATGGGATTTGATGTGGATGTTGCACCTTTATTCCAGACACCGGAAGAAGTGGCAAAACAGGCGGTGGAAAACGACATTCACATTTTAGGCGTTTCTTCCCTGGCTGCCGGCCATAAAACTTTAGTTCCGCAGGTTGTAGATGAATTGAGAAAACTCGGTGCAGACGACATTACGATCGTTGTTGGCGGTGTAATTCCGCAGCAGGATTATGAATTTCTTTATCAAAACGGCGCGGATCACATTTTCGGTCCGGGAACCAATTTGCCGAAATCGGCATGTGAGATTTTGGAAAAAATGTTACGCTAAAATTTGCATTTCCAGAATTTATTCTATATTTGCACCTGAAAATCAAGTTCAACCAACAAAAAAACAACGAAGCAATGTTCAAATTTAATCAACATTCATCAGTAGGATTGCCTTTTGCAAAGGCAGGGCTTCGCGGTTTGGTACATTCTTAGAACAACAGTATAATGAAATATCAAAACCCGAAGTCGTAAGATTTCGGTTTTTTTATTGCGCAATATTTCAAACTCAAAATAACTTTCCCCGAAATCAGATTTTTATCAGGAGCTTAATCCCGCTTTCCGTTGCAATCTTTTTTTGCCCTCGCTTTTTTCAAGCCTACGCAAAAAAAAGGATTTCCACTGCA
>Ga0308157_10000279_pt1 | contig 191465 bp, 184 predicted proteins | sample PhyBR1_FD_201035 | JGI IMG/M metagenome (GOLD analysis project Ga0308157, IMG submission 201035) | Phyllosphere microbial communities from UC Gill Tract Community Farm, Albany, California, United States - DLSLB.R1 | ecosystem: Host-associated > Plants > Phyllosphere > Unclassified | place... | reverse complement strand
CCTTGATGCCGTCGAATGCGTGCTCACGCACGGGTTGGTCGCGCTCGAATCCGATCGTCAAAAGACACAGTCGATGACAGCATTCAATTGGATTACTTCTATATCTTTAAAAGCAAATTAGTATGAGCGCCTGTTTTCGCGGCCCCGCCGTCGCAGCTGCCCAGGCGCGCCATGCGGACTTCGACGCGGACATCGCGCGGGCCCAGTGCCTTGTCGCGCGTAGCCGTGCGGGTCGTGGAAACGATCAGGGTATCCGCGATCTCTGAAGACATGCGCATCTCTGCGGTGTCCCCGCTTTTCTCCCTGCACCGCAAGCTCCAGGTAGCCCCCTGGCGGGTTCTCGCTTCATCCGACACCGTGCAGGAACCGCCTTCCGCCTCGTAGGAAGCCTTGGTGCTGGCGGCCGTGAGAAAGGGCAGCGTGCGCAGCTCGGCGTCGGTCAGGCAGCGCGTGTCGGCAGGCTCGGCCCAGTGCTTTTCCACGCCCGACACGGGATCCGCCATGAACGCCGTGAAGCGGCGCTCCCACAGTCCCGGCAATGGTTCGGCCACGGCGGGCAGTGCCCAGCCCGTTGTCGCCAGGAAGAGGGCCGTGAGTACCGTGCGTGAAGTCATCTGGTAGTGAAGGAGGTAAATGCGGGGCGTTCGCGCCAGGGCCTCATGCGCTGGCGCGCGAGACGATCTCGAAGCCGATGTCGACGATGGGCTGATCGACCGTACGGCCCTCCGCGCGGTCGTCGATGAACTGCGCTGCCGTGCGGCCAATGCGGCTGCCGTCGATGCGCACCGTGGTCAGGGCCGGCTGCAGGCTGGCAGCGAACTCCAGATCGCCCAGCCCCACCACGCCCAGTTGCCCGGGCACCGACAGGCCGCGCGCCTGGGCTTCGATCAGCACCCCCAGGGCCAGCATGTCCGAGCTGCAGAACACCGCATCGGTCTCGGGGTGATCGGCCAGCGCCGCCAACAGCCCACTGCGCCCTGAGCCCAGCGTGGTGGGCGCCGGCACCAGCACCGCAGGCACCTCGGCCGCCAGGCCCAGCGCCCGGGCCGCGCGCCGAAACCCGCCCATGCGCAGGCGCGCCCGGTCATCGTTGGCGCCGAGCAGCAAGGGCTGCCGGTAGCCGCGCTGGTGCAGGAAATGGCAGACGGCCTCGCCAATGCCTTCGTGGGAGAAACCCACCAGCATGTCGATGGGGGTGGGTGTCAGGTCCCAGGTTTCGACCACCGGGATGCCGGCGGCCAGCAACTGGCGCCGGCCTTCCACCGAATGCATGATGCCGGTCAGCACGATGCCATCGGGCCGGCGCCGGATGATGGCGTCGAGCAGCGCGTCCTCGCGCGAGGCGTCGTAGCCACTCTGGCCGATCATCAATTGGTAGCCGCGTTCGTCCAGCGCCTGGTTCAGCGCGCGCACGGTTTCCTGGAACACCGGCCCCGTCAGCGTGGGCAGCACCGCGGCCACCAGCCGGGCGCGCGAGGAGCGCAGGCCACCGGCCATGCCGTTGGGGACGAAGCCGGTCTGGCTGACCACTTCGCGCACCTTGAGCAAGGTGGCGGGCGCAACCCGCTCCGGGGTGTTCAGCGCACGCGACACCGTCATGGCGGACACACCGGCCATGCGGGCGATGTCGTGAACGGTGAAGACTTGGGGCTTTTTCATGGGGCGGCGCAAAAGCCAGACAGTATGCGCGGGAACGCGCGCCCCCATGCGCCCGCCGGCAGCCCCCCGCACCCCAGGGCAGGTGCCTCCTGCGCTGCTCAGCAAGGTCACGCGGGTTCGCCCGTATCATCCGCGCCATGCTTGCCAAGTTGATGAGTCTCCTCCTTCTGGGAATAGTGCGGTTCCTGACCGGCTCCCAGGCCCGCTGGTATGGTTGCCCCCCGAAGGCGGAGCAGCGCATCTACTTCGCCAACCACCAGAGCCATGCCGACATGGTGCTGATCTGGGCGGCCCTGCCCGAGGAACTGCGCAGCATCACCCGCCCCATCGCCGCCAAGGACTACTGGACCAAGACGCCGTTTCGCCAGTGGATCACCACCGCCGTGTTCAACGCCGTGTACGTGGACCGGCAGGCCACGCCGGCACGCCCGGCCCCTGTGGAGCCCGTAGTTGCCGGCGTGGCCCTGCCCGAGTCGGAAACGGCCTCTGCCGGCGGGCCCGACCCGGCGCCCGAGGCGCCGCCCAAGCCCCCCACGCCTGAGGCCTTGCGCGCGGCATTGCCCGAGGGCGACCCGCTGGCGCCTCTGGTGAAGGCGCTGGAGAGCGGTGACTCCATCGTGATCTTTCCCGAGGGCACGCGGGGCCATGGCGAAGAGCCCCAGCCCTTCAAGTCGGGCCTGTTCAAGCTGGCCCAGATGTTCCCGCAGGTGGTACTGGTGCCGGCCTGGATCAACAACGTGCAGCGCGTGATGCCCAAGGGTGAAGTGGTGCCCGTGCCCATCCTGTGCTCGGTGACCTTCGGGGCCCCGATCCAGTTGGAGCCCGACGAGGAACGCCGCCCTTTTCTCGACCGCGCACGCCGTGCGGTTATCGCATTGAGGGAAGTGTGAGATGAACGCCTTCCTTCGCAACCTGACGGCCACCCAGCAGATCGGTGCCTTGTTCCTCGTGGTGTTCGGCCTGCTGTCCATCGTCACCATCTGGGCCTACGTGCGCATGCTGCGCGAGCAGTCCAGCGACGACCCCCAGGCCGAAGCCGATGCGCTCGAAGCCAAGCGCTTTTGGGGCCTGCTCAAGACCTCGTGGGCCATGGCGACCGTGTTCTGGATCGGCTGGGCGCTGGGCGATGCCGTGGCCACCGTGCTGTTCGCCATCGTCGGCTTTTTTGCGCTGCGCGAGTTCATTACGCTCTCGCCCACGCGCCGGGGCGACCACCGCAGCCTGGTGCTGGCCTTCTTCGTGGTGCTGCCGCTGCAGTTCTGGATCGTGGGCAGCCGGCACTTCGACCTGTTCACGGTGTTCATCCCGGTCTACGTGTTCCTGGCGCTGCCCGTGGTGAGCGCACTGGCCAACGACCCGCAGCGCTTCCTGGAGCGCAATGCCAAGCTGCAGTGGGGCATCATGGTATGTGTGTACGGTATGAGCCATGTGCCGGCGTTGTTGCTGCTCGACTTTCCGGGCTACAAGGACAAGGGTGCCTTCCTGGTGTTCTTCCTGGTGTTCGTGGTGCAGACCTGCATGGTGGTGCAGCACCTGCTGGGCCGGCGCTTTCCGCACAAGCCCGTGGCACCGCAGGTGAGCCAGAGCTTTCAGTGGGTGAGCTGGCTCGCCGGCGTGGCCGTGGGTGGCCTGGTGGGCGGCCTGCTCACCTTCATCACCCCCTTCAAGCCCGGCCAGGCACTGGGCATGGCCCTGCTGGCCTGCGTGGCCGGCAGCCTCGGGCACCTGGTGATGAAGGCGCTCAAGCGCGACCGCGGCATCACCAGTTGGGGCATGCAGGGCATGTCGGTCACTGGCGCAGGCGGGCTGCTCGACCGGGTGGACGCGCTGTGCTTTGCAGCCCCGGTGTTCTTCCACTCGGTGCGCTGGTACTTCGGGCTATGAGGATCCTGGGCATCGACCCCGGCCTGCAGACCACCGGCTTCGGCGTGGTGGACATGGATGGCCACCAGCTGAGCTACGTGGCCAGCGGCACCATCCGCACCACCACGCTGGCCCTGGGCGACCTGCCCGGGCGCCTGAAGATCCTGTTCGACGGCATCACCGAGGTGGTGGCGCGTTACCAGCCGGACACCTCATCGGTCGAAATCGTATTCGTCAATGTGAACCCCCAGTCCACCCTGCTGCTGGGCCAGGCGCGCGGCGCCTGCATCACCGCCCTGGTGGCCAGCAACCTGCCCGTGGCCGAGTACACCGCGCTGCAGATGAAGAAAGCCGTGGTCGGCCATGGCCGCGCCGCCAAGAGCCAGGTGCAGGAGATGGTGCGCCGCCTGCTGAGCCTACCCGGCCTGCCCGGCACCGACGCCGCCGACGGCCTGGGCATGGCCATCACCCACGCCCACGCAGGCGCCGCCATGGCCCGCCTGGGAGAAGCAGGCACGCTGCAGCGGCGCCAGCACGCCATGTACAAGGGCGGCAGGAGTTACTGACCCCCCCTGAGTCGCTTCGCGCCTTTCCCCTGAGGGGGACGCCACCAGTGGCCTGGCAAAGCCAGTTCCACGGTGGCGCTGGTCTACGTGTGCGTCCATTTCGGAAGCTGCCACCAGCAATCGACGGAGTGAAAGTCCGTTATGCGACAACCTGCCTGAGGCATTTACCGCCCCACACCCCGCTTGAGCTCCTTGAGCAATAGCAGCACCTGGTTGGACGCATGGCGGCAGCTGCTGTTGAGCAATTGCACCGACTGCTGCTGCTCGCCCGCCTGGAACAGCATGACCACGGCAGCCGCCTGCTGGTGGAAATACTTGTGCCGCGCCACCAGCATGCCGAAGGCCGGGTAGTGGCCCAGCCGCACCCGGCCGGTGCCGTTGAGCCAGCGGCCCAGGTCACAGCGGTCGTCCTGGCAGATGCGCTCGGGGCGCATGACCTCGTTGGAGCGGCCATTGACCATGTCCTGCAGCTGCAGGCGCCAGCCTTCATGGCTGGCGATGGCCGCGTCGATATCGATCTCGGTCATGAGCATGGTGGCGTACTCGGCATCCAGCACGAGTTCGCTGCCGTTGTCTTCCATGGCCCAGGTCGTGTCGGGACTGGCGGGGTCCTGCTCCCGCATCTTGAACAATCGGCTGAAAAAACCCATGTGCAACCCCGTTTTGGTATGCGGGCCGGACCTTCCATACAAGAGGTGCCACGCCCATTTGAAACATTTTGTGTAGCGTTTTGTGTTTTGGCTACCAAAAAATCGCATATCCCTGCCGGTGTGTGCACTGCGCCCCTGCTGCCAGCCTCGGCTCTTGGCCCGGACGCAAGCGCCCCCGGCCGGACCGGACCACAATGCGCGCATGACTGAACCTGTTTTCCCCCGCACCGCCCTGTCCATGCTGGACCTGGTGGCCGTTCGCGACGGCGGCACCGTGGCCGAGGCCCTGCAGATCGCCCTGCGCACCGCGCAGCATGCCGAAAAGCTCGGTTTCGCCCGCTACTGGCTGGCCGAGCACCACAACATGGCCGGTATCGCCAGTTCGGCCACGGCCGTGCTGGTGGGGCATATCGCGGGTGGCACCTCGCGCATCCGCGTGGGTTCGGGCGGCGTGATGCTGCCCAACCATGCGCCACTGGTGGTGGCCGAGGCCTTCGGCACCCTTGCCGAGCTCTACCCCGGTCGCATCGACCTGGGCCTGGGCCGTGCGCCCGGCACCGATCAGGCGACCATGCGTGCCCTGCGCCGCAGCCGCGTGGAGACGGCCGACGACTTTCCGCAGGACGTGGCCGAGCTGCAGCGCCTGCTCGGCCCGCCCGAACCCGGCCAGCGCCTGGTGGCCACGCCTGGGGCCGGCACGAATGTGCCCATCTGGCTGCTGGGTTCGAGCCTGTTCTCGGCGCAGCTGGCTGCCGAGCGCGGCCTGCCCTATGCCTTTGCCTCGCACTTCGCACCGCGCCTGCTGCACCAGGCCATCGACCTGTACCGCAACCTGTACCGCCCCTCGGCCGCCTGGCCCAAGCCCTACCTGGCCATCGGCGTGCCGCTGATCGCCGCGCCGACCGACGAGGAAGCCGAGTTCCTGGCCAGCAGCACCTACCAGCGCGTGCTGGGCATCCTCACCGGCGACCGGCGCCTGCTGCTGCCGCCCGTGGAGAACTTCGCGGCGCGCCTGCAGCCCCAGGAGCGCGCGGCCATCGGCGACTTCCTGGCGGCGGCGGTGATCGGCGGGCCCGAGACGGTGCAGGCCGGCCTGGCCGAACTGGTGCGCGAGACCGGCGCCAACGAGCTGATGCTGGTGAGCGACGTGTACGAGCCGGCCCTGCGGCTGCGTTCGCTGGAGATTGCGGCGCAGGCCCATGCGTCCCTGGGCATGGCGGTACCCGCCTGAGACCCGACTTGTAACCGGTGGGAGCGTAGCGTCACGGCCAGGACGGTCCGTTGCCGCTACCATCGTGGGCTGATGACGGTGCATTTGTGCACGTCGCTACCGCCCACCCCCACCTGCATGCCCGCTTTTTCCTTTGAAGCCCTGGACGCCCAGGGCCAGACCCGCAAAGGCCTGATGGAGGCCGACACCGCCAAAGCCGCCCGCGGGCAGCTGCGCGCCCAGGCCCTGGTGCCGATCGCGGTGGAACTGGTGCAGACCGGGCAACGGCTCGATGGCTCCGCCGTCGGCTGGAACCGCAGCCTGTTCACGCGCCCGGTGTTCAACGCCACCGGGCTGGCCATCTGGACACGCCAGATCGCCGGGCTGGTGAGCTCGGGCTTGCCGCTGGAACGCGCCCTGAGCGCCCTCTCGGACGAGGCCGACGACGAACGGCAGCGCCATCTGGTGGCGGCCCTGCGCGCCGAGGTGAACGCCGGCTCCACCTTTGCCCGTGCGCTGGGCCAGCACCGGCGCGAGTTCTCGGACATCTACTGCGCCGTGATCGGTGCCGGCGAGCACAGCGGCAACCTGGGCCTGGTGCTCGAACGCCTGGCCGACGACCTCGAAGACCGCCAGGCCCTCAAGGCCAAGCTGATAGGCGCCGCACTGTACCCGGCCATCGTCACCCTGGTGGCGATCGCCATCGTGATGTTCCTCCTGGGCTATGTGGTGCCCCAGGTGGCCAGCGTGTTCGCGGGCTCCAAGCGTGCCCTGCCCTTCATCACCACCCTCATGCTGGGCATCAGCGCCCTGGTGCGCAACTATGGGCTGGCCCTGTTCGGCGTGCTGGTCGTTGGCGCGCTGGGCCTGCGCTGGTCGCTGAAATCGGAGAGCGTGCGCGAGCGCTTCGACGCCGCCTGGCTCAACCTGCCCCTGGTGGGCAAGCTGGCACGCGGCTACAACGCGGCACGCTTTGCCAGCACGCTGGCCATGCTCGCCAGTGCCGGCGTGCCCATCCTGCGCGCCCTGCAGGCCGCAGCCGAAACCCTCAACAACCGCGCCCTGCGCGCCGACGCGCTCGACGCCCTGGTGCTGGTGCGCGAGGGTGCGCCGCTGGCATCGGCCCTGGCGCAGAAGAAGCGCTTTCCGGGCCTCTTGTCGATGTTTGCGCGCCTGGGCGAACAGACGGGCCAGCTGCCGCTGATGCTGCAGCGCGCCGCTACCCAGTTGTCGGTGGAGGTGCAGCGCCGCGCCATGCAGCTGGCGACCATCCTCGAACCCCTGCTGATCGTGGCCATGGGCCTGGTGGTGATGGCCATCGTGCTGGCGGTCATGCTGCCCATCATTCAGCTCAACCAGTTCGTCAAGTAGATCGACACGACATGGCCGTAACCCTGGACGACAAGCTGGTGGTCGCGATCTCCTCGCGGGCGCTGTTCAATTTCGAGGAAGAGAACCGCCTCTTCGACGACACGGACGACCACGCCTACGTGGAGATGCAGCGCCAGCGCATCGACATTCCGGCGGCGCCCGGGGTGGCTTTTTCGCTGGTGCGCAAGCTGCTGGCCTTCAACACCACCGAGCACCAGCGGGTGGAAGTGGTGCTGCTCTCGCGCAATGACCCGGTGAGCGGCATGCGCGTGTTCCGCTCCTGCCTGGCCCACGGGCTGCCCATGGTGCAGCGTGGGGTGTTCACCCAGGGGCGCGACCCGTTTCGCTACCTGCGCCCGCTGGGCGCGCACCTGTTCCTTTCGGCCAACGAGGCGGACGTGCGCCAGGCGCTGCACCTGGGCTACCCGGCAGCGCGGGTACTGACCGAATCCGTGCGGGCCGGCGACTCCAACCCGAACGAAGTGCGCATCGCCTTCGACGGCGATGCCGTGCTGTTCTCGGACGAAGCCGAGCGCGTCTACCAGGCCGAAGGGCTGGCCGCCTTCCAGCGGCACGAGAGCGACAAGGCGGCGCAGCCCCTGCCCGATGGCCCGTTCAAGCCCCTGCTGGCCGCCCTGCACCGGCTGCAGCATGCGGGCGGCACGGGCATGCGCATCCGCACCGCACTGGTCACTGCGCGCAGCGCCCCTGCGCACGAGCGCGCCATCCGCACGCTGATGGACTGGGACATCGCGGTGGACGAGGCCATGTTCCTCGGTGGCCTGCCCAAGGGGGAGTTCCTGCGCGAGTTCGAGCCGGACTTCTTCTTCGACGACCAGACCGGTCACGTCACCTCGGCCTCGCTGCATGTGCCGGCGGGGCATGTGAACAGCGGGGTGTCCAACCCCGTCACGCTGCTGGCGGACTGAAGGGCCTGCCCCCAGCGGCATGCAAAGTTGTGCAATGGTGTGCAACTTGCCGGGAAAGAAGGCCTCTGACCGGTTGCAATGAACACCGTGCGCCCGCATCTGTGCGACCATGGTCCCGCAACAGGAACAGAGAATAGAACGCATGAAGATGAACCTATTGGCATGGGGCGCAGCCGCCTTGCTGGGCAGCAGTATGGCCCTGGCCCAGGCACCGGTGGCGCCGCCACCTGCCGACACCGAAGGACTGTCCAAGGGCGAAGCCAAGGCCATCCGCGAGTTCAAGATGCTGGATTTCAACGGCGACGGCAAGCTCAGCCGGACCGAAGTGAAACTGTTCCCGCGCCTGTCCAATGCCTTCGATGAGGCCGATACCGACCGCGATGGTTTTGTTTCGTACGAGGAAGTGCGCGCTTTTGCGGCCAAGTACCGCGCCGAACGGGACCGCGCCAAACAACAGGCACCCGCTGCTCCCGCTCCTGCAGCCAGCGCTCCCTGACCCAACCGCTACCGTTTCGGTAGCAAAAATACCCAATGACCCCTGGCGCAGTCGCTGCGCCTCAGCCTGCCACCCGGTTCACAGCCCTGCCGTGCGCTTGACCTTGGGGTCCGAGTAGGTCAGCGGTTCGTTCTTGACCTGCTGGGCCAGGCGCTCCTGCAGGGTCACCTTGTTGATGTCCTGCGCCATTTCCACGGCGCTGCCGCTGGCACGCCACATGGACTGGATGAATTCCAGCAGTTGCTTGTAGATGGGCTCCGGCGGCGGTTCGGGCGGCTCTTCCACCGTGTCCTTCTTCTTCACTTCGGTCCAGTCGCGGTTCGGCGCCTCGGGCGCCGACGGCTTGTCGGGCTCGCGCACGATGGCCCCTTCCCCGAGCCGGTCCATGGACTCGACGGGCAGCGGCGCATTGACAGGACGTATCGGCGGCGCCCCCGAGGCGCCGGTGGAATACAAATCGGCGCCCGCAGGACGCCAGGTCGGCGATCGATCGACAGGTGGCATTTGCATGGCATGGCCCCAGGTTGTGAAAGGAACGAACAGAGGCACTTCCGGGCTCTTCGTACATTCATAACGGCAAACAAAAGGGGAAATTGAGGTCTTTTTTGCCTTTAAGCCCAAAAACAAGGGTTTACCCCTACATTTTAAGTCGATTGAAGGCAAAAGAAAGCCCGCCGCCTGCAGGGCGCAGGCGGCGGGCTGGTGCGGCGCGGGCTCAGAGGAAACGTTCGAGGAAGCGGCGAGACTGGCGGTCGAGCAGCGCAGTGTCGGGCACCTTGAATTGCACACCCTCGCCTGCAGCGATGAGCAGGCGGGTGCGCCCGCCGAGCCGGCGGATATCTTCCTCGGCCTTGAGCACCAGGCGCGCAGAACCCCGGTCGGTCTCCACATCCCAGGTGCTTGGGGTCGAAAAACTCGATACGGCGACTATTTTTTCGATAGTGGGCACAAACTCACGCACCGCGAGCTCCTCCTCCACCAGGGTGCGTACTGCCGCAGGCAACTGGTCGAAGCGGTCCAGCCACACCAGTTCATGGCCATCGCTGCCCACCAGCGACAGGCCTTCGGCAGGGGCCGCGATGGGAAAGGCCCGCACCGGCACCACGCCTTCGTGCAGCGTGCCGTCGGGCAGGGTGAGCACCAGGCGCCCGTGGGCGTTGCGGTGCAGTTGCAGCGAGGCGGGCGGGAATGTAGTCATCAGGTCGTTCATGGCAATGTCATCCATCGGTGGGGCCGAGCGGCGTGCTCAGGCACTGCCCGCCGGGTGGGCCGGGTGCAGCAGGCTGCTGTCGATGATCACGCCGGCAGCCTGGGCGTCCTCCTCGGCGCGGCGGGCCTGGGCCTCGTACAGCCGCCAGTAGGCGCCCTGTTTTTCCATGAGTTCGTCGTGCGGCCCCACTTCCACCACCTCGCCGCGGTCCATCACCACCAGGCGGTCGGCCTTGCGCAGGGTGGACAGGCGGTGGGCGATGGCGATGGTGGTACGGCCCTGCACCAGGTTGTCCAGGGCTTTCTGGATTTCCTTCTCGGTCTCGGTGTCCACGGCCGAGGTGGCTTCGTCCAGGATCAGGATGCGCGGATCGATTAGCAGCGCGCGCGCAATGCTGATGCGCTGGCGCTCGCCGCCCGACAGGCCCTGGCCGCGCTCGCCCACCAGCGAGTCGTAGCCATGGGGCAGCCGCAGGATGAATTCGTGCGCGTGGGCTGCGCGGGCGGCCGCCACGATCTCCTCGCGCGTGGCCTCGGGCTTGCCGTAGGCGATGTTCTCGGCAATGGTGCCGAAGAACAGGAAGGGCTCCTGCAGCACCAGGCCGATGTGGCGACGGTAGTCGGCCACGGCAAAGCGGCGGATGTCCACGCCATCGACCTGGATGGAGCCGTCGCTCACGTCGTAGAAGCGGCTGATCAGGTTCACCAGGGTGCTCTTGCCCGAGCCGCTGTGGCCCACCAGGCCGATCATCTCGCCGGGGCGGATGTCCAACTCCAACCCCTTGATGACCGAGCGGCTGCCGTAGCGGAAACCCACGTTGCGCATGGCGATGGCGCCCTGCACCTTGTCCACCTTGACCGGCTGGGCCGGGTCGGGCACGTTGCTCACGTGGTCCAGGATGTCGAAAATGCGCTTGGCACCGGCTGCCGCCTTCTGCGTGACCGAGACGATGCGGCTCATGGAGTCGAGCCGGCTGTAGAAGCGCCCGATGTAGGCGATGAAGGCGGTGAGCACCCCCACCGTGATCTGGTTGCGCGAGACCAGCCAGATGCCGAAGCCCCAGACCACAAGCAGGCCGATCTCGGTGAGCAGCGACACCGTGGGAGTGAACAGCGACCAGGTCTTGTTGAGCTTGTCGTTGACCTCCAGGTTGTGCTGGTTGGCATCGCGAAAGCGCTGGGCCTCGCGCTTTTCCTGGGCGAAGGCCTTGACCACGCGGATGCCGGGGATGGTGTCGGCCAGCACGTTGGTCACCTCGGACCAGACGCGGTCGATCTTCTCGAAACCGGTGCGCAGGCGGTCGCGCACGGTGTGGATCATCCAGGCGATGAAGGGCAGCGGCACCAGGGTGACCAGCGCCAGCCAGGGGTTGATGGAGAACAGGATGGCCGCCGTCATCATGATCATGAGCACGTCGGTCACGAAATCCAGAGCGTGCAACGAAAGGAACACGTTGATGCGGTCCGTCTCCGAGCCGATGCGCGCCATGAGGTCGCCGGTGCGCTTGCCGCCGAAATAGTCGAGCGACAGGCGCAGCAGGTGCTCATAGGTGGTGGTGCGCAAGTCGGCGCCGATGCGCTCGGACACCAGCGCCAGGATGTAGGTGCGCGCCCAGGAGAGGCCCCAGGCGGCCAGGGCCGACGCCAGCAGCCCGCTCAGGTACAGCAGCACCAGGCTGGGCTCGATCTTCTGCCCGTTCTGGAACGGGATCAGGATGTCGTCCATCAGCGGAATGGTGAGGTAGGGCGGCACCAGTGTGGCCGCCGTGGAGGCCAGTGTCAGGCAAAAGCCCGCCGCCAGTTGCTTGCGGTAGGGCCGGGCAAAGCGCCACAGGCGCAGCAGCACCCAGGTGGAGGTCTGCGGCGGCTGGGCGCGTGCGCAGGCGGGGCACTCTTCGGTATCCGGGGGCAGGGGCGCGTGGCACTGGGGGCAACTGGCCTCGTCCGCTTCGCCGGAGCCTGCGGCCTGCTCGAAGCGCTGCACCAGGCGCAGCGCCTGGGCATGCTGGCCCAGCGTGAAGCGCCACAGCGCCAGGCGCGCATCGGCATCGTGCAGTTCCAGGGAGCCGATGCCCCCGTGGTCGTGCATGCGCAGCGCAAGGCCCGGGGCGCGCGTCCAGGCCCTCCAGGCGCTGGTCCCGGGATCGCAGGCCAGCAGGCGCTCGGAAGTCACCACCACCCAGCCCGTGGCGAAGCGCAATTCGGCACTCAGGTCAACCTGTAACGTGGCCAGCACGTTCTCTTGGGAAGCGAGCATGGCCCGCAGATCGGCCCCCTGGGGGCCGGAAAAGACACCGGAGGCGTCCACAGAATGGTGATGTTGCATGTTGGATTGGTATTTGCGCCCCTGGCAGCCAGCGGTCACCGATTGCGCCACAGCGCGAATTCTCCCCGATACTGCACGCAAGGACGCCAAGGCATCCACCTGTAACGTCTGCGACTGCCCCTTGGCTGACAGCCGCTGCTGCCATCCGAGTGGAGCACAATGTTCCCCCATATTCTCGTTGTCCTCCCCCGCACAGCCCCGAAAGGCCGGAACCCCCTACCCGCTGCAATCCATGGCGAAATTCAACGACATCCAACTGCTTCGCATCAACTACCTGCGTGGACCCAATATCTGGACCTACCGGCCCGTGCTGGAGGTCTGGCTGGACCTGGACGTGCTGGAAGACCACCCCTCCCACACCCTGCCCGGCCTGAACGACCGCCTGACGGCCTGGCTGCCGGCCCTCATCGAGCACCACTGCGGCGTGGGCGAGCGCGGCGGCTTCCTGCAGCGCCTGCAGGAAGGCACCTGGTGCGGCCACGTGCTGGAACACATCGTGATCGAGCTGCTCAACCTGGCCGGCATGCCCACGGGCTTTGGCCAGACGCGCAGCACATCGCAGCGCGGCGTGTACCGCATGGTGTTCCGGGCGCGTGACGAGCAGGTGGCCCGCGTGGCCCTGGCCCAGGGCCACCGCTTGCTGATGTCGGCCATCAACGATGAACCCTTCGACGTGGCCGCCGCCGTGGCGCGCGTGCGCACCGAGGTGGACGACCAGTACCTGGGCCCCAGCACGGCCTGCATCGTCACGGCCGCCACCGACCGCAGCATCCCTCACATCCGCCTGAACGACGGCAACCTGGTGCAGCTGGGCTACGGCGCCAGCCAGCGCCGCATCTGGACGGCGGAGACCGAATTCACCAGCGCCATCGCCGAAGGCATCGCCAGCGACAAGGACCTGACCAAGGGTCTGCTCAAGGCCTGCGGCGTGCCCATCCCCGATGGCCAGGTGGTCAACAGCCCCGCAGAAGCCTGGGAAGCGGCGCAGGACATCGGCCTGCCCGTGGTGGTCAAGCCCTCGGACGGCAACCATGGCCGCGGCGTGACGCTGGACCTGAGAAAGCAGGCAGACATCGAGGCGGCCTACCACGTGGCCTACCCCGAGGGCAGCGACGTGATGGTCGAAAGCTTCATCCCCGGCGACGAGCACCGCCTGCTGGTGGTGGGCGGCAAGGTGGTGGCCGCCGCGCGCGGCGAGGTGGTCAGCATCACCGGCAACGGCCGCTCCACGGTCAAGGAGCTGATCGACAGCCAGCTCAACTCCGACCCGCGCCGCGGCTACGAGGAGGAGTACCCGCTCGAGATCATCGACCTGGCCACCGACACCAAGGTGCAGCTGGAACTCAAGCGCCAGGACCTGGATGCGGGCTCCGTGCCTGCTGCGGGCCGGACCATCGTGGTGCAACGCAATGGCAACGTGGCCGTGGACTGCACCGACGACGTGCACCCCGAGGTCGCCTACATCGCCCAGCTCGCCGCCAAGGTGGTGGGCCTGGACATCGCGGGCATCGACATGGTGGCGCTCGACATCTCCAAGCCGCTGCACGCGCAGGGTGGCGCCATCGTCGAAGTCAACGCCGGCCCCGGCCTGCTGATGCACCTCAAACCCGCCGTGGGCGCACCCCGCCCCGTGGGCCAGGCCATCGTGGAGCACCTGTTCCCGGCCGAGGACCATGCCGAAGGAACGGCCGGCCGCATCCCCGTGGTGGGCGTGGCCGGTACGCGCAACACCGCCACCATCGCCCGCCTCGTGGCCTGGCTGCTGCACCTGGGCGGCCGCCACACCGGCGTGGCCTGCCGCGACGGCCTGTTCCTGGACCGCCGCCACGTGGACACCACCGACAGCGCCCACTGGGAGGCCGCCCACCGCCTGCTGATGAACCAGATGGTGCAGGCTGCCGTGATCGAGAACGACGCGCGCACCATCCTGCGCGACGGCCTGGCCTACGACCGCTGCAAGGTGGGCGTGGTCACCGACATGGACGGCGTGGCCACCCTGGCCGAGTTCGACGTGCACGAGCAGGACCAGATGACCAAGGTGCTGCGCACCCAGGTGGACGTGGTGCTTGCCGACGGCGCCGCCGTGCTCAACGCCGCAGAAGAACAGGTGGTGGACCTGGCCCGCCTGTGCGACGGCGACGTGGTGCTGTACGCGCAGGACCCTGCCCTGCCCGCCATTGTCGAACACCGCGCCAAGGACAACGGCCGTGCCGTGCTGGTGAAGAACGGCCGCGTGGTGCTGGCCACCGGCAGCGCCGAGCATGTGCTGGGCACGCTGGCCGAGCTGACCTTCGGCCGCAACGGCGTAGTGCCCGATACCGAAGCCCTGCTGGCTGCCGTGGGCGCCGCCTGGGCCCTGGACATCGCGCCCGACCTGATTGGCGCGGGCATCAAGACCTTCGAGCCGGACCTGCCCCCTCCTCCCGGTCTGCGTAGCTGACTTCACCACCGAACACCGCGATGACACCGGGGCCCGCCCGCCCCGACGGACACTGAGAAAGAGAATTTCCATGGATGTATCCCGCACCCGGGCCTTGCGTGGCCCCAACCTCTGGAGCCGCCATATGGCCATCGAGGCCGTGGTGGCCTGCGACGAGAGCGAGCGCGCCATCCGCCGGATGGACGGGTTCGAAGCGCGACTGCGCGCCCTCTTCCCCGCCATCGGTGCATTGCACCCCGAGGGCGGCGATGGCGACATCTCGTTGGCCCACGTGCTGCAGATCGCGGCGCTGGCCCTGCAGGCCCAGGCTGGCTGCCCCGTGACCTTTGCGCGCACCACGGCCACCACCGATGCCGGTGTCTACCAGGTAGTGGTGGAGTACAGCGAGGAGGCCGTGGGCCGCCAGGCCTTCGAGGACGCGCAGCAACTGATCCAGGCCGCGCTGGGCCAGGGCACGTTCGATGCCGACAAGACCGTGGCCGCCCTGCGCGAGCTCGACGAGGACGAGCGCCTGGGCCCGAGCACGGGATCCATCGTGGACGCAGCCGTCGCACGCGGCATTCCCTACCGGCGCCTCACACGCGGCAGCCTGGTGCAATTCGGCTGGGGTTCCAAGCAGCGCCGCATCCAGGCCGCCGAGATCGACTCCACCAGCGCCGTGGCCGAATCCATCGGCCAGGACAAGGACCTGACCAAGCGCCTGCTGCATGCTGCCGGCGTGCCCGTGCCCCTGGGCAAGCCCGTCGAAAGCCTGGACGAGGCCTGGGAAGTGGCCCAGAAGGTGGGCCTGCCCGTGGTGGTCAAGCCGCAGGACGGCAACCAGGGCAAGGGTGTGACGGTGAACATCACCGACCGTGCCCAGCTCGATGCGGCCTACCGCAACGCGGCCGAGTACGGCACGGTGATGGTCGAGCGCTTTCTGCCGGGCCACGACTTTCGCCTGCTGGTGGTGGGCGACCAGCTCGTCGCTGCCGCGCGCCGCGAGCCGCCCCAGGTACTGGGCGATGGCCAGCACACCGTGCGTGAGCTGGTCGAGCAGGTCAACCTCGACCCGCGCCGTGGCGAAGGCCATGCCACCTCGCTGACCAAGATCCGCCTGGACGAGATCGCCGTGGCGCGCCTGGCGGCCCAGGACCTGACGCCCGATTCCGTGCCGCCCAAGGGCCAGCGCGTGATCCTGCGGAACAACGCAAACCTGTCCACCGGCGGCACCGCCACCGACGTGACCGACGACGTGCACCCCGAGGTGGCGGCGCGCGCGATTGCCGCCGCCCAGATGGTCGGCCTGCACATCTGCGGCGTGGACATGGTCGCCGAGACCGTGCTGCGCCCGCTGGAAGAGCAAGGCGGCGGCTTCGTGGAAGTGAACGCCGCGCCCGGCCTGCGCATGCACCTGGCCCCCTCGTACGGCAAGCCGCGTAACGTGGGCCAGGCCATGGTGGACCGCCTGTACGCCCATGGCGACGACGGCCGCATCCCGACGGTGGCCGTCACCGGCACCAACGGCAAGACCACCACGGCGCGCCTGATCGCCCACCTGTTCACGGCGCAGGGCCTGCGCGTGGGCATGACCAACACCGACGGCGTGTACGTCAACGGCCGCCAGATCGACAGCGGCGACTGCAGCGGCCCCAAGAGCGCGCGCAACGTGCTGCTGCACCCCGAGGTGGATGCGGCCGTGTTCGAGACTGCGCGCGGTGGCATCCTGCGCGAAGGCCTGGGCTTCGACCGCTGCCAGGTGGCCGTGGTTACCAACATCGGCGCGGGCGACCACCTGGGGCTGAACTACATCACCACGGTGGAAGACCTGGCCGTGCTCAAGCGCGTGATCGTGCAGAACGTAGCCACCGACGGCTATGGCGTGCTCAACGCCGCCGACCCCATCGTGGCGGCCATGGCACCGGCCTGCCCGGGCAAGATCATCTTCTTCGCGGCCGACCGCCACCACCCCGTGATGGCCACGCACCGCGCCCAGGGCAACCGCACTGTGTACGTGGACGGCGACTCCATCGTGGCGTCCGAAGGCTCGTGGCGCGAGACCATCCACCTGCGCGACGTGCCCATCACGCGCAACGGCCGCATCGGCTTCCAGGTGGAGAACGTGATGGCCTCGGTGGCCGCCGCCTGGGGCGCCGGCCTGCCATGGCAGACCATCCGCCGCGGCCTGTCGGGCTTCGTCAACGACAGCGACAACGCGCCGGGCCGCTTCAACATCATGGACCACAACGGCGCCACGGTGATCGCCGACTACGGTCACAACCCCGACGCCATGCGCGCCCTGGTGGCCGCCGTGGACGCCCTGCCCGGCAAGCGCCGCAGCGTGGTCATCAGCGGCGCCGGCGACCGGCGCGACGAGGACATCCGCGAGCAGACCGTGATCCTGGGCGCCGCCTTCGATGACGTGATCCTGTACCAGGACGCGGCCCAGCGCGGCCGGGGCGATGGCGAAGTGATGGCCCTGCTGCGCGAGGGCCTGGCCGGCGCGGCACGCACCACGCATGTGGAAGAGATCCGCGGCGAGTTCATCGCCATCGACACGGCCCTTTCGCGCCTGCAGCCCGGCGATCTGTGCCTGGTGCTGGTCGACCAGGTCGAAGAAGCCCTGGCCCACCTGGCCAAGCGCTGCGCCGACGCAGGGGCCGCGGCATGATGCGCGCGACCCTGCGCATGGCGGCCCTGGCCACCCTCACGCTGCTGGCAGGCGCCGCCATGGCGGCGCCCGACAAGATCGGCACAGTGGACACGGCCTTCAAGCTGCTGGGCCGCGACCACGACATCATCGTCGAGGCCTACGACGACCCGGCCGTGGCGGGCGTGACCTGCTACGTTTCGCGCGCCCGCACGGGCGGCATCAAGGGATCGCTGGGCCTGGCCGAGGACCGCTCGGAAGCCTCGATCGCCTGCCGCCAGACAGGGCCGGTGAGCTTCCCCGCGCCGTTGCGCAAGCAGGAAGAGGTGTTCAGCGAGCGCCTGTCCATCCTGTTCAAGCGCCTGCGCGTGGTGCGCATGGTGGACCCGGCGCGCAACACGCTGGTCTACCTGACCTACTCAGAAAAGCTGGTCGACGGCTCGCCGCAGAACAGCGTGACGGCCGTGCCGGTGGACCGGGCGATGCCCATTCCATTGAAGTAAATAAACAAAGGGCGCCGCGGCGCCCTTTGTTATGCCTTGCCAGAAGCTATTTGCCGCAGGGCCTGCTCGAACACCTCGGGCGGCTGGCCGCCCGAGATCAGGTGGCGGTCGTTGATGATGATGGCCGGCACCGAGTGGATGCCCTGCTGCAGGTAGAACTGCTCGCGCTCGCGCACCTCGTCGGCAAACCGGTCCGACGCCAGGATGGCACGGGCCTCGGCTTCGTCCAGGCCTACCCCGGCGGCCACGCGGGCCAGCACTTCATGGTCGCCCGGGCTCTGGCCATCGGTGAAGTAGGCCTTGAACAAAGCCTTTTTCAGGGCGGGCTGCTTGTCGCCCTCTTCCTCGGCCCAGTGCAGCAGGCGGTGGGCGTCGAAGGTGTTGTAGATGCGGCTGCGCTGCGCCATGTTGAAGGTGAAGCCCAGCGCTGCACCGCGCGCGGCGATGGCGTCGCGGTTCTTCTGGCCCTGCTCGGGCGTGGCGCCGTACTTTTCGTGCAGGTGCTCGGCGATGTCCTGGCCCTCGGGCGCCATCTGGGGGTTGAGTTCGAAGGGCTGAAAGTGCAGGTCGAGCGCGACTTCGCCTTTCAGGCGCTCGGCCGCCTGCTCCAGCGACTTGAGGCCGATGATGCACCAGGGGCAGGAAACGTCGGAGACGAAATCGATCTTGAGGGCTGTGGTCATGCGGTCACCGGAACGTCAAATGGGATGGCCGACATCCTAGGACGATTGGCGCGCCCTTGCAGCGGTACGGCCATTGGCCACCCCGCAAGCCCCCACCGGCGCGATGGAAAAGCCCTTGTTTGCCACACTGCACACCTGTCCCGCCACCTATGGCGCCCTCGGGCGCCACGCCACCATGCAACTCGACCAGCAACAAGCCATTCTCACCATCGCCCTGTTCGCCGCCTTCGCCGATGGCCACAAGGGCGACAGCGAGCGCGAGGAGATCCGGCGCATCGCCCAATCGCTGGCGCAGGACGCACCGGCCATCGACCTGCCGCGCCTCTACCAGGACGTGCTGCTGCAGCGCACCAGCGCCGAGGTTGCTGCCACTGCGCTGACCGAGCCGGGCCTGCGCCAGTTGGCCTACGAAATGGCGGTCTGCGTCTGCGACGTGGACGGGCGCCAGACCGAGACCGAGCGCGCCTTCCTGGCGCAGCTCAAGTGCTGGCTGCAACTGGGCGAGGGCGACACCGCCGCCTTCGAGCAGCAGGCCGATGCCCTGGTGGAAGTGGCCGAGCGCGCAGCACCCATCGCGCGCGGCATGGCACCGATGGCTGCAGGCGCGGCGGCCGCAGCGGCTGCGGCCCTGCCGGTGCGCAACGTGGCGGCAGTCTCTGGCGCCGAACTAGACAAGAGCATTTTGAACTACGCGTTGGTGTGCGGCGCGCTGGAGCTGCTGCCGCAGTCCTGGGCGTCGATGGCCATCATCCCCATGCAGGTCAAGATGGTCTACGCCGTCGGCAAGTCCCATGGCGTGGAGCTGGACCAGGGCCACATCAAGGACTTCATCGCGGCGGCTGGCGTGGGCATGGCCTCGCAGTACATCGAGCAGTTCGGCCGCAAGCTGCTCGGCGGCCTGCTGGGCAAGGTGGCGGGCCGCACCATCGGCGGCATCGGCCAGGCGGCCACGGGCATGGCCTTTTCGTTCGCCACCACCTACGCCCTGGGCCAGGTGGCCAAACGCTACTACGCGGGCGGCCGGGTGATGAGCACGGCCGTGCTGCGCGAGAGCTTCCAGAGCATGCTGGGCCCGGCCAAGGACCTGCAGACCCAGTACCTGCCGCAGATCCGCGAAAAGGCAGCGACCCTGGACGCCGCCAAGGTCATGTCCATGGTGCGCGGAGGCGTCTGATCGGCACCCGTAGGGTGATTCAGGCAGCCACTTCCCCCTTTTGCGCAGCCCGCAGCCCGTGCCAGAATCGGGCATGCCCCTGACACTGGACCCTGCCAACGCCATCGCACCCATGTCGCTGGACTCTCCATCGGACAACGCCATGACCGCGCTGTACCGGGTGGCCCTGGGCCCGGTGAATGCCGAGCACTACCTGCCGGTCTTTGCGCGCTTCGACGATGCAGGGCGCACCACCACCACCTGGAACTGGCCGGCCGCATTGTTCACGCTGAGCTGGCTGGTGTTTCGCCAGCTCTGGGGCGCGGCCCTGGTCTACGTGGCCGCGGCCGAGGGCCTGGCGCTGCTGGTGTTCGGACTGGGCCGGCAGTTCCTCAACTGGCCCCAGCCGGTGGAGTGGGGCATCCTGGCCGCCATCGCGCTGTTCAGCTGCGCGCTGCCAGGCCTGTTCGCCAACGCCGTGCTGCACACCGAGATCCGCAAGCGCATCGCCCGTGCCCTCTCAGTCTCGCGCACGGTGCCGGAGGCCGCTGCGCTGCTGGAGCGGCAGGCCAGCTCGCGCCAGCGGCTGAGCGGGGTGATCATTGCGCACGTGGTCCTGGTGGCCACGGCCGTGCTGGCCTACATGCTTTTCCCTCCCGGTACAGCGCCGGAACAGGGCAGCACCGCGGCCGCGAATACCTCGCCCCCTGCAGCCCCGGCATCCAACCCAACGTCCGGGCTGGCAGCCGTTTCGGTAGCGCGTGCGGCATCCACCGCAGCCTCGGCGGTGGCATCGGATACGGTATCGCCCCCCCGCGCTGCAGCGCCCACCTCGGCAGAAGAAGCCACCGCCCCAGTGGCCGTGGTGACGGCCCCCGCCGCAGCAACGCCCCCTTCCGCCCCGCGCGTTGCGGCTGCCCCTCCCACGCCGGCCCCGACGAAGACACCGGCACCGGTGTCGGCAGCCAGCCCGGCCAGCAGCACTGCCAAGGCTCCGACGGCGTCCGCAGCGCCAGCACCGGCGGCTTCGAAGGCGGCCACACCTGCTGCGGCGCCTTTTCCCCCCAAGGCCACGGTCCCTGCGGCCACGGCCAGCAAGCCCGCGCCGGCAGTGGCCGCTTCGGCCGCCAAGGCCCGCGCCAGCGCCCCGGCGGCACCCGCGCCGCAGGCTGCTCCTGCGGCAGCAACGGCTGCCAGCAAGACATCCAGACCGGTACCGGCAGCGAAGGCCAGGCCGGCAGCAGCAGCATCGGAGCCAGCCTCGGCCGCCAGTGGCGCAGAGCCGCCCCTGGTGGGCAGTGCGCCGGGCTTTTACATCAACGTGGGTCTGTTCGCCGAAGAGGCCAATGCGCGCAAGACGCAGTCCCGCCTGCTCAACGAAGGCCTGCCGGCCTTTCGCCAGCCGCTGGAAAGCGCCAAAGGCTCTCGCATCCGCGTGCGCGTGGGCCCCTTCGACACCAAGGCCGAGGCCGACGCAGCGGCGCAGAACATCCGGGGCATGGGCCTGGACGCCGTGGTGTTCAAGAAGTAATACGGATTTGCCTTCAACCGTATAACGTCGTTGGTTCGCCTTGCCGTGCTACAGCACTGTCTGCGGCTCCCGCCTAGTTCTACGATCAAATGCAAATCCGTATAAGACCCTCAGGCCCAGCGGACGGGGCAAGGACAACCGGGCGTGGCCCCGCGTCCTACGCGCAAGCCTTCAGGCAGCCGACATCCAGGAATGGTTTCGGCACGTACTCTGCAGTATCGACCCGTGTCTTCTGCAAAGTCTCTTTATGCCCATCCCTTCGCCGACCACTGCGCACCAGCCCCCCTGTCACGGCCTGCGGCCCCGCTGGTGGACCCTTGCCGCCGTGGCGGCGGGCGCCCTGCTGCTCACGGGCTGCGCGCCCTGGCGCCTGATGACGGCGTCGGACCTGGCCAAGGCATCGCGTTCCTACACCGCCCAGCCGTCCCAGCCCGAGCGGCGCATCCTGGTGGTCGGCGACAGCACGGCGGTGGGGACTGGTGCGGGCCGCCCCGAGGACAGCCTGGCGGGGCGCATCGGCGCGGCGCACCCGCGCTGGCAGATCGACAACCTGGCCGCCAACGGCGCCAAGTTCGAGGATGTGCAGGCGCAACTGGAGCGTGCCAGTACGGGCTACGATCTGGTGCTGGTGCTGGCCGGTGGCAACGACGTGATCCGGCTGACTTCGGAGCAGGAGCTGCATGCCCACATGGAGCAGGTGATCCGCACCGCGAAGGCGCGCGGCAAGCAGGTGGTGCTGATGCCTTGCGGCAATGTGGGCCACGCGCCCCTCTTCATACCGCCGGTCTCGTGGTTCATGGACAGCCGCTCCAAGCGCCTGCATGCCACCGCGCAGGCGGTGGCGCTGGAAAGCGGTGTGCGCTACATCCGCCTGCTCAAGCCGCGCGCTCAGGACCCCTTCGTGCAGCGCGCCGACGAACTCAATGCTGCCGACGGCCTGCACCCGAGCAGCGCGGGCTACCAGCAGTGGTATGAGGAGCTGGTGCGGCAGGAAGGCTTGGCCAGCTTGACAGGCACGTAGGCCTCAATAGGTCTCCAGATGCAGGCGCCCTTCGCGCGCCAGGGTGGCTGCCAGGGCCTCCCAGTCCAGGCCCGCGTCGGCCGCCACGTCGCGCAGGGCAAGCACCACGCCCTCTTCCATGCTCTTCAAGCCGCAGACGTAGAAGTGGCTGTTGCCGTCCTTGAGCAGTTCTGCCAGGTCGGCAGCGCGCTCGCGCATCAGGTCCTGCACATAGCGCCGGGGCTTGCCCGGGGTGCGCGAAAACGCCAAGTTGATGTCGATGAAGTCCTTGGGCAGGCTTTGCAGCGGGCCGAAGTACGGCAGCTCCTGCTGCGTGCGTGCGCCGAAGAACAGCATCAGCTTGCCGCCCTCGAACTTGCCGCTCTTGCGCAGGCGGCGGCGCCATTCGGTCATGGCGCGCATGGGTGCACTGCCGGTGCCGGTGCAAATCATCACCACATGCGACCTGGGGTGGTTGGGCATCAGGAAGGAATGGCCGAATGGGCCCACCACCTCCACCTTATCGCCCACCTGGAGATCGCAGACGTAGTTCGAGGCCACGCCGCGCACGGGTGTGCCGTCGTGGTCGGAGGTGACGCGCTTCACGGTGAGTGCCAGGTTGTTGTAGCCCGGCCGCTCGCCATTGCGCGCGCTGGCAATCGAGTACTGGCGCGCATGGTGGCGCTTGCCCAGGGCATCGGTGCCGGGCGGCACGATGCCGATGGACTGCCCCTCCAGCACCGGAAAGGGCAGGCTGCCGAAGTCCAGCACCACATGGTGCGTTTCGCTCTCGAAGCCCGCCTCGGTGCAGTTGAAGTTGCCGACCACGGTGGCCGTGGTCGGCGCCTTGGGCGGGTAGAGGTTGGTGTAGGCATGCGCGGCCGACCACGGCGGCACCGTGGCGCCACGGTGCAAGGGCGGCTGGGGCTGCACGCCAGGCTCGGCCGTGGCCAGCGCGGCCTGGGTGTCTGCCGCGATGGGAGCATCCGCCGCTTCGGCATCGACTCCGGCGGCCGCCAGTTCATCAGGCGTGAGCTCGGCGGGCAGCGACTCCCAGGTCAGCTGCTCCTCGATCGAATAGGCGCGCACCAACGGCATGGTGCGCCAGTTGTCGATGGAACCCGTGGGGCACGGCGAGATGCAGGCCATGCAGCCATTGCAGATGTCGGCACGCACGACGTAGTTGTTGTCATCGTGCGTGATCGCGTTGACGGGGCACGTGGCCTCGCAGGTATTGCAGCGGATGCAGATTTCCGGGTCGATCAGGTGCTGCTTGATGACCCCGGCTTCAACGGCCATGTCCATATTGGTTCTCCTTTGTCACCCCCAACCAGGGGGTTGGGATGGGGCGGGTGGTCTTCGTGGGGCCTGCCCTCATCCCTGCCCTCGTTCATACGCCGAGAGCGTTTCTTTGTCCATCAGCCGAAACGCACGTACTCGAAGTCGACCGGCTGGCGGTTGATGCCCATCACCGGTGGCGCGATCCAGCCGGCGAACTGGCCTGGCTCGACCACGCGGCCCATGAGCGAGGCGACGAAGGCGAAGTCTTCTGGGCTGGGCAGCCATTCGTCCTTCTTGGCGGCCCATTCCATCTCGTTGACCACCCGGCCCTCGGGCGACATCTTGATGCCCGCGAGCGCGCCGATCTGGCGGTTGAAGGCCTTGTGCGGCACCACCAGGCGGGTGGGGATGCCGGCCTTTTCCAGCACCTTGTTCCAGCGGCCGACGCCGGCGACCGAGTCCTTGATGAAGTCGTCGCGCAGCACCTCGTTGAGCGCATTGAGCATGGGCACGTCCTTCTCTACGAGCTGGCCGTCCTTGACCTCCAGCACCTTGTAGGTCTGGCCCTTGAGCACGTGGTCGTCGGTGCGCTTGCCTTCCTCGTAGCGGCCCTTGAGGCCCGAGCTGTAGAAGATGGCGGCATTGCTGGACTGGTCGGCACCGAACAGGTCGATGGTCACGCTGTAGTGGAAGTTCAGGTAGCGCTGCACGGTACCGAGATCGATGGCACCGGCCGCACGCACCTTCTGCGGGTCGTCGGTCTTGAGCTCGTTCATCACCTGGGCGGTGCGGGACAGCACGCGCGAGACACCGCTCTCGCCCACGAACATGTGATGCGCCTCTTCGGTCAGCATGAACTTGGTGGTGCGCGCCAGCGGGTCGAACGCGCTCTCCGCCAGGGCAGAGAGCTGGAACTTGCCGTCGCGGTCGGTGAAGTAGGTGAACATGAAGAACGCCAGCCAGTCGGGCGTGGCCTCGTTGAAGGCCCCCAGGATGCGCGGGTTGTTCTCGTCGCCCGAGGTGCGCTGCAGCAGGGCGTCTGCCTCTTCGCGGCCGTCGCGGCCGAAGTGCTTGTGCAGCAGGTAGACCATGGCCCAGAGGTGGCGGCCCTCTTCCACGTTGATCTGGAACAGGTTGCGCAGGTCGTACATGCTGGGCGCCGTCAGGCCCAGGTGGCGCTGCTGCTCGACCGACGCGGGCTCGGTGTCGCCTTGCGTCACGATGATGCGGCGCAGGTTGGCGCGGTGCTCCCCGGGCACGTCCTGCCAGGCCTTCTCGCCCTTGTGGTCGCCAAAGTGGATCTCGCGGTTGGCGTCGCCCGGGTTCAGGAAGATGCCCCAGCGGTAGTCGCGCATCTTCACGTGGCCGAACTGGGCCCAGCCCTGCGGGTCCACGCTCACGGCCGTGCGCAGATAGACCTCGTGGTTGGTCGAGCCATCGGGCCCCACGTCGTCCCACCAGTTGATGAAGTTGGGTTGCCAGCCTTCGAGCGCACGCTGCAGGGTGCGGTCCTCGCCGAGGTTGACGTTGTTGGGGATCTTCTCGCTGTAGTTGATGCTGCTCATGGTTGTTCCTTGGATGGTTCAGGCAGAGGGGTCAAACACGGTTGAGGTCGAAGCCGGCCTTCTCGCCGGTGCCGTAGACCTTGAGCGCGCCCTTGTCGCCCACGGCGTTGGGGCGGTTGAAGATCCAGTTCTGCCAGGCGGTGAGCCGGCCGAAGATGCGCGTGGCCATGTTCTCCTTGCTGGCAAAGCGCAGGTTGGCTTCCAGGCCGGTGAGCGCATCGGGCGACATGGCGGCGCGCTCCTCGATGGCCATGCGCAGCTCGTCGTCCCAGTCGATGTCGTCGGGCGCGGCGGTGACCAGGCCCAGGGCCAGGGCCTCGTCGGCGTCGAGCGGCTTGCCGGCCGCGGCGCGCGCTGCGTCCAGCGGCGCGGCCTCTTCGTAGAAACGCCGCTGCAGGCGGCTCTGGTCGTTGACCATGGGGAAGAAGCCGAAGTTGAATTCGTTGAGCGTGAGCCGAGGTGCCCGCTCGGCATCGTCGGGCAGGGCCAGCATGTAGCTGCGGTCGGCCGCGAAGGCCAGCTCGGCCAGCGTGCCGGCGAAGCACGAGCCCTCATGCACCACCGCGAACAGGGTGCGCGACGACACGTCGAGCCGCGCCAGCGCGCGGCGCAGCGCACCGATGGTCTCGCGCACCAGCCAGTGGTCCTGGTGCGCCAGCATCACCGCGTCGGACGCAAGCACGGCCTTGGCATCGCCCTCGGTCTTGAGCAGCCAGGTGCCGATATCCAGTTCATTGGTGCGCAGGTTGAGGATGGCGTCATCGAGCTCGCGCGCCAGGGCCAGGGGCCACCATGCGGTGCCGGCCGCTTCGATGGCGGCGATGTCGGCAGGCTGCGGGCCGGCGGGCGCCTTCACGGTGAGCGTGGCGGTGCGCCTGGCGCGGTCGATCTGTACCTGCACGTGCGAGTAGCCCAGGCTGTCGGCGCCGTCCTCGCGTTCCAGCCGGGTCAGGGCCACACCCTTGGCGCCGGCCGGGCGGTCGCTGCCCGCAGCGAGCTGGACGGCTCGGTCCTGCACGGCGGCGGCAAACTGGGCGGGCTTGGCCACGGCATCCACCAGGCGCCATTCCACCGCGCGCTGGCCGCGCACGCCTTCCACACTGGTGCAGAAGATGTCGGCCAGGTCGTGGCGCACATGGCGCTTGTCGGTGACGCGGGTCAGGCCACCGGTGCCGGGCAGCACGCCCAAGAGCGGCACCTCGGGCAGCGAGACGGCCGACGAGCGGTCGTCCACCAGGAGGATCTCGTCGCAGGCCAGGGCCAGCTCGTAGCCGCCGCCGGCACAGGCGCCGTTGACGGCGGCCAGGAATTTCAGGCCGGAGTGCTTCGACGAATCTTCCAGGCCATTGCGCGTCTCGTTGGTGAACTTGCAGAAGTTCACCTTCCAGGCGTGGCTGGAGACGCCCAGCATGAAGATGTTGGCGCCCGAACAGAAGATGCGCTCCTTGCCGCTGGTGACGACCACGGTGCGCACTTCGGGGTGCTCGAAGCGCACGCGGTTGACCGCGTCGTTGAGTTCGATGTCCACGCCCAGGTCATAGCTGTTGAGCTTGAGCTTGTAGCCGGGGCGGATGCCGCCGTCTTCGGCGATGTTGAGCGACAGGCGGGCGATGGCCCCGTCGACGCTGAGCGACCAGTGGCGGTACTGGTCGGGCTCGGTGCGGTAGTCGACGCGCGCCGGGGCGCTGGTGGTGGTGGCAGTCATGGATGTCTCCTGTGGGGCCGGTAGTAGCGGCTGCAAACCTCGAAACAAGAAAAATAATGCAGCTTTTGATTTCGATGACATGCATCATGATGCATGTTTACAGGCGCGTCAATGCCTGGAATGTTTTTTTTCGTTGCGAAAGCTGGTGCTGATCTCGCGCACCCAGAGGCGAGACTAGGCGCTTAAGAGGCGCTTATCGATTGCCTGGCTGCGGATCGCAGGCCCTGGAAGGCCTGGGCCAGGCTCTTGCCACTGGTATCTACCGACAGGTCGGCCTTGGAATAGAAGGCGGCACGGCCGCTCAGGATGCGCCGCAAGTCGTCCATCGCTTCCTTGCTCGCCGCCATAGGGCGCGTGTCGCCCTGTGCGGCCACGCGGCCCATGTGCTCCTCGGGTGCGGCCTGCAGCCACACCGTGGTGCAGTGGGCCAGCAGCTCATTGAAGGTGGCCGGGTCCGACACGATGCCGCCCGGGGTGGCGATGACCACCTCGCTGTAGATCTGGATGGTTTCCTCCAGCGCGCGGCGCTCGTAGCGGCGGTAGGCATTGGTGCCGTAGAGGTCGTGGATCTCGCGCACGCTGCAGCCGGCCAGCTTCTCGATCTCGCGGCTCAGCTCCACGAAGGGCAGTTCCAGGTCGTCGGCCAGCATCTGGCCCAGCGTGGACTTGCCCGCGCCGCGCAGGCCCACCAACGCAATGCGGCTGTGCCGGGCGGGGTCGACCGAGGCCGTGCCCAGCAGCTCGCCCAGCGCCAGGCGCACACGGCGCAGGTCGGCCTCGCTGCGGTTTTCGAGCAACTCGCGGATCAGCAGCCACTCGGGCGAACTGGTCGTGACATCGCCCACCAGCTCGGCCAGCGAGCAGTGCAGTGCACCCGCCACCTGCTGCAGCACCAGGATGGAGGCATTGCCCGTGCCGTATTCGAGGTTGGCCAGGTGGCGCTCGGACACGTCGGCCGCAATGGCCACGGCCTTGCGCGTGAGCCCGCGCTGCGCGCGCAGGTTGCGCACGCGCTCGCCCAGCGCCGCCAGCAGGGGGTTGCGGGCCTCGCCGCCGGGCGCGGTGGCGCCATTGCCGTCGGTGGGCGCAGTGGCCAGCACTGCGTCGTCTTGCTCATTCATGCGCGTCCTCGTTCACTCCATGGGATTGTGCGCCCTGGTTCAGGCCCTCAAAATATGCATTATATTGCTTGACGAAGATCATTCCAAGGACTATCGTTGCGATGCAAGCAAGATACTGCACGTCTCGCAATCCTGCAAGGCAATCATTTTCCTTGGCAAGTGGTGCTTAGGCGCCCTGCCCAGCCAGCCTTCCCGTGAAAGCCCGCCACCATGATGAAGCCTACGCCCCCCTTGTCCAGCAAGGACGCCTTCCATACCCTGCTCGCCGACCTCACCGCGCAGATCGATGGCCGCCCGCTTGACGCGGCGCTGGACCAGTGGCTCAACACCGCGCACGGCGCCGGCAGCCCCGCCTATGAGCAGTTGCGCAGCGCCTGCATCACCGGCGTGGCCGAAGGCTGGCTGTGCGAGCGTGAGGGCGGCGGTATCAAGTATGGCCGAGTGTTCAAGGCCGAGGACGCGCTGCACCGCTTTTCGGTGGACGTGGTCGACATGCAGGACCTGGCCGGCCCGCACCACACGCACCCGAACGGCGAGATCGACCTGATCATGCCCATCGAGGGCAGTGCCGCGACCTTCGACGGCCGGCCTGCGGGCTGGTGCGTCTATGGCCCCGGCACCGCCCACCGCCCCACCGTAGCCCGGGGGCGCGCACTGGTGCTCTATCTCTTGCCCGAAGGCCAAATTCAGTTCACGCGCACCTGAAATCCGCACGCCCATCTTCTTCCATATGTCCATGACCGAACTTCTCTACAACTACGCTGCCGGCCGCTGGCAGGCAGGCACCGGCAACGGCACGCCGCTGTTCGACCCTGTGCTGGGCAACGAACTGGTGCGCGTGGACGCCACCGGGCTCGACCTGGCCGAGTCCTTTGCCTTTGCCCGCCAGCAAGGCGGAGCGGCCCTGCGCGCACTGACCTACCGTGAGCGCGCCGCGCTGCTGGCCGCCATCGTCAAGGTGCTGCTCGCCAACCGGGATGCTTACTACGAGATCGCCACTGCCAATGCCGGCACGGTGAAGAACGATTCGGGTGTGGACATTGACGGCGCCATCTTCACCCTGGGCCAGTACGCCAAATGGGGCGACGCCCTGGGCGATGCCCGCGCCCTGCGCGACGGCGATGCGGCCCGGCTGGGCAAGGACCCGGCCTTCCAGTCGCAGCACCTGTCGGTGCCCACACAGGGCGTGGCGCTGTTCATCAACGCCTTCAACTTCCCGTCCTGGGGGCTGTGGGAAAAGGCCGCGCCGGCCCTGCTCTCGGGCGTTCCGGTCATCGTCAAGCCCGCCACGGCCACGGCCTGGCTCACCCAGCGCATGGTCAAGGATGTGGTGGATGCAGGGGTGCTTCCGGCAGGCGCGCTGTCGGTCATCGCCGGCAGTTCGGCGGGGCTGATGGACCAGTTGCAGCCCTTCGACGTGGTGTCGTTCACCGGCTCGGCCGAAACGGCGGGCGTGATCCGCTCGCACCCGGCCGTGGCCCAGCGCTCGGTGCGCGCCAACATCGAGGCCGACAGCCTCAACAGCGCCATACTGCTGCCGGGCGAGGCCCCGGGCAGCGAGGCCTTTAATCTGCTGGTGCGCGAGGTGGTGCGCGAGATGACGGTGAAGTCGGGCCAGAAGTGCACCGCCATCCGCCGCATCCTGGTGCCGGCCGAGGTGTACGACGCCGCGGCCGAGGCCATTGGCGCCAAGCTCGCCGGCATCAGCGTGGGCAACCCGCGCAACGAGGGCGTACGCATGGGCTCGCTCGTGAGCCGCGCGCAGTTGGCGGCGGTGCGCGAAGGCCTGGCCGCGCTGCAGGCGCAGACCACCGTGCTGCACGACGGCCGCGACCGCCCCCTGGTGGACGCGGACCCCGCCGTGGCCGCCTGCATCGGCCCGGTGCTGCTGGGCGCGCGCGATGCCGACGCCGCACAACGGGTGCACGACGTGGAAGTCTTCGGCCCCGTGGCCACGCTGCTGCCCTACCGCGACAGCGCGCATGCCATCGCGCTGGCGCACCGGGGCCAGGGTTCGCTGGTCACCTCGCTGTACGGCAGCGACGAGGCCGCGCTGGCGCAGACGGCCCTGGCCGTGGCCGCCAGCCATGGCCGCGTGCACGTGGTCACGCCCGACGTGGCACAGGCGCACAGCGGCCACGGCAATGTGATGCCCATGTCGCAGCATGGGGGCCCGGGCCGTGCGGGTGGCGGTGCCGAACTGGGCGGCCTGCGCGCGCTCGACTTCTACCACCAGCGCACGGCCGTGCAGGCCAGCCCCAGCGTGCTGACGGCACTGGGGCTCTGACACCACAACCGACGCGACAAGAAAAACCACGCGCACCCGGCCCGAGAGGGCCAAAGGAGACAACACCATGGGCCTGCCCCCACGATTCAACTTTGCCGAGCACCTGTTCGGCCTCAACCGGGAGCGTGCCCAGCGCACGGCCTACATCGACGACCGCGGCAGCCTGGCCTACGGCGAACTCGAGGACCGCGCAAGGCGCCTGGCGTCGGCCCTCGCCAGCGCCGGTGTGCGGCGCGAGGAGCGCGTGCTGCTGCTCATGCTCGACAGCAGCGACTGGCCCGTGGCCTTTCTTGGTTGCCTGTACGCGGGCGTGGTGCCGGTGGCGGTGAACACGCTGCTCACGGCGGACGACTACGCCTACATGCTGGACCACAGCCGCGCGCAGGCGGCCATCGTCTCGGGTGCACTGCTGGGGGTGCTGCAGGACGCCATGGGCCGCGCGCCGCACGAGGTGCGCACGCTGCTCGTCTCCCAGCCCACCGGGGCGCTGCCAGAAGGTGCCCGGGACTTCGAGGACACCCTGGCGCAGGCCAAGCCGCTCGCAGCCCCGGTGAACACCGCAGCGGACGACCCGGGCTTCTGGCTCTATTCCTCGGGCTCCACCGGCAAGCCCAAGGGCACGGTGCACACCCACGCCAACCTGTGGTGGACGGCCGAGCTCTACGGCAAGCCCCTGCTCGGACTGACCGAGGACGACGTGTGCTTCTCGGCCGCCAAGATGTACTTTGCCTATGGCCTGGGCAATGCGCTGACCTTCCCGCTTTCGGTGGGCGCCACCGTGGTGCTGATGGCCGAGCGGCCCACGCCCGACGCCACCTTCCGCCGCTGGACGCAGCACCGGCCCACGGTGTTCTTCGGCGCGCCCACGGGCTTTGCCGGCATGCTGGCCTCGCCCGCGCTGCCAGCGCGCGAGGCGGTGGCGCTGCGCATGTGCTCGTCGGCCGGCGAGGCGCTGCCGGGCGAGATCGCACAGCGCTTCAAGGCGCACTTCGGCTGCGAGATCATCGATGGCATCGGCTCCACCGAGATGCTGCACATCTTCATCTCCAACCGACCGGGCGACGTGCGCTACGGCACCACCGGCAAGCCGGTGGAGGGCTACGAGGTGGAGCTGCGCGGCGAGGACGGCCGCCCGGTGCCCGATGGCGAGGTGGGCGACCTGTACATCCGCGGCCCGAGCGCGGCGCTGATGTACTGGGCCAACCGCGAGAAGTCGCGCGAGACCTTTCAGGGCGGCTGGACCAAGAGCGGCGACAAGTACACGCGCGACGCCGACGGCTACTACACCTACGCCGGCCGCAGCGACGACATGCTCAAGGTCAGCGGCATCTATGTCTCGCCCTTCGAGGTCGAGGCCACGCTGATGCAGCACCCCGCCGTGCTCGAATCGGCCGTGATCGGCGTGCAGGACGGCGAGGGCTTGACCAAGACCAAGGCCTACGTGGTGCTCAAGCAAGGCCAACACGTCGACGCGCAGGCCCTGCAGGCTTTCGTCAAGGAACGGCTGGCGGCCTACAAGTACCCGCGCTTCATCGAGTTCATCGACGAGCTGCCCAAGACCGCCACCGGCAAGATCCAGCGCTTTCGCCTGCGCGAGAAGGAGGCCCGCGCGTGACGCAAGCGAGCACCGCCCAGTTCGCCAGCATCACCTGGCGTGGCCGCACCGTGCAGATCGAGCACCAGTGGATTGGCGTGGAGCGCAGCGCTGCCCCGCTGATCGTCTTTCTGCACGAGGGCCTGGGCTCGGTGGCGATGTGGAAGGATTTCCCCGAGCGCCTGTGCGCCGCCGCCGGCGTGCGCGGCCTGGTGTTCTCGCGCCCGGCCTATGGCCGCTCGACCCCGCGCGAGGCCGATGAGACCTGGGACGTAGACTTCATGCACCGCCAGGCGCACGAGGTGCTACCCGCCTTCCTGGACGCCTTGGCGCTCACCGAGGCGCCGTGGCTGCTGGGCCACAGTGATGGTGGATCGATCGCACTGCTGTATGCGGCGCGCTTTCCCGATGCGGTGCGCGGCCTGGTGCTGATGGCGCCGCACATCTTCGTCGAGGACGTGACCATCGCCAACATCGAGATCGCACGCGAGGCCTACATGAACACCGCGCTGCCAGCAAAGCTAGGGCGCTACCACGATGACGCGGACTCGGCCTTCTGGGGTTGGAACCGCATCTGGCTGCACCCGCCGTTCCGGCAGTGGAACATCGAGGCCGAGATCGGCACCATCCACGCGCCCGTGCTGGCCATCCAGGGCGTGGACGACGAGTACGGTACGCTGGAGCAGATACGCGGCATCGCGCGCCGCGTGCCGGGCACAGAGCTGCTCGAATTGCCCGCGTGCGGACACTCGCCGCACCGCGACCGGCCCGACGCGGTGATCGCCGCAGCCACGGACTTCATCGCGCAGACGAGCAGCTATTCCACGTAGCGCCTGAGTCCCGGCAGGTCGAGCACGGTGATACCGCCATACTCGATCTGCAAAATGCCCGACTCCTGCAGGCGCTTCAAGGCCGCATTGCAGCGCTGGCGCGAGACGCCCGTGAGGTTGGCGATCTCCTCCTGCGAGATCTGCAGGTGCCGGTCCATGCCGGGGTAGAGGAACGGGTGGAACAGGCCGGCCAGCGCGCGGGCCACCTGGCTGTCGGTGTCGAGCAGGTGGTGGGCCGTGAAGTTGCCCAGGAACCAGTGCATGCGCTCGTTGATCTGGCGCAGCAAAAAGTGGTCGAAGCTGCGCTCTGTGGCATGCAACCACGCAAAGGTCTCCACCGGCAGCAGCGCTACGCGGCTGGGGCGCAGGGCGATGATGTCGGCCGTGCGCGGCAGGGCGCGCAGCAGCGTGCCTTCGCCAAACCAGCTGCCGGCCGAGAGGCCGCCCAGCGTCACGGCGCGGCCATCGGGCGAGGTCACGGACCACTTGAGCAACCCCTCGATGGCGCCGTACCAGTGCAGGGGCACATCGCCGCGGCGGCACAGTGCTCCGCCTGCCGGCACATTCACCTCGCGCGCATCGTCGAGCACGCGCTGCTGCGCCGGGGCATCGAGCAGGGGGAACCAGGCCGACGCGGCCAGCAGGCTGGTGGTGGACGGCCGTGTCGCAGGGGGTGACAAAGTGGGGTTCTCCCGGAAGAAGACACTGGCCCCGCGTATACCCTGCCCTCAAATGTCATCGCGATGACTGAGTGGAAAGGTGCCCAAAAAAATAATGCGGAGCACCCCGCAATTCTCCACCAGGACCACGATGAGCAAGCGCAAAGTCATAGTCACCATCGCCCCCACGGGCGGCATGGCCCACAAGTCGCAGAACCCCCACCTGCCCACCCAGCCCGCCGAGATCGCCGATGACGTGGAGCGCTGCTGGAACGCCGGGGCCAGCGTGGTCGCCATCCATGCGCGCCGGCCCGACGACGGCGCCACCTGCAACCCCGACGTCTACCGCGACATCAACAGCCGCATCCGCGCCAAGGGCTGCGATATCGTGCTCAACAACTCCACCGGCGGCGGCGTGCACGGCGACATGGTCAAGCCCCTGCCCGGCGGCCGCTGGGAGATTGCGTGGGAGGAGCGCATCAAGGGCATGGACGCAGGCGCCGAGATGTGCACGCTGGATGCCACCACACTGAACCTGAGCTTCGATGGCCGCGAGATCCTGATGGATACGCCGCTGAGCCGGGGCCGCGAGCTGGCCGCAGGCATGAAGGCACGCGGCATCAAGCCCGAATGGGAGGTGTTCAGCCCCACGCACATCCTGCAGGACACCACCACGCTCATCGAGGAGGGGCACGACGACGAGGGCCCGCACTTCATCAACCTGGTGATGAACGTGCACCGCGCCTTCCAGAACGCCATGCCCTACTCGCCGCGCTTTCTGCAGATGATGGTGGACACGCTGCCGAAGAACAGCCTGTTCTGCGTGAGCGGCATCGGCCCCTCGCAGCTCGAAGCCAACGTCGCCGCCCTGCTGCTGGGCGGGCATGCGCGCGTGGGGCTGGAGGACAACCTGTACTTTCGCCACGGCGAGCTGGCCACCAACGTGCAGCTCACCGAACGCATCGTGCGCATCATCCGCGAGCTGGACATGGAGCCCGCCACGCCGGCCGAAGCACGCGCGCTGATGGGCCTGCCGCGCGTGGGCGGCCCGCGCCCCGCGTTTGCCCCAACTTGACCGCAGCGATTCCCGCTCCACCATACCCCGACTTTCCCACCCCATCGAGGAGACAGAGATGAGCAACATGATGACGATGACGAACACCCGCCGCCAGTTCCTGGGCCACATGGGCGCCGCAGCCGCGCTGGGCACGCTGTCGCCCCTGGCAGCGCTGGCGCAGACCATCGAACAGGTCAAAATCTTCTACGGCTTTCCGGCCGGCAGCTCGGGCGACAGCGTAGCCCGCCGCGTGGGCGAAAAGCTCGCAGGGTCGGCCTACACGCGCAATGCGGCGGTGGTGGAAAACAAGCCCGGCGCTGGCGGGCGCATCGCGCTGGAGTCACTCAAGGGTGCCGCCGCCGACGGCAGCGTGCTCACGCTGTCGCCGTTCTCGTGCACCTCGATCTACCCGCACATCTACAGCAAGCTCAGCTACGACCCGGTCAAGGACTTCGTGCCGGTGTCCATCGCGGCCATCATGCACCATGGCCTGGCCGTGGGGCCGCTGGTGCCGGCGTCGGTGAAGAACGTGAAGGATTTCCTGGCCTGGGCCAAGGCCAACCCCGGCCAGGCCAACTACGGCTCGCCCGCCGCAGGCTCGACGCCGCACTTCATCGGTGCGCTGCTGGGCCTGAACAACGGCGTGGACTTGAAGCATGTGCCCTACCGCGGCTCCATCCCCGGCGTCACGGACGTGGTGGGCGGGCAGATCGCTTCGATGGTGACCCCGAGCGGCGACTTCATCCCCAACCACAAGGCGGGCAAGCTGCGCCTGATCGCCACCTCGGGCAAGGCACGCTCGCCGTTCTCGCCCGAAGTGGCGACCTTTGCCGAACAGGGCTTTCCCGAACTGACCACGGAGGAATGGTTCGGCTTCTATGCGCCGGCCAGGACGCCGGCTGCTGCGGTGGTCGCCGCCAATGCCGCCATCAACGCGGCCATCAAGGAAAAGTCGGTCATCGACAGCCTGGCCGTGGTCGGGCTCATCGCCCAGGGCTCCACCGCAGCAGAAATGGCGGCCTCCCAGCATGCCGAATTCGAACGCTGGGGACCGCTCGTGAAAAAGATCGGCTTCACGGCAGAGTCTTGAGAGGAACGTACCCCATGGATTCAAGCGTAAAGCGCGTTGCCGTGGTCGCCACGGGCGTGATCGGCGCCAGTTGGGCCGCCTATTTCCTGGCGCGCGGGCTGGACGTGGACGCCACCGACCCCTCGCCCGGTGCTGAAGATCGGCTGCGCGAGACCGTGGCCGCGCACTGGCCCACGCTGGAGCGCCAGGGGCTGGCGCCAGGCGCCAGCCTGTCACGCCTGGCCTTCCATGCCCGGCTGGAGGACGCGGTGGCCACGGCCGACTTCGTGCAGGAAAGCGGGCCGGAGCGCATCGACTTCAAGGCCGAGCTGTTCCGCCAGATCGATGCCGCCGCACCAGCGCATGCCATCCTGGCGTCGAGTTCGTCAGGCCTCTCGGTCACGGACATGCAGCAATCCTGCGCGCGGCCCGAGCGCGTGGTGCTGGGCCACCCGTTCAACCCGCCGCACATGATTCCGCTGGTGGAGGTCGGGGGTGGTGAAAAGACTTCGCCCGAGACCATCGAACGCGCCATGGCCTTCTACACCGCCATCGGCAAGCGCCCCATCCACGTGCGCCGCGAGATCAAGGGCCACATTGCCAACCGGCTGCAGGCCGCGCTGTGGCGCGAAGCCTTCCACCTGGTGAACGAAGGCGTGGCCACGGTCGCCGACATCGACACCGCCATCGCCCAGGGGCCCGGCCTGCGCTGGGCGCTGATGGGCCCGTTCATGAACCTGCACCTCTCGGGCGGCGCAGGCGGCGTGGCCCATGTACTGGACCACCTGGGCGGCCCCATCGAGAGCTGGTGGCAGGACCTGGGCACGCCTGCGATGACCGAGGCCTTGAAGCAGCAGGTGGCGCAGGGCGTGGCCGAGGAGCTGGGCGAGCGCAGCACCGAGGACCTGGCGCGCACGCGCGATGCCCTGCTGCTGGACCTGATCCGGGCCAAGCAGTCGTCTGGCCACCTGGACTGAACACAAGAACGACACCAGAGACAACACGATGCACCCCGATTTCGTCGATGACCCCGCCGAACTGGCACCACCCCGCACCGTGCTCACGCACCTGGCCGACGGCGCCTTCACCCTGCAATCGCCCGAGCCGCTGGGCCCTTACGCGCGCTGCGTGGGCGAGTGGCTGGAGCGCTGGGCACGCGAGACACCCGACGCCCTGGCGCTTGCCGAGCGCGACGATAGCGGCGACGACTGGCGCCGCCTGACCTATGCCCAGTTGCGCCAGGCCGTGGGGGCGGTGGCCCAGTCGCTGCTGGACATGGACCTGCCCGCGGGGCAGCCGGTCGCCATCCTCTCGGACAACGCGCTGGACCATGCCGTGCTGATGCTGGCCACCATGCACATCGGCCGCACGCCGTGCTCGCTGTCGAGCGCGTACGCTCGCTCGCGCGACCCGGAGCGGCTGCACAACATGCTGGCGGCGCTGGGGCCGTGCATGGTCTATGCGTCGGATGCCCGCGCCTATGCGCCGGCCCTGGCGGGCTACTCCGGCAACGCCGTGCGGGTCTTCAGCCGCCATGCACAGGAATGCCCCGGCGCCCTCGATTTTGCGCAGTTGCTCGCTGCACGGGAAACACCGGCCGTGGCGCAGGCCTTCGAGGCGATCGCGCCCGATGACCACGCCAAGTACCTGCTGACCTCGGGCTCCACCGGGCGGCCCAAGGTGGTGATCAACACCCACCGCATGCTCTGCGCCAACCAGCAGATGGTGGCGCAGACCTGGCGCTTTCTCGGCCACGAGAAACCCGTGCTGGTGGACTGGCTGCCCTGGAGCCACACCTTCGGCGGCAACCACAACCTGAACATGGTGCTGTGCCACGGCGGCGCGCTCTACATCGACGAAGGGCGGCCCTCACCCGGCCTGATCGAGAAGACCGTGCGCAACCTGCGCGAGGTGCGGCCCACGCTGCTCTTCAACGTGCCGCGCGGCTTCGACATGCTGCTGCCCTACCTGGAGGCCGACGAGGCCCTGGCTGCCGAGGTGCTCTCGCGCCTGCGCCTGGCCTTCTATGCGGCGGCGGCGCTCGCGCCCTCCACCTGGCAGCGGCTCGAAGCCGTGGCCGCGCGCGCCCGGCCCGCGCGGGCGCTGTGGCTCACCACCTCGTGGGGTGCGACCGAGACTTCCCCGGCCATCACCACGGCGCACTGGCGCCTGCAGGGCGCGGGCTGCATCGGCGCGCCGCTGCCCGGTCTCACGCTCAAGATGGTGCCCAATGGCGGCAAGCTGGAGATGCGGGTCAAGGGCGTGTCGGTGTTCCCGGGCTACCGCAATGCGCCGCGCGAGACGGCGGCAGCCTTCGACGACGACGGCTTCTACCGCATCGGCGATGCGGGCTTTCTGGCCGACGCCGAGCGGCCCGAGCGCGGCGTGGTCTTCAACGGCCGCGTGGCCGAAGACTTCAAGCTGTCCACCGGCAGCTGGGTCTCGGTGGGCACGCTGCGCGTGGAACTGGTCTCGCAGCTGGCGCCGCTGGTGCAGGACATCGTGCTCACCGGGCATGACCGCGACGAGGTCGGCATGCTGGTCTTCCCGTCGGCCGCCGGCGCAAGCGACTCCCCACGGCTGGAGCAGGCCCTGCGCGCCGTGATGCAGGCCCGGCGCGATGCGGGCGCGGGCTCGTCGCAATGCCCCACGCGGGCACTGGTGCTGCGCACGCCGCCCGATGCAGAGGCCGGCGAGATCACCGACAAGGGCTACATCAACCAGGGCGCGGTGCTGGCCCAGCGCGAGGACGACGTGCATGCCCTGCACGCGACGCCGCCGCGTGCAGACGTGGTCGTCAGCGCATGAGCATGGCCAGCAGCACCACCGCGAGCAGCGCCAGGTAGACCTTGGCGTGCAGCCCGTCGGGCAGGCGACCCACGAATCGCCCGCCCAGGCGGATGCCCAGCCAGGAGCCGGCGACCAGCACCGCGAAGGCCCGCAGGTCCACGAAGCCCGCATGCCAGGCACCCAGCGGGGCGGCCTGGTCCCAGGCCAGCAGCACGTAGGTGGCGGTGCCCGCCAGTGCCACCGGCAGCGACAGCGGGTTGGCCGCCGCCGTGGCCTGCACCATCGGCGCGCCACGCCGGCGCATGAGCGGCACCGTCATCACGCTGCCGCCCACACCGAGGAACGACGCCACCGCACCGATGGCCAACCCCAGCAAGGCCGTGACCGGGCCCGAGGGCCGCGTCCCGTCCTGCGGCGTCGCCACCGCGGCACGCGGCCGGATGAAGCCCGGGCGCAGCAGCCCGTCGAGGATGGTGAGCGCCAGGTAGGCCACGAAGGTCCAGCGCACCCAGTCGCTGCGCAGCACCGTGGCGGCAGCCGCCCCCGCCACCGCGCCCACGGCGATGAAAGCCAGCAGCGGCCGCACCTGCGCCCAATCCACATTGCCCGCCCGCTGGTGGCGCCGCGTGGCCAGTCCCGCGCCGACGATCATCACGCAGGTGGAGGTGGCCACCGCCACCTGCATGGCCGATTGGCCCAGTGGGCTTTCGGCACCGTGCATGTGCACCAGCGTGCGGTACAGCACGGGCACGACGACGAAGCCGCCACCGAAGCCGAAGAGCACGGTGGTGACTCCGGCCAGGGTGCCGAACACGGCCAGGACAAGGTAGAACTCCATGAGCGCATTCCATTGCAAAAAAAACACCATGCCAGCTTAGGCTGCGGTGGCCTGGCCGGCTTTCGCCGGCAGGTCAATAATGTTTGCATTTCAGCCAAAGCACCCGGAGCATGCGCAACACGCCCCTGCACACCGTCGACGCCGTGGACCGCACGGTCCTGGCCATTGCCACCGACTACCCCGCAGGAACCCTGCTCGACACGCACAGCCACCGGCGTGCGCAGTTCCTCTACGGCGCCACGGGCATCATGGAAGTCGGCACGGACGATGGCGCCTGGGTCGTGCCGACCAGCAGCGGCGTGTGGATACCGGCGGGCAAGCCGCACCGCGTGCGCATGGTGGGCGTGAGCACTTGCAGCCTCTACATCGAGCCGCAGGCCGTTCCCCGAACCACCTCGCAATGCGAGGTGCTGCAGGTCTCGCCGCTGCTGCGCCAGCTGCTGCTGGATTCGGCCGAGCTGCCGGCGCAATATGAATTGAGCGGGCGCGATGGCGCCCTGGCGCAGCTGATGCTGCACGAGTTGCAGCGCGCACCGACCCTGCCCTTCTTCGCGCCCATGCCCCGCGAGCCTGCGCTGGCGGCGCTGTGCGCAGCCTTTCTGCACAACCCGCAGGTCCACGCAGCGCCCGATGCCTGGGCACGGCAGTTGCACAAGAGCGAGCGCAGCTTCACGCGCTTCTTTCGACTGCAGACCGGCATGTCGTTCGGCGCGTGGCGCCAGCAGGCCTGCCTGCTAGCGGCGCTGTCGCGCCTGTCGCGCGGCGATGCCGTGACCGCCGTCGCGCTGGACCTCGGTTATGAAAGCCCCGGTGCCTTTTCCACCATGTTCCGCAAGCGACTGGGGCGCCCGCCATCGGAGTTCCTGCCCGCTTGAAGGCGTGCAGCGGAGCGCTGCAGCCGTTGTAAAAATCACGCTATCCAAAGGCCGCTGAGGTTCTGCGGTCTTGTCCTATAGCGCTTGTGCGCGCAGTGCTTCTAAAATCGCGCACCTCCCCGCACATGCAGGGGGGCACCTTGCAACTTTGAAACGAAGAACAAACATCATGGCAACTGCAAAGAAAACCACCGCTGTCGCGAAGGCAGCACCCGCAGCGAAGAAGGCTGCAGCGCCCGTGGCCAAGAAGGTCGCAGCACCTGTCGCCAAGAAGGCAGCGCCCGCTGCCAAGAAGGCCGCAGCCCCCGCAGCGAAGAAGGCTGCACCCGCCGCCGCAGCAACGCCTGCAGCGCTCAAGCCCATCAAGACCGCCTTCAACAAGACGACCCTGGTGGCCCACCTGGCCGAGCAGTCGGGCGTGGAACCCAAGGCCACCAAGGCCGTGCTGGCAGCGCTCGAAGCCGCCATCCTGGGCTCCGTGCACAAGAAGGGCTCCGGCGAATTCACGCTGCCTGGCGTGCTGAAGATCGGCCTGCAGCAAGTGCCCGCCAAGAAGAAGCGCTTCGGCAAGGACCCTTTCACCGGTGCCGAGCGCTGGTTCCCCGCCAAGCCCGCTGCCGTGAAGATCAAGACCCGCGCGCTCAAGAAGCTCAAGGACGCAACGGCCTGATCGGCCCTTCCTGGAGCAGTCTTTCCAGGTTTCGGATCGGAAGCCCAGGCGATGCAGATGCAGCGCCTGGGCTTTTTTCATTTCACTTTCCCGCCTCTTTCGATCACGCCTGGCGCTGCTGCCAGAGCACGTCCAGCACATGCTGCGTGGCCTTCTCCATCGCGCCGGCGCGGTGCGCCAGGCCCAGGGGCCGCCACAGCGCCGGGCGCAGGGCCAGCATGCGGATGCGCGGGTCGGGCGGCGTGGCAACCGCAGCCTCGTGCGGCAGCAGAGTGGCGCCATAGCCGGCGGCCACCAGGCTCTTGATCGCATCGTTGTAGTTGAGCTCTATGCGTGCCCTGGGCTGCTCGCCGGCCAACGCGAACCACTCGCCGGTCAGGCGCGAGAGGCTGGTGCCCTCGTCGTTGAGGATCAGCGGCTGGCCCGCCAGCCAGTGCGGCGTGGCCCGCGTGGGCGCCGGCCATTGCGCCGGCACGAAGGCCATGACCGGGTCGCGCCGCCAGGGCTCGACCTGCACGCCGGGCACTGGCGGCTGGGGCAGCGCCACCAGGCCCACGTCGAGCGTGCCGCCGGCCAGGCGGGCCATGGTGTCGTGCGAGGTCAGCACCGCCACCTGCACGTCGATGTCGGGGTGCTGCTGGCCCAGCACCTCCAGCGCCTGCGGGAGCAGGTGGGCGATGGCGCCGGTGGATGCCCCCAGCCGCACGCGGCCGGCCAGGCCCTGCACCTGGCGCTGCACCATGGCCAGGGTGTCATCGGCATCGGCCAGCAGGCGCCGGGCACGCTCGACCAGGGCCTCGCCCACGCCGGTGGCGCGCACCTCGCCGCGCTTGCGCAGCAGCAGCGGCGCGCCCACCTGCGCCTCCAGGTCGGCCATGTGCAGGCTCACCGTGGGCGCCGCCAGGTGCAGCACGCGCGCGGCTTCGGCAAACGATCCCAGGTCGGCAATGGTGACGAGGGTGCGCAATCGGTCCAGGTTCAGTTCACGCATGTCGTTCAGAAATCCTGATGCTGATGGTTGTGAAATTCAACTTTTCAAATTCTACGCAGCGGCTGAAGATCACGCATCCCCCATTTGGCACACACCAGGAGCACCCCGCATGAGCAACACCACACCGCTTGTCTTCATCGATGGCGACCAGGGCACCACCGGCCTGCAGATCCATGAGCGCCTGCAGGGCCGCACCGACCTCCGCTTGCTGACCCTGCCCGAGCAGGACCGCAAGGACCCGGCGCGCCGCGCCGAGGCCATCAACGCCTGCGACATTGCCGTGCTGTGCCTGCCCGACGGGCCCGCGCGCGAAGCGGCCGCTTCCGTCACCAACCCGGCTGTGCGCGTGATCGACGCGAGCTCGGCCCACCGCACCGATGCCGGCTGGGTCTACGGCTTTCCCGAGATGGATGCCGGCCAGGCCGAACGCATCGCCAGTGCAACACGCGTGACCAACCCCGGCTGCTACCCCACGGGTGCCATCGCGCTGCTTCGGCCGCTGGTGCAGGCCGGCCTGGTGCCTGCCGACCACCCCCTGGCGATCCACGCCGTGTCGGGCTACTCCGGCGGTGGGCGGGCGCGCGTGCAGGAGCACGAGGCCCCGGGCGCGCAGGCGCCGGCTTTCCAGGTCTATGGCCTGCGCCTGGCGCACAAGCACACGCCAGAAATCGAACGGTATGCGGGCCTGTCGGCGCGGCCCTTCTTTCTGCCGGCCTATGGCGCCTTCCGCCAGGGCATCGTGCTGACCATCCCCCTGCATCTGCGCAGCTTGCCCGCAGGCACTACCGCCGAGAAGATCCACCACGCCCTGGCGCAGCACTATGCCGGCCAGCGCCATGTGGAGGTGACGGGGCTGGCCGAGGCCGAATCCACCGAGCACCTGGACCCCGAGGCGCTGAACGGCAGCAACCAGCTGCGCCTGTCCGTGTTTGCCAACCCGCAGCATGGCCAGGTGCTGCTTGCTGCCGTGTTCGACAACCTGGGCAAGGGGGCCTCGGGCGCGGCGGTGCAGAACCTGGGCCTGATGCTGGAGCGCATGGCCCAGGATTGACTACTGTTCAGCGGCGCTAATCAATCCCTCAGAAATCATTGATTGTGTGGCGCCCGATAGCCGGGCAGACTCGCGCGTCTCATCCACTACCAGAGGCAACATCCATGAAGGTCTGCATCATCGGCGCGGGCGCCATCGGCGGATTCATCGGCACCCGGCTGGCAGCGGCCGGCGATGCCCAGGTGAGTGCCGTGGCGCGCGGCGCCACGCTGGCCGCGCTCAAGGACCACGGCTGGCGCCTGCAGACCGCAGACGGGCTGGTGCAGGCGCCAGCGCACGCCACGGACCGGCCGACCGACCTGGGCGTGCAGGACCTGGTGGTCATCGCCGTCAAGGGCCCGGCGCTGGCCAGCGTGGCACAGGGCATTGCGCCGCTGCTGGGGCCCGAGACCCTGGTGCTGCCTGCCATGAACGGCGTGCCCTGGTGGTTCTGCCAGGGCGTGGCGGGCTGGGGCGACGAGCCGCTGGCCAGCGTGGACCCGGGCGGGCGCATTGCCAGCGCAATCCCCCTGTACCATGTGGTGGGCTGCGTCGTGCACGCCGCCACCTCCACACCCGAGCTCGGGCTGGTGCAGCACAAGATGGGCCGGGGCCTGGTCATCGGCGAGCCCGGCGGCGGGCGCAGCGAGCGCGTGCAGCGCATGGCCGACCTGCTGAACCACGCAGGCTTCGAGGCCACGCACTCGGCCGACGTGCGCTACGACATCTGGTACAAGCTGTGGGGCAACATGACCATGAACCCGGTCTCGGCCATCACCGGTGCCACGGTAGACCGCCTGCTCGACGACGACCTGGTGCGCGGCTTCTGCACGGCTGCCATGGAGGAGGCCGGCCGCATCGGCGCACGCATCGGCTGCCCGATTGCGCAAAGCCCCGAAGAGCGCCATGCCCTCACGCGCAAACTCGGCGCCTTCAAGACCTCGATGCTGCAGGATGTGGAGGCCGGTCGTGCGCTGGAGATCGACGCCATCGTCGCAGCGGTGCAGGAGATCGGGCACCGGGTGGCCGAACCCTCGCCTCACATCGACGCCTTGCTGGGCCTGGTGCGCCTCTTCGGCCGGGTGCGCGGCCTCTATCCTGCGGCCTGAGCCTCGTCATGGGCCACCTGGTGCAGGTGTTCCACCAGCATGCGCGCGGCCGGTGAGAGCCGCTTTTCATCGTTGAAGCAGATGGCGAAGCGCCGCTGCGCCCAGTCGTCCGTGAGCGGCAGCACGCGGATGCCCAGGGTTGCAGCCACCGGCTCGGCCACCTCGCGCGGTACCACGGCGATGCCCAGGCCGGCGCGCACGCAGCGCATCGACGCGTCAAAGGTGCTGACCACCGCCCGGTAGTTGATGGGCCGCCCGATGATGGCCGCGGCCCGCGCCAGCATGGTGTGCACCGCCGTCGATGCGGGCAGGCCCACCTGGTCGAAGCCCAGCGTGTCCTCGAACGCGCAGCGCCTGCGCCGGGCCAGCGGATGCGACAGCGGGGTGATGATGGCCAGGTGGTCACGCCGGTAGCTGCGCGTCTGCAGCCCGGCCAGGTCCGCCGCATCCCAGCACACGCCCACGGGCACCACCCCTTCGCGCAGGCTGCGCACCAGTTCGCTGCTGACCGCTTCCTCGATGTCGATGCGGATGTCGCGGTGCGCCGGCACCTGCAGGAACGAGGCAATGTCGTCGGGCAAAAACTCCGCGATCGACGACACCGTAGCCAGGATGCGCACCTGCCCCGTGATGCCGTTGCCATAGGCCGCCATGTCGCGCCCCGCGCGGTCGGCCGCTGCCAGCATGGCCCGGGCATGCTCCAGCAGGATCTCGCCGGCCCCCGTGGGCACCACGCCGCGGCGGCGCCGCTCGATCAGGGTGTTGCCCACGGTCTGCTCCAGCAGCGCCAGGCGCTTGCTGATGGCCGAGGGCACGATGTGGTGCAGCTGGGCAGCGCGGGCGATGTTGCGCGCCTCGCAGACGGCCACGAAAAGCCGCAGGGTGGTCAGATCCAGATCGCGCATGGGATGGGTTGCTCCTGCCGTTCCCAACGGGAACGCTATTGCTTCCAGAATACCGCTTTATCAATGCATCGGGAATGCCTACAGTTCCATCCGAGAGCCCACATTGCAGTGCGCCCCACCCTGGAGACACCCCATGCCCCCCACGAGCGAGCGCCTGCCGCGCACTGCCGTCATCCGCGAAGTCGGCCTGCGCGATGGCTTGCAGAGCATTGCCACCATCCTGCCCACCGAGCACAAGCGCGCATGGATACGCGCTGCCCACGCAGCCGGCCAGCGCGAGATCGAGGTGGGCTCGTTCGTGCCCGCCCGGCTGCTGCCGCAGTTGGCCGACACGGCCGAGCTGCTGGCCTTCGCCAAGACCCTGCCGGGGCTGTTCGCCTCGGTGCTGGTGCCCAACCTGCGCGGTGCCGAAAGCGCCATCGCGGGCGGTGCCGACCTGATGATCGTGCCGCTGTCGGCCAGCCATGCCCACAGCCTGGCCAACCTGCGCAAGACGCCCGACGACGTGGTGGCCGAGGTGGCGCGCATCCGCGCCGCGCGCGACGCCGCCGGCTCGCGCACGCTGATCGAAGGCGGCGTGGGCACGGCCTTCGGCTGCACGCTGCAAGGCCATGTCGCCAAGAGCGAGGTGCTGCGCCTGATGCAGGCCCTGCTTGATGCTGGCGCTGACCGCGTGAGCCTGGCCGACACCGTGGGCTATGCCGACCCGGCCATGGTGAGCGACCTGTTCGAAGACGCCGTGCGCCTGGCGGGCGACCGATTCTGGTGCGGGCACTTCCACGACACGCGCGGCCTGGGCCTGGCCAATGTGGCTGCGGCGCTGGAGGTAGGCGTGGCCCGCTTCGACGCCTGCCTGGCCGGCATCGGCGGCTGCCCGCACGCACCCGGCGCCAGCGGCAACGTATCGACCGAGGACCTGGCTTACATGCTCGGCAGCATGGGCATTGCCACCGGCATCGATATTGCCGCGCTGTTGGCGCTGCGCGGCCAGGTGGCGCAATGGCTGGCCGGCGAGACGCTGCACGGCACCCTGTGGCGCGCGGGCCTGCCCAAGACCTTTCCCCACCAGGCGGCCATTGCCGCCTGAATTGCACCGCCCCAAGGAACCCGCCATGAGCCCCACCCCAGAACCGCGCCTGCCCCTCACGGGCATCCGCGTCCTCGAATTCACCCACATGGTCATGGGCCCCACCTGCGGCATGGTGCTGGCCGACCTGGGGGCCGAGGTCATCAAGGTCGAGCCGCCCGGTGGCGACAAAACGCGCGAGCTGCCGGGCCTGGGGATCGGTTTCTTTCGCTCGTTCAACCGCAACAAGAAGAGCGTGGTGATCGACATCGGCACCGAAGACGGCCGTGCCACAGCGGCCGAGCTGGCGGGCGAGTGTGATGTGGTGCTGGAGAATTTCCGCCCCGGGCTGATGGCCGGCTTCGGGCTGGACTACGAGACGCTGTCCCAGCGCTTTCCGCGCCTGATCTATGTGACGCACAAGGGCTTCATGCCAGGCCCCTACGAAAACCGGCTGGCGCTGGACGAGGTGGTTCAGATGATGGGCGGGCTGTCGTACATGACCGGGCCCGTGGGCCGGCCGCTGCGCGCGGGCACCTCGGTCAACGACATCATGGGCGGCATGTTCGGCGCCATCGGCGTGCTGGCCGCGCTGCGCGAGCGTGAGTTCACCGGCCGTGGCCAGGAGATCCAGAGCGCGCTGTTCGAGAACTGCGTGTTTCTGTCGTCACAGCACATGCAGCAGTTCGCCATGACCGGCGAGGCGCCGCCGCCCATGCCCTCGCGCGTGTCGGCCTGGAGCGTGTACGACGTGTTCATGCTGGCCGATGGCGAGCAGCTCTTCATCGGCGCGGTGAGCGACAAGCAGTTCCTCACGCTGTGCCGCGTGATCGAGGCGCCCGAACTCGCGGCCGACCCGGCCCTGGCCACCAACACCCTGCGCGTGGGCGTGCGCCCGGCCTTGCTGGAGAAGCTCGGCGCCATCCTGCAGCAGCACCGCGTGCAGGAGCTGGCACCGAAGCTGGAAGCGGCCGGCATTCCCTATGCGCCCATCATGCGCCCCGACCAGCTGATGGACGACCCGCACCTCAAGGCCAGCGGCGGCCTGGTGCCCATGCAGACCGACGACGGTGGCACCACCGACGTGGTGCTGCTGCCCCTGCGCATGGATGGACGCCGCCCCGGCGTGCGCCGCCCGCTGCCCAAGGTGGGCGAGCACACCGAGGAAATCCTCGCCGGCCTGCCCAGTCGGGTTCTGGCCTGACCCCTTTTTCGAAAATCGACAAGAACCACAGGAGACAAGCACCATGCAAGCCACGACCTCTACCCCGTCCTTCCAGCACCACCGCCGCGCCGCCCTCTGGCTGGCCGGCCTGGCCCTGTGCGGCGCCGCCGCCACCACCGTGCGCGCCAACGACAAGCCCATCCGCATGGTGCTGCCCGTGGGCGCTGGCTCGGGGGTGGACACCATCATGCGCGCCGCCGCGCCGCAGCTGATCAAGGCGCTGGGCGGCCAGGGCGTGGTGATCGAAAACCTGCCCGGCGCGGGCGGCATCACCGGCGCCTCGGTCATCGTGCGTGCGCCGGCCGACGGGCTCACGCTGGGCGTGGTGTCGAACAACCACGTAGTCAACCCCAGCGTGTTCAAGAAGATGCCGTTCGACGCCGTGGGCGACATCACGCCGATCACGGTGGTGGGCGCCACGCCCTTCGTGCTGGTGGTCAACCCCAAGATTCCGGCGAAGAACGCCAAGGAGCTGCAGGCCCTGCTCAAGGCCAAGCCCGATGGCTACAACTACGCCTCCTCGGGCAACGGCACCATCATCCACCTGGCGGGCGCCATGTTCATGGAGGCAGCGGGCGTGGACGTGCGCCACATCCCCTACAAGGGCGTGGGCCCCATGGTCACGGACATGGTGAGCGGCCAGGTCGAGATCGGCGTGGTGGCGCTGCCCGCCGTACAGGGCCAGCTCAAGAGCGGTGCCCTGCGCGCCATCGGCATCATGGGCACGCAGCGCGTGGCCTCGCTGCCCGACCTGCCGACCATCGCCGAGCAGGGCTTCCCCGACGTGGACGTGGCCGGCTGGTTCGCCGTGGTGGGCCCGGCCAAGCTGCCGCCTGCCGAGGTCAAGCGCCTGCATGCCGCCGTGGTCGCCGCCTTTGCCATGCCGGAAACCAAAGAAGCCATGGCCAAGCAGGAAAACATCATCAACCCCATGACGCCCGAGGCCTCGCTGCAGTTCTTCAAGACCGAGCAGGAGCGCTATGCCCGGCTGGTGAAAAAGGCGGGCGTGACGGTCGAGTGAGTTCGCTGAACGCCGGGCATTGACCCACACGCCAGGGCCGGTATGCCGGGCACGCAGGAAACCTGCGCGCAACCCGCTCCACAATGGCCTGCGAGGCGCCTCCATCGGGGATGGCGCAGCCCCACCTTGCCCACCCTGCACGCCACACACCATGAGCACCCCCTACCAGTCCGGCTTTGGAAATGAATTCGCCACCGAGGCGCTTGCAGGCGCCCTGCCCGTGGGCCGCAACTCGCCCCAGCGCTGCCCCTACGGCCTGTATGCCGAGCAGTTGAGCGGCACTGCCTTCACGGCGCTGCGTGCGGACAACCGCCGCTCCTGGCTCTACCGCATCCGCCCGTCGGCCATGCACACGCCGTTCGAGCGCATCGATGACGGCCGCATCGTGAGCGCGTTCGATGCAGTGCCCACGCCCCCCAACCAGCTGCGCTGGAGCCCGCTGCCCATGCCCACGGAGCCCACCGACTTCGTGCAGGGCATCGTCACCATGGCCGGCAACGGCGACCCGCACGCCCAGAACGGCGCGGCCATGCACCTGTACGCGGCCAACCGGTCGATGCAGCGGCGTGTGTTCTACAACGCCGATGGCGAAATGCTCATCGTGCCGCAGCAAGGCCGCCAGCGCTTCGTGACGGAGCTGGGCGTGATCGACGCTGAGCCGCAGGAGATCGTGGTGATACCGCGCGGCGTGCGCTTTCGCGTGGAACTGCCGGACGGCGAGGCGCGCGGCTACATCTGCGAGAACTATGGCGCCAACTTTCGCCTGCCCGACCTGGGCCCCATCGGATCCAACGGCCTGGCCAACCCGCGCGACTTCCTCACGCCGCATGCGGCCTACGAGGACATCGACGCGCCGCACGAACTGGTGGCCAAGTTCATGGGCCACCTGTGGTCGGCGAAGATGGAGCATTCGCCCATCGACGTGGTGGCCTGGCATGGCAACTACGCGCCGTACAAGTACGACCTCCGGCGCTTCAACGCCATCGGATCGATCAGCTACGACCACCCGGACCCGTCGATCTTCCTGGTGCTGCACAGCGCCTCGGACACGCCTGGCGTGAGCAACATCGACTTCGTGGTCTTCCCGCCGCGCACGCTGGTGATGCAGGACACCTTCCGTCCGCCCTGGTTCCACCGCAACATCGCCAGCGAGTTCATGGGCCTGGTGCACGGCGTCTACGACGCCAAGGCCGAGGGCTTTCTGCCCGGCGGCGCCAGCCTGCACAACAGCATGACGGGCCACGGGCCGGATGCGGAGACCTTCGAGAAGGCCAGCAACGCCGATCTTTCGGTGCCGCACGCCATCAAGGACACCATGGCCTTCATGTTCGAGACCCGCTGCGTGCAGCGCCCGACCGCGCAGGCGCTGCAGTCGGCGCAGCTGCAGGACGACTACTACCGCTGCTGGCAGGGCCTGCGCAAGCATTTCGATGCCAGCAAGCCCTGACGCCGCCAACACCCTGGACAGCGGCACGCTGCAGGCCTGGTCCACGCGGGTGCTTATGGGCTTCGGGGTGGCCGAGGAGCCTGCCGCCCTCACCGCCGGTCTGCTGCTGCGCACCAGCCTGCGCGGCATCGATACCCATGGCATTGCGCGCCTGCCGGGCTATGTGGACAAGCTCGCAAGCGGCGAGGTGAATGCCCGCGCCGTGCCCCGCATCGATGCCGATGCCACCAGTTGGCTGCGCTGCGATGGCGACGGCGGCCTGGGCCAGGTGGTGGCCAGCTTCGCGCTGGAGCAGGCCATGGCCCTGGCGCGCCACCAGCCCCTGTGGTGGCCTGCCACATCTGGGCCACAGGCCACCTGGCAGCGCTGGCGGTGTATGTGGCGGCTGCGGCGGAGCAGGGGTTCTTCGCCTTTCTGTGCCAGCGCACGCCGCCGGTCATGGCCCTGCCGGGCGCCAGCGGCCCGGTGATCGGCAACAACCCCCTGGCCTTTGCCCTGCCGCTGGCGGGCTGCGCGCCCCTGGTGTTCGACATGGCCAACAGTGTGGTGGCGCGCGGCAACGTGGCCCAGGCCGTGCGCGAGGGCCAGGACACTATCCCGCCCGAATGGGCGCTCGGCCCCGACGGGCAGCCCACCACCGATCCGGTGCTGGCGCTGCAAGGCGCCATGCAGCCCATTGCCGGCCACAAGGGCCTGGGGCTGTCAATGCTGGTCGAGTGCCTGGCAGCGAGCATGGGCGGCATCGTATCGGCGCCGGACACTGCCGTCGGCACGGCCGGATCCGCCGCCAACGCCAGCGCCTTTGCGCTGGTGATCAACCCCGCGCTGACCACCGGGCGCGAGGCCTTCGATGCCAGCGTGTCCGCCTGGATGCAGACCTGCCTGCAGGCCGGCGGCCCCGGCGCCCGCTACCCGGGCCAGCGCCAGGCGGAATGCGAACAGCAGCGCCGCCGCCACGGGGTGCCATTGCCCGCCGGCCTGCTGGCCGAGTTGCGCGCGCTGGGTGAGCGCACAGGCTGCGCGTTTCCCGCCGGATGATTACCCCTGCAGGCGGGCCTGCTGGCGGAATTGGCGCGGCGTGAGCCCGGCCTCCTGCCGGAAGCGGCGGCTGAAATACGCTTCGTCGTGGAAGCCGCTCTGGTGCGCGATCTCGCGGATCAGCGTATCGGAGCCGGCCAGCAGCTCGCGCGCATGTTCCAGGCGCCGCTCGGTGAGCAGCTCGGTGAAGGTGCGCCCGGTCTGCTTCTTGAGCAGGTGCGCCAGGTAGTTGGGTGACAGCGCCACGGCCGTGGCCGTGTCGGTGAGCGCAATGTCCTCGTGCGAATGCGCGCGCAGGTGGCGCAGCGCGCGCTGCAGGGCGTCGTGCTGCACGCCGCCTTGGCGGTGGTGGCGCGCGGCCTGCGCATGCAGCTCGCTGGAAAAGCGCGCGCAGGCCAGGCCCAGCAACTGCAGCAGGATGCCGCGGATGCTGGCCGCCGAGCCCAGCGTACGCGGCTGGTTGTACGCCACCAGGGCATCGAGCCAATGGCGAATCTGCGCGAAATCCTCGGGCCCGAAGGCGAAGTCCAGGGACTCCTGGAACAGGAAGGGTGCCAGCTCCGGGTGCTGCGCCATGCCCACGTCCTCCAGGTCCAGGGCGGGCACGTCGAGCTCGGGCCAGAGGAAGCGCTGGTCGAAGTTGATGATGGCGTAGCGCGCGCCTGCAGGGTGAGGCACCACGTGCATGCGGTAGGGCAGCACAAAGCTCAGCGTGCCCGCGCCAAAGGGCCGCGTGGCCGTGCCCACCACCTGCCGATCGCCCCCTTCGAGGCTCACCTGGATCTGGAAATACTCGTGCCGGTGCGGGCGGCTGAGCACGTCGCGCGCCCCCTGGAAGCGGATGTCGAAATCCAGGTGCTCGGCGCGCTCCTGCATTCCGTACAGGCGTGCATGGGCGTTCGGTCGGGACGGGGCGGGCATGCGCAAATGGTATCCGCTCGCGCAGTGGTGGCCCTGTCCGGTTTGGGCGTAGATGCGTACAAGTTGCCTGTGATGGCTGCTCCAACAATCGCTATCGACCACAACAAGAGCGGCTAACAAAACTCAGCGAAGCGGTTCTGGCTAGGCGCTGCGTCGCAGGCAGTACGAGCAGTACGACAAGACGCAGCAACGACGCCAGAAGAGTTTTGTTAGCCGCGCCAACAGGAGACAAAGCACTATGGACCAACCTCGACGCAACATCTTGACCCACTCCGCCCTCCTCGCCACCGGCGCCGTCGCCGGCTGCGCCCTGCCCGCAGGCGCCAGCAAAATGGCCCCCACCCCCTTCGACCTGCCGCAGACCACGATCCCCATTGTGGGCAGCGACCAAGTGTTCCCCGTGCGCCGCGTCTACTGCATCGGCCGCAATTACGCGGCACATGCGCGCGAGATGGGCTCGGACCCCACGCGCGAGCCGCCCTTCTTCTTCCAGAAGCCGGCCGACGCGATCCAGTTCGTGAAGCCCGGCGTGGTGGCCGACCATGCCTACCCCACGCTGACCAAGAACTACCACTACGAAGTGGAACTGGTCGTGGCCCTGGCCAAGGGCGGCAAGGACATTCCGGTGGAAAGCGCGCTGGACCACGTGTTCGGCTACTCGCTGGGCCTGGACATGACGCGCCGCGACCTGCAGCGTGAAATGGGCGACCAGAAGAAGCCGTGGGAGATCGGCAAGGCCTTCGACCAGTCCGCCCCGGTGGGCCCTCTGTACCCGGTGAGCCAGGTGGGCCACATCAAGGACGGCGACATCTGGCTCAAGGTCAACGGCACCACCAAGCAGAGCGCCACGCTGCAGCACATGATCTGGTCGGTGGCCGAGCAGATCAGCCGCCTGTCGCGCGCCTTCGAGCTCAAGCCCGGCGACATCATCTACTCGGGCACGCCTGAGAACGTGGGCCCGGTGGTCAAGGGCGACGAGATCGAGATCCATATCGACCGTTTTCCGAACCTGAAGCTGCGCATCGTCTGATCATCCGCAGGCGGCGGCTATGCTGGCGCGGTGAAGACCCTGACCTTCTACCGCATCGCCCTGGGCCTGCCCTTGGCCGTGCCCCTGCTGCTCTTTGCGCTGGCCTTCGGGGCATGGCTGGGCCGGCTGCAGGCGCCCGCAGCCATCGAGCGCGCGCTCTGGCGTACGCCCCTGCTGTTCCAGCCGGTGCAGGCCATTGGCTGGCTGTTGTTCTTCGCCGTGCAGGGCGAGCCAGGTGCCATCTACGGCGCCCTGTGGATGCTGCTGCCTCTGGCCATCTGGTGTCTGGTGCTGGGCTATGCCTATGTGGGCCTGGCCCGGCTGGCTTGCGGTGTTCTGCGGCGGCTGGGGCGGGTGCGCGACCCGCGCCACCAACCCTGAAGCCCTGGCCGACGGCGGCTAACCCACGTCAAGCGCCGTGTTGGAGTGCGACAGCCCGTAGAGGCCCCGCAAAGCACCGGCCTGCGCGCCGGCAACCACCAGCGCGGCATCCGACAGTTCGGTGCCTGCCAACACCTCCAGCGCCGAGCGGTCGTACCCGCAGGCGATGAAGACCCAGTCGGCCGCAGGATCGGGCCCACCGCGGATCTGCTGCTCGGTGGTGGTGGCGATCGTGGGGGTCTGGTTCTGCAGCAGGTGGCCCGCCGTGGTACCAGGGCGCGATGACAGTGAACCCGCCAGTGCGCCCAGGTGGGCACGCAGTCGTTGCGCGGCGCCATCGGCTGGAGAGAAGCGCACCGTGAGCGCATGCCGGGACAGCGCCCCTCCCCGGCTTTCCAGCACGCGGCACTGGCTGCGCACCATGTGGCGGTGGTGCGGCATCATCTGCGTGGACCAGGGTGAGGGCGCGTTCAGACGGGCCAGGTAGGCATCGGAGACCAGGGTCTCGTAGGCCGCCAGTTCGTACAGCACGAAGAAGCCTTCGCCACCGTCCACCGCGGACCAGCGCGCGCCGCGGTGAAAGCCTGGAATGCCCATTCGCTCCGGAAAATGCTCGTGCGTATGCCAGTCCTCGAACTCGGCGCGGTGGGCGGGCGCGATGTCCCACCACATTGCAAGGGCAGCCTTTCCCAACAAGGCCATGGCCGCCCCTCACTTGCTGCCGCCGCGCAGGCGCGCGAGCTCGGCGTTGACCTGGGTCATCAGCGGCTCGCCGACTTCCTTGGCGAACTTGTCGACCACGGGCTGCACCTTCTGGCGCAGGCGCGCGAGCTCGGCCGGCGCCACGTCGTTGACCTGCATGGTCTTGCGCAGGTTGGTGATGGATTCGGCCTCCTTGGCCTGGGCGATGCGGCGCTCTTCCTGTTTCGCCTCGTTGGCCGCATCGGTGATGAGCTTGCGCTCGGGCTCGGACATGCCGTCCCAGGTCTTCTTGCTCATGAGCACCGGCATGCCGGTGTAGACGTGGCGCGTGAGCGAAAGGTACTTTTGCACCTCGGCGAACTTGGCCGACTCGATCACGCCCACCGGGTTGTCCTGGCCGTCGATGGCCTTGGACTCCAGCGCGCCGTAGACCTCGCCGAAGGTCATGGGCACGGGGTTGGCACCCAGGGTGTTGAACATGTCCAGGTAGATCGGCGAGGCGATCACCCGCAGCTTGAGGCCCTGCAGGTCCTCATGCCGGGCGATGGGGCGCTTGCTGTTGGTCATGTTGCGAAAGCCCAGGTCCCAGATGCCCAGGCCGACAATGCCGTGCGCCGCCAGGCCCGCCTGCAGCCTCGTTCCCACCGGGCCGTCGGCCAGGCCATAGGCCTCCTGCGGGCTGTCGAACAGGAAGGGGAAGTCGAACACCATGAACTGCTTGTCGATGCCTGCCAACAGACCCGTGGCCATGGACGCGAAATCGAGCGTGCCGCCGCGCACGGCCGACAGGTTCTGCGTGTCGCTGCCGAGCACGGCATTGGCGAACAGCGTCACCTTGATCTTGCCGCCGCTCTTTTGCCCGACCAGGTCGGCGAACTTCTGCGCGCCCTGCCCGAGGGGATGGTCCTTGGCCAGGCTGAAGGCGAACTTGAGGTTGCGCTCCTTGATTTCCTGGGCCAGCACCGAGGGAATGGCCGAAGCGAAGGCAACGGCACCGATGGCCGCCAGTGCCGCGCGGCGCAAGGTGGATGTGGTCATGCTTGTCTCTTCCTTTCTTTCTTGGGAGGTGATCGCTGCGGCACGCCTTCAGCGGTGCGTGCTTCGCGGTGCGACGGCGCATGTTATTCGCATTTTCTGAACACCATTCAACATTTACAACTCATTCAAATTCTGAAGGGCTGCGTATGATCGCGACTATCCACCCGAAGGAGTCCCCATGAGCGGAGCGCTCGAGAAATCCCTGGCCATCCTGGAGTACCTGGTAGCGCACCCCGATGGCGTGGCGCTGGCGCGCATCTCCACCGACCTCAACATGCTGCGCAGCGGCTGCCACCGCACGCTGCACGAGTTGATCGGCTATGGCTACGTGCGCCAGATGCCGCACAAGGGCGACTACGCGCTCACCACCAAGATGGCATCGATGGGGCTGAGCTTCCTGAGCCGCTCGGGCGTGGTCGACATCGCCCAGCCCGTGATCGACCGGCTCGCGCGCACCACCGAGGAACTGGTGCGCCTGGCCATCGTCGACGGCGAGCGGCTGACCCTGGTGGCCAAGGCCCAGGGCGCCAAGTCCGGCCTGCTGTACGACCCGGACATGGGCATCGACCTGCGCCTGTCATGCAGCGCCGCGGGCCATGCCTGGCTCATGACCCTGCCCGAAGACGAGGCCGCCGCACGCGTCTCCAGGCAGGGCCTGGGCAGCCCGCGCCAGTTCGGCCCCAACGCGCCCACCTCGCTCAAGGCACTGCAGACCGCCCTGCGCACGCATGCCAAGCGCGGCTACAGCCTGATCCAGGACGGCTATGCGCCCGGCATGAGTTCCATGGCGGCCCCTGTGCGCCGCAAGGGCGAACCCACCACAGGCGTGGTGGTCATCGCTGGCCCCTCGGCCCGGCTCACGGCCAAGAGCATGGCCCGCTTCGGCCCCGAGCTCATGGCGGCGGCGGACGAGCTGGCCATGGCGGGCCAGGCATCGCCGCTTCTCAGGTCCGCCAACGTGGGCACCTGGGGCAACCGTATTGACCACACCCCCTGAGTCGCTTCGCGCCTTCCCCCTCTCTCTCCTCGCTACGCGAGTCGGGAGGGGGACGCCCCCAGCGCGGCGGGGCGGCCCTTGCGCGGGGGCACTGGCTTCGGCCGCGCCGGTTTCATGGGATGCGGGCGGCTCTTGGCGTTGCGAGTAACGGAGCTCAGGCAGGCGCCTGCCCCGCAAAATCCGAGTGCAGATCGAAGACCAGCGTGCGCAGCCACTGGCTGGCGGGGTCCTTGTGGTACTTGGCGTGCCAGAAGAGGTTGATGGCGATGCGCGGCAGCTTGACCGGGTGCGGACGCGCCACCAGACCGAAGGGCTCCACCATGCGCCCAGCCAGCCGCTCGGGCACGGTGGCGATCAGGTCGGTGGACTGCAGGATGTGGCCGATGGCCACGAAGTGCGGAACCTTGAGCTTCACGCGCCGCTCGGGTGAGTGCCTGTCCAGGATTTCGTCGACCTGGCCATGGCCGGTGCCGGCCGAGACCACGGCCACATGTTCGGCCGCGAAGAAGTCCGCTGCGCGCAACTGCCTGCGCTGCGCGAGCCGGTGGCCCTGGCGCAGCAGCACCACATAGTCCTGCTCGAACAGCCGGCGCTGGAAGAAACCCGCCTTGAGCTGCGGCAGCAGGCCGATGGCCAGGTCCACCTGGCCGGCCTCCATCGCGTCCTTGAGGTTCACGGCCGTGTTGCGCACGGTGCTGATGGCCACACCCGGTGCCAGCTCGCCGATGCGCTGCATGAGCTGCGGCAGGAAGTAGATCTCCCCGATGTCGGTCATGCCCACCGTAAAGCTGCGCCTGCTGCCGGCAGGGTCGAAGGCATTGCGCGCATTCACCGCGCCGTGGATCATGCCCAGCGCATAGCCCACCGACTCGGCCAGTTGCTCGGCGAACGGCGTGGGCTGCATGCCGCTGGCGGTGCGCAGGAACAGGGGGTCGTCGAACTGCCGGCGCAGGCGCGCCAGGGCATTGCTCACGGCCGGCTGGCCCAGGCCCAGGTTCTCGGCCACCTTGGAGACCTTGCGCTCGGTGAGCAACTGGTTGAAGACCACCAGCAAATTGAGATCGATGTCCTTGAGCTCCATGGCCTGCCCCGATGAATATTGATTTCAATGATATTCAACATTGATCCCATCGCGTTGACTGATTTTCAGGTGGGCCGGATCATCGCCGCCATGACTCCCCCAGGGAGCGCGGCGATCCCGAACCAAGAGACAACGCACGATGGAAATCCATGTCCGCCCACTGCGGCGCACCTTGCACGTCGCCGCAGGCGTGAACCTGCTCGATGCCCTGCGCGCCAACGACGTGCCTGTGTCGTACAGCTGCATGGCCGGGCGCTGCGGCACCTGCCGCTGCAAGGTGGTGGCGGGCGACGTACTCGAATCGGGCCGCGAGGCCCAACGCCCCCTGGGCGCTGCCACCGATGGCGATGCCGGCTATGTGCTGGCCTGCCAGACCTTCGTGACCGAGCCCTGCACGGTGGAGATCGCCGAGCCCGACGAGGTGGTGGTGCATACCGCGCGCACCCTCAAGGCCACAGTGGTCGCCATCGAGGATGCGACCCATGACATCAGGCGCCTGCGCCTGCAGCCGGCCAAGCCGCTCGACTTTTCGCCTGGGCAGTATGCGCAGCTGCAGTTCACGCCCTCGCACGCGCGCCCTTACTCGATGGCAGGCGTGGCCGGTGATGGCGAGCTGGAGTTCCATGTGCGGCTGGTGCCCGAGGGGCGCGTGACGGGATACATCGCGCAGGAGCTGAAGGTGGGCGATGCGGTGCGCGTGAGCGGACCGCTGGGCTCGGCCTACCTGCGGCGCCGGCACGACGGTCCCATGCTCTGCGTGGCGGGTGGCACGGGCCTCGCGCCCATCCTGTCCATCGTGCGCGGCGCGCTCGCGGCCGGCATGCGCAACCCGATGCATCTTTACTTTGGCGTGCGCTCCGAGCGCGACGTCTATGGTCTGGAATGGTTGGCCGCGCTGCAGCACGAGCACCCGGCCCTCAGCGTGCACACCGTGCTGGCCTCGGGCCGGGCGGCGGGCTGCCGCACGGGCCTGGTCACCGATGCCATCGCGCAGGACTGGCAGAGTCTGGCCGGCTTTCGCGCCTACCTCTGCGGCGCACCACCGATGGTGGAGGCCACGTCGCTGCTGGTGCGCCGCATGGGCGTGCTGCCCAGCCAGATCCACGCGGACGCCTTCTATGCCAGCGGCACTTGACCTCACAAGGAAGCCCCATGGAACAGCCCCGCCCCCATTCCACAGAGACCCTGGCCGCGCGCAAGGCCTACTACGAGCGCATCGGCGGCAACAGCATGACGCCGCTGTGGGAAGTGCTGGGCGCACTGGTGCCCCCAGAGCCGCGCTCGCCGGCCGTGCCACACCACTGGTCGTACGCGGCAGTGCGTGCGCAGGTGATGGAGGCGGGCACGCTGATCAGCGCGGCCGAGGCCGAGCGCCGCGTGCTCATCCTCGAGAACCCGGGCCTGCGCGGCCAGTCGTGCATCACGCAGTCGCTGTACGCGGGCCTGCAGCTCATCCTGCCCGGCGAGGTGGCACCGGCGCACCGCCACACGCAGTCCGCCCTGCGCCTGGTGCTCGATGGCGAGGGAGCCTACACGTCGGTGAACGGCGAGCGCGTGACCATGCACCGCGGCGACTTCATCATCACCCCGGCCTGGACCTGGCACGACCACGGCAACCTGGGCAGCGAGCCCGTGGTCTGGCTCGACGGGCTGGACATCCCCCTGGTGCGCTTTCTGGACGCGGGCTTTGCCGAAAAGTCTGCCGCGCCTTCGCAGGGCGTGGCGCGGCCCGAGGGCGACGCCCTGGCGCGCTACGGCGCCAACATGCTGCCCGTCGATGAAGAGCAGCGCACGGGCGAGCCGACGCGCCTGTTCATCTACCCCTACGCGCAGACGCGTGCGGCGCTGCTCGCCATTGCCCTGGGCGCACCCGATGCGCACCTGGGCTTCAAGCAGCGCTTCGTGAACCCGGCCACCGGGGCATCGCCCATGCCCACCATGGGCACCTTTGCACAGCGCCTGCCGGCCGGCTTCACCACCCGCCCCTACCGCTGCACCGATGGCACGGTGCACGTGTGCCTCGAAGGCAGCGGCGAGGCCGAGATCAACGGACGGGGTTTTGGCTTTGCGGAGCGCGACGTGTTCGTAGTGCCCTCCTGGCAAACGCTCACGCTGCGCGCGCGCACCGACAGCATCCTCTTTTCCTACTCCGACCGCCCCGTGCAGAAGGCCCTGGGGCTGTGGCGCGAGGAGCGGCTGTGATGCCGCGCGCACTCGGCTCATCGAGCAGGCCCTACCAAGAACCAAGGAGACGAACATGAGCAGCGAACCCCACACCATCTTCCCGGCGCAGGCCCGGTGGGAGGGCCCGGGCACGAGCCGCATACCCTTCAAGGTCTACACCGACGAAGCGCTGCACCGCAAGGAGCTCGAACGCTTTTTCTACCAGAAGCACTGGTGCTATGTGGGCCTGGAGGCCGAGATCCCGAACGCGGGCGACTTCAAACGCACGGCGATCGGCGAACGCTCGGTGGTCATGGTGCGCGATGCCGAGGGCGGCATCAACGTGATCGAGAACGTCTGCGCGCACCGCGGCATGCAGTTCTGCCGCGAGCGCTCGGGCAACCGCAAGGAGCTGGTCTGCCCCTACCACCAGTGGAACTACAGCTTGAAGGGCGAGCTGCAGGGCGTGCCGTTCCGCCGCGGCGTGAAGCAGGACGGCAAGGTCCACGGCGGCATGCCGGCGGACTTCGACCCGGCCGAGCACAGCCTCAACAAGCTGAAAGTCGCCACGCGCGGCGGCGTAGTGTTCGCCTCGTTCGACCATGGCGTGGAACCGTTCGAGGACTTTCTCGGCCCCGAAATCCTGGCCTACTTCGACCGGCTGTTCGATGGCCGCAAGCTCACCCTGCTGGGCTACAACCGCCAGCGCATTCCGGGCAACTGGAAGCTGATGCAGGAGAACATCAAGGACCCCTACCACCCCGGCCTGCTGCACACCTGGTTCGTGACCTTCGGGCTCTGGCGCGCGGACAACAAGAGCGAGCTCACCATGGACGCCCGCCACCGCCACGCGGCCATGGTGTCCACGCGCGGCCAGGCGGGCAAGGCCGGCCAGGTCACGCAGGTGTCCAGCTTCAAGGAAAGCATGCAGCTCGAAGACCCGCGCTTTCTGGACATCGTGCCCGAGCCCTGGTGGGGCGGGCCCACGGCAGTGATGATGACCTTGTTCCCGAGCGTGATCCTGCAGCAGCAGGTCAACAGCGTTTCCACGCGCCACATCCAGCCCGCAGGCCATGGCGCCTTCGACTTCGTGTGGACGCACTTCGGCTTCGAGGACGACACAGCCGAGATGACTCAGCGCCGCCTGCGCCAGGCCAACCTGTTCGGGCCGGCGGGTTTTGTCTCGGCCGACGATGGCGAGGTGATCGAGTTTTCGCAGCAGGGCTTCGAGCAAAAGCCCTTTCACCGCGCGCTGGCCGAACTGGGCGGGCGCGAGGTGGGCAACACCGACCACATGGTGACCGAGACGCTGATCCGTGGCATGTACCAATACTGGCGCGAAGTGATGGAAGACGATGCCGCGCCGCCCGAAGGGGAGGGATGAAATGGACTTCGCGACCTACTACGCCCTGACCCAGCTTTACGCCGACTACGCCAGCGCCGTCGATTCAGGCGACTGGGACCTGTGGCCCGACTTCTTCACCGACGACTGCAGCTACCGCCTGCAGCCGCGCGAAAACCACGAGCGCGGGTTTCCGCTGGCCACGCTGTCGTTCGAGAGCAAGGGCATGCTGCGGGACAGGGTCTACGGCATCAAGGAGACCCTGTTCCACGACCCCTACTACCAGCGCCACATCATCGGCGCGCCGGTGGTGCGCCAGCTCGACGGCGAGCGCATCCACTGCGAGGCCAACTACGCCGTGCTGCGCACCAAGCTGTCGCAGGCGACCACGGTGTTCAACGCGGGCCGCTACATCGACGAGGTGGTGCGCACGGCCGAGGGCCTGAAGTTCGCGAAGAAGCTCGTCGTCTACGACAGCGAAATGATCCCCAACTCGATCATCTACCCGATCTAGAAAGTCCAAGCCATGAACAACACCACCACCCAGCAATGGACCGACGCGGCCGCGTTCGACGACGTACCGCAGGACGACGTCATCGGCCTGGCCGTGGACGGCCGCGACATTGCCCTCTACGGCGTGGAGGGCGCGGTCTACGCCACCGACAACCTGTGCACCCACGGCCACGCCCGGCTGTGCGACGGCTTTCTGGAGGGGCACGAGATCGAGTGCCCGCTGCACCAGGGCCGGTTCGACGTGCGCAGCGGCGCGCCCACCTGCCAGCCCGTGACCGAGGCAGTGCGCAGCTACCCGGTGCGCATCGAGGGCGGGCGGGTGTACCTGGCACTCGGCTGAAGGCAGCGCACTATCATCGCTGCCATGGACCGCATTCTCTACACCTACTTTCGCAGCTCGGCCGCCTACCGGGTGCGCATCGCGCTCAACCTCAAGGGCCTCGAAGCCACCCACATCCCCGTGCACCTGGTGCGCGATGGCGGCGAGCACCTGAAACCCGCGTACAAGGCCATCAACCCGCAGGGCCTGGTCCCCGTGTTCGGCGAAGACGGCATGCGCGTGAGCCAGTCACTGGCCATCCTCGAATACCTGGAAGAAAAGTACCCCGGCACGCCGCTGCTGCCCAGCGCCCTGGCCGACCGCGCCTACGTGCGGCAACTGGCGCTGGTGATCGCCTGCGAGATCCACCCGATCAACAACCTGCGCGTGCTCAAGTACCTGACCGGCACCCTGGGCGTGGCCGACGCGGCCAAGAGCGACTGGATCAAGCACTGGATCGCCCAGGGCTTCGAGGCGCTGGAGGCCGAGATCCAGGCCGCAGGCCACAGCGGCGGCTTCTGCTTTGGCGAAACGCCCACCCTGGCCGACTGCTGCCTGGTGCCGCAGATCTTCAACGCGCGGCGCTTCGACGTGGACCTGTCGCCCTATCCCACGCTGGTGGCCATCGACGAGCGCTGCGCTGCGCTGCCGGCCTTCCAGCAGGCGCACCCCTCTGCACAGGCCGACGCGCAATAAAGGGCTCAGCGCGGCGCGTTGGCCTCCAGCCAGGCCCGCAGCCGCCGCACGCCTTCGACCAGGCGCGCCGTGTCCTTGGATGCAAAGCACCAGCGCAGCCAGCCCTGGGCTTCGGCGCCAAAGGCATTGCCCGGTGCCAGGCCCAGGCCGGCCTCGGTCACCAGGCGCTTGGCCAGGGTGAGCGAATCGTTGAAGCCTTCGATCTGGAAGAAGGCGTACATGCCGCCACGCGCCGCCGTCACCTTGACACCCGGCACCTGGGCGAGCAAGGGCACCAGCGTGTCGCGGCAGGCCTTCAGGTGCGCCACCACGCGCGGCGTGATCTCCTCGCTGTGCTCCAGCGCCGCCAGGGCCGCGCGCTGGGTGAACACGCTGGCGCACGAGGTGTTGAACTCGATGACCTTGGCGATGCCGTCCACCAGCGCGGGCGGCAGCACCAGCCAGCCCAGGCGCCAGCCGGTCATGAGGAAGCTCTTGGAAAAGCTGTGCGCCACCACCAGCCGGTCGTCCGCGCTGGCGATATCGAGAAAGCTCGGCGCACAGCGGTTCTCGGTGGGCTCGTAGTAGAGGCGCTCGTAGACCTCGTCGGCCAGGATCCAGGTGCCCGTGCTGCGACAGTGGTCCAGGATGCGCTGCTGCTCTGCGCGCGTCAGCGTCCAGCCCGTGGGGTTGTTGGGGGCGTTGACGATGAGCAGGCGGGTGTCCACGGTCACGGCGCGGCACAGGGCCTCGATGTCGAGCGTCCACTGCCCGTCCGCCGCCGTGAGCGGCAAGGTGCGCACGCGCGCGCCCAGGATCACCGGCTGCGCCACCAGGTTGGGCCACACGGGCGTGACCACCACCACCTCGTCGCCCGCATCCACCAGGGTCTGCACGGCCAGCATCAGCGCGCTGACGCCGCCCGAGGTGACCGCGATGCGGCCCGCATCCACCGCCGGGTGCAGGGCGCTGGTGTAGCGCGCCACGGCCTCGCGCAGTGCGGGCAGGCCCAGGTTGTGGCTGTAGAAGGTCTCGCCGCGCTGCAGCGATTCGATGGCGGCGTTGCGCACCACCTCGGGCGTGACCTCGTCGCTCTCGCCGAACCAGAAGGCCAGCACGTCGTCGCGCCCCAGGCCGGCGTTGGCGACCTCGCGGATCATGGAGGGTTCGAGGGTCTGGATGGTCTCGCGCATGGTCGGAAAACGGCGGTGGCCCGCAGCAAATCGGTGAAGGGACTGCAAGCGTAGCGCTTTTTCCAGGGCCCTTCAGGGCGATTGATCGCCGCCCTGCACAGCCCACCAGCGCTCGCCCATCTGCAGCTGCAGCCATTCGATGAAGCTCACCACCTTGGCAGGCACCATGCGCGGCGAGGGGTAGACGGCATGGATCTCCTGCGGCGGCAGCGTCCAGCCGGGCAGCACCGGCACGACGGCGCCGCCCTCGAGCGAGCCGTGCGCCACGTAGGTCGGCAGCGCCGCGATGCCCATGCCGCCGCGCGCGGCGGCCAGCAGGGCCGAGAGGTTGTTGGAGCGCAGCGGCCCGGCCACCGGCACCGTGAGCGCCGCGCCCGAGCCGTTGCCCAGGTGCCAGCGCGCATCGCCCTGTGCGGTGCTGTAGATGAGGGCATCGTGGCACGCCAGGTCGGCCGGCTCGGCGGGGGTGCCGCGCTGCACCAGGTAGTCGCCGGACGCCACCAGCACCCAGGGGTTGAGCCCCAGGTAGCGCGCGCCCAGTGTCGAATCGGCCAGGCGCCCCATGCGAATGGCGACATCGATGCCCTGCTCGACCAGGTTCACATAGCGGTCCTCGAAGACCAGCTCGATCTGCAGGCGCGGGTTCTCGCGCATGAAGCGCATCACCAGCGGCACCAGCACGCGCCGCCCGAAGGCCACCGAGGTGCTGATGCGCAGCCCGCCCTGCACCTGGGACTGCAGCAGAGCGGCCACGGTCTCGGCTTCTTCGACATGGTGGGTGATGAGCTTGCACTTCGCGTAGTACAGGCGGCCGATCTCGGTGGGCGACACGCCGCGCGTGCTGCGGTGCAGCAGGCGCGAACCGAGCTGCTTTTCGAGCTGGGCCACGAGCTTGGTGGCCGAGGGCTGGCCCACGCCCATCTCGGCAGCGGCCTTGCTGAACGAGCCCAAGTCCACCACACGCACGAACAGTTTGACTCCGAGAAGGCGATCCATGGAAACGATTATCGGCAGCGCCTGGCGGCCGATTGCATTCCAAAAGGGAATAACGCTAATGCCCTGGATGCGGGTTCCGGGCTTTGGCCAATGCGGGGAGCATCCAGTCCATCAGTTTTCAAACCCCTTGACAGGAGACCCCGATGGCAACAATGAAGGCCGCCATGGCCGCCGTGTTGGTGATGGAGAAAGAGGGCATCACGCAGCTGTTCGGCGTGCCCGGCGCTGCGATCAACCCGTTCTATGCGGCGGTGCGCGAGCGCCAGTCGCTCACCCACATCCTGGCCCGCCACGTGGAGGCCGCCTCGCACATGGCCGAGGGCTATACCCGCGCCCGGGCCGGCAACATCGGCGTGTGCGTGGGCACCAGCGGGCCGGCCGGCACCGACATGATCACCGGCCTGTACTCGGCCATTGCCGACAGCATTCCCATCCTGTGCATCACCGGCCAGGCACCGCGCGCCCGGCTGTACAAGGAGGACTTCCAGGCGGTGGACATCGAGTCCATCTCCAAGCCGGTGACCAAGTGGAGCGTGACGGTGCGCGAGCCGGCCCTGGTGCCGCGCGCCTTCCAGCAGGCCTTCCACCTGATGCGCTCGGGCCGGCCCGGGCCGGTGCTGATCGACCTGCCCTTCGACGTGCAGATGGCCGAGATCGAGTTCGACATCGACACCTACGAGCCGCTGCCGGTCTACAAGCCCGCCGCCACGCGCAGGCAGGTGGAAAAGGCGCTGGACATGCTCGAAGCCGCCGAGCGCCCGCTCATCGTGGCCGGCGGCGGCATCATCAACGCTGATGCCTCGGACCTGCTGGTGGAGTTTGCCGAGCTGACCGGCGTGCCCGTGATCCCCACGCTGATGGGCTGGGGCACCCTGCCCGACGACCACCCGCTGATGGCCGGCATGTGCGGCCTGCAGACCAGCCACCGCTACGGCAACGCCACCTTGCTGGCCAGCGACTTCGTGATGGGCATCGGCAACCGCTGGGCCAACCGGCACACCGGCTCGCCCGAGGTGTACTGCAAGGGGCGCACGTTCGTACACATCGACATCGAGCCCACCCAGATCGGCCGGGTCTTCAACCCCGACTTCGGCATCGTCAGCGATGCGCGCGCCGCGCTGCAACTGCTGGTGCAGGTGGCGCGTGAGCGCAAGGAGGCCCGGGGCCTGCCCGACCGCAGCGACTGGGCCGGCCGCTGCGCCGAGCGCAAGTCGCTGATGCACCGCAAGTCGCACTTCACCGAGACCCCGATCAAGCCCATGCGCGTGTACGAGGAGATGAACGCCGTGCTGCCGCGCGACACCATCTACGTGAGCACCATCGGCCTGAGCCAGATCGCGGGCGCGCAGTTCCTCAAGGTCTACGGCCCGCGCCAGTGGATCAACTGCGGCCAGGCCGGCCCGCTGGGCTGGACCATTCCGGCTGCGCTGGGTGTGGTGGCGTCTGACCCCACGCGCACGGTGGTCGGCCTCTCGGGCGACTACGACTTCCAGTTCCTGATGGAAGAACTGGCCGTGGGCGCGCAGTTCAACCTGCCCTATGTGCAGGTGCTGGTCAATAACAGCTACCTGGGCCTGATCCGCCAGGCGCAGCGCGGCTTCGACATGGACTACTGCGTGCAGCTGGCCTTCGAGAACCAGAACGTAGCCCCGGGCGAGGGCGACCTGCGCAGCTACGGCGTGGACCACCAGGCCGTGGTTCAGGGCCTGGGCTGCCGCTCGCTGCGCGTGACCGACCCCGAGAAGATCGCTGGCGCCCTCACCGAGGCCCTGGCCCTGGCGCGTGAGCACCGCGTGCCAGTGGTGGTGGAGGTGATCCTGGAGAAGGTCACCAACATCGCCATGGGCACCGAGATCGACAAGGTCAACGAATTCGAGGCCATCGACTGCCGCCACCCCGGTGGACGTGCCGGCCTGGAACTCGCCGGCCTGCTCGACTGAACCACATTCAAGGAGACACCCGCATGCCCCGCTTTGCCGCCAACCTGACCATGCTCTTCACCGAGCTGCCTTTCATCGACCGCTTTGGTGCCGCCGCGCGCGCCGGCTTCACGGCCGTCGAGTTCCTCTTCCCCTACGCCTGGCCGGCCGAGGAGATCCGTGCCCAGCTCGACGCCCATGGCCTGCAACTGGTGCTGCACAACCTGCCTGCGGGCGACTGGGGCGCGGGCGAGCGCGGCATCGCCTGCCTGCCGGGGCGAGAGGCCGAGTTCCGCGCTGGCGTGGCGCAGGCCATTGCCTATGCCCAGGCCCTGGGCGTGAACCAGCTCAACTGCCTGGCCGGCAAGGCGCCGGTCGATGCGTCCCCGGCGCTGCTGCGCCGCACGCTGGTGGAGAACCTGCGCTTTGCCGCGCAGGCGCTGCGCCAGGCCGGGCTGCGCCTGCTGGTCGAGCCCATCAACACCTACGACATCCCGGGCTTCTCCGTGAACACCACGGCCCTGGCTCTGGATCTGCTCGACGAGGTGGATGCCAGCAATGCCTTCGTGCAGTACGACGTCTACCACGCCCAGCGCATGGAGGGCGAGCTGGCCGCCACGCTGCAGAAACATCTGGCGCGCATCGGCCACATCCAGCTGGCCGACAACCCGGGCCGCAACGAGCCGGGCACCGGGGAGATCAATTACGCCTGGCTCTTCAAGCACATCGACGCCATCGGCTACACGGGCTGGATCGGCTGCGAATACAAGCCCGCCACCACCACCGAGGCTGGCCTGGGCTGGCGCGAAGCCCTTACCCAACCCTGACTTGCAAGGACATCTCCCAATGACCACCAGTTCCCTCAAGATCGGTTTCATCGGCCTGGGCACCATGGGCGCCCCCATGGCGCAGCACCTGATCCAGGCCGGTCACCAGCTGTTCGTGCACACCCGCGGGCGCGTTCCGCCCGCCATTGCCGAGAGCCGGGCCACGCAGTGCGTCACCGCGCGTGGCGTGGCCGAACGTGCAGACGTCATCTTCACCATGGTGCCGGACACGCCGCACGTGGAGGCAGCGCTGTTCGGGGAGACCGGCGTGGCCGCCGGCCTCAGCAAGGGCAAGACCGTGGTGGACATGAGCTCGATCTCGCCCATCGCCACCAAGGACTTCGCGCAGCGCATCAACGCCCTGGGCTGCGACTACCTCGATGCGCCGGTCTCGGGCGGCGAGGTGGGGGCGAAGAACGCCACGCTGTCCATCATGGTGGGCGGGCCGGACGCGGCGTTCGAGCGCGTCAAGCCGCTGTTCGAATTGATGGGCAAGAACATCACCCTGGTGGGTGGCAACGGCGACGGGCAGACCGCCAAGGTGGCCAACCAGATCATCGTGGCGCTGAACATCGAGGCCGTGGCCGAGGCCCTGCTGTTCGCCGCCAAGGCCGGTGCCGACCCGGCGCGCGTGCGCCAGGCGCTGATGGGCGGCTTCGCCTCGTCGAAGATCCTCGAAGTGCATGGCGAGCGCATGCTGCGCCGCACCTTCGACCCCGGCTTTCGCATCGAGCTGCACCAGAAGGACCTGAACCTGGCCCTGGCCAGTGCGCGTGCCCTGGGCGTGGCCCTGCCCAACACCGCCACCGCGCAAGAGCTGTTCAACACCTGCGTGGCGCATGGCGGGGCGGCCTGGGACCACTCGGCCCTGGTGCGTGCGCTCGAAGCCATGGCGAATTTCGAGATCGGCCAGCCGGCCGCCCGCTGAAATGCGACCGCCCACCCCGCAGCAGGACCTGCTGCGCCGCATGTTCGACGCGGCCATCGCCAGCGCCCAGCCTGCCCTGTGCGTGCCGCCGCACCTGCCCTCCCCTGCGTCGCTGGGCTCGGGCCGACTGGTCGTCATCGGCGCCGGCAAGGCATCGGCCGCCATGGCGCGGGCGGTGGAAGAGCACTGGGATGGACCGCTATCGGGCCTGGTGGTCACGCGCTATGGCTACGCCGTGCCTTGCCGCCACGTCGAGATCGTGGAGGCCGCCCACCCCGTGCCCGACGCCGCCGGCATGGCGGCGGCGCAGCGCATGCTCGACTGCGTGGCCAGCCTGCGCGCAGACGACCTGGTGCTGTGCCTGATCTCGGGCGGCGGCTCGGCCCTGCTGCCCTTGCCGCTGCCCGGCATCACCCTGGCCATGAAGCAGGAGGTGAACCGCGCGCTGCTGCAGTCGGGTGCCACCATCGCCGAGATGAACTGCCTGCGCCGCCACCTCTCGTCCATCAAGGGCGGGCGGCTGGCACTGGCCTGCCACCCGGCGCGTGTGCTGACCCTGCTGCTGTCGGACGTGCCCGGCGATGCGCCCGCCGACATCGCCTCCGGCCCCACGGTGGGCGACGCGACCAGCTGCGCGGATGCGCTGGACATCGTGCGCCGCCACGGCATCGTGCTGCCGCCCGCCGTGCGCGAGGTGCTGGAATCGGGCCAAGGCGAATCGCCCAAGCCGGGCCACCCGCACCTGGCCCGCAGCGAGGTGCGCATGGTCGCCACCCCGCAGATGGCGCTGGAGGCTGCTGCCGAGGTGGCGCGCCAGGCAGGCTACACCCCGTACATCCTGGGCGACGCGCTGGAGGGCGAGGCGCGCGATGTGGGCCGGGTGCTGGGCGGCATGGCACTGCAGGTGGCGCAGCGCCAGCAGCCGTTTGCCGCACCGTGCGTGCTGCTCTCTGGCGGCGAGACCACGGTCACCGTGCGCGGCGACGGGCGTGGCGGGCGCAATGTGGAATGCCTGCTGTCCATGGCGCTGGCGCTGCAAGGGCATCCGCGCATCCACGCCCTCGCGGGCGATACCGACGGCGTGGACGGCCAGGAGGAGATCGCGGGCGCGCAGCTCACGCCCACCACGCTGCAGCGCGCGCAGGCACTGGGGATCCGGCCCGCCGACGCGCTGGCGCGCAACGATGGCCATGGATTTTTCGGCGCGCTCGGCGACGCAGTGGTGACCGGGCCCACGCTGACCAATGTGAACGACTTTCGCGCCATCGTGATCGATGCGCCATGAAAGCGCGGGTACCAGGCGGCGCTGGAATGTCCGATTCTGATGCCCGGTTGTCCACAGCGCGCATGGAGCCGAACACGCGCAAGGCCTAAGATTCGGTGATGCCCCACCGAATCACTCCCCTGCCCCGCCCCCTCTGTTCAGCCTGTCCAAGGTCCGCCGCATGAGCGCGCCCGCCGCTCTGCGCCCGCGCGACCTGGTGCTTGCGCTGCTCGTGATCCTTGTCTGGGGTGTCAACTTCGCCGTCATCAAGGTCGGCCTGGTCGGCGTGCCGCCGCTGCTGCTGGGGGCGCTGCGTTTCATGCTCGCGGCCTTCCCCGCGCTGTTGTTCTTCAAGGCGCCCAAGGTGCCGCTGCGGCTGTACCTGGCCTTCGGGCTGACCATGTCTGTGGGGCAGTTCGCCTTTTTGTTCAGCGCCATCCACGTGGGCATGCCCTCGGGCCTGGCCTCGCTGGTGCTGCAGTCGCAGTCGTTTTTCACGCTGGTGCTCACGGCCCTGTGGCTGCGCGAGCGCTGGCAGGGCAACCAGCTGGCGGGCCTGCTGCTGGCAGCCGGGGGGCTGGTGCTGATCGGCAGCGCGCATGGCGCCTCGATGCCGCTGCTGGGGTTTCTGCTCACGGTGGCCGCCGCCGCCATGTGGGCCTGCGGCAATATCGTGAGCCGGGCCGTGGGCCGGCACGGGCCCATGAACCAGTTGGCCTTCGTGGTCTGGGCCAGCCTGGTGCCACCGCTGCCGCTGCTGGCGCTCTCGCTCCTGATCGAGGGGCCTGCCGCCATCTCTGCGGCGCTGCAGGGCTTCGGCCTGGCGTCCTTCGCCTCGGTGGCCTACCTCGCCTGGGCGGCCACGCTGTTCGGCTATGGGGTGTGGACCTTCCTGCTCTCGCGCTATCCCATCAACCGCGTGGCGCCCTTTACGCTGCTGGTGCCCCTGGTCGGTCTGACCACGGGCTGGCTGGCCTTTGGCGAGACGCTGCAGCCGGTGCACTTCATCGGCGGGGCCTTGCTCATGGTCGGCCTTTTCGTGAATCTCTTCGGCGCCCCGCTGCTGGCTCGCCTGCGGCTGCAGTGGAAAGCCTGATCCCGGCACGCCCGTAACGCAGGGCGCCGTCGCCGTGAGGGACGATGCCCTTGACACCTGGCGCTTAAAGATATACATTAAATAAATGTTTACGTGGCGCGGTAGACAGCAAGCCATCCAGGACCCCGGCCATCCGATCCCAGCGCCTTCAATGGAATGCACCCATGACCACCGACACCCACGGCACCCAAGCCCCCCACACCGACCACAGCCTCGATGCGCACCACCCCGCCGCCGGCTTCTCCGACCGCGTGGCCCTGTCCATCACCCTCGCGCTGCGCTTTTTCGCCGATACCTTCTTTGCCAAGCGCTACGGCAACCGCGCCATCGTCCTCGAGACGGTGGCAGCCGTCCCCGGCATGGTGGGCGGCATGCTCGTGCACCTGCGCTGCCTGCGCTGGATGGTGGACGACGAAGGCTGGATCCGCACCCTGCTCGACGAAGCCGAGAACGAGCGCATGCACCTCATGACCTTCATCGAGATCGCCCGGCCCAACTGGTTCGAGCGTGCGGTGATCCTGTTCACCCAGGCCGTTTTCTTCGTGTGCTTCTTCGCGCTGTACCTGGTCTCTTCGCGCACGGCACACCGCCTGGTGGGCTACTTCGAAGAGCAGGCCGTGGTCAGCTACACGCTGTACCTGGCGGAGATCGACGCAGGCCGGGTCGAGAACGGGCCGGCACCCGCCATCGCCATCGGCTACTGGAAGCTGCCCGCCGATGCCCGCTTGCGCGACGTAGTGCTGGCCGTGCGTGCCGACGAGGCGGGCCACCGCGACGTGAACCACGGCTTTGCCGATGCGTTGGCCGGCTTGGCCACCGCACAACATGCCAGCTGAGACAATCCAGCGCAACGCCCTCCTGCCCAGCTCCATGCGCCTGACCCTGTTCACCGACTACTCCCTGCGCGTTCTGCTGGTACTGGCCTCGCGCACCGAGGCCCTGGTCACCATTGCCGACATCACCGAGGCCTTTGGCATCTCGCAGGCCCACCTGATGAAGGTCACCCATGCGCTGGGCAAGACCGGCTGGGTGGACACGGTGCGCGGCCGCAATGGCGGCATGCGCCTGGCGGTGGACCCGCGCAAGCTCTCGCTCGGCGAGGTGGTGCGCCGGCTGGAGGCCGACTTCGCACTGGTGGAATGCATGGGCGAGGACAACCACTGCGTGCTGACCGGCGGCTGCGGCCTGGAGGCGGCGCTGCGGCAGGCCACCGAGGTCTTCCTGCGCGAACTCGACCGCTATACGATCGCCGACCTGGTCAACACCAGCCCGGCGCTGGCGCAGTTGGCGCTGTGGCAGCCCGTCACCTGGAAGGGGCTGGCACAGCGTCCAGCCGCAGCGGACCGCAGCCACGCCTGAGCAAACCCCCCTCAGTCCAGGGTGATGTTGTTGCCCTTGATCACGTTGACCCAGCGCTTGCCGTCCACCTGCAGCACGCTGGCAAAGGCTTCGGGCGTGCCGCCGATGGGCACCAGGCCCATGCTGCCCAGGTACTTTTTGTACTCGTCGGAGGCCACGATCTTCTGCGAGGCGGCGGCCACCATGTCGATGGCGGCCTGCGGCGTGCCCTTCAGGGCAAAGATGCCATGCCAGGAATCACCTTCGAAGCCCGGAAAGGTCTCGGCCACGGTGGGCACCTGGGGCAGGGATTCGAGGCGTTGGCGGCTCGACACGGCCAGCGCCCGCACCCGGCCCGTGCGGATGAACTGCAGCACGTCGGCAATGGGGCTGAAGGCCGTGTCCACCGTGCCGCCCACGATGTCATTGAGCCCGCCGTCCTTGTAGGGCACATGGTTCATCGCAACGTTGGCGCTGTTGGCGAAATGCGCCATGGACACATGCGGCGCCGTCGCCACGCCGTAAGAGGCATAGCTCACCTTGCCCGGCTTGTCCCTGGCCTCCTTGATGAGGTCGGGCAGGGTCTTGAAGGGCGAGCTGCTGGCCACGGTGATCACCAGCGGGATTGACAGGGTCTGGATCACCGGTACCAGGTCGCCGACCTGGTAGGGCAGCTTCTTGTAGACGTAAGGGTTGATCGAGATCGTGCCGCTGGCGGTGTACAGGAAGGTGTAGCCGTCGGCCGGCGCAGCCACGAACTGCTGCGTGCCGACGATGGTGCTGGCGCCCGGCCGGTTGTCGACGATGACGCCCTGGCCCACGGCCTTGGACAGACGCTCGGCCCAGAAGCGCGCCATCACGTCGGGCGCCGTGCCGGCCGGGAAGGGCACGATCACCTTGATGGGGCGGCTCGGGTACTTGTCCTGCGCCAGTGCCGGCACTGCCAGGCAGGGTGCCAGGGCGAGCAGCGCCAAGCCCATGAGGCGGCGGCGGGGGGATGGTTGGGTTGCTTTCGTTGTCATGCTTGTCTCCTTTGGAATGGTTGTTCGTTACGGCGATGGCGCAGCAGTGGGTCTTCGCCCCTCGTAGGCCATCTGCAGCAGATGGCGCACAGCGCTCTTCTCCAGCGGCCGGGGGTTGGGGTACTGCTGGGTCAGGGCCAGGTCGCATGCGGTGTCGAGGTCGGCCTCGCGCAGGCCCAGGTCACGCAAGGCCACGGGCGCGCCCGCGGCCTGCGCCAAGTCGAACAGCGCGCCAGCCACGTCGCCCGGGTCCACGCCCCCCAGGGCGCGCGCGATGCGCTGCGCGGCACCGGGCACATGGCCCAGGTTGAAGGCCAGCGCATGCGGCAGCACCACGGTGTGGGTCTCGGCATGGGGCAGGTTGAAGCTGCCGCCCAGGGTGTGGCACAGCTTGTGGTGCAGGGCCACGCTGACATTGCCCAGCACGCTGCCGCACAGCCAGGCGCCGTACAGGGCATCGCTGCGCGCCTGCACATTGCCCCCATCGCGGTGCAGGGCCGGCAGCGCCCGGGCCAGCGCGCGGATGCCCTCTTCGGCCATCAGCTCCATGACAGGGTTGCTGTCCTGCGCGTACAGGCCCTCCACCGCATGCGCGATGGCATTGATGCCGCTGGTGATGCTCAGCGGCACGGGCAGCGACAGCGTGAGCTCGGGGTCGTAGATCACCGTGCGCGGCATCACCCGGGCATCGCGGCCGGTGGTCTTGAGGCCGGCCTCGGTGATGCCGTAGATCGGCGTCATCTCGCTGCCCGCGTAGGTGGTCGGTATGGCCAGGATAGGCAGGCCCGAGTCGAGCGCGATGGCCTTGCCCAGGCCGATGGTGGAGCCGCCGCCGATGGCGACGGCGCAGTCTGCCCCCAGCCGGCGCGCCTCGTCGCTCGCCGCACGTGCGGCCTCTATGGGCACGTGCATCTCGGCCCGGGCAAAGACGCCGGCTGCGCGTGCCCCCAGGCGGTCTGCTACCTGCCGGGCCTGCGCCACCTGCCCGGGCGTGCACAGCACGAGGGCGCGCCGCGCGCCCAGCAGGTCGATCTCGCGTTCGAGGTGGGCCAGCGCCCCAGCGCCGAACACGGTGCGCGGCGACTGGTGGCGGTAGATGAAGTCGTGCATGGGGTGGTTCTCCGGCGGCGCACTCATGCCGCGGCGACCGGGTAGTCCACCTGGTAGCGCGCAGTGCGCATCGCCCCCAGCTCCGCGCGCACCCGCAGGTGCTCGGGGTGCTCGGCATAGGCGGCCAGGGCCTCGGGCGAATCGAACTCGCTGTAGAGCACCACGTCGCAGGCGTAGCCGGTGCGGCTCACGTCCACGCCGATCTCCAGGTGCCGCAGCCCAGGGATGCGCCCCTTGAGGCTGGCGAAGCTGGCGCACAGGCGCTCGATGTTGTGCTGCCGCTCGGCAGGTGTGTCGCCCTGCACGTTCCACATCACGATGTGGCGGATGGCAGCGGGGGTGGAGGTGGTGTGGTTCATGCAGGGACCCCCGCCTTCGCCGGGTTGAGCACGAAGTCGTACGCAAGCAAGTAGCTGCCATCGGGTTGCAGGGCCCACTCGCAGACCAGGGACTGGCGCACACCGAACACCGCGTCGGAATCGAGGTAGTCGCTGTCATGCCGGAAGACGTGGGTGATCAGCGTCTCGTAGCCCGGCGCCTTCACCATGAAGTGCAGGTGCGCCGGGCGCCAGGGGTGGCGGCCGGTGGCCTGCAGCATGGCGCCCACGGGCCCGTCGTGCGGAATGGCGTAGGGAACGGCGACGATGGAGCGAAAGTGGTAACGGCCCTCACCATCGGCACGCAACTGGCCCCGCGCCTGCGCCTGGTCCAGCGCCTCGTGCTGCACGTCGTACAGGCCGTCGTCGTCGGACTGCCAGACATCGAGCGTGGCGTTGGGAATGGCCTCGCCCCGCGTGCCACGCACCGTGCCGCGCACCTGGCAGGGCGTGCCCTTGGCGCCGTTGGCGATGTCGGCGCCCAGTTCGTACTGCGGCGCGTCCTTCACGTAGAAGGGGCCGAACACCGTGGCCTCGGTGCAGCCCTCGGGCTTGTGGTTGTTCATGGCCACGGTGAGCATGGACAGGCCCAGCACGTCAGACAGCAGGATGAACTCCTGGCGCTTGTCATCGGTGATGTGGCCGCAGCGGGTGAGGAATTCAACGCCCTTGAACCACTCGTCCTCGGTCAGTTCCACCTCGCGGGCGAAGGCATGCAGGTGCTGCACCAGGCTGATGAGAATTTGCTTCAGGCGCGGGTCGGCAGTGCCCGCAAAGCTGGCGATGACCGCCTGGGTGATGTTGTCCTGGTCGAGATTGCGCATGGTTCCTGTCTCCGCCGTGGTGTTCGCTGGCTGTGAGACCGAACTTTATGATTTCCATAAAACAATATAAACAGGTCAAAATGGAATGAAGATTTCCAATAAATGAAAATATGGACCGCCTTACCGAGCTGGAGTTGTTCATCAAGGTCGCCGAGGTGGGCAGCATGGGCGGTGCGGCCGAGGCACTGGGGCTGTCCAATCCCGCAGCCAGCCGCCACCTGGCATCGCTTGAAGGCCGGCTCAAGGCGCGGCTGGTGGAGCGCAACACCCGGCGGCTGTACCTGACGAGCGAGGGCCAGGAGTTCTACGAGCGCGCACGCGCCGTGCTCGCCGAGCTGCAGGACGCGGAGACGGCCATCAACTCCAGCACGCTCAAGCCTTCGGGGGTGCTGCGCGTCAGCGCCTCGCTGTCGTTCTCGATGCAATTGATCGCCCCGCGCCTGGCGCAGTACCACCGCCTGTACCCGCAGGTGCGCGTGCACATCGAGGCGGCCAACCGCTACCTGGACATGATCGAGAACGGCATCGACGTGGCGATCCGCAACCGCGAGTTCGAGCCCGACAGCAGCATCACCATCCGCAAGCTGGCCTCCACCCGCCGGGTGCTGTGCGCATCGCCGGCCTACCTGGCGTCGCGCGGCATGCCCCAGTCGCCAGGCGAACTCGCGGCGCATGACTTCTTGATCTACGTGTACGCCAACCATGCGCACGAACTGCGCCTGACCCGCGACGCGGACAGCTGCGTCGTGGCCATCCAGGGTCTGCTCGAATCGAACGATGGCCAGGTGCTGCGCGCCGCCGCGCTGAGCGGGCTGGGCATCCTGGTGCAGCCGAGCTACATCGTCTACGACGACATCGTGGCCGGGCGGCTGGTGCCGGTGCTCAACGACTGGGACCTGCCGCGCATCCAGATCAACATCGCCTACCCGAGCCGCAAGCACCTCTCGGCCAAGGTGCGCTCCTTCATCGACTTCATGGCCGACGAGTTCGAGAAGAACAACTACGAGCGCAAGTGGACCAGCTACATGGGCCTGCGCTGAAAACCTGTCAAGACAGGTTGCCGAACTGGGAATGGACCCACTCGCGCAGCACCTGCGTGGCCCGCCGGTCGGCCGCGCGCGGGCTGTAGACCAGGTCGTAGCGGTAGCTGTCCACCGCGAGATCGAAGGGCTGGACCAGCACGCCCGAGCGCAGCTCATCGGCCACCAGCGTCAGGCTGAGCAGGCCCACGCCCTGGCCCGCCACAGTGGCCTGCACGGCATGCATCTCCTCGGTGAACGAGAGCCCGGCATCCGGGGGCACACCGGTCAGCCCTGCTCGCTGCAGCCAGGTGCGCCAGACCGGCGCGAGGGATTCGTCGCGCGGCGCCTGGCCCCATTCGAAATGGATCAGCGGCACGGCACCCAGGTCGCGCAGCGCCACTGCCGCCAGGGCGGGGGTGCACACGGGGGCAAAGCGGTCCTGGAACAGGGACTCCACCACCATGTCGGCGTAGCGCCCGCTGCCGTAGCGGATGGCAGCGTCGGCCTCGGTGTCGAGGTCCACCACCCGGTGGCTGGCATCCAGGCGCAAGGCCCAGCCCGGGTGCTGTGCGCTGAACGAGCCGACGCGCGGCGCCAACACCTTGGCCATGAAGGCCACGGTCGATGACAGCGTGGCCGTCTGTGCCTGGCCCTCGGTGTGGCGCACGCGCTCGACCGCGCGCTCGAAGTTGTCCAGCCCATCGCGCAGCACCGGAAACAGCTGGTGCCCTGCAGCCGTCAGCGACACCTGGCGCGTGCCGCGCTCGAACAGGCGCACGGCCAGGTGCTCCTCCAGCAGCTTGATCTGGTGGCTCACGGCCGTGGGAGTGACGTGCAGCTCGTCGGCCGCGTCCTTGAAGCTCAACCGCCGCGCGGCGGCCTCGAACACCCGCATGGCACCCAAGGGGGGAAGTCTGCGCATAGTGACAGTTTAGTTCCACTCATCCGTTGCCTGAGAAATCAACCTTTGTCGAGAGCCACTCCTTTGAAGAAACTGGCGGCACGTCATCGCCTTAGGGCGGCACATGACCCAACCCTGTTCATCCATCAAGGAAACCACCATGCCACTCACGCAAGTCCACACCCAGCCCGACCCCTATGCCCCTTTCCTGCTGTCCCAGGCCATTGCGCTGGGCAACCTGGTCTTCGTCTCGGGCCAGGCGGCTATCGGCGACGATGGAGCCATCGTCGGCAAGGGCGACTTCGATGCCCAGGCCGAACAGGCCTTCCAAAACCTCGACCGCGTTCTCAAGGCCGCCGGCACGGACCTGCGCCATGTGGCCAAGGTCACGATCTTCCTGACCTCCATGGCGCACTTTCCGAAGATCGTGGAGCTGCGCCGGAAATGGTTTTCTGCGCCCTACCCGGCCGACACCATCGTCGAGGTCTCGGGCCTGTACTCGCCCGACGCGATGATCGAGATCGAGGCCATCGCCACCGTCCCCGGGGTGCGCGCATGACGCCCCTGCTGTCGCCCACCCGCATCGGCACGCTCACCCTCCCCAACCGGCTGGCCGTGGCGCCCATGACGCGCGTGAGCGCCACGGCCGAAGGCCATGCCACTGAGCGCATGGCGCGCTACTACGCACGCTTTGCAGGGGGTGGCTTCGGCCTGGTGGTGACCGAGGGGATCTACACCGATCAGGCCTACGCCCAGGGCTATGCCCACCAGCCGGGCCTGAGTGACCGGGCCCAGGCCCGGGCCTGGCGCACCGTGGTGCAGGCCATCCACGCGGCGGGCGGGCGCGTGTTCGCACAGCTCATGCATGCGGGCGCGCTGTCGCAGTTCAATCGGTTCCGCAGCCACACGGCAGGGCCTTCGGCCGTGCGCCCGCTGGGGCAGCAGATGGCGCTGTACCGGGGCGAAGGCCCCTACCCGGTGCCGGTGGCGATGACCGGGGCCGACATCGCCGAGGCCATTGCCGGCTTTCGCCAGGCGGCACGGCTTGCCGTGGAAGTCGCCGGCTTCGACGGCGTGGAGGTCCACGGCGCCAATGGCTACCTGCTCGACCAGTTCCTCACAGGCCATACCAACACCCGCAGCGATGGCTGGGGCGGCGCCATCGGCCAGCGCGTGCGACTGGCCTGCGAGGTGGTGCAGGGCGTGAAGCAAGAGCTGGGCACCACCTCGCCGGTCGGGGTGCGCATTTCGCAGGGCAAGGTCAATGACTTCAGCCACCGGTGGCCCGAGACCGAGGGCGGTGCGGCCACCGTGTTCAGCGCCCTCGCCCAGTCGGGCGCGGACTACCTGCACGTCACCGAATTCGAGGCCTGGCGGCCGGCCTTCGCCGATGCGGGCGCCAGCCTGGTGCACCTGGCGCGCCGCCATGCGCCGGGTGTCACCCTCATCGCCAACGGCGGCCTGCACGATCCCGCGCGGGCCGCGAGCGCGCTGGACGATGGCGCCAACCTCGTGGCCCTGGGGCGCGGCGCGCTCGCCAACCCCGACTGGCCGCAGCGCCTGCGCGATGGCCTGGCACCGCGCGTGTTCGATCCGGCACTGCTGTCACCGCTGGGCGACATCAAGGCGGCGGAATGCGAGACCGCAGACACAACCGGGTGATCGAAAGGCTGCGCTACCCTACTCGGCCTTCACCCCGGCGGCCTTGACCACGGATTCCCAGCGGGCCTTTTCCCTGGCGATCAGGACGCTGAATGCCTGGGCCGTGGCCGGTGTCGGCTCGGCCCCTTCGCTGCCCAGGCGCTGGGCTACGGCCGGCGCCCCCAGGGCGTCATTGGTGCGCGCGTTGAGCCGCTGCACCACCTCGGCCGGCGTGCGCGCGGGGGCGACCAGGCCGTACCACTGGTCGGCCTCGAAGCCCTGTGTGCCTGGCACACCGGACTGCCCGACCGTGGGAACCTCGGGCAGCTGGGACAGGCGCTGGCGGCCCGACACGGCCACGGGCCGGATCTTGCCGGCCTTGATATGGGGCAGCAACGCCGGCACGCCGGTGAACAGCATCTGCACCTGGCCCGCGAGCAGGTCGTTCACCGACGGTGCCGTGCCCTTGTAGGGCACGTGCAGGGCCTTCAGGCCCGTCTGCAGCTTGAGCAACTCCATCGCCAGGTGCGCAGCACTGCCGTTGCCGCCGGAGCCATAGGCCAGCCGCTCAGGGTGCGATTGCGAGTACGCCACCAGCTCGGCCAGGATGCCGGCCGGCACCGAGGGGTGGAGCACCAGCACGTTGGGCACCCGGGCCACCAGCGCCACGGACGCGAACGCCTTGAGCGGATCGAAGCCGAGCTGCGGGTACAGCCAGGGGTTGACCGCCAGCGTGCCGGTGTGGCCCATGAAGAGGGTGTGGCCGTCGGGCGGCGAGCGCAGGGCACGCTCGGAGCCCAGGGTTCCACCCGCGCCCGGAACGTTCTCCACGATGACCGGCTGACCCAGCGACTGACCCAGTTCCAGCCCCACGGCCCGCGCCAGGATGTCGCTGGAGCCCCCGGGCGTGAAGGGCACGATGATGCGCACGGGCCGCGAGGGAAAGTCGGCCGCCGCATGCGCAAGCCGCGCCATGGCGAGCAAGGGCAGACCCAGCAGGGGCAGGAATCGGCGCCGGGGCAGGAAGTCAGCCATGGGCTTGTTCAATCCGGCTTGATGCCGGTTTCCTTGACCAGCTTTTCGTAGCGCTGGCGTTCGGAGCGCACCAGCGCGGCAAACTGCGCGCTGCTGCCGGGCGTGACCTCGCCACCCACGCCGGTCATGCGCGCCTTGACCTCGGGCTGCCCGAGTGCCTTCTGCACTTCGGCATGCAGTCTGTCTGTGATGGTCTTGGGTGTGCCTGCAGGCGCGACCAGCCCATACCAGACAGATGCCTCGAAGCCGGGGTAGCCGGACTCGGCAATGGTCGGCACGTCCGGAAAGATGCTGGTGCGGTTGGCGCTCAGCGCGGCCAGCACCTTGAGTTTGCCGCTCTTCACGTGCGGCAGGGCCTCCAGCGCATTGACTGCGACCAGCGGCACCTGGCCGCCGATGGTGTCGGTGATGGCCGGTCCGCCGCCGCGGTAGGGCACGTGCTGCAGTTCAATGCCGGCCGCCTTGGCGAACAGCTCCACCGCCATGTGCGGCGTGGCGCCGTTGCCCGGGCTGGCGAAGGCGATGCCATCGGGCTTGGCCTTGGCCGCCGCGATGAGCTGCGCCACGGTGTTGTACGGCACCGCTGGGTTCGCGGCAATGACCACGGGCACCCGGCCCACCTGCGAGATCAGCACCAGGTCCTTTTCGGCATCGAACGGCGCGGGCTGGTACAGCGCCATGTTGGCCGCCAGTGCGTTGGCCGCGAGCATCAGCGTATAGCCGTCGGGCGCCGCGCTGATCACGGACTTCACCGCGATGTTGGTGCCGGCGCCGGGCTTGTTCTCGATGACGATGGGCTGGCCCATGCTGACGGACATGGCCTGGCCCACCGTGCGCGCGACGATGTCCACCGCACCGCCGGCCGGGTAGCCCACCACCAGCTTGATGGGCCTGTCGGGATAGGCCTGCGCCCAGGCGCCAGGCCATGCCAGCAGGGCGGAAAGGGCCAGCACCGAGCGGCGTGCATGGACGAAGGGGTTGCGCATGGTGTCTCCTGGTGTTGTGTCGCTGGCCGCAATGGGCCAGCTGCATTCTGTGCGCTGCGCACGCCCGCTGCCACCATGGATTGCACCTACCAGATAGGACCATCTGCAATACCCGGGCGATGCAACCCAGGAATGCGGCTACCCGCTCTCAAGGCCTGGCCTGCTCCAGACACCGAATGGCGTACTGGGCCATCAAGGCAGCCCCCTGCGGCAGCGAACTCTCGTCGATGTTGAACTTGGGATGGTGGTGCGGATAGCAGGCGCCGACCGCCGGGTTCTGCGCCCCCACCAGTGCCATGAGGCCCGGGCACAGCTCGAAGAAATCCCCAAAATTCTCCGACACCATGAGCGGCGGAAACTGCGTGACGGCCTCTGCTCCGAACAGCTCGTCCACACATTCGGTGGCCAGCGCACTGCACTGCGCATCATTGATCAATGCCCCTCCACCTCGCCTGATCTCCAGGCGCGCATGCACACGGTGTGCAGCAGCCACCCCCTGCACAACGCGCTCCAGTGCGGCCCTCAGCGTGGCGCCGTCTTCCGGCAACGCAGACCGGATGCTCCCCGCCAGCTCCGCCCTGTGGGGGATGACGTTGCCGGCCTGGCCGGACTGCAGCTTTCCGAACGTGAGGACCGCCGAATGCGTGGGATCAACCTCCCGGCTGGGAAGCATCGATGCCTCCTGCATCAACACCCCGGCGGCACGCAGGGGGTCGATGCCTCTGTGGGGATGTGCGCCGTGGGTTCCCTGCCCCTCCAGCAGCACCTCGAAATTGTCGCAGCCTGCCATGCGCGGTCCACTGCGTGTGCAGATCTTCCCGGCATCCAGTTCGGACCAGAGATGGATGGCAAACGCGCTGATCAGGGGGAACGCGCGCAGATGGTCCAGCATTTCCGCAGTGCCTCCACCGCGCTCTTCTGCCTGCTGAAAGCACAGCTTCACCGTGCCCTGCAATTGCCCCTGGCGGGCCTGCAGCAGCTTCGCCGCGCCCAGCAGGAGCGCCACGTGGCCGTCGTGGCCACACGCGTGCATGGCGCCGGGTGCCCGGGAGCGGTAGCTCAAGCCTTCGTTTTCCTCCTCGATGGGCAGCGCGTCCATGTCCGCGCGCAGCAGGACCATCCGATCGCCATGGCACCCGGCCACGGTGCCGACGACGCCATGCTCCCCCACCGGGACCCACGGTATGCCCAGCCCGTCGAGTTCCAGGCGAATCCGCCGGGAGGTGTCCCGCTCGGCAAACGAGAGTTCGGGTTGCATGTGCAGAGCGCGGCGTATGTCCCTCAGGTATTCACCCAGGGCCAGAGACTCCTGAACGAGAGCGTGCATCACTTCAATCCTTTTCTTGAACGGGTCGCCGATTGCGCGAATCGCGCGACACACCAGGCCAAACCAATGTCCGCATGGCCCACACACCCAGAAGGGGGCCAGGCAGCAGAATCCACAGCGCGCGCTCACCCCAGCGGTCCATGAGCGAGCCCAGCAGCAGGATGGACGCCACCGATATGAGAAACCCCATCCCGTTTTGCAGCACCAGCGCCAGGCCCAGCAGCTGCGGCGGTGCCGCCTGGGACGACAGTGCCGAGAACTGGGGCGAGTCCGCGACGACCAGGACTCCCCAGAGCACCAACAGCAGTACCCGCCAGAGAATGTCGGTCTCGGGAACCAGCGGGTAGAGCACGCATGCCAATCCCGAGCCTGCCAGGGCAATGCAGGCCACCTTTGCGCTACCCACGGCGCGCACCGCATAGCCCCCGAGCAGGCAGCCCAATGCGCCGACCCCGATGACCAGCGCATCCAGCCAGACGAGCCAGGCCGCGGCATCTTGAGAGGGCGCCAGCGCGACCGATGACCTGGCAATCGAGCCGCACAGCACGGGCACCACGGCCCAGAAGGCGTACAACTCCCACATGTGCCCGAAGTAGCCACCGGCAGAGGCACGCAAGCCAGGGCTGCGGACCAGGGCACGAAGCTCCTGCATGCCCAGCCGCACTGCCGGTGGCAACGCGGGCTTGAACGCCCCATCGCCCACCGCGGCCACGAGGGCGCCCCCCACAAGCGCCAGCAGCGAAGCACCCGCCAGTACGTCCTGCCAGGGCCACTGCACGCCGAAGGCCCGCAGCGCATGCGGCATGGCGGTGCCCAGCGTCAGCATGGCCACCAGCCAGGCCAGGGCCGGTGCCGGCTTCTCTCCGACCCACTGCACCACCAGCTTCATCCCGAGCGGATAGATGCCCGCCAGGCAGACGCCCACCAGGACCCGGCCCCACCATGCCGCACCGAACGTGAGCCCGGGCAGGACCAGGGCGGCATTGGCCAGGGCCCCTGCCACGCAGCTGACGGCGAATATCCTGCTGGCGGGCCATCGGTCGGCCAAACCGGTCAGCGCCAGGAGCAGGGAGCCCCCGATGAAACCCAGCTGCGTCGCGGCCAGAAGCCATGAGAATTCCGAGCCCTGCAACTGCCAGCGCGCCATCAACCCGGATGCGGCCCCTGCGGGGCTGAACCACAGGGAGGTGCCCAGGCACTGGGCCAGCACCACCAGGGCAAGCCCTCCCCGTTGCCACGGAGAGGCGGGAGATGGCGTTCGCCGGCTGGAATTCACACCTGTTCGAGCGATTGGGCCAGGTCGTCGATCAGGTCGTCGGCGTGCTCCAGGCCCAGCGACACACGCAGCAGGCCTTGCGGCGTCGTGCTTTGCGGCCCTTCGATGGAAGCGCGGTGCTCGATCAGGCTCTCCACCCCTCCCAGGCTGGTGGCGCGGGTGAACAGCTCCACCTTGGCAGCGACACCCATCGCAGCCTCCTTGCCGCCCTTGACTTCAAAGGAGAGCATGCCGCCAAACGCCTGCATCTGCCGTTTGGCCAGCGCGTGGAAGGGGTTGTCGCTCAGGCCGGGGTAGTGCACGGCCGATACCTTCGGATGGGCCTGCAGGAACTCGGCCACCCGCCCGGCGTTGTGGCAGTGTCCGGCCATCCGGTAGGACAGCGTGCTCAGGCTGCGCATCACCAGCCAGCAGTCGAACGGCGACGGGACACCGCCACCGAAGAGCTGGGCCGTGCGAACCGCCTCGAAATGCTCGTCCATCTGGCGCGTCACCAGCACCCCGCCCAGCACGTCGCTGCGGCCTCCCAGGTACTTCGTCGTGGCGTGCATCACCATATCGCAGCCCAGGGCGAGCGGGTTCTGCACGGCGGGCGAAGCAAAGGTGTTGTCCGCGATCACGCGGATGTTCTTGCCGGCACACATTTCCACCATGGCGGTGATATCCGTGCACTGCAGCAAGGGATTGGACGGAGTCTCCACCCACATGATGCGCGTGTTCGGCCGGATGGCGGCCCGGGTCGCATCGAGATCGGTCATGTCCACGAAGGAGAACTCCACCCCCCACTTCGCGAACAGGTGCTTGAGCACATTGGCCGTGCCATGGTAGATGTCCTTCGGGGCCAGAACGTGGTCGCCGGGTTGCAGCCCCTGGAATACCGCCGTGACGGCAGCCAGGCCCGAACCGAAGGCGGCCCCGGCGGCGCCCCCCTCCAGTGCCGCCATCGCATCTTCCAGTGCATTGCGGTTGGGGTTGTGGTTGCGCGAGTAGAGAAAGCCCCGCGAATAGCCGCCATCGATGTCCCGCTCGAAGGTCGTCGACAGGTGGATCGGGGCCACCACCGCCCCCGTGGACGGATCGACCTGGTGCCCGGCATGCACGGCCAGGGTTTCAAATCGCAGCTTGGGTTTCAAAGTAGACATTCTGGAAATTACCTTTCTGGGTTGGTAGAGGAGCAACGGCGCCGGCTCACGCCGTGTCAGAAGACGGGAAGCAGGCTGCCCTTGAACCGGGTCTGGATGAAGTCGCGCACTTCAGGCGAACGCAACGCGTCGGCCAGCTTTTTCATGGGCACGCTGTCCTTGTTCTCGGGCCTGGCGGCCAGAAGGTTGATGAACAGCGATTTGTCCCCTTCCAGGAACAGCGCGTCGCGATTCGGGTCGAGCTTGGCCTCCAGTGCGAAGGTCGTATTGATGACCGACAGGTCCACCTCCGAAAGGGTGCGCGGCAACATCGGCGCCTCGAACTGTTTGATCACCACCCGCTTTGGGTTGGCGGCGATATCGCGCTCCGTCGCCATCGAGTTCGTCGGGTCCGTCAACTGGATGACGCCCGCCTGGTGCAGCAGTTGCAGCGCACGGCCTGCGTTCACGGAGTCATTGGGAATGGCGATGACCGCGCCTTCTCGCAGTTCCTTGACGTCCTTGATCTTTCGGGAATAGGCGCCAAAAGGGGCGATGAAGACGTCGGCCACCTTGACGATGGAGGTCCCCCGGGTGCGATTGAACTCGTTCATGAAGGGCTGGTGCTGAAAGAAATTCGCATCGATGCGCTTCTCCGCCAACTGCGCGTTCGGCTGGATGTAGTCGGTGAAGACGCGTATCTCCAGGTCCACGCCTTGCCTGGCCAATAGCGGCTTGATCTGCTCCAGGATCTCCGCATGGGGTGTCGGGCTGGCGCCGACAATGAGTTTGTCGGCCGCCTGGCTCACGAGCGGCAGGCAGGCAATCGCGCAAAGCAAAAGTCTTCTCAACATGGGGTTCTCCTAGTGGATGAATGGGCGCAGCACTGCAAATGCTGCAAAGGCATGGGGCTTCGCCGCTGCGGCGATCAGTGGCTGCAGCGCACGACCAGGCGCTGGCCGGTGCTTTGCAGCACCTGGACAATCAGGAGCAGGAAGACGATGGTGATGGCCATGACATCGAGCTGAAAACGCTGGTAGCCGTAGCGGATGGCCAGGTCTCCGAGGCCTCCTCCTCCCACAACGCCTGCCAGGGCGGTGTACGAGACCAACGCAATGGAGGTGACAGTGGCGGCGGCCAGGATGCCTGGCAGCGCCTCGCGCAGCAGTGCGTTGAAGACGATCTGGCGCGTTGTCGCCCCCATGGCGAGCGAGGCTTCGATGATTCCGCGATCGACCTCCCGCAAGGCGGTCTCGATCAGCCGGGCAAAGAACGGGGTGCCCGCAACCACCAGCGAAGGGATCGAGCCGGCCACGCCAAACGAAGTGCCCGTCAACGCCACGGTGACCGGAATCATCGCGATGAGCAGAATGACGAAGGGAATCGAGCGCAGCACGTTCACTGCGAACGACATCACTGCATAGGTCTTGGGGGAATCCAGCAATTGCAGGGGCCCCCACAGGAACAGGAGCACGCCCAAGGGAAGCCCCAGGGCGACCGTCAGGCTCAGCGAGCCGCCCAGCATGCTGAGTGTGTCCACCGTGGCAGACCCGATCTCGCCCCACCGGACATGGATGAAGAAGTCCTTAAGCCATTGCATGATCGCGCACCTCTTCGATGTGGACACCGGTCTCGGTCAGCCTGGCCAGTGCGGCACCGATACCGTCTGCAGGCCCCATGGCGCGTACGACGATCTGTCCGCAAGGCTCTGACTTGATCGAGCCGAACCGGCCGGAAAGAATGGAGAAATCCACACCGAACTCGCGCGCCGTCGTGGTCAACAACGGCTGGTGCACGGTGGAACGCTGGAAGGTCAGGCGGTACAGTCCGCCGCCTGCGGCCAGGCCATCGATCAATGTCGGGGTGTCGTCGGAACCATCGGCTTCCTGCACGAAACGCCTGGTCGTCTGGTGCTGCGGATGGAGAAAAACCTGGACGACGCTCCCCTGCTCCACGATGCGGCCCCCATCGATGACCGCGACCCGGTCACAGACCGTGCGGATGACGTCCATTTCATGGGTGATCAGCACGATGGTTATCTGGAGCGTCTCGTTGATTTGCCGCAGCAATTGCAGGATGGAACGCGTGGTTTGCGGATCCAGTGCGCTGGTAGCCTCATCGCACAGCAATACGGACGGCCGGTTTGCCAGCGCACGGGCAATACCGACACGTTGCTTTTCTCCACCGGAGAGCTGCCTGGGGTATTTATGCTTGTGTTTTTTCAAACCCACCAGATCCAGAAGCTCATCCACCCGGGCATCGATCTCCGTGGAATTATTCACCCCGACAATGCGCATGGCATAGGCAATATTGTTGGCCACCGTCATGGAGCCAAGCAGATTGAAATGCTGGAAAATCATGCCGACGCCCTGGCGGAATTTGCGCAGCCCTTCATCGTCCAGCGAAAGCAGGTCCACTCCAGACACCTTCACCATGCCACCGGTAGGCCGCTCCAGCAGATTGACGAGGCGAATCAGCGTTGACTTTCCAGCTCCAGAGTGGCCAATGACGCCGAATATTTCGCCTTCATTCACCGTCAGATCGATTCCCTGCAATGCAGTGACGCTCGTCTTGCCGCTTTTGTATGTTTTTTCAACATTGCAAAATTCAATCACAAAACACCCTTTGTCATAATCGTGGGGCTGGCCTGCCTGGTGCACGCCATTTTTTGCGTCTGGCAGGTATGTGTGTAATTTTGTTGGATATTCCTAAATCGCCTGCATCACAAAACGCGACGCAGTATTCCTGTTCGTTATGGCTTTGCTGCACTGCCCCAAAATGGCCCGTGGCGCACCAAATACGGGCCATGCAGGCCGCCGAATTGATATTCCAGGCGAAGGAATGCAGAAACGGCAAACGCGGCGGCGGCCTACCGCCTTGTCGCGCACCGGCCAGGAGTGGCCTATCGCCCCTCTGTCAGCGCCAGATGCGCTTGTCCTGCGGCGGCCGCCACGATCTCGACAAAGCGCCGTGCCGCGTGGAACCCCTGGGCCCGATGGGCGCGCAGGTAGTGGATGCGCACGGGGATGCCCGGTTGCAATTCGACGACCTTGACCAGGCGCTGATCGGCCTGTGCTGCCGTGAAGGAGTCGATGGGGGCGATGCCCATCCCGCGCTCCGCCATCCGCATCGCCAGGTAGTTGGTCGACACCGTGAAGCGCGGCGTTGTGGCGCCCAGCTGCGGCACCAGGAAAAGGTCCTCACCATGGGGGCCGCCCGGAGGCACGCGGATCAGCGGAAGATGGGCCAGATCGCCAATCGAAAGCTTGTCGGGCAGGTCGGTCACCAGCGCCCTGGGGACGACGGCGACCATGGTCCCGTGGGCCACGATCTCCTCCACGATGGCCGGGTTGGGCAGCGACGCCAACGACAGCCCCACATCGCACTGGCACTGCATCAGCTTTTGCACGATCGTGTCGTGGATATGGGTCTCGATTTCGCAGCTGACGAAGGGAAAGTGCCGCGCAAAGGTCTCCACGCACTGGGGGATGAGTGCCGCCGCGATCGATGGCGCGCAAGCGACCCGCAGCACATGCGTCGGCTTGCTGGCAAGGCTGCGCGAGAACTCGCGCAAGCGCTCCAGACGGTGGGCAATCGCCTGGAATTCGGGCTGCAGCTGCAAGGCCTCGGAGGTGGGAACCAGCTTGTTCTTCTCACGCAGGAACAGCTTGAAACCGAGCTGGTTCTCGGCGCTGTGGAGCAGCTTCGTCACCGCGGGCTGGCTCAGATGGAGCAGCTTCGCCGCGCCCGTGACCGACCCCGTCATAAGCACAGCGTTGCAGACATCCAGGTGAGATAGCTTCACGGTTCAAGCCTAGCCGAGTGCACTGATCGTTGATCAAATCGCGCCCGCCGGGGATTGGCTCGCTGCGCATCGAATGCGCATGATATGGGAAGCAGACAATATGGCATTGCGTTGCCAGAGGCGGGGCCGGCTCCCGCCACCGCCACGCTCTTGGCCAGGTTGCGCGGCTTGTCCACTTCGGCGCCGCGTGCGCAGGACGCGTGGCAGAGCGGCAGCTGCACCGGCACCACGTGCAGCAGGGGCCCGCAATGCCCGCGCATGCGGACCGCGTGGCGCCACCCACATCATCCTCCCTGCAAACGGTTGCGCCCTTCGCGCTTGGCCGTGTACATCCATTGGTCGGCACGCCGCAGAAGTTGGGCCGCATCGTCCAGGGGCTGGGCACAGGTCAGCCCCATGCTGACAGTCACATCCCGCCCCGGCACGAACCGGGACCAGTCATGTGCCTGCACCTGCTGCCGGAGCCGTTCGCACACCAGGGAGGCATCCGCCAATGCCTGCCCCCAGAGCAGAATGACGAACTCCTCGCCGCCAATGCGCGCGACGAAGTCGCCACCCCTCACGCCGCCGGTCAGCAACTTGGCGATCTCGCGCAGCACGGCGTCTCCGACGTCGTGGCCCCAGCCATCGTTGATCTGCTTGAAGTGGTCAATGTCGATGATGGCCAGCGAAAAGCCCTCCGCCTGCCCATGCCGCATCGGCAGAACGGCCATCAGGCGGGCGTCCAGTGCCCGCCGGTTGGCCAGTCCGGTGAGCGGGTCGAGCAGGGATTTCTGTGTCGCCACATCGGCGCGCTCGCGCAGTTCTTCGGCTTCGAGCCGCAACTGCGCGAGTTCCTGCTGGGCGACTTCCATCCTCACCTCGCCCAACAGCACGCGCGCCTGGGCGTTCAGGCTGAGTTCACGGTCGCGGCGCACCTGGACCATCATGGACTCCAGTGCCGCCAGTGCCTGTGCATCGGAGCCAGCGGCCTTGAAGGCACGGTACCTGGATCTCCACCACCACCGGCGGCATCCATCGTTTCTCTGGGCCGCGGCCGCATCCACCCGGTGGTCCAGCGCTTCGCAGGCCTCGACCGCACGCCCGCTGGCCAACAGCCAGTCCGCGTTGAGGAGTTCGTTTTCTGCACGGGCATCAGGTGCCTTCGCCTGGATGGCGAATGCCAGGTGCCGATCGACTGCGGCGCGCATCTCCTGCAGCCGCCCCAGGGCCTCCAGGGCAAGGCATTCGATCTCGGCGCAGACCATTTCCCAACGGACATGTCCCCGCGCGAGCGCCGTCGCCCGCTGCACCACGGCCAGGGCCTCGCGCAGATCCGCAGCCTGCGCTTCGGTCGGCGCCAGCGGGCCCGGCATATGGGCGAGCTTGCGCCCGGACCGGCACAGTGCGCCGGCGAGATTCACGACGGCAGCGAATTGCGCCACCTTGTCACCGTCGCGCTGGGCCTCTTCATCCGCCTTGTGCAGCAGGGTGATCGCATGCGGATGGTCGCCCAGCAACTCCACCACGCCAGCCAGGCTGGAGAGGCTGCGCGATACCAGCCCGGGCGCACCCAGCGTGCGCGCCCGCCCCAGCGCTTGCATTGCCTCGGGCAGCGCTTCGTCAGCCCGACCGAGTTGGCACCAGGCCCGGGTCAAGGTGTTGCGCAGCTTGATCCCGACCCCATGCAGCCCGAGCGCGTCGGCATCCGCCAGGGCGGCAAGGGCGCTCTCGGCCGCCTTTTCGCTCTCGCCCCGGCGCAGTTGGTGCTCGGCCAGCCAGGCTGCCGCCAACGCGGCTTCGGGCTGCAGCCCGCATTCCCTGGCGGCTAGCAAGGCACGCGACGCAATCTCGACCCCGGCGTCGTGGGCACCCACCAGACTGGCGGCTTCGCATTCCTTCAGGTCGGCCAGGAGTTGGTCTGTGCGTTCCATGGTCTGTGGCGCCTGATGCTGCGGGGTTGGCTGTTTTCAGAACGGGGTCCCGTGAATATCGCACAGAGACCGGGCCCAGGTCATTCCCGTTGCAAAAGGCGCATGGAAGCCCGCCCCCGCGGGCCCACCTGCCGCAGACAAGGGTAGTGGCGGCAGCGACAGGCGCGCCGTTATTCCACCGTCACGCTTTTGGCCAGGTTGCGTGGCTTGTCCACATCGGTCCCGCGCGCGCAGGCCGTGTGGTAAGCCAGAAGCTGCAGCGGCACCACGTGCAGCAGCGGGCTCAGCGGGCCGTAGTGCTCGGGCATGCGGATCACGTGGATGCCTTCGCTGCTCTCGATGCGGGTATCGGCATCGGCCAGCACGTAGAGCACGCCAGCGCGGGCGCGCACTTCCTGCATGTTGCTTTTGAGCTTTTCCAGCAGCGCATCGTTGGGCGCCACGGTGACCACGGGCATGGCGCTGGTGACCAGGGCCAGGGGGCCGTGCTTGAGCTCCCCGGCGGGGTAGGCCTCGGCATGGATATAGCTGATCTCCTTGAGCTTGAGCGCGCCTTCGAGGGCGATGGGGTAGTGCAGGCCCCGGCCCAGGAACAGGGCGTTTTCCATGCGCGCGAAGTCCTCGGACCAGCTGATGACCTGGGGTTCGAGCGCGAGCACGGCCTGCAGCGCCACGGGCAGGTGGCGCATGGCTTTGAGGTGGGCGGCCTCCTGCTCGGCCGTGAGGCGGCCCTTGGACTGCGCCAGCGCCAGCGTGAGCAAAAACAGCCCGGCCAGCTGCGTGGTGAAGGCCTTGGTGCTGGCAACGCCGATCTCCACGCCTGCGCGGGTGATGTAGGCCAGCTTGCATTCGCGCACCATGGCGCTGGTGGCCACGTTGCAGATGGTCAGCGTGTGCTGCATGCCCAGGCTTTGCGCGTGGCGCAGCGCAGCCAGGGTGTCGGCCGTTTCGCCCGACTGGGTGATGGTGACCACCAGGCTGCGCGGGTTGGGCACGCTGGTGCGGTAGCGGTACTCGCTGGCCACTTCCACCTGGGTGGGGATGCCAGCGATCTCTTCGAGCCAGTACTTGGCGGCGCAGCCGCTGTAGTAGCTGGTGCCACAGGCCAGGATGAGGACGCTATCGATCTCCTTGAACACGCGCCAAGCGGCAGTGCCGTCGGCCCCGTCGAACAGCTCGGGTACGATGCCTTCCAGGCCCTCGAGCGTGTCGGCAATGGCGCGCGGCTGCTCGAAGATTTCCTTTTGCATGTAGTGCCGGTAGGGGCCGAGCTCGGCCGCGCCGCTGTGCGCCTGCACGGTGCGCACGGGGCGCTGCGCAGGGGTGAGCGCCTCGCGGCCCTTGCCCATGATCCAGTAGCGGCCCAGTTGCAGGTCCACCAGGTCGCCCTCTTCCAGGTACACGATCTGGTCGGTCACGCCCGCCAGGGCCATGGCATCGCTGGCCAGGAAGTGCTCGCCCGCCACCGAGCCGGCGCTGCCCGAACCCACGCCCAGGATCAGCGGCGAGCCTGCCCGCGCGCCCACCACGCGGTGCGGCTCGTCCTTGTGCATGACGGCGATGGCGTAGGCGCCATGCAGCTGGGCCACGGCGGCCTGCACGGCCTCGCACAGGTCGCCGCTGTAGTGGCTGTCCACCAGGTGGGCGATGACTTCGGTATCGGTCTGGCTGGCGAACACATAGCCGCGGGCCTGCAGGGCGGCGCGCAGTTCCTCATGGTTCTCGATGATGCCGTTGTGCACCAGCGCCACGCGGCCCGGCGTGCCGGCTGCATCGCCCGTGCCGTGGCTGAAATGCGGGTGGGCGTTGTGCACCGCAGGCGCGCCGTGCGTGGCCCAGCGGGTGTGGGCAATGCCGGTGGCACCATCGACATGGTCGGTCTGCACCTGCTCCAGCAGTTCGGCCACGCGGGCCGTGCTGCGGGCGCGCTGCAAGCCGGCCGGGCGCGTGGCGTCCAGGCTCGATGCGTGCACGGCCACGCCACACGAGTCATAGCCGCGGTATTCGAGCCGCTGCAGGCCCTGCACGAGGATGGGAACGATGTTGCGCGTGGAGACCGCGCCGACGATGCCGCACATGGATTGCTGCTCCTGTTGGATAAGTGGCGCAATGGTAGGCAGCGCCCATTGGAATTAGTGATTGATATTTATATAAAAATGAACTTAAATTTCACCAATTTCATTGAATGAAATAAAATTCCAAAATAATGGAAATTTCGGAACCTATCACACTGGACCACACTGATCTGCAGCTGCTGAACCTGCTGCAGGCCGATGCCAGCCAGAGCAACCAGGCCCTGGCCGAGCAGGTGCATGTGTCCCCGCCCACCTGCCTTCGCCGGGTCAAGCGGCTGCACGACGTGGGTCTGATCGAGCGGCAGGTGGCCCTGCTGCAGCCCGACCGCCTGGCAGCCGTGCAGGGCCATGGCCTGGCCTGCATCGTCGAAGTGTCGCTGGACCGGCAGGACGCGCAGGCGCTGGACGCCTTCGAGGCCCGCGCGGTGGCGCACCCGGCCGTGCAGCAGTGCTGGCGCGTGTCGCCCGGCCCGGACTTCATCCTGGTGGCGCACACGCGCGACATGCCGGGTTACCTGGCGCTGTCGCAGCAGCTGTTCACGGGCGACGCCAACGTGCGCAACGTGAAGGCCTTCTTCAGCACCAAGCGCGCCAAGTTCAGCACGGCCATCCCGGTGCAGGCGCGGTAGCGGCCGCACCGGCCGCAGGGCAAGGGGCCAACCGGGCCATAAAAGCACGCCATTTCCCGCTGGCCTCTACCGCCGGGTAAAGGTAAGCTCTCCGTGCACTCCCCTTCTCGCGGCCCCAGCCGCCGGCGCCCGCATTCCATCCATGGCCACCTACGAACAACAGATGCCCCGGCGCGTTTACCCCCTGCGCGTGCTCGGCATGGGCCTGGGCGGTGTGGTGGTGGCGGTGGTGCTGTGGCAGCGCCAGGCATCCCTCCTCGCCTGGCTGGGCATGGTGTTGCCGTGCTTCGTATGGCCCCACCTGGCCTACCAGCTGGCACGGCGCAGCGCCGACCCGTACCGCGCCGAGATCCGCAACCTGCTCGCCGACTCGGCCCTCGCGGCGGCCCTGGTGCCGCTGATGCATTTCAGCCTGCTGCCCAGCGTGCTGCTGTGCACGCTGACCCTGGTGGACAAGATCACCACCGGCATCCGTGGCCTGTGGGCGCGGTCGATTCCGGCCATGCTCGCAGGGGGAGCAGCCAGCGCGGTGCTCACGGGCGTGCACTGGGCACCCGAGAGCCCCCTGCCCATCATCCTGGCCTGTCTGCCCGTCATGGCATTGCACACCCTTTCGGTCAGCATGGTCAGCTACCGGCTGATCCGCAAGGTGTCGCAGCAGAACCTGCTGCTCGACGAGCTGCGCCGCGTGGACACGCTGACCGGCCTGTACGGCCGTGGCCACTGGCAGGAGCAGGCCGAGGCCGCGCTGCGCCGCCACCACACGGACCGGGACGCGGCCTGCATGCTGATGATGGACATCGACAACTTTAAGCAGATCAACGACCAGCACGGCCACACCGTGGGCGACGAGGTGATCCGCGCGGTGGCCCATGTGGTGCGCGGCAATGTGCGCGCAACGGACTGCGCGGGCCGCTATGGTGGCGATGAGTTCGCCATTCTCCTGGCCGGCATGGAGACGGCAGAGGCGGTGGCCGTGGCCGAACGCATCCGCGCGCAGACCGAGGCCATTCGCCTGCGCGACATGCCGGCACTGCGCATGACCGCCAGCATCGGCGTGGCAGCCGCGCATACCCGGCACGGTGCGCTGCGTGCCTGGATGGATGCGGCCGACGCCGCGCTCTACGTGGCCAAGAACGCCGGGCGCAACCGCGTCACGGACAGCTCGGCCGGTGCGGGCTCCGCTGCGGCGCCACAACCGGCCACCTCAGACCGCTGACACCGGCGGGCCTTCGGTGGCCGGCAGCCCAGATGCGCGCCGCAACAGGTAGATATCCATGATCCAGCCGTGCTGCACACGCGCAGCGGCGCGCGTGCGTTCGATGCGCGGGCCGGCCTCGGCCAGCAGCCCGCTGTCCAGCAGTTGCTGGGGCATGCCCAGGTAGGCGCCCCACCAGATGTGCAGGCCCTCGGGGGGCAATACCGTGAAGCTGCACTGCCCGTCGAGCATCACCACGGCCGTGTCCACGCCTGCAGGCCAGCCCCGCTCGCGCAGTTGCCGGCCGGTGGTCACCACGAAGGGCTGGCCGATGTCGTTGAGCGGCACCGCATGGGCGGCGGCCAGCGCCTGTACCGAGGTGATGCCGGCCACCACATCCACACGCACCGGGGCGGGCTGCATGCGTGCCGCAATGCGCAGCGTGCTGTCGTACAAGGCCGGGTCTCCCCACACCAGCAGGGCGACGCGCAGGACCTTGGGCGCAGGCGCGTTGCCGGCAACAGTGGCACCCACAGCCTGGCCAATGGCATTCTGCCAGCAGCGGGCGATGGCGGCATGCCATTCGTCGACCTGGGCCAGGTAGTCGTCGCCCCGGCTGCGGCGCACCGGCATGTCGAAGCCGGCGATGCGCGGTGCAGGCGCCACCAGCACCTCGTCGCACAGCGACTGGCGCAGTGCGGCGAGTTCGGCCTTGTCCTCCCCTTTGTGCGGCAGCAGGATCAGGTTGGCCGCGTTCATGGCCGTCATGGCCTGGCGCGTGAGGTGGTCGGGGTTGCCCGTGCCGATGCCGATCAGCGTCAGCGCTACCGGCGGCAGACCTTGGAACGGACTGGCGCTCATGCCTCGGAGGCTCGATCCAGCGGCTGGTCCCGGGCCGTGTCCAGCGCGGCGCCGGCAGGCATATCCACAGCCGGAAAACGCGGCGCCGTGCCCAGGGGCCGGTAGCGGCGGTCGTAGTCTGCGGCGTAGAGCCGGCTTTCGGCGAATGCCTCGGCCTGAAGACTGCGGCCCACCAGGATCAGCGCCGTGCGTTCCATGCTGGCGGCCACCGCCTGTGCCAGCCCGCCCACGGTGGTGCGCACGACGCTCTCGTCGGGCCAACTGGCGCGCCAGACGATGGCGGCCGGGCCGTCGGCGCCATAGTGCGGGAGCAGTTCGGCCTGCACCTTGTCCGCCATGTGGATGGACAGGTGGATGGCCAGCACCGCGCCCGTGGCGGCAAAGGCGGCCAGGTTCTCGCCTTCGGGCATGGCGGTGGCCCGGCCCGAAGTGCGTGTCAGCACCACCGACTGGCACAGGCCGGGCAGCGTGAGCTCCGCGCCCAGCGCAGCGGCAGCGGCGGCAAAAGAGGGCACGCCCGGCGTCACGGTGTAGTCGATGCCTGCGGCGCGCAGGCGCCGCAGCTGCTCGCCCATGGCGGACCAGACCGACAGGTCGCCCGAGTGCAGGCGGGCCACGTCCTGCCCGCGCGCGTGGGCGGCGGATATCTCGGCCATGATGGCATCGAGGTCCATCGCCGCAGTGTTGACGATGTGCGCGTCTGGCGGGCAGTGCGCGAGCAGCTCGCGCGGGATCAGCGAGCCGGCGTACAGGCAGACCGGGCAGCGGCCCATGAGGTCGCGCCCCCGCACGGTGATGAGGTCGGCGGCGCCGGGGCCGGCGCCGATGAAATGCACGGTCATGCCGTAGCTCCTTGGGTCAATGCAGCGGCACGGCCAGAGCCTGCCGCTGCCATACAACAATCGAGGGGGCTCGGGCGGCGCCGTGCCACAGCCAGTGTGGCGCTGCCATCCTCGGCCACCAGGCGGGGCACAAGCAACTGCGCCTGTGGCCCAGCGGCGGCCAGCGCAGCGGCTTCCGCCACGCTGCCCGTGCCATAGCGGGCCTGCAGGCGCGGCGACTGCGTGGTCACGGGCTGGTGGCGCATGGGCTCCACCGGTACCGCAAGCACCGGGGCAGGCGCAAGGCCCAGCCAGTCTGCCAGTGCAGGATGCCGGGCCTTGCCCTGCAGCACGGCCACGGCGCAAAAGCAGTCCGCTTGTCCGGGTGCTTGTCCGGGCAACAGGGCCTGTGCCTGCAGCCACAGCGCCTGCAAGGTGGCAGGCATGGCCTGGGCCCGCAGGCCCACTCCGACCACCAGGCAGGCATGCATGGGGGCGGCAATACCCCCTTGGGGTTGCAGCGCCGTCACGGTTGCCAGCTCCATTGCACCAGCGGGCGCGCGGCCTTCCAGCTGCGCATGCGCCCCAGAGGTTCGGCGATGGACAGCTCCAGCCGCAGCAGCTGGCCACCATGGTCCGCCTGCAATTGCACCAGCAGTGCCTCGGTCTCCAGGGTCACGGCATTGACCACCAGCCGGCAGCCGGTGGGCATCAAGGCCCGCAAGGCGGCAAACAGAGCGGCATCGAAGCCGCCGCCGACGAACACCGCCTGGGGTGGCGCCAGCCCCTGCAGCGCATCGGGCGCCAGGCCGTGCACCACCTGCAGCGCCGGCTGCAGGCCGAACCGCGCCGCATTGCTGCGGATATTGTCCACCCGCGCCGCATGCTGCTCCACGCTGCTGGCCAGGCCGCCAGCCAGGCACCACTCCACCGCCACGGAGCCCGAGCCCCCGCCGATGTCCCACAGCCGCTCGCCGCGCCGGGGCGCCAGGGCGGCCAGCGTCAGCGCCCGGGCCGGGGCCTTGGTGATCTGGCCGTCGTGCGCATACCAGTCGTCGGCACGCCCGGGCACCTGGGGCAAGGCGGGGCCGCCAGCGGCCCGCAGGGCGACAGCCACCGGGGCCTGGGCCGGGTCGGCTGCCAGCACGGCCCCGGCCTCGTGCGCCCGCAGTGTGCGGCAGCGCTCGCGCGGCCCCCCCACGGACTCCATCACCCACAGCTCGCTCGCGCCCCAGCCCTCTTGCGTGAGCCAGCCCGCCAACTCGGCCACGGCGGAGCCATCGCGCAGCAGCACGATGCACTGCCCACCCGGCGCCAGGCGCGGCAGCAACTGCTGCAGCGGGCTGGCGTGCAGGCCCAGGCAGTCGGTGGCCTCCAGCCGCCAGCCCAGGCGGGCCGCGACCAGCGAAAATGTCGAGGGCTGCGCGTGGCAGCGCCATTCGTGCGGTGCCAGGTGCGCAGCCAGGCTGCCGCCCGCGCCGAACCAGAACGGGTCGCCCGAGGCGAGCACCACCACGCGCTGGCCGCGCAGGGCAAGCACCGGTGCGGTGTCGAACGGTACAGGCCAGGGTCGGCCCCGATCGCCGGCCTGCGCCAGGGCCAGGTGGCGCGGGCCGCCGACAATCACCTCGGCCTGGTCGATGGCCCGGCGCGCGACCGGTGCCAACCCGTCCAGCCCATCCTCATTCAGGCCCACCAATGTCAACCACGGATCAGCCATGACGCATGTTCTCCTGCTGGGCGGTACCAGCGGCGCCAGCCAATTGGCGCAGGCCCTGCACCAGGCGCGGATACCCGCCGTGTTTTCCTATGCAGGTGCCACGCAGGCCCCCGCGGCGCAGCCCGTGCCCACGCGCTGCGGCGGGTTTGGCGGTGCAGATGGGCTGGTGCAGTTCATTCGCGGCCAGGGCATCACCCACGTGGTGGATGCCACCCACCCGTTTGCCGCGCAGATGAGCCGCAACGCCTGCGCGGCCTGCGAAACCACCGGAACGCCGTTGCTGGCACTGGAGCCTGCGCCCTGGCAGGCCGAGGCCGCTGACCGCTGGATCGACGTGACGGACATGGACGCAGCTGCCCAGGCACTGCCCAAAGAACCGGCCCGGGTGTTCCTTGCCATAGGGCGCAAGCAACTGGCGGCCTTTGCCAACCATCCCCGACACCATTACCTGCTGCGCCTGGTGGACGCACCTGCTCCGGGCAGCCTGCCGCTGGCCGACACCACGGTGGTGCTGGGCCGTGGCCCCTTCAGCGCCGAGCACGACCAGGCGCTGCTGCAGGCCCATGGCATCACCTGGCTGGTGGCCAAGAACGCGGGGGGCGAGGCCACGCGCGGCAAGCTGCTGGCCGCCCGCGCCCTGGGCTTGCCCGTGGTGATGGTGCAGCGCCCGCCGCTGCCGCAGCGCCCACGCACCGAGGAGGTGGACGCCGTGCCGCACTGGATCGCTCATGGCGTGCTGCCCGGGGCGCCTGGCGCGGCGGCCTCCAGCCCATAGAAGCGCGGGGTGTAGACCCAGCGCCCCACATGCCGCGTGGTGCTGTTGCCCACCAGCACTACGGTGCGCATGTCTGCCATGCCGGGCATGGCCTCGGCCAGCGTGCACACGTGCAGCGCCTCGTCGGGGGTGGACACGGCACGCGCAAAGACCATCAACCGCGTGGACTCGCAGTGCGCGCGCAGCAAGGCCAGCAGGCGCACGAAGCCCTCGGGCCGGCTGCGCGAGCGCGGGTTGTAGAACGCCATGGCGAAGTCGGCCTCGGCCGCCAGTTGCACGCGCCGGGCGATCACTGGCCAGGGCTTGAGGTTGTCCGAGAGGTTGATGCAGCAAAAGTCATGGCCCAGCGGCGCACCGGCGCGCGCCGCTGCGGCCAGCATGGCGGTGATGCCGGGCAGCACCTGCACGTCGAGCGCCTGCCAGGCGGCGGCCACTTGGGGCGGCGCCTGCTCGATGGCCTCGAACACTGCGGCGGCCATGGCGAACACCCCCGGGTCGCCGGAGGACACCACCACCACCTGCCGCCCCTGTGCGGCCAGCGCCAGCGCCTGGCGGGCCCGGTCCAGCTCCACCCGGTTGTCCGATGCATGCCAGACCACAGCGGCCGTTCCACCGCGCTCCTGCAACAAGGCGCGGGCCCGCTCCACATACGGCAGGTAGCCCACCACGTCGGTCGCGGCCTGCAGGGAGGCGGCCACTTCGGGCGTGACCTGCGCGAGGGCCCCGGGCCCTAGGCCCGCCACGGTCAGGCGGCCGGTGGTCTGGCCCGGGCTCACCAGGCGGCCTCCGGCCGGCGGCCCTGGCCATGCACCAGCACAATGGCGAAGTAGGGGCAGGCCTCGTCGCTCACCTCGGTCAATTTGGCCACCTGCTGGCTGGCCGTGGTGCCGTTCTGCACCAGCCAGGCGGCACCGAGCCGGCCTGTGCGTTGCAGGGCCCGGCGGATGCGCGGCAGATTGCGCCCCACCTTCATCACCACCAGGGCGTCAGCGGTCTGCATGCGCCGCACCAGTTCGTCCTCGGGCAGGGTGCCGGTCATCACGCTGAGCACATCATCGCCCCAGGTGATGGGCTCGCCCGTGGCGTGCCAGCAGCCCACCATGCCGGGAATGCCGGGCACCACCTCCAGGCGCACGGCGGCGCGCTCACGCAGCCGGGTGTACAGGTGCATGAACGAGCCGTAAAGGAAGGGGTCGCCTTCGCAGAGCACCACCACCTGCTCGGTGCGGGCCAGCGTTTCCAGGCGGGTGCACCAGTCGTCGTAGAAGGCCGCGAGCTGGGCCACGTACTGCGGGCTGTCCACGGGCAGCTCGGTGGTCACGGGGTACTCCATGGGGTATTCGGTGGCCGCCGGTGCCAGCAGGCCGTCCACCACCTGGCGGGCCTTGCCGGGGCGCCCCTTCTTGCGGAAGAAGGCCACGTGGCGTGCGCCGCGCACCAACCGGTCCGCCTTGACCGACATCAGCTCCGGATCACCGGGCCCCAGGCCCACGCAGACGACGCCGGGCGCGGCCTGCCCCGCCTCCATGGCCTCACTCGGCATGGCTGGCCAGGGCGTTGATGGCGGCCACGGTCATGGCCGAGCCCCCCAGGCGGCCGCGCACGACCATGCAGGGCACGGGCAGGCCCTGCATCAGCGCTTCCTTGGACTCCCGGGCGCCGACGAAACCCACCGGGCAACCGATGATCGCCGCTGGGCGCGGGCAGCCGGGTTGCTGCAGCATGTTGAGCAGGTGGAACAGTGCCGTGGGTGCATTGCCGATGGCCACGATGGCGCCCGCCAGGTCGGGCCGCCACAGCTCTACTGCGGCCGCGCTGCGGGTGGTGCCCAGTTGCTCGGCCAGGGCCGCCACGCGTTCATCCTGCAGCATGCAGAGCACCCGGTTGTGCGCGGGCAGGCGCTTGCGGGTGATGCCCTCGCTGACCATGCGCACATCGCACAGCACCGGGGCGCCATCGCGCAGCGCCTGCTCGGCCGCCTCGGCCATGCCGGGTGAAAATTCCACATGCGGCGCCAGTTCGACCATGCCGGCTGCATGGACCATGCGCACCACGACGCGCTCTTCGGTGGGGGTGAAGCGGTCCAGGGACGCCTCGCGGCGGATGGTGGCAAAAGACTGCCGATAGATCTCGGCGCCATCGGTTTCGTAGCGGTGAACCATTAATTCTTTTCAAACAACAAGCCTGGATTGTCTTGCAGTGCGGACTGCCCCACGCGGTCGAGCGCCTCGTCGGCGGCACACCCTTGCCGCACCAGCGCGAAAACCGGTTCGCCCAGAGTGGGCTCAGCGCGCAGCGTCACCGTGGCCGGGGCCTGGCGCGCGCATCCCTTGGCGCAGCCCGAAACATGCAGATGGGCCTGCGGCGGCACCTGCGGCGCCAGCGCCAAGGCCAGCGCCTGGGTGGGTGCCTGGGCTTGGGGGCACCCAGGAGCGCCCGTGCACGCCGAAACGCGCAACCGCGCATCCTCGGGGTCGGTCACCCAATCGGCGACCGTGTCCAGGCCGGCGGCATGCCAGAAGCCCGGCTGCCCCTTGGCCTGTGCGCCGGATTCGATCAACAGCATGCGCCAGGGCGTCACCCGCAGCCCGGACGCATGACCACGCAAGGCCCCCACCAGCCGAGCCAGTGCCGGTGCCGGCAACCGACCCAAAGGGGCTCCCACCAGTGCGCCGATACCGGGCAGCAAGCAGGGTGCCGGGCCGGGCCGGTCGGGGTCTGCGCGGTGGCGGGCGGTGGCCGGGACCCAGCCTACGCCTGGGGGCAGGCCCGGTGGCCAGGGCGCTGCCGGTGTGGCGGCAGCCAGCAGGCGCTCCAGTTCGCCGGCATGTGCCGCCAGGCGCCCCGGCCGCTCCCCGGCTGTGCGCTGCCCGAGGCAATGCGAGGCAAACCACCGCGCCAGCGCGAGCCCCGCCGCGGCGGCATCCACGGGCCCCGCTGCGGCCAGGGCCCAGGGCAGGCCATCGGGCTGAATCCGCCAGGCAGGGGGGGGGGCACCCGGCACCCTTTGCATGCGGATGTCGGCGGACACCGTCTGCAGCCAGGGGGAATGGCCACCGTCGATGGCCCAGCCGAATTTGGCGGGCAGCGCACCCAGGTGGTCCGCCTCTTCAAGCCCTTGCAGCAGCACCGTCGCCAGCACCTGCACGCCATCGCCGGGCTGGCGCAACGGATCCACCACCACATTGCGCAGGCGTTCGCGCTGCACGTCGGCGTCCAGCAGCCCGCAGGCCGCCAGGGCCCGGAGCACGGCCGCATGCCGCGCAGGGTCCACGCCACGCAACTGCACATTGGCGCGGCTGGAAAGCTCCAGGATGCCCGCCCCGTGCGTGCGGGCCAGGCGGGCCAGCCGCCACGCCTGGTGCAGGGTCAGCCGCCCCATGGGCGGGCGCACACGCACCACCAGCCCATCGCCCGAGACCATGGGTTGCCAGGCACCGGGGCACCAGCCCTGGACTTGCGGGGTGTGCAGGGCTTTGCGGGCGCCGGGGTCCTGGCTCGGCATGCCTGGGGCGGTCAAGGCAGCGGCCATTCCAGGCGAACCTGGCAGCCCTCGCCCGGCGTACCGGCGGCCGTGATCTGCGCGCCGTGGCGCTGGGCGATCACCCGGCACAGGGCCAGGCCCGTGCCCACGCCCTCAAACTCCGTCTCGCGTTGCAGGCGCTGGAACACGCCAAACAGCGATCCCGCGCGCGCAGGGTCGAAACCCACGCCGTTGTCGCGCACGCTCACGGCCACGCGGCCATTGGCCAGCGGCTCGGCACCGATGTGGATGTGCGCCACCGCCTGGCCGCGCGTGAACTTGAGCGCATTGCCCAGCACCTGTACCAACAGCTCCCGCAGCAGGCCGGCGTCGGCATCGAGGGCGGGCAGATCGGGCGCCAGGTGCCACTGCACGTCGCGCCCGGCCTCGGCTGCGGCCAAATCCGTGCGTGCCTGGGCCACGGCATCGGCCAGCGCAATGGTGGCGCAGTGCAGCGGCGCGCGCGTGGCCCGCGTGATGGCCAGCAGGCCATCGATCATGAGCCCCATGCGCCGGGCCGACTGGTCCATGGTGGCCAGAAAGCCCAGGGCCTCCTGCAGCTCGGGCGCCTGCACCACGTCGGCCGGCAGGTCACCCAGCACCTCGCGCACCAGCGTGCCGTACGAGGTCACGTGGCGCAGCGGCGCGCGCAAGTCGTGCGAGACGGCGCGCAGAAACTCCTCCTGCGCGGCGGACATGTCGGCCACCTGCTGCTGGCTGCGGGCCAGTTCGGCGCGCAGGGCCTCCACGGTCTGGCGGGTGTCGTCGTCGCTCATGGCGCGGGCCTCCTGCTCAGCTCATGCCTTGGACTGCTTCGTGGGGCGATGCCAGTTGGTGATCGCCACCTGCTTGCCACGCGCTACGCCCAGCGAACCGGGCGGCACGTCCTTGGTGATGGTGGAGCCGCCACCCACCGTGGCACCGGCGCCGATGGTGATGGGCGCCACCAGCACGCAGTTGCTGCCGATGTGCACGTCGGCTTCGATCACCGTGCGGTGCTTGTTGGCGCCATCGTAGTTGGCGGTGATGGCGCCAGCGCCGTAGTTCACGCGCTCGCCCACCGTGGCATCGCCCAGATAGGCCAGGTGGTTGGCCTTGGCGCCATCGGCCAGGGTGGCGTTCTTCACCTCCACGAAGTTGCCGATGTGGACCTCGCGGCCCAGTTGGGCGCCCGGGCGCAGGCGCGCGAAGGGGCCGATCAGCGCGCCTTCGCCCACGCTGGCACCGAGCTTCTCACCGTCGATGTGCGTATAGGGGTGAATCACCGCGCCCGCGGCGATGCGTGCGTTGGCAATGCAGCAGTTGGCGCCGATCTGCACACCCTCGCCCAGCTCCACGCGGCCGGTGAAGAGGCAGTTGGCGTCGATCTCCACGTCCTGCCCGCACACCAGTTCGCCGCGCACGCCGGTGCGCACGTCGTCGCGCAGGTCGAAGCGGGCCGGGTCGGCCAGGCGCACGCCCTGCTCCAGCAGAGCCCGGGCCTGGCGTTGCTGGTGGGCGCGCTCGAGCTCGGCCAGTTGCAGCGGGCTGTTCACGCCGGCCACCTGCAGGGCATCGGTGATGCTGTGGGCCACCACGGGCACGCCATCGGCCACGGCCATGGCGACGATGTCGGTCAGGTAGTACTCGCCCTGGGCGTTGTCGTTGGTCAGGCGCGCCAGCCACGGGGCCAGCCGCCGCGCGGGCACGGCCATGATGCCACTGTAGACCTCGGCGATGGCGCGCTGTGCCTCGCTCGCGTCCTTGTGCTCGACGATGCCCTGCACGGCGCCGGAGCCGTTGCGCACGATGCGGCCATAGCCCGTGGGGTCGGGCAAGGTGACGGTGAGCAGTGCCAGTTTTTCGCCGCCGCCGGCCGCCACCAGCGCGCGCAAGGTGTCGGCCTCGGTGAGCGGCACGTCGCCCGAGAGCACCACCACCGTGCCATCGTCGCGCAGGTGCGGCACGGCCTGCTGTACGGCATGGCCGGTGCCCAGCTGCGGCTCCTGCCGCACGAATGCCAGCTTTGCGCCACCTGCGGCGGCCTGGTGGGTGGCGGCCTCCACCTCGGCAGCGCCGTGGCCGGTGATCACGGTGGCGCTGCGCGCCTGCAGGTGGGCCGCCTGGTCCAGCACATGGTGCAGCAGCGGTCGCCCGCCCAGGCGCTGCAGCACCTTGGGAAGGCGGCTTTTCATGCGCGTGCCCTTGCCGGCCGCCATGATGAGGATGTCGAGTTGCGTCATGGAAATGAAAAATTGGGCCTGCGCGCCAGGTGGCGTGCAGGCACCGGGATTATCGGCTGCGCCGCGCCAGGGCTCCGCCTGCGCGCCTACAACAGAGGCAGCAGGCGCGGCGGCGTGTCGTAATACTCGGCGATGCGTTCAAGCGCACGGGTATTGAGCAGGCGCAACCGCCCATTCTTGAGCTCGTGCAGGCCGAGCAGCGCGAGCCGGCGCAGGGTCTTGTTGGTGTGCACCAGCGACAGGCCCAGTGCATCGGCAATGTGCTGCTGGTTGAGCGGGAAGGCCACCGTGCCTGCGGCATCGACCAGACCCACGCGGTCAAGCCGACGGTACAGGTGCATGAGCAGCATGGCCACGCGCTCGGTGGCATTGCGCCGGCCGTTGGTCAGAAGGTTGTCGTCCATATGGCTCTCCTCGTGGGCAGCCAGCCAGGTGACGTCGTAACCCAGGCGCGGGTGCTCGGCGAACACAGCCCACAGGCTGTCGTTCTGGAAAACGCACAGCGCGCAATCCGTGAGCGCCTCGACGCCATGCGCCGACAGGTCGCCGAATTCCTGCTGCAGACCCACCAGATCACCGGGCAGCAGGAAGTTCAGGATCTGGCGGCGACCGTCGCTCAACGTCTTGTAGCGAAACGCCCAGCCCGAGTAGAGCGTGAACAGGCGGGCGTTGACCTGTCCCTCGTGCACCAGGGCGCCGCCGGCCGGCACCGACAGCGTGGCCGAACGAAAGCTTTCGATGAAATCCAGCAGCTGCGGCTCCACGGGCGTGAAGGCGCCGGTCTTGCGCAGGCGGCATTCATGGCATTTCGGCGGGCATGCCGGGGGTTGCAGGGTGGCATTCATCGTGGCGCCATTTTAGGTAGCCGGCCGCCACCTGGCGCGCCGGCCGGCATGCATTTTTGAGGATGTTGGGCCCGCACCATGGTCCCTGCAGCCCTTGCAGGGTGGGGGATTTTGCTATGTCTTTTGACATTGCGCGTCTGTCGGCGGCGCCCTACATTGCGCCGCACCTATGACACCAGCCCACAGCCTGTACGAAGCCCTGTACGTGAGTACCCTGGCACCCGATCAACCCCTGAGCGTGGTCGCAGAGATTGCCGGCCATGCCCGCGCTAAGAATGCCCGCCTGGGCATCACCGGCCTGCTGGTCTTCGACGGCATGCGTTTTTGCCAGCAACTGGAAGGCACACAGAAGGAAGTGCTCAAGCTCACCGAGCGCATCCGCAACGATCCGCGCCACACCGGGGTGGAGGTTCTGCACCATGGGCTGCTGTCCGAGCGGCGGTTTCACCAGTTCAGCCTGGCCTTCACCTCGGTGGACGATACCGAGGCGCTGGCGCGGCTGGAACGAATGGATGGCGAAGCGGCCCTGGCCGCCTTCGAAGCCCTGCGCAGCGAACTGGAGCTGTAGCCAACCCGGCCGCTTCTTCTGGCCAGCGTTCAGCTGCGCAGCGGGCTGCCCGCAATGCCGTGAAGCCAGTGCAGTTGCTGGGGCAGGCACACCTTGCGCAGATCAAAGTTACTCTGGGCAAACAACCGGGCATTCCCGCCCAGACGCGCTCGCGCGCCCGCGTCGTCCAACAGTGCGCACACCTCCTGGGCCAATTGCCCAGCGTCAAAGAAATCGACGAGCCGCCCGGTCTCGTCGTGCACCACCGCCTCCCGGACCGGGGCGGTATCACTGGCAACGATGGCACAGCCCACGCTCATCGCCTCCAGCAGGCTCCAGCTGAGCACGTAGGGGTAGGTGAGGTAGACATGCACGCTGCTGATCTGGAGCACCGACACGAAATCCGCATGGGACAGGCGCCCCAGGAAATGGACGCGCCCCATGCCCTGCGGCCCCAGGGTGTCGCGGACCTCGTCCAGGAAAATCTGCTTCCAGCTGCGCGCCCCGAACCGGGCAGGATCGGGCCTGGGACCGTAGCTGACGCCATCACCGCCGACGACAAGAACACGCGCGTGCGGCCGGCGCTGCAGGATCTCCGGCAGGGCCCGCATGAACCGGTGGTAGCCGCGCAATGGCTCCAGATCGCGGCTCACGAATGTGATGACCTCGTCGGTCTTTCGGATGGTCACCTTTTCAGAGGGCGTGGAGAACGCCAGGGCGACCGCCGGATTCGGCACCAGCAGGTCCGTGTCGATGCCATCGTGAATGACGGCAATGCGATCTCTCATGGGCGAGGGAAACCCGTCCGCTTGCCACCGGGTCGGCGAGATACCGGCGTCCGCCAGATCAAAATGCAGCAGGTTGTTGAAATTCTTTGCGCGCATGCGGGCACGGGGAAACGGCCCATCGGGAAACTCCGGGTCAAACCCGACATCTGCGCCATGCGCCTGGTAGAAAAATTCGCAATAGATCGCCAGCCTGGCATCGGGCCAGACCTCCTTGACGAACAGGCTCTCGCCCCAACCCGGATGGGCGATGACCACATCGGGGTGGAACCCCTGGCGCTGCAATTCCAGGCAGGCCCGGAAAGCGGCCTCGCCACACACGAGTTTCGTTTCCGTGTCGACCAGCCAAGGATGGATGCCGGGTGTCGACTGGCGTGAAGGCATGTAGGGAACCATCCTCACCCCATTCCACGACGCCTGCCCTCCCGTGGCAGCCGGCGTCATGGTCAAGGCCAGCACCTCGTGCCCCTGCGATGCCAGGGCAGGTGCCAGGTGCTGGAACTGTCCGGGAAAATTCTGGTGAATGAAGAGGATTTTCATCAGGGGAAGTGGGCGAGTGCCAAGTGTTTCATCTCAACTGCATACGGCAGCTTTTCATTCAGGCAATGTAGATCAGAAATAAAAAGCCCCCCGCACTTCTCGCAAAGAGCGGGGGCCCAGGAACCCGGCAGGTTGCGCCAACAAAAAAGAGCCGCAGCGCCTGTGAACCAGGCAGCAGCAGCTCTCTCTTTTACGTCGCACCACCACCTGCGTGGTGGTCACCAACACCCATCAGGCGCAGCAGGGGGCTCCATCCGACGAGGGCAGGCTGGCCACGCCCAGTGCACGGCGCCACCAGGCAGGTGCGGAGCGAGGGGCCAGGCCGGTCCAGCGGTACTGCAGGCGCTGGCGGCCCAGCGTCTCCACCACTGCGTGCTGGCCGGCGGCCACCCACAGCGTCTGGCCGGCCTGCAGGAAGACGTCTCCAGCCGCCTCGCGGCTGGCACCGTGCGGGCCGTCGTCCAACGTCACCCAGGCCTGGCCTTCGGTAATGCGCAGGGCCCGGGGTGTGCGGGGCGTGAAGCTGATGGCTGCGCCAGCCTTGAGCGTGCAGACGTCCTTGGCCGCAACGCGGCCCGAGGCGCTGGAAGCTTGCAATTGCAGAACATTCGATGCGGTCATGGTTTTCTCCTGGTAAACCCTATAGGCCTCTATGGTGCACCTGTGCTTGCGGTGCGTCCAATGAATTGCAAGGCCCTGATTGATTCAACTTCGGCATCAATCGACAAAACGGCCGGATACCGGTGCCGGCCTGTCCTCCTCAGGCGGGCATGCGCGCACGCTGGGTCGCTACCCGATGCAGAGCAAACCGCACCAGGCCGGCAACCAGCCGGCCGCTGGCACCCAGGGTGGCGGCCACCGCCGACCCCACGGCCCGCCCGCCCTGGCCAAGCGCGCAGACCAGGTCACGCAGCGGTTGCGCCACGCCAAGCTCCCAGTCCAGCGCCGGATCAGCAGCCGGGCGGGTGGCTGGCACGCTGTCCCAGCAGAAGGCCACGGCACTGGGGGCGCCCCCCCGCAGGTACCAGGACTCCATCACCACCTGCTGGCCAGGCTCGATGACCAGGGACTGGCCCCGGACCAGAACCATGTCCTGCGCGCCCTGATCCGTGTGGCCGGGCCTTGCGCCGACCGCAAGCCACACCCGGCCCTGCGAAATTTCAAGCACACTGCGCTCACGCGGGTTCAATGTGATGGCGCGGCCCGCGTCCAGCTTCCAGCTTCCGGCCAACACGCGGCCGGCCGTGGGGGCGATGGCGGATTGTTGCGATTCCAGAACGGTGCGGGACGACATGGTGGGCTCCTTGGTGCTTGAAAAAACGTTGTAGAGCCTGGATGATCCGCCTGTAGCGGTCTTCGGTCCAATGAAAACGCGGTACGCTATTGATGCCACCAACGCATGAATGAACATTCACACCCCGCATGCAGAACGCCGAGAACACCCCCGCCCTTTCGCGCACCCGCCCAGTGGCTGTCGGCCACTGGCGGGCTTTTCTGGCCGTGGCCCGGCACCTGAACTTCCGCGCCGCAGCCGATGAACTCGCCCTGACCCAATCGGCCGTGAGCCGCCAGATCCAGTCCCTGGAGGACGAAGTGGGCGTGCCCCTGTTCCTGCGCCACACGCGCGCGGTGGAGCTGACCAGCGCCGGCGCCCAGTTGCAGCGTGCGGTGGCGCCTGCGCTTGAGCGCATGGATGCCTCGGTGCGCCTGGTGCGCCAGACGGCCGGGCGCAAGAGCGTGGCCATCAGCACCTGGGCCAGCTTCGCATCGATGTGGCTGATTCCGCGCATGGAAGAGTTCCAGCGCGACAACCCGGGCATCGACATCCGCATCGACGCCACCGATGTGCCCGTGGATCTGGAAACCTCCGACGTGGACCTGGCGCTGCGCTACAGCCTGCCCGGAACGCTGCCGCCCGGCGCGGTGCGCCTGTGCGGCGAGCAACTGGCCATCGTGGCCAGCCCCTGGCTCATCAAAAGCAACCCGCCGGTGCGTACACCCGCCGACGTGGCCCGCTTCACCCTGATCGAGGCGGGGGACGCGCACCGCAGCCAGCACCTCGAATGGCTCAGCTGGCAGCGCTGGTTCGAGAACCAGGGCCACCCCAAGCTGCAGCCCCAGCGCTGGCTGTACTTCAACTACGCCCACCAGATCGTGCAGGCGGCCCTGAGCGGTCAGGGCCTGGCGCTGGCGCGCATGCCGCTGATTGCCGATGCCCTGGCTGCGGGCGACCTGGTGGAACTGCTGCCCAACCACCGGCTGGACTCACCCCTGGCCTACTGGCTGCTGGTCGGGCCGCGCAGCGCGCAGCGCCCGGAGATCAAGGCCTTTTGCGCCTGGCTGGAGATACAGGCGCAGGCCACCCGCGAGGCCGTGGGCGAAGTTCCCGACCCGGACACGCAGGACGACCTGGACTGATCCAGTTTCCGGCAGGCCCTGCCCCGCTGGCAACCATCACCAGGCAGGGTTGCCAACAGGGCAAGGCACACCGGAAATCAGGCCAGTGTGCTGAAGTCCACGTTGGTGAAGCCGGGGATGGCCACCTCGCCGGGCCGGTTGCCATTGCGCTGCAGCGCCTCGATCACATAGTCGGCCACGCAGTTCACCAGCAGTTGCTGCGGGTCTTCCATGATGCGGCGCAGGCGCGCCACGCAGGCGGCCTGGTCATCGAGGCCATGGATGGGCGGCATGTCCTGCGCCGTGGCTGGCGAGAACACATAGGCGGGGTGGTTGGCGAACATCTGGCGAGACACTTCCACGCTGGTGCGGGTGTGCATCCAGAGCTTGCGGTAGCTCACCTCCAGGCTGGCCAGCGCAGCCGTGTCGTTGAACTGGTCCACCGAGAACCCTGGCGCGTGCGGCGCCACGTAGAGGCGGTCGGCCGGCATCTGGCCGTCGCTCACCCGCCAGACCAGGTTGCACATGCTGTTGGACGACCAGGTCACTCCGGCCGTGGGCCGGCCCGACTGGCCGCTGACCAGCACCATCACCCGCGCCCAATCGATGCCGCTGCCGCGCAGCCAGGCGCCGATGCGGTAGGCGATGTCGACATAGGCCAGCCCGAAGGTGGCGAACATGATGGCGTTCATCGACACGGGCGACACCGCAGCCGGCGGGTCGAGGTACTGCACCACGAGCGCATCAAAGTCCATCAGCGAGGCATCGGCCAGCGCGCGCTGGATGTAGGCCTCGGTGGTGGAAAGCGTGTAATGCACCATGGCCACGATCTTCGCCTCCTGGCCCGCGAAGGCGTCCAGGTTCACATGCTGGCGCCACATGCCCTCGGTGTTGGCCGCCCGCACCCGGGCGATGTGCGGCAGCAGGCCTTGCAGCTGTGTGCGCCATGCCAGATCATCGGGCGCCAGCTCGCGGCGGCGCGCCACGTAGGCCAAGGCCAGCGGCAGGTGGGAGACCGCCGTGAGTTCGATGAAGCCGCGCGTGGACTTGCGAAAGCTCTCCAGGCGCGGCGCAGCGCCGCGCCCCGGAAACAGGGCGATGTCCGACGCGGCGGAGACGAGAAGCGGGCTGTCGGCGCGCTGCTCAAGCATCATCGCGGTGAGTTGTGGGCCAATGGCATCGGGCCCACCGGTGAAGGCATGGAACAGGCCCGCAAAGTCGGATTGGGGTTGGTACATGGTGGCTTGTCGTGGTGGTACGGACTGGTGAACCTGCTGTCACGTATGCAGAATTTGGTAGATGCGGCTGTCGGTGCGAAAGTGCAGCGAGCCGCTCAGGCTGTTGGCCACGGCCAGGTACGGAACACCGCCCACCGTGAAGGCCGCCGCATCGGTTCCGCCCGAGGTATCGAACGAATGCACGGGCGCCAGCCCATCGCCCTGCCAGCGGTAGATGACCGACTGCAACTCGGGGATCGGGGCCTCGCGGCTACCGTGGATGAAGTTGACCTGCACCAGGTGGCCGCCATCGGCACCGGCCCGGGCGGGCAACCACGCGAACTCGCGCCCGCCCGGCCCGCTCAGGTGCTGGTAGGCCGCAAACTGCGCGCCGTTCCAGCGCAGCAGCCAGGTTTCGCCCAGCAGGTTGGCAAACACCAGCCAGTCGGCACCCGACGCATGGAAGTGGCAGAAGGCCCGGCCACTGGTGCCTTCGAGCACCTGCAGCGTCTCGAACGCCGTGCCGCTCCAGGCCAGCAGGCGCGAGGGCGCGATGTGGTCGGCATACGCCAGCAGCGTGCGGCCCTGCACCTCGAACGCCAGCCAGTTGTAGCCCCAGGCCGATTCCACGGTCTGGAACGGTACGAAGCGCTCGCCATCCCATTCGAAGAGGATGGACTGCGCCGCCCCGTCCACGGGCGCTCCATGCCCGGCTGCCCCTTGCGCCAGCGCCAGGAAATGCCGCCCCTGCACGCCAAAGAAGTGCCACTGCTTGGCCGCCGTGCCCACGATCTGCTGGAAGGGCTCGAAACGGCCGTTCACGAATTCGTAGATCACCGAAGGCGGCGACATGTCGTAGGGCCCATGGCCGCTGCGCAGACTGGCCGTGGCCAGGAAGTGGCGACCGTCCAGCGTGAAGAATTCGGCGTCCTCGCCGCCTGGCACGGGCAGGCGCTGGAACTCGGTGAAGCCCGTGGCCTCCCAGCGGTAGACCCACAGATCAACGTCGCTGTCGCCCGCGCCCATTCCGGGGGCGGTGCCAGGTATGTCCTCGGACAGCTGGGCAACCGCCAGGTACTGCACGCCATGGATGGTGAAGGGCTCGACGGCGCGCGCGGCGCTGGTGGGCAGGCGCTGGATTTCGCGCAGGGCGATGGCGGAGGACGGGTTCATCATGGCTGGAAATCGTAAAGGCGGGCAGGGTTGTCGCTCAGGAGGCGGTTGCGGCGTGCTTCGTCGGGCACCCACTCGCCCAGCAGATTGAGCAGGGCGCCGGTGTCCATCTGCCCGTTGGGAATATGCGGCCAGTCGCTGCCCCAGATGGTGCGCTCGGGAAGCGCATCCACGATGGCCTGGGCATAGGGCAAGAGGCGCGCGTAATTGCCATCCTTGGCGATGCGGTAGGGGCCGGAGAGCTTCATCCAGCCGCTGCCGCCGGCCACGGCGGCGATCAGGCGGTCGAAGTCGGTGCGCGTGAGGCCATCGCTCTCCAGCATGTAGCCCATGTGGTCGATGACGAAGTCAGAGGCGATGTCCGGCATCGCCGGGATCAGGTCGCGCACCACGGTGCCCGGTGTATAGAACTGCAGGTGCCAGCCAAAAGGACGCACGCGCTCGGCGCTGCGCTGGATGTAGTCCACGATCTGTGCGATGGGCCACTGCGCGCGCAGGAACAGATCAAGCCGCAGGGCACGCACACCGCGCTGGTGCATGGCCTGCAGGGTCTCGTCGTCCACCGAGTCTTCGACCATGGCCACGCCGCGCGCGCGACCGCCCAGCTCATCGAGGGCGTCGAGCATGCAGGAGTTGTCCGTGCCGTAGAAGCTGGGCTGCACGATGGCAAAACGGGCAAGGCCCAGGCCGCGCGTCATGCGCTCGAGCATGGGGGCCGGGCCCTCGGGCAGGGTGTAGTGGGGCTGCGCCACATGCGGGTAGCGGTCCACCGGGCCGAAGACGTGCACATGGCTGTCGCAGGCGCCGGCCGGCATGGCAAAGGCGGGGCGCGACAAGGTGTCCGCATCGCGGGTGGGGGTGGGAACGAGGATCTCGGAAGCCATGAATCGGAACCATTCAGTCAGGAGAGGGTTGCAAAAGCCTGTGCCGCGCGGGCCTGCGCGGCAGCAAGAAGAAGATCGGTGTCAATGGCCGTCATGAGCAGCGGCGCCGCGCCCAGGCGCACCAGCTCGGCGCTGTAGGCCGCGTCGCTGATGCCGCCGATGGCCAGGGGCTTGCCGGCGGCGCGGCAGGCGGCGAGTGCGGCTTCGTGCGCGGCGCGCACGGCCGGGTCGCGGAAGTCGCCAGGCACGCCCAGCTCGGCGCTGAGGTCGTTGGTGCCGATGGCCAGCAGGCCCACGCCAGGCACGGCCGCGATCTCGGCCATATTGCGGATGCCCAGCGGGCTCTCGACCAGCACCTTGACCAGCGTGGCCTGGTCGGCTGCGCGGTACAGGGTGTCGGCAGGCATGCGGCGGTACTGCACCAGGGGCAGCGTACCGATGGCCGAGCGGTGGCCGTGGGGCGCAAAGCGGCAGGCGGCCACAATGTCCGCCGCCTGCGCAGCCGTTTCCACGCGGGGCGCAATGATGCCCATGGCCCCCGCATCGAGCAGGCGCCCGATCACGCCGTACTCGCGCTCGGGCACGCGCACCAGCGGCATGATGCCGATGTCCAGCGCGCAGGCGCAGATCTGCCCGGCCACGTCGATGGGCATGGTGCTGTGCTCCAGGTCCACCCAGATCACTTCATGGCCACTGGCCTTGGCCAGTCGGGCGATCTCGGGCGTGCGCGCGCCACGCACACCAAAGGCGGCCACAGGGTGGCCGTTGGTGAGCCGGTCGATCAGCCAGGGAGCGCCCGCAACAGGGGTCAGGGGGGGAAGGGGGTGGGCGGACATGGGCGCGGGTTCTCTCTGGCGTTCAGTTGATGACGATCTTCTTGGCCTTGATCAGGCGCTCCATCGACTGCGACTCGCGCGCGATGTTGGCCTGCATCTGCGCGGGGGTGAGGGTCAGCACCTCGTTGCCGGTCTCGTGCAGGGCATTGACGATCTGCGGGTCCTTGGAAGCGGCCTCCAGCGCCTTGCGCATGCGCTCGATGACCCCTGGGGGCGTGCCAGCCGGCGCCCAGATGCCGATCCAGGTGAACAGCTCCAGGCCTGGGTAGAGCTCGGACAGCGTGGGCACGTCAGGTTGGGTGGCGCTGCGCTTGTCGCCCGTGTAGGCCAGCGCGCGCAGCTTGCCCGAGCGGATGTTGGGCAGGGCCGACGAGGCCGGCTCCCAGCCCACGTCGAGCTGGCCGCTCATCAGGTCGGGCATGGCGCTTTGCTTGTAGGCGATCTGCACCATGTCGATGCCTGCCGCATCCTGCAAGAGCTCCATCCCCAGGTTGGCCGTGCTCGCCGGCCCGTAGGTGGCGTAGTTGAGGCTGCCGGGCTTCTGCCTGGCAATGGCGACCAGGTCGCGCAGCGACTTGCCGGTGAACGACTGGCTGGCCACCACGAAGGAGCCCCCGCGGAACAGCGCCGCCACGGGTACCAGGTCCTTCTCGGCGTTGTAGGGCAGCTTGGCCATCAGGTGCGGCACCGTGGTGATGGGCAGGCTGGTGGAAAACAGGAAGGTCTGACCGTTGGGCGCGGCCTTGGCCACCGCATCGGTGCCCAGCGTGCTGGAAGCGCCCGGGCGGTTCTCGACCACCACGGCGGCCGAGAGCAGCTTGGACAGGCGGTCGGCATACAGGCGCGCAAAGGCGTCGGACCCGACCCCCACCGGGGTGGGCGTGACCAGGCGCACCGGCCCATTGGGCCAGTCCGGCGTGGATTGGGCATGGGCCTGACCCGTGCAGGCCAGGGCGGCAGCGGAGACGATGCCAAGAAGAGCGTTGCGCCTGTGCATGGTGTGAAGCTCCTGTGCCACGTCAGAAGCTGTGCGAGATGCCGAACTGCAGGCCCGAGGCATTGCCGCCCGGCGTCGCCTCGGGGGCCTCGCTGGTCATGAAGACTGCGCTGCCCCGGTTGGTGATGCGCGAATACGCCGTGTACAGCGCCGTGCGCTTGCTCAGCGCATGCACGTAGCCAACGGCGATCTGGCGCGCACCGTCGCCCGCCACCGCAGCGCCGCGCGCCTTGGCCTCGGCCACCGACAGGCGCACGGTACCCACGTCCCCCGTTGGCACCATAGCGCCCAGCAGCCAGTTCGAGTGCTTGGTGCCCTGGGCGCGCTGCTCCAGCCAGTAGCCCATGAGCTTGACCATGCCGAAGTTGTACGAGCCGCCGATGTTGGCCACCTTGCTGGTCTGCCCCTTGGCCGGAGTTTCGCCGTAGGCCACGGCCACGTCCACCGGACCGGAGGCATAGCCCAGCCGGGCACCGGTGTACCGTGCGCCATCGGCTCCCTCGGCCGCCGCCACCATGGCCTGGCCATAGACGCCACCCAGGTTGCGCGGCAGCAGGTAACCGAGCGAGTTGGCCGAGCGCACGAAGGTGCGGGCCCCGCCGGTGCCGAAGGGCCAGCCCTCGATGATGTTGGCAGAGCCGCCGACGCCCACCGTGCCGAAGGGCGCGAACTGGGAAACATTCCAGAACGTGGGCGCATAGTCGCGACCCAGACGCACCTCACCCCAGGCGGTGCTGGACAGGCTCACGGTGGAGCGGCGGTGGAACAGGGCCGAGCCCTCGAGCGCGCCCGAGTCGGGCAGCAACTGGGCTTCGAGCCAGAAACTGGCGGCCAGGCCGCCGCCCAGGTCTTCCGTGCCGCGAAAGCCCAGGCGGCTGGGAATGAGGTTGCCGCCCGAGGACATGGAGGTCACCGAGGCGCCACCGGCCTTGGCGTGGGTCACATTGAGGTCGAGCGTTCCGAAGATGGTCACGCCGCTCTGGGCATGGGCTGCAGTGGCCAGCACGCAGGCCGCGATACCGGAGAGAAAAAGGAAGGCTGGGGTGGTGGAGGCCGCACGAACACGGCCCGTCCTCCGGAGGGATGGCTTTGGGGGGGTCAACTTTGTCTCCTGGTTATAGGTGTCCGCATCGCATGGCGGCTACGGCAGGAGGAATGCTAAGTTTGTCGATCAATATCCGGAAATACTATTTTTAGATAGAAATCAATATCTATTTCGTATAAATTCCGGATTTCCCTTTGCCCACTGCAGGAGCCTCCCATGGAAATGCGCCATCTGCGCTACTTCGTGGCCGTTGCCGAAGAGTTGAACTTCACGCGTGCCGCCCTGCGCTTGCACATGGCCCAGCCCCCGCTGAGCACCCAGATCCGCGCGCTGGAGGAGGAGATCGGTGCCGAACTCTTCGTGCGCGACACGCGGCGCGTGTACCTGACCCAGGCTGGCAAGGAGCTGCTGGTGCGGGCCCGCGCCATCCTGGCCGCCGCCCAGGAGGCTACCGAGGCGGCGCGCAGCGCCTCGGCCGGCATCTTCGGGCGCATTGCGCTCGGTGTCACGGCCTCGGCCATGTTCACCGAGCGCCTGCCGCGCGCGCTGCGCGGCTTTGGCCAGAGCCACGGACATGTGGAGATCGACCTGCAGGAGATGGCCTCCGTAGCCCAGTTGGCGGCGCTGTACGAGCGCGAACTGGATGTGGGCATCCTGCGCAAACCCGACGCGCGCCCACCGGACGGCGTGCATCTGGAGCAGTGGTACCGCGCGCCCCTGGTGGCGGCCATTCCCCGGGGCCACGCGCTCACCCGGCAGGACACCGTCGGCATGGCCGACCTGCGCCACGAGGCCTTGATCACCTATCCGCGCGACGCCGGCATCGGCCTGTACTGGCCGGTGATGCAGCTGTGCGCCCAGGCCGGCTTTCGCCCCCGCGTGGTGCGCGAGGCGCGCGAGCCGGCGTTCATGATCGGCCTGGTCGCCGCCGGCCTGGGCATCGCCATCGTGCCGCAGGACACCCGCTGCATAGGCCTCGAAGGGGTGGACTACAAGCCGATCAAAGAGCAGGACGCGGCATCGACCCTTTACCTGGCCTACCGCACGGCAGAAACCGACCCGCACACGCTGGCCATGCTGGCCACCTTGCGCACCGTGGCCAGCGCGCCATGAATGAAAAGGCCCCCTGCCGACGGATCGCAGGGGGCCTTACCTGACCAGGATGGGGATCAGCCCAGGGTTACCCGTGCGAACTTGCGCTTGCCGACCTGCACCACGTAGGTGCCCGCTTCGAGCTTGAGGCCCTTGTCGCTGACCACGCTGCCGTCCACGCGCACGCCGCCACCATCGATAAGGCGGCCCGCTTCGCTGCTGGAAGGGGCTAGATTGGCGGCCTTGAGCAGCGCGCCGATGCCCATGGGCGCGCCGGACAGGCTGAGTTCGGGGATTTCGTCGGGCACACCGCCCTTGCTGCGGTTGTGGAAGTCCTGCTCGGCTGCCTCGGCCGCCGCTGCACTGTGAAAGCGCGTGGTGATCTCCTTGGCCAGCATGACCTTGGCGTCCTTGGGGTTGCGCCCGCCCGCCACCTCGGCCTTGAGCGCGGCGATCTGCGCCAGCGACTGGAAGGACAGCAGGGTGAACCAGTCCCACATCAGCGTGTCGGAGATCGACAGCACCTTGGCGAACATGGTGTTCGGCTCTTCGGCAATGCCGATGTAGTTGTTCTTGGACTTGGACATCTTGTCCACGCCGTCCAGGCCCACCAGCAGCGGCATGGTGAGCACACACTGCGGCTCCTGGCCATATTCCTGCTGAAGATGGCGACCCATGAGCAGGTTGAACTTCTGGTCCGTGCCACCGAGCTCCAGGTCGCTCTTCAAGGCCACTGAGTCGTAGCCCTGCATCAGCGGGTACAGGAACTCATGCACCGAAATGGACTGGCCGGTGGTGAAGCGCTTGTGGAAGTCGTCGCGCTCCATCATGCGTGCCACGGTGTACTTGGCCGCCAGCTGGATCATGCCGCTGGCGCCCAGGGGCTCGCTCCACTCGCTGTTGTAGCGGATCTCGGTGCGTGCCGGGTCCAGCACCAGGCTGGCCTGGCGGTAGTAGGTCTCGGCGTTGGCCTTGATCTGTTCGGGTGTGAGCGGCGGGCGGGTGCTGTTGCGACCCGAGGGGTCGCCGATCAGGCTGGTGAAATCTCCTATCAGGAAGATCACCTGGTGGCCCAGATCTTGCAGTTGCCGCATCTTGTTGAGCACCACCGTGTGGCCGATATGGATGTCGGGCGCCGTGGGATCCAGGCCCAGCTTGATGCGCAAGGGCGTCCCCGTGGCCTCCGAGCGCGCCAGCTTCTTGACCCATTCGTCCTGCGGCAGCAGTTCCTGCACGCCGCGCAGCGAGATTTCAAGCGCCCGTCCTACACCATCGGAAACCGGCATCGTTGTAACAGCAGATTGATTCATAAGGGTTTTTTGGGATGTCTATACAGCGCGCACCGCTATACTCCAGCCCACATTGCAGAGGCGGATTCTAATGGGCCCGCTGTTTCGAACCGTTTCGTACCCTGTCGAATCGCTGCAAACAGACAGTCTGTGCGCCTTGCCTTGCCCCGTATTCACACCGGGGAAGTGCCAGGAGATCACTCTCACACTGGGGATAGACCTTTGATTCACGGCTTGACCACCGCCAGCGCGGCTTTGCTAGACCGACTGTCCCATAGCATCCAACAACACCCCAAGCACATCACCGCCGCCGTTGCAGCATTGCTGCTCACGGGCGGCGGTGGCGCATTTGCAGTCGCATCGTTCGCACCCGACCCGGCGGACATGCCGGTGCGCATGGTGAGCTACCCGGTGGAATCACTGGCCGAGAACCTGGTGCTCGGCCAGCTTGATGCGCCCGGCTTCTCGCTGTTCCGCTCCGAACAGGTGCGCAGCAGCGACACCCCCGAATCGCTGCTGCAGCGCCTGGGCGTGGCCGACCCGGCCGCCGCCGCCTTCCTGCGCGGCGACAACACGGTGCGCCAGAACATGCTGGGCCGCACCGGCCGCGTCGTGTCGGCCGAAACCACCGACGACCACCGCCTGGTGCGCCTGACGGCCCGCTGGGTGCCCGACGACAGCGGCAACTTCCGCCGCCTGATCGTGGAGCGCACGGGCGAGAAATTCGGCGCGCGCGTCGAGACCGCCAAACTCACGACCAACAGCCGCCTGGCGGGCGGCGTGATCAACAGCTCGCTGTTCGCCGCGACCGACGCCTCCAACATCCCCGACGCCGTAGCGGTGCAGATGGCCGAGCTGTTCTCGGGCAACATCGACTTTCGCCGTTCGCTGCGCAAGGGTGACCGCTTCTCGGTGGTCTACGAAACCCTGGAAGCCGACGGCGAGCCACTGAGCAGCGGCCGCGTGCTGAGCGCCGAGTTCGTCAACAACAGCAAGACCCACCAAGCCATCTGGTTCCAGGAATCGGGTGCCTCCAAAGGCGCCTACTACACGCTGGACGGTGAAAGCATGCGCCGCGCCTACCTGACCTCCCCCGTGGAGTTCTCGCGCGTGACCAGCGGCTTCAAGATGCGCATGCACCCCATCCTGAAAACCTGGCGCGCCCACCTGGGCACTGATTTCGCGGCCCCCACGGGCACGCCCGTGCGCACCGTGGGTGACGGCGTGGTGGAGTTCTCCGGCGTACAGAACGGTTTCGGCAACGTGGTCTTCGTCAAGCACCGCAACCAGCACGTCACCGTGTACGCCCACCTGAGCCGCATCGACGTGCGCCAGGGCCAGTCGGTGGAACAGGGCCAGACCCTGGGCGCCGTGGGTTCCACGGGCTGGGCCACCGGCCCGCACCTGCACTTCGAATTCCGCGTGAACGGCCAGCACCAGGATCCGCAGACCATCGTGGCAGCGAGCGAAGCCGCTGCGCCGGTGTCGGCCGCTGGCCGCCCTGCCTTTGAGCGCCTGGCTTCCAACATGCGCATCCAGCTGTCTGCAGCTGCGTCGATCGAACAAGCCAGCGCGGACTGACGTCCTTCGCCAACAAGCCACCGGGCCATGTCCGAGCTGTACATCGGCCTGATGTCGGGCACCTCGCTCGACGGCATCGACGGGGTGCTGGCGGATTTCTCCGACTCCCGCATGGTGGTCACCCACCATGCCAGCGCGCCCTTCACCCCCGACCTGAGGGCCGAGTTGCTCGCCCTCAACACCCCCAGCAGCGATGAGCTGCACCGTGCCGCCCTGGCGGGCAACGGGCTGGCCCGCGCCTATGCGGGCGTGGTCAAGACGCTGCTGGAACGCAGCGGGCTGGCACCCAGTGCCATCCGTGCCATCGGAGCCCACGGCCAGACCGTGCGCCACCGCCCGCAGGAGTTCGACGGCACGGGCTACACGCTGCAACTGGGCAACCCCTCCTTGCTGGCCGAACGCACGAGCATTGCCGTGGTGGCCGACTTTCGCAGCCGCGACCTGGCGGCAGGCGGGCAAGGCGCACCCCTGGTGCCCGCATTTCACCAGGGTGTCTTCGGGCGCAACGGCGAAACCATGCTGGTGCTCAACATCGGGGGTATCTCCAACCTGAGCGTGCTGGGCGCGGATGGCCAGGTGCTGGGCTTCGACTGCGGCCCCGGCAATGCGTTGATGGATTACTGGTGCCAGCTGCACACAGGCCAGGCATTTGACGCCAGCGGCGCCTGGGCCGCCAGCGGTCAGGTGCTGCCCGAGTTGCTGGTCCTGCTGCGGCAGGAACCCTTTCTGCACAAAGTGCCACCCAAGAGCACGGGGCGCGACCTTTTCAATCCCGGCTGGCTCGCCAACCGCCTGCATGCCTTTCGCAGCGCCACCCCGCAGGACGTGCAGGCCACGCTCACGGAGTTCACGGCGCTCGCCTGCGCCGAAGATGCCAGCCGCCATGGCGCGGGCGCCGCAACCCTGGCGGTCTGCGGCGGCGGCGCGCTCAATGACCACCTGATGGCCCGGCTGCAGGCCGCATGCCCTGCCCTGCAGGTCGTCGCCACCGATGCGCTGGGCCTGCCCGCGCTGCAGGTGGAAGCCGCGGCCTTTGCCTGGCTGGCGCGCCAGGCGCTGAGTGGCCAGCCGGGCAACCTGCCCAGCGTTACCGGCGCCGCAGGGGGCCGCGTGCTGGGCGCCATCTACCCGGCCTGAGCGGTGGGTGGTCAGCCGTGGTCTGTCGCGTCGGCCGTGGTTGCCGCCTTGCTGCTGGCCCTGTCCTCTGGCGACAATTGCCAGAAGATGCCGGCCGAAGCCACCGTGATCAACCCCATGCAGGCAAACGTCGCCTGAAAAGCCCAGAGCGTGTGGCCCGCAGCAGAGGGCTGGAAAAAGGCCGTGAAGGCTGCCAGCACCGCGCCCGCCGCCGCCACGCCCATGCCCATGGCAACCATCTGCACCATGGACAACAGGCTGTTGCCGCTGCTCGCATTGGCATGGTCCAGGTCCTTGAGGGTCACCGTGTTCATGGCCGTGAACTGCAGGGAGTTCACCGCACCAAACGCGGCCAGCTGCAGCACGTGCACCCACAGCGGCTGGGTGGGCGTGGCCAGCCCGAAGCTGGCCATGGTCACCCCCACGAGCAGGGTATTGCCCACCAGCACCTGCCGGTAGCCGAAGCGCGTGATCAGCGGCGTGGTGAAGCGCTTCATCGACATGCCCGCAATCGCCACGGGCAGCATCATCATGCCGGCCTGCATGGGCGAGTAGCCCATGGTGACCTGCAGCAGCAGCGGGATCAGGAAGGGCATGCAGGAACTGCCCAGGCGAGAGAACAGGTTGCCCAGCAGGCCGATGCGCAGGGTGTCGACCGAAAACAGCCGGGGTGAGAACAGCGGATCGGCGCGGCGTGCAGCATGCAGCCAGTAGGCCACCAGGCTGGCCAGGCCAAAGACCATCAGCACCAGCACGCTGGCCTGGCGCAGGCCCATGCTGGCCAGGCCATCCAGCGCCAGCGAGAGCGACACCATGCCGAAGGCGAGCATCAGGTAGCCCGCCAGGTCGAAGCGGGGCACGAAGGTCACGGGCTCGCCAGGCATGAAGCGCAGCGTGGCGATGCAGCCCACCAGCCCCACGGGCAGGTTGATCAGGAAGATCCAGTGCCACGACGCCGCCTCCACCAGCCAGCCGCCCAGCGTGGGGCCGATCAGCGGACCGATCAGGCCCGGAATGGCCACGAAACTCATGGCCTGCAGGAACTGCTCGCGCGGAAAGGTGCGCAGCACCACCAGCCGGCCCACCGGCAGCAGCAGCGCGCCACCGAGGCCTTGCACCACGCGCGCCACGACCAGCTGGGTGAGGTTCTGCGCCATGGCGCAGCAGACCGAGCCCAGCACGAACAGCACGATGGCCGAGAGGAAGACGCGGCGCGAACCGAAACGGTCGGCCAGCCAGCCCGAGGCCGGGATCAGCATGGCCATGGCCAGCGAGTAGGCTACCACCACCGACTGCATCTGCAGCGGGCTTTCGCCCAGGCTGCGCGCCATGGCAGGCAACGCGGTGTTGACGATGGTGGCGTCCAGCGTCTGCATGAAGAAGCCGATGGCCACCAGCCACAGGAGGACTTTGCGGGATTGTTCTTGCTGCATGCAGTGCCAGACTAAGAGGGAATCAGGAGCCCCAAATGAAAAGCCGCCCGAAGGCGGCTTGCTGCGAAGTGCGGTGCCGTGGGCACGGCCCCGCGTCCTCAGGCAGAGAAGCTGGAGCCGCAGCCGCAGGTGGTCGTGGCGTTGGGGTTCTTGATCACGAACTGGGCGCCCTGCAGGTCTTCCTTGTAGTCGATCTCGGCACCCACCAGGTACTGGTAGCTCATGGCGTCGATCAGCAGCGACACGCCATTCTTGGTCATGGTTGTGTCATCGTCGTTCGTGATTTCATCGAACGTGAAGCCATACTGGAAGCCCGAGCAGCCGCCACCCTGCACGAAAACGCGCAGCTTGAGGTCCGGATTGCCTTCTTCCGCGATCAGGTCCGCCACCTTTGCTGCTGCACTGTCGGTGAACAGGATGGGGGCCGGCATTTCGGTCTGGATGTTTTCGGCAACTGCGCTCATGGGGGAACTCCGATTTTCAGGTTTGGAGCCAATACTACTGCAAAGCAGTCGGGGATTCAGGGGCCGCCGGCTTTGACGACAACTGCAGTGGGGGCTTTTCATCGGCCACTGCGGCCAGGGGGCACATCTGGCCGGTGATCATGGCGCCCTGGTGCATCTCCAGCGCCTTGTAGTGCACGTTGCCGGTGATGCGCGCCTTGGGCTGCAGCTCCAGCAGCTCGGCCGCATGCACCGGCCCGGTCACCGAGCCGTTGACGATCACATGGTCGGCATGCACCGCGCCTTCGACCCGGGCCGACTCTGAAATTACCAGAATGCTGGGCTGCTCGGTGCCCGAGCGGATGTCGCCCACCACCTCGCCATCGATGCGCATGCCCTCGCCGAACAGCACATTGCCGTCGATGCGGGTGCCGTGGGCCACCAGGCTCTTGATCGGGGGCTGCTTTTTTCGGGAAAACATGGGCAAAACTCCTGGGTCAGGGACGGCGGCCCGCACGCGCCAAAGGCGCCGGCAGGCGGTCCATCCGCATCAAAAAGAAAGGCAAGGCCCTGGCATCCTGTGCCCACGCAGCGACAACGCGGCGGCGGCTGGCGGCGGCTATTCGGCCGCCAGGGCCATGGTCTGGGAGGTGCGCACAGTGCTGCCATCCAGCACCCGCGCGGTCACGGTTTTTACCACGGCATCGGGCGGCAGCGTCAACATGCCCTCCAGTCGCCGGTACTGGCGCAGTTGCAGGGCCGCGCTCTGGGGGAAGGCCTGGCTCCAGGGCTTGCCGTCCTGGGTGCCGGCCAGGATCAGCTCCAGCTTGCCATTGAACTCGGGGGCATTGCGCGCGGCCTGGATCACCAGCACCTGCCAGCGCAACTGCATGCCGCCCACGATTTCGGCATGCAGGCCGCGGATGGCCACGCCTTCGGTGCCGCCAGCGGGAATGAGGCGCTCGAAGAAGCCCAGGTCCTCGCGCAGAGTGCGGTTCTCGGCCTCGAGTTGCCGCACCTGTGTCATCAGAGTCTGCAAGGTTGCGCGGTCGGCCGTGAGGATGCTCTCGGCCGTCTGCGAGACGGCATGCTGGCGCTGGGTCTCTTCCACCAGCCGCGCCACTTCGCCGCGCAGCCGCACCAGTTCCTCGCGAGCACCGGATTCAAGCCCCGCAATGGATTTGCCGAACTCGAAGGCCCACAGCGCCACGGCGGCGCACAGCCCGAAGACCACCGCCAGCAACAGCCAGCGCACGGGCCAGGGCATGGCGCTGCGAATGGCCACCCGAGGGGCGCTGATGGTCAGCCGGCGGCGAAGAAGGCGAAAACGCATGGGGGGGTCGGAAACAGGTGCTCGAAAACGAAGAGCGCACCTTAAACGAAAAAACCGCCCGAAGGCGGTTTTTTTGCAGGGCAGACCAGGCTTAACGCTTGGAGAACTGCTTGGCGCGGCGTGCAGAGTGCAGACCGACCTTCTTGCGTTCCACTTCGCGGGCATCGCGCGTCACGAAGCCGGCTTGGCTCAGTGCGGGCTTGAGCGTCGCGTCGTAGTCGATCAGGGCGCGGGTGATGCCGTGGCGGGCAGCGCCGGCCTGGCCGGACTCACCACCACCGTGCACATTGATCTGGATGTCGAAGGTTTCGACATGGTTGGTCAGTGCGAGCGGCTGCTTGGCGATCATGATCGAGGTTTCGCGGCCGAAATAGGACTGAATGTCCTTGCCGTTCACCGTGATCTTGCCAGTGCCTTTTTTCAGAAACACGCGGGCGACGCTGGACTTGCGACGGCCGGTGCCATTGTTCCATTCACCAATCATCTCAAGGCTCCTTAGATTTCCAGAGCCTTGGGCTGCTGGGCGGTGTGGGGATGCTCTGCACCGCCATACACCTTGAGTTTCTTGATCATTGCGTAGCCAAGGGGACCCTTGGGCAGCATGCCCTTGACAGCCTTTTCCAGCGCACGGCCAGGGTGCTTGGCTTGCATGTCGCGGAAGTTCGTGGCCGTGATACCGCCGGGGTAACCCGAGTGGCGGTAGTACACCTTGTCCAGGGACTTGGTGCCGGTGACCTTGAGCTGGGCGGCGTTGATGATGACGATGAAGTCACCGGTGTCGACGTGAGGCGTGTAAATGGCCTTGTGTTTGCCGCGCAAACGGAGAGCAACTTCGCTGGCTACTCGTCCGAGGACCTTGTCGGTCGCGTCAATCACAAACCACTCGTGCACGACCTCAGCGGGCTTGGCGCTGAAAGTAGTAGTCATGAGTTTTCTCTTCAAAAGAGGGTTTGGCGGGTCCTTTTCCACGGTCGGTGCTTCTCTGAAGGAAGCCTCTTAGGTGGCATGTAATTCCTCGCCGCGGGACCACAAAAGCGCTGCGAAGCCCTCGATTATACGAATTACCGGGCATGCGGCGCAAGCCATGCCTGGCGAAATCAACGCAAGGCCCGCAATTGCGCACCAAGCCGGCTCAGGGCGACTGGCGGCGGCGCGCCTCTTCGGCATCGTAGCGGCGCTTGTTCTCCACACAAATGGCGGAATTCGCCTGGGAGGGCTTCTGGCATTCGTTGTGAATGCACATGGGCCGCGTCAGGAAGCTGGCGTCTGCGCACGCTTCCTGGGGCGATGGCACGCGCACCGGCGCCGGACGGGGGCGCTCCACCGGAGGCGGTGGTGGTGGCGGTGGTGACGGCTCCTCGTGGGCCACGACGGGCGCAGGCGCCGGCTCGGAGGCCACAGCGCGCTTGGGCTTGGGCGCGGGCTTGGCCACCGCCGCCGCCGAGGCGGCATCGGCAGCGCCGGGCGCGGCGTCCGCAGGCGCGCTGGCCACCACGAGCGCAGGTTCCGAGGCCGGCACCAGAACGGCCGCCGCCTCGGACGCAGCGGGCGCCGGCTCGGCCATCTCGGTGATGATGTCGTCTGCGGGTGCGGCCTTCGGGCCGCGGCCTTGCGACCACCAGACCCCGGCGGCGGCCACGGCCAACCCGGCTGCGCCGAGTACCAGCCACACCGGCATCCGGCCCGGCCGGCGGTCGGCACGTGCAGCCAGGGCTGCAGCGGCCCGCTCGGACTCCGTCAGTGCCGCACGCACCCGGCCTGCGGCACCACTGGCCTCGCCGCGGCCGTGGCGCGTTGCCTTGCGGTCATGGTCGGCCGTCACCAGGACCTCTGTGTCCGCAGGGTCCATGAAGACAGTGTCGGCCCCGCCCCGCTGGACGGTATCGGGGTACCCATCGGCAGCAGCGTCTTCGCCCGCAGCCTCCATCGCCTTGTTCGCCTGGGCTGCGATTTCGGCCACGATGGCGGGGGCGGCCGTCACATCCACCGTCGGGGTGAGGAGGCCAGGGCCGGGCTGGTCGGCGGGCTCCACCCAGATGTCGCCCAGGTCGGCTCGAAAATCGAAATGGTCCACGCCTTCCGGGGGCGCGGTCATTTCCATGAGCTGCAGGAAGGCATCGATGCTCTGCGGCCGGTCTTCCGGCTTGAGCGACAGCGCCTGCGAGACCGCGGCCACGAAGGCGGGCGAATATTCGACGCCCAGTTGCTTCTTGACGGTCTTGGCCACCCGCGAGAACGGCACCATGCGGTCCTTGATGGAGCGCAGGGTGGCTGGCAGGGGCGTGTCGTTGCACAGGCAGCCATGCACCACCGCACCCAGCGAATACAGGTCGCTCCAGGGGCCCTGGCGCAAATCCTCGTCGCCTTCGGAATACTGCTCGATAGGCGCGTAGTTCACCTTGAGCACGGCCGTGTGCTTGTGGTCCTTGTCGTTGATCGCATGGCGCGCTGCGCCCAGGTCCAGCAGCACCGGTGGGCCGCTGTCCTGCAGGAAGATGTTGTCGGGCGAGATGTCGCGGTGCAGGGTCTTGCCGTCGTGCAGCACGCGCAGCGCCCCCAGCACCGACCACAGCAGCTTGCGCAGCCATTCCTCGGTGGGCGGCGTGCGCATCTGGGCGCGTGCCTGCTTGAAGGTCATGCCCGAATACAGCGGCATGACCATGTAGGCGGTGTTGTTGGCCTCCCAGAAGCGGAACACCTTGACCAGCGAGGGGTGGTCGAACTGCGCCAGCAGGCGGGCCTCGCCCACGAACGATTCGAGGCCGGCGTGGAAGGTCTGCTGGTCCGATGACGAGCGCACCCACAGCGATTGCCCCTGCGCACGCCCGGCCAGTGCCGACGGCATGTATTCCTTGATGGCCACCGCGCGGTGCAGGGAATGGTCGAACGCCTTGTAGACCATGCCAAAACCGCCCACGCCCAGCAGCGCCAGGATTTCGAACTCGGCCAGCCGCGTCCCAGGCGGCAGCGCATCGACATGGCTGACGGCACTGGCAGGAGCAGGAGCAGAGGTTTCGATCATTGTGCGAAAAAGCTGGGCGGAAAGGCGGCCGGGACGGGGGTCAGGAAACTGCTGCGAGGGGCCGCCCCGCGGCACCAGCGATCATGATGCATGACAGCCGGGGCATTGAAACAAAAAGCCACCCATCTGCCAAAAACGTCACGCAGGAGCCTCCCAGCACGCAATTCTGCCCTGTCCTGCATTGTCCGTGCCACCCTGTGGCGGCTGAAAGCCCCGATTGACGGATCCGCCGCCGAAATATCAGCCCGGGGGCTGACACTCGTTACCATTGGGGGATGTTCAGTTACCGCCACGCCTTCCATGCAGGCAACCACGCCGACGTGCTCAAGCACACGGTGCTGATTGCTGCCTTGCAACACCTTGTAGAGAAAGATGCGGCCCTGACCGTGCTGGACACCCATGCCGGCGCAGGCCTGTACCGGCTGGACGGCGACTATGCCAACACCAGCGCCGAATCGGCCGACGGCATCGCCCGGCTGATCGCTCCGGGCGTTCCCGCGCTCCAGCCTGCCCTGCAGGCCTATCTGGACATGGTACGCGCCTTCAACCAGGGGGCGGCCACGCGGGTCTACCCCGGCTCGCCCTTCATCATCCAGCGCCTGCTGCGCGAGCGTGACAAGCTCAAGCTGTTCGAGCTGCACCCGACCGACCTGCGCGCGCTGGCGGGCAACGTGGCCCAGCTCGAAGCCGGCCGCCAAGTGGCCGTGCTGCACGAGGACGGGTTCGAGGGCATCAAGAAATTCCTGCCCCCGCCTGCGCGGCGCGCGCTGGTGCTGTGCGACCCCAGCTACGAGATGAAGAACGACTACGGCAAGGTGCTCGACATGGCGGCGGATTCGCTCAAGCGCTTTGCCACAGGCACCTATGCGTTCTGGTACCCGATCATCCCGCGCCCGGAAGCCCACGACCTGCCACGCCGCTTGAAGACCCTGGCCACCAAGGCGGGCAAAAGCTGGCTGCATGCCACGCTGACCGTCAAGTCCAGCAAGATCACCGAAAACGCCGCCGGCGACGTCAAGCGCCCCGGCCTGCCGGCCAGCGGCATGTTCCTGATCAACCCCCCCTTCACGCTCAAGGCCGCGCTCAAGGAAGCCCTGCCCCAGATGACCGAGCTGCTGGCGCAGGACAGGAACGCCACCCACACGCTGGAATCCGGCGGATAAAGAGAACGGCCGCGCTTCGCGCGGCAGCGCTCGCTCAGGGAGAACGCCGCAAGCGCGGCGGCACGGTACGTGTGCGACGACCGTTGTTGGCAGCTGGTGCACCCGCCTCATCGACCTCCGGTGGGGCCAAACGCTGCAAGAGGTTGTCCAGGGGAGCGGGCGGGCAGGTGACCGCATCTGCGCTCAGGGGGAAGACGTCCACGGCCTTGAGCCCCAGGCTTTGCACCCCCAGGGCCATCGCCGCGCCACGGCTCAGGTCCACGATGCGGTTGGCCACGTGCGGGCCCCGGTCGTTGACCCGCACTACCACGCCCTTGCCCGTCTCCCGGCTGCGAACGCAGATGCGGGTACCGAATGCCAGCGTGCGGTGCGCCGCCGTCATGGCGTTCATGTCGAACAGCTCGCCGCTGGCCGTGCGCCGCCGGTGAAAGCGCTGGCCATACCAGGAGGCCAGCCCCGTTTCCAGGGGGCTCTCGTCCACTTCGGGGGAGTCGTCGTCGTCTTCGTCGTTCATTTCCGCCGTATCAGACGGCAGGGTGGGATAGGAAGGCACGGCAGTTCCGTTGCGAAGCGGCAATACCTCTGCAGCGTCGGCTGGCACCTTGAGGCCGCTGCCTGTTGCACCATCCAGGCGCAAACCCGCTTCTTCGCCCCATGCGGATGGCCACCACAGCAGGCAGGCCACCAGCGCGCAGGCGATTCCTCGCAAAAGATCAGCGCTTGCAGCGCGCAAGAAACGCCTCTTCAAAGCGCTTCAGGTCGCCCCGCTCGCCCTCGGTGAGGTCGGTCCGGGCGCGCTTGGCGTTCAGGATGCGCTGCGATTCCGCACACTGCTGTGCCTGGCGCTCATCCTGCTGGCGCGCCGTATCGGCGGCGACCTGGGCAGAGCGCTCCTCGTCGCGGCGCTGGCGGTCGCCGGAGCGCCGCTCCTCGTACATGCGGCTCGAGGCGTCCTCCTCCTCCTGGCTGCAGTCACGGCGGTACTCGCGCTGCATGCCCTGCACCACGTCGGGCGCGATCTTGCGCGAATAGGCGTTGCGGATGTTTTCGTCCAGCGAGCGGCAGCGCCCGCTCATGTAGCTGTAGTGATCCGGCACGTCGGGCGCGGTGCGCACCACCGTGGGACGGGAGGGCTGGCTGTACGAATAAGAAGACGGAGCAGGTCCGGCCTCCACCGTCCGGGTGGTGCTGCCACTCGGGCACGGGCGCGACAGGCTGTAGTCATTGCCATTGCCATCCCGGCAGTGGTAGCGCGTCTGCGCTCCCACGTTGGACACACCAAGCCCGCCCAAAAGGGCCAGCATCACCGCAAATACAACCTTCATGGCGCACCAGAAAAATGAAACAAAGGGTACGGATATTACCGTTTCGGCCCGGTTACAGCACCAGCCGACGGCAAATTTCGAGCGTGGCGGCACTCTGGTTCATGGTGTAGAAGTGCAGCGCCGGCACGCCCTCACTGCGCAATTTGTCGCACAGATCCGTCACCACGTCGAGGCCAAAGGCCTTGATGCTGGCCGTGTCGTCGCCGAAGGCCTGCAGACGCAAGCGAATCCATCGCGGGATCTCGGCGCCGCAGGCATCTGAGAAGCGCATGAGCTGGGTGGAACTGGTGATCGGCATGATGCCGGGCACCACCGGAATGCTGGCCCCCAGGCGCTGCACGTCGTCCACGAAGCGAAAATAGGCATCCGCGTTGTAGAAATACTGGGTAATGGCCGCGTCGGCACCCGCCTGCACCTTGGCCAGGTAGGCCTTGAGGTCGGCTTCCGGCGAGCGCGCCTGGGGGTGCACCTCGGGGTAGGCGGCCACTTCGATGTGAAAGTCGCGCCCCGTCTCGGCCCGGATGAAGGCCACGAGGTCGCTGGCATACTGGAACTCGCCACCCGCGCCATAGCCGCTGGGCAGGTCGCCGCGCAGCGCCACCAGGCGCTTGACGCCCATGGCCTTGAGTTGGGCCAGCTCTTGGCGCACCGATTCGCGCGTGGCGCCGATGCACGAGAAATGCGATGCCGCAGGCACGCCTTCGGCCAGGATCTCGCGCACGGCACCGAAGGTGCCTTCCTGGGTGGAGCCGCCCGCACCGTAGGTGACGGAGCAGAACTCGGGGCTCAGCGCATACAACTGCTGGCGCTCGGCGCGCAGCTTGTCAGCGCCTGCCTGCGTCTTGGTGGGAAAGAATTCGAGACTTACCGGAAACCCGGTGGCCTGCGCCTTGGCAGCATTCATGCGGCCCTCCTGGCAAAAACAAAGAATTCACGGTTGCCATCACCCCCGCTGATGGGGCTGTCCAGCCAGGCCTGCACCGAGAGACCCAGGCCGGCACAGCAGTCGCGGATGCGCTGCTCGACCACCGCGTACAGGGATTCATCGCGCACGATGCCGCCCTTTCCCACCTGGCCGGGCTGCAGTTCGAACTGCGGTTTGACCAGCATCAGCAACTGACCATCCGGCGCGAGCAGTGGCACCAGCGCGGGCAGCACCAGCGTGAGCGAGATGAACGACAGGTCGCCCACCACCAGGCTGAAGCTGGGGGTGGTGTCCACCTGCTCGTAACCCGCACGGCGGCGCAGCCCGGATCGGGGCGTGGGCTCCTGGCCTGCCGGAGCAGCACCCTTGGCAGCGTCCGCCTCGATATCGTCGTCGCTCACATCGTCGCTGTCGTCGTAGTCGGTGACCTCGCCATCGCCCGACATCCAGCGGTACGGGTTTTCGGGCTGCACATCGTCGTCTGCCACCGCGCCGCCCACCGGGTCCGAGATCGCCTGCTCGCAGGCCTCCTTGAGCACCTGCGCGGTGATCGATCGCGCGTTCAGCCCTTCCACACAGACCACGCGCACGTCGCTGCGCAGGCTCTCGTGCAACTGGGCCTGGCCCACGTCCACGCCGATCACCTGCACCGCGCCCTGCTGCAGCAGACAGTCGGTGAAACCGCCGGTGCTCTGGCCCACGTCCAGGCAGCGCAGCCCGGTGACGGACAGGCCCACCGCCTTGAGCGCGCCTTCGAGCTTGAGCCCGCCGCGCGAGATGTATTTCACCTCCGCGTCATCGAGCAGCCGCAACTCGGCCACCGATGGAATCTCGTCACCGTTCTTGGCCACCTTCTGCCAGGGCGACAGCGGCGACAGGCGCCACTCCACCCCTGCAGTGATCAGGCGCTGTGCCTGCGACCGTGTGGTCGCATGGCCGGATTCCACCAAAAAAACATCTGCGCGCATGCGTCACTCTCTCACCCGAGGGCAATGGATTTCAGGGCCTCGAGGGCAGGAAGTCGTTCGCCGCCGGCGCCCCTCCCTTGAGAAGAAGAGCGCCAGCGGCAGCAACCGATCAGTAGCGGTAGGTGTCAGGCTTGTAAGGGCCTTGCTTGGACACGCCGATGTAGGCGGCCTGATCGTCGGACAGCTCGGTCAGCATGGCGCCGACCTTCTTCAGGTGCAGGCGGGCCACCTTTTCGTCGAGGTGCTTGGGCAGCACGTAGACCTGGCCGTTTTCGTAGCGGTCCTTGTGCATGAACAGCTCGATCTGGGCGATGGTCTGGTTGGCAAACGAGCTGGACATCACGAAGCTCGGGTGGCCCGTGCCGCAGCCCAGGTTCACCAGGCGGCCCTTGGCCAGCAGGATGATGCGCTTGCCGTCCGGGAAGATCACGTGGTCCACCTGGGGCTTGATCTCTTCCCACTCGTACTGTTCGAGCGACGCGACCTGGATCTCATTGTCGAAGTGGCCGATGTTGCAGACGATGGCCTGGTCCTTCATGGCCTTCATGTGGTCATGGGTGATCACGTCCTTGTTGCCGGTGGTGGTGACGAAGATGTCGGCCTTGTCGGCGGCGTACTCCATGGTCACGACCTTGTAGCCTTCCATCGCGGCCTGCAGGGCGTTGATGGGGTCGATCTCGGTCACCCAGACCTGGGCCGACAGGGCACGCAGGGCCTGGGCGCTGCCCTTGCCTACGTCGCCGTAGCCGGCCACGCAGGCCACCTTGCCGGCGATCATCACGTCGGTGGCGCGCTTGATGCCGTCCACCAGCGACTCACGGCAGCCGTACAGGTTGTCGAACTTGCTCTTGGTCACCGAGTCGTTGACGTTGATCGCGCGGAACAGCAGCGTGCCCTTGGCCGACATTTCCTTCAGGCGGTGCACGCCGGTGGTGGTCTCTTCGGTCACGCCGATGATCTGGGCGCTCTTGCGGGTGTACCAGGTCGGGTCCACGGCCAGCTTGGCCTTGATGGAGGCGTACAGGCAGGTTTCTTCTTCGCTGGTGGGGTTCTCCAGCAGCGAAGCATCCTTCTCGGCGCGCTGGCCCAGGTGCATAAGCAGCGTGGCGTCACCGCCGTCGTCCAGGATCAGGTTGGGGCCTTCGCCTTCGCTGCCGGCAGGCCCGAAGTCGAAGATGCGGTGGGTGTAGTCCCAGTATTCGGCCAGGGTTTCGCCCTTGATGGCGAACACGGGCGTGCCGTTGGCGGCAATCGCGGCAGCGGCATGGTCCTGCGTGGAGAAGATGTTGCACGATGCCCAGCGCACGTCGGCGCCCAGAGCCTGCAGGGTTTCGATCAGCACCGCGGTCTGGATCGTCATGTGCAGGCTGCCGGTGATGCGGGCGCCCTTGAGCGCCTGCTGGGCAGCGAATTCCTCGCGGATGGCCATCAGGCCAGGCATCTCCGTTTCGGCGATGCGGATCTCTTTGCGGCCCCAGGCGGCCAGGCCGATGTCGGCAATGATGCAGTCAGTGTTGACCGGGGCGTTGACGCGTGCGTTCATGATGGTGTGCTCCAAAGCATGTTTGAAAGACCACGTTCAGCGCGGGGAGAGACAGAAGGCTCACCACACGAGAAGTGGATGAGCGTCGTTGCTAGATGACTCCGAGCCTCACGCCCCGCCAGTGCTGGGGACGCTGCAACGCTCCTCGGATGCGCGCATTATAAGTAAAAGGCCCGGGCCCGGGCGCCTACAGAACGACGACGTGGCCCAATTGCGGGTCGATGCGGCCGGCATGCAGGTCTTGCACCAGCGCCTGCGCCGCCGCAAAGCCCTGGTGCTCCTGCACCTGCATCCAGGGCTGGCGGGCATCGCTGATGCAGTCGATGAAGGCGCGCTGCGCGGCGTTGAACTTCTGGTTCACCACCTCGGGGCCCCAGTCGGCATTGCGCTTTCGGATCTGCACCGGAGCGAAGTAGAACGCCGGGGCCGGCCCGGGCAGCGCGGTATCGCGCAGGAAATGCGTGTTCTGGGCCGAGCCAGCATAGCAGTCGTAGACCAGCGCATCGCCCAGGTGGTGGTGCACCCGCGCGCGCAGGTCCTCGTCGCCCGAAAAGTCCACATACAGTGTGGGCACGGCCGTATCCAGCGCCTCCAGTTCGCCATAGGCCACGGTGCGGTCGTAGCACCCCAGGCCCTGCACGAAGGCGCTGTTGCGCGGCGAGGTGAGCGCCACCCGCTCGATGCCCTCCAGACCCAGCAGGCAGAACGCCGTGCCGAATGCGGTCTTGCTCGACGCGCTGGAAAAGACCAGCCGCTGCGCGCCGAAGAACGCGTTGTCCGCAAGGAAGTCCGCCAGCATGAACGAGGTGATGAACAGCGGCCGCACCAGCATCTGCCAGTTCTCGTCGTCGGCCCGGTAGGCCGGATCGGCGCTGGTGCGCGTGTACTGGTTGTAGGCCGAGGTCAGGCCCTGGCGGTGCTCCGCGCCGTCGTAGAAGCCCCGCGCCGTCACGCGCACGGGCTGCATGCGCAGATGGCTGGCGATCGGCCAGTAGCCGTAGAAGCGCTCGCCCGCGGCCACGCCCTCCACGTCGGAGGCCACCACCTCGGCAAAGCCCCACACGGGCATATGGCCCCAGCCCTCCTCACCCGTGGGAAAGAAGTCCCAGTACTTCATGGCATCGCCGAAGGCGGCGTAGGTGATGTTGTTCGTGGTCACGGCCACGCGGTCCACGCGCAGCAGGGCCTCGCTGGGCTGCAGTGGCACCAGGGGCGCTTGCACGGCGCGGGTGTGATTCAATGCATTCATGTCGGTCAACAGGCGGGTCTGCATGGTCATGGTGTGTCTCCGGGTCGGGTGTGAAAATGCGCTGCGGTCACTGTATGGCGCCCTGCCCTGCAGCGGGTTCGGAAACCGATGAAGGCCCCTCCCGCCCGCCCCGCAGCGGCTGCCAGGCCGTTGAAAAGGCCGCGCCAGGCCCGCGCCCGCTTCACCGTGCAGGCCATCTACGACGCCTTTGTTCGGATTTGGCAGCGCGATGGCTGGGACAGGCTCACCACGCGCAACGTGGCGCTGGAGACCGGCATCGCCGTGGGCACGCTCTACGACTACTTCCCCAACAAGACCGCCCTGCTCTCGGGCTATGTGCGCCACTGCCTCGAAGCCCTGCTCGCGGCCATCGACCGCGAGGCCGTGCAGCCCGCCGGCCTGCGCTGGGAGGAACGCATCCACCACCTGGTGCGCCTGGTCTGCGGCGTGGATGCGCCCGAGCTGCCCACCTTCCACCCCGACATGCTGGCACTGGAAGCCGCCATGGCCGAGCCGCACCACCACCGCCGCGCCCACGAAGAGCTGGCTGCGGCCTGGGGCCATGTGTTCGCCGCCTGCACCGACCTGCCCCACCCACCGGGCCCCGACCTCCAGCAGGCCCTGCACCTGTCGGCCTGGGGCGGGCGCCGCTATGTGCTGCTGCTCCAGCTCGATCCTGCAGCCATGCGGCAATGGGCCGATGGCGTGGAGCAGTTGTGCTGCGCAGCCATCCTGCAGGCCGCGAATCCGCCGCGCTGAACCTGTCACCTGCGCGGCTGCTGCGCTTGCCGTGGCACTCCACACTGGCGCCCTCACAGAAGAAGGAGCACCCCATGGACCCGAAGGACAAGGTCATCATCGTCACCGGCGGCGCCAGCGGCATCGGCCGCAGCATCGCGCGGCGCTTTGCACAGGAAGGCGCCCGCGCCGTGGTCGTGGCCGACCTGCACCTGGACCCAGCCCAGGCCGTGGCCGACGAGATCGGTGGCCTGGCCGTGCGCTGCGACGTTGCGCGCGAAGCCGACATCCAGGCCCTGGTGGCCGCCACGCGCGAGCGCTACGGCCGCGTCGACGCCTACATCTCCAACGCCGGCATTCTGGGCCGCCCGGGCGGCATCGAGCTCGAAGACCCGCTGTGGGACGCCATGTGGAACATCCACGGCATGGCCCATGTCTGGGCGGCCCGCGCCGTGGTGCCCGAGATGGTGGAGCGCGGCGAGGGCTTCTTCCTCATCACGGCCTCGGCGGCCGGGCTGCTGACCATCGTTGAATCCGCCCCCTATGCCGTCACCAAGCATGCGGCCGTGGCCTTTGCCGAGTGGCTGCGCATCGCCTACGGCCGCAAGGGCGTGGGCGTCGCCTGCCTGTGCCCGCAGTCGGTACAGACCGCGATGGTCACGGGCGATGGCGGCTCGGCCTCGCACGACGGCATCCTGCCGCCCGAGCAGGTGGCGGGCGACGTGCTGGCCGCCATGCAGGACGGGCGCTTCCTGGTGCTGCCCCACCCCGAGGTGGCGCAGTACTTCCGCAACAAGGGCCAGGACTACGAGCGCTGGCTGGGCGGCATGCAGAAGATGTATGCGCGCCACACCCAGGCACAAGTGGCCTGAGGGGCTGCCGCAGGGGGACGGGGCGCCGGCCCGGTAAAATCGGCAGATCCGGGCGCCCCATGGGCAGCCCCACCGATTGCCGCAGCGTGCGTGCTGCCCACCCCTCTCCTGGAATTCCCCTGTGTCCTACGCCCCCGAAACCCGGCGCCGCCGCACCTTTGCCATCATTTCCCACCCCGACGCGGGCAAGACCACGCTGACCGAAAAGCTGCTGCTGTTCTCGGGCGCGATCCAGATCGCCGGTGCCGTCAAGGGCCGCAAGGCCAGCCGCCACGCCACGTCAGACTGGATGGAAATCGAAAAGCAGCGCGGCATCTCGGTGGCCTCCTCGGTCATGCAGATGCTGTACCGCGAGCACGTGATCAACCTGCTCGACACCCCCGGCCACAAGGACTTCTCGGAAGACACCTACCGCGTGCTCACGGCCGTGGACTCGGCGCTGATGGTGATCGATGCGGCCAACGGTGTGGAAGCGCAGACGCGCCGCCTGATCGAGGTCTGCCGCCAGCGCGACACGCCCATCATCACCTTCGTGAACAAGATGGACCGCGAAGTGCGCGACCCGCTGGACATCATGGACGAAGTCGAGCGCGAACTGGGCATGCCCTGCTGCCCCATGACCTGGCCCGTGGGCCAGGGCAAGGCCTTCGGCGGCATCATCAACCTGCGCACCAAGACCATGACGGTGTTCGAGTCCGGCAGCGAGCGCCGCCCGCAGGACTTCGAGGCCATCCCGTTGTCGGACGAGACGAACCTGCGCGCGCGCTTCGGCGCCGAGTTCGACGCTGCGCTCGAAAGCATGGAGCTGGCCGTGGGCGCCTCGCCCGCGTGGGACCACGAGGCCTTCCTGGCCGGCAAGCTGACGCCCGTGTTCTTCGGCTCCGGGGTGAACAACTTCGGGGTGATGGAGGTGCTCGATGCCCTAGTGGACATGGCGCCGCCCCCCGGCCCGCGCGTGAGCACGCTGCAGGTGAACAAGCAGCCCGTGGTCAAGATCATCCAGCCCGAGGACGAGGGCTTTGCCGGCGTGGTGTTCAAGGTGCAGGCCAACATGGACGCCAACCACCGCGACCGCATCGCCTTCGTGCGCGTGGCCTCGGGCCGGTACACCCCGGGCATGAAGCTCAAGGTGCAGCGCACCGCCAAGGAGCTGCGCCCGACCTCGGTCGTGACCTTCATGTCCCAGCGCCGCGAGGCGGTGGAAGAGGCCTACGCGGGCGACATCATCGGCTTCACCACGCACGGAGGCGTGCAGCTCGGGGACACCATCACCGATGGCGCCAACCTGCAGTTCACCGGCCTGCCGTTCTTCGCGCCCGAGCTGTTCATGACCGTGATCCTCAAGAACCCGCTGCGCACCAAGCAGCTCCAGCAGGGCCTGGCCCAGTTGGGTGAGGAAGGCGCCATCCAGGTCTTCAAGCCCGACGTGGGCGGCCCCATGCTGCTGGGCGCCGTGGGCCAGCTGCAGTTCGAAGTGGTGCAGCACCGCCTGCGCGCCGAGTACGACGCCGATGTGCGCCTGGAAGGCTGCCAGTACACCGGCGCCCGCTGGATCACCGCCGACAGCCCGGCCGACCTGCGCGCCTTCACCGACGCCTACCCCATGCGCCTGTCGCACGACGCGGCCAATGCCCTGGCCTACCTGTGCACCTCGCCCTACGACGTGCGGCTGGCGCAGGAGCGTTTTCCCAAGATCCACTTCCACCCGCTGCGCGAACACGCCGGGCTGAGCCTGGGCAGCGCGGGCTGAACCTCATCCTCCCAGCCATCTCCCGGCCATCGTCCCTCCCATGCGGCACGCCCAGCCCCCCATAGCACGGCCTGCGCTCCAGGGCAGGGCGGCAGGCCTGCTGCGGCGGTTCATGCTCCTGGTCGCACTGGGACTGGGCGGCACCATCGCCGTGGCAGACCCGCCCCGCAGCGGCGCCAGGCAGCCCGCCGCGCCACGCGCGGAAATCCCGGTTGTCCAGGACATTCTGAACATGCCGGTCGGCGACCCGCCCGTCGAGTCCATGCACTGGCCCCAGGCGCTGGAGGCATTGGGCCGTCCCCGCGAGGCCGCCGCTCTGCGCCAGGCACTGCTGCTGCGCTGGCTGGCCAGCCTGCAGCCGACAGGCAACTTCGCCCCAGCGACCGAAACCCTGGGCCAGGCCATCGAGTCCGTCGGTTCGCCGGAAGGCACGGCCCGCGCTCGCGACGCCAAGGCCTGGTGGAACGCCCTGCTGGCCCGCCAGTTGCGCATCGCACTGCCCGAGGCCAGCGTGCCCTTGCCTGACGAGATCGGCAGCCTGCGGGAACGTCTGGTGAACCTGCGTCCGGGCGTCTGGGCACTGCGCGAAAATGCCAGGGCACCCACTGCCAGCCCGACCCCGGGCGTACCGCCCGCACCCGGCGTCTTCGCCCTGGTGGAACTGCGCAACACCGGCAGCAGGGCGCTGGCCCTGGGCCCGTTCGAACTCGAACTGCTGCCGGAGCGTGCTGCGGCCCAAGCCGTCACACCCGCCTGGTCAATGGCCTGCGAGACTCCCCGCTACCAGGCCAAAGCCGCCCTGGCGCCCGACCAGGCCATGCCCTACCTGTGCCGCGGTCCGGCGCTGCAAGCTGCCGCAGGGGATGCGGGGGCGGTGCTCCTCCTCGCCGCCCAGCAGCAGGGGCGGCTGCGCATCCGGTCCGACGCGCTAGACCGGGAATCCGAGCGCGACGCGCTCGTTACCGCGCTCGCGCAGCCCCGGCAGGACGCGCTGCGCAGCTTTCTGGCGGCCAATGCGTCGTGCGAACAACGCGGAAACTGCGCCGCACAAGCCCGCGAGACCCGGGCGGGCGCGGCCAAGGCGGCCTCTGCAAGCCAGGCCCGCGAGCGCGATCGCTGGGCCGCCCTGAAATGGTGGGGGGCCCTCCTCGCCGGTGCTGCGATGTATGTCGCCATGGCCCGCTACATCAGCGTAGCGGCCGCCTCGGTCGCCCTGTTCATTGCGCTGGCCATCCCGGCCTACCATGTCTTCCAGTCGGCGCGCACCATGAACACGGCCGACAACTGGGGCGGTTTTGTCGTGATCCCGATGATGGGCCTGGCCATCCTGGTTCCCCTCGTGGGGCCGCCCATTGCAGCCTGGATCTACCGCACCGCCACCAACCGCCAGGAGCGCCGCCGGACCCTTCTGACTATCGGCTACTTTGTGGTCACGGTCCTCGGCTTCGCCTTGATCAACCGCATCCTGGACCTGCTGTTCTGACCCGGCTAAGCCGGTCCCATTTTTTGCTCCCGCCTTCATGCATCCCCTGACCCACTGGCACATTGCAGCCACACCCCCTTTGCTGGGTGTCTTCACCGACATTGACGACACGCTGACCACCGACGGCGCCATCACGCCCGATGCGCTTGAAGCGCTGCGCGCGTTGCGCGCCGCAGGCCTGCACGTCATCCCTATCACCGGGCGCCCCGTGGGGTGGAGCGAACCCTTTGCGCTGAGCTGGCCCGTCGATGCCATCGTGGCCGAAAACGGTGCCGTCGCCCTGCGCCGCGTGGACGGCCCTGCGGGCCAAACCCTGGCCAAGACCTACCAGCAGGACGGGCCCACCCGCAAGGCCAACTACGCACGCATGCAGGAGGTACTGGCACAGGTGGAGCGCGAGGTGCCGGGGGCCGGCCGTGCCACCGACTCCCCGGGCCGCGAGACCGACATCGCCATCGACCACAGCGAGTTCACCCAGCTGCCGCAGGACGCCATCGATGCCGCCGTGCAGCGCATGCGCGCAGCGGGCATGAACGCCACGGTGAGCAGCATCCACATCAACGGCTGGTTCGGCGCACACAACAAGCTCGAAGGCGCACGCTGGATCGTGCGCGAACTGTTCGGCCGCGACCTTGACGCCGAGATGGACCGCTGGGTCTACGTGGGCGATTCGACCAATGACCAGCTCATGTTCCAGCACTTTGCGCACAGCGTGGGCGTGGCCAATATCGCGCGCTTCGTGCCGCAGCTGGCCCACCTGCCGCGCTACGTGACCGAGGGCGAGCGTGGTGCCGGCTTTGCCGAGGTGGCACAACGCATCCTCACGCGGATGGCGGCCACCGCCTGACGGGCCAGGCCGCTGCGCACATGTCCCGGCGCAACACCTTCGCTCTGGGTTGGCTCGCCATGGGGGTAGGCGCCTTGGGCGTCTACCTGCTCACGACGCAGTACACGCCGGCCCGCTTTTCCGTGCGCGCGGGCGGCCAGGAAGTGCACGACCGCAGCACCGGCCTGACCTGGCGCCGCTGCGCCGAGGGCATGCCATGGACCGGCGCAAGCTGCGCGGGCGAGCCCCAGGCCTTCACCCAGATCGAGGCGGCGGAACACGCCGCTCAACAGACCGGCTGGCGCCTGCCCACGGTGCGTGAATTGCACACGCTGGTGGACGAGGCGCGCAGCCACCCCGCCATCGACATAGAGGCGTTTCCCGACACGCCCCCCACATGGTTCTGGAGCGCAAGCCAGGCCAACAGCCGCATCACCCACGCCTGGCTGGTGCACTTCGGCGAAGGCCGGGCCAACATGGCGCTCAAGCTGAACCATATGCCGGCACGCCTCGTGCGGCGCTGAAGACCTACAGGGTTTTGGTCAGCGAGACGATCACGCGCGACTTGTTGACGGGGCCGAAGAAGTCCTTCTTGTTGGCGCCGACCACGGCAGCACCCAGCGACAGGCCCGAACCGAAGTCATAGGCACCACCGACGCTGTAGTCGATGTAGTTGGGGGCCACGATGTCGCCAGCGAAGCGCGTGTAGCCCACAGCGGCCTTGAGGGTGATCTTGGGCGCCACTTCCTGGGCGAACGCCAGGTTCAGGTAGCCGGTGTTGCGGCCCTTGAGGCCGGGGCCAGCGTAGGCGAAGTAGTCCTTGGACAGGGTGTGCGAGTACTTGGCCGTCACAGGGCCGAAGGTGGCGGCGCCATAAACTTCGGTGGTGTTGCCGTTGCTGTTGCCGGGGTAGATGTAGGTCAGGGCACCCACGTCCAAGTCGACGGAGCCGGCCTTGAACTTGTAGCCGCCGTAGATGTCGGACTCGATGGAGTTGCCGGGCAGCCAGTCGACGCTGGAGTTCCAGTTGCCGACGTAGAAACCGGATTCGCCGAAGGCGTAGTCGAAGCCGCCCTGGATCGCGGGCTTCACAGCCTTGACCTTGGAGGCATCCTGGTCCTGGCCACGGAACTTGTAGTTGGTGGTCAGGGTAACGCTGCCGGTGAGCTGGGCGCTGGCCAGCAGGGGAAACGCGGCCAGCAGGGCAACAGCGAAAGGGGTGCGGGGAAATTTCATGGGGTGCAATCAAACGCAGATGGACAGGGGCTTGAGCGTAGGCAGGCGCCCATAAAGACCGCATAAAAACTTCAGCACCTGGCGTAAAGCTTTTGCCAGAAATGCCGCCCATCCGCCCGTGCACATGCACCGATGCGCGATGGAATGGCAAGATCGTTGCCATCCCCCTGCGCCCGGAGCCGACATGCTGATCAACTGCGTTGTCTATGAAAACGGAACCAAGCTCGCCGACATTCCCATCAGCGAGATCGGCGAGCACATCGCCTTGCCCAATTGCTTCGTCTGGGTGGCCCTGCACGATGCCACCGAACAGGAACTGGCCAAACTGCAGCTGGCCTTCCACCTGCACCCGCTGGCCATCGAGGACGCCCAGCATGGCCACCAGCGGCCCAAGGTGGAGGAGTACGGCGACTCGCTCTTCGTGGTGCTGCACCTGCTGGAGATCGATGGCCTGAACGCCACGCCGGCGCGCATCGGCGAGCTCAATGTCTTCGTGGGCAGCAATTACGTGATCTCGGTACGCAACCGCAGCGAGCAAGGTTTTGTCGATGTGCGCCAGCGCTGCGAGCGCGAGCCCGAACTGCTGGCCACCGGGCCGGGCTTCGTGCTCTATGCGCTGATGGATGCGGTGGTGGACCGCTATTTCCCCGTCATCGACGCGCTCGAAGTGGAGCTGGAGACCATCGAGCAACAGATCTTCTCGTCCCAGGGCGAGGCGCGCGGCAGCGTGCAGCGGCTGTATGCGCTCAAGCAGCGGCTGACGGTGCTCAAGCATGTGGTGGCGCCCCTGCTGGAAAGCGCGGGCAGGCTGCACGGCGGGCGGGTGCCGCAGCTGTGCAGCGCCTCGCAGGATTATTTTCGCGACGTGGTGGACCACCTGGGCCGCATCAACGCCTCCATCGACTCGATCCGCGATTCCATCGGCACGGCCATCCACGTCAACCTGTCGATGGTGACCATCGAGGACGGCGAGGTCGTCAAGCGGCTGGCCGCCTGGGCCAGCCTGTTCGCGGTGTGCACGGCCTTCGCCGGCATCTGGGGCATGAACTTCGAGCACATGCCCGAGCTCAAGTGGCGCTATGGCTATGCGGCGGCCCTGGCAACCATCGGGGCTGCGTGCGGTTTCCTGTACTACCGGTTCCGCAAGGCCGGCTGGCTCTGACCCTTTGTGCGCCAAGCGCGCAGAAAAGGGGCCGAAGCCGCCGCCTTCGGGTCAGGACGGCTTGGCCAGCCCCAGCTTCTCGACCAGCGCCTTCTCGCGCGCGAAGGTGTCCTGCGCAAACTTCTGGTAGGCCGAGGTGCTCATGTACATGGGCACCATGTCGTAGCGGGCCAGGGCCGTGCGGTAGCTCTCCTGCTCCATGGCCTTCTTGAAGGCGTCGTGCAGGCGCTTGACCACGGCGTCGGGCGTGCCCTTGGGCGCGCCGATGCCGAACGGCGAGTTCTGCACCAGGTTGAGTCCCAGCTCCTTGAGGGTCGGCGCATCGGGGAACTTGGCCAGGCGCTCGGCCCCCCAGGTGTTGAGCACGCGCAACTTGCCCGCCTCCACCTGCGGCGCAAAGCCTGTGGAATCGGCCGCAGCCATGATCTGCCCGCCCAGGATGGACTGCATCAGGTCGGCGCTGCCCTTGTAGGGCACATGCAGCAGCTCCAGCCCCAGTTGCTGGGCGATCAGCTCCATGGTCAGGTGCGGGCTGGTCATGGTGCCGGTGGAGCCGTAGCTGAGCTTGCCGGGATTGGCCTTGGCCCATGCCACGAAGTGCGTCCAGGTCTTGAGCTGCGAGTCGGCGGGCACCACCAGGCCGAAGGCATAGCCCGTCACGTTGAGCACGTAGGCGATGTCCTTGACCGGGTCCCAGTTGATCTTGGTGGTGTAGGGCAGGCGGAACACGCCGAGCGGAATCTGCGCCACGGTGTAGCCATCGGGCGCCGCGCTTTGCAATTGCTGTGCGGGCAGCGTGCCACCGGCACCGGGCTTGTTTTCCACGATCACGGGCTGGCCCAGGATCTTGCCGGCGCTGTCGGCCAGGGACCGCATGGTGATGTCGGTGGGCCCGCCCGCAGGAAAGGCGATCACGAGCTTGATCGGCTTGTTCGGAAAGCTCTGGGCACGGGCCAGCAAAGAGGCGGGTGCGGCCACTGCGGCGGCACCCCACTGGATGATCTGGCGGCGGCGTTGCATGGTGGGATCCTTGGAAGACATAGATCCCTGCATTGGACTGCAGTCCCGCCCGCATGGGCATGCAGGAAACTCCCTAGCTCCTGTCGCCAATGAGGCACCCCCCCTCCTACAGGCACTGTCACGCCTTGTAGGTAGACAGCAGGATGCTGGTCTCGGTGTTGCCGATGCCCGGCGTGAGGCGAATGCGCCCGAGCGCCATGTCGAAGGCCTCCAGGCTCTCGGCCCGCACTTCGGCCACGATGTCCCAGCGGCCATTGGTGCTGTGCAAGGTGCCCACCGTGGGCTCGCCGCGCAGCGCGCGGATGACCTCCGGCGCGGCGTTGCCCTCCACGGCAATGCTCATCCAGGCGCGTATGCGCTGGGGTTCGGAATCGGGGCGCAGGCGCACTGTGTAACCGGTGATCACACCGCTGTCCTCCATCTTGCGCAGGCGGTTCTGCACCGTGCCGCGCGATACGCGCAGCTTTTGCGCGAGCACGGCCACGGGGGTGCGGGCATCCGTGCGCAGGATGCCGATGATTTCGCGGTCGGTGTCGTCGAGATTGCTCATAGTGATCCGATAGATTGGCAATGCGCCAATTTTCAGCGCATTTTGATCAAGGTGATGGCTGTTGTGTAGCGCTGGCTCCCAAGACAATTTCTTCATCGCCCTGCATCCACCGCGCCTGACGTCCATGCCCCAACCCTCTGCCCAAGCCCCTGCCGCCGTCGTGATGGTGCGCCCGCACCGCTTTCACCCCAACCCCGAAACGGCAGCGGACAATGCATTCCAGTCGCACGCGGCAGACCTGCCTGATGCCTTGGCGCTCCACGCCCACGCGGAAGTGACGACCGCTGCCGCTCGGCTGCAAGCCGCGGGCGTGCGTGTGCATCTGTTCGAAGACACGGGCGCGCGCAACACGCCGGACGCCGTCTTTCCCAACAACTGGTTCTCGACCCATGCAGGCGGGCATGTGGCCCTGTACCCCATGTTCGCCGAGAGCCGCCGGCGCGAGCGGCGCGCCGACGTGATCGAGATGCTCAAGGCCGAATACCGTGTGCAGGATGTGATCGACTATTCTGGTCTGGAGCAGGATGGCATGTTCCTCGAAGGCACCGGTGCCATGGTGCTCGACCACATCGCGCGCGTGGCCTACACCGCCCGGTCGAACCGTGCCGACCCGGTGGCGCTGGAGCGCTTTTGCACCCACTTCAACTACGAGCCCATGGCCTTTGCCACGGCCGATGCGCAAGGTCTGCCCTGTTACCACACCAACGTGATGCTGTGCGTGGGCACCGACTTCGCGCTGGGTGGCTTCCACCTGATCAGCGACCCGGCACGCCGCCAGGCCGTGCGCGAACGCCTCGCCGAATCGGGCCGCACGCTGGTGGAACTGAGCGCGCAACAGATCGGCGATTTCGCGGGCAACGCACTGGAGCTCACGGGCGCACAGGGACGGGTGCTGGCGATGTCGGCGCGCGCAGCGGCCAGCCTCACCCCCGAGCAGAAAGCCGTGATCGAGCGCAGCGCCGCCCTGCTCCCCCTGGCCGTGCCCACCATCGAACTCGCCGGCGGTTCGGTGCGCTGCATGCTGGCAGGCATCCACCTGGCGCGCAGGTGACACCTTCGCGCTCCACGCGGTCTAGGATGCGATGCGCCAGCATTTGCCGCTGCGACGCAAGACAACACCGCAGGAGACACGACCCATGGCCACTGCCTTTTCCACCCTGATATCGGGTTACAGCTTTCTCGAGGCGCCGCGCTGGCGCGACGGCCGCCTGTGGCTGTCGGACTTCTACACGCACCAGGTGATCGCCACCGACATGGCGGGTCAGGTGGAAAAGATCACCGAGGTGCCAGGGCAGCCTTCCGGCCTGGGCTGGCTCCCTGACGGGCGGTTGCTGGTGGTCTCCATGCGCGACCGCCAGCTGATGCGTCTGGAGCCCGATGGCACGCTGGTGCAGCACGCCGATCTGTCGGGGATTGCCACGGCCAACACCAACGACATGGTGGTGGACCGCCACGGCAATGCCTATGTGGGCAACTTCGGCTTCGACCTGATGGGCGGCGCCACGGTGAGCACCGCTCGCTTGGCGCGTGTGGCGCCCGATGGCGCCGTGAGCGCGGTGGCCGATGGCCTGTTCTTCCCGAATGGCGCCATGATCACGCCCGACGGCGGCACCCTGATCGTGGCGGAGACCCTGGGCAACCGGCTCTCGGCCTTCACGATTGCGTCCGATGGCAGCCTGGGCCCGCGCCGCGACTGGGCAACGTTTGCCCCGCCACCCGAGGGCGAGGAGCTGGCCGCCGTGATGGGGCAACTCAAGGTAGCGCCCGATGGCGCGACGCTGGATGCCGAAGGCGCCGTATGGGCTGCCGACGCCCTGGGCCACCGGGTGCTGCGCGTGGCCGAAGGCGGCAAGGTGCTGGCCGAGATCTCCACTGGCGACATGGGCGTCTACGCCTGCACACTGGGCGGGCCGGATGGCAAAACCTTGTTTCTGTGCACTGCGCCCGACTTTGCCGAGCATGCGCGCAAGGCTGCCCGCGAAGCCGCGATCTGGACCACGCGGGTGGACGTGCCCGGCGCAGGCGGGTAGCCAACCCAGGCCCTGTTTCAGCGCGGCGGGACCTGGGTGTCCAGCTGCGCGTCACAGCCCACCCCGGCGGCAATCGAGCGCCGGGCCCAGGCAGCCATGGCCCGCACCAGCCAAGGATGGGTAAAGCCGGTCACCCCGCCGGGGTCGGCCACCATGCCGCACAGATAGCGGCCCTCGCCATCGCTCCAGCGCAACGCGGCGCACGCCCCGGTACGGCGGCGCGACACCAGCACACCCAGCGGGCAGGGCTCCGCCAGGCAGCACAGGCCGCAGCCATTGCAGGGCGCACCCTGTGCCGGCTTGGGCGGCGCCTCGGGGTGCAACCACACCACCTGGGGCGACGAATAGGGAGGCGAGGGCAGCATGGTGGTGACAAGGGAATGCCACTCCATTGTGACGGCGTTGCCGAAAAAAGAGACCCCGTCCACCACCAGGATGAACGGGGCCAATGACCGGTGGGAGGGGACTCGCCGGCCGAGGGGGGAAACAGATTGGAGGCCGATGGTGCGCGGGTCAGCAGCCGAAAGGACGGTTGGGGCGCATGGGAATGACGCCGCTGACCTGCAGGGTGTTGCCCGAAGCGTCGGTGGCGGTGAGCGTCTTGCTGCTCAGGCGCACCTGGTTGGCGTCACGCGCGACCGTGGTGTCCACCGTGTCGCCATTGCTGTACTCCTTGCCGGCAAAAGTCACGAAGATCTGGTGCAGGCCGGTGGCATCCGGGCGGTAGCGCACGTCGCCGAAGGCGGTTTCGCTGGAGCCCACCTTGTTCGCACCATCGAAGCGGAAGGTGCACAGCTCGGGTACCGAGCCCACGGGATTCTTCTTGTCGACCTCGGTCAGGTTGAGTGCGCCGTTGCCATACACGCCATTGAGCCCAGGCAGAGTGGCGTTGCCCACCGTGAGCACGCCCGGTTCGTTGCTGGGAGTGGGGTCGTCGCTGTTGCCTCCACCGCAGGCGACGAGCAGCGCGCTGGCGGCAGCAATGGCGAAACAGGTCTTGAGAAGGGAGTTCATGGCGGGCAGCTTTGTCTTGTGGTGGTAGAGCATCGTAGGAGCGAGTTCCTGCCAACTGCGTGCGGCAACACCCATGCCTTGCGTAGGACCGGTGCCTACAGCCCCATGCGAAGGCAGAAATAAAAAAGCCCGACTCCCATTACGGAAGGCGGGCCGACTGAAGACCAGCCGGGGGAGGAGGAAAATCCCGATGCGTGTGGGAGAGCCTGCACCGCCAGTTCAGCAATTGGAATTACGGGTGGCGTGCAGGGGGATGATGGCCGTCAGCTTCAGCGTATCGGTCGATCCATCGGTGGCGCCCATGGTCTTGCTGGTAAAGCGCACCAGGTTGCCGCTGCGGTCAACCAGGGTGTCCACGGAGTCAAGGCTGGCGTATTCCTTGCCATTGAAGGTCAGGAAGGCGAAGTACAGGCCGGTGGCCGAAGGGCGGTAGGTGATCTTGCCGGATGCCGTGGCAACAGCAGGGCTCACCGCATCAGCGGCCGCGCCGGTGAGCGAAACGGGTGCAGTGATGTTGCCCACCACAGCAGCCTGTGTGGTGGACGTGCCGACGATGGACACTGGCGTAGTGGTCGTGCCCACCGTCGCGGTACCAGCCGTGCCTGTGGTGGCGCTGGCAGTGGCGGTAGCGTCCACCTTGTCGGCCCCCTTGAACTGGTAGGCGCATGTGGCAGGTTTCGCACCCATCGCTTGCTGGTAGTACACCTCGGTCAGCGTGAGCTGCCCGCTGCCGTAAACGCCGTTGAGGCTGGGGACGGTTGCATCGGTCACGGTCAGGACACCGGGCTCGGTGCTGGGATCGGGGTCGGCGGCGAGGGCGACTTCGCTGCTGCTGGTACTGCTGAAACTGCCGCTACCGCCGCCACCGCCACCACCGCCGCAGGCGGTGAGCAGTACGGATACGAGGGCCAGGGCAGTCAGGGTTTTGGTGTTTGAGGTCATGGCAGTAGGCGGGTAGTTAGGGGGTGGATCAGGGCTTTTGGGCTTGGCGCCTATCCGCCGTTACCCATGAAACGAAGAGTAGGTTTTCCGCCTTCTTCGCCACGTGCGCCGAGTTCCGCGCCTACCGTAGGACGTCACCCAACCCAAACGTGGGCCCTGCCCTTGTCTCCTGTCCCCATCCCAGCCCATGCGTCAGAGGCCCGCGCACTGTCCCCTCAACCCCCTCAGCGCGCCAGCACCGGCGCCAGCGCCACCCCCGTGTGCGTGCCCATTTGCACCACCGCTTCCGGCGCCGCGGCGGCCACGATGCGGCCCCCTTCCTTGCCCCCTTCGGGTCCCAGGTCGATGATCCAGTCGGCCTCTGCGATCACGTCCAGGTCGTGCTCGATCACCACCACGCTGTGCCCGCCGTCGACCAGGCGGTGCAGCACGCGGATGAGCTTGTCCACGTCGGCCATGTGCAGGCCCACCGTGGGTTCGTCGAGCACATAGAGCGTGTGCGGTGCCTTCTGGCCACGGCGGCCCACCTCGTCGCGCACCTTGGTCAGCTCGGTCACGAGCTTGATGCGCTGCGCCTCGCCACCCGAAAGCGTGGGCGAGGGCTGGCCCAGCGTGAGGTAGCCCAGGCCCACGTCCTTGAGCAGTTGAAGCGGGTGCGCAATGCTGGGCATGGCGGCGAAGAAGTCCACGGCTTCGTCGACCTCCATCTGCAGAACGTCGCCGATGCTCTTGCCACGCCAGGTCACGGCCAGCGTCTCGGGGTTGAAACGCGCGCCGTGGCAGGCCTCGCAAGGCACCTTCACATCGGGCAAAAAGCTCATGGCGATGGTGCGGATGCCCTGGCCTTCGCAGGTCGGGCAGCGGCCCTCGCCGGTGTTGAAGCTGAAGCGCCCGGCGGCATAGCCGCGCGCCTTGGCCTCGAGCGTCTCGGCAAACAGCTTGCGGATGGTGTCCCAGAAGCCGATGTAGGTGGCGGGGCAGGAGCGTGGCGTCTTGCCAATGGGGGTCTGGTCCACTTCCAGCACCCGGTCCACCGACTCGAAGCCCGCCAGGCCCGTGCACCCCACCAGGGCGGGAGCCTTGCCCGCGTCCATGGCGTCGCGCCCGGCCTTGGTCGAGCGCTGCTGCACCCAGGCCTGCACATTGGTCAGCAGCACGTCGCGCGCCAGCGTTGACTTGCCCGAGCCGCTCACGCCGGTGACTGCCACCAAGCGGTGCAGCGGCACGGTGGCCGTCACGTTCTGCAGGTTGTGCAGGTGCGCGCCATGCACGGTGAGCCAGCGGATGGCGGCACGCGCCTTGGCATCGTCCAGGGCCTGTGCCGTGAGGGCTGCAGCCTGCGCGGCGCGCTTCTTCACCGCCGCGCTTTGCCGGCCCTTGGGCGCATCTACAGGATCGCCCAAGGCGGCGTCGGCGGCGCTCAGCTCGCTTGGCAGCATGCTGCGGCGCAGCTGCAGCGGGTGCTTCATGGCATGCAGCAGGTAGCGGCCGGTCTGCGAATCTTCGGCGGCCGTGATGTCGGCCACGCTGCCTTGCGCCACCAGGCGCCCGCCGCGCTTGCCCGCGCTCGGGCCGATGTCGATGATGTGGTCGGCACGGCGGATGGTGTCCTCGTCGTGCTCAACCACCACCAGCGTGTTGCCCTTGTCGCCGAGCTTGTGCAGGGCATTGAGCAAAATCTGGTTGTCGCGCGCATGCAGGCCGATGGTGGGCTCGTCGAGCACGTAGCACACGCCCTGCAGGTTGCTGCCCAACTGCGCCGCCAGGCGGATGCGCTGCGCCTCGCCGCCCGAGAGCGTGGGTGCGCCGCGGTCCAGCGTGAGGTAGCCCAGGCCCACCTCTTCGAGGAATTCGAGGCGGCTCTTGATCTCGGGCACCAGATCGCGCGCGATGTCGGCCTCGCGCCGGCTCATGCCGCCTTCGATCTGAAGCGTCTCGACCCAGCGGCGCACGTCGGTGACCGACAGGGCCGCGATGTCGGTGATGCCGATGCCCGCAAAGCGCACGGCGCGCGCCGTGGCGTTCAGGCGCGTGCCCTGGCAGCCAGGGCAGGCGGTGTCGGCCAGGTCCTCGACCTCGGGCTCGGCAAAGGTCTGTTCGCGGCCTTTTTCCTTGTCGTCCTGCACCGAGTCGTCGAACACCTTGCGCTGGTCCTTGGTGAGCTTGACGCCCGTTCCCACGCAATCGGGGCACCAGCCGTGCTTGCTGTTGTAGCTGAACAGGCGCGGGTCGAGTTCGGCATACGAGGTGGCGCACACCGGGCAAGCGCGCTTGGTCGAAAAGGCCTGCAGCGTGCCGATGGCCGCCGTGGGCGTGCCCGCCAGCATGGCCTCGCGCAGGCCCTCGAGGCTGCTGAGCACGTGCACTACGCCCTTGCCGTGCGTGAGCGCCTGGGCCAGCGATTCGCGCAGCAGCGCCTCGCCCTCGGCCGACACGTCGATGCTGGCCACGGGCAGTTCGATGGTGTGCTCCTTGAAGCGGTCGATGCGCGGGAACCCCGTGGTTGGCAAAAAGTTGCCATCTACCCGCAGGTGCGTGAAGCCGCGCGGGCGCGCCCAGTCGGCCAGCTCGGTGTAGACGCCCTTGCGGTTCATCACCAGCGGCGCCAGCAGGCCGATGTGCTGGCCGCGGAAGGTGCGCATCAGCTGGGCCGCAATGCTCTCGGGCGTCTGCGGCTGCACGGCGGCGCCGTCCTTCACGCAGTGCTGCGTGCCGAGCTTGACGTACAGCAGGCGCAGAAAGTGCCAAACCTCGGTGGTCGTGCCCACGGTGGACTTGCGCCCCCCGCGCGACAGGCGCTGCTCGATGGCCACGGTGGGCGGGATGCCGTAGACGGCATCCACCTCGGGCCGGCCTGCAGGCTGCACGATGCTGCGCGCATAGGCGTTGAGCGATTCGAGGTAGCGGCGCTGGCCCTCGTTGAACAGAATGTCGAACGCCAGCGTGGACTTGCCCGAACCGCTCACGCCCGTCACCACGTTGAAACGGCCGCGCGGGATGTCGACACTCAGGTTCTTGAGGTTGTGCTCCTTGGCGTTGATGATCTCGATGGCGTTCTTGGCGGTGTTGGCCTGGCCGGTATGGGCCAGGCGCTGCTGGTTGCGCAGCACCGCCGCCTTCTCGTGCACCGAATGACCGCCGGCGCCCAAGGTCAGCTCGTAGTCGCGCAGCGCCTGGCCGGTGTGCGACGTGGCATGCTGGCGCACGTCCTCGGGTGTGCCCTCGGCCACAACCAGGCCACCGCCGTCGCCGCCTTCGGGGCCCAGGTCGATGAGCCAGTCGCTGGCGCGGATCACGTCCAGGTTGTGCTCAATGACGATCAGCGAATGCCCTGCGTCGATGAGCTTGCGCAAAGCACGCATGAGCTTGGCGATGTCATCGAAGTGCAGGCCCGTGGTGGGCTCGTCGAACAGGAACAGCGTGCCCTTGCGCGCCACGGCCTGGCGCGACTTGGCCGCCGTGCGCGCCGCCTCGGCCAGGAAGCCTGCGAGCTTCAGGCGCTGCGCCTCACCGCCCGAGAGCGTGGGCACAGGCTGGCCCAGCGCCACGTACTCGAGCCCTACGTCGACGATGGGCTGCAGCGCGCGGATCACGTCGCGGTCGCTGGCGAAGAGGTCGGCGGCCTCGGCCACCGTCAAGGCCAGCACGTCGGCCACGTTGAGCGCGCGGCCGCCGCGCTCGATGGTGATCTCCAGGATCTCGGGGCGGTAGCGCTTGCCGTCGCAGTCGGGGCAGCGCAGGTACACGTCGGACAGGAACTGCATCTCCACATGCTCGAAGCCCGATCCGCCGCAGGTCGGGCAGCGCCCGTCGCCGCTGTTGAAGCTGAACTTGGCGGCGGTGTAGCTGCGCTGCTTGGACAGGGGGGCCACAGCGAACAGCTCACGCACGCTGTCCCATGCGCCGACATAGCTCACGGGGTTGGAGCGCGCCGTCTTGCCAATCGGCGACTGGTCCACGAACACCACGTCCGACAGGTGGTCGGCGCCGAGCATGCGATCGTGCGTGCCCGGTGAGTCGGTGGCCTTGCCGAAGTGGCGCAGCAGCGCGGGGGCCAGCACATCCTGGATCAGGCTCGATTTGCCCGAGCCGCTGACGCCGGTGACGGTGACCAGGCGCTGCAGCGGAAACTCCACCGACACGTCCTTCAGGTTGTGCTCGCGCGCCCCTTCGAGCACCAGGCGCGGCGTGGCCTCGGTCACCATGCGCTTGAAGCCGAAGCCCACGTGCTTGCGCCCGCTCAGGTAGGCGCCAGTGAGGGTGTCGGCATGCCGCAGGTCGGCCGTGGTGCCGTCGAAGACGATCTGCCCGCCCAGGCGGCCGGGGCCGGGGCCCATGTCGATCATCCGGTCGGCCGCGAGCATCACGGCCGGGTCGTGCTCCACCACCACCAGGGTGTTGCCCGCATCGCGCAGGCGCAGCATGGCCTCGGTAATGCGGTGCATGTCGCGCGGGTGCAGGCCGATGCTGGGCTCGTCGAGCACGAACAGCGTGTTCACCAGCGAGGTGCCGAGCGCCGTGGTCAGGTTGATGCGCTGCACCTCGCCGCCGCTCAGCGTGCGGCTTTGCCGGTCCAGCGTGAGGTAGCCGATGCCCACGTCGCACAGGTATTTCAGGCGCGTGGTGATCTCCTCGAACAGCAGCTTCAGGGCCTGGGCGTCGCCCTCGTTGCCCTGCCCGCCTTCGGCCACGAAGTCGATGCGGTCGAAGAAGCGCCGCAGCCGGTCGATGGGCAGCAGCATCAGGTCGTGCAGGCACAGGCCCGGCAAGGCTTCAAGCTGGGCACGGCTCCATTGCACGCCCTCGGGCATGAAACGCCGGCCGGGCTCGAGCACCGCGTCGGCCGCATCCTTGCTGCCGATGCGCCACTGCAGGCTCTCGGTCTTGAGGCGCGCACCGGCGCAGGTGGGGCATGGCGTGTAGCTGCGGTACTTGGACAGCAGCACCCGGATGTGCATCTTGTAGGCCTTGCTCTCCAGGTACTCGAAGAAGCGCTTGATGCCGTACCACTGCTTGCTCCACTGCCCGTCCTTGTAGCCGGGCGTGCCGCCGATGACCCACTTCTTCTGGTCCTCGGTGAGCTTGTACCAGGGCGTGTCGCGCGGAACACCCGCCGCCTCGGCGTGGCGCATGAGGTCGTCCTGCGCTTCCTTCCATGCCGGGGTCTGGATGGTCTTGATGGCGCCAGCGCGCAAGGTGAGCTTGTCGTTGGGGATCACCAGGCCATAGTCCACCCCGATCACGCGGCCGAAGCCGCGGCAGGTCTCGCAGGCGCCCACGGCGGAGTTGAACGAGAACATCGACGGGATCGGGTCGCTGTAGCGCAGGTCGCTGTCGGGGCAGTGCAGCCCGGTGGAAAAGCGCCACAGCTCGGGCTCGGGTGCATCACCCAGGCGGTAGACATTGAGGCGCCCGGTGCCGCGCTTCAAGGCCACCTCGATGGCCTCGATCACCCGCGCCTTCTCGGCGTTGCCCAGGCGAAAGCGGTCGGCCACCACGTCGAGCAGCTTGCGCGGGCCGGTGGGCGTGGCCACCTCGCGCTCGGCCTGTACCTTGGTGAAGCCGCTGGCCGACAGCCATTGCTCGACCTGCTCGGCCGAGGTGTTGGCGGGCAGCTCGACCGGGAAGGTGAGCACGACGCGCGGATCGCCCCCCGCTGCGCAGCGGCGCTGCAGCTCGGCATAGATGGTCTCTGGCGAATCGTGGCGCACGGGCTGGGCGGTCACGCGGTCGAACAACTGCCCGGCGCGCGCGAACAGCAGCTTCAGGTGGTCGTTGAGCTCGGTCATCGTGCCGACGGTGGAGCGCGAGCTGCGCACCGGGTTGGTCTGGTCGATGGCGATGGCCGGGGGCACGCCTTCGACCTTGTCCACGGCCGGTTTGTCCATGCGGTCCAGGAACTGGCGCGCATAGGCGCTGAAGGTCTCCACGTAGCGCCGCTGACCCTCGGCATACAGGGTGTCGAACACCAGGCTGGACTTGCCCGAGCCGCTGGGCCCGGTGACGACCGTGAGTTCCCCGGTGCGGATGTCCAGATCCAGGTTCTTGAGGTTGTGCTGGCGTGCGCCGCGGATACGGATCAGTCCCTGGGTCATGGAGGCGGTCTTTCGAGGGTGAGGCGGGACATTCTAGGCACCGCCGCAGCCTTCGTCCGGGCCCCTCGCAATAGCCCCTGCTGGCGCATCTGCTGACAAGTCCTGTCACAGCGTCGGGTTATGCCGGTTCGCAAAGGGGGAACATCTGTTTAGAGTCACCAGATAATTCAAGGAGACAACCATGAACACCACATGGAAACAGTGGGGGACCGCAGCCGTTCTCGCTGCGGCGCTGTGCGGCACGGGCCATGCCCAGCTCCTGATCGGGCAGACAGCGGGCTACTCGGGCCAGGTGGCGGCCGGCGTGAAAGAAACCTCGGACGGCGCGAAGCTGTTCATCGATGCGATCAACGCCAAGGGGGGCGTCAACGGGCAGAAGATCGAGCTGGTCTCGATGGACGACAAGTTCGACCCCAAGCTGGCCGCCGAGAACGCCCGCGTGCTGATCGAGGACAAGAACGTGCTGGCCATGTTCCTCACGCGCGGCACGCCCCATACCGAGGCCATGATTCCGCTGCTGGACAAGCACGGCGTCGTTCTGGTCGGCCCCTCGACGGGGGCCATGGTGCTGCACCAGCCGGTGCGCAAGAACATCTTCAATGTGCGTGCCACCTACCAGCGCGAGGCCGAAAAGGCCATGACCCACCTGGCCTCCATGGGCATCACCCGCATCGCCTTGATGTACGCCGATGACAGCTTTGGCGCCGATGGCGTGACGGGTGCCCAGAAGGGTCTGGCCGCCAGCAAGCTGACCGCCGTCGTGCTGGAAAAGTTCGACCGCGCCAAACCGGACTTTGCTCCCATTGCCGCCAAGGTGGCCAAGGCCCAGGCGCAGGCCGTGCTGATGGTCGCCTCGGGCTCGGCCGTGGTGGATGCCGGCACCGCGCTGCGTGCAGCGGGCTCGGGCGCGCAGATCGTGACCCTGTCCAACAACGCCTCGGGCGGCTTCATCAAGAGCCTGGGGCCCAACGCGCGCGGCGTGATCGTGACCCAGGTTTACCCGAACGAGCGCGCCGTCACTTACGGCATGGTCAAGGAGGCGCAGGAACTGGCCAAGGCCAAGGGGGTGGGCGACATCAGCCCGGCCATGCTCGAAGGCTTTGCCGCCGCCAAGGTGCTGGTCGAGGGCCTCAAGCGCGCCGGCCCCAAACCCACGCGCGAGAAGATCCAGGCAGCACTGGAGGGCATCCGCAAGTTCGACCTCGGGGGTCTGGAGCTGAGCTACAGCCCCGACGACCACACGGGTCTGGACTTTGCCGACCTGTCCATCATCGGCACGGACGGCAAGTTCCGCCGCTGAGCCCCGGTCTTGTGGACGGGGTGGCACCCGCCGGCCATTTTGGCTACCATTTGTCACACCTTCACCCTACACTGCCACGCACCTCCGTCAGGGTCCTCATGAAGAATGTTGCCGCCGCCATCCACCCCTTCACGGCCAGCGCCGTCTTTGCCCTGCTGGCCATGGGGGGCGCGGCGCATGCGCAGATCCTGATCGGCCAGACGGTGGGCGTGACCGGCTCGGCCGCGGCCACCGTGCAGGAGTCCATGAAAGGCGCGGCACTTTATATCGACCACATCAACGCACGCGGTGGTGTGGCAGGGCAGAAGGTCGAGGTCATCACGCTCGATGACAAGTTCGACCCCAAGCTGACGCTGGAGAACACCCGCACGCTGATCGAGCAGAAGGGGGTGATCGGCCTCTTCATGACGCGCGGCACGCCCCACACCCAGGGCATCGTGCCGGTGCTGGAGCAGCACGGCGTGCCGCTCATCGGCCCATCCACCGGCGCCATGGTGCTGCACAAGCCGGTGCTCAAGTACGTTTTCAACGTGCGCGCCACCTACCAGCGCGAGGTGGAAAAAGCCATCACCCACCTGAACACCCTGGGCATCCGGAAGATTGGTGTGGTGCACGTGGACGACACCTTCGGAGCCGACGGGCTGGCAGGCGCCCAGGCCGGCTTCAAGGCCAACGGCATCGAGGCCCTGTTCATCGAGAAGTTCGACCGCGCCAAGCCCGACTACTCCGCCATCGCGCCGCGCGTGGAGCAAAAGCAGCCCCAGGCCGTGGTCTTCGTCGGCACCGGTGCCGCCGTGGTGGACGGTATCAAGGCGCTGCGCGCTGCGGGCGTCACCGGGCAGATCGTGACGCTGTCGAACAACGCCTCGGGTGGTTTCGTGAAGGCCCTGGGCGAAAGCGCGCGCGGCGTGGTGGTGACGCAGGTCTTCCCCTCCGAGCGCTCGGTGAACTACGCACTGATCAAGGAGGCCATGGACCTGGCCAAGGCCGGCGGCGTGAGCGAACTGACGCCCGCCATGGTGGAAGGCTTCGTGAGCGCCAAGGTGCTGGTGGAAGGCCTCAAACGCGCCGGTCCCAAGCCCGATCGCGCCAAGCTGCACGCGGGCCTGGAAGGCATCCGCAACTGGGACATGGGCGGGCTCACCCTCTCCTACAGCAGCACCGACCATTCAGGCCTGGACTTCTCCGACCTCTCCATCATCGGCACCGACGGCCGGTTTAAACGGTAGCGGGGACTGCACGGCCATCAGTCCAGCGGGCATCTCCGACTGGCATCGGGCCGCAGCACAGGCCCACGGCTTGTGAAACTGGTGCCGCCCAAGCCAGTGCCCCCGTGCAAGGGCCGCCCCGCCGCACCGGGGGCGTCCCCCTCCCGGCTCGCGCAGCGAGCCGAGAGAGGGGTGAAGGCGCGCAGCGCCTCAGGGGGTGCTTTTTTCAATGCGCTGCGCTGGCCCCCGAGGCAGGCGCGGCGGGCACATGCAGGGAGTCGCCGCCATGCTGCTCACCGCCCATGTCCACCTTGTCACCCGCCTTCATGATGACGAACAGCGACAGGGCCGCAAACAGCACGAATCCGACAACGATCTTCCACATGGCTCATATCTCCTGGGTTTTTTAAGGGGGTTGCTTGAATGCTTGTTCAACAAAAGGGCCTCGCAGCGCCGCATGGTGCGTGCGAGGCCCTTTTATGGAACACAGTGCCCGCCCCGGGGGAGGCGGGCACTGGTCGCAGTTGCCGTAATCGTCAGTCGTTGGCGTAGATGTCCACGTCCTTGGTCTCGCGGATGAACAGCGTGCCGATCACCAGGGTCATGCCCGCGATGATGATGGGGTACCACAGGCCGTTGTACATGTTGCCGGTCTGGGCCACGATGGCGAAGGCCGTGGTGGGCAGCAGGCCGCCGAACCAGCCGTTGCCGATGTGGTAGGGCAGACTCATCGAGGTGTAGCGGATGCGGGTCGGGAACATTTCCACCAGCATGGCGGCAATGGGGCCGTACACCATGGTCACCAGCAGCACCAGCCAGAACAGCAGCACCACCGTCAGAACCTTGTTGGTCTTGGCAGGGTCGGCCTTGGTTGGGTACCCGGCCAGCTTCAGGTCTTCGGATACTTCCTTCTTGAAGGCCGCGATGGACTTGGCAGAGGCTTCGTCGAACTTCAGGTTCACCACGGTGCCGGTAGGCGCCTCGACGGTCTTGGTGCCGATCTTGATGACGGCGGGCGAGCCAGCAGGGCCTGCCACGTTGTCGTAGCTCACCGAGTTCTGCACGAGGTAGCGCTTGGCGATGTCGCAGGAAGTGCGGAAATCGATCTCACGGGCCACCGGGTTGCCCTGGAAGGAGCACGAGGCTGGGTCGGCTGTCACCACCACGCCGGCCGTGGCCTGGGCCTTGGCCAGGTCAGGGTTGGCGGCTTCGGTCAGCGCCTTGAACACGGGGAAGTAGGTGACCACGGCCAGCAGGCAGCCGGCCATGATGATGGGCTTGCGGCCGATCTTGTCCGACAGCGTACCGAACACCACGAAGAAGGGCGTGCCCAGCAGCAGAGCGGCGGCGATCAGCAGGTTGGCCGTGGTGTTGTCCACCTTCAGCTGCTGCGTCAGGAAGAACAGTGCGTAGAACTGGCCCGAGTACCAGACCACGGCCTGGCCGGCGGTCAGGCCCACCAGCGCCAGGATCACGATCTTCAGGTTCTTCCACTGGCCGAAGGATTCGGCCAGGGGGGCCTTGGAGGTCTTGCCCTCGGCCTTCATCTTCTGGAAAGCTGGCGATTCCGACAGCGACAGGCGGATCCACACCGAGATGCCCAGCAGCAGGATGGACACCAGGAACGGAATGCGCCAGCCCCAGTCGGAGAACACCGCCTCACCCAGGCTCAGGCGCACGCCCAGGATCACCAGCAGGCTCAGGAACAGGCCCAGCGTGGCCGTGGTCTGGATCCAGGAGGTGTAGGCACCGCGCTTGCCGTGCGGGGCATGCTCGGCCACGTAGGTGGCGGCACCGCCGTACTCACCGCCCAGCGCCAGGCCCTGCAGCATGCGCAGCGCGATCAGGATGATGGGGGCGGCCACGCCGATGGTGGCGTAGCTAGGCAGCAAGCCGACGATGAAGGTCGACAGGCCCATGATCAGGATGGTGACCAGGAAGGTGTACTTGCGCCCGATCATGTCGCCCAGGCGGCCGAACACGATGGCGCCGAAGGGACGCACCAGGAAGCCCGCTGCAAACGCCAGCAGCGCGAAGATGAAGGCCGCGCCCGCATCCAGACCGCTGAAGAACTGCTTGGCAATGATGGCTGCGAGCGAGCCGTACAGATAAAAGTCGTACCACTCGAAAACGGTGCCGAGCGACGAAGCGAAGATGACCTTCTTCTCTTCGGCGGACATCGGCCGCGGTGCGGGATGGGTTGCCATGGTTTGTCTCCTGTGTGATGTATTCAGACCGCCCTCTGGTGCGGCTGCCCACATTCTTGGAGATTGCACTGACCCCCCTCTGACGCGAAACCAACAGGGCCTTTCACCAAACTGACCGCGCTCTGACAACTTAAGGTGAAACCCTTGCGCCCGCTTTCAGCATGCGAGAAGGCGAGCACGGAGGGCGGTGTTTACCCCGACAGGCTGACAGGCAGGCTGTCAGGAAGCGCCGGCCAGCCCACCGTCATCAGCCCTTGGTCGCGAGACCCGAAGGGAGCGCCGCAACACCATCCCAGTCCGACCCCTCAAACCACGCATCGCCAACGAGGTAGGCGCGCAGCATCGGCAGGCCGTCGAGCCCCCAGAACAGCTTGCCATCGACCTCGAAGGCGGGCACGCCGAACACCCCGGCAGCCTGGGCGGTCGCGGTGTTGGCACGCAGCAGCGCCTTGGGGCCCTCGCTCGCAATGTCCTGGCCGGGCCGTAGCTGCTCGGCCAATGCGGTGGCCAGATCGGCCATGCGCGCCGGGTCCAGCGCGTCCTGCCCGCCCTGCCAGACATGGCGCAGCACGGTGCCAGCCACGTAGCGGTTGATGGTGCCGTCATCGCTGCAGGCCAGCGCCTGGCGCAGCAGCGGCAGCGGGTTGAAGGGGTGGCGCGCCGGCATCTGCAGGCCGATGCCGTGTGCATGGCCGAGCCAGGTCACATGGCGGTAGGTCCAGTCGCGCTTGGGCGCGATGCCGGCCGGGCCCGGGTTGGCGTGCTGCGCCAGCAGGGCACCGAGCAGCACGGGTTTGTAGGCCACGCTGTAGCTCAGCCCCTCCAGCACCTGGGGCAGGCGCTCGAAGGCCAGCCAGGCATAGGGCGAAATGAAGTCCAGGTAGAACGTGATGCGTTTCATGGAGATATCCCCTTGGCGTCAAACGGAGCGATGCCCGCGCGCAGCAGCAATTGCGCCCAGATGGTGCGGCGCACGGAACTGTCCGCACCGCCCCAGGTGCCGATCTCGTCCAGCGTGCGAAAGCAGCCCTCGCAGTGGCTGCGGTCGGGTGACATGCGGCACACCGAGATGCAGGGCGAGGGCATGGGCGCCTGGCTGCGGGCATCGAAATGCCCGGCCGCGCCGATCTGGCGGGCGTGGTTGGCCAGCAGCTCGACCGGGGTCATTCCGCCGCAGCAGGGGCTGTGGGTGGCACGGGCTCCTGCACCACGTCCACCACCGGCGCGCCCGTCAGGCGTGTGAGGTCGCTCGGGTGCAGCGGGAACACGCTGTGCGGATGCCCGGCCGCCGCCCACACCACGTCGAAGCGCAGCAGGTCGCGGTCGATCAGCGTGACGGGCGGCGTGGCATGCGCCAGAGGCGACACGCCGCCGATGGAAAAGCCGGTGCGTGTTTTCACGAACTCGGCATCGGCCCGGCCGACCTTGCCCACGTGGGCTTCGACCTTCTTTTCGTCCACGCGCCGGTCGCCCGAGGTCACCACGAGCACCGCCGCGTCGTCGCTCTTGCGCCGAAAGATGATGCTCTTGGCCACCTGGCCGACGAGGATGCCCAGGGCATCGGCCGCCTGCTGGGCGGTGCGCGCTGCGTCGTCGAGCATCTGCGGCATGTGGGGATGGCCCTGCGCCTGCAGCGCCGCTGCCACCCGTTGCACGCCTTCCGGCAAGTTCTTCAGTTCCGCTCCGCACATATCCAAGGTTCCCGCACTGGTCATGGTGGGGCGGCACGGTGCCGCCCTCTGGTCCCCCATTGTCGGGCCTTCAGGCCCCGTGGTCAGCCCGCCCGCTTGGTCAGCAGGGCATTGGCCGCGCGCGAGTTGGGCTTGCGGTTCAGAAAATTGCTGATGTAGGCGCCCGCATCGATGAGCTTGTCGAGGTCGATGCCGGTATCGATGCCCATGCCGTGCAGCATGTAGACCACGTCTTCGGTGGCCACATTGCCCGTGGCGCCCTTGGCATAGGGGCAGCCGCCCAGGCCTGCCACCGAGGTGTCGTACTGCCACACACCCATCTCCAGCGTGGCCAGGGTGTTGGCCAGGGCCTGGCCGTAGGTGTCGTGAAAATGGCCAGAGACGTCGTCGATGCCGTAGTGCTGCAGAGTGGCCTCCATGGCCCGCTGCACCTTGCGTGGTGTGCCCACGCCGATGGTGTCGGCCACGCCCACGTGCTGCACACCGATGCCCTTCATGAGGCCGGCCAGGTAGGCCACGCGCTCGGGCGCTATCTCGCCTTCGTAGGGGCAACCCACCGTGCAGCTCATGGCACCGCGCACATGGATGCCGGCCGCCCGCGCGGCCTCGACCACGGGGGCAAAGCGCTCGATGCTCTCCGCAATGGAACAGTTGATGTTCTTCTGGCTGAAGGCCTCGCTGGCCGAACCGAAGACCACGATTTCGTCGGGACGGTCAATCACCGCGGCTTCATAGCCCTTGAGGTTGGGCGTGAGCACCGAGTAGACGATGCCCGCCTGGCGCGCAATGCCTTCCATGACCTCGTGGTTGTCCGCCATCTGCGGCACCCACTTGGGCGAGACATAGCTGGTGACCTCGATGTTCTTGAGGCCCGCATCCTGCAGGCGGTGCACCAGGCCGATCTTGATTTCGGCCGGTACGGGGGATTTCTCGTTCTGCAGGCCGTCGCGCGGACCCACGTCGACGAGTTTGACTTTGGCGGGGATGCTCATGGGGAATTCTCCGATGGGGATGTGGGTGTTCAGGCCGTGGAAGCGGCCATGGCCGGCTTGGGCCGAAGCCGCAACAGCAGGCAGCCGAGGGCCATGCCGACGAGGCCCGCCAGCAGCATGGCGATGCCGATGAAGCTTTTGATCCAGCGGGAGCTGCTGATCTCGGCCTGCAGCGGGTCCTTGGCGGGGTAGCGCACCGTGACGGCTTCGCCGATGGCGTGCTCTGCCTGCAGCCTCCGCAGCACCGGATCGGTCACGTGCAGGGTGCGGCCGTCATGGGCCGTGAACTCCACCACGCTCTTGCTGCCTTGGCCCAGACGCCCTTGCGTGCCCACGGTGCCCGGCACCAGGGCCACCACCCGGCCCTGGGCCGAGCGCATGTCGCCCACCAGATTCAGGCTCACGGCCAGCAGCCAGGCAGCGCCCAGCGCAGACAGCGCACCCGGCAACAACAGGAACCAGCCGAGCAGGCCCAGGAACGGGCGGAGAAAGGAGGTGGCCATGGCGTGGTTGCCCGGTGCGTCGGTGCCCTGCGAACCTCAGTATCCGCGCCCCGGATCCACGATCCCGGCCACCGCCTCGCCGCGCTGCAGCGCCGCCATCTTGCCCGCAATCTGCGCAATGCTCTCCTCGCGCAGCGTGCGCGCCGAGGTGTGCGGCGTGGCCACGATACGCGGGTGGTTCCAGAACGCATGGCCGACGGGCAGGGGCTCGTGGCGGAACACGTCCAGCGTGGCGCCGGCCACATGTCCGCTGTCGATCAGGGCCAGCAGGTCCTCTTCCACCAGGTGCGCCCCGCGCGCCACGTTGACGACGTAAGCGCCAGGCTGCAGGCGCGAGAGGGTCTCGCGGTCCATGATGTCTGCAGTGTCCGGCGTGAGCGGCAGCAGGTTCACCAGCACACGGCTGGCAGCGAGAAATTCGTTGAACCCGTCGGCACCGCTGAACCCGCGCACGCCCTCGATGGCCTTGTGCGAGCGGCTCCAGCCATTGACCGGAAAGTCGAACTGCGCCAGCGCCCGCGCCACGCGCTCGCCCAGCACGCCGAGCCCCATCACGCCGACCGGGAACTCGCTGCGCAGGCGCGGCTTGCGGTAGCCCCAGCGGCCGGCCTGCATATCGGCCTCGTAGGCGTCGAACTCGCGGAAGTGGCGGATGACGGCGTGGCACACATACTCAGCCATCTGCACGGCCATGCCGGCATCGTCGAGACGCACCACGCGCACGCCGGGCGGCAGGCGCAGCTTGAGCAGCGCATCCACGCCCGCGCCGATGTTGAACAGCGCCTTCAGGGCCTGCTGCTCGTCCATGAACTGCTGGGGCGGCGCCCAGACGACGGCGTAGTCGGCCTGGGGTGCACCCGGTTGCCAGACGGAGATGGAGGCGTCGGGCAGGGCCGCCTGCAGGCCTTGCAGCCAAGGCTCGGCCTTGGTATCGGTACAGCAAAAAGTGATGTTCATGGGCCGTAAGCGTACCGCGCCTGCAGGGAGTCAGGCAGCAGTTGCCACCAGCTTGAGCAGCTCGGCGCCTTCGGCCACCTGGTCGCCGGGCGCATAGAGCAGCTCCTGCACCACGCCGTCCACCGGGGCTGCAATGGTGTGCTCCATCTTCATGGCCTCCATCACGGCCAGGGCCTGGCCCTTGGCAACCTTGTCACCGGCCTTGACGGCGAACGACACGACCTTGCCGGGCATGGGGGCCGTGAGGCGCCCGCCCTCGGCTGCCGCTTCACCGGAATGGGCCAGCAGGTCGATGGCCACGATCTGCGTGGCACCCACGGGCGTGAACACATGGTCCACCTCGCCCTGGGCGTACACGGCGGCACGCGTGCGCTGGCCGGCGAACTGCAGGTCGATGGCATCGCCCACGGCGGCGAACACCAGCGGCCCGGCCACCTGGGCAGCGCCCTCGCCCACCGCCAGGTGCAGGCTGCCGCCGCGCTCGTAGGTCAGCCAAGCCTTGGCATGCTCGCCACCAAACTCGAACTCGAAGCGGCGCTGCACCACGCCATGCGTATGGAAGCCATCGCGGCGGCTGAACGGGTCAGCGCCTTGCTCCGCGCGCTCGTGCAGCAGGGTCTGCGCCACGGCGCTGGCGGCGGCCAGCGGCAGGCCCACGTCCTCCCGCTTGAACAGCACGGCCTGCTCGCGCGGGATCAGCGCCGTGTCGAGCTTCGCCTGGGCGAACGAATCGGTGCGCGCCACGCGGCGCAGGAACTGCACATTGGTGGCCAGGCCCACGATGTGGGTCTGGGCCAGGGCCTCGTCCAGGCGGGCCAGGGCCTGCTCGCGCGTGTCGCCGTGCACGATGAGCTTGGCCACCATGGAGTCGTAGAAGGGGCTGATGGCATCGCCCTGGCGCACACCCGAGTCCACGCGCACCGTGCCACGCTCGAAGGCCACGTGGGACGGCAGGCCGTAGACATGCAGCGCACCTGTGGCGGGCAGGAAGTTGTTGTCGGGGTTCTCGGCGCAGATGCGCGCCTCGATGGCGTGGCCGGTGATGCGCAGCTGGTCCTGTGCCAGCGGCAGCGGCTCACCCCCAGCCACGCGCAGCTGCCACTCCACCAGGTCCTGGCCGGTGATGGCCTCGGTCACGGGGTGCTCCACCTGCAGGCGGGTGTTCATCTCCATGAAGAAGAAGTTCATGCTGCCGTCAGGCCGCTGCTCGACGATGAACTCCACCGTGCCGGCGCCCACGTAGTTCACGGCGCGTGCAGCTGCAACGGCGGCGTTGCCCATTTCCTGGCGCATGGCCTCGGTCATGCCCGGGGCGGGGGCCTCCTCCAGCACCTTCTGGTGGCGGCGCTGCACCGAGCAGTCGCGCTCGAACAGGTAGACGTAATTGCCTTGCGTGTCACCGAACACCTGGATCTCGATGTGGCGCGGGCGCTGCACGTATTTTTCGATCAGCACCGCGTCGTCACCGAAGCTGTTGATGGCCTCGCGCTGGCACGAGGCCAGGGCATCGGCGAACTCGGCCGCCGAATCCACCGCGCGCATGCCCTTGCCGCCGCCGCCGGCGCTGGCCTTGATGAGCACCGGGTAGCCGATGCGGTCGGCCTCGCGCTGCAGCAGGGCCGGGTCCTGGTCGGCACCGTGGTAGCCGGGCACCAGGGGCACGCCGGCCTTTTCCATGAGCTGCTTGGACTCGGCCTTGAGCCCCATGGCCTGAATCGCTGAGGGCGGCGGGCCGATGAACACCAGGCCCGCGTCGGCGCAGGCCTGGGCGAATTCCTCGTTCTCGCTCAGGAAGCCGTAGCCCGGGTGCACGGCCTGCGCACCGGTGGCCTTGGCCGCATCGATGATGCGCTGCCACTGCAGGTAGCTTTCCTTGGGCGCGCTGCCGCCGATGTGCACGGCCTCGTCGCACACGGCCACATGCTTGGCACCGGCGTCTGCATCGGAGTAGACGGCCACGGTCTTGACACCCAGGCGGCGGGCGGTGGCGGCCACGCGGCACGCGATCTCGCCGCGGTTGGCAATCAGTATCTTGGTAAACATAGGATTCAAACCGCCTTCGCGGGGCCGGAAAAGAGAGAAGACAAGCGCCGCAGCACGGCGCGCAGAAACTTGAAGAGCACCACCAGCAGCAGCACCGATACCGCCAGCATCACCACCAGCACCACACCGAAGGTCACGGGGTACTGGGTGGCGAGCCAGACCACGCCGACCACCAGCCCGTCCTCGAGAAAGGACAGGCCCCAGTTGGAGAACGGCTCGGGCGAGGTGTTGGCCGCAGCGCGCGCCGTCATCTTGGTGGCCAGGGAGGTGGCGGCCAGCGAACCGCCCATCAGCCCGCCGACCAGGCCCATGGTGGCGCTGTCAGCCCCGAACACGCCGGCCGCCAGCAACGCCCCCGCCGGCACACGGATGAAGGCATGCAGAGCGTCCCAGGCGCTGTCGAACCAGGGCACCTTGTCGGCAAAGAACTCCACCACCAGCATGCAACCGCTGACCGCCAGCACCATCGGGCTTTGCAGCACCGAGAGGCCCGGCGGCAGCGGCAGCCAGCCGGCCCAGCCCATGGCACCGACCATGAAGACCACGGCATACAGGCGCACGCCGCTGGCCCAGCCCAAAGCCGCCGCCAGGGCCAGCAGGCCCGGCATGTCGAGCTGCTGGGTGGCGCGGGCCACGCCGCCGGCCACGTCGCGGGCCGTGCCCGCGTCCACGTGCAGGCCGATGGTGTGCAGCCACTGAACGATGCTGAGCCAGAGTGTGTCCATGGGGATTTCCTGTCAGAGAATCACACGGCCAGCCATGCGGGCTTGCGCTTTTGCAGGAAGGACTGCACGCCCTCGCGGCCTTCCTCGCTGGCGCGGATGTCGGCGATGCCCTGCACCGTGGCGTCGATCAACTGTGCGTCGATTTCGCGCTCGGCCACGTCGATCACCAGCTTCTTGCAGGCGCGCACGGCCGCAGGGCTGGCGCTGGTCAGCGCCTTGAGCAGCTCGGCCACCTTGGCGTCCAATGCCGCGAAGTCCGGGTCGGCCGCCACGACCTCGTGCACGAAGCCGATGCGCAGCGCCTCGGCCGCGCTGAAGCGCTCGGCCGTGAGGAAGTAGCGGTGCGCAGCGCGTGCGCCCATGGCGCGGATCACGTAAGGGCTGATGGTCGCAGGGATCAGGCCCAGCTTCACCTCGCTCAGGCAAAAGCCCGCGGTATCCACCACCACCGCCATGTCGCAGGCAGCCACCAGGCCCACGCCACCGGCGTACACATCGCCCTGCACGCGCGCGATGGTGGGCTTGGGGCACTCGTAGATCACGCGCAGCATCTCGGCGAGCTTGCCCGCGTCGGCGACGTTCTCGTCGCGCGTGTAGTCGGCCATGCGGCGCATCCAGTTGAGGTTGGCGCCGGCACAGAAGGCCGGGCCCTCGGCCGTCAGCACCACGGCGCGCACGTCGGCGCGCGCACCCACGTCCGTAAAGGCGGCCGTGATCTCGGCGATGACTTCGTCGCTGAAGGCGTTGCGGATCTCGGGCTGGGTGAGCGTGATGCGCGCCACGGCGCCCTCATAGGCAATGGTCAGGTTGGGATTGCTCATGGTGGTCCGTCCTTACATGCGGAACAAACCGAACTTCGTGTCTTCGATGGGCGCGTTGCGTGTCGCAGCCAGGCCCAGCGCCAGCACGCGGCGCGTGTCGGCCGGGTCGATCACGCCGTCGTCCCACAGGCGCGCGGTGGCGTAGTAGGGGTGGCCCTGGTCCTCGTACTGGCGGCGGATGGGGGCCTTGAAGGCCTCTTCCTCCTCCGCGCTCCACTGGCCGCCCTTGCCCTCGATGCCGTCGCGCTTGACCGTGGCCAGCACACCGGCCGCCTGATCGCCGCCCATGACACTGATGCGCGCGTTGGGCCACATCCACAGAAAGCGCGGGCTGTAAGCGCGGCCGCACATGCCGTAGTTGCCGGCGCCGAAGCTGCCGCCGATGATGATGGTGAACTTGGGCACGGCGGCCGTGGCCACGGCCGTGACCATCTTCGCGCCGTTGCGCGCGATGCCCTCATTTTCGTACTTGCGGCCGACCATGAAGCCGGTGATGTTCTGCAGGAAGACCAGCGGGATCTTGCGCTGGCAGCACAGCTCGATGAAGTGCGCGCCCTTCAGCGCCGACTCGCTGAACAAAATGCCATTGTTGGCGATGATGCCCACGGCCATGCCTTCGATGCGCGCAAAGCCCGTGACCAGCGTGGTGCCGTAGCGCGCCTTGAACTCGTCGAACTCGCTGCCATCGACGATGCGGGCGATGATCTCGCGCACGTCGAAGGGCTTGCGCGTGTCCACCGGGATCACGCCATAGAGCTCTTCGCCCGCGAACTTCGGCGGCAGCGGCGCGCTGTCGGCCGGCGATGCGGTCTTGGCCTTGTTCAGGTTGCGCACCGCATTGCGCGCCAGCTGCAACGCATGCAGGTCGTTCTGCGCCAGGTGGTCGGCCACGCCGGACAGGCGCGTGTGCACGTCGCCACCGCCCAGGTCCTCGGCCGTGACGACCTCGCCCGTGGCGGCCTTCACCAGCGGCGGGCCGCCCAGGAAGATGGTGCCCTGGTTCTTGACGATGATGGATTCGTCGCTCATGGCCGGCACGTAGGCGCCGCCGGCCGTGCAGCTGCCCATGACCACGGCGATCTGCGAGATGCCCTGGGCGCTCATGTTGGCCTGGTTGAAGAAGATGCGGCCGAAGTGGTCGCGGTCCGGGAAGACCTCGTCCTGGTTGGGCAGGTTGGCACCGCCCGAGTCCACCAGGTAGATGCAGGTCAGGTGGTTCTGCTGCGCCACTTCCTGCGCGCGCAGGTGCTTCTTCACCGTGAGCGGGTAGTAGGTGCCGCCCTTCACCGTGGCGTCGTTGCACACGACCATGCAGTCCACGCCGCTCACGCGGCCGATGCCGGCGATCAGGCCGGCGCTCGGCGCATCGTTGTTGTACATGTTGAGCGCGGCCAGGGGCGCCAGCTCCAGGAAGGGCGTGCCCGGGTCCAGCAGCATCTGCACGCGCTCGCGCGGCAGCAGCTTGCCGCGCGCCGTGTGCTTGGCGCGCGCGGCCTCGCCGCCGCCCTGGGCCACCTTGTCCAGGTGGCCGCGCAGGTCATCGACCAGGGTGCGCATGGCGGCCGCATTGGCCAGGAAGTCAGCCGAGCGGGCGTTCAGTTGGGTATCGAGGATGGTCATGCAGCGAATCTTTCAAGCAGTCTTTTCTTCGGCCAGCCCCAGCTGGTCCTTCATTTCGTCGCGGATCCTGAATTTCTGGATCTTGCCCGTCACCGTCATCGGAAAGCCCGTGACGAAGCGGATGTATCGCGGCACCTTGTAGTGGGCGATCTGGCCCTTGCAGAAGGCGCGCACGGCCTCCTCGGTCAGCTCCTGGCCGGGCTTCACCACGATCCAGGCACACAGCTCCTCGCCGTACTTCGCGTCGGGCACGCCCACCACCTGCACGTCCTGCACCTGCGGGTGGCGGTAGAGGAACTCCTCGATCTCGCGCGGGTAGATGTTCTCGCCGCCGCGGATCACCATGTCCTTGATGCGGCCGACGATGTTCACGTAGCCCTCGGCATCCATGGTGGCCAGGTCGCCGGTGTGCATCCATCCTTCAGCGTCAATGGCCTCGCGGGTCTTGGCCTCGTCGCCCCAGTACCCGTGCATCACCGAATAGCCGCGCGTGCACAGCTCGCCGCGCTCGCCCACGGGCACGGTCTCACCGGTGTCGGGGTTCACGATCTTCACCGTGAGGTGCGGCTGCACCTGGCCCACGGTGGAAACGCGCTTGGCCAAGGGCGTCTCGGTGCTGCTCTGGCAGCTCACGGGGCTGGTCTCGGTCATGCCGTAGGCGATGGTGATCTCGGACAGGTGCATCTGCTCCACCACGCGCTTCATCACCTCGGTCGGGCAGGGCGAGCCGGCCATGATGCCGGTGCGCAGGGTGGACAGGTCGAACTCGGCAAAGCGCGGGTGGTCCAGCTCGGCGATGAACATGGTGGGCACGCCGTGCAGGCCGGTGCAGCGCTCGTCCTGCACGGTCTGCAGCACGGTGAGCGGGTCGAACCCATCGTTGGGGTAGACGATGGTCGCGCCGTGCGTGATGCAGGCCAGGTTGCCCAGCACCATGCCGAAGCAGTGGTACAGCGGCACAGGGATGCACAACCGGTCTTCCGGGGTGAGGCGCATGCACTCGCCGATAAAGAAGCCGTTGTTCAGGATGTTGCGGTGCGTGAGCGTGGCGCCCTTGGGGAAGCCCGTGGTGCCGCTCGTGAACTGGATGTTGATGGGGTCGGTGGCCTTGAGCCCCGCAGCCACCTCGGCCACGCGCGCATCGGCCGCGTCGCCACGCGCCAGCAGGTCCGAAAAGCGCAACAGGCCCGGCTCGTCGGCGCCCTGCCCGGCCTCGTCGATCCACACCACGGTGTTCAGGTGCGGCAGCTTCACCGCGCCCAGGCGGCCCGGCTCCTGGCGCTGCCACTCGGGCGCCAGTTCGCGCAGCATGCCCAGGTAGTTGCTGGTCTTGAAGCGCGCCATGCTCACCAGCAGCCGGCAGCCGACCTTGTTGAGCGCGTACTCCACCTCGGAGGTGCGGTAGGCCGGGTTGATGTTGACCAGCACCAGTCCCACCTGCGCCGTGGCCAGCTGCATCAGCACCCACTCGGCATTGTTGTGCGACCAGATGCCCACGCGATCGCCGGGCACCAGGCCCAGGCCGAGCAGGGCGCTGGCCAGGCGCCGCGCCTCGGCCTGCAGGCTGCGGTAGGTGTAGCGCAGGTGCTGGTGCACGCTGACCAGCGCCTCGCGCTCGGGCTGGCGCGCCACCATGGCGTCGAAGAAATCGCCCAGCGTCTGCTCGATCAGCGGCACGTCGGTGGCGCCACGGGCCAGACTGGTGGCCAGTGGGGTGGTGGCGGAAGGCATGGCTGCACCCATTGTCTTGTCTCCTTGCTATCGCTTGCCCGCGCGGCATGTGGGCAGTGTCACCCCAAGCATAGAAGCCCACCACGGCCCGTGGTGGACACAAAGGTTGCAAATCGTGCCACAGCTCATGCACACTCTACCCTGTGAAATCCCCTGCCTCCACCGCACCCAGCGACCTTCCAACCCCCAAGACAGCCCCTGCGGCCACCCCGATTGCCTTCGTGCAGGCGATTGCACTCGCTTACAGGCGCCGGGGCATGAGCCCTGCCTGGGCCCTGGCGCAGGCACAGATTGCGCCCGGACTGCTGTACGACGACAGTGCGCACATCACGGCCTGGCAGATGGAGGAGGTGTCGGGCGCAGCCATGCGGGAACTCGACGACGAGGCCCTGGGCTGGTTCGGCCGGCGCCTGCCCTGGGGCAGCTACGGCATGCTGGCGCGCGCCTCGATCAGCTCGCCCGACCTGGGCGTGGCGCTCAAGCGCTGGTGCCGCCACCATGGGCTGCTGGCCGACGACATTGCCCTGCAACTCTCGCAGGCCGACTCCACCGCCACCCTGGCCATCGCCGAGGCGCGCGACCTGGGCTCCCTGCGCGAGTTCTGCCTGGTCTCGGTGCTGCGCAACGCCCTGGGCCTGGGCTGCTGGATGGTGGACTCGCGCGTGCCGCTGCTGGCGGCTGAATTCGCTTTCGCAGCGCCGCCGCATGCCGAGGCGTATGGCGTGCTGTTCCCCGGGGGATCGGTGCGCTTCAGCGCCCCGCAGACCGCCATCCATTTCGACGCACGCTACCTCAGCCTGCCGCTGCGGCGCGACGAGGCCGCACTGCGCCAGATGCTGCAGCATGCGCTGCCTCTCACGGTGCTGCAGTACCGGCGCGACCGGCTACTGGTAGCCCGCGTGCGCCAGTTGCTGGGAGCCCCCGTGCAGGGCCACCCGGCCCAGGCGCTGGCAGCGCACAGCGCCGAGTCGCTGGCGCATCTGCTGCACGTGTCGCCGCGCACGCTGCACCGCCAGCTCAAGGAGGAAGGCGCCACGCTGCAGGGCCTGAAGGACGAGGTGCGCCAGAACCGCGCCATGGAGTTGCTGCACCGCAGCGACCGGCCCATCAAGCAGGTGGCCGAGGCCGCGGGCTTCGTCAACGAAAAGAGCTTCATCCGCGCCTTCAAGGGCTGGACCGGGCATTCGCCGGCCGAGTACCGCCGCCTGGCCCGCACGGCGGCGTGATCTGCAACCGCACTGGCAGCGTGGAGAACCGCGGTGCCATCCGGGCGCACTACACTGGCCTACGATGCCGATGATCCACCTGTACCACTGCGTCAGCGCACGCTCGTTCCGTCCCCTGTGGATGCTCGAAGAGCTGCAGCTGCCGTACTCGCTGCACATGCTGCCCTTTCCGCCCCGGCTGAAGGCGCGCAGCTTTCTGGAGCTCAATCCCCTGGGCACCGTCCCCCTGCTGGTGCAGGATGCCGTGCGCATGACCGAGTCGGCCGCCATATGCCAGTACCTGGCCGCCGCCCACCCCGATGCGGGGCTGGACGTGCGCGCCGTGGACCCGGCCTATGGCGCCTACCTCAACTGGCTGCACATGGGCGAGGCGACGCTGACCTTTCCGCAGACCCTGGTGCTGCGTTACGGCCGCTTCGAGCCCAAGGCACGCCAGCAACCCCAGGTGGTGGAGGACTACCGCCGCTGGTTCCTGGCCCGCCTGCGCGCGGTGGAAACCGCCCTCGCCCATGGCGAGTACCTGTGCGCCGGGCGCTTCACCGCGGCCGACGTCTCGGTGGGCTATGCCCTGCTGCTGGCCGAGCACCTGGGCCTGTCGCCCGAGTTCGGCGAGCGCACGCTGATGTACTGGCACCGCCTGCAGCAGCGCCCCGGCTACCAGCGCGCCATGGCCGCACAGATCGAAGCCGCCGAGGAGCAGGACGTGCCGACCACGCCAGCACCCGACACGCGGCCCTGAAATCTACTGCGGCGCCCGGTACACCGGCAGTGACTTCACCAGCGCCCGGAACTCGGGCGAGTGCCGCAGCACGCTGCCACCGGCCTCGATCAGGTCCGTGACCTCGTGTTGTTCGATGGAGAACGCCGTGGGGATCTGCAGCAGGCGCGGGCGCGCCACGTCGTCGGGCGAGTCGCGCAGGTTGACCGACACCACGTGGATCTCGGCGTTCGGCGCGAACACGTCGCCGCCGCTGTGCGGACTCACGGCCAGGGTCTTGCGCCACTGCTCGGTGATGTCGCGCAGGTATTCCTGCGTCTCACGTGTCGCGCGCGCGCCGGTGCCGAACAGAAGGGAATCCACCACCTGCAGCATGTCGGGCACCTTGTCGCTGGTGTCGATGTTGAACGAGGGGTCGCGCTCGGCGTTTACCGTGATCAGCACCAGCTTGCGGATGCTGCCCGGCGGAATACCCACCTCGCTGAAGCTCTCGCGCAGGCCGCCGCCAGCCAGCGCGCGGTCAAGCAGGCGCTGCACGCCCAGATTGTCAGACAACCCACCATCGACCAGATGGATGTAGGGCTTGCGCCTGACATCGAGGTAGCTCTGCTCGTTGACCCGGTACAGCCGCGAGCGGTAGTCGCCAGCATTGGCGCGCGCCAGGTGGCTGCCGGCTGGGCGGTTGGCGCACTGGTCCGCATGGTTCTTAAGCGTCATCGGGCTGAGCAGCAGCGGCACGGCCGACGAGGCGGCCACCGCGAAGGACAGCGGCACGGTGCGCAGGTCCGAGCAGATCAGCGCGAACTGGTCCCAGGTGAACTCGAAGCCCGTGCCCAGCGACATGTCGGTGGCGGTGATGAACAGCTGCGGGTGGCGCGGGCGCCTTTCCACGTCGCCGAAGGTCTTGCCGGCATAGAGCTCGTCGAGCCGCCGTGCCAGCAGGTGGGTGCGGCCGAGCCAGGGCGAGGTCAGGTCCACCAGGTTGCCGGGGCGCAGGGCCTGGGTGATCAGGCTGTTCTGGAAGTTCTGGCGCAGGAACTCGTGCTCGAAGCGCGGCAGCCCCTCGATGCCGTGCGCCGCATAGTAGGCGGCCACGATGCTGCCGCCCGAGACGCCGCTGACCACGTCGGTCGCGTCGAGCAGCGTGGTGCGATGGCCGTTCCATTCGAACACCGTGTTCTGCATCTCGGTGAGCACCCCGAAACCAAAGGCCGCTGCGCGCGCACCACCGCCCGAGAGGGTGACCGCGACCAGGATGGTCGGGTCGCGCTGCGAAGGCCGCTGCGTGACCGATTGCTCTTGCAGGGGCATGGGCTCATTGACCCAGGGCCGCACGGACGAGCACCCGGCCAGCACGACCACCAGTACAGCCCCTAACCAACGCACCATCGATTGCAGTGTCACAGGCACCCCCTCCCGGCGCGGCAGGAACGCGCGCTCTGCGGGGGAGTTTAAGAGAAGGTGGCGCCCTGGTTTGCCTGGCTCAGCAGCCCAGCAAGGCGGGCAGCTGGGCCATGCTGCGAAACACCTGCGACGCACCGGCCGCACGCAGGGCCTCGTCGCCAATGCCCAGCGGAGAATAGGCGAACACGGTGGCGCCCGCGGCCACGCCGGCCGTCACGCCGATGGTGGTGTCCTCCACCACGGCGCAGCGCGCGGGATCGGCCTGCAGCGCGGCGGCCGCTGCCAGGTACACATCGGGCGCGGGCTTGGTGTGGGGAACCTCATGGCCGCTGAAGATGCGCCCCTCGAAATACGGCATGAGCCCCACCTTGACCAGCTGCATCTCCACCTTGAAGCGGTCGGCACCCGAGGCGCAGGCGATGCGCCCACCATGGTGGGCATGCACGCGCTCGATGGTGGGGTGGATGTGCTCGATGGCGACCAGGTGCTTGTCCAGCTCGGCATTGCGGCGGGCATAGAAGCTGGCCATCCACTCGTCGGTCAGCGGCCGGCCGGTCTCGGCCTCGATGCGGTCCGTGGCGCTGCGCACCGTGCGGCCGATGAAATAGTCCATGCACTCTTCGTGCGTGATGGCCCAGCCCGCTTCGTTGAGCATGGTGCGCAGCACGCCGTTGGTGATGTGCTCGCTGTCGACGAGCACGCCGTCGCAGTCGAACAGGATGGCTTCAAAGGTCATGGATCAAGGCTCACAAAAAAGAAGGGAGTGGGTCATTGCTGGTCGCCATCGACATAGAGCCAGCGCCCGTCCTCGCGCACGAAGCGGCTGGTCTCGTGCAGGCGCACGGCGCGCCCGCCCACGCGGTAGCGGGCGACGAACTCGACCTCGGCCGTGTCCTCGCCCGTGCTGCGCTGGCTGCGCACCGTGAGGCCCAGCCAGCGGGCGCCGGGATCGAAGTCCAGTTGGGCAGGCCGGGTGCGCGGGTGCCATGTGGCCTGCAGGTAGTCTGCCCGTTCGAGCACGAAGGCGCTGTAGCGCGAGCGCATGAGGCTGGGCGCATCGGGCGCAGGCGCGGTTTCGAATTGGTCGACATAGCGGCCGCAGCATGCGGCATAGGCCAGGGGTTGCTGGCGCGCGTTGGTCTGGCCGCAGGGGCAGACAGTCGTTGGGTCGGGGGATGCCATGGACAACGGGATGCTCTGTTCAGCGGATGGCGCCGAAGACCTTCTTGGCCAGGGCGCTGCCGGCGGCCGCCGGGTTCTGGCGAATGCGGCGCTCCTCCTCACCGATCATGAGGTACAGGCCATCGAGCGTGCGCCCAGTGACGTATTGGGCCAGGTTGGCGTCCTCGGCCTTGAGCAGGCCGAAGCTGGCGGCCTTGCCGGCGAAGGCGTTGTACTTCTGCGTGAGCCCTACTTTTTCCGTGGCCTGGTTTACGACGGGCAGGAAACGCTCGCCCAGCGCAGCACGCGTCTTGTCGGCAAAAAAAGCGGTCACCGAGGTCTCGCCGCCGCCCAGGATGTTGCGCGCGTCGGTCACGGTGATGTTCTTCACAGCCTGCACCAAGAGGTCCTGGCCCAGCGGTACAGCGGCCTCGGCAGCGCGGTTGATGGACGTGACCAGCTCGTCGATGCGCCGCCCCTGGCCCAGCGACTTCATCACCTTGGCGGCATCGTCGAGGTAGCCCGGCAGGCCGATGCGCACGCGCGGGTTGCCCAAGAAGCCATCGGGCCGGCCCAGCGAGGCGACAGCCGCCTGCACGCCCTGCGTCAGGGCCGCCTTCAGGCCGCCCGAGGCATCGGCGGCCGATAGATCGCCCAGCGACAGGGCCTGCACCTGGCTGGAATGGGCCAGCAACAAGGCGCCCAGGGCGCCCACGCCAGCGTGGTGGAATTCGCGACGCAGCATGCGTGGCCTCTCTGATCAAACACGATTGACAAAAACAGGGGTTCCATCCCAGCCTGCCGGCCTGCGTGAAAGCGCGATGGTGTCCGATTTTCGCCGACACTCGCACGCCGTAGACTGGCACGCATGAATATCACCGCCCGAGGAGTCGAACCATGTGGGAAATGAGCGTGCCCTGGTGGGAGTTTGTGCTGCGCGGCGTCCTGGTCTACGTGTTCCTGCTGGTCTTCCTGCGGCTCACGGGCAAGCGCCAGACGGGGCAGTACGCCCCGTTCGACCTGGTGCTGCTGCTGATCCTGTCCAACGCCGTGCAGAACTCGATGAACGCGGGCGACAACTCGCTCATCGGCGGACTCATCTCGGCCAGCACCCTCATGGGCTGCCATGTGGTGCTGGCCAACCTGACCTTCCGCTTCGCCTGGCTGGAGCGCCTGATCGACGGCAAACCGCGCGTGCTGGTGGACCAGGGCAAGGTGCACACCGAGCTGATGCACAAGGAACTGCTCTCCACCGACGACCTGGAGGCCGCCCTGCGCGCCAGCGGCTGCCTGCACCTGCACGAGGTGGAGCGTGCCACCATCGAAACCAACGGGCAGATCACCGTGGTGCTGCGCAAACGCGACAGTGCCGGTTGAACCGCGTCAGCGCGGCGTATAGCACTTGCCGGCCGCAATGGCCGCAGTGACGGCAGGCCCCAGGCTGGCGGCATCGGGGAAGGCCGATGGCGTGGCCGTGTCCTCCAGCAGACACAGGTGGTTGGCCTTGCGCACCAACACCACTTTGGTCGGCCCCATGCTCGTGGCGATGTAGCGCCGGTTGCCCCAGAAAGCCGCAAGCTCGGCAGTGGCCTCGGTTCGCTCCTGCTCGAATGAGAACGTGCCGTTCAATGGGCCTGAGGACGCGGTGCCAGCGCCATCGCATTGGGGGCTGCGGTAAGACACCATTCCAGCGCCTACAGAAACAGAATTGCCGGAGCGTGAGAGGCGCCACAGATCCCGCAGCCCGGCCGATGCGCCGGTCACGGGCAGGCATTGGTCCTGCTCCCATGGGCCTTCGGACAAGGTGGCAAGAGGGGCACACCGCACCGCCACGCTGTCCACGCTGGTGGCAGCCACCGATCCGAAGCCGTTGCGCACCACGCAGCCTGAACCGGCGGGCGCAGTCTTCACGGTGATCGCGTACACCGCACCATCGACCAATGCCTTGGTGAAGGTGAAACCTCCATCCGCTGAAACGGTCAGGTCTTCACTGCCGCCATTGGTCAGTACCACCGACTGACCTGCTGATAGCCCGCTTGCCATACCGCCCAGCGTGTAGGTTGCTGCAGGCAGATTCACGCAATCGACCAGTACGCTGGCAACAGTGGAGGACAGCGTGCCTGCACCCTGCGAGACGGAGCACTGCTGGCCGGTGGGATGGGTCTTGATGGTGACGGCATAACTGCTGCCCGCAGGCCAACTGGCGGCCATCACGAAGCTGCCGTTGGCCCCCACCGTGAAATCGTCCGCGCCCTGGTTCTGCAACACCAGCATCTGGCCAGCGGCCAAGCCGGTGACGGTGCCGCCCACCGTGTAGTGCGCCGGCGCTGGCGGCGGTACGGATGGGCCCGGTAGCATTGGAGTGGAGGGGTCGGGCGCAGCCGGGCTGTCGGTCCCACCACCACCGCCGCAGGCGCACAACAGGACAGCAGCCAGTCCCAGCGGCGCAAAGCGCCAGACAGCGCGGGCATTCAAGTGGGAAGAATCGGGGACAACGCGCCGCGCGCGGAAATGAACAGACATGGGCAGCTCCTCTCAAGATGGTGGGAGCTCTGGGCGCATGGCATGCACTCTGGCCCCACCTGGTTGGTGTGCTGCCAGTGTCCAATCACCGGGTGCAATGGGCTGGTGATGCGGATCACCAGCAGTGCCCCGGGAACAGGTCCTCAAGGTATCAGGATGTAGCCACGCTTTTGCCAACCCTACTCCGGTAGGGTTTGCGCCGCACCCATCTTGCGGAACACTTGGCAGAATTTGCCTGCCACAGCGGTCTCCCCCCAACCAATGCCTCCAACGTCCCCTTACGCCATCATTCTTGACGACCATCCCCTGGTGGCGCGCGGGGTTGCAGAGTTCCTGCGTTCGCTGCGCCCTGACATGGAGATGCGGCTGGCCACCGATGCGGCAGACTGCCTGCAGCAGGTGGCGGTGCATGGGGCACCGGCGCTGGCCCTCATCGACTTCTGGCTGGTGGAAGGAGCGGCCCTGGGCCTCATTGCGCAGTTGCGTGCCAGTTGCCCCGGCACTGCCATCGCGGTGATGAGTGGTGATGACGACCCGCTCCTGGCCGACCGCGCCCGCGCAGGCGGAGCACATGGCTTTGTGCACAAGCAGGAGAGCCCGGGCACGTTTGCCCAGGCCGTGCATGCGCTGTTGGGCGGCCTGACCTGGTTCGTGCCCGCCGGGCGTGTGCAGCCCGGCGGGCTGCGCAGCCGCGAGCTGCCTGTGACACCGGCCGAGCTGGGCTTGTCCGCACGCCAGGGCGAGATCCTCGCCCTGGTACTGCTGGGCCAGCCCAACAAGCGCATCGCACTGGACCTGGCCTTGTCGGAGAGCACGGTGAAGGAACACATCACCGCCATCCTGCAGCGCCTGGGCGCGCGCAACCGCATCGAGGCCATTACACAACTGCGCGGGCGCAGGCTGGTTCTGGCGGGATCTGCAGGCTGATGGTCTCGCCTGCGGCAGCGCCACCGGCCGAGTGGTCCGACGACGCCCCCATCAGCATGGAGGGGCGGGCCCGCCTGCTGCAGATGACCTTTGGCCTTCTGCTCACCAGCATCTTCGTGCTGCCGCTGCTGGCACTGACGCTCACGCTGTTCTATGCGCAAGGGCACGATGCGCGCTGGATGTGGGCATGGTGCGGCTTCTACGCCCTGTTTGCCGGGGTGATGGTCGTGCAGCGGCGCCTGCATCTGCGCGACCGCAAGCGCCTGGATGCCGAGGCATTGGTGCGCAAATGGAAGCCCCGGCTCGAAAAATGCGCCTTGCTGCACGGAGCGGGCATCACCGCGCCCATGGCCATCGTGGCGGGCCACGCGAGCTACGACTTCGCACTGTTGCTGCTGGTGACCAACGCCGCCATCATCGTCGGCAACGCCACACTCCAGACACCCGTGCTCAGCGTGTTCATGCGCTTGTTCATGGCGGGCTGGAATGCATCGCTGCCCCTGCTGATCTGGGTGTTTCCGGACCATTGGCCTTTCATCCTGCCGTTGGCGCTGCTGCACAGCCTGATCATCTACCGCCACGCACACACGACGCACCGCTTCTTCGTGCAGCAGATCCGGCTGGAGGAGCGCGGCGCGCAGATGGCAGCGCGCTACCTGGCGGCACGTGATGAAGCCCAGGCGGCCCTGGAAGAGAAGAACCGCTTCCTGAGCACTGCCGCGCACGACCTGCGTCAGCCCGTGCACGCCATGGGCCTGCTCGCCGAAGCCATTGCGCGGCGCAACCGCGATGGAGGCCTGGATGCACCCCTGGCCGACCTGCAGCGCAGCGTGCGCTCGGTGAACCTGATGTTCAACTCGCTGCTGGACCTGTCGCGCATCGAAAGCGGTCATGTAACCGCGCATGCTGGGCCCGTGGCGCTGGATGCGCTCTTCGACGACGTGCTCGCGCTCTTTCGCGAGGAGGCGCGCACGCGTGGGCTGCGGCTGCGCGTGCGCCCGCCAGGCCCCCATGCCGCCGTGCTGACCGATGCGGACCTGCTGCGCCAGTCGGTGGTGAACCTGGTGCACAACGCGTTGCGCTACACCGTGCGCGGCGGCGTGCTGCTCACCGCCCGCCTGCGCCGCGGGGGCTGGCAGATCGAGGTATGGGACACCGGTGTGGGCGTGGCCCTGGAGGACCAATTGCGTATCTATTCGCCCTTCTACCGCCCGCAGAACGCCTGGAACATTGACAACAACGGCCACGGCCTCGGCCTTGCCGTCGTCGCGCGCTGCGCCAAGCTCATGGGTGCGGACTATGGGCTGGTCTCGCGCCTGGGCAAGGGGTCTCGGTTCTGGCTGCACCTGCCCCATGCCACCCTGGTCGAGAGCGACCCCCAGCAGGCACGCTACAGAGGCCTGGCATGGGACGCAGGCGAGGGCAGCGGCCGACCCGACCTGAGTTCGCTGGCGGGCACCTGCATGGTCATCGACGACGACCCGCAGGTGGCCGCAGCCTGGTCAGCGCTGTTGCAGGCCTGGGGCATCGACGCCCGCTTTGCCAGCTGTGCCAGCGAGGCCTGGGACCTGGTGGACGGCGGCTTTCGCCCCCGCGCCATCCTGTGCGACCAGCGCCTGCGCTCGGGCGAGAGCGGCTTCGACATCCTGCGGGCGCTTATGGCGCACTGCCCCGACGCCTATGGCGCCATGGTCAGCGGCGAACTGCATTCGCCCGATCTGCAGGAGGCCGAGAACCAAGGCTACCTGGTGCTGTCCAAGCCGCTCGATGTGGTCCGGCTGCACGCCGTGCTGGCCCAGTGGCTGGCGCCCCGGTACAGCCACTGACGAAGCCCGTTGCGCATGGACACGCCAGAGCACCTGTTGGAAACCAGCACGCCCAGCGACGAAGGCCGTTTGCGGCTGCTCAGTGCCGCCTTTGCCCGCCTGCGCCTGAGCATGATGGCCATGCCCTCCATGGGCCTGCTGTTCGGAGGACTTTTGGCCTGGCTGGGCGGAAACCCCGTGGGGCTTTTCGTGTGGGGGGCACTTTACCTGCCGGCCTTGTGGGCCGTATGGCGGCTGCATCGCCGCTACCTGCGGGATCTGTCGGAACGCAAGGCCATGGAGGTGCTCGCCACCTGGCAGCCACGCTTGCAATGGCTCGCGCTGGGCCACGGAGGGGCCCTGTCCCTGTCGGTCGCGCTGTCCATCACAGGTGCGACCTATAACTTCATGCTGCTGCTGCACACCACCCTCATGGGGATCGCAGCCGTCAATGCGGCGCAGATGACCGCTCACTGGGGCATATATCGCGCGCTGTTCTTCGGCATGGCCTGGAGCCTGGCGCTTTTGCCCTGGTCGTTTCCGGGACACTGGTATTTCATCCTGCCCATGACGCTGGTGATGAACCTGGTGATCTACCGCAGTGCCTTCCATGCGCACCGCTTCTTCGTGCGCCAGATCGTGCTTGAGGAGCGCAGCCGGGACCTGGCCGAGCGCTACCTCCGGGCCAGCCGCGCCGCAGAGACGGCCCTGGCGGAGAAAAACCGCTTTCTGAGCACCGCCGCGCACGACCTGCGCCAGCCCGTGCATGCGATGGGCCTGCTGGCCGAAGCCATTGCCCTGCATGGCCAGGGCATCCCGCGGCTGGAGGGCCTGCTAACGCAGTGGCGGCTCAGCATGCGCTCGGTGAGCCACATGTTCGATGCCTTGCTGGACCTGTCGCGCATCGAGTCGGGCGCGGTGGAACTGCGGCCCGCACCCGTAGCACTGGCCAGCTTGTTCGATGACCTGCAGACCCAGTTCTCCACGGAAGCGGCGGCCAGGCGCCTGGCACTTCGCCTGCACCGGCCGCCCCATGAGGCCACGGTGCTGGCCGACCCTGCGCTGGTGCGCCAGTCACTGGCCAACTTGGTGCACAACGCGCTGCGCTACACGCCGCACGGCGGGGTGCTGGTGGGCGCGCGGCGGCGTGGCCAGCACTGGCGCATCGAGGTGTGGGACACCGGGGTGGGGGTGGCCCTGGAAGAGCAGGGCCAGATCTACCAGGCCTTCTACCGCCCCCACCACGCATGGGAGCTGCACCGCAGCGGGCATGGCCTGGGACTGGCCGTGGTGGCACGCTGCGTGGCACTGATGGGCGCCCGCCAGGGCCTCCAATCCCAGCTCGGAAAGGGCTCGTGTTTCTGGATCGAGCTGCCTGCCACCGAGGCGCCGCCGCTGTCCGCCCAGTTGGCGCCGATGGGCGCGCAAGGGCGCCACGGCCCGCTGCAGGGGCGCTGCCTGGTACTGGACGATGACCCGCAGGTACTGGGAGCTTGGTCGGCCCTGCTCGGCACCTGGGAGGTGGAAGTGCGCCTGGCCTCCAACGCGGGCGAGGCCTTCGCCCACATCGAAGCCGGGTTCACGCCGCAGGCCATTCTGTGCGATCAGCGGCTGCGCTCGGGGGAAAGCGGCTTCGAGGTGCTGCGAGCCCTGCTGGAGCGATACCCCGATGCGCACGGCGCCATGGTCAGCGGCGAGTTCGATGCGCCCGAGTTGCAGGAGGCCGACGCGCAAGGCTACCTGGTGCTGCGCAAGCCGGTCGACGCCGCCACGCTGCACGCCCTGCTGGCGCAGTGGCTGCGGCCCACCGGCGCGTGAGCGCGACTCAGAGGCTGGGAATTTTTTGGCCGTGTCCGAAGTGCGCGTCAAAACGCCTCGGATCTAGGCGCAAAGCACAGCCATAGCTCGGGCTATGGCGAGCATTTGTAACAACGAGCCGGGGTGTTTTGGCGGGCAAGGCGGGCATGGACGAAAGATTCTCAGCCTCTTAGGCCAGGGCGCGTTGGATGATGATCTTCTGCACGTCGCTCGTGCCTTCGTAGATCTGGCACACGCGCACATCGCGGTAGATGCGCTCGACCGGGAAGTCATTCACCACGCCATAGCCGCCCAGGGTCTGGATGGCGGCGCTGCAGACGCGCTCGGCCATCTCGCTGGCGAACAGCTTGGCCATGGCCGCCTCCTTGAGGCAGGGGCGCCCGGCATCGCGCAGCGCGGCGGCATGCCAGATGAGCTGGCGCGCGGCCTCGATCTGCGTGGCGCATTCGGCCAGGCGAAAACCCACCGCCTGGTGGTTGAAGATGGCCGTGCCAAAGCTCTCGCGCTCCTTGGAATAGGCCAGCGCCGCATCGAAGGCGCTGCGCGCCATGCCCACGCTCTGCGCGGCGATGCCGATGCGCCCGCCTTCGAGCGCCCCGAGGGCGATCTTGTAGCCCTCGCCCTCGGCGCCGATCAGGTTCTCGGCCGGGATGCGGCAGTTGTCGAAGTTGATCTGCGCCGTGTCGCTGCTGTGCTGGCCCAGCTTGTCTTCCAGGCGCGCCACCACGTAGCCGGGGTTGTCGGTGGGCACGAGGAAGGCGCTCATGCCCTTCTTGCCCGCGCCCTTGTCGGTCACGGCGATGACGATGGCCACATGGCCGTTCTTGCCGCTGGTGATGAACTGCTTGACGCCGTTGATCACGTATTCGTCGCCCTGGCGCACGGCAGTGGTGCGCAACGCAGAGGCGTCGGACCCCACATGTGGCTCGGTCAGGCAGAAGGCGCCCAGCATGCGGCCCTGGGCCAGCGGCGTGAGCCAGTCCTTCTTCTGCTGCGCATTGCCATAGCGCATGAGGATGGCGTTGACGGGGCAGTTGGTCACGCTGATGGCGGTGCTGGTGCCACCGTCGCCCGCAGCGATCTCTTCGAGCACCAGGGCCAGGGTCACGTAGTCGAGGTTGGCGCCGCCCAGCTCTTCGGGAACGCAGATGCCATAGGCACCTAACGCGGCCAGGCCCTGGTGCGCCTCTTTGGGAAAGTGGTGCTCCCTGTCCCAGCGCCCCGCGTGGGGCCACAGTTCGGCCTGTGCAAAATCGCGCACGGCGTCGCGGATCATTTCCTGGTCTTGGGTCAGCAGCATGGGGTCTCCGAAAGCACTTGTTGTTGGAAAGGAAGAAAGGCGGGCACGGCTACCAGTGATCAGCACGCCGGCCGTCATGGTGCAGCAGGCGCCCCTTGTCGGCACCGGTCACGCTGGCCAGGGTGGCACGCATGCCGCGCACGCTCTCCTGCACCGTGAGCGGGGCCTCGCCGCCGCCCATCTCGGTCTGCACCCAGCCGGGGTCGATGGTGACGAGGGTGGCGCCCGGGTAGTCGTGCTGGGCCGAGGCCACGGCCATGTTGAGGGCGGCCTTGCTGGTGCGGTAGAGCCAGGAGTCGCTGTCGTCCACGCTGCCGATCTGCGACATGGAACTGGACACGAAGGCGAACACGCCCTGCGCGTCGGCCACCATGGGCGCCACCTGAGGCAGGGCCTGCATGGCGCCCAGCACGTTGGTGTGCATGACGGCGTCAAAATCCTGCTGCGTGGGCGGCGTGAGCGCGTTGGGCCTGCGGATCACGCCCGCCACGTACAGCGCCAGGTCGATCTTCTCGCCGTCGAGCAGCCAGGACAGGCCGCTCACGCTGGCGGGGTTGGCCACGTCCACCGTGAGCGGCTGGGCCCCCAGTGCCTGCAGGCGCTCACGCCCGGCGTCGTCGCGCGCGGTGGCGATCACGCGGTCGCCGGCCTCCACGTACTGGCGCGCCAACTCCAGGCCGATGCCGCGCGATGCGCCGATGATGAGAATCGTTGCCATGGGATGGGAATCCTTGTCAGATGAAAGCGCTGGTCAGTGGATGGCGAACTCGAAATAGCCCGACCAGGCGGGATCGAAGCTCGTGGTGGTTTCCAGCGAGGCGGCCTCATCGCGCAGCAGCAGCGGCGCCAGCGCCTGCTTGGCCAGCTGTTCATCGCCCACGTAGTACACGGCCTTGCGGCGCCCGCTGCGCGTCATGGTGTAGGCCAGGATGCCCAACTGCGACAACTCCAGCAGGGTGGCCGCCTGGTCGTGCAGGTCCTGCGCCGCCTGAAGCTCGTCGCGGTCACCGACGGGCATATCCAGCGTGAGGGCATAGGCCAGGTCGGCGCGCATCGCGACCGGGTTGGCACTGCGGTTGACCATCACCAGCGCCGTGTCCTGCGGCTCACCAGCGTCTTCGTCGTCCGATCCGCCAAAGGCCAGGGTCATGCCACCCCAGACATGCTCGCCGCTGGGGAAGTCGCCGGTGCGCCCCAGGGTTTCGCTCCAGTAGCGGTCGAACACGGGGGGCAGCAGGCTGAGCGGGGTCCACTCGGCATCGGGGTCCGCAGACTCCTCCACGAAGTCCACGGCACCGACCTTCACGGCAAAGTCGTACTCACCCAGCACATGGTCGATCATGATGAAGGCCATGTTACGCGCATGGTCCTGAAAATCCTGCGGGATCTCGCGACCGAAGCGGATCTCGAGCGCGGCCTGGCCGTCATCCTGGCCGCAGGCGATCAGCACCTCGGAGGTGGACAGCTCGAAGCCGTCCATGCCGATGGGAAAGTCCGGCTGCTGCGTGCGCTCGCGGAACGCCCGCAGGGTGTGGTGCTGCAGCCGGGGCGCGGCGGCCACCACCTGCATCAGCAGGGGAAAGCATTCGATGCTGCCGTGGGCGGTGACGATCAGGTCCACCACCGCATCCCCGTCGCCACCGGACATCTCCAGCGCCAGGCCTTCCAGGTGCCGCTCCAGCAGCACATTGCCCTCCTCCACACGTTCGCGCAAAGGCATGGCATGCAGGGCAGCCTCGGTGTCGGCGAACTCGCGCCAGAAGGCGGTGATGGCGGCGGTGCTGGATTCCATGGCAGCGTGCTCCGGTGCGGAGGATGGTGGTGATGAAGGCCCTATTGTTGGCCGAATATGCTGGCCGAAATCAGACCAGTTCCAGCGCCATGGCCGTGGCCTCGCCGCCACCGATGCACAGCGTGGCCAGCCCCTTGGTGAGGCCGCGCGCCTTGAGCGCATGGATCAGCGTGACCATGATGCGCGCGCCGCTGGCACCGATGGGGTGGCCCAGGGCGCAGGCGCCCCCGTTCACGTTGACCTTGTCGTGCGGCAGGTCGAGCTCCTTCATAAGCGCCATGGGCACCACGGCGAAGGCTTCGTTGATCTCCCACAGCTGCACATCGCCCACCGCCCAGCCCGCCTTGGCCAGCGCCTTCTGCGTGGCGCCCAGGGGGGCGGTGGCAAACCACTCGGGCTCCTGCGCATGCGTGGCATGGCTCACAACGCGGGCGATGGGCTTGCAGCCGAGCTTCTTCGCGGTGGATTCGCGCATCATCACCAGCGCAGCGGCGCCGTCGTTGATGCTGGAGCTCGATGCGGCGGTGATGGTGCCGTCCTTCTTGAAGGCGGGCTTCAGGCTGGCGATCTTTTCGAGCTTGACCTTGCCCGGACCTTCGTCGACCGACACCACGGTCTCGCCTGCACGGGTCTTGACGGTGACGGGCACGATCTCGGCGGCGAACGCGCCCGACTCGGTGGCCGCCTTGGCGCGCTGCACACTGGCGGTGGCGAACGCGTCCTGCTGCTCGCGCGTGAACTGGTACTTGGCGGCGCAGTCTTCACCGAAGGTGCCCATGGATCGGCCAGCCTCGTAGGCGTCTTCCAGGCCGTCGAGCATCATGTGGTCGAAGATGCGGTCGTGGCCCAGGCGGTAGCCGCCGCGGCCCTTCTGCAGCAGGTAGGGGGCGTTGGTCATGCTCTCCATGCCGCCGGCCACCATCACGTCGTGCGTGCCGGCCAGCAGCATGTCGTGCGCCATCATCGCCGCCTTCATGCCCGAGCCACACATCTTGGACAGGGTGACCGCACCCGCGCCCTTGGGCAGGCCGCCCTTGAAAGCCGCCTGGCGCGCAGGCGCCTGGCCCTGGCCGGCCATCAGGCAGTTGCCGAACAGCACTTCGCCCACGGCGTCGGGCGAGACACCGGCGCGCTCCATGGCGGCCTTGATCGCGGCGCCACCCAAGTCATGGGCGGACAGGCTGGAAAAATCGCCCTGCAACGAGCCCATGGGGGTGCGTGCGGCGCCGACGATGACGATGGGGTCCTGGTTCATGGTGTTGTCTCCTGAAAGGTGGGGGGGGGTGAATCGCTAGGGTTGCGGTGGGGTGCCACGGGCTGCAGGGGCAGGCCCGTCAGTCGCGCGGCGCGCCTGTGAAGCGGCGGTCGGTGTCGTAGGGGAACACGTCGTACACATGGCCCGCCTGGATGCGCTCCTTGTGCGACTGCCAGAACGCGGCGTCCAGCAGGTCGCTGTGGTGCTGCATGAACACGGCGCGCACGGCGTCGTTGCCCAGCAGGAAGGGGCCGAAGGTCTCGGGAAACACGTCGCGCGGGCCCACGGCGTACCAGATCTCGCCGCTCATTTCTTCCTCTTCGTTGCGCGGCGCGGGCACGCGGCGGAAGTGGCAGTCGGTGAGGTATTCGATCTCGTCGTAGTCGTAGAACACGACCTTGCCGTTGCGCGTGACGCCGAAGTTCTTCCACAGCATGTCGCCCGGGAAGATGTTGGCGGCCACCAGGTCCTTGATGGCGTTGCCGTACTCGATCACGCTGTGCTCCATCTGCTGGCGCGCACGGGGGTCCGACAGGCCGGTGTCAAAGGCCTCCTGCAGGTAGATGTTGAGCGGGATCATGCGCCGCTCGATGTACAGGTGCTTGATGATGACCTCGGTCTGGCCGTCGCCGTCGCGGTCGCTGATTTCGAGCTGGCTGGGCGCGAACTTCTGGATCTCGGCGATCAGCTCGTCGTCGAAGCGGTCGCGGGGAAAGGCCACCTCGCTGTATTCGAGCGTATCGGCCATCCGGCCCACGCGGTCGTGCTGCTTGACCAGGAGGTACTTGGCCTTGATCTGCTCGCGCGTGGTTTCCTTCTGGTGCGGAAAGAAGTCCTTGATGAGCTTGAACACGAAGGGGAAGGACGGCAGGTCGAACACCAGCATGACCATGCCCTTGATGCCGGGCGCAATGCGAAAGCGGTCGCTCGAATGCTTGAGATGGTAGAGGAAGTCGCGGTAGAACAGCGTCTTGCCCTGTTTGGCCAGGCCCAGGGCGTTGTAGATCTCGGCGCGCGGCTTGCGCGGCATGAGGCTGCGCAGGAACTGCACGTAGGCGCTCGGGATCTCCATGTCCACCATGAAGTAGGCGCGCGCAAAGCTGAACAGCATCTGCAGATCGTCCTCGCCGAACAGGGCCGCGTCGATATACAGGCGGCCCTCGTCGTCGTGCAGGATGGGCAGGGCGAACGGCACTTCCTGGAAGCCGTTGATGATCTTGCCCACCACGTAGGCGCCCTTGTTGCGAAAGAACAGGCTGGCCAGCACCTGGATCTGGAAATTGGCGCGCAGGCGCACCTTGTCCAGGCGGCCCTGCATGGCGCGCAGCACATGGCCGGTGTCGCGCGGCAGGTCGGCGAAGCTGCCCTGCAGTTGGAAGTTGTCGATGATGCGGGTGAGCGTGTCGTGCAGGCTCTCGCGCGAGGGGTAGTAGGCGCGGTAAGTGGGCCGGGCGGCCGGCTCTTCGTTCTCGATGTACTCGGTGCTGACCGCAGGCCGCACGAAGATGAAGTCGTTGTGGAAGTGGGTGCGGTGCAGGATCTTGCAGGTCACCGAGTTGAAGAAGGTCTCGGCCAGCTCGGGTTGGTGGTGGTTGACCAGCAAGCCGATGTAATGGAGCTTGACCTGGTGCCAGACGTCCATGGGCTGGGTGCCGGCGTCGTATTCCTTTTCGAGCCGGCGCACGCACTCCTTGACGCGCAGGTCGTAGAACTCGATGCGCTCGCGCTGGGCGCGCTGCTGGCCGTGCCAGTCAGCGGTCTCGAAACGGTGCTTGGCCCGCGCGGACTCGGTGCGGAACAGGCGGTAGTGGCGGTTGAAGCCATCCATCATCGCCTTGGCGATGTCGTACGCCTGGGGCGAGTCGAGTCGTTGCGGGAACATGGGCTGCCTACCGATCCTGCAGGGGGCCTGTGGGCTCAGCCCCGCCGGGTGGCCGCCACGCCGGCGATGGCGGCCCTGTACAGCGAGTCCAGGCCCTCGGTGCCGGCGATGGTCATGTGCAGGTCGTTGATGAGTCCGTCCTTCAGGCCATAGCACCAGCCGTGCAGGGTGACCTTGTCGCCGCGGCCCCAGGCGTCGAGCATCACCGTGGTCTGCGCGATGTTGACCACCTGCTCGATGGCGTTGAGCTCGCACAGCACGTCGTGGCGCCATTCGGGCGCGGTGGCGGCAATCAGCTCACGGTGGCGGTCGCGGACGTCCTGCACGTGGCGGATCCAGTTGTCGGCCAGGCCCACGCGCGTGCCCTCCAGCGCGGCCAGCACGCCGCCGCAGCCGTAATGGCCCACGACCATCAGGTGCTCGATGTGCAACTGGTCGACCGCGTACTGGATGGTGGACAGGCAGTTCAGGTCGGTAGGCACCACCACGTTGGCCACGTTGCGGTGCACGAAGACCTCGCCGGGTTCCAGGCCGGTGATCTGGTTGGCCGGCACGCGGCTGTCGGAGCAGCCGATCCACATGTACTTGGGCTTTTGCTGCGCCAGCAGGCCGGTGAAGAAGCCAGGGCGCTCACGCTCCATCTGGGCCGCCCAGGCACGGTTGTGGACAAACAGGTCTTCGATGGATGCGGGCATGGGTTTCTGGCTCTCAATAAGGTCAATGGGCCTGCCGTTTCAGCAGGTCTCGGCAAACAGCTCCCGGCCAATCAGCATGCGGCGGATCTCGCTCGTGCCCGCGCCGATCTCGTACAGCTTGGCATCACGCCACAGGCGCCCCAGGGGGTACTCGTTGATGTAACCGTTGCCGCCGAAGATCTGCACGCCCTCACCCGCCATCCAGGTGGCCTTCTCGGCACACCAGAGAATGACGCTGGCGCAGTCCTTGCGGACCTGGCGCACATGGTCGGTCCCCAGCATGTCCAGGTTCTTGGCCACGGTGTAGGCAAACGAGCGCCCCGCCTGGAGCACGGTGTACATATCGGCCACCTTGCCCTGAATGAGCTGGAATTCGCCGATGCTCTGGCCGAACTGCTTGCGGTCGTGAATGTAAGGGATCACGTTGTCCATCACCGATTGCATGATCCCCAGGGGGCCTCCGGTCAATACCGCGCGCTCGTAGTCCAGCCCGCTCATGAGCACCTTGGCGCCCTGGTTCAGGCCGCCCAGGATCTGCGAGGCCGGCACCTCGACGTTGTTGAACACCAGCTCGCCCGTGTGGCTGCCACGCATGCCCAGCTTGTCGAGCTTTTGCGCCACGCTGAAGCCGGGCATGCCCTTTTCGATCAGGAAGGCGGTGACGCCGCGCGCGCCCAGTTCGGGCTCGGTCTTGGCATAGACCACCAGGGTGTCGGCGTCGGGGCCGTTGGTGATCCACATCTTGCTGCCGTTGAGCAGGTAGTAGCCGCCCTTGTCCTCGGCCTTGAGCTTCATGCTGATCACGTCGGAGCCGGCGCCCGGCTCGCTCATGGCCAGCGCACCTACGTGCTCGCCGCTGATCAGCTTGGTCAGGTACTTGGCCTTTTGCGCTTCGCTGCCGTTGCGGTTGATCTGGTTCACGCACAGGTTGCTGTGCGCGCCGTAGGACAGACCCACGGAGGCGCTGGCGCGCGAGATCTCCTCCATGGCCACCATGTGGGCCAGGTAGCCCATGGCGGCACCGCCGTACTGCTCGGGCACGGTGATGCCCAGCACCCCCAGTTCGCCCATCTTGCGCCACAGGTCCATGGGGAACTGGTCATTCTTGTCCACCTCGGCGGCGCGCGGGGCGATCTCGGCCTGGGCGAAATCGCGCACGGCGTCGCGCAGCGCGTCGATGTCTTCGCCCAGCTGGAAGTTCAGGCCTGGCAGGTTGGCGGGGATGCTCATGGTTTGTCTCCTGGTAGGAAGTATTGCGGATTCGGGGTACGAACGTCTCAGTTACGGATGTTGTCTCGGCCGGTCACGGCCATCAGCGTGCAGCCCATGGTGGCCACCAGCTTGTCGCCCTGGGCGCTCAGGGCATAGGCGCGCCCTTCGGTCACGGTGATGGTGCGGCCGGGCTTGAGCACCCGGCCTTCCATGCGAAAGCGCTCGCCCTGGGCAGGGGCCAGCAGGTTGATCTTGTATTCGATGGTGAGCACTGACGCATCGTCGCCCATCAAAGTGAACCCCGCATAGCCGCAGGCGGAATCGAGCGCTGTGGCGACCATGCCGGCATGCAGGAAACCGTGCTGCTGCGTGAGGCTGGCAGCCCAATCGAACTCGATGTCCACCGCACCCGGCTTGATGCGGGCCAGGCGCGCACCCAGCGTCTGCATGGCGCCCTGCAGCGCAAAGCTGTCTCTCACGCGGTCCGCATAGCGCGGGCTTCTTACCTCGAAAGCTGGGCTGGTCACGGCAGGTTCCTGGAAGGAAATTTGATTGACGTTTACGTAAACGTCAATTATGGCTCATTTTTGCTTCTCCACCTTGTCTAGCAGTGCCCGGGCCTCCTGCTCGTGCTCTTCCACCTCTTCCAGGTTGGCCTGCAGGTCGGCCAACTGCTCCTCCAACTGCTTGCGGTGCACGCCCAGCACCTCGAGGAATTTGCGCAGTTGCGCGCCCGTGTCGCGCGGACTGTCGTAGAGGTCGATGATCTCCTTGGCCTCGGTCAGCGACAGGCCCAGGCGCTTGGCGCGCAGGGTCAGTCGCAGCCGCGTGCGGTCGCGCGCGCTGTACATGCGGTTGCGCCCGGCCGGGCCGGTGCGCTCGGGCTGCAGCAGCCCCATGTCTTCGTAGAAGCGCATGGCTCGCGTGGTGAGGTCGAACTCTTTGGCGAGGTCACTGATGGTGTAGGAGGTGGCCATGGGGCAGTCGGGAGAATGCAGGTTTCGCACTGGCGACAGTCGCTTCGCGAACCGTCCCTACAATGCAGTGAATCTGACGTTTACGTTAACGTCAATGCTAACCCAAGCAGGCACCGCATGAACCCCCTCGAACACCAAATCACCTACCCCATGGGCGACACCCTTCCCGCACCCGGGGTGGCGATGGACGTGGCACCAGGGGTGCGCTGGATCCGCATGGGGCTGCCGTTTGCGCTGGACCACATCAACCTGTGGCTGCTGCGCGACCGCCAGCGCGTGGGCAACACCCTGGTGGACGGCTGGACGGTGGTGGACTGCTGCATCGACAACCCGCTCACGCGCGCGCAGTGGGAGGACGTGTTCGCCTCCAGCCTGGACGGGCTGCCCGTGCTGCGTGTGATCGTGACGCACATGCACCCTGACCACATCGGCCTGGCGCACTGGCTGTGCGCGCGCTGGAATGCACGCCTGTGGATCAGTGCCACCGACTACTACGCTGCACGCGCAGCGATAAGCAGCCGCGACGGATTCAGTGGCGAGGCCGGGACCGACTTCTACACCTCGCACGGTGCGCGTGACGAGGCGTTCCTCAGCCATGTGCACGGCCGTGGTTCCTACTACCACTCGCTGGTGCCGGACCTGCCCACCACCTACCGGCGCATGATGGACGGCGATGCCATCGAGATCGGTGGGCGCACCTGGAACTGCATCAGCGGCTATGGCCATGCGCCCGAACATATCGCGCTGCACTGCCCCGGGCTGTCGGTCTTGATCAGCGGCGACATGGTGCTGCCGCGCATCTCCACCAATGTGAGCGTGCATGCGGCCGAGCCCGAAGCCGACCCACTGCGGCTGTTTCTCAGCTCGATTGCGCGCTACCTGGACCTGCCAGCGGATACGCTGACCCTGCCTTCGCACGGCAAGCCCTTTACCGGCATGCACGTGCGCATAGGGCAGCTGCAAAGCCACCACCAGGACCGCTTGCAGGAAATCCTGGAGGCCAGCCGCACCGGCCCGCTGTCGGCCACCGACGTGCTGCCGGTGATGTTCAAGCGCCCGCTCGACCCGCACCAGATGACCTTTGCGCTGGGCGAGGCGCTCGCCCACCTGCACCTGCTGTGGCTTGATGGACGCTTCGACCGGGTGATGGACGCCAAAGGGGTGTACCGCTTCGGACCGGCAGGGTCCCTTGCCGCTGCAGATCAGCAGGAGACGGCCAGCGCCGCCGTAGCCTAAAGCGAAGGTAAAGGCGCCGGCCGCTCAGAGGTTGGGAATTTTTTGGCCGTGTCCGAGGGGTGCGTCAAAACGCCTCGGATCCAGGCGCAAAGCACAGCCATAGCTCGGGCTATGGCGAGTATTTGCAACGACGAGCCAGGGTGTTTTGGCGTGCAAGGCGGGCATGGACGAAAGATTCTCAGCCTCTCAGGCGTCCTGTTGCCGCTGTTGTTCCTCGATCTGGATGCGCAGGCGCTCTTCCTGCGCGCGCAATTCGGGCGTGAATTCGGCGCCGAAGTCCTCGGCGTCGAAGATCTGCCGGATCTCGACCTCGGACTCCCCCAGCATCGGATTCGGGCAACGCTTGAGCCAATCGATGGCCTCCTGCAGGGAGGCGCACTTCCAGATCCAGAAGCCGGCAATCAGCTCCTTGGTTTCTGCAAAAGGGCCATCGATCACCTGGCGTGCCTGGCCGGAAAAGCGCACACAGGCGCCCCTCGAACTGGGGTGCAGCCCTTCACCGTTCAGCATCACACCTGCCTGGACCAGTTCTTCGTTGAAACGGCCCATCTCGGCCATCAGCTGTTCGCTGGGCATCACGCCGCCTTCGCTGTTGGCATCGGCCTTGATCAGTACCATGAATCGCATCGGGATCTCCTCGTGGGGTGGGAAAGTCAGAGCGCACCAAGGCTCTGTATGCACGACGGATGATGGACTGCCATTTCGACAGCAATGGTGAAATTTCGTACGGCCATGGCGCCATGGCGGGAAATGCCGGCACCGGCAGCAGCCATGATTCGCCCGCCCAAACGCAAAACCCCCCAGTCCTTTGGAGACTGAGGGGGTTTGGGGCTATAAGAGCCTGACGATGACCTACTTTCACACGGGAACCCGCACTATCATCGGCGCAAAGTCGTTTCACTGTCCTGTTCGGGATGGGAAGGAGTGGTACCAACTTGCTATGGTCATCAG